>ERZ791883.31-NODE-31-length-196622-cov-56.947336_pt1 | contig 196622 bp, 154 predicted proteins | sample MGYA00510160_ERZ791883 | MGnify/ENA primary metagenome ERZ791883 (study PRJEB30046, sample SAMN00792072) | human gut metagenome | study: EMG produced TPA metagenomics assembly of the A metagenome-wide association study of gut microbiota in type 2... | reverse complement strand
TATACAAGAAATATCTTGAACTGGCAAAACTTGCTGAAACCATTAACTAAGTATATAAACCAATTAATTTATTTAAACCATGAAAATCAAATTTTTTATCTTAGCAGCCTTATGTATGGCAACTATAAGCATTTACGCTCAAAATTTTAATGGACTTGACATGAATATGGGTAATTTATATCGCTTATCCAATGCCAAGACACGTTCCATCAGCCCTGAAAACTTTACAGGTGAGAAAGGTAAAGGTGGTATGGCTGATCCAATTACAGATAAAGAAAAAATAAATCAAGCTAATGCACATCATGCAGCTAAAACTTTAGGGCAAGGCTGGAAAGTCAATCCTTATGTAAACATTGGCCCTAACGAAACTTTTACTTTAGCAGAAATCGAAGGCCCTGGTTCTATACAACAAATTTGGATGACACCAACAGGTGAATGGAGAAAAACAATTATTCGCTTTTATTGGGATGATGAAAAAGAACCTTCTGTAGAGTGCCCTATAGGTGATTTTTTCTGCAGTGGTTGGGGACTATATTCTCCATTAAGTTCATTAGCAGTTTGTGTAAACCCTGGTAGTGCGTTCAATTGTTATTGGCAAATGCCTTTCCGCAAAAAATGTAAAATTACAATGGAAAACATTGACCCCAATAATGAAATGAGAGTTTATTACCAAATAAACTACACTTTAACAGAAGTTCCTGAGGATGCAGCTTATTTTCATGCACAATTCCGTCGCTCAAATCCTAATATAAATTCTGACCATGTATTGGTTGATGGTATTAAAGGTAAAGGACAATACGTTGGTACATATATTGCTTGGCAAGTGAATAATAACGGTTGGTGGGGTGAAGGTGAAATTAAATTCTTCATGGATGGTGATAAGAAATTTCCGACAATCTGCGGTACTGGTACAGAAGATTACTTTTGCGGATCTTACAACTTTGAAAATAAAACGACGCATCAATATGAAGAATTCACTACTCCTTATGCAGGATTACATCAGATTATTCGCCCAGATGGAGTTTATCGTTCACAACAACGTTTTGGCATGTATCGTTGGCACATACTTGATCCAATCCGTTTTGAAAAGGATTTAAAAGTTACAATTCAAGATCTTGGATGGCGTAACGACGGCCGATATCTCGATCAGAAATCAGACATTTCTTCTGTTGTATTTTGGTATCAAACTGAACCACATGCTAAATTTCCAACATTACCTTCAGTAGACGATCTAGAAATTGTACGACCTTTTTAAAATACTCTGAGAAATATATAATTATTTATCTAAACATTTTATCACTTTGAATCTATGCTAAATTTTTATCAAAAAAGGACTTTGTCCAATACAATTCGACTAATGACAATATTATATATGTTATGCATATGTCAATTAGCTATTGCACAAACCAAAAACTTCCAAGGTGTCGTAAAAGATGCAAAAGGCAACACATTACCAGGAGTTACAATATTGGAAACTGGCACCAGTAATGGAGTTTCAACAAATATTGACGGAATATTTGAGATAAAATTAAGACCTGGCAGTACATTAACAGTAAGTTATATTGGATACATTACTCGCACCATTCCAACTAACGATAAAACTACTTTTTTAAACATCATTCTTGAAGAAGATGTATTTCAGCTTGATGATGTGGTAGTGGTAGGTTATGGTTCCATGAAAAAAGGTGAAGTAACCAGTGCTATTACATCAGTAAAAAAAGACGATTTTCTTGCCGGGATGGTAAAAAGTCCCGAACAACTCCTTCAAGGAAAAGTAGCAGGTCTTCAACTTTCAAATTATACTGGTGATCCTGTATTAGGACTCGAAATGACTATTCGAGGTGTTAATTCATTATCTGGTAATACTAGTCCATTGATCGTTATTGACGGAATTCCAGGTGGTAGTTTAACAGCTATTTCAAGTGAAGACATAGAATCTATAGATGTGCTAAAAGATGGTTCTGCAGCTGCTATTTATGGTACTCGTGGTACAAATGGTGTCATTGTAATTACTACCAATCGTGCTAAAGCGACTAAACTTTCCATGGAGTATAATGGATCTATCTCATTTGAAACATTTGCAAAACATGCTGATATGTTAACAGCCAATGATTATCGTAGATTAACAGATGATCCTGATTTTCCAGGTATTCAAGATGAGGGAACTACCACTGATTGGGTGGACGCTATTAGTCGTACAGCTATCAGCCACAATCATTTTCTTTCTTTGAAAGGTGGTAGCGCTGAATCCAATTACGTAGCTTCCATAGATTATCGCAAACGTGAAGGTGTCATTCGTCATACAGATCGTGAATCTATTACAGCTAAAATAGGTCTAAATCATAATATGTTCAATAATAAATTACGCTTTCAATTCAATATCAATGATAGTTATGTCACCCAACAACGTGCATGGTATGCAGCCTATTTAAATGCTTTATTAGAAAATCCTACCCGCCCTATCTATGATGAAAATGGAAATTATACGGAATATAAAGTAAATCTTAAACCTTATAATCCGGTTGCCATGATTAATGAAGAATATGATGTAGAAGGATACAATCAATTAATGATGAGCGGGAAAATAACTTTATCACCAATTGAAGGTCTTAATCTAAGTGTGATGGGAGCTATGCAACGTTTTGATCGCATGGAGAATAAAAGCAATACATTTAAACATATGACTACTGTGGTAAACGGAGATTATGGTAATGTTTGGAATTGGGCTGATAATACAATGCAAAAGAATTTAGAATTGGTAGGTGATTATACCAAATCATTAGGTTTACACAATCTAGGTGCCATGATAGGTTATAGTTACCAAGATGATGATGCTAAAGGTATATATCAATGGGCAAAAGATTTTCCAACAGATATGTTTGGACCTTGGAATATTGGTTCTATGAATGATATGAAGGATAATAAGGCAGCTATGACCAGTTATAGAAATACTCATAAACTAATTTCATTTTTTGGTCGATTGACTTATAATTACAATGAAAAGTATATGTTTATGGCCAGTTTACGCCGTGAAGGTTCATCACGCTTTGGAGATAACCATAAATGGGGTTGGTTTCCTGCTATATCAGCAGGATGGCGCATTAGCAAAGAGAATTTTATGCAAGATATCCAATGGTTAGATGACTTAAAAGTTCGCATAGGTTATGGCGTTACAGGTAATGAAGTCACATCTAATTTACTATCCATGTATTTGTTAAATTATGGTGGATATGCATATATTAATGGAAAATGGACACAAGGTGCAGGTCCATACCAAAATCCTAATCCCGATTTAAAATGGGAAACGAAGAGTGAGTTAAATTTGGGACTTGATTTTTCATTCCTAAAAAATAGACTTTCTGGTTCTATTGATATTTATCACCGTGAAACTTCAGATCTACTTTCTACCTATGAAGTACCAACTCCACCTTACATTGTATCAAGTATGATGGCAAATGTTGGAAAAATTAGAAATCAAGGCATCGAATTGTTATTAAGTGGTACTCCTATTAAAACACGCGATTTACGTTTTGACATTACAGGAACATTTTCCTATAACAAAAATAAAATCATTTCTTTATCAAATGGACTTTATCAAAAAGATTATTGGTATGAAGGAGCTACCGGTTCACCAATTCAAACCCATACTCACATAGTAAGAGAAGGTGATCCCGTTGGTAATTTCCATGGTTTCCAGACTCATAGTCTTACATCTGATGGTTTATGGATGGTATATGGTGCTGATGGTCAACCCAAATTATTGACTGATGCTGATGATGGCGACAAAAAAGTTATTGGTAATGGTATTCCAACAACTTATGGAAGTCTAAATTTAGCATTAAGCTATAAAGGTTTCGACGTATCTGTTATGTTCCGCGGTGCATTCAATTTTCAAGTCTTGAACCGCCAACGTATGCATTGGGAAACAACCTCACGTATTGGAGAAGGCAATCTACCTCGCTCAGTATTGGAAAAACCATTTGGTAGTAATTCATATGTAAAAGGTGCTCCTGCTATGCAAAGTTATTATGTAGAAGATGGTGATTATGTAAAATTGGATAATATAAGTGTTGGCTATACATTTAATCTTAAAAAACAAAAAGTCATTCAACGTCTTCGTCTATATGTAGCAGGCAATAATTTACTCACAATGACTGGTTATAAAGGACTAGATCCAGAAGTTAGTATTAAAGGACTTGCTCCTGGTGTTGAAGGATCTGGTGCAGGCGAGTTATATCCCACTACACGTCAGTTCACTGTTGGCTTAAATCTTTTATTTTAACCTTAAAAAATTACAGCAATGTTCAAAAAACAATATATTACTGGTGCATTTTTAGCTGTTATCTCTTTATTCAGTTCTTGTACCAATTTGGATGAAGAAATTTTTAGTAGCATCCCTGAAAAAGACTTTTATAAAACTGAATCTGAATTCTTGGCAGCCATGGTTCCCATATATTCCAGTATGCGTACCTTAACAGAACATTCAAACTGGTGGGATTTAGAAGAAACTACCGATGTTTGTGTTACTCCAGTTAAAAATCATGGCTTATGGTATGATGGAGGTATTTATATTCGCTTACACCAACATTCTTGGATGGAAGAAGATGCACATCTAAACAATATATGGAATGCATTATATTCAGGTGTCTCAAGTGCTAATAGAGTTCTTTACCAATTTGAAAATTCAACAATAGAAATGAATGGTAAAGAAAATTATATTGCAGAATTAAAAGTAGCTCGCGCATTTTATTATTACTTACTACTAGAAGCTTTTGGTAATGTTCCCATTATTGATCGATTTGATGTTCCTGATGGTTATTTACCAGCAACAGAGCCACGGTCTAAAGTTTTTGAATTCGTTGAGTCGGAATTAAAAAATAATATCAATAACTTAAGTGAAGATGTCTTAAACACCTATGGACGTTTTAATAAATGGAACGCAAAAATGCTTTTGGCACGTCTATATTTGAATGCTGAAGCATGGATAGGAACTCCCATGTATAATGAATGTGAAAATTTATGCAATGAAATTATTGCTACTAATAAATATAGACTAGACGGAGATTATTCACTCCCATTTTCTACAAATAACGAATTGAGTAATGAAACAATGTTTGTAATTCCATTCGATGAAACCAAATCAGGTGGTCAAATTTATATGTGGGCACGCAAAACTTTACACTATTCTCAAATGCAAACTTTCAACCTCCAAGCCACTTGGCTTGATGGTGGGTGCGTCGGAGTTCCTACTTTCTTTGATAACTATATAGAAGGTGATAAGCGTTTAGAAAAAACATGGCGCATGGGACAACAATATGCACTTGATGGTACTCCATTATGGACAAATGGTTGGTGCGGAGACCCACAAATGCTGCTCAGTTATACCAAAGATGTTACTAATATTAGTGGAGATGCTACCATGTATCAAGGGTATCGTTTTGGCAAATATGAAATCAAAATAGGTGCAACAGGTACTCCTGATAATGATTATGTCATTATGAGATATGCCGAAGTATTAATGATGAAAGCTGAATGTATACTCCGTACAGGAGGTAGCTCACAAGAAGCTGCCGAATTAGTAAATGAAGTACGTAGAAGAAACTTCGATACAACCAATGAATTAACCGGTTCAGAATTAGAAGCTACCACAATTTGTAATGGAGTTCCAGTAAAATATGGTCGTTTTCTTCAAGAACTTGGTGTAGAATTTGCATTAGAAGGCTTACGTCGAAGTCAACTTATTCGTTTTGATAATAATTTCACAAAAGGTACTTGGTGGGAACACCAGCCTACTAATGATACAAAACGTAATCTCATGCTAATACCATTTGATCAGCTACAACGTAATTCTAATTTAGTACAAAACCCTAAATAATACTATCATATTTCAAGCGGAATTTGAAAAATGTAAATTCCGCTTGTATTTTCTAACTAAATATATTATTATAAAAATGAGAAAACTTTTTATTATATGTGCCCTCCTATTCTGCCTTGGTACCGCTTCAGCCCAGCAGAAGTTCTCTGTGGCATCTCCCGACGGGAAGCTGAAGCTTGTGTTGGACATAGCACCTGAGAAAGTGGCCTACAGCGTGAAATACGGGAAACAGCAGCTGCTGGAGGACTCAAGGCTGGGATTCGAGTTCGACAGCGGGGAGTTCGGGGCAGGGCTCAAGGCGGGAAAGGTACAAAGGAGGAAAATAGACGAGGCCTACGAGCTGGTAGTGGGGAAGGTCCGCAGAGCGAGGAACTACTGCAACGAGATGACAGTGCCCCTGGTGGAAAGGAATGGGAAGGAGAGAACAGTGAACCTAATTGTAAGAGCATTCGATGACGGGATAGCATTCAGATATGAATTTCCGGAACAGAAAGCATGGGATTCATACGTGATGTATGATGAAAGGACACAGTTCAACTTGCAAGGAAACCCGATGGCGTTGCTCATGTACCTGCCCGGGTATGTGAATACACACGAAGGGGTATACAGTCATGTAAGATATGACAAGGTGGCAAGGAAAAGGCTGATAGAGATGCCCGCCACATTCGAGTTCGACAACGGGGTGGCAGTGGCCATAACCGAAGCGGCCATACGGGACTATGCGGGAATGTACCTGATGAAGGAGAAGGGTGGACTGGTGGGAAAGCTCTCGCCAAAACTCGGGCAGGAGAAGATAAAGGTCGAGACAGACAGTTTCCCGCACCGCACACCGTGGCGCGTAATCTCCGTTGCAGACCGGGTGGGAGGATTGCTGGAGACGAATATACTAACAAGCCTGAACGAGCCCTGCAGGATTGAAGACACTTCATGGATTAAGCCTTGCAGGACCACGTTCACATGGTGGAACGGGAATGTCGTGCCGGACAGCACCTTCTCTCCGGGAAACAACTTCGATACAAACAAGTACTACATCGATTTTGCAGCACGCAATGGCTTGGATGCACATGGAATCTACGGATATGCGGAGACTCCTTGGTACTATGATGACAACTTCAATTTCGGATGGGCGGGACCCAATGCGGACGTTATAAAACCGATACCGTGCCTGAACATGCCGAGAATTGTGGAATATGCAAGGAGCAAGGGGGTTGGCATACATCTGTGGGTACACTGGAGACCGTTGTACGACAAACTCGAAGAAGCCTTTGCGCTCTATGAGGGATGGGGAGTAAAAGGACTCATGGTGGACTTCATGGACCGTAATGACCAAGAGATGATACGCATCCAAGAAGAGATACTGGAATGTGCGGCAAGACACAGGCTCTTCATACAGTTCCATGGGTCGAGCAAGCCTTCCGGACTGGTAAGGACGTATCCGAATGAATTCACACGGGAGGGGACACTCAACTATGAAGTATGCAAATGGGACACGCTGGTGAATGCGGACCATGACATTGCGATACCCTTCACCAGGATGCTGGCGGGAGCGACGGACTATCACCTGGGAGGGTTCAGGGCACTGCCGCGCTCGGAGTTCAAGATACAGTATGTAAATCCTCATGTAATGAGCACACGCTGCCATATGTTGGCCATGTATGTGGTTTTGGAAAACCATCTCACCTCGTTGTGCGATACGCCAAAGGCTTATGAAGGTCAACCGGGGTTCGAGGTGCTCCGTACCGTGCCGGGAACGTGGGATGAGATAAGAGTTCCGCTGGCAAGGATGAATGAGCATGTCACGGTGGCCCGCAGGAGCGGTTCGGACTGGTGGGTGGGCTCGCTGAACAACGGTACGGAAAGGGATCTGAAATTGGAATTGGACTTCCTTAGTGAGGGGGACTACCAGGCAACGATCTATACCGATGCGGAGGATGTGGAGCGGAATCCAAACAATCTGGACAGACTGGTGCGGAAAGTTACAAGGAAGGATATCATTGAACTGAATCTGGCAAGGGATGGAGGAGCGCTATTACATATTACAAAATTATAAAAAATCATGATACGAATACATGTATTATTACTTGCAAGCCTCCTTTCTATATGGGGGCTTACAAGTTGTGAAAATTCGGATACAGATAAAGTAAATAGTTATAATTTAGAAGTTAACCTTTCTCAAAATGAAATTACTGCGATTAATGGTATAATATCTATCAAAGTATCAATAAAAGAATTCGATCAACTAGCTTATTTAGTAATAAATAAAATTAACGATACTAATAATATTTCTGAGAAATATATAAAATCAAATTTATCACCAGAATATATATTTGAATATATTATAAAAAAGGATGATTCTTCTACATTTTATTTTGAATTTATTGCAGTAGATAATAATAATCAGTCATCAGAAATTTCCAAATTGATAGTCAATAAAGGTATCGTCAATTATTCTAGAGAATTAAAATTTTCAAATTTAAAATGTGTATCCCGTATTACTGGTGCTGAAATAAATGGCACAAACGGATTACCTATTGTAGAATTTGAAGTAAATAATCGTACTAATGAATTATACAATGTAGGTGGTACAGATTTAGGTATTGTTTGGGAATTACAACCCGGACATTATGGACTTTTTTTCGGCGATACATTCGGTAGTGACTTTTATCCAAATTTTGTAAATCCAGGACCCAATGGGAGTAACTGGAGAAGTAATGTTTTGCTTTTCTCTGACGATCAAGATCTTTCTGATGGGCTCACCATTAATGGTGCTACTATGGATGAAAGTGGTAAAAATGCTCGTGAAATATGTTATGGAGGTAAAGATGGAAGTGGTAATGGAGATTGGACTTCTATTCCCACAGCAGCCATTCGTGCCAATGGCATAGATTATGTTCATTACATGAATATTCGTAATTGGGCAGGATGGATAACTAACTTTTCAAGTCTTTACAAATCTTCAGACAATGGAATTACTTGGACACGTTGCCAAAATGTAAAATTTGGTTCAACAAGTAATTTTGGTCAAGTAAGCTATTTCAAAAAAGACGGATATATTTATATGGTGGGTACAATTACTGGACGTGACAATAAGCCTCATCTTGCTCGTTTTTTAGAAGAAAATATTGAAAATCAAACAGAATACGAATTTTGGAATGGAAGTGGATGGATTAAAGGAAATGAAACTGCAGCCACTCCATTATTCAATGATATATCTGGAGAACTTTCCATCGCTTATCATCCAGAATTTAAAAAATGGATATTGCTCTATTTCAATAGTACACGCTATGATATCTCATTCCGAACAGCAGATCATATTATAGGGGAATGGAGTAAACCACAAAAACTAGTCGATGGCTGGCAATATTCACAATTGTATGGTTCTTATATTCACCCCATATCACTCAAAGGAAATATACTTTATTTCATTATGTCTATGTGGCTACCATATAATACTTATTTAATGTCTGCTGAACTCAAATGTAATCCATAAAAAGAATTTTGCTAAATCACATTAATAATGGGGCTGTGTCTTTGCAGACACAACCCCATTTATCTTGTATTTATTTTTTTCCTGCCCAATAAACTCCCCCCAATATCAGTATCGCCCCCATCAAAGCAACTATAGTAAGCTGTTCGCCAAGCAGAAAAGCAGAACCTACCAGAGTGAAGAGAGGATTCAGATAAATATAGTTGGAAGCTCTTATCGTTCCCAGCTGTTTTAATACTACGTTCCAGACTACAAAACAAATCAAGGAAGCCAATACACCCAGGAAAAGTAAATTGAACAGAATAGCCGGCTCGAGAAGACGGGCAATGTCGAAATTCCAGGGATGAATCAGAAATGCAGGAAGAATAGTCAATACTCCATAAAAAAATATCTTACGGGTAATGAAAGTTATACCATAACAATTGGACATTTTTCTCATTATCAAGCTATAGAATGCCCAGGAAAAAGCAGCAAGCAAAGTAAGGAAATCACCTAAAGGAGAAATCTTCAATACAAAACTACCATTATAAACCACCAATGCCACACCAACCAATGCCAGCAATGAACCAGCCATCAATCCACGGGTAGCCTTTTCCTTTTTATAAATCCACAAAGAAAGAATGGTGGTGAGCAACGGAGCCGTACAGACAATAAACGACACATTCGTCGCCAATGTAATCTCCAAAGCTGTATTTTCTGTAAAAAAGTAGAATGAACCGCCTGTTATGCCTCCTAAAAACATCCAAAATTCATCTTTCCAATTGTCGGCAAACAGTTTTCGGGGAGAAATAAGCCAAATGCCCATATAAGCTATCAGGAAACGAAGCAAGAATATTTCCTGCGGAGAAAGACCGTGCCCAATCAATACTTTCGTTGAAATAAAGGTCAGCCCCCAAATACCTACCGTAAGGACGGCGACAAGATGATAAGTATAATTTTTCATTGCGTTCATACACTTCCGATAAGTCGCACAAATATACGTACTTTCTTTTTTCAATACAATGAAACCAACCATAAATAATGTTCAGGGAGGATTTACTAAAACTCGAAGGAAGATTTACTAAAACGGGAGGAAAGATTTAGTAAATCTTCCTTCGAGTTTTAGTAAATCTTTAAATCCCTTATTAGAAGCCTATTGAACGAACTCTCATTTATCGGCAGAATAATAAACAACAATCTGCCGAATACACAGACAAAAAACGCGAAGGATGAAATCTTCCCAGACTTCATCCTTCGCTATATCCTAAAAATCTTTTAGTAAATATCCTATTGAATCAATTTAGCTATTATTTGTATTACAAACAAAAAATTAGTTTTAAAAGCACATCACAAATATAAGTAATAAAAAGTGAATTATCAAGCCTTTGCCATTGTTTTTTATGTTACTTCGCTACAAATCTGAAAATAAACCCGTAACTTTGCACCGATATTAACCGGATACTAACCGGTTTTAACCATTGAATAAACAATGTTTTCAACAAAATATTAATAAGTACCACTATGGAATACAATTTCAGGGAAATTGAAAAGAAATGGCAGAAAAGGTGGGTGGAAAACAAAACCTACCAAGTGACGGAAGACGAAACGAAGAAAAAATTCTATGTACTGAACATGTTCCCCTACCCCTCCGGTGCGGGATTGCATGTAGGTCATCCGCTGGGATATATTGCTTCGGATATTTACGCCCGCTACAAACGACTGCAAGGTTTCAATGTACTGAATCCCATGGGATATGACGCTTACGGACTTCCAGCAGAGCAATATGCCATACAAACGGGACAGCACCCTGCAATTACGACCGTCAACAATATCAACCGATACCGCGAACAGTTGGATAAGATAGGTTTCTCTTTCGACTGGAACCGCGAAATCCGTACCTGCGAACCGGAATATTACCATTGGACCCAATGGGCATTCCAAAAGATGTTCAACAGCTACTACTGCAACGATGAAAAGCAGGCACGTCCCATCCAGGAACTGATTGAAGCATTCAGCCAAACCGGTACCGAAGGAATAAACGTGGCTTGCAGCGAAGAACTGAGTTTCACCGCCGCAGAGTGGAATGCCAAGAGCGAAAAGGAACAGCAGGAAATCCTGATGAACTACCGTATAGCCTATCTGGGCGAGACGATGGTAAACTGGTGCCCTCAGCTGGGAACCGTACTTGCCAACGATGAAGTGGTGGACGGCGTAAGCGAACGAGGCGGCTTCCCCGTCATTCAAAAGAAGATGCGTCAATGGTGCCTCCGTGTATCTGCCTATGCACAACGCTTGCTGGACGGACTCGATACCATCGACTGGACCGAATCCCTGAAAGAAACCCAAAAGAACTGGATAGGACGCAGCGAAGGCGCTGAAATAGAATTCAAGGTAAAAGACAGCGATTTGGAATTCACTATCTTCACCACCCGTGCAGATACCATGTTCGGCGTCACCTTCATGGTATTGGCTCCCGAAAGCGAACTGGTACAGCAACTTACCACCGACACACAGAAAGATGAAGTAAACGCTTATCTGGAACGCACCAAGAAACGTACCGAACGCGAACGTATTGCCGACCGTAGCGTTACCGGTGCATTCTCCGGAAGCTATGCCATCAATCCCTTTACCGGTGAGGCAGTTCCTATCTGGATAAGCGACTATGTACTTGCCGGATACGGTACGGGTGCCATCATGGCTGTGCCTGCGCACGACAGCCGTGACTATGCTTTTGCCAAGCACTTCGGTCTCGAAATTCGTCCGTTGGTAGAAGGCTGCGATGTAAGCGAAGAGAGCTTCGATGCCAAGGAAGGCATTGTATGCAACTCTCCACGCGAAGGCGTTACTCCCTATTGCGACCTCTCACTGAACGGACTTACCATCAAGGAAGCGATTGCCGCTACCAAGAAATATGTGAAAGAACATAACTTGGGACGTGTAAAGGTGAACTTCCGTCTGCGTGATGCCATTTTCTCACGTCAGCGCTATTGGGGCGAGCCGTTCCCGGTTTACTACAAGGACAACATGCCTTACATGATTGACGAGAGCGCCCTGCCCTTGGAACTGCCCGAAGTAGCCAAATTCCTGCCTACCGAAACCGGTGAACCTCCATTGGGACATGCCGCAAAATGGGCTTGGGATACCGTAAACAAATGCGTCGTAGAAAACGAAAAGATAGACAACATCACCGTCTTCCCGTTGGAACTCAACACGATGCCCGGATTTGCCGGTTCAAGCGCCTATTACCTGCGCTATATGGACCCGCACAACAACCAGGCACTTGTAGACAAGAAAACGGATGAGTACTGGCACAATGTAGACCTTTACGTAGGCGGTACCGAACATGCCACCGGTCACTTGATATACTCCCGTTTCTGGAATAAGTTCCTGTACGACCTCGGCATTTCCGTAGCCGAAGAACCGTTCCAAAAGCTGGTGAACCAGGGCATGATTCAAGGACGGAGCAACTTCGTCTATCGCATCAAAGATACCAATACATTCGTGTCCCTGAATCTGAAAGACCAGTACGACACTACCCCACTCCACGTGGATGTGAATATCGTATCCAATGATGTTCTGGACCTTGAAGCCTTCAAGGCATGGCGTCCAGAATACGAAACTGCCGAGTTTATTCTGGAAGACGGCAAGTACATCTGCGGATGGGCTGTGGAAAAGATGAGTAAATCCATGTTCAACGTTGTCAATCCCGATATGATTGTCGACAAATACGGTGCCGACACTCTCCGCATGTACGAAATGTTCCTCGGCCCGGTAGAACAATCAAAGCCGTGGGATACAAACGGAATAGACGGTGTGCACCGCTTCATCAAGAAGTTCTGGTCATTGTTCTACGACCGCAACGACAATTATCTGGTAACGGATGAACCTGCCACCAAGGAAGAACTGAAATCCCTCCACAAACTGATTAAGAAAGTGACGGGAGACATCGAGCAATTCTCTTACAACACAAGTATCAGTGCCTTTATGATTTGTGTAAACGAGTTGTTCGGAATGAAGTGCAGCAAGAAGGAAATCCTGAACCAGTTTATCATCGTTCTGGCTCCCTTTGCTCCGCATGTATGCGAAGAGTTGTGGGAGACACTGGGCAATGCAGGCTCCGTATGCGATGCCAAGTGGCCGGTATGCAACGAAGAATACTTGGTGGAAAATACGGTCAACTACACCGTTTCCTTCAACGGAAAAGCACGGTTCAACATGGAGTTCCCGGCAGATGCGGCATCGGATGCCATCCAGACTGCTGTATTGGCCGACGAACGTTCTGAAAAATGGATGGAAGGCAAGTCCATCGTCAAAGTAATCGTAGTGCCGAAGAAGATTGTGAACATCGTTGTCAAATAACAGATATGCAAATTACAAAACCAACCAAAGCGGAAGTGACGAGAGAGCTGAAGGATTATATCTTCATCACTCTGGGACTCATCAGCTATGCACTGGGATGGGCGGCATTCCTCATTCCCTATCAGATTACGACCGGAGGTACTACCGGTATCGGTGCCATCATCTATTATGCCACCGGATTTCCCATCCAGTGGTCATACTTCATCATCAATGCCGTACTGATGACTTTTGCCATCAAGATACTCGGACCGAAGTTCAGTATCAAGACTACGTTTGCCATCTTCGGACTCACTTTCTTCTTATGGTTTTTCCAGTTGCTGGTGAACGGTTCGGACGGCGTCCCTCCCCAACTGCTGGGCGAAGGACAAGACTTCATGGCTTGCCTGATAGGTGCGGCAATGTGCGGTGCCGGACTGGGTATCGTGTTCAACTGCAACGGCAGCACGGGAGGTACGGACATCATTGCAGCCATCATCCATAAATACAAGGATGTCACGCTGGGACGCATGATTATGGCTTGCGACTTCATCATCATCAGTTCCTGTTATGTGGTATTCCATGACTGGCGACGTGTGATATTTGGTTTTGTAACTTTGTTTGTTATCGGATTTGTACTGGATTACATAGTCAACAGTGCCCGGCAATCCGTCCAGTTCTTTATTTTCTCCAAAGAATATGAAAAGATTGCCGACCGCATCACCAAAGAAACCCATCGCGGTGTAACGGTACTCGACGGTATCGGCTGGTACAGTAAACACAACGTGAAGGTACTGGTCGTCCTTGCCTACAAACGCCAATCGGTAGAAATATTCCGGATGGTGAAAGATATAGACCCGAACGCTTTCATTTCCCAAAGTTCCGTCATCGGTGTATACGGAGAAGGTTTCGACCGGTTGAAAGTGAAATAGGGACTTGTATAAGCCACAAGTATAAGGAGAACATAATATGAGAAAGAAATTTGTATTTGCCACCAACAATTCACACAAACTGGAAGAAGTGACTGCCATTTTGGGAGAGAAGGTCGAACTTCTCAGCATGAAGGATATCAAATGCGATACTGACATTCCGGAAACTGCAGACACACTTGAAGGAAATGCTTTGCTGAAAGCAAGATATATCTTCGATAACTATCATCTGGATTGTTTTGCCGATGATACCGGTTTGGAAGTGGAGGCCCTTGGTGGGGCACCGGGTGTATATTCCGCCCGTTATGCCGGCGATGCACACAATTCGGAAGCAAACATGAAGAAGTTGCTGAAAGATATGGAGGGCATCGAGAACCGTAAGGCACAATTCCGTACCGTATTTGCACTTATCATCGACGGAAAGGAACATCTGTTTGAAGGCATCGTGAAAGGAGAAATCACGAAAAACAGAAAAGGCGCTTCAGGCTTCGGTTACGATCCCATATTCATTCCCGAAGGATATACGCAGACTTTTGCAGAAATGGGGAATGAACTGAAGAATAAAATCAGTCACCGGGCATTGGCCACTAACAAGTTGTGTAAGTTCTTAATGAGATAATGTTTTTAATGTGCTGATATGCTAATGTGCCAATGTGCTAATTGGCTGCGCTGTCACGCCGAAAGGTCATTGGCACATTGGCATATCAGCACATTATAACCCCAGTTGAGCCGATATTTCCAACATCCTCTTAATCGGTTTCACTGCTTTTTCTGCAATCTCAGCATCCACCTTTATTTCCGGTGATTCGTTTTTCAAACAATCATAAAGCTTTTCCAGTGTATTCAGCCGCATGTAACTGCATTCATTGCAGGCACAAGTGCTGTCGTTGGGAGGAGCCGGAATAAATGTTGTCTGCGGGCATTGTTTCTGCATCTCGTGCAGGATACCGCTTTCGGTAGCTACAATGTAGCTCTTTTCGGGATGTGCCACTGCGTACTTCAGCAAAGCTGCCGTAGAGCCTACCACATCAGCCAGTTTCAAGACTGTACTCTTGCATTCGGGATGTGCCAGTACCACCGCATCGGGATGCTGCCGTTTTATTTCAACAATCTTTTCAACCGAGAATTCCTCGTGTACATGGCATGCGCCATCCCATAATAACATATTTCTTCCGGTAATGGAGTTGATATAATTACCCAAGTTCCGGTCCGGGCCAAAGATTATTTTCTCATCTTTGGGGAAGCTTTCCACAATCTGCTTTGCATTGGTAGAAGTTACCACCACATCGGTCACCGCCTTTACGGCAGCCGTTGTGTTCACATAGGATATCACCGTATATCCGGGATGCTCTTTGACAAACTGACTGAATTTGTCTGCCGGACAACTGTCTGCCAACGAACAGCCTGCTGCCATATCGGGCACCAGCACCTTCTTGTCGGGACAAAGCACCTTTGCCGTTTCTCCCATGAAGTGCACACCGCACATCACGATGATGTCCGCCTCCGTTCGGGCCGCCCATTGCGCCAAAGCCAGACTGTCGCCCACGTAATCGGCTATATCTTGTATTTCACCTTTCTGGTAGTAGTGCCCCAGAATGATTGCGTTCTTCTCCTTCTTCAGCTGCTTGATAGCTTCTATAAGATTATCCATAATTATATTTTTTAATTTCTCTTTCTTCTTTAAAAATCCTTTGATAGTGATGATAGGCTGTTAATAGTGTGGACAAATAAATACGATTTTTCTTGCCCATGAAGTTATTAGTATCAAGCTGAATTTTACTCTTATGCTTATAAACCGGGGTTTTTAAGTTTATCCGTTGATAATAAGACTTCTGCTAAACAGCATTAACATGTTGTTAATAATATGCAAAGTTAATAACTTTAGAGTTATAAACCGATGAAACCAGGCTGAAAAATATGTTGAATGAAGCCTGGAAAATTCTCCTTAACTTTTTTGGTTTGTTCGTTTCACTACTGTAATATGCAGACCTTTGAATAATGCAAGGATTATTTTTAAAATTGTTTCCCTATTGTATTGACACCTTTTCAACGGTTATTAACCGGGATATAAACGGAAAAAAGTATCTTTGCAGGGAGATTTAAAAGTATATTGTCATGCGTAAACTGAAGATAACTGAACTGAATCGTATTAGTGTAGAGGAATTTAAGGAAGCCGAAAAACTGCCTTTGGTAGTGGTATTGGATAATATCCGCAGTCTCCATAATATAGGTTCCGTTTTCCGTACTTCGGATGCTTTCCGCATCGAGTGCATTTATCTTTGTGGCATTACAGCTACCCCACCCCATCCGGAGATGCACAAAACAGCTTTGGGAGCGGAATTTACCGTAGATTGGAAATATGTTGATAACTCTGTTGAAGCTGTTGATAACCTAAAATCCGAGGGATACATCGTTTATTCTGTAGAGCAGGCGGAAGGTAGTGTGATGCTGGACGAACTGGTGCTGGACAAGACTAAAAAGTATGCTGTGGTAATGGGAAATGAAGTGAAGGGTGTTCAACAAGAAGTGATTGACCATTCGCACGGTTGCATTGAAATTCCTCAATACGGCACAAAGCATTCGTTGAATGTATCGGTTACGGCGGGTATTGTTATTTGGGATTTATTCAAGAAACTGAGATAATAACAGGGCTGTTAATAAGCTGTCAATATATCGGGTTTGTTGGAGCTATAGATCGAACACGGTGCATCTATAGATCCAGCGTGTTGCATCTATAGATCCAATAAACTAGTTCTATATAGGTATGATGAGAGATTTTATGAACAGTGGTTTATTTTTATAATCAACCATTTTATTCATTGTAAATTAATGCTTTATCTCCTAATTTATCCTTTTTGTTAACCATGTATTCAACACATATCGGTTGTATGTGGAAAACTTGCTGTACAGTTGGTGTCTTTTCTTATTTTTTGTATATTTGCTGAATATATATAAATCATATCGATATGAAAAAGATAATATCTTCATGGATAGGCATTTTTGTAGGTTGTACTATTCTGGCAGCAGGTTTTGTTTACTTTATCAATCCTTATAATCTTGTTCCTGGCGGGGTGTATGGAGCCAGTATTGTGCTTCATAATCTGTTCCCTTCTATTCAGGTAGGTACTTTCGGTTATATGTTTGATATTCCTTTGCTTATCATTTCCGTGCTGGTACTGGGAGCAAAATTGGGAGCACGTACTATCGTGGCGGCACTATTCACTCCGCTTGCCATGAATGTGCTGTCTCTCCTCTCCTATCCTTCTGAAGAAGCGCTCCATCAGTTGGACCCTACACAGTTGCTGGGTGGCAGTCTGAATATGTCCGACCATTTGATGCTGACTTCTGTGATTGGTGCGGTGGTTATCGGTATAGGCTGTGGTATTGTAGTGCGTAGCCGGGCTACTACAGGAGGTACGGATATTGTGGCGATGATATTGCAGAAATATTGCCATATACGTTTTTCAAAGGCGATACTGCTGGTAGATGGTATTGTGGTGGGATTCGGCCTATTGGTTATCGGTTTCGGTATCGGAAATCCGGATGATGCTACACAACCTTCGTGGCATTTGTCTTTCTATTCACTGATAGCTATTTTTGTCACTTCAAGGGTATTGGCCTATGTGATAAATGGGGAGAAGAATGACAAGATACTGTTTGTCATCAGTGATATGCGCCTTACCGCTTTGCACGACTATATTCTTAAAGATTTGGACCGTACAGCCACTTGCATCAAAAGTAGTGGTCTTTATACCAATGTAGACAAGGAAATGCTGTTTCTTGTGGTGAGTTACAAGGAAGTGGTAGGTATCAAGCAGAAGATAAGGGAAGTAGACCCAAAGGCTTTTGTAGTGGTTACCGATGCTTATGATGCATTTGGTGAAGGTTGGAAAGAGCTTCCGATGGCAGGAGAGGTACAACCCGAATAGGTAGTAATAAACAATTGTTCATTCTATTATTAACTGAATATATAGCTTAATATCAATTGTTTAATAACTAATTATTTATGTTGCTAACATAGTTTTCAACATGGTGTTAACGATAAGTTTTTTGTTTGAATGAACGGTATTGTTGCGAAGTCGATGATGTGGAACTTATGGCATGGTTGCCATAAATTGAGTGCAGGTTGCAAGCATTGTTATGTTTATCGTGGTGATGCCCGGCGAGAGGTGGACAGTTCGGTGGTGGTGCGGACAAAAAACTTTGACCTGCCTTTGCGTAAAAAGCGTAACGGAGAATTCAAGATACCACCTGGAACATTTGTCTACACCTGCTTTACTTCCGATTTCTTTGTGGAAGATGCTGACAAATGGCGGGCCGAAGCATGGGAGATGATTCGTTGTCGCAGTGACCTGCATTTTATGATGATTACCAAGCGTATAGACCGTTTTTCTGACTGTCTGCCCGATGATTGGGGAGACGGATATGATAATGTAACCATCTGCTGTACGGTTGAAAACCAGGCTTGCGCCGATTATCGCTTGCCCATTTATAAGAGGGCTCCTATAAAGCATAAGATAATAATCTGTGAACCGCTGCTGGAAAGGATAGATTTAAGTACTTATGCTGTTGGCGAATGGATTGAACAGATAGTTGCAGGGGGAGAATCCGGTTACGAAGCCCGCCCTTGTGATTTTGAATGGGTGATGGACCTTCGCAGAATTTGTGTGGAAAATAAAGTGGACTTCTGGTTCAAGCAGACCGGTTCTAAGTTCGTCAAAGACGGAAAGACATATAATGTGAAACGCCAATTTCAACATTCGCAGGCACGCAAGGCGGGAATAAACATCAGTTTATAATTGTCCGCTTTCTACCATCAATATCACCCGTTCGGTCAATGCATCGTCTCCCATAGGGTCGTATTGCTTCTTTAGACTGGCGCCGAAGAGTGCGGCAAAAGTCTGGTAGAAACCGGCTTTGAAAGGGCCCATAAAAGCTTTTACCAGTTCATATCCGGTGGAGTTGGTCTGTCGGTCTACCAGTTTTATTAACAGTTTGCCTTGGGCAAAGGTAAGTTTCTTCATGCGGGGAGTGTATTGCTCCTTCAAGCTTTTCTCTACTGCTTTCATGTGTTTCTGGCGGGCTTTCTCGGTGGGCAGGGTCATCATGTATTCGTAGGTTTCAATGATGGCACGGTTAATCTCCTTGGAGATGGGAAGTACCTTCTTTACGTCACGAATGAGTTTGTAGTACTTGTTCATGTCGCGCTTGTTCTTGAATTTAAGCGGCTTGAAGATGTAGACAGTGGGGAGCTTGACATAAGGGATGGTATCTCCTTCGTAAACGCACATGGGAGTAAGATAGACACTCTTTTGCGCAGCAGACTGTGGTTGCTGTTGTGCAAAGCATTTCAGGCTTCCGAGAGAAAGAAACATGATGAGTATTACTATGTTAAGCCTTGCGTTCATGTTGCAAAAGTACACCATTCTGTGTAATGTTGTTGCATCATGTTGATTTTTCCTTGCTCAATTAACTTATTTAAGGTAACTTCGCTTCCCAAAACATGAAAGTGACCTACTATTAATGGAATTACTCAAGATAGGAGTTTTTGTAAGTATGCTGTCAATGACTCCTATGCTTGAAGCTCAAAATATATCCGGCCTTCAGAAAGAACGGCCTTTACTTCTTTTGGAAGAAAATTTGGAACAACTCTCCATCGGGAATGAGGAAGAATACGGTTGGGAAGATGAATTGGAGGAGTTGTCCCGACGTCTGCAAGAGCCTGTCAACCTCAATGCCGCCACTAAACGGCAATTGGAGCAGTTTCCTTTTCTTACGGATATACAGATAGAGAATCTTCTGGCTTATGTCTATATACACGGACAGATGCAGACCATTTATGAATTGCAACTGGTGGAGGAGATGGATAAACGTACCATCGACCTACTGCTGCCCTTTGTCTGTGTGCGGGCAGTGAAAGCGGGTAGGGGGTATCCTGCTTTAAAATCTATACTGAAATACGGGAAACACGAAACATTGGCACGTTTGGATGTACCGTTCTATATCCGTAAAGGATATGAGAAGAATTACCTGGGACCTTCCCTTTACCATTCTTTGCGCTATAATTTTCATTATGGAGATTATCTCCAAATAGGCGTGACGGGAGAGAAGGATGCCGGAGAACCCTTCTTTGCCCTGCACAACAGAAAAGGCTATGATTACTATTCTTTCTATTTTCTGATAAAGAATCTGGGGCGGCTGAAGGCTTTGGCATTGGGCAATTACCGTCTGAGCTTCGGGCAGGGACTGGTACTTAGTACGGATTTTCGTTTAGGAAAAACATTCTCTATGTCTACAACAGAATATCGTACCGGAGGCATCCGTAAGCATAGTTCTACCGATGAGTACAATTATTTCCGGGGAGTGGCGGCAACGGTGGGAGTATTGCCTTACTTGGATATTTCGGCTTTCTATTCGCATCGCTCCATGGACGGTGTGGTGGAGGATGGCGAGATAACTTCCATTTACAAGACGGGATTGCATCGCACGCAGAAGGAGGCAGATAAAATGAATGCCTTTGCCTTGCAGGTTACAGGAGGAAACGTGACCTATGAAAAGAATTCTCTGAAGATGGGAGTAACGGGGATTTACTATTTTTTCAACCGTCCTTACGAGCCTCGGTTGAACAAGCATGCAAAGTACAATCTTCATGGAAGTGATTTCTATAACGTGGGCATGGATTATAGGTATCGTCTGGGCCGTTTTGTCTGGGTGGGGGAAGCGGCAACCGGCAGTAAAGGCTATGCCTTGCTGAACCGGCTGAAGTATAATCTTTCTTCCGATTATCATCTGCTACTTGTTTACCGGTATTATTCATATGATTATTGGACTTTGTTTGGGCGTTCCTTTGGCGAAAGCAGTATGCCGCAGAATGAGAACGGATGGTATCTGGCAGCAGAGGCCACACCTTTCGCCCATTGGAAGTTTTTCGCTTCACTGGATATGTTTTCTTTTCCTTGGTGGAAATACCGTATAAGTAAGCCCTCAAAGGGAGCGGATGCCATGTTTCAGGTTACTTATACTCCTCGAAAGAGCCTTTCGATGTATTTTAATTATCGGTACAAACAGAAAGAAAGAGACGTGACGGGTACAAGCGGTACAGTTATCGAACCTATCTATCACCATAAACTCCGTTATCGGTTGACCTATATGCCGGGAAAATATATCTTTCGTACTACAATAGATTATAACCACTTCCGCCAGCAGGATGGGGAAGGGTATCGCTTCGATAGACGGCAAGGTTATCAGTGTACTCAACTTTGCTCGTACACTTTCTCCTTCCCTCTGTCGGTTTCCGTGCAGGGAACCTGGTTTCATACGGACGATTACGATTCGCGTGTTTACGCCTCCGAGCGTGGATTGTTATATACTTTCTATACCCCTTCCTTCTATGGCAAAGGATTCCGTTACTCCACTCATCTGCGATATGATTTGAGTAAGAACTTCATGTTTCTTGCCAAGTTCGGACAGACGGTTTATCAGGATAGGCAGACGATTGGTTCGGGCAATGATGAGATACCGGGAAATAGGAAAGCGGACTTGCAGATGCAACTGCGTATCAAGTTTTAGAGGAATGATTGATAGCTTTTTTATTTCTTTCTTTATCTTTGTCCGTATGATAATCTAAGGATGAACTCTGGAGTGCTAAGATTAGTAGATACTCGGAGTATTAAATAGTAAATAGTAAATCGTCAAATAGTAAATAGTATGACTGTCATTTATCCATCTCCCATATTCGGTCCCGTTCATTCTCGCCGTCTGGGAGTATCTTTGGGAATAAATTTATTGCCGGCAGACGGCAAAGTATGCACTTTCGACTGCATTTACTGTGAATGTGGTTTCAATGCCGACCATCGTCCCAAACAGCCGCTGCCCACACGCGAAAAAGTCCGTTCGGCCCTTGAAGCCCGCCTGCGGGACATGCAGCAAAACGGACCTACACCGGATGTTCTGACTTTTGCCGGTAATGGAGAACCGACGGCACATCCCCGTTTCCCCGAAATCATAGAAGATACACTTGCCTTGCGCGACAAGTATTTTCCGAATGCAAAGGTGAGCGTACTGAGCAATTCTACCTTTATTCATCGTCCTGCCGTATTCGAGGCTTTGAACAAGATTGACAACAACATCCTTAAACTGGATACGGTGGATGAAGAGTATATCCGTGTACTTGACCGTCCTACCGGACATTACTCCATCCGGGAGATTATAGAAGGGATGAAAGCGTTCAAAGGGAACTGCATTATCCAGACCATGTTTCTCAAAGGAAGTTATAAAGGACAAGATATGGATAATACATCCGATAAATTTGTTCTTCCCTGGCTGGAAGCTGTCAAGGAGATTGCTCCCCGCCAAGTGATGATTTATACCATCGACCGCGAAACGCCCGACCATGATTTGCAGAAGGCCACCCGCGAGGAACTGGATCGCATTGCGGAACGGATACGGGAAACGGGTATACCGGTAAGTGTTTCTTATTAATAATATACTTATGAAATCAATAGCAATTAAAGATTTAAGCGAGAACTTCTTCGAAGTGATAGGCAAAGAGTGGATGCTGGTTACGGCAGGCAGTAAAGAACATTTCAACACCATGACTGCCAGTTGGGGAGGTATTGGCTGGCTTTGGAACAAGCCGGTGGTGTTTGTCTTTATTCGTTCCGAGCGCTATACGTATGAGTTTATGGAGGAGAACGAATATTTCACCCTTTCTTTTTTAGGAAAGGAAAACCGGAGCATTTACAACCTTTGTGGCAGTAAATCGGGTAGGGAAGTGGATAAGGTAAAGGAAACTGGTCTGAATCCTATCGTTACCGAGCGGGGAAACATTCTCTTTGAGCAGGACCGCCTGGGATTGGAGTGCCGCAAGCTTTTCATTACCGATATGAAAGAAGAACTCTTTCTCGACCATTCCGTCTACGAGCGTTGGTATGGCGGTGACCACGGTGGATTGCACCGGGTTTATGTAGCCGAGATTGTAGATGCCTGGGTAAAGGAATAGCTCCTTTACCACAGTTTCAAGTCATATTCGGCTTCCACCTTCTCTTCTATTTCATCCGGAAGGGCGGGGAAGAAGTCGATACCTGTAATCCGTTCCACTTCGTCCACTGTATTGACGTAGCTGTCCAACGGATGATTGCCTGATGCATTCTTATAAATGAAGCCGATGGCTTTGGGGGGATTGCTGTCTGCACACAGAACGACCTTGAAGAATGCTTCGGGCACTGTAATTTTGTGCTTCTTACCAATGGTGCGGTGACGTTGGTCATAGAGAATAGGACCGCATACAATGTATATCTTGCCTTCTTCTTGTGCCCAACGGCGGCATGACTCTTCCAGTTCTTTCCAGTCGCCACGGTTTAGATTGTGGTTCTGCGGGCAAATGTTTGTCATGTAGAAGCTCTCTTGCATGGCTTTCCAGTGCCAGCGGTTGTCACCGGCCGGACACATATGTCCGCGGTCCATGCCGGCTCCTTTGTAGTCATCGGTGGTTACTGCCTCGTGCTCAGGCAGGTCGGGGTCGGGCAGGAACTTGTCTGTACGGCTTTCACGCTCCACCAGTTTTTCGGGAGTGAGTTCCCAGGCTACCCAGTTGGGTATCTTTAAATCTTTGTTGTAGGATACTGTGTAGCCTTTCCGCTGGAGAATCTGTTCGGAGACGTTCTTCAGCTTTGCCGGTATTTCAAGGCGTGTGCCTGCCGTGAGTTCTATCTTGGCAGGCGTAGAACTCTTTTGCCTGGCATCCGAAAGTATCTTTGCAACGGGTTCATAGGCAAGGCAGACCGCACATATAAACAATATAAGATAATAGACGCCTTGCGATTGTTTCTTTTTTTTTCGTGCCATGCCGGGATTAGTGTTGGATAATCATTTTGGCCCTTTCCAGTGCCACATTTATGTTCGGACAGATATTTTCTTCGCCCAACAGCTCATAGAAGCCCGATTTTTCCAGTACCTTATGTACCTTTTCATTGACACCGGAGAGCACAATGGTTATTTTTTCCTTTTGGGACATCTCACAAAGGCTTGTCAAGTTGTGGATACCGGTAGAATCGATGAACGGAACTTTACGCATGCGGATGATGCGCACTTTGGGGCGGTCGCCCAGCCGCGCCATGATTTCTTCGAATTTGGTGGCGATGCCGAAGAAGTAAGGACCGTTTATTTCATATACTTCCACATCCTCGGGGATTATCAGGTGCTCGTCATTGCTTGCAATGTCCGATTCTGCATTCGGGTCTATTTCATCTTTGATGACGGATATTTCGGTAGTCTCCATGACGCGGCGCATAAACAGCACGCAGGCAATCACCAGACCTACTTCAATGGCAATAGTCAGGTCGAAGATGACGGTCAGGAAGAAAGTAATCAGCAGTACCGTGACATCCGATTTAGGATTCTTCAATAATGCCTTGAACGTACGCCAACCACTCATGTTATAGGATACTATGACCAGTACACCCGCCAGGCAAGCCATTGGGATATACTGTGCCAGCGGCATGAGGAACAGTAGGATAAGCAGCAATACCACTGCATGCACCATGCCTGCTACGGGAGTTTTTCCTCCGTTGTTGATGTTTGCCATGGTACGCGCGATGGCTCCGGTGGCAGGGATACCGCCAAACAGCGGGGTAGCCATGTTGGCAACACCTTGTGCTATCAGTTCCGTGTTGGAATCGTGTTTGTCGCCTATCACACCATCGGCCACGGTGGCAGACAGCAAAGATTCGATGGCACCCAGTACAGCGATTGTAATGGCTACGGGGAACAAGTTCTTTATCGCTTCCCAATCCAGGGCAGGCATCACGGCATCCGGCAGTTCGGCACGGATGCTGAAACGGTCGCCGATGGTATCGATACAATCAATGCCTCCATATACTTTCATCAGCCAGACTGCCACTGTCACCACGATGATGGCAATAAGTGACCCCGGAATCTTCTTCGAGAACCGCGGTGTAATGGCAATGATGAAGATGCTGACAATACTTACAATCGTGTTCCACCAGTTTACGGTATCGAAATGTCGGAAATAAATCATCCATTTTCCTACAAAGTCTCCCGGAACTTTCTCTCCTCCGAACGTCAGCCCGAAAATGTCGGCAATCTGCGTAGTGAAGATGGTGACGGCAATACCGCTTGTAAAACCTACGATGATGGGATAGGGGATAAACTTAATGACAGCTCCCAGCTTGAACACTCCCAGCAGGATGAGCAGTACGCCTGCCATCAGTGTGGCGACAATAAGCCCCGATTCACCGTATTGCTGGATGATGCCATAGATAATGACGATGAACGCACCGGTCGGTCCTCCAATCTGTACCTTGCTCCCACCCATCAGGGAGATGATGAAACCGGCTATGATAGCCGTAATGATACCTTTCTCCGGTGATACGCCGGAGGCGATACCGAATGCAATGGCAAGCGGGAGGGCAACGATACCTACAATGATACCTGCCATCAGGTCTGCCATGAACAGTTCTTTAGAGTAATTTTTTAAAGCCGTGTATAGCTTTGGTCTGAATCCGAACGCTTTCATTATAATCTACTTTTTTATACGTTTTTTTATACAGAATGTAATGTATATATTGCAAATTGCCTGCAAAAGTAGATAAAATAATGGATATTAGTGAACACAACTGTGATGTATTTTGTTTTCCTTATCAGATATGTGCTATTAATTATGTCTGAAATACCTCTTCGGGTTATCGGTGAAGATAGATTCTTTCTATAAGACGATAAATAAATCCGATGGGGCAGAGGTGTGATTATTCCAAACTAAATTCGTAATTTTGTGTTGTTTATAAACAGTACGAACGACATTTATACGTAATTATATTAACTAATAAAAAAAGAGACTATGGCTAAAAGTGTTAAAGGAACTCAGACTGAGAAGAATCTGCTGACTTCATTCGCTGGTGAATCACAAGCAAGAATGCGTTACACTTATTTTGCAAGTGTAGCCAAGAAAGAAGGTTACGAACAAATCGCCGCTATTTTCACAGAAACGGCTGACCAGGAAAAGGAACACGCTAAACGTATGTTCAAGTGGCTGGAAGGCGGTATGGTGGAAATCACCGCTTCTTATCCTGCAGGTGTTATCGGCACTACCCTGGAAAATCTTCAGGAAGCTGCTGCCGGCGAACACGAAGAATGGTCATTGGATTATCCTAAGTTTGCTGATATTGCAGACGAAGAAGGTTTCCCCGAAATCGCTCTTATGTACCGTAACATCGCCATTGCCGAAAAGGGACACGAAGAACGTTATCGCGCTTTTATCCAGAATATAGAGACTGCCAGCGTATTTGCCAAGGAAGGCGAAGTGGTATGGCAGTGCCGCAACTGTGGTTTCATCTACACCGGTAAGGAAGCTCCTCAGGTATGCCCGGCTTGCTTGCATCCGCAGGCTTATTTCGAAGTAAAGAAGTCAAACTATTGATAATGTCTCCTGCTTGTGCAGGTATGGATAACGGGAAACGCCCGGATGCTCTGAAGAAAGCATCCGGGCGCTTTGTTTAAATGACCATGTTCGTTTTCCGTGCCAGTATAGTGGCGCGAGTTTTACTTTAGTTACTTCCCGACGTGCGGATAGTCTATCGTGTAGTGCAGTCCGCGGCTTTCCTTGCGTTCCATGGCTTGCTTTGTTATCAGGTATCCTACGTTTATCATGTTGCGTAGTTCGCACAGCTCTCGGGTAGCCTTGCTCCGCTTGAAGAGTGCTTCTGTCTCCTCGTAAAGTATGTCCAGTCGGTTCCAGGCACGTGTCAACCGGGTATTGCTGCGGACAATACCTACGTATGCCTCCATAATCTGGTTCACTTCCTTCATGCTTTGTGTGATGAGGACACGTTCTTCGGTGGAAATGGTACCTTCGTCGTTCCATTCGGGAATGTCTTCGTTGAAGTCATAACGTTCCAGTACGCTCAGCGCGTGTTTGGCTGCCGCGTCGGCATAAACCACGGCTTCAATCAGTGAGTTGCTTGCCAGACGGTTGCCGCCATGCAGTCCGGTGCACGAACATTCGCCGATGGCGTACAGGCGGCGGATGCTGCTCTGTCCGTCCAAATCCACCTTGATGCCACCGCAGAGATAATGGGCGGCGGGGGCTACCGGTATGTATTCCTTTGTAATGTCTATACCGATGCTGAGGCATTTCTTGTATATGTTAGGGAAGTGCTTCTTGGTTTCTTCGGGGTCTTTGTGGGTGACGTCCAGATACACATGGTCCTCACCGCGCTGTTTCATTTCGTTGTCGATGGCACGCGCCACGATGTCACGCGGGGCCAGCGAGAGTCGCGGGTCGTACTTCTGCATGAATTCTTTTCCGTCTTTGGTACGCAGCACGCCGCCATAACCGCGCATGGCTTCGGTGATGAGGAACGAGGGGCGGTCTCCCGGATGGAAAAGAGCTGTGGGATGGAATTGGATGAATTCCATGTCTTTCACTGCTCCCTTGGCACGGTAGACCATGGCAATGCCGTCTCCCGTGGCCACCAGCGGGTTGGTGGTATGGCGGTAAACGGCTTCGCAACCGCCCGTTGCCATGATGGTGACTTTGGAAAGGAAGGTATCCACCTCGCCCGTCGCTTCGTTCAGCACATAGGCACCGTAGCACTTGATGCCGGGGGTGTGGCGGGTAACGATGATTCCCTGGTGATGCTGGGTAATGATTTCCACAGCGTAATGGTCGGTCAGTACGGTGATGTTGGGGTGTTGCTTCACAGCTTCAATGAGGCTGGTCTGTATCTCTGCACCCGTATTGTCCTTATGGTGGAGGATGCGGAATTCGGAGTGGCCGCCTTCTTTGTGCAGGTCAAACTCTCCGTCCTCCTTTTTGTCGAAGTTCACTCCCCATTTGATAAGCTCCTTGATTTGTTCGGGGGCATTGCGCACCACCTTCTCTACGGCTTCACGGTCGCTTATCCAGTCACCCGCAATCATGGTATCTTCGATATGCTTTTCAAAATTGTCTACGGCCAGATTGGTGACAGAGGCGATACCTCCTTGTGCAAAATAAGTGTTTGCCTCTTCCAAACCTGCCTTACAAATGAGGGCTACTGTTCCTTTATGCGCTACTTTCAGCGCAAAACTCATACCGGCAAGTCCGGAGCCGATAACGAGAAAATCGAACTTTCTTACCATAGGTTTTGTGTATTAAACGCCGCAAAGATAGTGTAAACCAAACGTAGAGCAAAATAAGCGGGCTTATTTTTATTTGTTATGTAAGGTATTGTTTCAATACTTCATCCAGGGATTTTTCTTTGGGCAATTCCATGTTCTTGCGCATGCGCGAACGGACTACGTTTACACTATTCCGGTTGATTCCCATGATAAGGGCTATTTCGTCGGTACTTTGGTTCATGCAGATGAGCATGGCCAGCAATTCTTCGTTGCGGGTCAGTTGAGGATAACTTTCGCGGAGCTTGGGCAGATAAGAAGGATGTATGGTGGCAAACGACCGGCGGAATGTGTTCTCATCTTCCCTGCTGAGCAGGCTTTGCACGGTGAGCTGGCGAATGGAGTTGAGGTTATTGGTAGCCATGGCCCGTTCTATTTCTTCCGTCAGTTGTTCGTTGCGGCGGTTCAGGTCTTGCTGCCGGGTAATGAGGGTCTGTATTTCCCGTTTGTTGTTTTCTATAAGCTGGTGGTTGGCCTTCCTTCGGATGATGAAATAGGCTGTAGTGGTGATAAGTAGCAACAGTAATGTAATGGAGATGCAGATGTTGTAGAACAACTGCTGTTGCTGCCATTGCACTTGTGCCGAGAGCAGTTTGTTTTCTTTCTCTTTTTGGTTGGCATCAAACCGGATGTTGGCTGCTGCCACAGCACGTTTCTTTTCGTTATTGTCCAGAGAATCGGCAAACTGTCGGTTACGGATGTAGCAACGAGCAAAATCGTCGTTCATGCCTTTGGCCAGATAGTAATCCATTAATATCTCGTTGGCATCGCGGCCTTCCATGAACTTCATGTTGATGAGGTCTTGTGCAGCCCGGTCTATCAGGTGTATGCCGTTTTGCTCCTTCCCGGTTTGCAGTAAGGCCCGGCCTAGGTGGAGGTTGAGTTGGTATTTGGCCCATTGGGGCATCCGCACGGTATCGGGACAGATGCTAAGGGCAAGTTGCAGTGCTTTTTCCAAAGAGTCGGGATAGTCCAGATAACTGTTTACCGTTTCTACTTTGTTTACGAATACGCCCTTAAAGCTGTTTTGTATCATTGACAACTTTTCTCCCAGCCTGAGGTAGTGGAATACAGAGTCCTTTTGATTCATGTTACGAAAGATCTGGGCACGGTAGCGGTACAAGTCTCCCAGTCCGAAGCTGTCTTTCAGCATGGAGTAGTATTGGGCTTTTTTGTTCATTTCCAGGGCCTGGTCGTACATACCCAGTTCGGCGTAGAGATTAGCTTGTTCTCCGTAGGCAATCACTACATTTCCAGGTGCTATGCTGTCGTTGTAAGTGGCTATGGCTTCTTGGTTAGTGGCTATAGCTTTCTCGTATTCGCCACTGAGGTGGTAATAGATGCCCAACCGTGACATTATCCGCAGCATGTTCGGGAAGTTTCCACCTTTCCGGTAGACATCTATTGCTTTTTCCAAAATTTGGATAGCTTTGGGTAGATTGTTTCCGGAGTACATGTAGACACCGCTTATGATTTCTGCCTGCCGGATAAAGTCATTGGCACTGGTACAGACCGGTAACTGGAGGTAGTCTTCTGCCAGTCGGACAGCTTCCGGGTTATTGCCATACAGTTGGTTCAGTCCGGCCTTGAAGCTCAGCAGTTCGTGCGGGCAATGTTCGCGGATGAGGGGATGGTTCCCAATGCTGTCCATATAGTCGATGCCGTCTTTGTATTGTTTGGTGTTTATGTAATTGTTCCCGCAGGCATTAAATATCTTGCGGGCATAGTAAATCAGGGTATCTGTAGTTCCGTTTTTTTCTGCCGATTCCAGGATTTCGGGCAAGGTCTGTTTGGCAAGATCCAACGTTTGTCGCGCTTTGTTTTCGAGTAGTAAGGCATTGATTTGTTGAAGGACATTGTTCCAATGCCTCATTTCGTCTTGTTCCGAAGAGGTGGAGCGGTTGGTGCAGGCTACAGCTACGAGAATCAGAAGTAAAAATGAAAGTTTTTTGGCATTCATATTTTGTGGACTGTTTGTTTTGTAAGGCAAAGATATAATTTCTTAATTTAAAATTTACAACAATGGACTTGTTTTTTGTTTCTTGTTAATTATTTGATAATAAATATAATATGAAATTGTATATCAGATTGTATATCGTATTCTTATGGTTAGGTTGTGCATATTTTGCAAATTTGTATCAAAACGATTGTAAATATGTATAATGGTGAAATAAGATACAATGAAAACAAAGAAAACAGTGACACCTTTTAATATGCAGGAGATTGCCAGAGCTTTGCGCGAAATGATTTCGGAAGATTCTCCCAATGCTTCGGAGGCTTTGTTGTCCGGAACTCGTGAGGCTGTATTCCGTGAAATCTTTATTTTTCATTATCCTTCTTTTTTAGAGAAACTTTATCAGTCTATTCCGGAGGTGGATAAGGATGAAGAACTGATATGTATGCTGGTAGCTCTTGGACAGTCTGTAAAGGAGATTGCAGAACTGATTTATTTTTCGCCGGAACGGGTAGAATTGTTATGTGCTTCGGTCTGCCGCAAGCTGAATGTGACGGAAGTTCGAGAAATGGAGATACTAATGAAGAAGTTGTTATCATAAAAATACGTACCTTAGCGGCAAAAATCAGATAAAATGAATCGAATCTTTCATGCGCGCATTGCTATGGGGCAGTATCTGTTTCTCATCCTGATAGGTATTCTCGCCGTCTATATGCTTTGGTACAAGTCTCCGTTCCTGGCTGCTATTTTCATGCTTTGGCTGGTGGTTATTATCGAGAAGCTGATTCATACCACCTATACCGTAACGCCCGACGGGAAGTTGGTGCTGTCCTTCGGCCGTTTCTCCCGGAGTAAGGAAATTCTGATGAAAGACATCACTTCTGTGGAGCGTGCTTCTTCCATGCAGGTAGGGCGGTTTGCGGTGATGCGCTATGTGCTCGTGAAATATGGCGAGGGCAAGTGTGCAGTGCTTCTTCCCGTCAAGGAGGAGGAGTTTATCCGGTTACTGGAGGAACGGAGAGGGTGAGCAATATGGTGTGCCCACGTATGCAATTCCGTTTTAATCTGTCGTTATCGCTTCCATGGTAATGTCTCCTGTGTAGCTTTCCGGAGTTGTTTGTATGAACTTTCCCTTTATCTGTCTTTCCGTAGATGCAGGTAATCTTTGAATCATAAATAAAGCTTAATTTTAGCTCTTCTGTTTGCAGTTTTTTGGATGTGGCAGCGTCCATTATGTAAAAAAGAAACGGATATGAACTTGAATTGTGCCATTTTGCATGCGGACCCGGAGATTACCGGAAGATTGGAAGAGTATATCGGCAAAGTTCCTTTTCTCTCTTTGCACGGAAAGTACGGCAATCCTCTTGAAGCGCTGAAGGATTATTATGAGACAAAAGTGGAAGTTTATTTTGTCGGCATCTATCCGGTGGAAGAAGGTGAAATCAACGGAATGGATTTTTGCAGGCTCTTGTCCTCGTCTACTCGTGTCATTTTCATTACAGACACCGACCGCTATGCTGCCGAATGTTTCCGTCTGGATGCGTTGGACTATCTGATGGACGGGCTCAATTTCTCCACGTTTTTCCAGTCTGTCAGCAAAGCGGCACGCTGGTTCTCTTTGCAGGATGCAGGTACGTCCGCCCCCAAGCAAAGGCAAGGTCCGGAAGAGGTTCCGAAGGTGATTTACATGCGGTGTGACAACCGCATCATGCGGCTCGACCTGGAACGGATAAACTATATAGAAGGTATGGGCGATTATGTGAAGATTTTCTGTAAAGATGCCCCTAAGCCTATCTTGAGCTTGTGTAGCATGAAGTATATGGAAGAAAAACTTCCGGCCGATGAATTTATCCGCGTACACCGTTCTTTTATTGTCCGCATGGACTGCATCAGCGCCATCGGGCGCAGTACACTGCTCATAGAGCAGAAGGATGTCCCCATTGGCGATGCTTACCGCGAAAGGGTGAAAGGGTATGTGTCCAGGCTGGCAGTGTTGTAATACCCTGTTTTCAGATACTATATACTTTGTTTGTTGGATCTATAGTTCCAGCGTGCTGCATCTATATATGCAACGCGTTGCATATATAGATCCAACAAATGATAATCATTCGGTGTAAAATCCGTGTAATCTGTGGTGAACCGGAACCTTGTATTACTTTAGTTTTGCTCTCGAAATCCTTTCCCCGAACGTCAAGTTCAGATTCAGGCTGAATCGGCTTTCCTGCATCAGATTGCTGCGTGTGTTCAGTTGTTTCCGCCAGGTGGCGCCCAGCGAAAGATAGGAGTACCGGATGGGGAAGCTCGCCCCTACACTGGCTTCCAGATACTGCATCTTCCCGCCTTTCAGGTTGATATAGGAGTTGCCGAAACCTATTCCACCCATCAGCTCGGTGGAACGTGCCAGACGTGGCTTGGTAATGTAGCTGCCTCCCAGGTTCACTTTGTGCTGGTTCTCGTATTTCATGGAAGTGTAGGAGGAGGAGTTGCGGCTCCAGTCCAGGTAGTTGTAGTCGGCGGTCAGCACCCAGCGTTCGGTGGTTATGCTGAGGCCGGTGCCGAGGTGCATGGGCAGATATTGTGTACGGCTGTGGTATCCTTTATCGAGGTTCTCGCTGGTAGATGAGTTGCTGTAAGTCAGTGTATTGTCGTGGCTGATGGGAAGGGAGGGAGCAAATACCAGCCCTGCCGCCCACTTCCGTTGTCCGGTCGCACCCCATTCGTAATGTATGCCGAAGTCCGCATAAAAGGCCTGTTTAGAAGATTCGTACTTTACGACGGCGCTTTCCTGCGTTTCGCTTTGCGTCACTGTGCCCGCTATCATCCCCAGATTGATGCCGACCGACAGTTGCCTGCTCAGTGCAAAGGCATTGGTGACGTAGCACCGGTATAGTCCGCCCGTACCCTCAAAGAGCGAGTAGGTGTAGTTGCCGGGCATTCCCTCTATCTCTTCTTCGGTCTGGATGACATAGCCCACACTGCTGTATGGTGCTGCACCTACAAGGGCATACCAGCGCGGCAGGACACGGAAGCCCATGCTGATGCGGTTGGGGTTGCCGGTGAAGTTGGAGCTGTGTTCGCTCAGAAAGGAGTAGCGGGCATATGAGGCAGATGCACCCACATCGAACGTGAAGCAGGCGGTGTCCATGCGGGTGATGGCTGCGGGGTTCAGCGTGTTCAGAAATCCGGTACGGTTCAGGGCGATGCCCGTGTTGCCCATGCCGGCATAACGTCCGCCGTCACCGGCACTCAGTTCGCCCACTCCGTACATGGAGGTGGGCAGGTTGGTGGTGTTTTGTGCCACGGCAGTGAGGCTTGCCGTACACAGACTGCACAGCAGAAGGGGAATCCGGTAATGGCGTTTCATTGCTCGTTGTATATTTTGAATCTTACGTCTAATCTGCATTGGTTTTCTTGTTCGGGGTCGTTGGTGAAGATGACCTGGTTGAAGGTGGTGGTGCTTTCTTCGTCTGTCAGACTCATCAGCAGTTTCTGCCGCTTGATGCCCGAAGTGCCGTAGTTGTTGCGGATGAATTCGGTGAGGTCGAAGGAGTAGTAGGTCTCTTTCCCGTACATCTCGTCGATGGTCAGGTCGCCGGTCTGTACGGTTACGCCGTCACTGCCGTATACGTAGTCCTCCAGCACATTGTTCTCGTCCGTGATATAAAGGCGGATGTCATTGGGAAGCTGGCTCACTTCGTTGTAGCTCCGGGCCAGAGGATAGAGGTAGAGTGTGGCGCTCTCTATGGAGACTATCTGTCCGGCACTTCCGAGGCTGTTGAGGTAGGGGAATTCCAGTTGGTTGTAGTAACCCGTCAATCCCTGCATATAGGCCAGGCAACCCATGTCGCTGGAGTGGACGAGGTTCTCTATTCCGCTTTTCAGGGAAGCAAGGTGGGTGCCGGTGGGGTCGTGCCGGATACCGGTATAGGCATAGTCGGTGTTTACGCTGAAAGTCAGCACTTGTCCGGTCCGCTGGTTGGAGACTTCCTGGTAGTGGAGGTTGATGCTCATGGCAGAATCATTCACCATGAATCCGGTGATACACTGCCCGTCGTTTTCGGGAACAAAGACCAGTCCGGGGAATTTCTTCTTGAACTTGTCTTGGGTATCGAAGTTGTCGTCCTGCGCCACGAGGTCATTCAGCAGTTGCTGTCCCCATGAGTCGGGCAGGCGGACGCTTACTTCCTTCTTCCGCCCCGGGCAGGGGGTGAAGGTAAAGCTGAAGAGTGGGGCATCTTCCGTCGGGAGTACGGTGCTGTTGTAAAGGTCCTCGTCGTTGTCCAGCACGATAGGGTTTTTCAGCCGGTAGATGGAGATGCGCTGTTGCGTCAAGGTATCTCCCCAGAAATGGCCCGAAGGTATCATCCGTAGTACGAGGGAGTCGAGGGTATAGGTGTAGTCTGTGTTGGGGGTGAAGTGGGACGTGGAGTATTCGGCATAGTAGGTGGCGGATACATCTCCCCAAGAGCTGCTCCGGTAATGTCCCAGCTGGCAGATGCTGTCGCCCCGGGTCTCTATGGAGTCCAGCAGGATGGTGCTGATGTCTACCGAGCAGGTGTCTGCGTATACATTATAGAAGGAGCTTTCCACGAGGCTCTTTCCAAGCTGCGAGTTCTCGTCCTGGCAGGCGCAGAAGATAGCGAGGACTGCGAATAAGCTGTACAATGACTTCTTCATTTCTGTTCTTTTAGTTGGCGGCAAAGGAAAGGCAAAACTTTTATATCTTCCTACAAAAATCGGCGTTCGGACGGTTTTTATCGGTAAAGGCGTTTAACGGGAATTTCGGACTGTTCGTCGGTTATTTTTGTCGGTGTGGTTGCGGTGGTTTACTTTTGCGGACAGACAAAAAGGACCTCCCGCAGCTTCTTGTTTTGGAAAGTGGGAAGTATAAAGCTTAATCATTAAAAAAACAATAAACAATGAACAGACTATTGGTAGGAATAATGTTGCTGGCCATCGTGTGCATTGCCGGCAGTTGTACGGACGAGGATGAATACACTCAGGGGCAGTGGATGAAGAAAGCCAGCTATAACGGTGTGTACCGCGCTTATGCCTCCGGCTTCACCATCGGCAATTATGGATATTTGTGTGGCGGCTTCTACGGAGCGAACAAGGATTACCTGAACGACCTTTGGGAGTATGACATGAGCCGGAACAGCTGGACGCAGTGTGCCGACATGCCCGTTGCCGGGCGCAAGGCTGCCGTGGGCTTTGCCGTGAATGGCAAGGGATACATTACGACCGGTTCCGTGAAGGACGGCTCCTCGTCCTACTGTGTAGCAGATACCTGGGAGTATGACCCTGCCACGGATACCTGGACACGGAAAGACGACTTCAAAGGCGGAGTACGCGACGGTGCCCTGGCTTTCAGTATAGGCGGATATGGCTATGTCGGTACGGGCTGCAACAGCGACGCTACCGGCAGCGAGAGTGCCTACAAGATGGACTTCTACCGTTTCAACCCCAATGGCGCCGAAGGTTCGCAATGGGAAGCGGTGAGCGGGTATGGAGGCGAGAAGCGCTACTTCGGTACGGCATTCGTCATCGATGAGGTGGCCTACATCTGTTGCGGGCGAAACAACAGTACCGATCTGGTGGATTTCTGGAAGTTCGACGGAAGCAACTGGACCCAGTTGCGTGACATTGCCGATACGGACTCCGACAATGACTATGACGATGACTACGCCATCACACGGTCCGAAGCCGTATCCTTCGTCATCGGTGGAAGGGGATTTGTGGCTACGGGAATACGTAACAGCACTTCCTTGAGCAGCGACTACTGGCTGTACGACCCTGACAAGGACTTATGGTACGGCGATTCCGATGACGACTTTACCCCCATTACAGATGTACATAATTATCCTTCCGGTGCTTCTTCGCGCAGGGCTGCCGTTGGTTTCTCTACCGGCGAACGTGGTTTTGTGCTGACGGGAACAAGTGGTACCAGCTACTTTGATGATGTGTACGAACTTCTACCCGATGAGGAAGAGGAAGTCTGATTCGCCTCATAACTGAACGGAACTTATGAAGCTGATGTTTATTATGATAAAGATAGGTGTACCGGCTGTGATGGCGGTATGCCTTTCTTGCTGTTCGGGTCATACTGCCGGCGGTGGCAATGAGTTGAAATGCCGGGTGATGGAGGTGGAAGGCGGTTACGGCTACGTGGTGCTGCATGGAGCCGATACCCTGATATATCAACCTTTTATACCTGCTTTGAGCGGTCGCCTGCCATTTGCAACAAAGGTGGAAGCGCTGGCGGCCGGTCGGCTGGTATGCCGTAAGCTTGCCGATGGGCAAGCTCCGGCATTGAGCAGGGAGGAGGTGGAGTCTTGTCTGACAGACACCGGACTCTAATCTTCTAAAGAATCCTTTACTTCGTGATGTATTTCCGAGCAGTCATAAGGGTATCTCTGCATGAATTTACCCTTGAGTACCTTCTTTGTATCGCTACCGGGACGTGAAAGAGTGGCGGTGAATGTCACTTGAAGCCGTTTGTAGTAGATGGTTGAAGTGTATATGTTCCATTTCATACCTACTATGTCTACTTCAAAATGTTTATATCTCAGTTCGTCTTCTTTGTAATACTTGCCTTGGTTGATGAAGAATAACAGTTGTTGTCCCATGATTATTTTTCCGTCTTCTATGTGGTTGGGCAGATAGATGCTACGTTTCTCCGGGTCTATGCTTTTGAAGGTTTCGTCAGAGTGCCCATCGGGTATGAATGCGTATTCTGTCCATTTATTGATGAATGGATAGTAGTCATGCTTGTCGGTTGTGTTTCCCAGATTTTCATTTTTATAGGTACTCTTATCAGGTCCTGTTCCGGCTTCTTTCACTCCGTCACCTTCTTCCACGCTGTATTCGATGGACTCTATCTGATAGAAGTTAGTGCACGGTTCTTGGTGTATGATGATTTGTTCCTTGTAGAGTCCCGTTTTCATCTCAAGGTTGATGATGAGGCTACGGGATTCACCTAAGTCAAAGTTGTCTTTAAAGTGCAGGATGAGATGGCTGTCGGTGTCCCGTTCCAAGTCCCACCATTTATAATGCAGGCTTCCCGTACCTTCCAGTTGTGGGAGCTTGTTGCCATCCATCATGAGGTCTCCCCATGGGGTGGTGATGGAGGTTATGCGCCAGTCGCCGCGTGTTAGGTCTATCTGCAGGGTAGAGGCTTCGCCCTTCACGGTAGTTTCCTGAAAGGGCGAGAGGCGGATTTCATCGCTATCATTGCAAGCCGTCAGGCCGCAAAGGAAAAGAGCGAACAAAAGGATGGATTGGAATAAGTCAGTCGTTTTCATGTTGGTTATTATTTGATTATGTCCATTGGACGTGGCATTCTTTGTAAATGCTGCACGACAAAGATAATTATTTCCTCTTTACGCTGTATTCTCCGAAAGAAAGAAGTACTCTTTTTTGCCGGATAATACGGGTTTTATTAACTTGCGCACAAATTATCGCTAATCATTAACCACTAACCATTAATTCCATGAAATACCAAGTTGCCATTATCGGTGGAGGTCCTGCGGGATATACTGCTGCCGAAGCTGCCGGAAAAGCAGGATTGAGTGTCGTACTATTTGAGAAGCAGAGTCTCGGTGGAGTGTGCCTGAATGAAGGGTGTATCCCTACCAAGACCTTGTTGTATTCGGCCAAGACCTATGACGGAGCCCGCCATGCTGCAAAGTATGCGGTCAGTGTGCCCGAAGTATCGTTCGATTTGCCCAAGATTATTGCCCGCAAGCAGAAGGTAGTGCGCAAGCTGGTATTGGGAGTCAAAGGAAAGCTGACTGCCCATGGTGTGACGATTGTCAGCGGAGAGGCCACAGTGACGGACAAGAATCATGTGGAGTGCGGCGGAGAAACCTACGAATGCGAGAACCTGCTGCTCTGCACCGGTTCCGAAACCTTTGTCCCTGCCATTCCCGGTATAGACAAGGTGCCTTACTGGACCCATCGTGACGCGCTGGACAACAAGGAACTGCCCGCTTCGCTTGCCATCATCGGCGGCGGTGTCATCGGTATGGAGTTCGCTTCTTTCTTCAACAGCCTGGGAGTGCAGGTAACCGTCGTCGAGATGCTGGACGAGATACTGGGAGGCGGTATGGACCGAGAGCTGGCGGGTATGCTCCGTGCAGAGTACGCCAAGCGGGGAATCAAGTTCATGCTGAGTGCAAAAGTAGTGTCTGTCATGCCGGATACTGCCGAAGCTTCTTCCCTTATCCAGGTGAATTATGAAACAGCCGACGGTCCCGGTTCCGTCGTTGCCGAACGGCTTCTGATGAGTGTCGGGCGCCGTCCGGTAATGAAAGGCTTCGGATTGGAGAATCTGGGCTTGGAAAGAACGGAGCGCGGAAATGTCTTTGTCAACGGACAGATGCAAACTTCAGTTCCCGGAGTATATGCTTGCGGCGACTTGACGGGATATTCCTTGCTGGCGCATACAGCCGTCCGCGAGGCGGAAGTAGCCATACATTCCATCATTGGCAAGAAGGATGCCATGAGCTACCGTGCCATCCCCGGCGTGGTATATACCAATCCCGAAATAGCCGGTGTGGGCGAGACAGAAGAATCCCTGCAGAAGAGAGGCGTTGCCTATCGTGCTGTGAAGCTTCCGATGACGTACAGTGGTCGCTTTGTAGCAGAGAATGAAGGAGTGAATGGCGTCTGCAAGTTACTGTTGGGCAGTGACGATACCGTATTGGGGGCACATGTCTTGGGTAATCCCGCTTCGGAAATCATCACGCTGGCAGGCATGGCTATTGAACTGAAACTTACTGCCGATGAATGGAAGAAGATTGTCTTTCCGCACCCCACGGTGGGAGAGATATTCAAGGAGGCATTGTAGAACCCATGACTATTGTTTCATATAAACATAAAAGATGAAAACCGTAAAGCTAATCACCTGCGACGATGCCTTTCAGGCACATGTTATTCAGGGTGCCTTGAAGAATGAGGGCATTGCGTCTGTTTTGCATAATGAAAACATGTCTTCCGTGATGCGCGGATATGTCCGTGATGTCACGGGAGTGGATATATTTGTCTATGAGGACGAATATGACAATGCCCTCCGTCTGCTTGAACGGAACCAGATGATTCCGGAACAGTTGAGGTACTGCCCCCATTGCGGTTCGGATGAGATTAAGTTTGTGCTGAAGAAGAGCCATCGGGTGCGTGCTGTGGTGGCTGCTGTTATTGCGGCATTGTCGGCCGCACCTCCGGGCACTGAGCATTGGGAGTATGTATGCAGGAAGTGCGGCACTCATTTTGAGAAGCCGGTGGCGAAAGGAACAGTTGAAGAATAATCAGGTGTTTATTCTTTTAACCGCTTTTCAATCCAGTCCCGGTTTTTACGTCCCAATCGGCTTTCCGCAAAATCCAGGAAAGCCGATGTGTCTGTTATATGGGCTTGGATGACACCTGCCAGAAAGTTGAAGAAAGGTTCTTCACCCACTCGGACAAGCAGGTCGGCGAGTAGTACTGACCCTTTCCTATAGAGGGCAAGATGCGCTTCGCGGTCGTTGCGGTCAATACCCCAGATAGGACGGATATGGCGTGTTTCCTTACGGTAGGCGTCGATGTAAGCGGCATAGGCTTTTTCGCCGCGGGCGTGGCGTATGTATTGCAAAGCACTGAATTCGGCAAAAGATTCGTTCAGCCAGTCGTGCCAAGATTCCACCGGAGCCTTGTTCCACCAGAAGTGGCCGATTTCGTGGGCGGTGTTCTTGAGTACATATTCATTGAATGTTCGGGAACTGAGCATAATGAAATTTTTACGGCTGTACCCTCCTGAGGTGCCGGAAGCTGAAAGCAGGAATTTCATGTAAATATCCTCATCTCCCGCAATTTTATAAAGGCGTCGGAAGAATTTCAAGGCATTGTGGCAACATTGAAGTGCCGAGTCTGCACCGGCATCCGGGAAGTCTGTATAGATAAGTTCAATGGTAGTTCCGTTATCATTGATGCGGCGGCTTTTCAGCATGGGTGAAGCCAGGATAACATTGTCGAAATTCTCCCAAGGTTGCTCCATTTCCCATATCCCTTCTTCTGTATGGGAAATAATACCTGAGCCGCTCACCGTATAACCGTCAGTGATGCCGATTCGTAAGTGCGAATAATCTGCCCGGTTACCGTTGCAGACAGGATACCATCCCGTATAGTAACCAAGTTCAATCCAATGGTCATTGAATGATTTTGCAGGGCCCTGCACTTCCTGCATGTAGAGTGTGTAACGGGTATTTATGCGGCAGCGGTCATCGGCTCCTGCCGGCCGGTAGAGGGTCAAGGTCCGTCTGTCGGGAATGAATTGGGCAGGTGCTGGGGCAAGCGTATCGAAACGGTAGGTTATCTCCCGGCTGCTGTGGCGTAGTGTGTCGATACGGGCATGGCGCCATAGTACCAACGAGATTGAGTCACTGTCATGGAAATCGACTTCAAACGAACCGCCAACTTCGACTTGTCGGTTCGGTACATCAATCTGTACGGTTAAGTCATAACTGACAATGCGCGGAGATTCTTGTGCCCGAAGCATGGGGGAGAAAAGGAGGCATATTGTAAAGCTGGCAATTGTAAGTTGTAGTTTCATGGTACATCAATTTTAGAGTGATAGTAACTGGGAGATTTTGCCTATGCAATCTATGCAAAAGTAGTATTTTTAAAGGAATATTAAGATGGATGGCTGGATATAATTTATGAAAAGACTACCTCGTTGTTGTTCATTTGTAAGATTGTCGTACTTTTGCCTTTAAAGATAAATATATTTATGAAAAGGATATTGTTGCTGTTAATTTTATCCGTCTGCCTGCTCCCATTATGGCCCCAAGAGACGGTAACTCCGGTGAAGCCGCTCTCTGCGCGGATTGATGCGTTGATAGAACACAAACTTCCCGCAGGCTCTAATGTGGCCATTTCGGTCTATGACCTGACTGCCGGAAAGCCCTTGTACGGCTATCAGGCGGACAAGCTTTCCCGTCCCGCTTCCACCATGAAGCTGCTGACCACCATTACCGCCCTTTCCCGTCCCGAAGCCGACGAGCCGTTCCGTACGGAAGTGTGGTATCAGGGAACCATTGAGCGCGATACCTTGCAGGGGGATATGTATGTGATAGGCGGTTACGACCCGGAGTTTGATGAAGAGGCATTGGATTCCCTGGTGGCTACCGTGGCCCGTTTCCCCTTCTCTGTCATCAAAGGCAAGGTGTATGGAGATGTCTCCATGAAAGACTCCTTGTACTGGGGCAGCGGCTGGTTGTGGGATGATACTCCCTATTCCTTCCAGCCCTACCTCTCACCGCTGATGCTGAATAAAGGAGTGGTGAAGGTTACCGCCACACCCGGCGAACGGGGCGACAGCGCACGCCTTGAATGCACTCCCGCCTCTTCCTATTATACACTGACGAACAAGACCCAAAGCCGTACCCCTTCTGCCGGACGTTTCCGTGTGTCGCGCGACTGGCTGGTGAACGGGAACAACATCACCGTGACGGGCAACGTCGATGCCCGCCGTGCAGGTACGGTCAATATATTTTCTTCGCAGGACTTCTTCATGCATACCTTTATGGAACGGTTGCAGGCACGAGGCATCCGGTGCATTCCGGCGGCAGAAGCGGAAGTCTCTTACCTCTTCGGTGAGTTCCGGCAAGACAGCCTCTCCGTACGGATGGCTTCCTATGAAACTTCCGTGCAGGATGTGGTGAAACAGATAATGAAGGAGAGCGATAATCTCAATGCCGAAGCCATGCTCTGCCGGTTGGGTGTGCAGAGCAGCGGAAAGAAGCGTGTCTCTGCCGAGGACGGGCTTTCTGCCATCCGCATGCTGATAAAAGAGATGGGATATAACCCCGATAGGTATAATCTGGCAGATGGTTGCGGCCTTTCCAATTACAACTACATTTCACCGGAACTCTTGGTTTCTTTCCTGCGATATGCCTACTCGCGTACGGATGTTTTCCAGAAACTTTATAAGGCTTTGCCCATTGGCGGCGTGGACGGTACACTGGAGTTCCGCATGAAGAAAGGCACCCTTTCCCACAGAAATGTACATGCCAAGACGGGTTCCTTTACCGCCATCAACTGTCTGGCCGGCTACCTTAAAGCCCGCAACGGACACGAGATAGCCTTTGCCATCATGAACCAGAATGCACTGTCGGGCAGGGAAGCACGCGCTTTCCAGGATGCGGTGTGTGATGAAGTGATACGTTTTAGCCATCGTAAAGTTGACCTTTAGCGTCGTAAAGTTAAGGTTTAGCTTCCTAATGCAGACCTTTACGGAGTGAGCCCCAAGAGTAGGGGAAATCATTCCTCTTTCGTATTGCGGTAGCGTGCCGGAGACATACCCAGATAAGACTTCACATACTTCCCGAAGAAAGACTGGTTGGGGAAATTAAATTCTTCTGCAATCTCCTTGATGGACTTGTCCGAATGCTTCAGCCGGTACTTGATGTGTTCAATGGCATTCTCGTTTATCAAGTCCAGCGGTGTACGTCCGCATGCCTGCTTGATGACCTTCGAAAAGTGTTTGGGGCTATAGCAGAGTGCATCGGCATAATATCCTACAGAACGGTGTATGCCGTTGTCTTTGGACAACATCTCTATAAACTTACGCAGGATATAGTCGGACTGTTTGATGCTTTCTTTTGTATCGACTGTCATTTCTGAAGGGTTCACTTCTTTGTTGAGGTGTCCCAACATCTCACAGAAAATGGCAGAAAACAAGTATTGCATCACTTCCCTGTGATAGTGATGAGGCTCGTCGTTTATCTTTGCCATAAGCAGTTCTCGGTAGAATTTGAAGATTTCCTTGTCCCCTTCCTCCCCGACAGACTTTATGGGATTGTTGTGGATATGCATAACGGTATTCCATGTATCCTTCTCCATCTTGACCACGCGTTGTAGGAACTGTGTGGAGAATGCGGCAAGCCTTATCTTGTGCTTCGGGCTTACCATCGCGTGGCTGATAATGGTATTGGGAAGGCCGAGCAGTAAGTCGCCTGCTTCCAGTTGGTAGGTTTTGTAGTTGACGTCCAACTGGATGCAGCCTTCTAGACAGATAGCGATAAGGAAGCATCCCAATCTTATTGTATCTTCATTGTAGGGGCTTCCCTCCAGACTGTTGATTATGACAAAGTCATTGTCTACATAGTCAAGGACATGTTCGCTGTTTTTAAAGTCCGCGATTTCTACGATTTTTATGTTCCCTTTCTCCATATTCTTCCTTTTTCGTTTTGCAAAGTTGGTGAATAATGGGAAATATGGGATGTTCCATTATGCGGCTTTCTTGTTCTATATGTCATTTATAGACAATTCATTAGCCTTAAAAAAGATGAATGTCGAAAAAGGAACATCTTTGGAGTGTAATTGGTCATTATGGCGTTGTTCCTTTCTCCTACTTTTGCCACCAGTTTTAACAAAAAGACAATGAGAAAAAGTATGATTACATTGAACAGGAAATGGATACGGCTGATAGGGATTGTCGGTTGTACAATGTGTTTGGCATCTTGCAAGCAGGCATCGGATGCTTCCGGAATGAAACCTTCTTATGCTACCATGAAAGTGGAGGCGACGGACAAAGAGCTTTCCACTTCGTACTCAGCAACGATACGCGGACGGCAGGACATAGATATTTATCCGCAAGTGTCGGGTACCATCGAGAAGTTGTGTGTGACCGAGGGGCAGAAGGTGCGCCGGGGACAACTGCTTTTCATCATCGACCAGGTTCCCTACAAGGCTGCACTCAAAACGGCCGTTGCCAATGTGGAAGCGGCACGTGCCGCACTGGCTACTGCCGAACTGACTTATAACAGCAACAAGGAATTGTATGCGCAGAAAGTGGTTTCGGAATTCAGCCTGAAGACTGCCGAAAACAGCTACCTTACCGCCAAGGCGCAACTCTCACAGGCCGAGGCCCAGGAGATAAGCGCACGCAACAACCTCTCCTATACGGAAGTGAAGAGTCCCAGCGACGGGGTGGTGGGGGCATTGCCCTACCGTGCAGGGGCATTGGTCAGCCCCAGCTTGCCGCAACCGCTGACAACGGTCAGTGACAACAGCGACATGTACGTTTACTTTTCCATGACCGAGAACCAGTTGCTCGCCCTGACACGCCAGTACGGCAGCATGGACGAGGCGCTGAAGAACATGCCGGCGGCAGAGCTGCGTCTGAACGACAATTCCGTCTACGACAAGAAAGGTACCATCGAGTCCATCAGTGGTGTCATCGACCGCCAGACGGGTACGGTAGTGGCACGCGTGGTCTTCCCCAACGAATCGCGCCTGCTCCATAGCGGGGCATCGGGCACGGTGGTGGTGCCTGCCACGTATAAGAACTGCATTGTGATTCCGCAAGAAGCCACCGTACAGTTGCAGGACAAGACATTGGTATACAAGGTAGTGGATGGCAAGGCCGTCTCTACCCTGATTACCGTGGCAGGAATAAATGACGGACGCGAATACGTGGTGCTGGACGGACTGAAAGTGGGTGACGAGATTGTTTCCACAGGTGCCGGACTGCTGCGCGAAGGAACGCAAGTGAAATGATGATTGCTATTTTATCAACTATCAATGACCCATTAAGATGAAAGGAAATATATTTATAAAACGGCCGGTGATGGCTATCTCCATCTCCGTACTGATTCTGGTGATAGGGCTTATCTCGCTCTTTACGCTGCCGGTGGAACAGTATCCTGATATTGCACCTCCCACGGTGTACGTCAGCGCCAACTACACCGGTGCCGATGCCGAAGCCGTATTGAACAGTGTCATCATGCCGTTGGAAGAGAGCATCAACGGTGTGGAGAACATGATGTACATCAGTTCTACCGCCACCAATGCCGGTTCTGCCACCATACAAGTCTATTTCAAGCAGGGCACGGACCCCGACATGGCTGCGGTGAACGTACAGAACCGCGTATCCAAGGCGCAGGGACTGCTGCCCGCCGAAGTGACGAAAATCGGTGTGACTACCCAGAAGCGGCAGACCAGCTTCCTGCAAATCGGCGCTTTGGTGAGCACCGACGGGCGCTACGACCAGACGTTCCTTGCCAATTACCTCGACATCAACGTGATTCCGCAAATCAAACGTATCGAAGGTGTGGGTGACGTAATGGAGCTGGGTGATACCTACAGTATGCGCATCTGGCTGAAACCGGAACGGATGGCGCAGTATGGACTGGTCCCTTCGGATGTGACCGCCGTATTGGGCGAGCAGAACATCGAAGCGCCTACCGGTTCGCTGGGCGAGAATTCAAAGAACGTGTTCCAGTTTACGATGAAGTATCGCGGACGCCTGAAGAGTGTGGAGGAATTCCAGAACACGGTGGTACGCTCGCAGAGTGACGGTTCCGTGCTCCGTCTGAAAGACGTGGCGGATGTGGAGCTGGGTACGCTGACCTATAGTTTCCGCAGTGAGATGGACAGCAAGCCGGCGGTACTTTTCATGATGTTCCAGACGGCAGGCTCCAACGCAACCGCCGTCAACAAGCAGATTACCGCACAGATAGACGAGATGAGGAAGAGCCTGCCCGAAGGGACGGAATTTGTGACGATGATGAGTTCCAACGACTTCCTCTTCGCTTCCATACACAATGTGGTGGAGACACTGGTCATTGCCATTATACTGGTAATTCTGGTGGTGTATTTCTTCCTGCAGGACTTCAAGAGTACGCTTATACCCTCCATTTCCATTATCGTGTCGCTGGTCGGCACGTTTGCCTGCCTGGTGGCTGCGGGGTTCAGTCTCAATATCCTGACGCTGTTTGCGTTGGTGCTTGCCATCGGTACGGTGGTGGACGATGCCATCGTGGTGGTGGAGGCAGTGCAGTCCAAGTTTGATGCCGGATACAAGTCCCCTTACCTTGCCACGAAGGATGCGATGGGCGATGTGACGATGGCCATCATCTCTTGTACCTGCGTGTTCATGGCGGTATTTATCCCCGTGACGTTTATGGGTGGTACTTCGGGTGTGTTCTATACGCAGTTCGGCATTACGATGGCAACGGCAGTGGGCATCTCCATGATTTCGGCATTGACGCTTTGCCCCGCCTTGTGCGCCATCATGATGCGTCCGTCGGACGGCACGAAGAGTGCGAAGAGCATCAACGGACGGGTGCGCGCGGCATACAATGCTTCGTTCAACGCCGTGCTGGGAAAATATAAGAAAGGTGTGATGTTCTTTATCCACCGCCGCTGGATGGTGTGGACTTCATTGGCGGCTACCGTCGTATTGCTGGTTTACTTGATGAGCACCACCAAGACAGGGCTTGTGCCGCAGGAGGACCAGGGTGTCATCATGGTGAACGTCAGCACCTCACCGGGAAGCACGCTGGAAGAAACTACGAAGGTGATGAACAAGTTGGAGGATATTCTGAAGAGCACACCAGAGATAGAGCACTATGCCAAGGTGGCAGGCTACGGGCTGATGTCCGGTCAGGGAACTTCCTACGGCACCATCATCATCCGTCTGAAGGACTGGGGTGAGCGAAAGGGGAGCGAACACACGTCCGATGCTGTGGTGGCACGCCTCAATGCCCAGTTCTACGGTGTGAAGGAGGCGCAGATATTCAGCTTCCAGCCGGGTATGATTCCGGGCTACGGTATGGGTAACTCCTTAGAGCTGAACCTCCAGGACAGAACGGGCGGTGACATGGCAACGTTCTACGAGGCAGTGATACAGTTCCTGGGTGCGCTGAACCAGCGTCCTGAGGTGGCTATGGCGTATACCTCTTATGCTATGAACTTCCCGCAGGTATCGGTAGATGTAGATGCGGCCAAGTGTAAGCGTGCGGGCATTTCGCCGAGTGTGGTGCTCGACGCATTGGGCAGCTATTGCGGCGGTGCCTATATTTCCAACTACAATCAGTTTGGCAAGGTGTACCGCGTCATGATGCAGGCATCGCCCGAATATCGTCTGGACGAACAGGCACTGGGTAATATGTTTGTGCGCAACGGTACGGAGATGGCTCCGGTCAGCCAGTTCGTGACGTTGAACAAGGTGCTCGGTCCGGAGACGGCAAACCGTTTCAATCTGTACAGCGCTATCGCCGCTAATGTGAATCCGGCGGAAGGATATTCGTCCGGTGAAGTGCAGAAAGTGATTGCGGAAGTGGCAGAACAGACATTGCCGCTGGGCTACGGTTACGAGTACGGAGGTATGGCACGTGAGGAAGCCAATACTGGTGGTGCGCAGACTGTCTTTATTTATGCCATCTGTATCTTCCTTATCTATCTCATCCTGGCATGTCTTTATGAGAGTTTCCTGATACCGTTTGCGGTCATCTTCTCCGTACCGTTCGGGCTGATGGGTTCGTTCCTCTTTGCCAAGGTTCTGGGATTGGAGAACAACATCTATTTGCAGACGGGTGTGATTATGCTGATTGGCTTGCTCGCCAAGACGGCCATCCTGATTACGGAGTATGCCATCGAGCGGCGCCGCAAGGGAATGGGCATTGTGGAATCAGCTTATTCGGCCGCCCAGGTCCGTTTGCGTCCTATCCTGATGACGGTGCTGACGATGATATTCGGTATGCTTCCGCTGATGTTCTCGAGTGGTGCGGGCGCCAACGGTAACTCTTCGCTGGGTACGGGCGTAGTAGGCGGCATGCTCATCGGAACGCTAGCGCTGCTTTTCGTCGTTCCGGTGTTCTACATCATCTTCGAGTACTTACAGGAGAAGGTTCGTCCGCCAATGGAGGAAGAAGCCGATATGCAGGTATTGCTTGAAAAGCAGAAGAGTGAGGCAGAACGGGCGAAAGATTGAGGAAAATAAAATAAAAACAGATTGGAACAATGAAGAAACATATCATCCTATTGTCCGCCGCCGGTTTGCTGTTCAGCAGTTGCGGCGTGTACACCAAATACAAACCCGCTACCGAGGTCCCCGACGGCCTCTATGGGGAAGAAATGGCAGCTTTTACGGAGAGCCTCGCCGGTTCTCCGGCTGCCACCGAAGACAGCCTGGACCTTGGCCTGGGCGGCATGGACTGGCACGAGCTTTTCACCGACCCACATCTGCAGGCACTCATCGGACAAGGGTTGCAGAACAATACCGACTACCAGTCGGCACAGCTCCGCGTGGAGGAAGCCGAAGCTACCCTGCTGTCCGCAAAGCTTGCCTTCCTGCCCTCCTTTGCCCTTGCGCCGCAGGGCACGGTGAGCAGCTTTGACAGCCACAAGGCCACACAGACCTATTCGCTGCCCGTTACTGCCAGTTGGGAGCTGGATGTTTTCGGCCGCATGCGCAATGCCAAGAAACAGTCGAAGGCGCTCTATGCGCAGAGTCAGGACTATCGCCAGGCCGTGCGTACCCAGCTCATTGCCGGGATAGCCAATACTTACTATACCCTGCTGATGCTGGACCAGCAGCTTGCCATCTCCAGGCAGACCGAAGAGACGTGGCGGGAAACCGTTGCTTCCACCCGTGCCCTGATGAATGCGGGCATGGCGAACGAGTCCGCCGTGTCGCAGATGGAGGCCACGTACTATCAGGTGCAGACTTCCGTGCTTGATTTGGAAGAACAGATAAACCAGGTGGAGAACAGCCTTGCGCTGTTGCTGGCAGAGACGCCCCGTCATTACGAGCGCGGTGTGCTGGCAGAGCAGCAGTTCCCTGTGGGCTTTTCTATAGGGATTCCTGTTCAGATGCTTTCCTGCCGTCCTGATGTCCGTTCGGCTGAGCGGACACTGGAAGCGGCGTTCTACGGCACCAATGCGGCGCGCTCTGCCTTCTATCCCTCCATCACGCTGGGCGGGAGTGCGGGCTGGACCAATTCTGCCGGTTCAATGATTGTGAATCCCGGCAAGTTCCTGGCTTCGGCAGTGGGTTCGCTGACGCAGCCGCTCTTTGCCCGCGGGCAGATCATTGCACAGTACCGCATAGCCCGTGCCCAGCAGGAGGAGGCTTCCCTTGCCTTCCAGCAGACATTGCTGAATGCAGGCAGCGAGGTGAACGATGCCTTGACTGCTTGGCAGACAAGCCTATCCAAAAGCGAACTGCTGGACAAGCAGGTAGCTTCCTTGCAGACAGCTGCCCGCAGCACTTCCCTGCTGATGGAACATGGCAACACCACCTATCTGGAAGTGCTTACCGCCCGGCAAAACTTGCTCAGTGCGCAACTGTCGCAGACGGCCAACCAATTCTCTGAAATACAAAGCCTGATTAACCTCTACAAGGCGTTAGGAGGAGGTCAGGAATAGAGTGTCATCATACTACTCTCTCTGCATCTTCACTTTATATGTGAAGAAAGGGCTGTCCGGGAAGTGATTCCGGGGCAGCCCTCTTTGTTGGGTGATGTATGAATGTCTTATTTATACTGTGCCCAGTCTACATTCTTCATGTCTCCACTTTTGGCCAGCTCAGCGTGCATAGCCAGTGCGGCGCGCAGGGCATGGGGAGTCTGTGACTTGCCGTCGGTCAGTTTCAGGTAATCCCACAGAATGTTCTTGTAGTCCGGATGAACACAGTTCTCGATGATGGCTTGTGCACGTTCTTTCGGACTCTTGCCGCGGAGGTCGGCCACACCTTGTTCGGTGATGATGATGTTGACGTCATGCTCCGTGTGGTCCATGTGCGAAACCATCGGCACGATAGCCGAGATTTTACCTTCCTTGGCAACGGACGGACAGGTGAAGATGGAGATATAGGCATTGCGGGTGAAGTCACCGCTTCCACCGATACCGTTCATCATCTTCGTACCGCCGATGTGCGTGGAGTTCACGTTGCCGTAGATGTCGGCTTCGATGGCGGTGTTGATGGAGATAACACCGAGTCGGCGCACCACTTCCGGGCTGTTGGAGATTTCCGACGGACGGAGCACCAGCTTGTCGCGGAAGAAGTCCATATCCTGGTAGATGCCTTCCAGACAGTCGTTCGTTACGGTCAGTGAGCAGGCGCTGCCGAATTTCACGCGGCCTTCGCGGATAAGTCCGATAACAGAGTTCTGGATGACTTCTGTGTACATTTCAAAAGCGGGGATGGTCTTGTCACGTCCCAAAGCACCCAATACGGCATTGGCAATGTTACCCACACCGGATTGCAGCGGCAGGAAGGTAGGCGGAATGATTCCGCGTTTCATGTCGGCGGCAAGGAAGTCGGCCACGTTCTGTCCGATTTTGTCGGTCAGCGGGTCGGCGGCGGCAAACGAACGTGCCTCGTCCGGCCAGTTGGTCTCCACTACGCCGACAATCTTTTTCGGGTCTACCTGGATGTAGGGCAGGCCGATACGGTCACTCGGTTTGTAGATGGGGATTTCGCGGCGGTAAGGAGGGTCGAGGGGTTCGTAGACGTCGTGCAGGCCCATGGCGTTCTTGCTGTGGGCGGCATTCAGTTCCACGATAATCTGGTCGGCCAGGCGGCAGACAGTCGGAGCGATACCGCCGGCTGCCGTCAGGTAGATTTTACCGTCGGGAGTAACCTCGCATGCCTCGATGATGGCAACGTTTACTTTTCCCATGAAACCATAGCGTACTTCCTGCGCCATCTGTGAGAGATGGATGTCGTTGTAGGCTATTTCGCCATTGTTCACGGCTTTGCGGAAGTCGGAGTTGGTGGTGTAGGGCGCGCGGTAGCGGATGGCCTTGACGCGCGAGAGCACACCGTCGCAAGAGTCTCCGGTAGAAGCACCGGTGAAGATACCTATCTGGAACGGGTTTCCTTTTGCATGTTCTGCTTCCGCGATTTTTGCTAATTCAGCCGTAACGGCTTTGGCTGTTCCTGCGGGAGTAAATCCGCTCAAGCCGATGTTGTAGCCATGTTTAATCAGGCTCGCAGCTTCTGCTGCCGAAATGTAATTGAGTGCCATAATATAAATAGTTATTTTTTCGTGTAAAGATTCTGAAGGGGCTCGTAATTGGTTCTGCAATTATCGACTGTCTTTAATATTTCCGTTGAAGTATTTCTGACCAGATGATGGCTTTCCTCGCTTCTTCTGCCGAGTGGATGCCGTATTCGGACGTTGCTTCATCGGATTCTTGCGGACGGGATGCCGGGGAGGGAGGGGAAGCCTTTATGGAAGTGTGCTTGGATTTGGCAGACGGTTTGGATACCGGCTTGGGCTTTTCTGCCGGCTTGGGGCCTTCGGGAATAAAGCCTCCGTAAGTATCTCCGCCCCAGTATTCGGGCAGTGGGTTGTCAACGTCGGGCATAGGTATGTCGGGACTCTTGTCAGCATTTTTATTTGCTTCTTTCTTAAACTGCTTGACGAGTCCGATTACTATGACAGCCGCAACTAACAGAAACTTGAAGACATCTTCCATATTCTTTTTGATTTTCCACCCAAAGATAGTGCAATTATCTCTTATCTTTGCTTTTGGGCAAAGTTAATTATTTAATCTGATTACAGCCAAGGAATTGGTAATAAAAAAGGGCAGCTTCACAGCTCCCCTTAATTTTTTTAACCTAAACCTTAACTATGAAAAAATCTAATGTTTCTTTCATTCCACAAATTTGTGAATTAATTTGCTCTATGCCAAATTAACACTCGGAAAATGTTTGCTCTCTTAACATAAATTAGCTGATAAGGCGCAGATTGACAACTTGTAATGGCATTTTTCTTTCATTTCATCCGTTTATTGGGAGGGAAGAAGTATCTTTGCGCTCCGGATGACAGATACCAACTTATGATATAAACTGATTTTAAACGAACTGATTATGGAAAAAGTAACGGGAGCAGACTTTAAATCTGCAACTGCTGATGACAACAAGAAGTTGTTTATCGAGACTTACGGCTGCCAGATGAATGTGGCCGACAGTGAAGTGATTGCATCCGTCATGCAGATGGCGGGATATTCGGTGGCCGACACCCTGGAGGAAGCCGATGCAGTGTTTATGAACACCTGCTCCATCCGCGACAATGCGGAGCAGAAGATTCTGAACCGTCTGGAGTTCTTCCACTCGCTCAAGAAGAAGAAACGCGGCCTGATAGTGGGTGTGCTGGGCTGTATGGCAGAGCGTGTGAAGGACGACTTAATCACCAACCATCATGTGGACCTGGTGGTGGGGCCGGATGCCTACCTTACTCTGCCCGAACTGATTGCCTCGGTAGAGGCCGGTGAGAAAGCAATGAACGTGGAGCTCTCCACCACAGAGACCTATCGGGATGTCATCCCCTCGCGTATCTGCGGAAACCACATCTCCGGCTTCGTCTCCATCATGCGTGGGTGCAATAATTTCTGTACTTACTGCATCGTTCCCTACACCCGTGGCCGCGAGCGCAGCCGTGATGTGGAAAGCATCCTCAATGAAGTGGCCGACCTCGTGGCAAAGGGTTATAAGGAAGTCACCCTGCTGGGACAGAACGTCAATTCCTACCGCTTCGAGAAGCCGGACGGAGAGACGATTACTTTCCCAATGCTGCTGCGCACCGTGGCAGAGGCAGCGCCGGGCGTACGTATCCGTTTCACTACCTCGCACCCTAAAGACATGAGCGACGAAACTCTCCAGGTCATTGCCGACATGCCCAACGTATGTAAGCACATCCACCTGCCGGTACAGAGTGGGAGCAGCCGCATCCTGAAGCTGATGAACCGCAAGTACGACCGCGAGTGGTATATGGACCGCGTGGCAGCCATCCGCCGCATCATCCCCGATTGTGGCTTATCTACGGATATATTCTCCGGTTTCCATAGTGAGACGGAGGAGGACCACCAGCTTTCCCTCTCGCTGATGGAGGAGTGCGGATACGATTCCGCCTTCATGTTCAAGTACAGCGAACGCCCCGGTACGCATGCTTCCAAGCATCTGCCGGACGATGTGCCCGAGGAGGTGAAGATTCGCCGTCTGAATGAAATCATCGCCTTGCAAAACCGTCTCTCTGCCGAGGCGAATGCCCGTTGCGTGGGCAAGACGTACGAGGTGCTGGTGGAAGGTGTTTCCAAACGCAGCCGCGACCAGTTGTTCGGCCGTACGGAGCAGAACCGTGTGGTGGTGTTTGACCGTGGCACGCACCGTGTGGGCGATTTTGTGATGGTGAAGGTTACCGAATCCAGTTCGGCTACGCTGAAAGGAGAAGAGGTAGCCGGCTGACGGGATAGAAAAGTCTCGATGACATCAGTATGATGACACCGGTATATAATATGAAAAGCACGAGCCTCACGGCCCGTGCTTTTCATATTATAAACTTTAAATTTTATTCTGCCATGGCCAGAATATTCGCTACGTAGTCAGTCCTGTTGTAGCTTACCAGGGTCAATTCGGACTTTGGCGCGTCCTGATTGTAGAGTTTGTAAGCTACCGGCATGTTTTCATCGTTCAATTCATACACACTTTTCTTCATGTCTTTGTCATAAGCCTTGTGAGACTCGTTCCAACGTGCGTAGGACATGGTGATTTCATCATTGCCATATTGGTATGTCATCTTAAAGTAAGGTGTCCATTCGTCTTTTGCACCGTCCCACTTGGAGGCTTCCTTGCAGGTCAAGCGTTTCTGGTCGTCATAAGAGTATTCATAACGGATGTGCCGGTAAAGTTGTGCACCGTCTTGCTTAAAGATGGTCTTGGCAACTACTAATTCGTTTTTCACTTCTTCATTGGTGATGAAGTTGTTTTCCTGAGCTTTCACTTCTGTATTCATAACGCTTACGATAGTCATTGCTACGAATGCGACTGCCTTGAATAAATTTGTAGTTTTCATAATCTTTATTTTTAATTGTTGTTACTTACTCTGTTTCTTTTAGACGTTGTTCCCGATTAAAAAGTTGCATTCCAACTAATCTTTTTCTCAAACGCCTTCGCCTAATTATAGTCAATTCCCATGCCAAAGATTTAAGTTGTTGATAATCAATGAATAGATGCTTTCGAAAACTGTTCATTATCGGACAGTTGGTCATTCGTTCCGCCGGCTGGCCGGAGCAAGTGTTTGTTTTCTTAAATCTCCTTAATGGAAACCCTATAAATCACTTTTTATTTGTTATTTTGCACCAAATTTAGGTATGGTGTGGTCTGTTTCATTCGGGCTGCACTTCCTTATTGGCAGAACGTTCGATGAATAAACTCACTATAAAAGCTTGTCCGTTATGTGGTGGAACGCATTTGGAGCGTGCCCTGACATGTGTAGACCATTATGCCTCGGGCGAAATGTTCCACTTGTGCCGCTGCCGGGATTGCGGTTTCCTTTTCACGCAAGACTTTCCCGTGGAGGCTGAAATCGGTCGTTACTACGAAACTCCTGATTACATATCACATACCGATACCCGCAAGGGGGCGATGAACTCCGTGTACCATTGGGTGCGCAACTATATGCTGGGACGCAAGGCACGCCTTGTGTTCCGTGAAGCACACCGCAAGGAGGGCCGCCTGCTGGATTTGGGTACGGGGACCGGTTACTTTGCCGATGCCATGCAGCGTCGCGGCTGGCAGGTGGAAGCTGTGGAGAAGAGTGCGCAGGCGCGTGCCTTTGCCAAAGAACACTTCAATCTGGATGTGAAACCCCATACGGCATTGAAAGATTTTGCACCGGGCAGTTTCGACGTCATCACCCTATGGCATGTCATGGAACATCTGGAACCCCTCAACGAAACGTGGGAAACCCTGCACTCCCTGCTGACTGAAAAGGGGGTGCTGATTGTAGCTGTGCCCAACTGCTCCTCCTTCGACGCAAAGAAATACGGGGCTTACTGGGCTGCCTACGATGTGCCCCGCCATTTGTGGCACTTCACACCGGGCACCATCCAGCAATTCGGTTCCAAGCATGGTTTCATCATGGCAGAGCGGCATCCCATGCCGTTCGATGCCTTCTACGTCTCCATGCTGACAGAAAAGCACATGAGGCACTCGTGTACTTTCCTGCGGGGAATGGTGACCGGTACACTGGCCTGGTTCAGCGCGTTGGTGAAGAAGGAACGCAGCAGTTCCATGATTTACGTGTTCAGGAAGAAAGGGTGAGAAAAGGGATTAGGGATTAATGATTAATGATTAATAGCGACTGATTTACATAACTTGTAGCTTGTAACTCGTAACTTATAATTGGTATAATGAAAGCAAAGAATAACTCGGTATCCTATTTTGACATGCAGTTCATTACGTCCAGCATCAGTACGACGCTGGTGTTACTGCTGTTGGGGCTGGTTGTATTCTTTGTGCTCGCGGCTCATAATCTTTCCGTGTACGTCAAGGAGAACATCAGTTTCTCCGTGCTTGTCAGTGACGACATGAAGGAGAGCGACATCCTGAAGCTTCAGAAGAGGCTGGACAAGGAGGCTTTTGTGAAGCAGACGGAATACATTTCCAAGAAGCAGGCACTCCGCGAGCAGACTGAGGCGATGGGTACGGACCCGCAAGAGTTCCTCGGCTACAATCCTTTCACTGCCTCCATCGAAATCAAGCTGCATTCCGACTATGCCAATTCGGACAGCATCGCCAAAATAGAGAAACTGATTAAAAAGAATACCAATATCCAGGAAGTGCTCTACCAGAAAGACTTGATAGATGCCGTGAACGATAATATAAGGAATATCAGCTTGATGCTGCTGGGGCTGGCTGTGATACTGACGTTTATCTCCTTTGCGCTGATAAACAACACCATCCGTCTGGCTATATATTCCAAGCGTTTCCTTATCCACACCATGAAGCTGGTGGGGGCAAGCTGGGCATTCATCCGTCGTCCGTTTCTGCGGCGCAATTTCTGGATAGGTGTGCTGGCCGCTTTCATAGCCGACAGCATTCTGTGGGGAGCCGCCTATTGGCTGGTGTCCTACGAACCGGAGTTGGTCAAGGTGATTACGCCCGAGGTGATGGTGCTGGTGTCGGGTGCCGTGCTGGTGTTCGGTGTACTTATTACGTGGCTGTGCGCTTTGCTTTCCATCAACAAATATCTGAGGATGAAGGCAAGCACACTGTATTATATTTAACGCCTTGAAGTGCATAGAGAGAAAGTACTGTTATCGCAGCCTCCAAATAGTAAATTGTAAATAGTAAAATAGTAAATGTATAGATGAGTAAAGAGAAATTCGCTTTTGATAAGACCAATTTTATCCTGCTTGGCATCGGAATGGCGGTGGTTATCATTGGTTTTCTTCTGATGACCGGCCCCGTGTCTACCCCGACGACCTTTGAGCCGGACATTTTTAGTGTGAGACGCATCAAGGTGGCTCCGGTAGTTTGCCTGCTGGGGTTTGTGTTCATGATATATGCCGTGCTGCGCAAGCCTAAAAGCTGTCGTGCAGAGGAGTAAACTTTCAGACGCGGATTACACAGATGACGCAGATTGGAATATTAGAAATCCGTGTCATCTGCGTTATCTGCGTCTGAAAAATAATCAGAAAGAAAGTAGTAACAGAGCTTCCGGACAGCCCCTCCGGCAACTCAAGAACTTAAAAACTTAAACAAATTGGAATGGTTTGAAGCGCTTATCCTTGGGCTTATTCAAGGACTGACCGAATATCTGCCGGTGAGCAGTAGCGGACACCTCGCCATCGGTTCGGCATTGTTCGGTATTGAGGGAGAGGAGAATCTTGCTTTTACGATAGTGGTACATGTGGCTACGGTGTTCAGTACGCTGGTGATACTCTGGAAAGAGATTGACTGGATTTTCAAGGGACTGTTCAAGTGGCAGATGAACGAGGAGACACGTTACGTCATCAATATACTGGTATCCATGATACCTATCGGCATTGTGGGGGTATTTTTCAAGGACGAAGTAGAGGCCATTTTCGGTTCGGGACTGGTCGTTGTGGGCTGCTGCCTGCTGCTGACAGCTCTGCTGCTGTCTTTCTCCTATTATTATAAGCCGAAGCAGAAGGAGAACATCAGCATGAAGGATGCCTTTATCATCGGTCTGGCACAAGCATGCGCGGTGCTTCCGGGGCTTTCCCGTTCGGGCAGCACCATTGCAACCGGTCTGTTGCTGGGCGACAACAAGGCGAAGCTGGCACAGTTCTCTTTCCTGATGGTGATGCCTCCCATCCTGGGCGAGGCACTGCTGGATGGAATGAAGATGATGAAAGGTGAGGCGGTTGCAGGGGATATTCCGACGCTTTCGTTGGTGGTAGGTTTCCTGGCTGCTTTTGTTTCGGGCTGCCTGGCCTGCAAGTGGATGATAAATATTGTGAAGAAGGGCAAGCTGATTTATTTTGCCATCTATTGCGCGATAGCCGGTGTCATAACGCTCATATTAAGCTAAAGTCCCCTCCTTGTGTGGGGGAAAGACTGATTACTCCGGAAATCAATAAGAGAAAAATATTAAGTTGTACCATTTTATCCCCCTCCCTACGGGGGAGGGGTTAGGGGAGAGGCCAATGAATTTTAAAGAAGGAGAAGTCCTCTATTTCAATAAACCGCTGGGATGGACATCGTTCAAGGTTGTGGGACATGCGCGTTACCACATCTGCCGGCGGATAAAGGAGAAGAAGTTGAAAGTAGGCCATGCCGGTACCCTCGACCCGCTTGCTACGGGGGTGATGATTGTCTGTACGGGCAAGGCCACGAAACGGATTGAGGAATTCCAGTATCACACGAAGGAGTACGTCGCCACCATCCGGTTGGGCGCCACCACTCCCTCTTACGACCTGGAACATGAGATAGATGCCACCTATCCCACGGAGCACATCACCCGCGGACTGGTGGATGAGACGCTGAAGAAGTTCATCGGCGAGATACAGCAAGTGCCTCCCGCCTTCTCGGCATGTATGGTGAACGGGAAACGTGCCTACGACCTTGCCCGCAAGGGAGAGGAGGTAGAGCTGAAACCCAAGTTGCTCGTCATCGACGAGATAGAGCTGCTGGACGACGGGCTGGGTATTGCCGAACCGTGGATAAAGGTACGCGTAGTATGCAGCAAAGGAACCTATATCCGCGCCCTGGCACGTGACATCGGCGAAGCCCTGCAGAGCGGCGCTCACCTCACCGCCCTGGAGCGTACCCGTGTAGGCGACGTCTGGCTGGCAGACTGCCTCAATCCCCTCGATTTCAAAGAGTGGATAGAGGCGCAGGAGATAGATATTTAGTTATAAGTTATGAGTTATAAGTTATTTGCTATGAAGTGTAGCATACTGCCGGATAACTCATACCCTCTTATGACTAAAACAGACTGATATAAATAATAAATAACTCATAACTTATAACTCATAACTAATTATGAAACTGTCGCAATTCAAATTCAAGCTTCCCGAAGAGAAGATAGCTTTGCACCCCACGAAGTACAGAGACGAGTCACGTCTGTTGGTGTTGCACCGTAAGACGGGTGAGATTGAGCACAAGATGTTCAAGGATGTTCTGGACTATTTTGATGACAAAGATGTGTTTATCTTCAACGACACCAAGGTTTTCCCTGCCCGCTTGTACGGTAACAAGGAAAAGACCGGTGCGCGTATTGAAGTGTTCTTGTTGCGTGAGTTGAACGAAGAGCTCCGGTTGTGGGATGTACTGGTGGACCCTGCCCGTAAAATACGTATCGGCAATAAGCTCTACTTCGGTGACGACGACTCCATGGTGGCTGAGGTTATCGACAACACCACTTCGCGCGGGCGTACGCTTCGTTTCCTTTACGACGGTCCGCACGATGAGTTCAAGAAGGCGCTCTATGCGCTGGGCGAAACGCCGCTGCCCCACAGCATCATCAACCGTCCCGTAGAGCCGGACGATGCCGAACGTTTCCAGTCTATTTTTGCACGCAACGAAGGAGCTGTTACAGCGCCTACCGCCAGCCTGCACTTCAGCCGCGAGCTGATGAAGCGTATGGAAATCAAGGGTATTGACTTTGCCTACATCACCCTGCATGCCGGCTTGGGTAACTTCCGCGACATTGATGTGGAAGACCTCACCAAGCACAAGACAGACTCCGAGCAGATGATTGTGAACGAGGAAGCCGTACGGATTGTGAACCATGCCAAAGACCTGAACCGCCAAGTCTGTGCCGTAGGTACCACCGTGATGCGTGCCATCGAGAGCACCGTCAGCACCGACGGACATTTGAAGGAATACGAGGGTTGGACCAACAAGTTCATCTTCCCGCCGTACGACTTTACCGTGGCCAATGCCATGATATCCAACTTCCACATGCCGCTCAGTACCCTGCTGATGATTGTTGCCGCTTTCGGCGGTTACGAGCAGGTGATGGAGGCATACAATGTGGCATTGAAGGAAGAGTACCGCTTTGGTACGTATGGAGATGCGATGCTGATTACAGACCGGTAATTATGGTTGTTTATTTCAGTCTTGGTACCAATCTCGGCGATAAGGAGCAGAACCTCCGCATGGCCGTCCAAAAGATAAGAAAGCAGATAGGGGAAGTGATTTCCCTATCTGCTTTTTATGCTACTGCCCCGTGGGGCTTTTCTTCCGATAATACTTTTCTGAATGCCGCACTCTGCGTAGACACTGCTTTGGCACCTTTGGAGGTGTTGCAAACGACGCAGGAAATCGAGCGGGAGATGGGGCGTACGCATAAGTCTGTCAATGCAGTGTATAGCGACCGTGTGATAGACATCGACCTGTTGCTCTGTTTTGCCGATGACGGTACTCCCGTTTTGCTGGATACTCCCGAACTGAAACTTCCTCATCCGCTGATGCAGGAACGCCGTTTCGTGATGGAGCCGTTGGCGGAGATTGCTTCAGGCGTGGTGCATCCGGTATTGGGAAAGACAATCGGGGAATTGTTGCAAAATCAGTGTTAATCTCTGCTATCTGTAGCGCAGATACAAGATTTCTTTTTTATCTTTGCCTCCGGAAAGCGAAGATAGGCTGCACCTCAGCATAAAAAATGAACAAGTTCATTTTGTTCTGCGTTCGGTTTGCACTATCTTTGCCCCCGAAAAACGATATGTGGAGAGATTTGAGTAGCTTGCAACCACAGAAAAAAATGCTAAAACACATCCTTTTCTGACGGCACGTTTGTGTGCCGGATGCATCTACTCCACACACCTCCTTCCGCCATTCGTTGAATTATCAATTATCAACTATCAATTCTCAACTGAAATGGGATATTTATTCACATCCGAATCGGTGTCTGAAGGACACCCCGACAAAGTGGCCGATCAAATATCGGACGCTGTGCTTGACAAACTGTTGGCGTATGACCCCAGTTCGAAAGTAGCTTGCGAAACTCTGGTTACTACCGGACAGGTAGTGCTGGCTGGAGAAGTGAAAACCAAAGCGTATGTTGACCTTCAACTTATCGCGCGTGAAGTAATCAAGAAAATCGGCTATACCAAAGGCGAGTATATGTTCGAGAGCAATTCGTGCGGCGTGCTGAGCGCCATCCACGAGCAGAGCCCCGACATCAACCGCGGCGTGGAGCGACAGGACCCCATGGAACAAGGTGCCGGAGACCAGGGGATGATGTTCGGCTACGCCACCAACGAAACGGAGAATTACATGCCGCTTTCACTGGACCTTGCACATCGCATCCTGCAAGTGCTGGCAGATGTCCGTCGCGAAGGCAAGGTGATGACCTACCTCCGTCCCGACGCCAAGAGCCAGGTGACCATCGAATATGATGACAACGGCACACCCGTACGCATCGATACCATCGTAGTTTCCACCCAGCACGACGACTTCGTACAGCCTGCCGACGACAGCGATGCCGCCCAGCTGAAGGCCGACGAGGAAATGCTCGCCCAAATCCGCCGGGATGTAATCGAGATTCTGATGCCGCGTGTCATTGCTTCCATCCATCATGAAAAGGTGCTGGCACTGTTCAACGACCGTATCACATACCACGTCAACCCCACGGGCAAGTTCGTAATCGGTGGTCCTCACGGTGACACCGGGCTGACGGGACGCAAGATTATCGTAGATACCTACGGCGGCAAGGGTGCCCATGGCGGCGGCGCTTTCTCCGGAAAGGACCCCTCTAAGGTAGACCGCAGCGCAGCTTATGCAGCCCGCCACATTGCCAAGAATCTGGTAGCTGCCGGCGTTGCCGACGAAATGCTGGTGCAGGTAAGTTACGCCATCGGTGTGGCACGCCCCATCAATATTTTCGTAGATACTTATGGCCGCAGCCACGTCAATATGAGCGACGGTGAGATTGCCCGTAAGATTGACGAGCTGTTCGACCTTCGCCCCAAGGCAATAGAAGACCGCCTGAAACTGCGCAACCCCATCTATCAGGAGACTGCCGCCTACGGACACATGGGCCGCGAGCCGCAGACCATCGTCAAGCATTTCAAGAGCCGCTACGAAGGCAACAAGGACATTGAAGTGGAACTCTTCACCTGGGAGAAGCTGGATTATGTGGACAAGGTGAAAGCCGCATTCGGTTTATAATCAGCATAGCTTTACGGCTATTTATATAGAAGGCTGCCCTTCTGCAGATACCGATGTTTCGGAGGATGCAGAAGAGGCAGCCTTTGTTGTTTTGGTCTTGCTCTTCAAATGGATTTTTTCACCGGCAGTACAAACACGAACCTTGCCCCCTCCTTGTACTCCTTGTCCAGCAGCACTTTCCCTTTCAGCCGTTCGGCGATGAGGCGGCAGATATTGAGTCCCAGACCGGTGCCTTGCCCGAAGTTGTCGGCCTTTTCAAAGCGTTCGAAGATGGTTTCCGAGTATTCCGGGGGAATGCCGGTACCGGTATCGGTGACGGAGAAGGTGACGTATCCGGGATGCTCTGTGAGGGAGCAGTGCAGGCGGATTTCGCCTTGTGTGGTGTGTTTCTCTGCATTGGTAAGGAAGTTGATGAGTATCTGGCACACACGTTGCCCGTCGGTGCTCAGTTCGTAGCAGTCGTCCACTTCGGAGGTGTAGTAGAGCTTCACGCCTTCGGGCTTGCGGTGTTCAACGGTGGTTATGGCTTCCCGGCAGAGCTTGTTGCAACTGTGCGGCGCTATCTTCATGGTGTATCTGTTGCTTTCCAACTCGGCTGCGCTGAGGATGTCCCCCACCAGTGTAAGGAGGAGGTCGGAATTGTGCTGTATGAGATGGCAGAAATCCTGCCTTTCCTCTTGGGAAAGGTTCGCGTCGGGGGAAGTGATGAGTTGTGAGAAGCCCACGATAGAGTTGAGCGGTGTCCGTATTTCGTGACTCATGTTCTGCAGGAAGATGCTCTTTGCCTTGTTGGCTGCTTCGGCTTGGTCGCGTGCTTCGGAAAGTTCCTCGTTCTTGTGGCATAGTTCGAGGTTGACTTTACGTTTGCGGTGGAGGTAGAGCATCAGGAAAAGCAGGGATAACAGCAAAAAGCCGGTGACAATGCTGAAAAGAGTGATGCGGTAGCGCGAGGTGGCCTGTATGTTTTCCATTTTCAGACGTTCGGCGCCTATCTGGGTGTTCAGTTCGGCGATGTCCGACAGTTGCAGCAGATTGTTCGTCGAATCCAACTGCTGGTGGTATTTTTTCAGATATTTGATGGCATTGGGATAGTCTTTGGCGTATTCGTAAATGTAAGCATGTTGTTGCAAGCCTTTCTCGGACAATTGGTCAGCGTGGGCATGGGCCTGCTCATACTGTTTGTCCAGTATGTTCTTGCTGATGTGGGCTATCAGTAGGGAAACGTTGGCAGAGAGCTTGCAACGGTCTGCCATTTGTACGGCTTCTTTATAGCAGTCGTTGAATTCATCTATACGTTTCTGCTTGAACAGTATCAAGCATTTCTCTATCATGGCTTGGGCTATGTTCCGTTCTGTTTTAGCGCTCTTCAAGGCTTTTTCGCAATAGTCCAGTGCGGTGGCGTAATCTTTTTGGGTGTTACGGTAATATTCGGCAAGGTTTGAGTATAGTTGGCTGGGATCCTGGTCGGGCATATTCTTCAGCATATAGTCCAAGGCTTCCTGATAGTATTGGGCGGAGAGGTCGAAGTTTCCGCGTGATTTGTAGATATGGCCCATGGTTCGAATACAGCTGAAGATACCGTAAGGGTATCTGTCGGCAAAAGCTTGCTTTTTCATTTTTTCCGCTTTCTGCAAGGCGAGCAATGAGCGTTGTTGGTTCAGGAAGTAGATGATTTCGCTGCTCCAAGCGTGATAATAATATTGCAGATAGTTATTGGCACGTGAAATCTCTTTCAGGTCAGTGGATGCCTTTTCTATTTTGCTATCATCTTTTTGGGATATATAGAACTGCAGGGGGATGATGTATGCCAGGCATTGTGCTTTTTTGTCACCGAGTTTCAGAGCCTGTTGATACAAAGTGTCGGCCACCAGCAACCCCTCCTGCTGGCGTGCCTGCTTGGAAGCCCGCTGGTAGATGGGGTAGAGTGCATCGTCTATCTTGTAGGGATTGTTCTGTGCTGCGGAAGGTAGGGACACCCATACTGAAAGCACTAGAAAACATAACCTTGAAAGAATGCACTCCCTCTTTGTTCTATTGGATGGAATAAGCATGTTTTTTTCCGGATACTTATTATTATGCCTATGGCATCGCAAAAATAAGATAAAAGAATAAATTACAAGCTTTTTTTGTATAATTTCTCTGTTTACTTATTAAACAATCCTTGCCAGGAGCTTTCTTACGAAATTTCCGGTGATAATGCCGCCCTCTACATCATCATATTCTTCCTTATCGAGAACTTCACGATGGCCATTGCATTGACTGCCGCCAGCGGCAGGTCCATGGGGTCGTGGTGGTTGTTGTAGCTCACCAGACGGATGCAGTCCGGCCGTTCCGAGTGGTTGACGTATTTCACTGCCAGGTATTCGTCGCCGCCCCGTTCGAAGGAGACGAGATACATTTCACCGTAGATGACGTCGGTGAAGTCGCGGATGGACTTAAAGCCTACGATGTCGCCGGACTTGAGGATGGGATACATCGAGTCGCCCGAGACGTAGACGGCACCGTCGCACACAGGGATATTGGGAATTACAATCCGCCCCAAGGCGTACTGCGGGCGGTCAGCCAGCAGTGTCTTCAGGTTGGCGGCGGCAGAGATGTCATAGAGGGTCACGCTACGGTCGTCCATAGGGTCGGCTGTTTTCGGTGTGTGAAGTATTTCCACTTCACCTTGTACCAAGTCATTGTCACAGAATTTTGAATGATGTGCAGGCGAGCCCTTTCCCGTCAGCAGCCAGTTGTAGTCCACGTCGTCCAGGCTGCCCAGCAGCAGGGGGAAGTCGATGCTGTTGCGGGCGTTCCAGTTGCTCAGTGTGGAGCGTGATATACCCAGAAAGGCGGCAAGTTCGCTGTCTGTCTTGAATTCTTTCGCCAGTTTGGCACGTTTTATGATGTCTGCCGCACAAAATACCGGGTCTTTGTCATTCGCCATATTCTTCAGTTTTTACGTGTAAATTATTCAGAAACTATTATCTCCTCATTTATACTGTCTTACGTCTTATTTAAGAATTTAATTCCCGATTTGTTTGTTTTATAAATGAAAACAGCATTATCTTTGTTGGGACAAAAATACATATCATGTTTTATAAATGCAAATAAAAGGGAGGGATTTATGGAAAATACACATCTGGTCTTTTATCCGGAAGCATCCGAATTTAGCAAAAATACTTACGAATTTGAAAAAATGGGCATCCGCCTTGCCGGATGTATAGATGAGGTGCGTTGGAAGTATAGATGCAACGCGCTGAATGTATAGATGGAATACGCTGGATATATACTTCCAGCAAACAGCCCCTACAAGCATCTTTGGCAGGGGCGTGCCGAAAAAATATTATTGTACTAATTCTTAACAAAAAATGGTTATGGAACAGATTATTGAAAAAAATGTTCGTTTCTGTGGATGTTGCCACAGAGAACTGCCCGTTGATTCTTTTTATGTAGACAAGCGTACGCTTGCCCCCGACAATTATTGCAAGGAATGCCGTAGGGCGATGAGCAACGCCCGCTACCGTCGCTCACTTCCTGCAAGCAATCCCCTCCGTTATCCGGTCATCACTGAAATTTCGGACTGTACTCTTCGTATGTATCTTATTCTGAATGCTTTGAAGGTAGTGCGCGAAAGCGTGCTCCGCAAGCGGAAACGCCTATGCGAAGCAGGTGATATAGAATGATACAAGCCGCTCTCTCCCCCTAATCACTAACCCCTAATCATCAAACCATGTCCAGAATCAAAAAACGGGGACTTGACTATTTCCCCTTGAACACAGACTTCATGCACGACCGTCTGGTGCGCCGCATCATGAAACGTGAGGGTGACGGCTCCTTTGCCATTCTGCTGGGCGCCCTCTCCTGCATTTATGCCGACGAAGGCTATTACGTGTGTGCCGACGAGCTTTTCTACGAAGACCTTTCCGCCTGCCTCTATGAAAAGACGGCTGCCGACGTGAAGCGCATTCTTGCCCTGGCTGTGGAGTACGGCATTTTCAATGCCGTCCTTTTCGGCAAATACGCCATCCTGACTTCTGCCGAGATACAGCGGCAGTATCTGTTCAGTACCAAGCGCCGGAAATCTTCCGCCATAGACGCACGTTATTGTCTGGTGGATGATTCTCAGAGCGATGACGAGGCCGCGCCGACTGCCGCCGGGAGAGTGCCGTCTGCCAATGGAAGCGTGCCGTCCGTTGCCGAAAGTGCAGCATTTAAGTCCGAAAATGCGACATCGGGTACACATAGCACAGCAGAGCATAGCACATCACAACACAGCAAAGAAAATCCCCTCCTCCATAGTTCCCCCGGAACCGGGGGCACTGAGGGCGCGGATGTGCCATCCGCGGAGGGGGAATATCTTCGGAAAATAGAGCAACTGCAACCGCCGCAGGATGGCACGGACCGCAACCTGGACGGGCTGCTTTTCAATCTGAAGCAGTTCCATATTCCTCCGCAAGAGCAGTATGCCATTATCCTCAAAAGTAATTTCGGTGCTATCGGCCACCCTTTGTGGAAGGGCTTCTATGCCTTGCGCGAGAGTCATGGCAAGATACGGCAACCGGGGCGATACCTGCTGAGCCTGTGCTGTAAGTAAAGTTTTCGATTTGTGAATAAATTCATGAAGAAAAACGGTTTTTTTAATTTGCACACTTTTCCGGATAGCGTTATCTTTGCAATGTGGTTAAGCTTGATACACAAAAATAAAACAATGTTGTTTCATTTGAAAAAAACGAATCCTTGAATTTCAAGACAAACTATTAATTTTTAAAACAAAACTACTATGCCAGTAATTTACAAATCATTTCAGTCGGTTCTTGCCAACAAAGAGGGCAAGAAGCTTTTCTATCCCCGCGTGGTGCTGACGGGGAATGTGGACACCGAGCAGGTGGCCAAGGAGATTGCGGAGTTGTCTTCCCTCTCTACGGGTGACTCGAAGAATGTCATCGACAACCTGGTGACCGTGATGACTCGCCACCTGCAGTCTTCCGAGAGCGTGACGCTGGACGGTCTGGGTACTTTCCGCCTTACGATGAAGTCCACCATGAACGGTGTGGAAGACCCTCTGAAGGTATCGGCTACCCAGTCCACACTACGAGTGCGTTTTCTGCCCACCTCCAAGCGTAATCTGGACCATACGGTGTCTACCCGTTCGCTGGTGACCGGGGTGAAGTGCGTGCGCTTCGACCTTCAGGACACGGCAGGTTCGGGCGGCAACGACGGTGGCTCGGGCGGTAACGACGGTGACCAAGGTGAAAATCCGTTGGGATAAGGCCATTTACGATTTGACGATTTACGATGTACGATTGAAATTCGTACTGCTAAATAACCGCGCCTATGCAGGCATTTATGATACGAAAAGTAATCGTACATCGTAAATCGTCAAATCATAAATTACTAATCTTCAATCATTAATCACTAACTAATCTTATGCGAAAAATCAACTACATCGTGGTGCATTGCAGCGCCACGCGGGAGGGCTGTACGCTTACTTCCGAGGCTCTGGAGGCAGAGCACCGCCGCCGTGGCTTCCGCACGACGGGCTATCACTACTATATCCGGAGAGACGGTACCGTGCTCGGAACCCGTTCCTTGGAACTGCCCGGTGCGCATTGCCGCGGTCACAACAAGTATTCGATAGGTATCTGCTACGAAGGCGGGCTGGATGCCTGGGGAAATCCGAAGGATACCCGTACGCCGGAGCAGCGTTCGGCCCTGCACCTGCTGGTACACCAGCTGCTACAACAGTTCCGGAACGCCCGTGTATGCGGCCATCGCGACCTCAGTCCCGATTTGGACGGTGACGGGAAGGTGGAGCCGTGGGAGTGGGTGAAGCAGTGTCCGTGCTTCGAGGTAAGTAAAGAATTTTAGAACAATCATCTTTAAAACATGGAATTATGAAAATAAGCAAAGAAACCTGGAAAGATATCTTGAAAATTGTGGGTACCATCATTGCCACCATAGCCAGTGTGCTGGGCGTGCAGGCGATGCCACTGTAAAAACAAGTATTACAAAACTAAAAAAGTGTGCCGGAAGCCGAAATACCTACTTCAGGCGCACTTATTTAAGAAATATATAAATTTCATTGAATATGAAAAATAGAATAAAAGTATTGTTAGCTCTTCTTATGTTATGTGGTACAACGCAGTCGGTACGTGCACAGGACGGTGGAGATATGAATAATCATCTTCTGCGGATAAATGATTATGTACCTGCTATTCCCGAAGCGGCAGGTATGCAATTGTATGGAAACATTCCTGTAAGTGAATACACAGGAACACCTGATATCTCTATACCGCTATATACCCTTAAATGTGGGCGTATAGAACTACCCATTACGTTGTCTTATCATGCGAGCGGAGTCAAGGTGGCTCAAGAAGCTACGTGGGTAGGTCTTGGTTGGAATCTTTTGGCAGGAGGGTGCGTCAACCTTAATGCTGTGGGCAAGGTAGACGCGACCTCTGGTACATTTGCTACTTGGGCTGAATGGGAGAAAATAAAATATCACTGGAAAGTACAGAGTGCTGATACGTTGAACTACCGTTCGGGTACCGAGGAACTGATGAATTTGTGGGGAAATTTAATGTTCGACCCCAATACGAGTAATACGACCAATGGAATTATTAATGAAGGCCTTATAGGGCAAGGTGAAAGAGATATATTTGAAGTTGCATTGCCCGGAGGAAGATCATTCAAATACTTCTTGCACCCCAAAAGTCAGACTCCTGTCATTATCGGTTCCAGGATGAATTGTAAAGTGTGGCATAGTGCTGAAAAAGTGATCATTACAGATGAAGCAGGCACATCTTATGCCTTCAGGCCTTATGCATTTGTAACTTCCAATGCTCCCTTGACTTATATGCTGACAAGTATGACGGATGTGACGGGACATACTATCACTCTAACCTATGTTACCGCCAGTTGCTATTCGGTGCCTGTTATGTCGGAGTATTATACCGTAGGTACTCCTCCGGACAATGACTATATAAAACGGAACTTTACTGCCGGCATTTCACAGACTTGCTATTTAAGCAAGATAGAAACCGATACGGAAGAAGTGATTTTCGAGATGGGAAGTCGTGAAGACCGCTATCCGGGAACTACCGGAAAACTGACAAACATGAAAATAAAGAGTAAGTTGGACGGGAAGGATGTGTATTCTTACCAGTTCAATTATGATTACTTCATTTGTCCCGAACAATCAGTCGGCGGTAATTACTTGTCATCGGACGATTATGGGTCGTCGTCTACCATACCCACCAGCGTACTTCGTAAACGTCTGAAACTGCTTTCTGTACTTCGAAAAAATGGCACTTCGCAGGGTGAAAAGCATACATTCACTTATAATGAAGCTGTGAACTTGCCTTATAAGACTTCTTTTGCCATAGACTATTGGGGATATTACAATGGACAGCAGAATACTTCCACGCTTACAAACCGTGTTCATACATTGATTCCCTCCCTGGAAGGTTTGACGAATGTTCCTTTATCCGGTTCTACCGCTGTCAGAAATTGTAGCCGGGAGTATATTACGGCCAATATGCTGAAGAAAATCACATATCCTACGGGCGGCAGTGTGGAGTTTGAGTTTGAACCTCACACTTTTGTAGGAGACAATCGTTTCATTTCTGCAGAGGATTTGAATAAGTATGACGCACAAGTCAAAGGTGTCAATACTGTCAACAACAACGACCTGATAGTGACGCCTTCCGCTACTTTCACTCTGCCCACCACGCAGGTAGTGACGGTGGATGCTCAAGTCAATTTTCCCGATTATGAAGTCAATCAAGTCACCGGCTCCGGAACCACTTTGCGGAAACTCGGTGCCGGAGGAAGTGTCATTAAATCGTACAAAGTGACTTCACAAAATACCAGTGGGCATGTGTATCATGTCAACGAGTCGTTCACATTGGAAGCGGGAGATTATGTCCTGACAAGTACATTGAGTTCTGCAGTTACCAATCAAGGTTATTCTACCCGCAATGCCAGTTCTGCTACTTTGACCTATAGAGGCGGTGGAACTGCAGTAAACAAAGACACATTGCAGAAAGTTGGCGGAGGAGTGAGAATCAAGACCATTACTAAAAAGAATAATACAGGTGAAGTGTTGGAACGTACCGGTTACTTGTATGAAAGCGAGAATCACAAGACCTCTGGCATTCTGATGTTCTCAGTCAAGTTCTATGATGATTTTAATGTCCGGCGCGGAAGCTATACCACAACTCCTGAAGGAGTGATACGCCCTTCTACCAGTTACCACACTTTCCGCCGTTTTTATGCTCAGGCGCAAACTCCACCAGCTTCTGCGCCCAATGCCAATCCTGTAGGTTACAGCCGTGTCGTCAAGCAGCGCGATTTTCTGGATGCGGGGAGAGAGGAACTCGTATTCAGTAACATAGCCGGCCAGGATTATGATGCTACCTTGGCTTATATGCCTGCCAACTATAATGGGCGACTACTGAAAAAGAGCATCTATGATGCCGGTAATATCTTGGTATGGGAAGACACCTATGAATATGAGATTGCAAACAAGTGGCAAGAATTGACCAACATCCGTGTAAGGGACAACTATGTGGGTCCGGTTAATTGCTATTCCGGCAGTATCACCTATAATGAAAACATCGGAGGACAGACGGTGAGCTTTAGAAATCCATTGGCTTATCACGGACGTTTTGAGATAACTTTATATCCGCATCTTACCTATGATATACGGTTAAAACGGGAAGTTTCGACGGAATATGCCCATGGTGTACCGGTGACGCAGGAAAAACTGTATACCTACAACAGTCGTAACCAGATAGCTACTTGCCGCACAAGTACCAGCCGTTCGGGCTATGTAATGGAAAGCTATGCTTATGCAGCGGATGTTTCTTCCTACAAAGATGAATTCAAGGCTAATAACGTGCTTGATGCTGTACAGAACTACCAACGAACATCGGGAGGAGCGACGCTGTATCTGAATAATACGTACGGGGACGTCTTTTCTAAATTCACCTTGCAGTCCAGTGAAGAATATAGTAGTTTGTATCCTGAGAAAAGAACTGTTTCTTATAGGTATGATAGTAAATGGAATCCGGTGGAAGTTACTACTCCCGACAACATGTCTGTGGTCTATTTGTGGGGCTATAAATATTCTTTGCCGATTGCCCGTCTCAAAGGTATCACTTATGCGGAAGTAGTGTCTCGGCTCGGAACAACAGGTTTGGATGCTTTGTGTTCTGCCGGTTCACCCAATACGACGGCCCTCTATGCACTGAAAACGTCCTTCCCGGAATGCGAGGTCACAACCTGGCTTCACAATCCTTCTTATGGGCTGAAGGAGATAAGAAAAGCAACTGGTTTTAAGGATTTCTATCTCTATAATGCTTTGGGTGATTTATCTGATGTGCAGGATCATAACCAAAATCCTATTGCCTCGTACTTCTATCAGTGGTCTCCTGACGGCACTTCGCAGAATTACGTTCGCACTCATGCTATGACTGCAGCAGCAGGTAGCAAGTATATGGCAAGTTATGATTATTATGACGGCTTGGGGCGTCTCTTCCAGAAGGTACAAAAGGGAATTACTCCTGCCGGAAGTAATTTGATATCGTTACAAGAATATGATGGCGCAGGACGTCGTTCGGAGAGTTGGCTCCCAATTGTTTCCTCCTCTGTTTATATGTCTCCTTCGGCTATCAAAAGTGCGGCTCCGGGCAACTATTCAAGTGATTCCCGTCCCTACAGCAAGCCTGTTTACAGTGTTTCCCCATTAGACCGCATTCTGAAGCGATACTCTCCGGGAGCGGCATGGGCATCAAAACCTGTAACTATGGATTATCTGGCTAATTCTTCCGATGTGAATTGCATTAACTATTCGGTAAGTTCGTCTGGGGCACTTGTCAACAACGGTACTTATGCAGCCGGACAGTTGCGCGTGGTGAAACGTATTGACGAAGACCAACATGTTTCTTATACTTTCACAGACAAACAAGGCCATATATTGCTGGAACGCCAGATGCAGGGTAGCGAGCAGCATGATACTTATTATGTGTATAACGATTTGGATAACCTTTGCTTCGTATTACAACCGATGTATCAGAGTGTGTCAAACCTGGATCAATATGCTTTCCAGTACAAATATGACAACCGTAACCGTTGTAATTGGAAAAAGCTTCCAGGTGCTTCTGCTGTGAGCTATGTGTACGATAAGGCAGACAATATGATCTTTTCCCAGGATGGCAAGCAGTATGCCTCTAAGCAGTGGAGTTTCTATCTGTATGATAAGTTCCATCGTCTGGCAGTGCAGGGCGTTTGTTCCAATACGAATACGGCTGCAGTTTCGAATGTTATTGTATCATGTACACGGGTGAATAGCAACAGCGGTTTGGGTAACAGTGGATATACATCAAGCTTCGCCTTGGTGTCGCCCGAAGTCCATAGAGTAAACTATTATGATGACTATGCCTTCCGTAGTCTGACCGGTTTCGATAATGCCGGCTTTCCTGCGGCAACAATCGATGCCAAAGGATATGTCACCGGTAGTGTAGTCACTGTTCTTGGCAGCAGTACAAAACTTTATTCGGCTAATTATTATGACTTTGAGGGACGCATCACAAAAACGGTTCAAGGCAATTTGCTGGAGGGTTATGATACGACGAACACTGTTTATACTTTTACCGGCAAGCCGAACACTGTGACACATACACATACTGCCAGCGGAAAGACCACGCGCACGGAAGTATATACCTATACCTACGACCATGCGGACAGAATAAGCAAAGTGCAGCATAGTCTTGGCGGCACTTCAATCACTCTGTACGATGCCACTTATGACAACTTCGGTCGTTTGCTGACCAAGCAGTATCACGGAACGAGCATCAACAAACTGACATATGCCTACAACCTGCGTAGCTGGCTGACGGGCATCAGCGGTACATGCTTCACACAGAACCTGTACTACAACACGGGTGTGGGTACAGCGAAGTACAATGGCAATATCAGCAGCATGACCTGGAAGTCCGGGAACGAAAGTACAGTCCGCGGTTACAAATTCACTTATGACGGTCTTGACCGGATGCTGAACGCTACCTATGGCGAGACAGCAAGTATCAGCACGAATGCGAACCGCTTCTCGGAGAACGTTACGGGTTATGACAAGAACGGTAACATCAAGAGTTTGCAACGTTACGGCCAGACTGGTGCCAGTGCCTACGGCCTGATAGACAACCTGACTTTTACCTTGAACGGCAATCAGTTGAGCCGTGTGGACGATGCCGTGAGTACCGTTGCATACGGTACAAACACTGCCTTTGTGAACGGTGCAAGCGTCGCAGGGGAGTATGCCTACGATGCCAATGGTAATTTAACAAAAGATTTGAATAAGGGAATTACCGATATTCAATATAATGTATTAAATTTGCCGAGTACGGTATCGTTCAGTGATGGTAGCACAATCACCTATACTTATGGTGCTGACGGCACGAAACTGAGAACAGTCCATAAGATAGGTAGTACAACCACAACGACTGACTACTGCGGTAATGTGATCTATGAAAACGGTACTCAGAAGTTGTTACTCACCGAAGAGGGTTACATCAACCTGACCGGTACCCAGCAGTATCATTACTATCTGAAGGACCATCAAGGTAACAACCGTGTAGTAATCAACCAGTCAGGTACTGTGGAGGAAACGAACCATTACTACCCTTTCGGTGGTGTGTTTGGCACTACAGGCAATACCCAGCCTTACAAGTATAATGGTAAGGAGTTTGACACGAAGAAAGGGCTGAACTGGTATGATTATGGAGCACGTTATTATGATGCAGCATTAGGACGGTTTACAACGGTTGACCCTTCTTCTGAAAACTATTACGCTTTTAATCCTTATAGTTATTGTGTAAATAATCCGATTAAGTATATAGATCCTGATGGGAAAGATTTTATTATTTGGTATAAAGATTCCAATGGAAAGCAGGCTTATTTTTCTTTCAATGGAAAGAATGCAGCTATGGCACCTAATAATAGTTTTGTGAATGCTGTTGTTGAGGCTTATTTTTATAATAGTAAAAATGGTGGAGGAGAATATGCGCAAAAGATAGTTACAAATGCCAAATTGAAAGTTGGAATAGTAGAAAGCGATAAAGATAATAGGTTTGATTCTAGTGGTTTTATCCGTTTTAATCCAAATGCTGGTTTGAAGCTCAATGATGGCAATATTCTATCACCTGCTACAGGATTAGAGCATGAAGCTGCCCATGCATTTAATATGAAAACTAATAAAGTAGATGAATCACCAGATACTAGGTATGGGACAAAAGAAGAAAGAAGTGTTATTCAAGGTGCTGAATTAAAAACGGCAAAAGCTAATGGAGAACTTCCTTTAATGCATAAAGGGAGAATAAAACATAGCGAGGGGCAATGGGTTGTAACAAAATCTGTTACTTCAAATGTAGAATCTTCTTCTGTTGAATCCCAAGAGTTGAGAAATAGAATATTTAAATTTAGAAATAGCTGGACATCAGAATGAAAAGACAAATTTGTTTTCTAATATTAATTTCTTCCTTTTGTATTATCACATTAGGGCAAGAAGTAAAAAAAGTAAAATTGATATATGGTTCTCAAGGAGTATTGTTGCCTGTAAGTGCAAAGTGTACCCCACAAGGCTTTGAGCAGAGTTTTTATGAGAGTCTCAATTTCTTAACTACGTATGATGATATTTTTCTTGCTTGGTTTTCTTTTTATATGGAGCAATTAATTCCGGAAAGGAATATAGAGAAAGATATGGATCCACGTATTATGATTGTTGCATATCGTGATAGCTTACAAAATGATACTTTGTATTTAGGTGAATCTTATGGAATATTGAAAAATAGAGTAATGATGAAAGATGATAGTAATTTACTCAATCTAGTAAAGCGTAAAATAGGGTGGGGGATATCTCCTTTGCCCTCAGATTCGTTACTTTATCCTTCAATGTTGCCTTAATATAAATAGCTACTTGTTGTAGCGGATGTTGTTTATTCTTTGTTTTTGAGTATCAGAATCTTTAAATTGAATAAAATTAAAGGCTTTTTTGCTTATATTTTTTATCTTTGAAGTGAACCCTAAAAGTGTTTTATCTAACTTTTAGGGTTCGTTGTATCTAATCTCTTGGCTTTTCAGTATTCCCGATGCCCGTGGTCTGCTTACGGGCAGTGTTACGGAGCTGTCAGACGGGGGTACCGACCAGCTTTACAGTGTGCTGTATTATGATTCCCGTTCCCGTCTTATCCAGCGGTAAGTTTTGGTGGTAAGGATACGGTACGGAGTATACTGTCTATAACTTTACGGGGTAGCCCACGGAGCGTCGTCATGTTCATACAGTTTCCGGCAAGCCTTCCCGCAGTGAGACTTACACCTATGCTTATGACCTTGTCGGCAGGCTGCTGACCCTGAAGCATTAGGTTGACGGTTTAGGTGAGGTACCGCTTGCTACCTACGTTTATGATAATCTGGGTCGTTTACAGGCACGGTTCTGCCGTGAACAAGCAGTCGTACATTTACAATGTCCGTAGCTGGCTGACGGGCATCAGCGGTACATGCTTCACACAGAACCTGTACTACAACACGGGTGTGGGTACAGCGAAGTACAATGGCAATATCAGCAGCATGACCTGGAAGTCCGGGAACGAAAGTACAGTCCGCGGTTACAAATTCACTTATGACGGTCTTGACCGGATGCTGAACGCTACCTATGGCGAGACAGCAAGTATCAGCACGAATGCGAACCGCTTCTCGGAGAACGTTACGGGTTATGACAAGAACGGTAACATCAAGAGTTTGCAACGTTACGGCCAGACTGGTGCCAGTGCCTACGGCCTGATAGACAACCTGACTTTTACCTTGAACGGCAATCAGTTGAGCCGTGTGGACGATGCCGTGAGTACCGTTGCATACGGTACAAACACTGCCTTTGTGAACGGTGCAAGCGTCGCAGGGGAGTATGCCTACGATGCCAATGGTAATTTAACAAAAGATTTGAATAAGGGAATTACCGATATTCAATATAATGTATTAAATTTGCCGAGTACGGTATCGTTCAGTGATGGTAGCACAATCACCTATACTTATGGTGCTGACGGCACGAAACTGAGAACAGTCCATAAGATAGGTAGTACAACCACAACGACTGACTACTGCGGTAATGTGATCTATGAAAACGGTACTCAGAAGTTGTTACTCACCGAAGAGGGTTACATCAACCTGACCGGTACCCAGCAGTATCATTACTATCTGAAGGACCATCAAGGTAACAACCGTGTAGTAATCAACCAGTCAGGTACTGTGGAGGAAACGAACCATTACTACCCTTTCGGTGGTGTGTTTGGCACTGCAGGCAATACCCAGCCTTACAAGTATAACGGTAAGGAGCTTGATACGAAGAAGGGTTTGAACTGGTATGATTATGGGGCGAGACATTATGATGCTGCGTTGGGAAGGTTTACGACGAATGACCCGTTGGCGGAGAAATATTATTCGATGAGTCCGTATACTTATTGTGCCGATAATCCGGTAAAGTTCATAGACCCAAATGGTATGGAATATGCTCCCGGTGATCTGTTTAAGACTAAAAGAGCAGCAGCTAAAGATTGGGGTATGTATTATAATGGTGCATCTATTATATGTAAACGTGAAATGGGCTCTTCTATTTATGAAGTTAAGCAAAAGGGAAAGCTAAAGGGATATTCTTATAGTGCAGCCAATGAAGGAGAGCACAGCGTATCTATAAGCTTACCTCCTAACGGTGAGAGATTTGTAGGATCGATTCATTCGCATGGAGACGCGGACGCAGAGCATATAAATAATAAATTCTCAAAAGCTGATATAAAATATATTGAGAAAACAAAAGAAAATGGTTATTTGGCTACGCCGAGTGGCGATTTGTTAGAATATAATCCTTATAGTAAGAAAACATCAATAGTGACTAGTGATCTTCCTAATGATCCCAAAGATCCTAAACGAAAGAATAATATTAATCCGAAAGATATTCCTGCTGAAAAGGGTAAACAAAGAATGAAAGAATTGCTACAAAAGCCAGATTTAAACATTCCTGTTAGCCAGAGAGAACATATTCATTGGGTATTTTAAAAAGATAGCAATATGTATAGGACTTATTTTTTTGCTTTAATGCTATTTGCGATGTCATGTACAAACAGTACATCGAAGGTCGGAGAAGATCAACAATCATCTCAACAGATTGAGTATGTAATGAATGATAGTCTCTCAACAGATTTTTATACTGATATGAAAAGCTATGTTCCTGCAGAGGGATTTATACCTACAGCGGATATTGCAGTAAAGATAGCGGAATGCGTACTATTGGAAATTTATGGAAAGGAAAGTATAGAGAAAGAAAAACCTTTTTCTGTTAACTTGGTAAATGGAATATGGGTAATAGAAGGGCATATTCCTAATGGAAATGATAGTGCGCTGACTTTCTGTGGACAATCTTATGTGGAAATAAGAAAAAGTAATGGTGAGATTATAAAGCTTTTGCATACTAAATAAAAAATATTACTCTAATATAAGTTGCCTTTTTTCAATGAGATTTATTTAATTACTATCCTAACATCAGATATGCTATATCTTGTATGTTAGGATAGTTTTTTAGGTCTATCAAATGAAGAATTCTGTGTAGGTCATGCAGGACTACATCCGTACTCTCCGGATGCTTAACAGCACGGGCACTTCCTATCTGGATAACATTTCCTATATGTATTATTTGTACGACAGTCTGGGACGGCTGACCCTGCAGGGGGGAATCCTTCTTCCAGTCCTACCGTGCTTGTGCAGAACAACTTGCTCAGTGGCTACGACATCACAAGTACGGTTTATACTTTCTCCGACAAGCCGTCTGGTGTGACACATACACATACTGCCAGCGGAAAGACCACGCGCACGGAAGTATATACCTATACCTACGACCATGCGGACAGAATAAGCAAAGTGCAGCATAGTCTTGGCGGCACTTCAATCACTCTGTACGATGCCACTTATGACAACTTCGGTCGTTTGCTGACCAAGCAGTATCACGGAACGAGCATCAACAAACTGACATATGCCTACAACCTGCGTAGCTGGCTGACGGGCATCAGCGGTACATGCTTCACACAGAACCTGTACTACAACACGGGTGTGGGTACAGCGAAGTACAATGGCAATATCAGCAGCATGACCTGGAAGTCCGGGAACGAAAGTACAGTCCGCGGTTACAAATTCACTTATGACGGTCTTGACCGGATGCTGAACGCTACCTATGGCGAGACAGCAAGTATCAGCACGAATGCGAACCGCTTCTCGGAGAACGTTACGGGTTATGACAAGAACGGTAACATCAAGAGTTTGCAACGTTACGGCCAGACTGGTGCCAGTGCCTACGGCCTGATAGACAACCTGACTTTTACCTTGAACGGCAATCAGTTGAGCCGTGTGGACGATGCCGTGATGGCTTCTGCTTACGGTGGAGGCTTCGAGTTCAAGGACGGCGTGAAGCAGGTCGGAGAGTACACCTACGATGCGAACGGCAATTTAACCAAAGATTTGAACAAGGGAATCACCGATATTCAATATAATTGTTTAAATTTGCCAAGTGCAGTAACGTTCAGCGACGGAAGTACGATTACCTATGTTTATGCAGCCGACGGCACAAAGCTAAGAACGGTTCATAAGATAGGTGGCGCTACCACCACAACGGACTATTGCGGGAATGTGGTCTATGAAAACGGAGCCCAGAAGCTTCTGATTACCGAAGAGGGCTATATTACTTTGAGCGACAACAAGTATTACTATTACTTGAAGGACCATCAGGGGAACAACCGTGTAGTCATAAACCAGAGCGGAGCGGTAGAGGAGACAAACCATTACTATCTGTTTGGAGGAGTATTCGCTTCATCAACAAGCACTCAGCCTTACAAGTACAATAGCAAGGAATATGACACGAAGAAAGGCTTGAACTGGTATGATTACGGGGCACGGCATTATGATGCAGTGTTGGGACGGTTTATGACGGTGGATCCGTTGGCAGAGAAGTATTATTCAGAAAGTTTGTATACTTATTGTTATAGTAATCCTATAAATTGTATAGACCCTAACGGGAAGGATGGTATTTATATTGCCTTCCCTGATTATAAAATATCAACTCCTATTGGTAAAATTGGGAATTTAGGTCATGCTGGAGTATTATTGATTGATAATAAAACAGGAGTGACTAAATATTATGAATATGGCAGATATGACAAAGAGGGTAAAGGAGTTGTCAGAACATTCGCTGTTCCAAATGTAAAAATAGGACAAGATAAAAAGCCTACATTGGAATCATTGAATAAAACTTTATCAATAATATCTGAACAAGCGGGACATGCCGGAAGAATAGAAGGAGCATATATTGAAAGTGATAAGTTTAAAGAAATGAAAAACTATGCAGAATCAAAAATAGCGGAGAATGCTAATTCAAAGAGGAAAGAGTATTCATTAAGGAATAATAATTGTGGAACTTTTGCGGCTGATGTTTTGAAACAAGACCCATCTGTAAAAGATAAGGCACCAGTAATTATAGATCCAAGGCCCAATAGTATAGTTAAAGAGTATCAAGATAATTTTAAGTCACTAAATTATGATCCTAAAAAGAGACAAGTTAAAATTGAATAGATATGGAAAGTCAAAGTATATCATTAGGAGATTTATTTTCAGTTGAATTATTTGTAGGATCAATAACGTTTGTTTTAGGAACGGTTTTGTTCTTCTTATTATTATTATTGAATTTGAGGCTTAATCTTAAAACGACATTATTATATTGTTGCCTGCAATTGATACTTGTTGTCTCTCTTTCTACTATTTTCTTTATATTTTGGCGTTTTAATTTTGATATAATGATAGGGTTTCTATATTTACCAGGTGTATTATCTGAGGTTTTTATTATGCTCTTATTCTATTTTATATTAAAAATAAAAAACAAATAATTGAATAATATTTTTATAACAATTCTATTACAGCGGGTGGAAACATCCGCTGTTTCTTTTTATAGGGTACCCACTATAATAGAAATATTAGCAGTCTAACTTGCCAAGTGGAGTAATGAAGGCCCAATGGCAAAATTTATTCAATGAGCTTTAAAGCAAATGTTAACGCCGCCTATGATAATACTACAATCATTGGTACAGACACTAACCGTTTCCGCGAGAACGCGACAGCTTTCGTCTACAATAACAGCTTCGAGTTCAAGGACAGCATGAAGCAGGCGAACGAGTACACCTACGATGCCAACGGCAATTTAACTAAAGATTTAAACAAGAATATTACCGGTATATCATATAATTGTTTAAATTTGCCAAATACAGTAACGTTCAGTGACGGAAGTACTATCACCTATATTTATGGAGCCGATGGCACAAAGCTGAGAACAGTCCATAAGATAGGTACTACCACCACGACGACGGACTATTGCGGAAACGTGGTCTATGAAAACGGAGTCCAGAAGTTGCTTCTTACCGAAGAGGGTTATGTAACTTTGAGTGACAACAAGTATCACTATTACTTGAAAGACCATCAGGGGAATCACCGGGTAGTAATCAACCAGAGCGGCACGGTAGAGGAAACGAACCATTACTATCCTTTTGGCGGCGTATTTGCAAGTACAAGCAATACTCAGCCTTACAAGTACAATGGCAAGGAGTATGACTCGAAGAAAGGCTTGAACTGGTATGACTACGGGGCAAGGCATTATGATGCAGCGTTGGGAAGGTGCCATACCAATGACAGGTTTGTAGAGAAGTATTATTCGATGTCACCGTATCAGTATGGGGCGAATAATCCGGTGAATAACATAGATGTGAATGGAGATACAATTGTTGTAAATCCGAACCCGAATGGTTTGATAGATAATGTGAAAATGTTCTTTGGATTTGATACTAAGTATCAAAAGGATGTGAAAGTCGATTTGCAGCAACTTAAGAAAGATGATAAAGGAGTCGCTAATATTATCACTGAGTTGGAAGATAGTGAGAATATTCATTATATTACAATGCCTAAGAAAGGGGCTTCTAATTCAACGCTAATTGATAAAGAAAAGGTTGAAATGAAAATCTCACAAGGCAGTATAATCCATTATGATCCCAATAATAGAAGAAGGAGTCGAAATGAAAAAGAAATGAGAACTCCAAGAGTCGGATTGAGTCATGAACTTCAGCATTCGTTTGATGTAGACAAGAAATTTGCCACTTATGAAACAACGGAAAATGGTATAAAACTAATGGAGGTACGCGCTGTTAATACAGAGAATAAGATTAGAAGAAAAACAGGTGATCCTAAAAGAATTGAATATGGTGGAAAGAAAATACCTAAAAAACTATTGGAGTAACATAATTATACCTTTAGTTGTTGTAATTGGAGGAATCGCTTTCTTCTTTCATATAGTGTATAAGCATTCTGAAAAAGCGATGATGGTTTCTGATCTTGATAGAGTACCTATAACTTCTTTAATGTCAGTAAATATAAAATGGCAAGATTCTACTTATTGTACAGTGTTGGAAAGTGTAGAATTATTTTCTATATTGGAGGAAGAAGGTAAAAAGACAATTCCTCAATTGAAACTTCCAAAGAAAGAGTTCATTGAACTTTCGTACAAAGATACTTTAATAGTAGATAGTCTTTCATTTATACAACTGAAAGATTATATAGTTATTCCTCAATATCGTATAGACTCAATTTATGAGAATGAAGGAGTGAAAGGATTACTTTCTGCTTATTTTGATGATGTATGGTTTATTCCATCTTGTGAAGATGGAATATTGACTTTGCCGGAACAACGGTATGTTATTGATATTTTACATAGATGTGGTTATTGCGTAGATATTGATTGTGAATCAGGTTGCATTTATATTGTATCTTCTCCTGATATAGGTTGATTACTTCAAGAAAAATCTCTTTAATTACTATCCTAACATCAGATATGCTATATCTTGTATGTTAGGATAGTTTTTTAGGTCTATCAAATGAAGAATTCTGTGTAGGTCATGCAGGACTACATCCGTACTCTCCGGATGCTTAACAGCACGGGCACTTCCTATGGACTTCCTACGGGCCAGTTCACCAAAGATACTTCCGGCTACGGCAGGGGTTCTCTTACCGGCAGTGCCGTTACGGTTTTTGGCAGTAGCACTAAGATCTATAAGGCTTTCTATTATGACATCAAAGGGCGCATGACGAAAAGTGTGCAGAACAACTTGCTCAGTGGCTACGACATCACAAGTACGGTTTATACTTTCTCCGACAAGCCGTCTGGTGTGACACATACACATACTGCCAGCGGAAAGACCACGCGCACGGAAGTATATACCTATACCTACGACCATGCGGACAGAATAAGCAAAGTGCAGCATAGTCTTGGCGGCACTTCAATCACTCTGTACGATGCCACTTATGACAACTTCGGTCGTTTGCTGACCAAGCAGTATCACGGAACGAGCATCAACAAACTGACATATGCCTACAACCTGCGTAGCTGGCTGACGGGCATCAGCGGTACATGCTTCACACAGAACCTGTACTACAACACGGGTGTGGGTACAGCGAAGTACAATGGCAATATCAGCAGCATGACCTGGAAGTCCGGGAACGAAAGTACAGTCCGCGGTTACAAATTCACTTATGACGGTCTTGACCGGATGCTGAACGCTACCTATGGCGAGACAGCAAGTATCAGCACGAATGCGAACCGCTTCTCGGAGAACGTTACGGGTTATGACAAGAACGGTAACATCAAGAGTTTGCAACGTTACGGCCAGACTGGTGCCAGTGCCTACGGCCTGATAGACAACCTGACTTTTACCTTGAACGGCAATCAGTTGAGCCGTGTGGACGATGCCGTGAGTACCGTTGCATACGGTACAAACACTGCCTTTGTGAACGGTGCAAGCGTCGCAGGGGAGTATGCCTACGATGCCAATGGTAATTTAACAAAAGATTTGAATAAGGGAATTACCGATATTCAATATAATGTATTAAATTTGCCGAGTACGGTATCGTTCAGTGATGGTAGCACAATCACCTATACTTATGGTGCTGACGGCACGAAACTGAGAACAGTCCATAAGATAGGTAGTACAACCACAACGACTGACTACTGCGGTAATGTGATCTATGAAAACGGTACTCAGAAGTTGTTACTCACCGAAGAGGGTTACATCAACCTGACCGGTACCCAGCAGTATCATTACTATCTGAAGGACCATCAAGGTAACAACCGTGTAGTAATCAACCAGTCAGGTACTGTGGAGGAAACGAACCATTACTACCCTTTCGGTGGTGTGTTTGGCACTACAGGCAATACCCAGCCTTACAAGTATAACGGTAAGGAGTTTGACACGAAGAAGGGTTTGAATTGGTATGATTATGGGGCGAGACATTATGATGCTGCGTTGGGACGGTTTACGACGAATGACAGGTTTGCAGAGAAGTATTATTCGATGTCACCGTATCAGTATGGGGCGAATAATCCGGTGAATAACATAGATGTGAATGGAGATACAATTGTTGTAAATCCGAACCCGAATGGTTTGATAGATAATGTGAAAATGTTCTTTGGATTTGATACCAAGTATCAAAAGGACGTGAAAGCAGATTTGCAGCAACTTAAGAAGGATGATAAGGAAATTGGTGAGATGATTATTGAACTGGAGAAAAGTAAGAATGTTCATTCAATAACAAGGACTAAACGAGGAGAGTCTAATTCTTCAGGATTTGATAGAGAAAAAGCTAAAAAAGACATTCCGCAAGGAAGCATTATAAATTATGACCCTGATGTTAAAACGGATATTAATGGAAATCATCGGACACCAAGAATTGGTTTAATCCATGAGTTACAGCATTCGTCGGATGTAGATAAAGGTATTATGTCTTATGAAAATATAGGAAATGGAATACCCATGAGAGAAATTCGTGCTATTAATACTGAGAATAAAATTAGAAAAAGAACAGGAGATGCAAAAAGAACGGAATATCGTGGAAGGAAAATACCCCAAAAACTGTTGGAATAAGATTATCCTTATGTTGGGTATTAATCTCTTATTTGTAATGTGTGTACATAAAACAAGTGAGAGGTATGAAGATATGTTTGTTGATTCTACTTGGCAAAGCCCTTTTGTTGCAATGAATATAGAATACAAAGATAGTGTATATTCGATAGTTCCAAGAGAAGGAGATATGTACCTATTTCTGAATGATGGGGTAGCTAATAAGAAATATCGATATGAACTTTTTCCAATTTTATTAGAACAGACATTGGGTATAGACAGCATTACATTTTGTTCACTAAAGGAAATGGACTGTATGGTAACTCCACAGCCATACATAGATTCAATTTATAAAGGAAAAGTAGAAAATCTTATTTCTTTGCTTTTTAATGAGAAAGGTGTACTTTCTGTTGGTTTGTCATATCCAGAAGAAAAATATTTGATTTATTTGTTATTTCATCATGGAGTTTATCTTAATACAGATTGCGAAACTGGAGTTTTGTATATCTTAAATAAATAAGTATTTTATATTCTTGAAATAATCTATTTAATTGCTATCCTAACATCAGATATTACTATATCTTGCATGTTAGGATAGTTTTTTATTTACTTCCCGCTTCCGGAAAGACTACAAGAGAGGAAGTATACACTTACAGCTACGACTATGCTGACAGGGTGAGCAAGGTGGAGCATACATTGGGAGGCAGTGGAAAAGCCACTTATGACAACTTCGGTCGTTTGCTGACCAAGCAGTATCACGGAACGAGCATCAACAAACTGACATATGCCTACAACCTGCGTAGCTGGCTGACGGGCATCAGCGGTACATGCTTCACACAGAACCTGTACTACAACACGGGTGTGGGTACAGCGAAGTACAATGGCAATATCAGCAGCATGACCTGGAAGTCCGGGAACGAAAGTACAGTCCGCGGTTACAAATTCACTTATGACGGATTAAGCCGCCTGATGAACGCCACCTACGGTGAAACAGCCGGCATCAATACGAACACCAACCGTTTCAGTGAGAATGTAACCGCCTATGACAAAAACGGCAACATCAAGACCCTGCAACGTTACGGTCAGACCGCTGCTTCCAGTTACGGTTTGATTGATAACCTGACTTACACTTTGAACGGCAATCAGCTGACCCGTGTGGACGATGCCGTGACGGCTTCCGCCTACAACGGTGGCTTCGAGTTTAAGGACGGTGTGAAGCAGGCGAACGAGTACGCGTATGATGCTAACGGCAATTTAACTAAAGATTTAAACAAGGGAATCACTGATATCCAATATAATTGTTTAAATTTGCCCAGTGTGGTGACTTTCAGTGACGGGAGTACCATTACCTATACCTATGCAGCTGACGGCACAAAGTTGAAGACTGTACATAAGATAGGAGGTACAACCACTACAACTGATTATTGCGGAAATGTGATCTATGAAAACGGAGTGCAGAAGTTGCTGCTTACAGAAGAGGGTTATGTTACTTTGAGTGACAGCAAGTATCATTACTACTTGAAAGACCATCAGGGGAATAACCGTGTAGTGATTAACCAAAGCGGCACAGTGGAGGAGACGAACCACTACTATCCCTTCGGTGGTGTATTTGCAAGCACGGGCAATGCTCAGCCTTACAAGTACAACGGTAAGGAATATGACTCAAAGAAGGGTTTGAACTGGTATGATTATGGGGCGAGACATTATGATGCGGCGTTGGGGAGGTTTACGACGGTGGATCCTTCTGTAGAAAACTATTATTCAACGAGCCCGTTTACTTACTGTTTAAATAATTCGTTGAATTATATTGATCCATTGGGAACTGATACTGTAGATGTAAAGGACATTGATTGGAATAAATTCGATCCGAAGAAAGACGTTGTGGCTTTGGATGAAGTGGCTGTTTCTGTACCTAATGCTTTGACAAAAGTAGGGACTAGAGCTTTAGAACCAATTTCTGGCTTTTGGGGATATGCGGGTTATTATCTTTTAGATATTGGCTCTACCTATTATAGTGAACAAACGCGGTTTACCTATAAGGTAGGAATAGATGGAGTAATAACGGGTGTTGCTCCAATGGCGGGAACCCCTCCTTTACCTGGTTTTGCAAAGACATCAAACTTGAATACAATTAGAGGATTATGGAATTTGACTAAACAAGGATCCTCTAAAGTAATGAAACATCCCATTAGAGGCCTATTTTATAAAAGTAAATCAGATGGGCTATGGTGGGTAAAAGACCAAACAAAGCATGGTGGTAGTTTTTATAAAGTTTATAAAGAGACAAGTAAAGGCTTAGAATGGTATAAAGATGCTGATAAGTATGGGAATTTCATAATTAATAAACATAAAAGTGATGTAGGGATTTTTATCCCATGGAAGGAGCTTTCGAAATGAGAAAACAGATATTAAAAATGCAAGAAGGTGAATCTTTCCCATTCTGTTGGGTAAAGTTTGATTCTGATTCTGGTATTGATGCTCAAGGGCATAAAATTGAAATATACATAAAAAAAGATTCAGTTAGCATTGACGACATGAAATCTCTATTTTGTGATTTGTTTGGTGCAGTTGTAGATGAATTATCTATCTTTAGTCCATCATGGTGGGACTTTTGCATAGATACTTGGAATATTCAAGAGAATACATTGTGCTACGATCCTCAATTTTTGTCTAAAGAGACGGCATCTTACTTGCATATATTGCAAGAATCGAATATTGCTAAGGGATATTCTGGCTGTTGTGTCTGTAATGATTGGGATGCTTACCTATCTGTTGCATTAGATTGCATTATGAAAGGAATTGCTCCTTATGGAAACTTTATATATAACTCGAGGGAACAATTTTTCTTCTATTTTCATCATACTGGTAGTATAGGACTTTATTATGAAAATGAAACTCCATCTATACTTGCATTAAGAAAGAATGATAAATATGAGGTGTTATCTTGCTCTGATGTGAGTTGATTATCTCAAGTAGAATGATTTTAATCGCTATCCTAACATCAGATTTCCTATATCTTGCATGTTAGGATAGCCTTTTTTAGATTTGAACAAGGGAATTAGCGGTATTCAATATAATGTATTAAATTTGCCAACGGGCGTCACTTTTGCTTCCGGCGGTTTCATACAGCATGGCTATACTGCCGACGGCATCAAGCGGCGCATGATGTATAAGGAGGCAGATGGTTCGGGCAATCCGGTTCCTACTGTGTATTGCTGCAATGTGGTCTATGAAAACGGTGTTGGCAGGCTTCTTCTTACGGAAGAGGGGTATGTTACGCTTTCGGACAAGAAGTACCACTATTACCTGCAGGACCATCAGGGAAACAACCGCGTAGTCCTCAGTTCCAGCGGTGCTGTTGAGGAAGCGAACCATTACTATCCCTTCGGTGGTGTGTTTGCAAGCTCAGGCAATGTGCAGCCTTACAAGTATAACGGCAAGGAGCTTGATGCGAAGAAGGGGTTGAACTGGTATGATTATGGTGCAAGGCATTATGATGCGGCATTGGGTAGGTTTACGACTAATGACAGATTTGCTGAGAAGTATCATTCGATGTCTCCGTATCAGTATGGGGCTAATAATCGTAGTTCAAAAATCATTAAATAAAGCTGGTATAGAAACAATGAACAAAATGAGAGTAATCAATAGGCAAACTGGGGACATTTTCAATGTAAAAGTAAATCCTTATTTGCCAAGTAAGGCATATCAGGCTATAGAAAAGAACAATCCATTAGGATACATAATAAGGAGAAATAAATGATACTAAAAGGGAATATGTTAAAATTAACAATACCGTTTTTGGGGGCTGTACAAAGTATTTGGCTTTTATCGTTTAAATCCATTGAGACCTTTATTGCCGCAATCATATTGTTATTAATATCATTTCTTGGAATAGTTATTAAGAGTAATACCTATAACATTATATTTTTAGGTATATGCTTTTTATATTCAGTAGCTTTAGGTCTTATAATGTTCCTTTTATTTCTATTCTTTGAATTGCCTATGATATATATATTGGTCCCTATTATGAATTTTATAGTTTTGGTATATATGTTAAGGAAGTATGGACGAAGGTAACGAAGTGATTTGCAGCAGATATTCTTCATCTGATGTGTTTTAATATTGCTGAGATGCCCCCTAAAAGTATTTTATCCAACTTTTAGGGGGCATTGTATCTAATCTTTGGACTTTTTAGTATTCCTGACACCTTGAGAGGTATTGTCTTGTCGGACATCTCATAATCAGCCTGTTCAACGTGAACTATTCTTGAAGTATCAGGTTGATGATTCGAGTAAGGTAACGCTTGCCGCCTACGCTTATGACAATCTGGGCCGTCTACAGAGCAAGTCGTTGCACGGTTCTGCCGTGAACAAGCAGTCGTACACTTACAATGTCTGCAGCTGACTGACGGGTATCAGTGGAAGCAAGCTTACGCGGAATTTGTTTTACAACAGCCAAATACAATAACAGCATCAGCAGCATGACTTGGAAGGCAGGGAATGAAAGCACCGTCCGCGGCTACAAGTTCACCTACGACGGGCTGGACAGGCTGCTGAACGCGACCTACGGCGAAACAGCCGGCATCAACGCGAACACCGACCGTTTCAGTGAGAATGTAACCGCCTATGACAAGAACGGCAACATCAAGACCCTGCAACGCTACGGTCAAACCGGAGCTTCTACCTATGGTCTGATTGATAACCTGACTTTCACCCTCGGTGGTAATCAGTTGACCCGTGTAGATGATGCTGTAGCCACATCTGCTTACAACAACGGTTTCGAGTTCAAGGACGGCGTGAAGCAGGCGAATGAATACAACTACGATTCCAACGGGAATTTAACTAAAGATTTAAACAAGGGAATTACCAATATATCGTATAATTGTTTAAATTTGCCTAGTGTAGTAACTTTTAGTGATGGTAGCACGATTACCTATACTTATGGTGCCGACGGTACAAAGCTCAGAACGGTTCATAAGATAGGCAGTACTACCACCACAACGGATTACTGCGGGAATGTGGTCTATGAGAACGGAGTCCAGAAACTATTGTTGACTGACGAGGGTTATGTTACTTTGAGTGACAACAAGTACCATTATTATTTGAAGGACCATCAAGGTAACAATCGTGTAGTGATTAACCAGAGCGGAAGCGTCGAGGAGACTAACCACTATTATCCTTTTGGAGGTGTCTTTGCGAGTACTACGAGTGTCCAGCCTTACAAGTATAATGGTAAGGAGTTTGACACGAAGAAGGGTTTGAATTGGTATGATTACGGTGCACGTCATTATGATGTGGCATTGGGACGGTTTACAACGGTTGACCCATTGTCAGAAAGATATTATTCAATAGGGATGTATGCATATTGTAATAATAATCCAGTACGCTATATCGATCCGACAGGAATGTCCACAAGCCCGATTTATGATGAAGAAGGTAAGTTGCTTGGTACTGATGATGAAGGTCTGCAAGGCGTAGCCATTATAATGAGCAAGTCAAACTTTAAGCAAGGCATGTCCCACGAAGAGGCATTAAGTCATGATTTAGGGTATAATGGGTTGGTAGATGATGAAGCACGAACTAATTACTTGAAAAGTTATACAAGCCTTAAAGACAGACCGGATTATGATGGGTATTTAACAAAGGCTGAAGCAGATGCTTGGTGGAAAGGGAAATCTGGAGATCCTTTATTCGTAGACCAAAGCAAAATAGAACTTCATGGAATAAATACATCGTCTTTTAAAGGGAAGAATCCGATTTACAAGAATTTTATCTGGAGATTGACTAATACCGGAAAGACTTATGGAACACTAAAAATGACTTTGATAGATGCCGAAAAAGGCAAAGTGTTTATTGGTTTAGAAAAGTATATGGATAAATATGATTTCAATATGGACGGTAGGTTTTTTCGAGATTTTGCTACATGGGTTGGAAGACCAGGAAAGGCTAATGATGGAAAAGATTTCTTGATATATGGTTATGGATATGCAATTGTACCAGTAATAAAATAAAAAGAAATGAAAAAAGTAATCAGTTATATACTATTAGGAGGAATTATTTCCATTATTTGTTATGGAGTTTATAGCGAGATAGCTTATACTCCTTTGAAAAAAAAAGATTTTGAATGCCTTTTTCCTAATTATATAAATGCTGATATAATATTTCATAAGGATTTTATTGGCTGGAGTCATGGTGATTATTTTGAATTATTTGTTTATCGAATAACAGGTGCAGAAATAGATTTGAATTATCCCATAGTTGATAATGAGTGGGAGTATGTTGTACTTCCCGATACTGTAAAAGCTATAACATGGAGAAATTGTCCGATGGACTCAATAACTCAATTGAGATATAAAAGTGAGTTTACATGGATTATAAGCAGTAAGATTAAGGTCGGGAAAACATTGCAACAAGAATTGGTAAATGAAAACAATCACTATTGTTACATTTATGTAAGTGAACTCCAGAAATACTTTTTATTGTATAATTCTTTAGAAGGCATATTATATTATATACGACAAAATGGATTTTAAAGTTCTTTCATCATTGTAAGTGTTTACTGAATATCAGGTATTTTAATTCCATTAAATCTTAATGAATCCCTGCTTATACCATTGTGTACAAGTAGGGATTTTCATAAACATACTGAACTCTTGGTGGAAGTCGTCACTTACTGTTACCTACTTTCTCCCAGCACTGTAACCAGCGTGCTCAAGGCATCCCTAAGTGGACGTATTACCGGTATGACGCTTTGGGCCGGCTTACTCAGCAGGGTGAGTGTACCGGAAAGAATCTGTCTTCCAATGCAGTGGTACATGTGCAGAACTACTACGATGGTTATACCTTTGTAGACGGGTTTACACAAGACATTTCTGGCTATGGCAGGGGGCGCTGACGGGTAGTGCGATAACGGTATGATAAGATTTACACAGCCCACTACTATGACATAAGAGGTCGTGAAACAAAGAGGGTACAGAGCTACTTGCTGGGTGGATATGATGTAACCTCTACAATCTACATTTTTACGGACAAACCTGCTACGGTAACACATACTCATACGGCAAGCGGAAAAACAACCCGCACGGAGGTGCATGTTTACAACTACGACCATGCGGACAGACTCTTGAAGGTGGAGCATACGCTAGGCGGCACCAAGATAACCCTTGCCGACTATGCGTATGACAACTTGGGAAGACTGCAATCAAAGTCCCTGCACGGAAGTAGTACAAACAAGCTGACGTATGTGTACAATGTCCGCAGCTGGCTGACGGGCATCAGTGGAACGAAGTTCACCCAGAATCTGTATTACAACACTGGCACCGGTGCTGTCAAGTACAACGGCAGCATCAGCAGCATGCTTTTAAATCGATAATTAGGTTTAATCCTAGTGGAGTATATATGCAAAGAATGAAAAAGAGATAAAATGAGAATAATAAGAAAAATTACGCCTATACATATTTTTATACTAACATTATCAATTATTTTGATACATAAAATAGTGCAAAGTGATTGGACTCCTATGCTCTTCTTGGTAATAGGTGCTGCTATATTGGATTTTGGACTAATGTTGTTAGTTGACTATTTTCTGATTCGGAATATGTCGATGAAATATCTTTGGGTTGTAGAATTTGTTATTGTTTTGTTTTTAGTTCTTGTGAAATTGTATAATAACTTATCATTGTATGATATGATTTTCTTAATTTACTAATATTTTTTAGTGGACACTAATGCCTTATTATATAAGGCTACACCCTTTCCCTGACATGGTGTAGCCATTTACCCCAAAGGGTGTAGCTATCCGGGGCAAAGGGTGTAGCCTTGTTTAATGTGCCTTACCAGTGCCTGCGGCACACATAATCCGTCATTGACTCATGAAAAATCTTCTGTCGTAAGTGGGAAGAAAGAAATTTGTTTCAAATCTCCCCGAAATCATGTACCTTTGTGGCGGTACCTAAAAAGGAGGTAGCAAGATGATGAACAAGATAAATTCCGTATGCGTATATTGTGCTTCGAGCACAAAGATAGATTCCGTTTATTTCGATGCAGCCCGTGAGTTGGGCACTCTGCTGGGGCAGCGGCAAATTCGCCTGATTAATGGTGCGGGAAATATGGGACTGATGTCCGCTGTGTCCGATGCGGCACTCCGGGCAGGGGGAGAGGTGACGGGCGTCATTCCCCGCTTCATGGTGGAGCAGGGATGGCATCACACCGGACTTACCCAACTCGTGGAAGTGGAAAGCATGCACGAACGGAAAAAGACAATGGCCGACTTGAGCGATGCCGTCATCGCCCTGCCCGGTGGTTGCGGCACCCTGGAAGAACTGCTGGAAATCATCACTTGGAAGCAACTCGGACTGTATCTGAACCCGATTGTGATACTGAATGTCAAGAACTATTTCGACCCTCTGCTCGATATGCTCCGGCAGGCGGTGGACGAAAACTTCATGCGCGTGCAGCACGGTGCCATCTGGCATGTGGCGCAGACACCGCAGGAAGCCGTGGAACTGATATATACCACTCCCTTGTGGGACGCCTCCATCCGTAAATTCGCTGCAATATGATAGGGCTGTTGATGGCTTGGGCAGTAGTGGGGACGGAGGGGATTCCTATTCCATATTCTCCGAGAATGGACGATGGCATCACCGTGGTCCTTTTGTGCTGTTTCTTTCTGTCGGCCTATGTCTTGTCACGCAGCCGCAAGTTCCTGCTGCAACTGGTGAAGGATTTCCTGCTTCATCGCGAACGTACCAGCATATTTGCCACTTCCACAGCCGCCGATATGCGCTATCTGCTGCTGCTCATCCTGCAGACCTGCATCCTAGCAGGCGTCTGTATCTTCAACTACTTCAATGATATACAGCCGGAACTGGTACACCATGTGCCGCCGGGACTTCTATTGGGGATTTACATCGGTATGTGTCTTCTCTATTTGTGCTTGAAGTGGATGCTTTACTCTTTTCTGGGTTGGATTTTTTTTGACGAAAGTGTTACAACGCTATGGCTTGAGTCCTATTCTACGCTACTTTATTACTTGGGATTCGCCCTTTTCCCGTTTGCCCTGTTCGTAGTCTATTTTGATTTGAGTTTGCAGCTGACGATAATAATCGGATTGATTTTAGCCTTTTTTGCTAAAATATTGATGTTATACAAGTGGTTAAAGCTTTTTTGTAACAATTTATATGGCGGTTTGCTTTTAATTGTGTACTTTTGTGCCCTTGAAATCATGCCTTGTTTTGTGTTATATCAAGGTGTGATGCAGCTAAACAGTTATTTGATAATAAAATTTTAGGACGTTGAAAATTAAGAAAGTACTTGTGTCGCAGCCGAAACCGGCATCAGAGAAATCTCCTTACTACGACATCGCCGAGAAGTATGGTGTGAAAATAGATTTTCGCCCATTTATCAAAGTGGAGAGCCTTTCAGCGAAAGAGTTCAGACAACAGAAAATTTCGGTCTTGGATCATACTGCCGTTATTTTTACTTCGCGTCATGCTATTGATCATTTCTTCCACTTGTGTACAGAATTGCGTGTGACAATTCCCGAAACAATGAAGTATTTCTGCGTGACGGAGGCCGTTGCTCTGTATATCCAAAAGTATGTGCAGTATCGTAAGCGTAAGATTTTCTTCGGAAACACCGGGAAGATTGACGATTTGATACCTTCCATTGTTAAGCATAAGACTGAAAAGTACTTGGTACCAATGTCGGATGTGCACAATGATGACGTGAAGAATCTGCTGGATAAGAATAAGATTCAGCACACGGAAGCTGTCATGTACCGTACTGTCAGCAATGACTTTGCTGCAGATGAGGCTTTTGATTATGACATGCTGGTGTTCTTCAGTCCGGCAGGCATCAGTGCCTTGAAGAAGAATTTCCCTGATTTTGACCAGAAGGAAATCAAGATCGGAACATTCGGCTCTACCACTGCCCAGGCAGTCCGTGATGCCGGACTTCGTCTTGACCTGGAAGCTCCCAGCGTGCAGGCACCCTCAATGACGGCGGCGCTTGACATGTTTATCAAGGAGAATAATAAAGGAAAGTAAAAAGAGTTATGAGTTATAAGTTATGAGTGATTTGCTTATAGCTTGTAGACATAACAATGGATTTATAAAATTGAGCTACAAGTGGTTGTGCTTTTATGTTGCCAGGTACTTGTAGCTCGTTTTTGTATCGTCCCATAACTTATCACTCATAACTCATCACCCATCACTCATAACTTATAACTCATCACCCCATGCCAAATACCTTGCGTAAGTCCGAACGGTTGGACAAGAAGAAAGTGATAGAGAAGATGTTTGCGGGCGGCTCACGCTCGTTTTCGGTTTTCCCTTTGCGTGTGGTGTATCTGCCGGTGGAGGAGCTGGAGGCACCCGTTTCCATTCTTGTAAGTGTTTCGAAACGCCGTTTCAAGCGGGCGGTGAAGCGCAACCGCGTGAAACGCCAGATACGTGAAGCCTACCGCATGAACAAACACGGACTGCTGGCCGTGCTGACGGAAAAAAAGTGCCGTCTGGCCGTGGCCTTCATCTATCTTTCGGACCAGTTGGTAGACTCTTCTGTCATCGAGGACCGTATGAAGACAGCTTTGGCACGCATTGCCGAGAAGGTAGCGGCAAATGCTGAAGCCGAGCAAACTCCGCAGGTGTCATGAAGCGTCTGCTTTCATATCTGCTGCTGCTTCCCATCTATTTCTATCAGAAGTGCATATCGCCCATGATAGGGCCTTCATGCCGTTTTACCCCCACTTGTTCGCAATATGCGGTGGAGGCCATCAAGAAACACGGACCTTTCAAGGGGTTTTGTCTGGCAGTCAGGCGCATTCTGCGCTGCCATCCCTGGGGAGGTTCCGGATATGATCCCGTTCCATGAATATTCCAGTTGACATACATACACACCGGCTTCCGCAAGTACCCGGAACTGCCATTGCAAATTGCTATCCCGAAACGTTCTCTCCACAGAGCGGCGGATGGTATTCGGTGGGGATACATCCCTGGCATATAGGTCGGAGTGGAGGTGAACACTCAGGAGTTGAAGGTGCTGTGGCTAGCAGGGTGTGCGGCCTGGAGGAGTTAGTGCGCCATCCCCAAGTACTTGCCGTGGGCGAAGCCGGGCTGGACAAGCTGGCAGATGCTCCGATGGATTTGCAGGTGGAAGTGTTCAGGTGCCAGGCATGTTTGGCAGAGGAAGTGGGAAAGCCGCTGGTGATTCATCTGGTGAAGGCGGTTGATGAACTGCTGAAGGTGAAGCGGGACTTGCGCCCGTCGAATCCGTGGATAATACATGGTTTCCGTGGCAAGGCGGCGCTGGCGGAGGAATATCTGAAACATGGCTTTTACCTTTCATTCGGGGAGAAATACCAGGAAGCAGCCTTGTGCCGGGTACCTGCCGACCGGCTGTTCATCGAAACGGATGAAAGCGAAGTTTCCATCGGGGAATTGTATGCACGCGCTGCCGAAGTGCGCGGCATCTCTCCCGAGGAGCTTGGAGAAACACTCCGGAGAAATGTCTGCAAAGTCTTTTTTAAACCCTAAGAGTTGTTTCTTCGAATAAAGAGTCGTATTTTTGCGCAGATTAAAATAGGAATCAAACAATTCATAGATAATCACTTAAATAATTAATCAGATAACTTAATCATTCGATGAATTTTGTAGAAGAATTAAGATGGCGTGGCATGCTCCACGATATGATGCCGGGTACGGAAGAACTTCTGGCTAAGGAACAAGTGACTGCATACATTGGTTTCGACCCTACTGCGGACTCTTTGCACATCGGGCACCTTTGCAGTGTGATGATTTTGCGTCACTTCCAGCGTTGCGGACACAAGCCGTTGGCACTGATTGGCGGTGCTACGGGTATGATTGGTGACCCTTCCGGAAAGTCTGCCGAACGCAATCTGCTTACGGAAGAGACGTTGCAGCGCAACCTGGCCGGTATGAAGGCCCAGCTCTCCAAGTTCCTGGATTTTGATTCGGATGCCCCCAACCGTGCCGAGTTGGTGAACAACTACGATTGGATGAAGAACTTCACTTTCCTCGATTTTGCCCGTGAAGTGGGTAAGCACATCACCGTGAACTATATGATGGCGAAAGATTCTGTAAAGAAGCGTCTGAACGGTGAGGCACGTGACGGTCTTTCCTTCACGGAATTCACCTACCAGCTGTTGCAGGGGTACGACTTCCTTCATCTGTATGAAACCAAAGGCTGCAAGCTCCAGATGGGTGGCAGCGACCAGTGGGGTAACATCACCACCGGTGCCGAACTGATTCGCCGTACGAACGGTGGGGAGGTATTTGCACTGACCAGCCCGCTGATTACGAAGGCCGACGGTGGTAAGTTCGGCAAGACAGAGTCCGGAAACATCTGGCTCGACCCGCGCTACACTTCTCCATATAAGTTCTACCAGTTCTGGCTGAACGTGAGCGACGAGGATGCCAAACGCTACATAAAGATATTCACTGCACTGTCCAAGGAGGAGATTGACGCTCTGACGGCCGAGCACGAGGCTGCTCCCCATTTGCGCGTCCTTCAGAAGTGTCTGGCCAAGGAAGTGACTATCATGGTTCATTCCGAAGAGGACTATAATGCTGCTGTGGATGCATCCAACATCTTGTTTGGCAATGCAACTTCTGATGCACTGAAGAAGTTGGACGAAGATACGCTGCTGGCTGTGTTCGAGGGTGTTCCCCAGTTCGAAATATCCCGTGATGCACTGGCTGCCGGTGTGAAGGCGGTGGATTTGTTCGTGGATAATGCTGCTGTATTCGCTTCCAAGGGCGAGATGCGTAAGCTGGTGCAAGGCGGTGGCGTTTCTCTGAATAAGGAGAAACTGGCTGCTTTCGACCAGGTGATTACGACAGCCGACCTGCTGGACGAAAAATACCTGCTGGTACAGCGCGGCAAGAAGAATTACTATCTGATTATCGCCAAATAGCGGTATCCTAAAGAGAAGTAATTAAGGAAATAATGCTTTGGCAGTAAAAATAGCCCCGAAATATTTGGATATTTCGGGGCTTCCTTTTATCTTTGCACCGCTTTTTAACAGAAAGCCCTATGTTTGGACTATGGTGTAATGGTAGCACAACAGGTTTTGGTTCTGTTTGTCCAGGTTCGAATCCTGGTAGTCCAACTACGATACAGCTAATTGCAGCTAAAAACCCACTAAAATCGCAAGTTTTAGTGGGTTTTTTTGTTACTTCTAAATAGGCATCGAAAAAAACAGACACGATTTCGGTGCCAAATTAGGTGACACAGCAACCTCCCTTTACCGCAATCTTCGAAGGAACTCATGAACTACTAAAAAATGAGTGTAACGAAGAAAATCTCAGTTCTGTTCTGGGCAAGAAAGAGCAGAACCAAAAAAGAGGCGAATACAGTCCCGCTGTATTGCCGAGTCACTGTCGGGGGACAAAGATACGACTTTCCCCTGAATGTATCAATACGTCCGGCATCGTGGATTGCCAAGGCGCAGAGGGCTGCCGGAAAGACAGAAGCTGACCGGGAAGCAAACCGGGTTATCGAGGAAACCGGGCTGCTCGTCACTGAAACCGTCGAACGGATTCAGCAGAAACATTATGAACTGAGCATCGAAAACTTCAAGCTGCAGTTCAAGGCCAAAGAGAACGAATACTCCACCATCACCAAACTTTTCGACTATCACGAGGCCGTAGAGCGCAAGAACCTGCGCCCGGGAAGCTACCGCGGATATATCGTCACAAGAAAACACCTGCTCGATTTCGTTCGTATCAAGTTCCATCTCTCAGACTATTCCATAGAGGCCATAGACAAGGCTTTTGTCTATGAGTTCTTCGCCTACCTGCAGGGCTACCGCCGTGAAGGTACGGTTCGCTGTGCCGTCAACGGGGCGCTGAAGCATATCGCACGGTTCAAGCGGATTATGAATCTGGCCATACAGAATGAGTGGATAACGAACAACCCGGTATGCCTGCTGAAGGTGCACAAGGAGTATGTGGAAAAAGGGTATCTTACGGAGGAAGAAATCAGGCGGCTCAAGGCAGTCACGCTGCCGCCCCACTTGGGCATTGCGAGGGACATATTCATGTTCTCCGTCTATACGGGCATGGCTTACGTGGATATTCTGATGCTGACGAATAAGAACATCACGTTGGGGATAGACGGCTCGCATTGGCTCAACTACCACCGCCAGAAGACTTCGCAGCGTGTGGCGGTGCCGCTGCTGGAGCCTGCCGAGGAGCTGATAGCGAGGTATGCCACTTATCACGGAGAGAAGGCGAAGCAGCCCATTTTCCCCGTGCCTTGCAACCAGGCAATCAACCGTTATCTGAAAACCATCGCCAAAGCGGCAGGCATCCGGAAAGACATCACCTACCACATGGCCCGGCACACGTTCGCCACCACTATCACGCTATCGCACGGCATCCCCATCGAGACGGTCAGCAAGATGCTGGGGCATGCCTCGCTCACCATCACGCAGCTGTATGCCAAGATTGTGGACAAAAAGGTGATGGACGACATGGCACAACTCAAAGAGCTTTATGCCAACAAGGGCAAGGAGGGCGACAATCATGCAAGTAATCAATAAACATACATTATCAATATGAAGAAGAGACTTTTTGAACAGAATGCCCTGCAGGCGGCAGAATGCCTGACGGAAATGACAGATAAGGAGTATCTGCGCAGTGCGGACGTGACACGTATATTCTCTATCAGCAACTCCACGCTGAAGCTGCTGCGGACGAAGGGCGAGCTGCCTTGTTACCGCTTCGGGAAAACCTATCTGTACAAGCGCGAGGAGATAGAGGCGTGTCTGGTGAAAATCATAGCAGGAAAGGAGTGAGTATGGCTAAGCAGGGTTTCAGTTACTACAAGGCGGAGACGGACCGCTTTCAGGACATCAAGATAAAGCGCCTGAAGAAGAAGTACCGTTGTGCAGGGTATGCTGTCTATCAGTACGTGCTCAACGAGATTTACCGGGTGAGGGGCTACTGCCTGACGTTCACCGAAGACCATCTTTTCGACGTGTCCGAATATTGGGACATCGAGGAGGAAGAGGTGACGGCCATCATCGGCTACTGCGCCGAGATAGGGCTTTTCGACAACCGGCTGTGGCAGGAGAAGGGGGTGCTGACGGCCAGGAGCATACAGACGCGCTACATCGACATCTGTAAGGTGTGCAAGAAGACACCCGCCATCGAGGAAGACCTACGGCTGGTTGAAACGGAGAAGACCGTCCAGGCGCCGGAACCGTTGCCGCAGCTTTTCCCGAGGGAAGAGTTGCCGCCGATGCGGATCATCCCGAAAGCCGAGGGAGGTGCAGTGCCGAAAGCCGTTACCGATGTGCCGGGAACCGCTGCGCCGGTGCCTGCCGTTCCGGCTGTAACCGCACAGACGGAAACGGGGGCAGAGGGCGTTGGGAAGCGGGTTCTGTCGGAGCTGGAAGCAAAGGAGGAGGAAGCGTTTCCGGAAGATTTCCAGAAATTTCCGGAAACTTCTGGAAACTTCTCAGAAGAATGCGACAAATCTATTAAGAGTTATGCTAATAAAAACTCCTCCTCAAACTCCCCCTCAAGGGAGGAGGAGGAGAGAGCTTCGCATTCTTCGGGGAAGGAGAGACTGCAGCTACTGTTCAGGTCGATGAGCATTGCCCCGGATGATGTCCGCTGGATAGGCACGATAGAGGGCATCGATACCGACGGCTCGCCGCTGTGGGCGCTGGCCGACGAGGTGCGGCAGAGCCGGGGCAGGCTCACGGTGTGCAGCTACCTGCTGCCTTCGCTTCGCTCGCTGGTGGCGGCGGGGCGGCTCACGGTAAGGCGGCAGGCGGCCGACACGTCCGAAGAATTGCGGCAGATGCTGCGGCAGGTCAAGGTGCCGAGCTATGACCTCGAACGGGTGCTCGAGGCGGCGCAAGGGCAGGAGAGGGCGTTGCGCGAGGCAATCGACGAAGTGCGGAGGTCGAAGGGCAAGATAAACATGCCGGCAAGGTACATCCTCTCGAAGCTGCGGAAGGCGGTGCCTGCCAAGGCTTCGTGAGGGGGGGAAGCCAGAGACAAAGTGCGCTCTCGGCGTGTGTGTCGTGAGCGAAAACAGTGGAAAAACGCTCATGTGGTACGCCTCATGAGCAAAAAAACATCGAAAATGACGAATGGACAACAGACGGCAGCCGCTCCGATTAGCGGCAAGTACTACCCTCGCAAGATGGCGCACGGGTGGTGTGTGGCACACCGCATCACGGCATGCGGGGCAACGATTGAGCGCTTCGGCGTGAAGTACCGGACCTATCGGGAAGCTTTCGAGCGTGCCGAGCGGATGAACCGTGAGGAAGCGGCGGCGGCGCTTCGGGCAGCGTCCGGAAACGGGAAGGAGATACGGCCATGAGCACGGAGAAGGTATCGACACTCACCCTGCGGCTGACAGCGGAGGAAGCGGAGCAGTTGGAGCGGCTGAAGGCGCTGGTGGGTAAATCTACCGGCAGCGAAGCGCTGAAATACGTGATGAAGGAGTATCCCCGTTTCTGTGCCCATTATCGGGAGGAAGCGAAGCAGCGGCGGGAGAGGGAGCAGGAGTTTACCGAGATGCGCCGCGCGTTGTGCGGTTATGTCGAGGCACTGCAACGGTTGCAGGCGGTGGCGTTGAGGGAGTAGTGCTGCCACCTGTTGTGCACGGAGCATCCGGCTCTTCGTCCGCCCCTGCCCCCAATGCACGCCGCCAGCCCGCAGGCGGGCACCCAGGCAGCACGCAAAGGGTGCAGCGGCTACGGCGGTACTCCGTCGCGGGCATAGGCAGGAGAGATGGTGTTGCCGCGCGGGCTTCCGGCTTCTGTGGCCGTGCCGCCTCCCCCTTTGGGATTGCTTGTACACGGCGGGGCAGGCCGCCCTGGGGCAGTGTTGCCGCGCTCCCGGTATCGTCGGGCCCGTCGCCCGCCGATGTTACGGCGACCGTATGCTCCAGTGGTATTGCCTTTTTTCTCTGCCGGGGCAGAAAAAAGAGAGAGGAGGGCGAGTTTTTATAACATAATAAGAATATTTTTCAGCCGGGCGCTTCGCTTGATTCCCGGCTGCGCTACGCTAAAAATATTCGCTATTATGTTAACAATACGCCCTTGCTTCTACGTCAGCGCTCCCTCCGGTCGTCAGAGCTGCCGTAATATCGCAGTTCCTCGCCCCCACGCCTGGGGTGGAGGCATCTCCCTCCGGCTTCGCCGGGCTGCATGCTCCCTGCGGAGCGTGTCTCTGTGCGCCGCCTGCCGTCCGGCCAAGCCTTGGGGTGTGTCCGCGAAGCGGCCAATACCTTTCCCACCGGCTTCGCCGGACGATGCCGGGCAGTCTGCACACATCTTTGCACACACATCGGGTAGTTATCGGGTACCCCTAACTATACTTATATATAGTCTTGGCCTGCAATCCGTGGCATTCCGTACAAAAAGACGTACCTTTACTGATGTAAATCAAACCTTTATGCTTATGACCTCCGACGTTTTCCGCACATCCCTACGCAACACCGACACCTGCCGTCCTGCATCCGGCATTGCCCGTCACCCTGCCGCCCGCCAGCTGGAGAACCGTTCCTACGGTTTCAAGGAGCTGGCCGTGCTCTACTTCCCCAACATCGCGCCGGCAAGCGCCAGCATCCGCCTGAAAGCCTGGATAAAAGACAGTCCCGAACTGCTGCAAGCCCTCGACGAAACCCACTACCACCTGACGGCCCGCGTACTGACACCCCGGCAGAAAGACCTGATAGCGGTTGCCTTCGGCTCCCCATTCTGACGTTCTGCCACTGCGTTTGCCACCTATACCTTTATACAGTAACCCCAACCTTCAGCACGCTCATGACACAACCCGCTATCGTTTCCCAACCCATTGCAGCCGCCACTGCCGCAATGTCTACCGCCAATCTGCCGACGCTCCGTCTGGACTGTAACCGAAACGTCAACCTTATCGTAGTGCACTGCACCGCTTCCCGGTGCGACCGCCAGCTTACCCCGGAAAGCCTCGACCGCCTCCACCGGCAGCGGGGTTTCACCGCCTGCGGCTATCACTTCTACATCACCCGGGAAGGCACCGTATTCCCGATGCGCCCTCTCGATACTGTCGGTGCCCATGTGCGGGGCTTCAATGCCCACAGCATCGGCATTGCCTACGAAGGCGGTCTGCAGCCCGACGGGGCCGCTGCCGATACACGTACACCGCAGCAACGCGAAGCGCTGCGCTTCCTCATCCGGCAGTTACTCGTTTTGTACCCCAAAAGCACCGTCTGCGGCCATCGCGACCTCAGTCCCGACCTGAACGGTAACGGCGTCATTGAGCCGCAAGAATGGCTCAAGCAGTGTCCCTGCTTCGACGCCTCCACGGAATATGCTCCGCTTTGCGCCGAGGCCTTCCACCGCAACGGGTGACAGAACCGCACGAAAAACACACTCATCCGTACACAACCACACATAGCGGTCGTGGCTATTCCGTTGCTCCGTACCTTCGCCAGCGAACATTTAAAACGTGATACCGCTATGAAAACCGCTTTGAAATGGACACTCCGTGTCCTGAAATTCGTATTTACAAACGAGAGTTTCCGCAACTTCATCGCCTCTCTGCTGGGAAAACCAGGTGATAAAAAAGCTGGGAACAAGTAGCCGCCCGACGTGAGTTCCGGAGGAAGCCGCCCCATCACGGAGCGGCTTTTTCGTGCCCGGACAGTAGGTAACAACCGGTAACAATGGTAACAGCCCGTAACAGTCGGGGTAACAACCGGTAACAATCCGGCATATATCTGCACAAATCAGCACGCATCCTCACGAACCGCCCGACTTTACGCGCGTACATGCGTACATTTGTTCTGCTTCTCCACGATGGGGAGGCGTAACATATACATCAACCCTTTAACCCCTATTTTACCATGTCTGTATCCTATTCCGTATCAGCCCGCAAGAATCCTGCGAAACCGCAGGAAGCCCCCAAGTTCTACGCCCAAGTGCAAGCCACCGACGAATGTACCTTTGACGTGCTTACCCGTGCCGCTGCCGACCGTTCCACCGTGACCAGCGCCGATGCCAAGGCCGTGATGGACAACGTGATGAACATTGCCAAGGAAAAGCTGGCCAGCGGTCAGATTGTCCGTATCAACGACCTCGGCTCCTTCCGTCTGGCCATCAGTACCGAAGGCGTAGTGTCTGCCGATAAATTCACCGCTGCCAACATCAAGAAGGCGCGTATCGTGTTTGTTCCCTGCAAGGAACTGAAGGACATTTGCAAGACATTGTCCTACAAGAAAACTTCTACTGTTGCAACCAAAGGCCAAGGCGGCTCCGAGGACGGTGGAAGTGAGAATCCCGGAGGCGGTGGAAGTGATGGCGACCAGGGCGAGAATCCGTTGGGCTAATCCTTCGTTTTCCACGCAAGAAACACTTGAAATCGTCCCGACGAAATGAAAAAACGTCGGGGCGATTTTTTTTTGTCCCGGCAGGATTTGAAAAAACGAAAGCAAAAAACGGCCGGGCGGTGCCGGGCGTATGGATATGTGCTGCCATGGAGACATTCCGGACATTTTTCCGTACTTGCCGCAGGATGATGTAGGGTTGAAAAACATAAGCTAATGCGATGTAAATGTAGATAGCGTTCAAAGAGAGTTACTCTGTGGATTTTCCTTCTTTTTCTTCACAAAGGTAGGCTCCGGCCGCCATGCAATCAAGAACCGGCTGCGCCTATCCGGAAGAAAAAAATCCTGAGCGCCGGGGCGGCGTGCGGTTTTTTCCTCCCGGATTTCTTGCTTGCATGCCGTCCTCCACCTGAATGGGGTTTAGAAAAAAAAGGAAAAAATGTGGTGGGCGTGCGCTGTGATGGTGCCGGTGTGCGGTTATCCCTGCCGTTTGGTGAGCCATTCGGCGGCTTTGCGCAACGTTGCGGCCAGCTTGGTCTTGTCGGTGGCGGCATCATCGAGGCGAAGCCTCCAGCCCGGTTTCTTGTAACGGCACAAGAAGAGTTCCTGCCCGTCGGGCGAAGTCTCCAGCCCGTAGGTGGACGTTTTCAGAATTCGGGTACTGTTGGGGTTGGTCATGGATGAAGAAGCCCGTCATGCCGATAGCGCAGCGTTTAGAGGTTTAGCAGCTCGTGTTCTTGGGCTTGCTCTTATGTTCCTGGTACCAGTAATACAATCCGGCTGCGTTGGCAACCACGATTATAAATGCAAACATTATCAGTGCTCCCATATTATACTCCTTCCTTTTTGTCGCGTACGAGGTACAAGCCCCAGCCCAGTGACAAGGCTACGGCAAGCGTACCTCCCGCGTAGATTATCCACTGTTGTTCCACTTCTCCGAAAATCGAGGTCAGCACCACGGCGGTGGTGATGTACTTGGCTATATCCATCAGCCATTTTCCCAATTCCTTTTTCATGCTTTTGTTTCCGTATTACAGTTATTGATGGCAGGGTGTCTCCCTATTTCAGTAACACAAAGATAGGCTTTTTTCTTGTAAATTCCTAATAATTAGTGTGAAAACTTCCCGTCTCTTGTGCCGCGAATGACGGATTGACAGCTTTTCCACCGCGCACGCCCACCACATTTTTTCCCTTTTTTCTAAACTTCCACCCAGGTGGAGGACGACATGCAAGCAAGAAATCCGGGAGGAAAAAACCGCACGCCGTCCCGGCGCTCAGGATTTTTTTCTTCCGGATAGGCGCAGCCGGTTCTTGATTGCATGGCGGCCGGAGCCTATCTTTGTGAAGAAAAAAAGGAAAATATACGGAGTAACTGCCCGATGGATATGCAGGGGTATGGGAGGCTTCCCGGCATCGTCCGGTGAAGCCGGTGGGAAAGGTATTGGCCGCTTCGCGGACACACCCCAAGGCTTGGCCGGACGGCAGGCGGCGCACAGAGACACGCTCCGCAGGGAGCATGCAGCCCGGCGAAGCCGGAGGGAGATGCCTCCACCCCAGGCGTGGGGGCGAGGAACTGCGATATTACGGCAGCTCTGACGACCGGAGGGAGCGCTGACGTAGGTACCGGTATTAAATATAATAATATTTATCGAGGGGAATAGCCGGCGCTTGCGACGCCCCCTCGATATGGATTATTATGTTGAATACTAAGAACCTCTCTCTTTTTTCTGCCCCGGCAGAGAAAAAAGGCAATACCGCTGGAGCATACGGCCACCGCAACATCGGCGGGCGACGGGCCCGACGATACCGGGAGCGCGGCAACACTGTCCCAGGGCGGCCTGCCCCGCCATGTACAAGCAATCCCAAAGGGGGAGGCGGCACGGCCACAGAAGCCGGAAGCCCGCGCGGCAACACCATCTCTCCTGCCTATGCCCGCGACGGAGTACCGCCGTAGCCGCTGCACCCTTTGCGTGCTGCCTGGGTGCCCGCCTGCGGGCTGGCGGCGTGCATTGGGGGCAGGGGCGGACGAAGAGCCGGATGCTCCGTGCACAACGCACAATAGGACTGGTGGCAAATCTTTTAACCGGCTGCCATTCCTGAAGGGAAATCTGCTATCAATTTTCATTGGCCAATCTTCTTGAGCTGCTATTGATTGCTATCACCTATCGGCAGGTTCCGGAGTCTATCTGTTGCTGCAGGACTTCGGTTTGCTATCAATCATCCGGAGGAAGCAATCCAAAGCGGATACTGTCTGCATGAGTCATGTCACGAACACTGTCAGGTATGATATTGATTGTATCAGTAGCCTCCGGCCAATCGTCAACGATATGCGGCGGCTTTTCGTTCTCTTCGATAGTCATTCCCGGAGAGCATGCAATGAGACTTACGAGTGTAGCTATGACGGCGAGTATGATACCTGCGATGAGATTGTGCTTTACATTTCGTATTATTCCTTGTGTATAGGGGTCATTTTCCATATTGTTTTTGAATAATTAGTATCAATTGGCTTGGCAAATATACTATTATTAAATACGATTTTTATCCGTTTTTGTCTATTAATTCCGAAATAACTCATACCTTTGTTCTTATAATTAGAGTTCTTTCCAGATTGCGGATGGGTATGTTTGCGTACTATTAGGTGCCAAAATCGGTGCCATGTATGATAAGCATGTTTGCTAAGATATTGAATATCATATTGGATTATTAAAGAAGTTTGTTTTCTGGTAGTCCAACTACGATGCAGCTAATTGCAGCTAAAAACCCACTAAAATCGCAAGTTTTAGTGGGTTTTTTTGTTATTCTTTCCCCCTCTTGTTGGCACTATAGGTATAGATTTTTTCTTTTTACGAATCTTTGAACGATATTGCTATATAATTGACACAAATTTATACGGTTTCTCCATTTTCTTTTGTTACATTTGCATCGTGTACGCAAACGATGTGTATTTGATGGCTGAAGTTATAACCTATTAAATGTAGTGCAATCATGAAAACGAACTATGAAATTCGCTATGCTGAGCATCCCGATGATGTGAAAAGCTACGATACGAAAAGCATTCGCTGCGATTTCCTTATAGGGAAGGCATTCTCCCAAAATAAAGTTTCCATTGAGTATAAACTACTTGCAAATCGTACATAAATAGAATATCACTTATTTAAACTTAATAATTTAACGTTATGAATCCGTATTTGAATTTTTCTTTGGAAGGTAAAGTAGCCCTTGTTACAGGTGCTTCTTATGGTATCGGTTTTGCTATCGCTTCAGCTTTTGCAGAGCAAGGAGCAACTATCTGTTTCAACGATATCAACCAGGAGTTGGTAGACAAAGGCTTGGCTGCCTATACTGAAAAGGGTATCAAGGCACGCGGTTATGTATGTGATGTGACAGACGAACCTGCTGTTCAGGCCATGGTAGCCCAGATTGAAAAGGAAGTAGGCTCTGTTGATATCCTCGTAAACAATGCCGGCATCATCCGCCGTGTTCCTATGCACGAGATGGAGGCTGCTGACTTCCGTCGTGTAATCGATATCGACCTCAATGCTCCGTTCATCGTATCAAAGGCTGTTCTGCCTGCCATGATGAAGAAGGGCCACGGTAAAATTATCAATATCTGCTCTATGATGTCCGAACTGGGGCGTGAGACTGTGTCGGCCTATGCCGCTGCCAAGGGTGGCTTGAAGATGCTGACTCGCAACATCTGCTCTGAATATGGTGAATATAACATCCAATGTAACGGTATCGGTCCGGGTTACATCGCTACCCCGCAGACTGCTCCGCTGCGTGAAAAGCAGGCCGACGGTAGCCGTCACCCGTTCGACTCGTTCATCTGCGCCAAGACTCCGGCAGGCCGCTGGCTGGCTCCGGAAGAACTTACCGGTCCGGCAGTGTTCCTGGCATCGGAAGCCTCTAATGCGGTAAACGGTCACATCCTCTATGTAGACGGAGGTATCTTGGCTTATATCGGAAAGCAACCGAAATAAATTTAAGGATAATTGAGAAGGTGATAAAGTGGCAGGATAATGTCACTTGTCACCTTTTTCTTTTGGGCGCGGATTACGCGGATTTCGCGGAAAGGATAAGGAAAATCCGTATAATCCGCGAAATCCGCGCCTAAAAGAAAGTTATACAACTGATTAGGAAAAAGCAATGATTATATGAGAAACTTTCTTTTATTATGTATGGCGGCCCTCTGCTGTCTTGCTTGCAACGATAGCAAGATAGTGACTGTTACGGTAACCAATCCGTTAGCGATGGACCGTTCCGATGAGATGGTAGAGGTGTCCATGACCGAAATCTCAAACCTTCTGAATCTGGCAGACACCGCACAGATTGTGGTTCTGAATGTCGAAGGGGAGCAGGTGCCTTACCAAGTGACCTACGATGACAAATTAATCTTCCCTGCTACGGTAGCCGCCAATGCATCGGCTGCATATACCGTCCAGGCCGGTACTCCCGTCGATGTGGAGGTAAGGGCTTGTGGGCGGCAGTATCCCGAACGTCTGGACGACATGGCCTGGGAGAACGACTTGGTAGGCTTCCGTGCCTACGGTCCTGCATTGCAGGCAAGGGGTGAACGCGGTTTCGGCTACGACTTGTTCACGAAGCGAGGCACTGCTGCACCGGTACTGGAAGACATGTATGCCAAGGAACTGGATGCAGACTCCTGGAAGCAGGTTAATGAATTGCGCAAGACAGACCCGAAGGCAGCCGATGAGCTGGTACGCACATTCTCCTATCATATAGACCACGGTTATGGCATGGACTGCTATGCAGTAGGCCCAACATTGGGAGCTGGAGTGTCTGCATTGATGGTGAATGATACCATTATCTATCCGTGGTGCTACAAGACGCAGGAGGTGCTGGACAACGGTCCGTTGCGCTTCACCGTGAAGCTGGAGTTCAATCCGTTGGCTGTGAAAGGGGATACTGCGGTGGTGGAAACACGTCTGATTACGCTGGATGCCGGTTCTCATCTGAACCGTACTGCCGTTTCGTATAGCAATCTAAAGGAATCTTTGCCCATTGTTACCGGTATTGTGCTGCACGAACCGGACGGTGCTGTGGTGGCTGATGCCGCTGGTGGTTATATGACGTATGTAGACCCCACTACCGGACCGGATAATGGCAAGATATTTATGGGGGCCGCTTTCCCTGCCGTTGTGAAGGAAGCCAAAACCGTGCTTTTCCCCATAGAGGAGAAGAAGATGCGTAACAATGCGGACGGTCATGTACTGGTTGTCAGCGACTATGAGCCGGGCGCTGACTACGTGTATTACTGGGGCTTTGCCTGGGACCGCGCGGACATCAAGACTGCTGAAGCCTGGAACCGATACATGGCTGATTTTGCACAGAAGGTGCGCAATCCGATGACGGTGAGTATCCGCTAAGTTGATTTTCTTCCTTTTCAGACGGAGAAGATTGAGAAGTTGGAGGTTTGTAACTGTCCGGACGAATGACAAGTGTTCTCAGAATAAGCTCTTCCCCTTGTAGACAAGTTCTGCAACGTTTTTGGCCTCCAGTTTTTCCATCAGGCGCTTCCGGTAAGTCTGTATTGTATTGATGCTGAGAAATAGTAATTGGGATATTTCAGAAGTGCTCAGTCCTTGCGAGAGATAGGCGAGCACTTCTTTTTCACGTCTCGACAATTCGGGAAGTGCATATGGTAGGGTGTTTTGTTTTTCCTTGTCCAGTTCGCTGAAAACATTGCTGAAGTATCTGGTTCCGTTTTTCAGTGTACTGATGGCGTCTCTCAATTCGCTGGTGCTGGCATTTTTTGAAACAGCTCCGTTGATGTTTAGGGTGGATAATTTGGCTATGATCCAAGGTTCTTCATGCATGGTATAGATTAAAATGCCGCATTCGGGTATCTGGCTGTGAAGGTGGGATATGAGTTGGAATCCATTCATATCCGGTAGTTCAAGGTCAATGATGCAAAGGTCGAATCTCTCTTTGAGGGTCAGTTGTTCCACGTCTTTTGCACAAGTGGCTCCTTTGCACGTCACTCCTTCGAGTTGCGAGGCCAATGCGATGATGCCTTCAGCAACAATCGGGTGGTCATCTATTACCAGTATTCTGTATGTTTCTTTGTTTGGTTTCATTCGTTTATGTTAAGCAGTAGGGTGAAAACGTTGTTTTCTGTTGACGAGCATACATTGGCGGTAGCGTTGATGGCTCTGATACGGTCGTTTACGGTGCGCAATCCTATGCCGTCATTGTTGTTTGTTGCTGTTTGTTGCTTGTTTGCATTCTTACCGTTGTCTGTAATTTGCAGGGTATATTTATTTTCATTGTCGGCACGGAGACTGATGACTATATGACTGGCTGAGGCATGTTTCACGATGTTCATGGTGAGCTCTTGTACGATGCGGTACAGCTCATAAGCGGTTTCATTGGGAAGATGGCGTGATGCGTTGTTCTCCGTTGGATGATAGCTGACCTCTATGCCGGTGTTCTCGGTCAGTTTGGCAGCATAACGGTCGAGTATCTGGTCTAGACTGAGATGCTCGAATTCGGGAGGCATCAGTTCGTGTGAGATATTCCGCACGTTGTTTCTCAGTTTGCTGACGAGTGAGGCCAGTTCCTGCTCATTCCCTTTGCTGGCAGAAGTTTCTATCTTCATTTGCAGCCCCAGCAGGTCGTTGGCTATGCCGTCATGCAGTTCCTTGGCAAAATATTTGCATTCCTCTTCCAACCCTTCAATGTAACGGCGTGCCGAGTTCAGTTCGTTTTCTTGCTTTAGCAGTTCAATCTTCTTTTCGGCTATTCGTTTCTTGTGGCGGAGCGTCAACAAAGTAATGAGAGCAAGACCGGACAGAAGGGCTACAGCAATGGAGGCTTTTAGCAGGAAGGCTTGGTGTTCCAGTTGTTCTTGTTGCAGGTGGGCTATCTCCAATTCCTTTTCTTGTGTGTGATATTTCACGTTGAATTCTGCCATTTGTTGCGTCAGATTGTGCTGTGCCAGCGTATCAGTCCACATGCGGGCACTATCCATATAGGTGTAGGCCAGTTTGGGGTTTCCCAAGGCATCGTAGCATCGTGCCATTTGTGTAAATAATGTTTTGGGCTCGGTACCGGTTTTCCGGTTACGCAGCCAGTGGAAGTCCTTCAAGGCGCGGGCATAGTTTTTGCGGTTTGTTTCGGTGGCTGCCCTCGATTGTATGAATCCTATGGCAGCGATGGAGTTGGATGGTACCCGTTGTAGTAGTTTGTTCCCCAATTTCAAGTAGTGGTCTATGGAATCGGGTTGTTCTTTTCGTTCAAAGAGTCTCAGCATGCCGGGCAGGCAGCGTATCTTCCATAGGTCTTCGTTTCCCTCTCCGTGGCAGGCAATGTTCCAGGCTTTGCGGTTGGATTTTTCAGCATCATCCAGCTTGTTTTAGTTCAGCCTTTATGGTTGCTCTGATTTGCCAGGTGGTGAAAGCTACGAATGGGTCTTCGGTTCTGGCGGCATGTTCGGCGGCCATGTCGGTATACTTTTCGGCTTCGTCCAGCTGCCTGATATTGAAGTATAGGATGGACACATTGTTGCAGATGTGGGCTATCCAGCTTTCGTCCCCATATTGCAAGGCACTGTCCAGTGCTTTATTGTAATAGTAGAGTGTAGAGTCATTCATTTGGTGCTGACGGTAGAGGAGGCCCAAATCGTTGTATACGCTGATGTGCTTTTCCAAATCATTTATCTGCGGCAGGTAGGGGAGCACATTTTTTTTCATGGCAAAGGCTTCTTCTGTCTTTCCCACATAGATCAGTAGTGTGGCTTGTTCGTTCAGCAAGATGGGATACATGAAGGAGTGCTTTACGTTCCGGGTGGCAAAGGCGCTGTCGAAGCTACGTTGCGCTTCATCGTAGTGTCCTTCTTCCATGAGATTGGCTGCCCGGTTGTAGAAGTGTGCCAACAGAGTGTCTGTTGGTATTTCTCCGGCGTGAAGCAGGATAGTGGTTAAAGAAAAGAGGAGTGATAATAGCTTAGTATGGCGTACCCTCATATCGGTATATTTTAGTGGAATTCAATCTGTGCTTAGTTGTTGCAAATATACGTCTTATTCATTTTGCTTTTTATTGGAGATGCTGAATTTTTTCTGTATGTGGCTGAAAAATCACCTTTTTCAGTGACAAGAAGTGAAAGGAAAAGTTTATTACTTTGCAAAAAATATTAAGCTTTGTCTGGGAATGATAAATGGCCAAAAGTATCTGTCCGGGTTTGAATGGCAGAGTCTTGTTGTCGTGAGATACGGACGGCATTCCTTATACTTTTGTTATTATGGATTTTCCTTAGAGGGATGGGGGATAAAACAAGATTTGTAACTTATGAAAATGTTTAAAATGATGGCTGCCTCCATGTTGGGTGTGGCGTTGTGCTTGGGATTCACTGCTTGCAGTGACGATGACGAAAATGAGAATGGTGAGGGTGGCGAAAACACCGCCACTGTGGTCAATCCTTCGCAAGTGTTTACGGGAGGGCTTCCGAAGTCGGTTTCGGGTATGGCGATTTCTCACAATGAAGAAGGGCTGGTGACGAACATTACAACTGAGGATGGGGATAAAGCCGTCTTTGAGTACTTTCCCGCTACTACAAAGGCAGATGTTGCAAAGGACCGAGCAAGAATCACCGTGACGGATGAAGAGGGCGATGTTACAGAACTGAACTTGCAGCTCAACAGCGATGGTTATGTGGAATTTTGCAACTCAATAGACCACGCTGGTACTCCCGATGCCGATGAGTTTACTTGGGAGATGGAATACGACACTGAAGGCCATCTGGTTGTAATGAAACGCTCTGAAAGCGATGGTGAAATAACGAACATCACCTATAAGGATGGAGATGTGGTGAAGACTTCCACACGTTATGTAGCTAGTGGTGATCTCAATGGTGACGGAATTATCGACAGCAATGACGAGTGGGAGTATAGTGCTGCCATAGACTATACGACGGATAATATAACAGCTCCTATCGAGAATAAGGGCTGCCTGATGTTGTTTGATGAAATACTGGATGTGGATATGGACGAGATGATATATGCCTATTATGGAGGCATGCTTGGTAAGGCTACGAAACATCTGCCGCTTGTAGGGCATTGTACATACAATGGCGAGGACTCTGTGTCCGATATGTATTTTACATGGACATTGAATTCCGACAGTTATCCTACGGAACTGGTTGTAAAAGACCAGTGGGATGAATACAGATGTACATTTACTTGGTAATTATAAAACATCTGTTTATTCTTGTGGAACAGGACATGAGCCTATAAAATGTAAGGGGTTGCCTTTTGCCGAGACAACCCCTTCTTATTTTATGTGGAATTTATTGTGACAGCAGATGTTGGTAACTTTCTGCTGTTTCAAGTTTATAATACTTTGAATTCATATCCCTCTTCCTTCAGGAAGTCAATGGCGCGCGGCAATGCGTACTGCAGGTTTCCGTTGCACCAGGATTTCAAGGAATCGTGGAAGGTGATGATGGAGCCGTTGCGGGCGTAGCGCATCACGTTGGCTAGCACTTGCGGACCGCGCAGCTTCTTGCTGTAGTCGCGGGTCACGAGGTCCCACATCACAATCTTGTAGGTTCGTTTCAGCGTGAGATACTGGTTGGCGAACATATGGCCGTGGGGAGGGCGGAACAAGAGAGGGTAGAGAACCTTCTCCACATTGCAATTGATGTCCCCACCCATTTCCATGAAAATCTTCGCCTGTTCGGTATTTCCCAGATAATTCTTGGCCGTGTATTCAAATCCACGGATATGGTTGAAGGTGTGGTTACCGATGCGGTGCCCACGCTCAACTACCATCCGGAATTCGTCCGGATGCTTCCGTATGTTGTCACCTACCATGAAGAAGGTGGCTTTGATGTTGTGCTTATCCAGCAGGTCGAGCACCCAGGGAGTTACTTCGGGGATAGGGCCATCGTCGAAAGTCAGATAAACGGCTTTTTCATTGGGGTCCATCCTCCAGACTGCACCGGGATATAGTTTGCGAAAAAACTCAGGAGGTTGTTCTATAAACACGTGATTAAGGATTAAGGGATTAAGGATTAAGGGATTAGGGATTAAGGATTAGGGGTTAAGGATTAGTTATTAATGATTAGTGATGAACTGCACAGGCTAATCCCTAATCCTTTAATCCTTAATCCCTAATCCTTATTCTCACTCCTTCATTCTGTCCACATACATATTATACAGTTCTTCCACCTTCGGCTCGTAGATTTCGGCGAGCTTGGAGTTGTACTTCTTCATGGCCTTCACCTCGGCATCGAGTACAGCCCAGTGGTATTCAAATTCACGGGTAGAAATCATGAAGCGGTTGTCGTCCAGGCTCAGATACCAGGTCAGGTACTCTACAGCCTTGTCAGCAAGGGCTTTCATCATCTCGTCCGCCTTGGCGGTTTCGCCCAGTTGGTAGTAGGCTTCTGCCATCTGTACGGCACCGTTCTGCCAGTCGTAAGGCACGTTGTAGGCGGGAATCATCTTTTCGGCATAGTCCAGGGCGGCTTTTGCCTTGTCTTTCTTGCCCTCACGCATCAGCTGCTGCACGAGTTGGGAGAAGATGCGACGGTGAGAGTGACACATGCGCATGGCGTTCTCGTCGATATAGATGCCCGGCTTGTCGATGCCACCGAACTTGAACTTGTTCATCAGGTTGTCGTACATCTTTTCGGAGTCTATTGTCACGCCCGTCTTACTGGTGTCGAACGGAGTGAAACGATAGGCAAGACCTTCCTGAACGAAGTGGTTCTCCATGTTCAGCTGGTTCTCCCTGCCTACGCTGACAGCGATATAGATGGGGCGTTCCCAGTTGGCCTCGCTCAGCATTTCGAGCATCATCAACTCGCTCTTGTAGAGGGCGCGTTTGCCTTTCAGCGAAATGTGCATGTAGTCGGGGATTGAGTCGCCCGGTATCATCATGCCGCTGCGGCGCACGGCTTCCTTGTCTACCTTGATGACAATGCTGTCGGTAGGAATCACCTTCAAGTCCTGATTCTTGTTGCGCACCCAGTTCTTGAGGATATTCTTTAGCTCATACGGGTTGTCACCGAATTCTTTCTTTACATTGACCAGTGCTTCGGGATTACCGTCCAGTGCCTGCTTCTCGGCTTCGGCATAGAGCTGGTCGATGCTTTTCTTGTACTCAGGCTGGATGGGGACGTATTCGTTGGTGCCTTCTACGTACTCCATTCGGTCCCACGTGATGGGGAGAGAAGGACTGTCGTAGGCGGGGCGCTTCATCTGGTCGATGTACCAATCGGTCTGCAGGTACGAGAGGTTGCAGGTGCGGGCGTCGGTACGGAAACCTTCGGTCTCCTGGTTGTACCAGAGGGGGAAGGTATCGTTGTCACCGTTGGTATAGATAATCGGGTTGCCGCTTTCTTGCAGGGACATCAGGTAGTTCTGGCCGAAGTCGCGTGCCATGTAGCGGTCGCTGCGGTCGTGGTCGTCCCAAGTCTGGCTTGCCATCTGCACGGGGACAAAGAGGCAGGCTACGGAAACGATGGCGGCAGCAGGCAGTTCCTTCATCTTGGCATAGTCTTGAAGCAGACGGACGAGTCCTGCCACACCCATACCAATCCAGATGGCGAAGGCGTAGAACGAACCGGCGTAGGCATAGTCACGTTCGCGCGGTTGGCTCGGAGTCTGGTTCAGGTAGAGCACGATGGCAATACCGGTCATGAAGAAGAGGAAGAAGACCACCCAGAATTGCTGGATGCCTTTCTGTCCACGGTAGGCTTGCCATAGCAGGCCGATGATACCCAGCAGCAGGGGCAGGCAGTAGAATACGTTGTGTCCCTTGTTGTCTTTCAGTTCCTGAGGCAAGAGGCTCTGGTCGCCCACCAGCCAGTTGTCGATGAACGGGATACCGGTAATCCAGTTGCCGTGTTCAATTTCTCCGCTGCCTTGTATGTCGTTCTGGCGTCCGGCGAAGTTCCACATGAAGTAGCGCCAGTACATCCAGTTGAGCTGGTAGGAGAAGAAGAACTTGATGTTTTCCCACTGTGTGGGCATGTTTACCATAATCATGTTGCCGCATTTGTCATAGGGCACATCGTAACCCTTGATGTCCTGCCAGGCATGGTATTGTTGTGTATGGGCACTGCTGTACATACGCGGGAACAGCATGTTCTGGGCGTATTCGTACTCAATGCGTCCGGGGATTTCGATGTACGAATCCTTTTCGTCGGGCGTAGCTTTCTCCTTGCGGATGAACTTCGTGCCGTTGTACTTGATGCGCGGTTCGCAGTAACCGTCTTTCACGTCCAGTGCCACTTGCGAGGAAAAGGCAGGGCCATAGAACAACGGGCGTGTGCCATACTGCTCGCGTCCCAGGTATTCGCCCAGTGTGAAGATGTCCTCCGGAGAGTTCTGGTCCATCGGCGTGTTGGCGGTGGAGCGGATGACGATAAGTGCATACGAGGAATATCCGATGACAATCATCATGGTGCAGAGCAGCGAGGTGTTCAGCGTGCGTGCCGATACGCGGAATTTCTCTTTGACGGCTGCCTGCGTCTTCGGACGGAGGTAGAGCCACAATGCGGCAATGACAATGACACCGATAACTACCGAGCTGGTACCGTGTCCGTAGAACGGGATACCCAGCATGGCGATGGTGAGTATGAACGAGAGTGCCATACGTGCCTTGTTGCGTTCGGTGTAGCTTTCGTAGATACCCCAGATGAGGCAGGTTGCCAGCAGGATGATATATACGATGACACCCGTGTTGAAGGACATGCCCAGCGTGTTGACGAAGAGCAGTTCGAACCAGCCGCCCACTTTCACGATACCCGGCACGATGCCGTAGAGTACGGCTGCAACCAGTATGCCCGAAGCGAGCAGTGCCAGCAGGGAGCCTCGGGCATTGGCATTGGGCACCTTCTTGTAGTAATACACCAGTACGATGGCGGGCAGGCAGAGCAGGTTCAGCAAGTGCACGCCGATACTCAGACCGGTCAGGTAGGCGATGAGAATCAGCCAGCGGTCACTGTGAGGCTCGTTGGCGACGTCTTCCCACTTCAGTATGAGCCAGAATACGACGGCAGTGAACAGTGAGGAGAAGGCATACACCTCGCCTTCCACAGCGCTGAACCAGAAGGTATCGCTGAACGTGTAGGCAAGTGCGCCCACCAGACCGCTACCCATGATGGTAACCATCTGGCCGCGTGTGATATTGTTTTCGTCTGTCACCACAAGTTTGCGTACCAGGTGCGTGATGCTCCAGAAAAGGAACAGGATACATGCGCCGCTCATCAGCGCGCTCATGTAGTTCACCATCTTGGCAACGGTGGAGGCATCGGAAGCAAATTGTGAGAATAGGTTGGCTACCAGCATGAAGAACGGTGCGCCGGGCGGGTGTCCTACTTCCAGCTTATAGCCGGTGGTGATGAACTCCGGGCAGTCCCAAAAGCTTGCAGTAGGTTCGATGGTCATGCAGTAGACCGTCGCTGCAATGAGGAAGGTAATCCAGCCTACAAGGTTGTTTACGGTTTTGTACTGTTTCATTCAGATGAAATTCGTTATTATTCAGTTTTGTTTTTTACAAGCTGTTTTGCCATCGCTTAGTCAACGTATTGGCATATATGGGCGCAAATATAATGATTTCGCTTCTAAATAGGTGACAATAAGCAGCATTATTAGGATAGGTTAAGGGATTTGCTGCATCTATAGATGCAGCACGGTGGAAGTATAGATGCAACGCGGTGGATATATAGATGCAACAATGATGATTCTATAGAGGGAATATCCGGCCGATAAAGGGGGATGCGGAAAGGAAATATCCTCCTTGCTTGTCTAAATGAATCTTTCGTTTATAACCGAAAATCTAGCCTTTTTCGCAAACTTTTTAGGTTATGAACGAAAGAATGGATATACTTAGGAAGTACAATCTCTGGACAAGAGGAGATTTATATTTTCATCGACGAAGTGCAGCTCATCGAAGAATGGGAAAAGTCGGTCAATTCTTATTCGCAGGACTATACCGAGGAGTACGAGCTCTTTATCAGCGGCTCCAACTCACGGATGCTGTCCGGTGAGCTTGCCACGCTGCTTTCCGGGCGATACGTCCAATTTCCGATATATCCCTTCAGCTATCAGGAGTATACAGAGATAAGGCATCTGGAACAGAACCGTGAGAGCTATATGGGCTATATGAATACGGGCGGAATCCCGGAACTTTTTGTCTTGCCCGAAAAGCAGGAGGTGCAGCGCAATTACTTGTCTGCCTTGAAGGACACCATCTTGCTGAAGGACATCATCCAACGCTACAGCATACGTGACCCCCGGCTGCTTGAGGACCTTTTTGCGTTTCTTGTAGGCAATGCCTCCAATTTAGTGTCCATCGGCAACATCGTGAACTATTTCAAGAGCCAAGGCCGGAAGACGAGCTATGATGCCGTGGCTGCCTACATAGGCTATATCGAAGACTCGTTCTTGGCGTATCGTTGTGAACGCTTTGACTTGCGCGGAAAGGAAATACTGTCCGGTACGGCGAAATATTACATCAACGACCTTGCCTTTAAGAATTTCCTCTATCCCGGAACAGCCTATGGTGTGGGTTATAAACTGGAGAATCTTGTCTATCTGGAGTTGCTTCGGGCGGGCTATGATGTCTATACCGGATGTGCTAAAGAAAAAGAGGTGGACTTCATCGCTCGGAAAGGTGACCGTACGATATATCTGCAATCCACCTACATGCTGGTAGATGAACAGACGGTGCGCCGTGAGTATGCTTCGCTGGAGGCGATACAAGATAATTATGAGAAACTGGTTGTCTCGCTTGATGACTTCTGCCTGCCGTCCAATGAAGGAATATGGCATGTGCGGGCGTGGGAACTGCATGGGTTGTTGTAAAAGGTACTGAAAGGCAGTAATATCCTTATATTTTTGACAAAAAGTAATGTTTCTGTAGATTTCTCTGCCGCACATGGTTGGGCAGAAGGACGAATTTAGGATATATTGTGGATATTGGGGTCATAAAGATGCGTTCTTCTTGCATATTCTTCCGCTTTTGTAGGGCTTTTATGCAGAAATTGGCTACACCTTTAAGCTAAAAGGGTGATTGCTTTTTACTAAAAGGGGTATTGCGTTTTAGTAAAACGGTTACTCTGTTTTAGTAAAACGTTCTTTTGCTTTTGCATTTTCGGTGTATCAGGGCTTTCGGAGGTGTGATTTCGATTTATTGGAAGGACGTTCGTTTTGGTATAATGCTTATAACTTGACACTTATGGATTTTCGCTCTCGTATTTCTTTCTGTGTGGATAATCGGTCGGAAATACGGGATTCTCGTGCGATAGAAAATACAAAGTGTCAGAATGACAAAATCATATTTATCTTCTGTAGGTATCAGCCTTAAAAATACTTTCCAATCTTTTTCTTGTTTTCATTCTTTATCGTTAAATTTGCCATCGAAGCAAGGAAGTGTCCTTAGCTTCAATATTTTTGTGAAATGATATTGTAAGAAGCGTTGTGCTTCATTCTTGTCTTTGAGAACCTGAGAAATTCATCAATGATACACAAGAATGGCATGGACTGCTCCTGCGCTGGTTTCGGCGTGGGTCTGCTGTCTGTTCATTGGTGTATCGGGTTTTCTCAGGACCTTCAAAGACGATGAATAGCACGCAGTTCCACGCTGTCTTTTTTTATATTCTCGGAGGAACGCGAGGACTAATATTATCTGGTTATGATTCTATTTAAAGTGAATTCTAAAAGTTCCATCTATGTGCGTTTGTTGTACTCAATGGCAGTCTTGTGCCTGTTGACCGCTTTGAGTAGTTGTTCGGATGATGATGCTCCGGCAGAGATTATCCCTAACCCTGATAGTGAGATTTACTTTACCAAAAGCTTGGATTTCACTTCGGATAGTGGCGAAGCGATTCTTTCTTTTACAACCAATAAAGATTGGTCGATAAATGTTTCACAGTCAGGCGGTGATGTCAGCTGGTGTACGGTGTTCCCCAATAAGGGAAAAGCCGGAGAAAACCAAGTCTTAGTTAAAGTAATAAGAAATGAAGGAGTCGATGACCGTAACGTGGTATTGAACTTGGCAGCCGGTGATTTGACTAAGAGTATCGTAGTAACGCAGAAACAGAAAGATGCCATCACTCTGACTACTGCAAAGTTTGAAGTAGATAAGAACGGAGGAGAAATCCAGGTGGAGGTAAAGGCAAATGTTACTTATGAAGTTGTTATTCCAGAGCAATATCAAAGCTGGATACGTGAAGGTTCTGGCTCCGGGCAAATAATTATGGGCGACAAAGGACATAATCAAATGCACGAATCTGCTACAAGAACTGACATGGATAGAACTATGCGGAAGTTTTACATCAGCAAGAGCGAGGAATATGACAAGCGCGAAGGAGAAATCATCTTCCGAAGCGGTGAATTGGAGGAAGTCTTGAAGGTGTATCAGACAGGAGGAGGCATTTTATTGTTGACTAAGAATGAATATACCGTTTCTGATAAAGGAGAACAAATTACCGTAGAACTGAACAGCAATTTTGACTTTGATGTGAAAATGCCGCAGGTAGATTGGATTACCACAACCGTAACGAGAAGTGTTTCCAGCCATACGCTTTATTATACTGTTACTCCTAATGAAACTTATGACAAGAGGGAAGCTGAAATCATCTATTATGATAGGAATGATAAATCTGTGGCAGATACGTTGAAGATTGTCCAGGTGCAGAAAGATGCGATATTGTTGTCGCAAAAGGAATACGATATTACAGCAAAAGGAGAGACTATAGAAATATCAGTAGAAACTAATGTCAATTATAATATACATATTGATGAAGAAAACTCTCAATGGATAAAGTTAGTGCAAAATGTAGTAACTAAAAGTTTTAAACAAGATAGGCTCTTTTTTCATATTGAAGAAAATTCAGAAGTAAAATCTAGAGTTGGAAACATTGTTTTTACTTCTATAGAGAGTACTTTAGCTGATACTATTCGGATTATTCAAGAAGCAAAACAAATAGAAGAAAAACATGTTAAGGTGTATGTTGAAAAAGCAGGTACACTAAAGAAATTATTAAATGTGGAGGCGAACTTAATAACTCATCTGGAGATAAGTGGTTTTATAAATGGTACTGATTTGCGTCTTATTCGCGAGATGGCTGGAATAGATTATTACGGAAATCCAACATTAGGGCAATTAAGAGAATTGGATATTGCTCAAGCTACTATCTGTTCGGGTGGAACAAATTATTCTCAATATGGTAGTAGTGTAAATATAGATAATATAATTCCTGGAGGTTGTTTTTCTCACACTAATCTCATTTCTATATATTTACCTTTTAATACAAAGAAAATAGAAGCTCAAGCATTTTTCTTTTCAGAAAAATTAGAAAATATTTCCATTCCAGATGACTGTAGAAGTATTGGTTGGGAATCTTTTAGCGCATGCAGTTTGATTTCTGTAAATATACCTAGGAACGTTTCTTTTATTGATAAATTGGCATTCAATCGCTGTTATAAATTGGTTTCAATCAATGTTGATTCAGAGAATCGTTGGTATGCTTCGATAGATGGTATGCTGTGTGATAAAAAGCAGGAAACCTTAATCTATTATCCTGCCGCAGGAAAGAAAATTATTAATATACCTAATACAGTAAAAGAAATAAATGAATATGCTTTTTATGATTGTATTTATCAAGAGAAATTAAATATTCCATCAGAAACAGTCACTATACCGTATGGGATATTTAAATTTCTATCTGGATTATCATTTATTGATGTAGATGTAAATAGTGCTTGTTTTACGTCAATAGATGGTGTGCTATATGATAAAAGTGTGTCTGAATTAATAGCATGTCCAAGATTAAAAGATGAAATAACTATACTTGATGGTATTCAGACTATAAGTCCATTTGCTTTTTATTCTTGTCAAAATTTGAGGGTTATTAATATGCCGAATTCCATTACAATGTTAGGAGAGGCAGGATTTTGGGGATGTAATAGTTTGACTGATATTAATTTTTCAGATAATATTACTTTTATAGATGATAATGCATTTTGGGAATGTACTAGTTTGACTTCTATGCTTTTGCCCAAAAGTATTGCTGGTATTGGCGACAATGCTTTTACCGGTTGTACAAATCTTACGAAAATATATATAAATAGAGAGGAGCCTCCTTTTATTGAAAAGAGAACTTTTTATAGGACAAATGGTGAACTTGTTATATATGTACCTAAAGGATGTAAAGAACGTTATAAGAATAGTGAAACATGGAGAACTTTAAATATTATAGAAATGGAATGAAGAATTAGAAAAAGAATTTGTATGGAAATAGCATCTTTAGTAATTTCTATTTTGTCTATAGTCATATCAGCAATTGTTGCTGGAATCCCATTTTATCGTAAATATATAGAAAAGAAAACAAAAATAGCATTGATTGCTTGTGATGGAATAATCAGGGATGATATGATACGTATTGTGGTTACCTATGTAAATAAGAACTGGCAAAATGCAGTAATAATCAATAGCCATATTAATCTTTACCATCCTAAGTTACTAAATGAGTTTACGAAAGTGAATCATGCATATAGTTGTAAGTCATTTAATCCGGTTGTGATAACGGAGAAAATGCATGCCTCTATTGAACTTGAATATTCTTTATCAGAGTTGAAAGAAGTGGATTTGGAGAATGCAGATGTATATGTACATACTGAATATATAGATTCTCAAGGCCAGAGGCTGTTTGATAATCATAGGATAAGAAACCTGTGCATGAGTGGAATAAGTACTAAGATGGTCTTAATAGAGTCTACTATGTATGAGTTACAAGGAAGAAGCATTTTAATGTCTATGAAACTTTAGTTGTTGGCGTGAGCAGGAAGCATCACTTCCTGCTCACGCCCTTTCTCACATTTAGCAATACTCCCTTCTGAACCAAAGCTCGAATATAGGGTCGGAGAAAGCATACTTGTTTCCTTCTTTCTCAATGAAATCACGTTCTGTCAGCATACGCTTGTTGCGTGTGATGGTCTGTGCACTGCCCAATTCATATTTCCGCACTACGGGGATGGAGTTGAAGCGGTATTCACCATCGGCTACAGCACGAAGCATGGCAGTTTGGGCAGCAGTCAGGTTCTCGGTGTCGTTCATGAACATAGGCATGTTGGTGTCTATCAGTTGGCGGGTACGGATTTCGATAATCTCATCTGTCACTTTTTCAGACGTACCGCTCCAGATGAAATAGCACAACTGTTGCAAATACCACGAATGGCATTTCACGATGTCGCACAGTTGTTCTGCTTGCTGTTCGCTGATTTCTTTGTTCGTCCGGTGGAAGGCATTGACGATGAAGGGCACCCATTCCTCTTTCTTTATCTTTTGCAGGAACAGTACTTGTCCGAAGCGGTAGAAGGGGTTAGAAGAATTGTTGAAGATGTCCATCATCATATGCCGCTTGCTTCCGTAAAAGCAATAGGAAACTTGTTGCTGCTTCTGCCAGGCAGAGCGCATTTTTCCCTCCATACTTTTGTAGCCGGGTAGTAGTGCCAGTTGTTGGAACTCGTCGATGCAGACAATCAGGTGTATGCCTTTGGCAGCTGCTATCTTTTCGGGTAGTTCCAGTATCTCCATGACACTTTTTTCTTCCAGTTCCAATTTCAGGTCAAAGGAGAGGGTATCGGTTGGGTCGCTCTTCAATGTGATACTGGGAGAAACGGCTTTAAGAAACTGTTTCACATCTTCAAGCCTCTTTTCAAGGGTGGAGGCGGCGCAAGAAATGACTTCTCGCGCAAAGATGCGGTAGAATTCAGCTTCCGTCTTGATGCTGAATGCATCAATGAAGCAGACACGGATATGCTTGTCTTCTTGTGTCAGTTCGTCCATAGCTACTTTTACAAGCGACGATTTTCCCCATCGGCGCGGTGAAATAAGCATTACGTTGATACCCGATCCAAGCAATTCTTTTAGTTGCTTTCGTTCTTCTACCCGATTGACGAAACTCTCTTTATCAACCAGTGTGCCGTATTGAAAAGGTGATTTCATAAGCTTTCTGTTCTTGATTTAATGACAAATATACAAATTATACATCAATGTATAATACATCTATGTATAATTTTGTTTGAGTACATGTGCAAAAACACCCACTTTTTGCACATGAAACGGAGAACGTGAGCAAAAAAGCCTTATTTTTGCTCACGTTATTGGTTTTGAATATGAGATTAAACACAAATATACTATGAAAAGTAAGACTCTTGCATTGATTCTATTATGCTGCGCCGCCTCGCTGGGCGCCAAAGTAAAGCTGCCTGCACTGGTAGGCGACAACATGATACTCCAGCAGCAGACTGAAGTGAAACTGTGGGGAACGGCTGCACCGAAAGCCGAAGTACGCGTCACGCCTTCGTGGAACGGACAAACCTCCACTTGCCGTGCCGATAAGGACGGACGTTGGCTGCTTGCCGTGAAAACTCCGGCAGCAGGGTACACGCCTTATGAGATAACCTTTGATGACGGAGAAAAAACTACGTTGAAGAATATCCTAATCGGTGAAGTATGGCTTGCCTCCGGCCAGAGCAATATGGAAATGCCCCTGAAAGGCTTTGCCGGCTGTTGCATCATGAACGGAGCGGATGACATCATAGCTTCTGCCGAAAACAGAGGCGTGCGTATGTTCACCGTTCCCAAGCACCAGACTTATGAACCACAAACCGACTGCAAAGGTAGCTGGAACATATCTTCCATAGAAACCGCACCCGATTTCAGTGCGACGGCCTACTATTTTGCCACTTCGTTGAGCCGTGCCCTCCGGATTCCGGTCGGCATCATCTGTAGCGCTTACGGTGGAGCCACTGTAGAAGGTTGGATAAGCCGTGAACTGCTGGAAAACTATCCAGACATATCTCTCAACCCCGATTCCATCGAACGCCTGCACCCCATGCACCGCCCCATGCTGATGTACAATGCCATGCTGAAGCCGCTTCAGAACTATACCATAAAGGGATTCATCTGGTATCAGGGCGAGTCTAACGTAGGCCGTCATGAAACATACGCCGAGCGTCTGGCCGATATGGTGCAGCTGTGGCGCAAGGAATGGGGGCTGGGCGAATTGCCTTTCTACTTTGCCGAAATAGCGCCGTACGCCTATGGAGGTACCCAGCAAGAGAAAGCTGCTTACCTACGTGAAGCGCAATTCCGTGCCCAAAGCCTGATTCCGAACAGTGGTATGATTTCGACAAACGACCTTGTAGAGCCTTATGAGATGTACAATATCCATCCCCGCAACAAGACAAAGGTAGGTCAACGCTTGAGCTATCTGGCATTGAACCTTACCTATGGATTGAAGCAGATACACTGTTTCGGCCCACAATATAAGTCATGGACTGCTAAAGGCAGTGAAGCATGGGTTTCCTTCGACCATTTGGAAATGGGTATCTGTCGCAACTATGACCTTCGCGGTTTCGAAGTGGCGGGTGAGGACCGTGTGTTCCATCCTGCCGACAAAGTATGGCTGCACTGGCAGACGAATGAAGTGGTAATCTCTTCAGAAAAGGTATCCCATCCCGTCAGCGTGCGCTATTGTTTCCATGATTTCCAGATTGGTACGATGATTGGCGGAAATGAATTGCCTACCATTCCGTTCCGTACGGATAATTGGTGAAAGAACGGAAAGTAGATAAACACTTTCATTATACTATAATATTAGGCGCGGGTTACGCGGAATCCATGGATGCAGTAAACTAAATCCGTGAAATCCGTGTAATCCGCGCCTAAAAGAAAACATCCAGAGGGTTTTGTTCCCCCTCTGTCTTTCTTATTGTTTCAGCAACTGTTCTGCTGCAAGTACCAGGAACATATAGTGGGATGAACCTCCTCCCAGCACATATTCAGTTTGCTGCCAGAGGAACGGGAACGTGAGGAGTTCCGGGAAGTCGGGACGGATAAGAGCTGTACCGGAAATGACTCCACCGGGAATATACGACCAGTCTGCGCGGTTCAGTCCGTAGCCCACAGTGGCTGATTGTGCGCCGACACCCGAGGCGAAGGAAGCTTGGTTGGAGCCCGGGTGGCATCCGAGAATGAAGTTGAGGGCATTGAATACCGGTGCTTTCGGGAATATTTCCGGATAGGCGGTTGTCAGGAAGTAGTGCTGGAAGCCGAAACGCTGTATATCCCAGCCTGCACCCCAGATATGTGGACGGTAGGGAATGCCGTAAGGAGTCTCCTGCACTTGCTTGTTCAGCTCTTGTTCATATCCGGTCAGAGCTTTGCGGAAAGCGGTGGAGAAAGCTTTGGCTTTCTTGTTCTTCATTTGTGCAAACTGTTTTTCCACACGTGCCGTGTACCAGCCGATGCGGCCTATCTGCTTGATGATGAGCTCTTTGTTGTCCAGAATGAAGTCCATATAGGGTTGTTCGCCCGTGGTGAGGTACAGTTCTACGGCTGCCTGCACTTTGGGGAACAAGGCTCTGTTGTTGCCGTTTCCGGTAGAAGCATATACTTTGCGGGCAATGTCGAGACAATGTACACTCAATGTATCATTGAAGCCTTTCAATACGCGTGATACGGCAGCAAGTTGGGCGGCTGTCGACAGTTCTCGTCCGGGGTTGTCCTCTGTAAATATCCAACGGTCGTCTTCATTACCGATTTTTCCGTCCGTCATGGCGGCGGCATCACCCAGAAGTACGTATTGGCGAAGGTCGTTGCAGATGATTCCCCGGTAGAGACGTCCCAGTGCCAGGTAGCCGTTGACTACCGTAAGGGCGCCGTTCTCTACTTGTTGCAGCAAGTCATTCTTACCGTCGGGCTGGTGGATTTCCGTCACACGGTTTATCTGGTCGATGGAAGTCACGTCGAGATTCGGGTGGAAAGCTTCGTAGGCCAGTGCCAGGATATAGGATTCTCCGGCTTGGGATTCGATGCGGAGGTCAAAGTCTCCGGCATCGTGCCAGCCGCCTATGTTCACTCCGGGAACCACTTCACCCGGTTTGAACTTGGACAGGCCCTCTTTCTGGTCGTAGCCGTCGATATGATTGTGTGCCGGTGCCATCTGGGCATCGTCCATGTGGCAGCAGTCGTGCCATACGCGGTATTTTTCGTTGACGCGCATGTGGCACATCTGTACGGGAAGGAAGTATTCCAGTACGGGCTGCCATACGCCGCGGGCATATACGTCATTGTCGATGCGGAAGATAGGGGATACGGAGGTATCGTATTTAATCTTGTAGAGTCCCGGTTCCTTCACATCCGTGAAGTCCACCTTCAGATAGTTGTATCTCAGGAACTTGCCCCAATTGGCAGGAGTGACGTTCTTGACCACTTTCTCGCCGTCTGCGTCAATGCGGATGATTTGTGCCGTTTCCTTTCTATTGTCACGTATATCCATTTCGATGACGGCTTCCTTGTCCTGGGCGGGATGATAACCTATCTGTGAAGTCTGGATAACCGGCTGATACATCCAGTCGGCCACTACGTTCGGAGTGATAATCCATTTGACGGCCCCTTTGGTGACACCCGGTTTTATGTTGCTGCGCAGTACGAACCAGCCGTTATTGTGGTTCATACGCCCGTCAAACAGTTGTAGGTCACCACTCAATGATTCGATGGTTACTTTGTTGTAAGGGTCGTCGGGGCGGGAGGTAAACTTACGGCCTTTGGCATAAGGTTCGCTGATGATGTCGTCGGCCACAATCGGGCTGTAACCTTTTCCTATCAGTTTGTCCATGTCTGCCAGCGATTGCTTGCCGTCATGATAATTTCCCGTATGCAGATAGTTGGGTTGGGTTGTCATTAGGGGAGAGTTGGGTTGTTGCGGGAAGATGCCGCTCTGACCGTCCATAATCCAGGGCTTGCCGAAGAGGGAACCCGGGAAGAATTCAAGGTTGAAGCCCACTTTTCCGATGAATTCCTGGGGAATGGGGCGGTCAAGGTCTACGGTCACCTCTATGTTTTTACCTTTGCTTTCCACGTTTACCGTATATATAAGGTGGAGGTCCGGGTAAATCATCGGGTTGAATCCGGTGAGATGGCGTGAGGAGTCGGGATAGCACAGCGTGGCGGTGATGCTGTTGTCACCGAGCTTCCGGTCGAGCTGTTTCGGTACGGGCTGCCATTGTCCGGGTGTGGCTTCCAGACGGATATCTCCATTCGTCGCCACACGGTGTCCGTTCATGATGATACATACCCCTCCTTGGTGTCCTTCGGGATAGATATCATCAAAAGCCATGATGTCGACTCCCTGATTCTTGAAATAACCGGAGGATGTCAGCTTGAAGTCTTGCGCATGCAGCGCACTGCTGCCGCAAAGCAGTGCCAAGACTGATGCAAATAGGAAATGTTTCTTTCTCATAGTATCTATTTTTGAGTTACAAAATTTTCTACTAATATACGGACTAAAAAGGAAACGGATGGCTTTTGTTTGTAGCCAATAACGTTATGAAATGTGTCTTTTTCCTCTATTTTTATGATATTCATTGTTATATTTGTCAGACAATGGCGCTTGAGCTGCCGGATACCCACGTTTGAGCCAATAGAAGCTGATGTCTGGTAAAACAAGGACTCAGTACCCAAAAATAGCCTTTATCGGAACCAATTGTATCCCTTGAAAAAGGATGGCAATGAGTAGTGTCCATTTGTTTTTTTGTACATTTGCAATGTAACTATGGCTAACTCCTTAAATCGCTATATTATGAAACGTATGTTTTCCGTTTTTTTGCTGATTACAGTATGGTTGCTGGTTACACCTTTCCTGCAAGCACAGTCACACGTAGACAAGGTTTTAAAAGATGAAATAACCTCGGACTTGAAAGAGAATATCCTCTCTTTTTGGGAAAGATACAGCGTAGATTCTTCCGGAGGCTTTTATGGTTCATTGGGACGTGACGGTGCCCCGATAGCGGATGCTCCCAAAGGTGGTGTACTGAATGCCCGCATCCTTTGGACTTTTTCAACCGCCTACCGGATGTATGGCGATACTGCCTACCGTAAATTGGCTGACAGGGCGCAACGGTATTTCATAGATCACTTCATTGATTCGCAGTATGGAGGCGTATATTGGCTGATAAAAGCGGACGGTACCCCATTGGATACGAACAAGCAGACTTACGGCTGCTCTTATGCTATCTATGGGTTGTCCGAACATTTCAGGGCAACGGGCAACAATGAAAGCCTGCAAAAAGCCATAGAGCTTTATCGGATAATGGAGAGCAAAGTCAAAGATCCCGTAAATGATGGCTATATAGAATCCTTTACCCGCGAATGGGGAACTCCCCAAAAGCTGGGGTATGATGGAGATGGCATTGCTGCCAAAACAATGAATACACATATCCATGTATTAGAGGCATACACGGCTTTATATAAAGTATGGAAGGATAACAGCCTTTGCAAGCGCCTTGCAAAAGTAATAGACTTAATAACAACCAGGCTGTACAACCCACAAACACATCACTTGATATCATACTGTGATTTAAATTGGAATAATCTGGATGACATCGACTCTTACGGGCATGATATCGAAACTTCTTGGCTGCTGACGGAAGCTGCAGAGGCTCTGGGTGACCCGGAGGTTATCGGGAGGTGCAGGAAGGTAGCATTGGAACTTGCAGATGCTTCCTTGAAGGAGGGCATCAACCCGATGGGAGCTATGATGTATGAACGACATAAGGACAAAATCAGGAAGGACGCTTCCTGGTGGTGCCAAGCGGAAACTGTGGTCGGCTGTATCAATGCCTGGCAACTGACTGGTGAACAATCTTATCTGGACAGTGCCGTCCGCACCTGGAACTTCATCAAATCACGGATGATAGACAAGGAGTATGGTGAATGGTTCAGAACGGTGCTGGAAGATGGAACTCCCCGCTACAAGGAGCCTAAAGCAAGTATGTGGAATTGTCCTTATCATAACAGCCGTATGGGGTTTGAGATTGATACCAGACTGAAATGACAACCTTTTATAGATTTGATATTATGAAGAATTTACGAATTTTCCAGTTTGGAATAGTTGTATTGCTGTGTGGCATATTATCTCTGCCGCTTTCTGCCCAGACGGAAGTGATGGCATGGAGCAATATCACGGGTGTCCGCGTAGACGGTGAATTGATAGACTTTGAGTCATCCCTGCGTGTCGGAACCTTGAAAGGAGATATGGAGATTACCGGAAAGGAGAAGCAGGTCCGTCCCGTTTTCCATCGTGAGGGGAATATGCAGGAAGTGACGGCTACTCTGCGAGGTGTAAAGTTCCATCAGAAAGTGACCGATAAGGGAAAAGGCTTGGTGGAGATTTCTATTGATGCGCTGTCGGACACTACTTTGAACCAGGCAGCCTATTACTGTATTGCTTTAAGTCCGGAAAACTACATTGATGCCAAAGTAAGGGTAAGTGGCAGGAAGCTGACCGTTACTTCGGCCAATAGGAAGTTGGAATTCAAGTTCAATAAGTCTGTAAAGGCCACGGTTGAAAAAGAGTCTACCGGTACTGTTGTGTATATCTCGCTAATGCCGATTCTGAAAAAGGCTGGGAGAACAGCATTGTCTATGGAACTGCATGCTTCCGGAGTGATAGATCACAGTGACGCGGAAATTACATTGGATATGCAGAATCCGGGAAGTTTGTTTGCAGGCTTTGGAGGGAATTTCCGCCTGCAGAATCCTGCTGCCGACCCTAAAGTGATAGATTACTGTCTGGAAAACTTGCGCGTAGCTTATGGCCGTGTGGAATTTCCGTGGAGATTGTGGCAACCCGAAGAAGAATCCGATCCTATTGCCGTGGCACAGAATGGGGGACTGAACAAGCGGGTGGAGGAAAGTCTCCTCATGGCAAAACGCTTGAAGGCGATGGGAATGCCGGTAATACTAAGCTGTTGGTTTCCGCCTGCATGGGCCATTGACGGAGGTCCTGCAAGTTATGCCCGTCAAGGTGGTGTCATTGCTTATCGTCTGGATAACCGGAAAAAGGAGAAGATTTATAAATCCATGGCAGATTATCTGTTGTATGCCAAACGGTATTATGGTATTGAGTTCTCCATGTTCTCGTTCAATGAATCGGATTTGGGTATTGATGTCCTCCACACTCCGCAGGAGCATGCAGATTTCATTAAGGAGTTCGGTGCTTATCTGGCAGGGTTGAATCTTCCTACCCGCATGCTGCTTGGCGACAATTCGGATGCCACTACTTTCGATTTTATCCTTCCTGCTTTGAACAATCCTGAGACTCATAAGTATATTGGTGCAGTTTCTTTCCATTCATGGCGTGGTTGTGATGATGTTACGTTAAGGAAGTGGGCGGATGCTGCCAAAGAGATTAATGTACCACTCTTGGTTGGTGAGGGTAGTACGGATGCCGCTGCTCATGGTTATGCCGAGATATTCAATGAGTCGACGTTTGCACTTTATGAAATCAATCTGTATACACGTATTTGTACGATTTGCCAACCATTGTCCATCTTGCAGTGGCAGCTCACTTCAGACTATTCGTTGTTGTGGGGAGGCGGCATTTATGGTTCCAAAGGTCCTTTGCGTCCTACGCAACGTTTCTGGAATATCAAGCAACTGGCCTCCACTCCGGCCGATGCTTTGGCCATTCCGGTCAGTAGCAGCAAGAAAAATGTAAACTGTGCGGCTTTCGGAAATATGGTGCGCGGAGAATATGCCGTCCATATGGTCAATAATGGGGCGGATTGCGAGGCTGTCATCTCCGGTATCCCTGCAGAAGTGAAGAAACTGAAAGTCTATGTGACCAATACAAAGGACTGCATGAAGGAAACTGCAGTGAAAGTGGAGAATGGGCAGGTACGGGTACACTTGCCGGCCATCAGTTTCATTACCTTATTGTCTGATAAATAGTTTTGAAATAGAATAATATAAATGATTACTAAAGAATAGTGATATGAATATAACTACATGTCTGTTTACAGTTCTGGGAGGGATGGCCACTTTAGGGCATCCTTCAGAAACTATACGTTTGAATCAGTTAGGGTACTATCCCCAGCAGGAAAAAGTAGCAGTGGTGAATACCGGTGAGGTACGTGAATTTACCATAGTAGATGCAGCCACGGGCAATCGGGTATTTTCCGGTAAGCCCGGATATATTGCTTCATCTGCTTGGTCGGATAAGAGCAGGACGATATTGGATTTCAGTGACATCACGGCACCGGGAAACTATTTTCTGATGGTTAACGGAGATTCAGTGGCATTCGAAATAAAAGAAAGAGTACTGTCCCCTTTGGCCGATGCTGCTTTGAAATCTTTCTATTACCAACGTACGGGCATGCCCATCGAAGCGACTTATGCGGGTCGGTGGAGCCGTCCGGCAGGCCATCCCGATGACAAGGTACTGATACATCCCAATGCTGCCGGGCCGGAACGTAAGGCGGGAACGGTGATTTCTTCTCCGGGAGGATGGTATGATGCCGGAGACTATAACAAGTATATTGTGAACTCCGCCTATTCCATCGGACTGATGCAGGCGATTTATGCCCGCTTTCCTGACTATTTTATCCGTCAACGGGTCAACATCCCGGAAAGCGGAAACCACACGCCCGATTTGCTGGACGAGATGTACTATAACCTGAGATGGATGCTGACTATGCAAGACCCTGCCGACGGAGGAGTCTACCACAAGCTGACTACCCCTTCGTTCGAGGGATTCATCAAGCCTACGGAGTGTAGGCAGCCCCGTTATGTGGTTCAGAAATCAGTAACGGCGGCATTGGACTATGCTGCGGCTTTGGCGCAGGCTTCTGCCTTGTTTGCTCCTTACGAAGAGGATTATCCGGGCTTTTCGACAGTGGCTTTACAGGCTGCCGAACGTGCTTACGCCTGGGCAGAAGCGCATCCGCAAGCGCTCTATCATCAGGACCTCCTCAACAAGCAATATCAACCTGCCGTGGTTACGGGAGCTTACGGTGATCGTAGTGCCGATGACGAATTCTTCTGGGCGGCTTCCGAGCTCTATCTTGCTACGGGAAAGCCTGTTTACCGGGAACAAGTGAAGAAGCATCTGCCCACTGCATATAAGACTCCTTCTTGGGGCAATACCACTGCGTTGGGCGTGTTTGCCTGGCTGCAACCGGGCAGGGAATATCAGGGTGAAGACGTGGAATTGGCAAATGCCATGAAAGACCTGTTACTGGACTATGCTGCCGAGGCTGTGCGGGGTGCTGACCGCTCTCCTTTCCATGCTCCTTACGGCAACGATGCCAAAGATTTCTTCTGGGGATGCCTTGCCGAAGGGTGTGCTAACCAAGCCACTTCACTGGTTTGCGCCTATTTGCTTACGGGCGAGAAGTCGTACCTGACGAACGCCTACCGCAATATGGACTACATTTTAGGAAAGAATGCTACGGGATATTGTTATGTTACCGGTTTCGGGATGAAGAGTCCTCTGTATCCGCACCATCGTCTCTCTGCATCGGATGACATAGAGGCACCTCTTCCCGGTTTCCTGGTTGGCGGTCCCAATCCTGGGCAGCAGGATGGCGTTGCTTATGCTTCCAACCTGCCGGATGAGTCTTATGCAGATGTGGAGGGTTCGTATGCTTCCAATGAGATAGCCATTAATTGGAGTGCCGCTTTGGTGGCGTTGGTGTCTTCGTTGGATGCTTTGATGTCAAAATGATGTTCCTATTCAGCCTGCTGCCTTATAAATTCGGACGGGCTGATGTTGAATTCATCTTTAAAATGCTTGGAGAATACCTTGGGGGAGTTATACCCCAAGGTATATGCAATTTCCGAAACTTGCATTTGGCTTTCTGTCAGGAGTTGCTGTGCCCGTTTCATGCGGATGGTTCTGATGAACTCGATGGGTTTCTTTCCCGTAATCTTAATCATTTTCTTATAGAAATAGCTGCGTGATATATTCAGGCTGCTGGCAAGCTCCTCGACGGAAAACTCGGTTTCGCTGATATTGTCCTCTACAATCTGGATGGCTTTTTCTACCAACTGCTGGTCAAGAGGGGTGATGGTGATGCGGCTTGGTTCGATTTTAATTTCTTGATTGAATATTTCCTGCCGCTTTACGTTCATTTCAATAATCTTGTTGATACGCAGTTTGAGGACTTCCATATTGAAAGGCTTGGTGATGTAGTCGTCTGCGCCGACGTTAAGTCCCTCCAATTGGTGCTCCTCGCTTGCTTTGGCTGTCAGCAGGATGATGGGGATATGTGAATAGCGTATATCGTTCTTGATGGTTGAACATAGTTCCAGACCATCCATTTCGGGCATCATGATGTCACTGACCACTAAATCAATATCTTCCTTTTCCAGTACATTTAGTGCATGTTTTCCGTTTGTGGCTTTTAATACATGATACTGCCTGGCAAGACTTTCAGAGAGAAATTTCAAGAAGTCGTAGTTGTCATCTACGAGTAGTATGGTGAATGGATGGGATTCTTCCTTTATTTCCGGTTCTTCGACCGGTTCTCCGTTTTTGGTTTCATTACTGTTCTGGTGCAGGGGTAGGGTAATCAGGAATACAGAACCACAAGGCTGGTTATCCCTGACACAGACAGTACCCTGATGCATCTTTACGTATTCGGAAACAATGTGCAGTCCAATGCCGCTGCCTCCGTTGCTCGACTGGTTTTTGCCCGACTGATAGAATCTTTGGAATATTTTCTCCTTGGCTCCATCCTCTATGCCGCAACCGGTGTCGGTAAAGGTCAGTTCCAGATTTGTGCCTCTTACGGCAATATCCAGTGAGATGCTTCCTTTATTGGGAGTGAACTTGAATGCATTTGACAGGATATTTGTGCATATCTTGCGTATCTTGCCATAGTCAAAATCCATGAATACAGAATGTTGTGGAGCGGTAAGGCTATAGCTGATGTTCCGTTTCTGTGCTATCGGATCGAAAGAGTGGAATATTTCACTCAGAATGATAAGGATGTTGTCATGTTTGCATTTCAGGGTTTCAGCCTTGGCATCCAGCTTTCTGAAATCCAGCAGTTGGTTAATCAATTCCAGCAGATAGTCGGCATTTTGTTTGACTATATCCAGAATGCCTTTACGATATTCGGGATGGTCTACGAAAAACTCTTCAAGCGGATTGATGATAAGTGACAAGGGAGTCCGCAGTTCGTGGCTTATGTTGGCAAAGAACTGCAGTTTCATATTGTTGATTTTCTGCTGCCTTTCATTTTCCACCTCGATGGCCTGCATGATTTGTTTCTGCTTTTGGCGTAAGCGCAGATTGCGGATAATGGACAGAAGGATACACAAAATGATACCGGTATATATGGTATAGGCCCACCAGGTGCGCCACCAAGGAGGGAGTATCTTTATTTTCAGTTCCTTGACGTTGGGGCTCCATATGCCTTGTGAGTTGCATGCCTTGACGGATAAAGTATAGTTTCCGGCAGTCAGCATGGATAGGTTTACTTTGTTGTTTTCAGCATAAATCCAGTTGGAATGAATCTTATAGGCATATTTTATCTTATCCGTTTCCACCAGGTCGAGGGCAGAGAAGGACAGAGTGAATGAATTTTCCTTTTCAGTGAAGGAAAGATGTTGTGCACATTCAAGTGAGCTGCCGTTCAGGATGTCCGGATGGGGCATTCCGGATTTGAATTCAATGTCGGTAAGGTAAATGTTGGCATCATAACTTGTGGTCAGGATGTCTTGTGGAATGATAGTCTGGTAACCTTGAGGAGTACCTATCAGTATATTGCCGTTCTGCAGTTTGAGGATGGCGTGGACATTGGTATCGTTGCATATCAGTCCGTCGCTTACGGAGTAGTTCACGATGGTGTATGTATCGTTTGTTATTTTGATTCGTGAGATGCCGTTGCCGGTGCCAATCCACATTTGGTTGTTGTTGTCTTCTGTGATGGCTCTGACGAGATTGGCGGCAAGCCCGTTTTTCTGGTCAAGAAAGTAGATGGAGTCGTTCTTCTGGTTCCATATGCTCAGTCCGTGTGGATGTCCTATCCAAAGAAGGTCCCGGCTGTCCTTATAGACAGTGAGCATATTGTTCTCCTTGAAGCGGCTGGCTTCGGCGTATATATTATAGGCTTGGGTTTCCGTATCGATGATAATGAGTCCTCCTCTGGTTGCTACGTAAAGGGTGCTGTCTTTGTCATAGTACATATCACGGACAAAGAATTCTCCCGGACGGTACAAGATGGTGTCAAACTGCCCGGTTTCCGGATTTAACCTCTGTATGTATCCTTTCATGGTACCTATCCAGATGTATCCGTGTTTGTCCACCTCTACTGTATACACATTGTTCTCGAGAAGTTGGCTGTTATTTACTGTGTATTGTTTGATTTGCCCTTTCGAGTAGCATAGCAGTCCTTTCTGGAAGGTGCCTATCCATAGGCGGTTTTTGGAGTCGATGGATAAGTCGACTACAATATTGGCGGGAGTTACTATCTTTTCGTATGAATCGGTCACCAGTGAACGTCGGATTAGTCCCGTACCGTCTGTTCCGTAGTAAATGGATTCCTGGTTTGTGTCTTCGCAGAAGGTTAGGATATCATCATATTCCAGGGATTTGTTGCATAGTATGATTTGGGACATGGGGCTATAATAGGAAATACCGTGTTTGAAATTCCCTATGTATATGGTTCCGTCTTTGTCCCGGTAAATGGTATTCAGATTGTTGCTGGCAATGGTGTGCGGTTTCAATGGATTGTGCACCAAGTTGGTAAGAGATTTGGTTAGGGCGTTGTAAACGAACAACCCCATATGGCTGGTAAGTATCCATACGTTGCCGTCTCCCAGGTCGAGGATGCGTTGCACGCGATTGTACTGTATGTGGGTGTTATCGTTCAGGCTGATGTCCTCCCATTGCTGTGTAAAACTGTTCTTGTGCAAAAGCAGGCTGTTTTGGAAGGTGTATACCCATAGGCTTTCGTTTTGGTCTATGTAAATGTGTGGCTCATGATTCTGCAGCAAAGGTCTATAGACGGCGGGAATGGCTATTTCTTTGACTTCGGAAGTCTGCTTGCTGATACTGTATAGGGTACCGTTGGAGTACATTATATAAATGAACTGGACACCTATATAGAGGCATGAAATCTTTTCAACTGCCAATGGATAGGCTTTGATGGAGCTGTTGTCCATGCTTCGTATGTAAAGTTTGGAATAGTCGTAGGCCCAAAACTCATTCTTGGATGTTTTTCCCATCCTCAGAATATTTTTACTGGGGATTTGCAGCCCATCGAGTATGGGTTTATAGTCATTGTCGAATTTACCGGTCTTATAATTATAGATACTGTAGCCGCTGGAAGTCCTTATCCATACATTGTCGTCCGGTCCTTCGAAGATTTCGCTGATGGCATCGTCCGGCAGATCGGAGTTGTTTTGGTAATACTGCTGGAAGGAGTAGCCGTCGTATTTATTGAGTCCTGATTCTGTTCCCACCCAGAGGAATCCCCTTTTGTCTCTGTAGATGCTTCGGACACTGTTGTTGGAGAGTCCTTCTGTTGTAGAGAGCTGCTTGAACATGACAGCCGGCGGGATTTCCGCTGAATTACCTTGAACAGCAAGGAGGAAGGCCAGATTGCATATAAAGAATAGGAGCAGTTGTTTCATGTATTTTCTTTATTAGAAGAATTAACAATATTGTAACTGCAAACTTAAATATAATCCTCCGAACGAGCAAGGGAAGATTTGCGTATTCGCGTGGGATGATATCCTCCGTTTGGTGAAAAATAGTATGCATTTTGTTTCCAATGGCCCTATATGGGTTCTATGAAACAAAACCGGATATTAAAAGACATTTTTAAGGCATCTGTGTTTCCTTTAAGAAAAATACATTTGCAGGCGAGATCATTTAAATCCTAATAGTATGAAGAAAGAACTTTTAGCAGTGGCGATGCTGTTGTTTGCCGGCGGCAATCTGTTGGCACAGCCACATGTCAATGACGGTACCTCGTATTTGATGAACCAACCTCTGGACATGAGTACCGATTTCCGTGACTTGAGTAATACCTTGTTTTTTGCAGATCACCTGGAGTCATTCGATGCCAAGTCGGGTGAAGGGCTGGTGAACTGGAAACGCGGGCATCTGATGCCCCGTCAAGCCTTCAATACCAACGGTGCACAGCCCCGTAAAATGAGAATGCTCGATTTTCCTTTCACTGCCTATGAAAATGACCCTAACCTCAAATTCAAGATTGACTTTGTAACTCCGCGTACGGTACGTATCCGTATGCTAACGACCCCGGTGGAACCTAAACCTGTCGCTTCCATCATGTTGGCAAAGGAACCGGGCAGGGATGGAAGCTGGAAAGTTATCGAGACGAATGACAAGATTATCTATTCCAGCGACTATGGAACCATTCAGATTAACAAGAATCCCTGGAGAATCGTCTTGAAGGATAAAGCCGGACGTATCTTGAGCCAGACTGCCGCTTTGAGCGACGCGGACTCTACGCAGGTAAAATATACGCCGTTCTGTTTTGTGAAGCGGGGAAGCGACAATGCTCGCCGCATCAATCCGGTATTTACCTTGACTGCAGATGAAATGATTTTTGGTTGCGGAGAGTCTGCCACTGGGCTGAACAAGGCCGGACAGAAGGTGAACTTGTTCGTTACAGACCCACAAGGGCCTGAGACGGACCAGATGTACAAACCGATTCCTTTCTTTATGAGTAACCGGGGATATGGTATGTTTATGCATACATCCGCTCCCGTGACTTGTGATTTTGGTGCTACCTATATTGGGCTGAACAAAATGTTCATGGGTGACGAGAACCTGGATTTGTTCGTTTTCTTCGGCGAGCCGAAAGATATTCTGGACGAGTACACCGATTTGGTAGGAAAGCCGGGCATGCCCCCCTTGTGGTCTTTCGGTACGTGGATGAGCCGTATTACCTATTTCAGTGAAAAGGAAGGTTATGATGTAGCGGCCAATATCCGTAAGAACAAGTATCCGTGCGATGTTATCCATTTCGATACCGGCTGGTTTGATGTGGACTGGCAGTGTGACTATAAATTCTCCGAGAACCGTTTCCAGAATCCACAGCAGATGTTGAAGGATTTGAGGTCACAAGGTTTCCATGTATGTTTGTGGCAGTTGCCTTATTTCACTCCTAAAAATCGTTATTTCTCTGAACTGATAGAGAAAGACATGTATGTGAAAAATGGAAATGGTGAACTTCCCTACGAAGATGTGGTGCTCGATTTTTCCAATCCGGAAACCGTAAAGTGGTATCAGGACAAACTGGCGGGATTGCTGAATATCGGTGTCAGTGCCATTAAAGTAGACTTCGGCGAGGCTGCTCCACTGAACGGTATTTACGCTTCCGGCAAGAGCGGATGGTATGAGCATAACCTCTATCCGGTGCGTTATGATATGGCAGTGTCCGAGATAACCAAGAAGTTGCACAACGAGAATATAATGTGGGCACGTGCCGCATGGGCCGGTTCCCAGCGTTATCCATTGCATTGGGGCGGTGATGCTGCAACTACGAACACGGGTCTGCTGGGTACGCTTCGTGCAGGCTTGTCCTTCGGCTTGTCCGGTTTCTCCTTCTGGAGCCATGATATGGGTGGCTTTGTAAAATCCACTCCGGAGGACTTGTATTGCCGCTGGATACCGTTCGGTTTCCTTACTTCCCATACCCGCGCACATGGGGCACCTCCGACAGAGCCGTGGTTGTATGACAGCAAGCGTGTGCAGGATGTCTTCCGCAAGAGTGCAGAGATGAAGTACCGTCTGATGCCTTATGTGTATGCTCAGGCTAGGGAATGTACAGAAAAGGGCTTACCGATGCTAAGAGCCTTGTTTGTAGAATTCCCCGATGATCCGGGAGCATGGAAAGTGGATGACGAGTATCTCTTCGGTTCGCAGATTCTGGTTGCCCCCTTGCTTGAATCCGGTATGACGGGCCGCACAGTTTACCTTCCCGAAGGAAAATGGATAGACTACCAGACAGAGAAAGTCTACGAAGGCGGATGGCACCGGATTGAAGCAGGCAGTCTGCCGATAATCATGCTGGTACGTGACGGTTCGGTACTTCCTCATCTGAAGTTGGCGCAGTCCACTGCTGAGATGGATTGGAGCAAAATGAGCCTGAAGGTATACAGTGCTGACAAGAAGCAGGCGGAAGGATTGGTTTGTCTACCTGCCGACAACCGTATTCAGGTTGTGAAAGTGGATTGTGGAAAGGCCAAACCGCAACTGTTGAACCAGGTTGAAGGCACTTCCCTGAGTTTCTGAACTTAATCTTTGAAAATCTATATTGAATTCACCCCTGTCGGTATGGAAGAGAAAGGGATATAGTTACCGAAATCTGTGCCACTATGGTGGCACAGATGTGCCTTCCCAATGGCACGGCAGTGCCTCTATAGTGGCACAAAATTGTGTCGCATATCTTTTTCCCGATGTGCTTATGACCGGGGTATTTGTTAAACCTAAGTATTTAGTATTTATGAGAAATGTGATGAAGTATTTGGGTATCATGTCAGTATCGCTGGCATGTGCCGGACCTCTCTTTGCAACAAGCGTACAGCCGTTTGCAGGTGTCACTGTCGTACAGCAGAGTGTAGTTACTGTGAAGGGCCAAGTGGTGGATGAGAAAGGCGAGCCCATCATCGGTGCCAATGTCATTGTGGAAGGTACGACAAACGGTATGATTACCGATTTGGACGGTAACTTCTCCTTGCAGTGTCCCGTAGGTTCTACGCTGAAGACCAGTTACATCGGTTATCTGGCGCGAACGGTCAAAGTAACCGGGAATATGAATGCTCTGAAAATTATTTTAAAGGAGGATACCGAAACCTTGGATGAGGTAGTTGTTGTGGGCTACGGTACGATGAAGAAATCCGACCTCACCGGTTCTGTGGCTTCCGTGAATGCGGAGGAAATGATGAAGCGGAATCCGGTGAACTTGGGACAAGGTTTGCAGGGAGCTGCGGCAGGTGTATCTGTCATCCGTTCTTCCGGTGACCCGGAAGGAGGTTTCTCCATCCGTATCCGCGGTGTGGCAACCGTGAATGGCTCTGCCGACCCACTCTATGTAGTGGACGGTGTGCAGGTGGGAACTTCCATCGATTTCTTGAATCCTAATGATGTAGAGTCCATCGAAATTCTGAAAGATGCTTCGGCTACAGCAATCTATGGTACCCGCGGTGCCAATGGTGTCATTATGATTACTACCAAGAGCGGCGGTAAGGGTAAGGCAAAGGTGAACTTCTCGGCCAACTATGCCCTTCAGTTCAATTCGAATAAGATTGATGTGGCTGACGCGGACTTGTTTGCAAGCGCTGTACGTTCCGCCGTCAAGAATGACGGTATTGCCATGACCAATCTGGCGTATGGCGAGGATTACATAGGCAGACTGAACAGCATTGACTGGCAGGACGAAATGTCACGCACGGCATTACAGCAGAACTATAATCTTTCTGCTTCGGGAGGCAGCGAAAATACCCAGGCCAACTTATCTCTGGGTTACTTGAACAATCAAGGTATCGTGATTGAATCGAATTTTAAACGCTTGACGGCACGCGCTAATATCACCCACAAAGTGAAAGACTTCCTGCATGTAGGCTTGAACTTGAACTATGCGCATTCGGAAAAGATGGGAGGAGGCAACCTGAGAAACTATGCACAAGCCATTCCAACCATGGATTATGTAGAGGACGGTGTTTTCTATTCCATGCCTATTGTGTTGCCCGACGGTACTTGGGGACATTACAAGAAAGAAGGTAATGGGGATGTGAACAAGGGAGCTGACAATCTGGTTGCTGCTGCCAAGACTGCCGACAGCATCAATAAATGGGACCGTCTGCTCGCCAGTGCTTTCCTGCAGCTCGATTTGTACAAAGGATTGACTTTCAAGACCATTGCCAGCTATAATTATTATACCAGAGGTTATAATGGCTATACGGCTTACAATGACAGAACTTTTGGAACTCAAGACCGTAAGGACTCGTTCTCGCTGAATCAGAGCCAGTCTACCTCACTTGGTCTGGAAGCGTTCTTGAACTATGACTGGTCCAATGAGCACCACCGCGTAAGTGCAATGGCCGGTTTCTCTACCAGTGATACGAACGGTGCCTGGCTGAATTCCAGTGCCAACGATTTCCCGGCAGATAACATCCGCCAAATTTCATTGACCAATGATCCTTCTTCCAAGCAAACGGATGGCGGGCTGGACCTGAAGACAAGATTCCTTTCTTACTTCGGCCGTCTGACTTATACTTTGAACGACCGCTATATTGTGACTGCAACGGTACGCCGCGACGGTTCTTCGAACTTTGGTGCCGGCAATCGTTACGGTACATTCCCTTCCGCTTCTGTAGCTTGGCGTCTTTCCGAGGAAAAGTTCATTAAGGATTTGGAACTGTTCAGTAACTTGAAGTTGCGTGCCGGATGGGGACAGACCGGTAATGCGGGCAATGGTACCAACTTGTCCATTGCACAGTTGTCTTCGGCAAATGCAATGTACTGGTTCTTTAATGGTTCGAGTGTGATTAACGGTGCCGGTATCGCCCAGCAGAAAGAAATTGATACCAACTTGAAATGGGAAACCAATGAGCAGACAAATATCGGTATTGACTTTGCCTTTATGAACAATGAGCTTTCTTTCTCTGCCGATTACTTTATCCGTGACGCAAAGGATCTGCTTCTGTATCGCCAGATTCGTCCTTCTACCGGTTTCTCCAATGTCTATACTAACGCGGGACATATCCGTAACTCAGGTTTCGAGTTTACTGCTGCGTGGAACAAGAGCTTCAGCGATTGGAATATCGGCATAAGACTGAATGGGTCTACTCTGAAGAACGAGGCTATTGAAGTCGGCGATCCGATATTCAGCAAGTCAGGTTCAGCACAAGATGGCGACAACTGGGACAACCACTCCATTACACAGAACGGCTATCCTGTAGGTTCCTACTATGGCTGGAAGGTAGAAGGCATTTTTAGAACCCAGGCCGAAATTGATGAAATGAATAGGCTGGCGGTTGAAAAGGGAGTTGAAAGTGGTGTATATCAGGACAAGACTACTCAGCCCGGCGACTATAAGTTTGTTGATTTGAATGGTGACGGGCAGATTACCGATGCCGACCGTACTGTTATAGGCAATGGATATCCCAAGTTCACTTACGGAATGAACCTTACCGCTTCCTGGAAAAACTTTGATTTCTCGATGAACTTGTACGGTGTAGCCGGTATGGATATCCTTTCTTATTCTTCGGCCCGCTTGACCTCTGTCTATGCACCCGACGGCGGTTATCAGAATGTACTGAAGGAATATATCAATAATGCATGGTCATCTTCGAATACCGGTGCCAAATATCCGCGTATCACCAAGACAGACTATAATAAGAATATGCGTGTGTCCGACGCCTACATCCAGAAGGGGGATTATCTGAAGATTTCAAATATTCAGATAGGATATACATTCCCGAAGAATGTGCTGAAACCGGTGAAAATGGAAAATGCACGCGTATTTGCCAGTGTCGACAATGTATGTACCATTTCTTCGTACAATAAGTTCGGCGATCCGGAAGTTGGTGACTCCAATGTATTGTATTCGGGATTTGACGGAGGACGTTATCCGTTCCCGATGTCGGTTACTTTCGGTCTGAGTGTACAGTTCTAATACTAACGGATAAAAAATATGATTATGAAAAACTTATATAAACTGTTGATCGGTGTGCTGGCCTTAAGCACCGTAACGTCTTGTGACGATTATTTGGAAGTGGATCATTACGATATTCTTCCGGCGGATTTCATGTTTAAGACGGAGGAGAATGTCCTTTCCGGATTGAACGGACTTTATGATACCTTTTATACGGACCAGCACGGTTCCGGTGATGACGAGACATGGGGATTCAAGCCTCAGGTATTTGCTGCCAACCATTCTACGATGGACTGTCAGGCTTCCGGTTGGGATGCGGAATGGCAGCGTCATGCCTGGAAACCCGATAAGGGTTCCCTGGAGACTGCATGGCGGATGAGTTATCGTGCAGTGGACCGTGCAAACCGTTTCCTGGCTGGCCTGGAGACAGCGGATGCCTCTATATTTGCGGACAGCAATTCCAAGACCGTTTATGAAGCGCAAGCACGTGCCATCCGCGGTTATAACTACCTTTACCTGACGAAACTTTTCGGAAGGGTACCGATGTTGCTTACCGGTGAAACCTATACTACTTCGGTAGGAAAGGCACGCCCGGAATCCGTGGATGAGACTTATGCGGCTATCGAGGAAGATTTGTCTTTTGGACGCGACCATCTGGATTGGTTACCCATGAATGGTGAATACGGACGTATAACCAAGGGGTTCTGCAAAGCTTATTTGGCCGAGCTGTATATGTTGAAGAAAGACTTTACGAAAGCCAAGACGGAACTGAAGGATATAGTGGACAGTGGAACCTATTCATTGGAGCCCTGCTTCGGTAACCTTCATGCCTGGGATACACATTGGACCAAAGAGTCCGTATTTGAGGTGATGTATCATGAACAAGGATATATGGGTTGGGGAGCCGATTCGTCTTCAGATGCCATGATGTGGTACGGATATATGTGCGCGGCACCCGAATGGGGAGGCTGGGGTTCTCTCTGTCTTTCTTGGGAGTTTGTACGTTCCTTTGAACCGGGTGACAAACGCCGCCAGTACTCTGCTGTTGCCAAAGGGGATACGCATCCCATTACCGGGCAGACTGTAGGGGTGACAAGTGGTTTTGACGGTCTTTTCCAAGGCTCCGAAAATATGCCTACTGTTTATTCCTTGAAATACTGGAGATGCAAGCCAGGTGAGAACAACAAAGTATTCAATCCTATTTCATTGACTCTGAAGCGTTATGCAGGCATCATGCTCGACTATGCAGAATGTTGTTTCGAGACAGGTGACAACGCTACCGGATGGAACATGATACGTCAGATACGTAACCGTGCTTGGGGTAATTTGGAGATGGGAGCGACGATGATTGACCTACCCGCCGACATGTTGAATACCCAGACGGTGGAAGTGCCGGATGCAGAGACCTATTATACAAGCTATAAAGCAGCCAAAGGCTATACTTCTCCGGTATGGAAGGTGGCGCTGATTATAGAGCGTCGCCATGAATTCAATGCCGAGTTCTCGCTTTACCATGATTTGTGCCGTATGGGTATGTGCAAAGAATGGTTTGCCGCCGAATATCCGAAGACAGCAGCCAACTCTTCACAAGAGGCTTGTCTGCAGACTGGTGACTCATTCCGTTTCTTTGAGCACGAGGCTTATCAGGAAATCTTCCCGATTCCGACGAATGAGATTCTGACCAACCCGCTCATCAATCAGGCTGACCAGAATCCGGGATATTGATAAATTATAAATAAACACTTAATAATAAAATATTTGTGAGTGAAATGTCTGGCACCAGTAGTTGTTGTGATAGACGTCAGCGTCTGTCGTGATGAAAGCCGGTGTCTGACATGACAAACACCAGTACTTGAGACGACGAACACCAGTCTCTGATAAACGGGGAATTATACAAGGAAAAGTTTGATGGTTTTAGAGAATAATTATGGAAAGGAAGATGTTTTATTGGATAGCACTGCTGGTTGCATATTGTCTGGCAGGTTGCCGGTCGCATTTAGGGGAGACAGATATGCAGACACGCATGCGTACAGAGATTGTCACGAATGTCAGAGACAGCGTGTTGCCGTTTTGGATGGATTATGCAGTGGCTCCCGACGGCGGTTTTTATGGAACTGTATTGCGGAATGGTACTCCGGTAGTGGATGCTCCGAGAGGAGGGGTTCTGAATGCCCGGATTCTGTGGAGTTTTTCTGCCGCATACCGTACGTTTAAGGATGAGGCTTATCTGAAGCTTGCGGATAAATCGCAACGCTACTTCATTGATACATTTATAGACAAGGAACATGGTGGGGTATATTGGCTGGTCAATCCTGACGGTGAGGTGCTGAATGCTTCCAAATATACGTATGCTATGACCTACGCCATCTATGGGCTGGCTGAACACTATCTGGCAACAGGTAACAGCGAGAGTCTGGATATGGCTGTCGGTTTATATCATACCTTGGAGGAGAAAGGCCGTGAATCGCAATATGACGGTTATGTGGAATCTTTTACTGAAGATTGGAAACAACTGGATAATTATGATAACAATGCACCCAAGACTATGAATGCGCATTTGCACGTGTTGGAGGCTTATACCCTTTTATATCAATGCTGGAAAGACGACGGACTGAGGAAACGACTCAAGTTCTGCACCGGGTTGTTTATGGACCGTATTTATGACTCTTCAAGGAGGCATTTTAATTTGTTCTTTGATAATGCATGGAACAGTCTGGTTGAGATGGACTCTTATGGGCATGATGTGGAGGCGGGATGGCTGCTTTGTGAGGCTGCCCGTGTGTTAGAAGACCGGCAACTGATGGATAGGGCGAATCGGCTTGCGCTGGATGTGACGGATGCTTGCTTGGCGGAAGGACTGAGTGACAAAGGGTATATGATGTATGAAAAGAAGGGCGGAAGAACAACCGGGCATGCCTCATGGTGGGGCCAGATTGAAACGATGATAGCTTGTGTCAATGCCTGGCAAATCAGCGGGAATGACGTTTATCTGCAATCGGCCGATACGGTTTGGACTTTCGTAAAGGACTGTATGATAGACCGGGAATACGGTGAATGGTACAGTGATTGTTTTGATGGAGAACCCAAGAAGGATACTCCCAAAGTGAGTATGTGGCGTTGCCCGTATCATACGGTACGCTTGAGAGTGGAAATACATAATCGTTTAAAATAGTATTTATGAAGAAATTTATAGCAGGTGCAGCATCACTGATGCTTTGTATGGGGCTGCACGCCCAGGATTTCAGAATCAATCCATCGGGATATTTTGAGAATGGCGGGGCCAATGTGATGGTGTTCAGTGACGTCTACCCTGAAGGACACCAGGGAGGACTGACCCTTGTTTTGAATGGAGACCGCAGGGCTGCCAATGGAGATGTGCGCTTTGAAATCTCGCAAGGGCAGTGGCAGGGATTGCCCAAGATGAGAAGCCGGGTGGTGGATGAGGCTGACAATGAAATCCGTGTCACATTGAGTTATCCGGATTCGGCCAAACATATGGCAGGCTTTAATCCGATGCTTTATCCGGATTTTGTTTTTGGCTATACCATTAAGGTCAAAGGCGAGAAGGATTATCTGGTATTGACCGTTGATTTGGACCAACCGGTGCCCGAGCGGTTTGCCGGCAAGTTGGGCTTTAATCTGGAATTGGTACCTTCCACTTTGCTGGGCAAGCCGTGGATTATGGACAACCGGACGGGAGTCTTTCCCCACCAGGCGATGGGGCCCACCATGAAACAGTCTTCCAACATGGAGCATATCGGAGATTTCAACCCTGGCGGGAAAGCTGATTTGGACCAGTTGCTGTTGGATAGAAAGACTTATAACCCGATGATTGCCGATGATATCGTCTCTGCTCCTTTTGCCGAGGGGAAAAAGTTTGTACTCAATCCTCAGGATGATTTGGCAAAGATTACGATTGAAAGTGAGAAAGGAGACTTGCTGCTGTATGATGGAAGGATAAATCATAACAACGGTTGGTTTGTGCTCCGTTCGGAGTTCCCGGTAGGGACAAAGGAAGGTGCGGTGAAATGGATAATCCGTCCGACAGTCACTAAAGACTGGCGTTATGCACCGGTGGTGCAAGCCTCTCAAGTAGGTTACCATCCTGGACAGAAGAAAGTAGCTGTCATAGAGTTGGACAAACGGGATACAGACTTCAAGCAACCTGCCCTTTATCGCATTGTTGCCGATGGCAGGAAACTGGTAAAGCAGCAGGCTGCCAAGGATTGGGGAGATTTCCAACGTTACCACTATCTGCAGTTCGACTTCACGGAAGTGACGGAAGAAGGGCTCTATCAGGTGATGTACGGCGATGCTGCTTCTCCGGTGTTCCGCATTGCCAAAGATGTGTGGGACAAGGGTATCTGGCAGGCAGAGGTGGAATACTTCTTGCCGGTACAGATGTGCCACATGCGTGTGAACGAAAAATACCGTGTATGGCATGACTTCTGTCATCATGACGATGCACGTATGGCCAAAACCGATATCAACCATATAGACGGATATACTCAAGGAACCTCTACTCTTTGTAAGTATCAGCCGGGTGATTTGGTTCCAGGGCTGAATGTGGGTGGATGGCACGATGCGGGGACTATGACTTGCGTGTGGAATCCCAGGCAGGCGAGGCCTATATACTTGCCATGGCTTGTGAGAACTTTGGTGCCTATTGGGACGAGACTTCCATAGATTTTGAAAAGAAGATAGTCGAGATTCACCAGCCGGATGGAAAGAATGACTTGTTGCAGCAGGTGGAAAACGGTGCTTTGACGATAGTGGCGGGTTGGAAGGCTCTGGGGCGTCTCTACAGAGGGATTCTGTGTCCTACCGTACGCCAGTATGCACACTTGGGTGATGCGTCGGCCCATACAGACCATGTCAGTGGGACTGCCGACGACCGCTGGGTGTTTACGGAGGACAACCCTGGTAGGGAACTTCAAGTGGCTGCCTGGCTGGCAGGTATTTCACGTGTCTTGAAGGGACATAACGATGCATTGGGAGCGGATTGTCTGGAGATAGCCCGTGAATTGTTCAGGATTACCCGCTGCGACAACAACCGGGTGCTGACAGCCAAGGTACATGCTGCCGTAGAACTTTATCTGGCGACAAAGGAAGTGGAATACCGTGATTTCGTTTTGCAGCAGCAGGATTTCATCTGCAAGAACATCCGTCAGACGGGTTGGTTCATCGGACGTTTCGACAAGGCTGTGGGAAATGCACGTTTCAGCAAGGCTGTTCGCAAAGCACTGCCGGAGTTGCAGGCTATGTATCAGGAGTATAGCAGTAAAACTCCGTATGGAGTGCCGCATGACAGAGGTAACCGTTCTTCCGGTTCATGGGAACCCCAGCATCTGGGCTACAATTACTGTTACCTGCATGCTGCCTATCCTGACTTGTTTGCACCGGACTATATTTTCAATGCTGTCCAATACCTGCTCGGTATGCATCCGGGACGTAATCAGGCAGCGTTTGTAACGGGAGTCGGTGCCGAAACGATGAAAGCTGCCTATGGTGTCAACCGTGCCGACTGGTCTTATATTCCGGGTGGAGTGTCTCCGGGTACAAATCTGATTCGTCCTGACTTGCCCGAATTACTTCATTTCCCGTTCTTATGGCAGGAGGGTGAGTACTGTTTGGGCGGACATGCTACGTGGTTTATGTATATGGTATTGGCATCTCAGAAAATATTGAATGGTAATGAACAGTAAAATAAAGGTAGATAAGTTTGTAATTGTAGCTTTTCTGCTCTGCATGGTCTGCACTATGGCCATGCAGGCAAAAGCTTATGACAATTTTAAGGTATCGGTCTATGTACGTGCCTACGAGGTAGACAAGATGAAGGACATCCATTGGCTGGATTCGACTTGGAATGTGATTTCACAACAGTTGGAAGTGGACAAGATTTATCTGGAAACACATCGTGATTTACTGATTGTGGATGACGCCACCCTGGAGCAAGCTAAGAAATTTTTCCATGACCGGGGAATAGAGACTGCCGGAGGAATTACCTACACCATCAACGAGGCAAACAGTTTCGAGACGTTCTGCTATTCCAATCCCGAGCATCGTGAGATGGTGCGAAAGATTGCAGAACATACGGCAAAGCACTTTGACGAGTTTATTCTGGATGACTTTTTCTTCACCAGTTGCAAGTCGGACATAGAGATAAAAGCCAAAGGTGCGCAGAGCTGGACGGAATACCGTTTGAAGCTGATGACTGAAGCCGGGCGCGACCTTGTGCTGAAACCTGCCAAGAAGGTGAATCCTCGTGTAAAGGTAATCATCAAGTATCCCAACTGGTACGACCATTTCCAAGGTTTGGGCTTTAATCTGGAGGAAGGTCCCCAACTCTTTGACGGTGTCTGGACGGGTACCGAAACAAGGGATCCTGCCGGCAACCAGCATCTGCAGAATTATCTAAGCTATAATATTATCCGCTATTTCGATAATCTGCGTCCGGGCTACAACGGTGGAGGATGGGTGGACTCCGGTGGACTGAATCTAGGCATGGACCGCTATGCTGAGCAGCTGCATCTGACCATGCTTGCCAAGGCTCCCGAAATCATTCTCTTTGCCTATAACCAGCTTCTGGGCGTGAAGTTGTCTCCCAGGTTCCGTACCCCTTGGCAGGGCATGGGCACCAGCTTTAATTATGATGAGATGACTGCCCCTATCCGGCAGAAGGACGGAACTTCCATAGAGCCTACCACCATGGCACGCATTGCGGATGTTGTATTGAAACAGACTGATAAACTGATAGGTAAGTTGGGTAACCCCATTGGCATCAAGTCCTACAAGCCTTTTCATGTGGCGGGTGATGATTTCTTGCAGAATTATCTGGGCATGATAGGTTTGCCGATGGATATACGTCCCGTTTTTCCGAAAGACCAACAAGTGGTGCTGCTGACTGCCCAGGCGGCTCAAGCTCCGGAGCTCATGACCGACATTAGGAAGCAATTGCAAAGCGGACGGGATGTGGTGATTACAAGCGGCTTGCTGAAAGCCATTCCTGAAAAAATTGCCGAAATAGTAGAGTTGCGTTGTACCGATTTGAAAGCTCTTGTCAATGATTTTGGCCGATACGGACAAGCCGGACGCGATTTATTGATACCGCAGGTTCAGTATTATACGAATGATGCTTGGGAAGTAGTCAGTGCGGGCCGTCCGTTGACGGGAGGAGTATCGGGGTATCCTATTTTGTTGAGAGCTCCCTATGCCGCCGGCAATCTATATGTATTGACCATTCCCGATGATATGGGAAATTTATATGATTTCCCGGCAAAAGCCTTGAATGAGATTCGCCGCATTATGAGTAGGGATATGGATATCTATCTGGAGGCTCCCTCCAAAGTCGGATTGTTTGTGTATGACAATAAAACACTGGTGGTGGAGAACTTCAATGATGAACCGGTGGAAGTGCGTATTGTTACCGATGATGAGGTGACGAGGTTGGAAAATCTGGAGAATGGGGATATTCTGGCTCCCCTTCCTGCCGAACCCGTACAGAGCAGGCGTCCGGTGACACCAAAGAACTCTTTCCGTTTGTCATTACTGCCCCATTCGTATAAGGCTTTCCAATATAAATGACGGGTAAGAAGATTGTCGGATAGTTATTCGGAAGGGTAACGGGAGGTCGGTTCTACAATGGGCCGGCCTCCTTTGCTTCCAGTCATCCGTGAGAATGCTTGTGTTCTTTCAATATCCTGTGCGGCAGTGTCCCGTGCCCCAGCAACTCTATCGGGCAGTTGAAGTTGCGTTCCAGCCATTCTTTCGTAACGCCGGTATCGGGATGGTAGTCCAGGGTTTCGTTGACGCAGGCAATGGACTTGACTTGCTGCAACACCGTGCCGATGTCGTGGCTGACGAGAATAATGGCGCAATCCTTGTTTATCTCTGCCAGCAGTTCGTAGAGGCGGGCTTCGAAACGCTTGTCGATGTATGTGCTGGGTTCGTCGAGAATCACCACCTGCGGGTCGGAGATGATGGCACGGCCCAGGAGGGCACGTTGCAACTGTCCGCCGCTCAAAGCGCCGATGGCACGCTGCTCCATGCCTTCCAGCCCCATGCGGGCTATCACGGCAGAGGCTTTCTCGCGGTGCCGGGCGGTGAAGCGTGAAGCCAGCGGCTTCTTGCTGCTGAGTCCTGAAAGGATGACCTCCTCTACGGTGATGGGAAATTTCCGGTCGATGCTGCTGTACTGGGGCAAGTAACCCATAGATAATTGACAATTGACAGTTGATGATTGACAATTGGCAATTTCGGAGGGGGATGGGGGGCAGGAGTGATATAGAATTTCCCCGGCGGTGGGTTTCAGCAGTCCCAGTATACATTTGATAAGGGTAGTCTTTCCACCACCGTTGGGACCGATGATGCCCAGAAAATCACGTTCGTAGATAATCAGGTTTATATCATGCAGTACGGTCCGGTTATCGTATCCGGCGCTGAGGTTCTTTATCTCTATAATGGGGGATGCAGGCATAGCTTCTTCTTCGTTAAATGGACAGAATCATCGTTTACTCTTTTACAAGCGCTCTGGCGGTATTCATCATCTCCTCCTCCCAGTCGTATGAGAGGGGATTGATAGCCACCACCCGGATTCCGGTCTGCTGGGCGATAAGGTCGGCATTGCGGCGGTCGAATTCCGGCTGTACAAAGATGACGCGTACCTTCTCCTTCTTGCAGGAGTTTATCAGGTTCTTCAGATGGGTGGGAGAGGGTTCCTTTCCACCGGCTTCGATAGGAATCTGGTGCAGGTTGTAGTCGCGGGCAAAGTAGGAAAGTGCCGGATGATAAATCATGAAGGCACGGTCGGCATTCGGGCTGGAAAGCATCTGGCAGATGAGGCTGTCTGTATGCTCTATCCGCCGGATGAGTGCGTTGTAACGTTCCATGTAGGCGTTTTCATTGGCTTTGTCTATGGCGCAGAGTGCATTCAGAATATTTCCGGCAATGATTTGGGCGTTGATGGTGGAATTCCAGATGTGGGGTTCCACACCACCGGCGTGCGTATGGCCTTCGTGTACATGCCCGTCTTTATGATGATGTGCATGGGTATCGTCCAGAATAAGTTCCACATTCTCGGACATATCGAAGAATTGCAGGTGGGGAGCATTGTCCGTCAGTTTTTCCGTCCATGTCTGCTCGAAACCGATGTAGCCGATGCGGAAATAGGCCTTGCTTTGGGCAAGGTCGACAAGCTGCTGGGGCGTGGGGTCGTAGGTTTCCGGACTTGAACCTTTGGGCACCATGCTGACGACGGTGAATTCATCGCCGGCAATGGCTTCGGTGAAATACCGCAGCGGCTCGATGGTGACGGTAATCACGGGTTTATCGTCATTCTTCTTGTTCTGTTGGCCTCCTTGCTTGCACGAGAAGAGCAAGGTGGCTATGAGGAGTAAAAAACAAAACTTTTTCATTTACAATTTACTATTTACAATTTACAATTTGGCTGCGCTGTGGCAGGGGGCATCAACTATTCATTATCAACTATTCCTTATCCATTTATCACTTCCTCTTTCCTTCCCCTCAGTATCTCCCGTTTCCCTCCGGGGGGACCTGGGAGACGCTCTACCTTGAATCCTACGGCTTGCAGCATGCGGCGTATTACTCCTTTGGCGCAGTAGGTGGTCAGCACGCCATCGGTGCTCATGGCGGCATGGATATTCCGGAAGACTTTTTCCTCCCACATTCCCGGTTGCTTTTCGGGTGCAAAGGCATCGAAGTAGACAACATCGAACGGAGATTTATTAATCATTAACAAACTGTCAATGCTTATTGTTTCGACATCTGCCCGCACTTTTCTCAGTGTGAAATAAGGAGTTATGGCAACTTCTTCTTCCCACGCAGCCCGATGCAGTTCCTCGAACAGAGGATTGTCGCTATATTTTAGCGCATCCACCTCCGGCCATGCAAGCGGATAGAGTTCAATACCGGTATAGTGCACAGGTCTCTTTTCCTTTTCGGCAGTTTCCAGTGTAAGCAGGGCATTCAGTCCGGTGCCGAAACCGATTTCAAGGATATGCGGGCGGGCAGTAGCGGATGCTTTCAGTCCCATGTCGATGAAGATGTGCTGTGACTCTGTACGTGCCCCCTTTACCGAATGATAATGTTCATTCAGTTCCGGTACAAACAGTGTCGCACTTCCGTCTTCCGTCTTCTCTATGATTCGTTGCATCACTTCTGCTTTTGTTGAATGTTTTTATTTAGCTTAATTCTCTGTGATTCAGCGTGTTGTTGCGCCTATATATCCAGCGTGCTGCATCTATACATCCAGCACGTTGCATCTATACATCCAACGCGTTGTATCTATACATCTATTGCTCAAACTCACTACATGTCAATAATTCATCATCGAAATGGCTCCTTGCAGTGCCCACAGCATAGCTATGTAGCGCACCAGTTTCCCTGCAAACATGGACGTGGTGGTCAGTATCAGATTACTGCGCATGAAGCCCAGTGCAATGGCTATGGCCTCTCCCACAAAAGGCAGAAAGGCGAAGAAAGCCATCAGTGCCCCTTTCCCTTGGAGGAAATGCTGCATCCGTTCTATCTTTTCCCTTTTTATCTTGAAATATTTCTCAATCCAGTCTATACGTCCCAGACGTCCCATGTAGTAGCACGTCATGCCTCCCAGCGTATTTCCCAAGGTGGCGGAGAGTACGCACAGTGCCGGGCTCAGACCGACCTTGACCAGTGCTACCATCACTATCTCGGAACTGAACGGAATGATGCTTCCTGCCAATAGGGCAGAGATGAACAGACCGACATATCCCCAGTCAATCAGCAGCTGTACGAGTGTATCTACAAAAGCGTCCATATGTTGAATCCTAATAGAATGAATAATCCGATAAATGCACAAATGAAGAATATATTGGAACTGCGGCTATTTGTCAGTACAAACAAGTGTCCCGCCAGGATGCTGACACCGATGAGCAGGAAGGACATCAAGTGGACACTCAATACCGGTTGCAGTCCGATATAGACAAAGATGCAGAAATTCAGCAGGATGAGGAAGTGTAGATAGCTTCGGGTGCGTATCTTGTCTTCATAGCCGGCAATGAGACAGTGTGCCGCGCTGACGATGAACAGAACAAGGAGATACCCGAGGGTGGCGAGTTCCCACGGCTGATAGTCGAACCGGGTGGGAGCGAAGGTCACCAGCTCGCGGAAGGGCTGGCAGAAGAGTTCCATTTGCCCGTAGTAGAGGGCGTGTCCCAGCAACAGCCAGTAGGGTACGCTCCATCCTACCAAGGAAGCGAAGAAACTTTTGGGTTGGAGAGACTGGAAGTTGTAGGCACCTATCCAGAAGATGGGGACAAACAGCATGAGCTGCGGAAAAAGCAGGCTGCCCAGTCCGATGAAGACAAAGGCGTGGAAGAGATTGCCTGTGGGCCGTGCCTGCTGGTAGCTCTTGAAGAGGAAAAACAGTGCCACCAGGAAGGAGGCGGCTGCCAAGTCTCCCGCATACAGCATGTGCAGGCTGGGGCAGACGGATATCAGCAGGAAGTAGACAGAAGTCTGTACCGATGCCCGCATCCGGATGATGGCGAACGTATTGTTGAGCTGTATTAGGAAGTACCCGATGACGGCATACAGAATAAAGCTGAAGAGACGGTTTGCCCAGGTGGGGATGCAGAAGTCGCAGAATGTTTCCCAAAGGGAATATCCGCTTTGCTGTGTCTCCGTCTCGGGCAACAGAACGGCAGTCAGTATCCAGCAGGATACTGAAATCAGGATAGCGGCGGGTAGTGTGAACCGCCCTGCCGTTATCCGGTTCTGGAATCTCTTCGTTCTCATTTATAAATCAAATCCTATATCTCTTCTGAAATATTTCTTCTCGAAGTCTATCATGTCGGCCACGCGGTAGCTTTTCTGCAAGGCTTCTTCCTTCGTTTCACCATAGGAGCAGACGGCGATGACACGGCCACCGGCGGTTACGGTCTGTCCGTCTTTGGTGGCTGTTCCGGCATGGAAGAGGATGCTGTCTGTTTCGGCAGCCTTCTCGAATCCGGTCATCACCTTGCCCTTTTCGTAGACTTCCGGATATCCTCCGCTCACCAGCATGACGCAAGCGGCTGTGCGAGGGTCGAATTCCAGCGTACGCTGGTCGAGGTCGCCCTGGGCAACGCCTTCGAGCAGGTCTACCAGGTCGCTCTTGATGCGCAGCATCACACTTTCGGTTTCGGGGTCGCCCATGCGGACGTTGTATTCAATGACCATCGGTTCGCCCTTCACGTTGATAAGTCCCAGGAAGATGAAGCCTTGATAGCCGATTTCTTCTTCCAGCAGACCGTTTACGGTAGGTTCGATGATGCGGGTGCGTACTTTTTCCATAAATGTTTCGTCGGCAAAAGGTACGGGAGTAACACTGCCCATACCGCCGGTGTTGAGGCCTTTGTCGCCTTCGCCGATACGCTTGTAATCTTTGGCTACGGGCAATACCTTATAGTGGCGGCCGTCTGTCATCACGAATACGGAACACTCGATGCCGCTGAGGAACTCTTCAATGACTACCGTGGCGCTGGCATCGCCGAACATGCCGCCCAGCATTTCCTTCAGCTCTTTCTGAGCTTCTTCCAGTGTGGGGAGAATCAGCACGCCCTTGCCTGCACACAGTCCGTCGGCCTTCAGTACGTAAGGCGCTTCGAGGGTTGCGAGGAAATCGAGTCCTTCTTGTAAGTTGTCGGCGGTGATGCTCTTGTAGCGGGCAGTGGGGATGTTGTGGCGCATCATGAAGCCTTTGGCAAATTCCTTGCTACCTTCCAGTGTGGCACCTTTGGCGGTGGGGCCGATGATGTCGATATGGCAAGTGGCAGGGTCTTCCTTGAAACTGTCGAAGATGCCTTGTACCAGCGGGTCTTCGGGGCCCACAACAATCATGTCGATTTCTTTCTCAAGGGCAAAAGCCTTGAGTGCGGGAAAGTCTGTCGCCTTCAAGTTCACATTCTCGCCTGCTTCGCTTGTACCTGCATTGCCGGGAGCAATATATAGTTTCTCTACTTTCGGGCTTTGGGCAATCTTCCATGCCAGAGCGTGTTCGCGGCCACCGGAGCCTAATAATAATACTTTCATGGGTTCATTTACAATTTACAATGTACAATTTGTCTGTGCTGTGGGGCATCAGGTAAGTTGTACAGATTGTTATACTTAATGATTTATTCTCTCTTTTATTCTCTTCTTTCTTCTACCATCTACTCCCTATTTGCACGCCCGCACTGCATAGCAAATTGTACATTGTATATGGTACATTGTACATTAAAGATATTCTTCAAAATATCTTGTTATCTTCTCGTGCAGATGCACACGGTCGCGTCCCAGGACGTTGTGCTTGTGCGTGGGATAGATAAACAAATCGGGATAGGTACGGGCATCCACGCACGCCTTCATGAATGAAAGGGTGTGCTGCGGCACGCAGGTGTCGTCGTGGTCGTCGTGTATGATGAGCAGATGTCCTTTCAAGTTACCGGCAAGGTTTTTCAGATTTGTCTGCTTGTAGCCTTCCGGGTTCGCTTGCGGAGTGTCCATATAGCGCTCACCGTACATTATCTCGTAGTATCCCCAGTCGATAACCGGTCCGCCGGCAACGCCTACCTTGAAAATTTCGGGATAGCGCAGCATCAGCGCCGTAGTCATGTGTCCTCCGAAGCTCCAGCCGTGCACGCCGATACGCTCTCCGTCCACATAAGGCTGGCTTTTCAGGAATTCTACGCCCTTCACCTGGTCTTTGCCCTCTTCGATGCCCAGCTGGCGGAAGGTGGCGTTTTCAAACTCCAGTCCACGGTTGCTGCTGCCACGGTTGTCGAGGCTGAACATGATGTAGCCTTTGTTTGCCATGTAGATGTCCCAGCCGCGGGCATCGTTCATCCAGCCGTTCGTTATCATCTGGGCGTGCGGGCCGCCGTATACGTAGACGATGGCGGGATACTTCTTTGCCGGGTCGAAGTCGGCAGGCTTTATCAGGCGGTAGTACAAGTCTGTCTTGCCGTCGGCGGCTTTGATGGTGCCTACTTCTATGCTGGGCATTTCAAAGCCTTCGTAGGGGTTCTTGGCTGTCAGCAGTGTGTGTTCCCGTTGTTTTTTCGGGTTGGTGGACATCAGTTTTATGATACGGGGGCAAGTGGGCGAAGAGGCATTGTCGATGAGGTAAGTTCCCATGAAACCGGAAATTTGTGCCGAGTGCATGCCGGTTGGGTCTCCTATCAAGCTGCGTTTGCCATTCTTCAGGTTGACAGCGTAAAGGTTGCTCTGCAAAGGAGAGATTTCCGTACTCTTGATGATGAGCTCTTTCGTGTTCCGGTTAAAACCTACGATGTCTTGTACAAGCCAGGGGCCGGAGGTGAGTTGCTTCAGCAGTTCCCCTTCCGTATTGTATAGGTACAGATGGTTGAAGCCGTCACGCTGGCTTTGATAGATGAACTTGTGGCTGTCCCATGGCAGGAATAGAATGGGAGATTGCGGCTCCACATATTTGGGATGTCTCTCTTCGATGAGCACTTGTTGCAGCTTTCCGCTTTCAGCATCGTACCGGCACAGTTCGGAGTGGTTTTGGTCTCGGTTTAGCTCTATCAGATAGAGGCTTTTGCCATCCGGTGCCCAGGTGATGTTGGTGAAGTAGCGGTCTTTTGGGTCGCCCATGTCCAGGTAGATGGTCTTTTGAGTAGCCGGATTGTAGATACCTACCTTTACCTGATGGCTGAGCATGCCGGCCATGGGGTAGCGTATTTTATCCACCAGTGCTATTCTTGTCGTGATGTCAACCAATGGATAGGGGGTGACCATGCTTTCGTTCATTCGATAAAAGGCCAGCAGGTCCCCGGCAGGATTCCAGAAAGTGCCTTTTGAAATGCCGAATTCATTGCGGTGCACACTTTGTCCGCAGACGATACCTTCCGGTTCGTTGGTGACTTTCAGGGTTTGCCCGTCATCGGTCATCACATAGAGATTATTGCCGATAGTATAAGCCAAATGGCGGCTTACCTCGTTCCAATCCTCATTTGCGGCTTGGGTGGGGCAAGGCTGGCTCCAGATGACTTTTTTCTTCTTCCAGTCGACGAGGGCACGGTACTTGCCGGTGTTCAGCAGCAGGAGTGGGTCTATTTGGACTTGAATACCCAGATTGACGCCTCGGGGTACGTTGACAGCCTTTGCAGCATGAAAGTGACGCAGTTTTCCAAGTCCTTTTTCTTCCAGCAGCGCGTTGGCTTCTTCCAATGTGATGGCAGTGAATTTCTCTCCGGGCTTGGCACCTAATCCTTTGACAGCCCATGTACCTTCTATATTGTCGATGCCAAGTTCCAAACAAGCGGCATCGCCCCACCACTGGTACGATTTGTTTTCCGGTTTGTGGTAGGTCTCACCTCCGGGAATCAGATCTTCCAGGGTCGGCTTTTTCAGTTCTTGTGCCATAGCGTTTGTTGCAAGCAGAGCAGGTACTGTTATCAGCAGTGCAAGAATGCTCTTACTTATTTTCTTTGCATTCATTCTCCTTGTCATTGTTCGTGTTATTCTTCTTCCTTCTTTCCCGCCTCTCTTCTTTTGCTTTCCGGGTAAGACTCACCCGACCTTGTTCTGCGTTCTCCACCGAATTCACGTCTTTCCCTCGGTCTGAACTCCCGTCTTTCCCCATCCTTGAACTCTCTTCTTTCACGCGGACGGAATTCGCGCTTTTCGCCGTCCTTGAATTCTCTTGGTCTGCGTTCGCCGTTGAACTCGCGTCTTTCGCTACCGAATTCACGTCTCTCTCCACTGAATCGGGGACGGAATTCGCGTCTTTCTCCGGGTTTGAACTCTTTCCGTTCCCCAGAAGCCGGACGAAATTCTTTGCGCTCCTTGCTCAACTCCTCGCCTTCGGCACGGAATTCCTTGTACTTTCCATCGAAGATTTCGTACTGGCGGAATTCGCATTCCAGCGCACCATTGAATAAAGGTATCTTGGAGGTGGCTTTTAGCCCGATTTGGTCGAAGCACTCTTCCCGGTAAGAAAGAATCCATGCGGTGTTGCCCGTAAAGGCATGTTTCAGACGCTCGCCAATCATGGAGTAAAGGCCCAGCAGGTCGTTGGTAGAGATACGCTCACCGTAGGGAGGATTGGTGATGATGATGGATTTCTCCGCAGGTTGCTCGAATTGCTGGAAAGGTTGCAGCTTCAATACCACGTCCTTGCTTACGCCGGCAGCCTTTATATTGTGTGTGGCAATTTCGTTTGCCTTCGGGCTGTTGTCGTAACCGTATATCTTATGCGTAAATTCACGTTCCTGGCTGTCGTCATTGTATATCGTGTCGAACAGCTCCTGGTCAAAATCCACCCACTTCTCGAAAGCGAACTCCTTGCGGAATACGCCCGGAGCGATGTTGCGTGCAATCAGCGCCGCTTCGATGGGAATGGTTCCCGAACCACACATCGGGTCTATCAGGTCACATTCGCCACGCCAGCCGGTCATCAATATCATGCCGGCGGCCAGCACCTCATTCAGCGGGGCCTCTACTGCTTCCTGGCGATAACCGCGGCGGTGCAGCGATTCGCCGCTGGAGTCGAGAGACAGCGTACATTTGGTTTCGGCAATGTGTATGTTCAGCAGCACGTCCGGTTTGTTGACACGCACGCCGGGACGTTCGCCGGTCTTCTCGCGGAAATAGTCCACGATGGCATCCTTCACCTTGTAGGAAACGAACTTGGAATGACGGAACTCTTCACTGAATACAACCGCGTCCACGGCAAAGGTCTTGTCCGTATCCAGATAGTCTTCCCATCGGATGGCTTTAATCTGTTCGTAAACCTCGTCGGCATCCTTGGCTGTGAAGTGTTTGATGGGTTTCAGTATCCGGATGGCTGTACGCAGGCAGAAGTTTGCCTTGTACATCATTTCCTTATCACCACTGAAAGATACCATGCGGCGGCCTATTTCTATTTCGTTGGCGCCCAGTGCAGTCAGCTCTTGTGCCAGTACCTCTTCCAGTCCTTGGAAGGTTTTGGCAATCATTTCAAAAGATTGTTCGCTCATCTATGCATTTACTTTATGTGAATCGGCAATCTGGGTAGTTGTCACTCGTTTCTCTCATTAGTGGCTGATAACCATTTAACTACTTGAACTGCTGATTTGAGTTATTTACGATTTTAATTGTTTATTGGTTGTTTGTGACTTACTTCTTGGCCTTTGTCTGTACAATCCTTGCTCCTGCGGGAACATCTTCTGTCACCCAGATATTGCCGCCTACGGTGGCTCCTTGTCCGATGGTGATGCGTCCCAATATGGTGGCGTTGGAATAGACTATCACATTGTCTTCCAGAATGGGATGGCGGGGAATACCCTTGATGGGCTTGCCGTCTTCGTCTAGCGGGAAGCTCTTGGCACCGAGGGTCACACCCTGGTACAGCTTCACGTTGTTGCCGATGATGCAGGTCTCGCCGATTACCACACCCGTACCGTGGTCGATGGTAAAATAACCACCTATTTCCGCTCCTGGATGGATATCGATTCCCGTTTCACTGTGCGCCATCTCGGTGATGATGCGGGGAATGAGGGGAACACCCAACTTGAGCAACTCGTGTGCGATGCGGTAGTTGCTGATGGCGCGGATGGCCGGATAGCAGCTGATGACTTCGCCGAACGACTGTGCGGCGGGGTCACCGTTGTAGGCGGCTTCCACATCTGTGGCGAGTGTACGTCTCATTGCCGGCAGGTTGCTGATGAACTTGGCAGCCAATAAGGCGGCTTCTTCCCGTTGGAGCTCGGTACAACAGTTGCATTCGCCGTCGCCTGCAAAGCAGAGGCCGGCAAGGATTTGCTCGGTCAGCAGGTCGAACAAGCGTTCGACATTGACACCGATATGGTAAGTCACCGTACGGCTGTTGACCGTAGAATTTCCGAAATATCCGGGGAAGATGATGGCTCGCGCCAGTTCGATGATGTCGCGCAGCACTTTTGCCGAAGGCAGCGGGTTGCCGTCCGTATGCTGGTGAAACAGTCCTTTGTATGATTCGCTTTCCGATAGCTCATCGACTGCTTGTGTCAAAATGTGGGTAAAGTTGAGTGGACTCATTATGATATCCTTAAGTTTAAAAGTGGCAACAAAGATAGGAAATACTCGTCAAATATCCTACATATCCCTCATTTATAGTATGTATTTACCATATTTGTGGTATTTTCTACGAACCAATTTTGCGCTACTTTTGTCTTGTAAGAAATAACATACCTCGTTCCACTCCGGATTGTTAGTCTTTTCCCTTAGGGGAATGAGGAATTTAAAAACAGTTGGATTATGAAGAAGATAGCAGAACGCCTTACCGACCTGGTAGGCAACACTCCCTTGCTGGAGTTGAATAATTATAACAAGAATAAGCGTCTGAAAGCCCGTGTTATCGCCAAATTGGAATATTTTAACCCCGCCGGCAGTGTGAAGGACCGCGTGGCGCTTGCCATGATAGAAGATGCCGAGGCAAAAGGGCTGTTGAAGCCCGGTGCCACCATCATCGAACCTACCAGTGGGAATACGGGCGTAGGGCTGGCTTTTGTGGCCGCTGCCAAAGGTTACAAGCTGATACTGACGATGCCCGACACAATGAGCTTGGAACGCCGCAACCTTTTGAAAGCCCTCGGTGCGGAATTGGTACTGACTCCGGGTGCCGACGGTATGAAAGGCGCCATAGCCCGTGCCGAAGAACTGAAAGCCGCCAACCCCGGCTCGCTGATTCTACAGCAATTTGACAACCCTGCCAATCCGGCAATGCACGAGCGTACTACCGGACAAGAAATCTGGCGTGATACAGACGGCCGGGTGGATATTTTCGTGGCCGGTGTAGGTACGGGAGGCACAGTGAGTGGTGTGGGTGCAGCCTTGAAAGCCAATAACCCAAAGGTAAGGATTGTGGCTGTGGAGCCCGAAGATTCTCCCGTACTTTCCGGTGGGAAGCCCGGTCCCCATAAAATACAAGGTATCGGTGCCGGATTTGTGCCGAAGAACTATAACAGTGCCGTGATAGACGAAGTGCTGCTGGTATCCAATGATGACGCCATCCGTACGGGTCGCGAACTGGCGAAGTATGAGGGACTGCTGGTCGGCATCTCTTCGGGAGCTGCCGTTGCTGCAGCTACCCGCTTGGCACGGTTGCCCGAGAATGAAGGAAAGACGATTGTAGCGCTGCTGCCCGATACGGGAGAACGGTATCTTTCGACGCTGTTGTATGCATTTGAGGAATATCCGTTGTAAAAGTAAATATTTCTACCGGTTATCCGCTCCATCAATGTGGAGCAGGTGACCGGCAGATGGTATTTATAGTTCGCTTGGTCTTAACCCGAATGACCGGCAGCTTATTTTCTCTACTTTTACTTCCCATATCTTGACATTGCGTACGGCGGGTTCAGCATATTTGCATTCATTTTCCGTATATTGCTTCATCAGCATGTCGAGTACGCGTCGCTTCTCTTCCATGTCTTCCACGAAGTGTACTTTCCCACGACAGATAACACTGCGCGACTTCATGCTGTAGCTGCATGCCACTTGCCGGTGCATATAAACCAGCTCGTGTCCTTCGCAGAAGGTGATGCAAACTTGCGGGTGCTTTGTTACCATCTCCACTTTACTGCCTTCCGGGCCGGAATGCAAGTATATTACCCCGTCTTGATAGGCAAAGTTCATGGGAACCGTATATGGGTTTCCTTCAAGGTCTGTGATGCCCACTATGCAGTATGGGCATTTACGGATAATTTCCTCAATCTGTGTAGGGTCTGTAATAGTAATTGTCTTCATGTGCAAAGCCTCACCCCCGGCCCCTCTCCGAAAGAGAGGGGAGTGGGGATATTTAAATATTGTAGGGTTATTCTTTATTTCACTTCACTCAAGTTTCGCAAGTTTTCAATTCATTGCTCTCCTCTCCCCTCTCTATCGGAGAGGGGAGAGGGGGTGAGGTTACACCAGTGCAAAGTCCAACTGCTTCTTTTCCAAGTTAGCGCGTGCCACCTTAATGGTAATGGCATCTCCCAGACTATAAATTTTATTTTTGCGGCGTCCGCGCAGGCAGTAGTTCTTTTCGTCGAATTCGTAATAGTCATCGTCGAGGTCGCGGATAGGAATCATGCCTTCGCACTTGTTCTCATTCAGCTCCACGTAGAGTCCCCATTCCGTTACGCCGGAGATGACGCCGTCGAAGGTCTGTCCCAGGCGTTCGGTCATGAATTCTACTTGCTTGTACTTGATGGAGGCGCGTTCCGCGTTGGAGGCTATCTGCTCCATGCTGCTGCTGTGTTCGCAGAGGGCTTCGTATTTCTGTTCGGACACGGTGCGGCCTCCCTGGTCCAAGTACTTGGTGAGCAGACGGTGTACCATCATATCCGGATAGCGGCGGATGGGCGAGGTGAAATGGGTATAGTAATCGAAAGCCAAACCATAGTGCCCCACGTTATGCACGGAGTAGCGTGCCTTCTGCATGGCGCGGATGGAGACGGTTTCAATCAAGTTCTCCTCCTTCTTGCCCTGGATGTCGTCCAGCAGGTGGTTGATGGACTTGGAGATGTCGGTCTTTGTACCGCTGGTACGCAGCTTGTAGCCGAAACGGGCGATGAACTGTGCCAGGTTGTCCAGCTTCTCCGGGTCGGGGAGGTCGTGAATACGGTATGGCAACACTTTGGCTTTCTTGCCTTTGGGCACGCGGCCTATCTTTTCGGCTACGGTGCGGTTGGCAAGCAGCATGAACTCCTCTATCAGCTTGTTGGCATCTTTCGACTCCTTGAAGTAGACGCTGACGGGTTTGCCCTTCTCGTCAATTTCGAACTTCACTTCGTAGCGGTCGAAGTTGATGGCTCCTGCCTTAAAGCGGTTCTCACGCAGTATTTTGGCAAGCTTATCCAGTTGGAGCACCTCTTCCTGGAAGTCTCCTTTGCCGGTTTCTATAATCTCCTGGGCTTCTTCGTAGGTGAAGCGGCGGTCGCTCTTGATGACGGTATGTACCACGCGTGAGTTCTTCACTTCGCCTTTTTCCGTCATTTCAAAGATGACGGAGTAGGCAAGCTTCTCTTCGTCGGGGCGGAGTGAACAGATGAAATTACACAACCGTTCGGGGAGCATTGGGATGGTGCGGTCTACGAGGTAGACGGATGTGGCACGCTTCTCGGCTTCCTTGTCTATGATGCCGCCCTCTTTCACGTAGTGGGTCACGTCGGCAATGTGTACGCCTACTTCCCAAAGTCCCCCTTTCAGTTTGCGGATGGAGAGGGCGTCGTCGAAGTCCTTGGCATCCTTGGGGTCGATGGTGAAGGTGGTCACACCCCGGAAGTCCTCACGTCGGGCTATTTCCTCGGCGGAGATTTCGGCGGGTATCTTGTCGGCAGCTTTCTCTACGGCAGCGGGGTAGACATAGGGCAGGCCGAATTCCGCCAGGATGGCGTGCATCTCGGTGGTATTGTCTCCTGCGCGCCCCAGGATGTCGATTACCTGGCCGATGGGGTTCTTGGCTTTGTCGGGCCATTCCACCACCTTTACGATGGCTTTGTCGCCCGTCTTGCCGCCTTTCAACTTTTCTTTGGGGATGAAGATGTCGTTGGCAAGCGTACGGTTTTCCGTTACAAGGAAAGCGTATGACTTGGCAACTTCCAGGGTACCCACGAAGGTGTCGTTGGCACGTTCCAGTATCTCGATGACTTCTCCTTCGGCTTCGCGTCCGCGACGTTTGGCATAGAAGGCGATACGTACTTTGTCATTGTTCATGGCATGGGCCGAGTTGCGTTCGGCCACGAATATCGGTTCGCCTCCACCTTCCGGTATAAAGGAATTCTTGCCGTTGCTCTTGCGCTGGAAGGTTCCGGTCATTTCCACGCCGTGGTTGTTCAGCTTGTATTTGTGCTTGTCCACTTCTGTGATGTAGTCGTCCATCGACAGTTCGGACAAGATGTCCATGCACAGCATCTTCAGCGGATGTGTGGTGAGGTGGAGTTGTTCAAAGATGTATTTCAGGGATAATACTTCGTCTTGCTTTGTGTGGAAGAATTCCAGCAGTACTTTGACGAGCTCTTTCTTCTTCATGCGTTTGCCGGCTTTCTTTTCTTTCTTTTTGGCCATAATGTTATGATGTATTTTATGTATAAATAGAGATTCTGTGTCAATCTGTGTAATCTGTGGTGATTACCTCTTGCAAAGTAAACAAATAAATACGTTCCTTCGTTCACTCAGACTTCAAAATATTATCATTCTATTGAAAATAATGAAGGAACGACAGATTGTAATGGATTTATGTACTATATTTGCACACAAAGTGAAGATAGGCTGTACCTTAGACGAAAAGCAGATGGAAATGCAAACTCTGAACAAAAAAGCAGATGCCACACGGGAAAAAGACATTTACCGGGTGACGGTTGTGGGAAGTGTGGTAAACTTTCTCTTGCTTGTCTTCAAATTCTTTGCAGGTATTGTAGGTCACAGTGCCGCCATGCTGGCGGATGCGGTACATTCTTTGTCGGATTTCATTACAGATATTATTGTCATTGTTTTTGTGCGCATTTCGGCAAAGCCCGAAGATGAAGGACACGATTACGGTCATGGCAAGTACGAGACGCTGGCAACTGCCATTATCGGTATTTTTCTGTTGTTTGTGGGATTCGGCATTTTCTGGAACGGGGCTTCCTCCATTTACCGCTTCCTGCAAGGCGGCTCTCTGCAGGAACCCGGTATACTGGCACTGGTGGCTGCATTGGTATCCATCGTTTTCAAGGAAGTGCTTTATCAATATACCGTATTCAAGGGCAGGAAGTTGAATTCGCAGGCGGTTGTTGCCAATGCCTGGCATCACCGGAGTGACGCGTTTTCGTCCATAGGCACGGCAGCGGGTATAGGTGGCGCTATTCTTTTGGGTAACCATTGGCGGGTGCTGGACCCGGTGGCAGCGGTTATTGTCAGCTTCTTCATTATGAAGGTGGCTGTGCAGTTGTTGATACCGTGTGTGGACGAACTGTTGGAGAAATCATTGCCTGCCGAGGTGGAGGATGAGATACTGAAGACGATTCTTTCTTTTCCCGGTATCAGCTCGCCGCATCACCTTCGTACGCGCCGCATCGGCAGTTATTGTGCCATCGAGGTGCATGTGCGTATGGATGGTAGCATCTCGCTGGAGGAAGCTCACGAGACGGCAACGGCGGTGGAGAACAAGTTGAAAAGGCAGTTCGGCAAAGGAACACTGGTCAGCATCCATGTGGAGCCGGTGAAGAAGAGTAACGAGGCGACAGAGTAACACAAGGAGCGTCAAGGTGACGGACCGGATGAAAAGTAATTAGTAATTTGTAACAGAAGAAGTGGAATCGATTTTAATTACAGGAGCAAGCGGATTTATCGGAAGTTTCATCGTGGAGGAGGCGTTGAAGCGCAAGTTCGGTGTGTGGGCGGGTGTACGTTCGTCCAGCAGCCGCGAGTATCTGCGTGACCGCAAGATACATTTCCTCGAACTGGACTTTGCGCACCCCAATGAACTGAGGGCACAACTCTCGGGACATAAAGGGACCTACAATAAGTTTGATTATATTGTCCATTGTGCCGGTGTGACGAAGTGTGTGGACAAGAACGAATTCGATTTGGTGAATTATCTGCAGACCAAATACTTCATCGATACGCTGAGGGAGCTGAACATGATTCCCAAGCAGTTTATCTTCATCAGTACGCTGAGTGTGTTCGGCCCGGTACGCGAGAGGACCTACGACCCGATTATGGAGAGTGACCCCCCTTCACCCAATACCGCCTACGGACTCAGTAAACTGAAAACAGAACTTTATTTGCAGAGTATTCCGGGTTTCCCCTACGTCATCTACCGGCCGACGGGTGTATACGGGCCGCGTGAGAAGGATTATTATCTTATGGCAAAGTCCATTCGGCAGCATACGGACTTTTCTGTAGGCTTCTGCCGCCAGGACTTGACGTTTGTATATGTAAAGGATATCGTGCAGGCCGTCTTCCTCGGGATAGAGAAGCAGGTGTCCCGCCGCGCCTATTTCCTGGCTGACGGGAAGGTGTATAGCAGCCGTGCTTTTTCCGATTTGATAAGGAAAGAATTGGGCAATCCGTTTGTTATTCGCTTGAGATGTCCGTTAATTGTATTGAAAGTCGTATCTTTGCTCGCTGAATTTTGGGCGAAGCGGCAGAACAAGACCAGTACGCTCAATTCGGACAAGTATAGAATAATGAAACAACGCAACTGGCAGTGTGACATCACACCGGCCGTCGAGGAACTGGGCTTCAGTCCTGAGTACGACCTGGAACGGGGTGTAAAGGAAACCATTGCCTGGTATAAGGATAAGGGATGGCTTTAGATTTATTTAAAAGGGTAGAAACCCGTAAGGGGCTTTTTGCGGTAGAGAAGATTACGCTGATATACAATTTGCTGACTTCCATTCTCATTCTGTTTCTTTTTCAGGAAATGGATCATCCGGTGCAGATGCTTGCAGACCGTGTTGTCATTGCGGGTATGACGTTCCTGCTGATGTATCTTTACCGGCTGGCACCCTGCAAGTTCTCTGCCTTTGTGCGCATAGCCATCCAGATGTCACTGCTTTCCTATTGGTATCCCGACACCTTTGAGTTCAACCGGATATTCCCCAATCTCGACCACATGTTCGCGTCGGTGGAGCAGTGGATGTTTGGCGGACAGCCTGCTGTGTGGTTCTGTGAAAGGTTTCCGCAGATGTGGGTGAGCGAGCCGTTTAATATGGGGTACTTCTTCTATTATCCGATGATTCTGCTGGTGGTGGTGTGGTATTTCCTTTATCGTTTCGACCTTTTCGAGAAGGTTTCGTTCGTCATCGTCACCGCTTTCTTCATCTATTACCTTATTTATATCTTCGTCCCCGTTGCCGGGCCGCAGTTCTACTTTCCCGCCATTGGAAGCGACCATGTGGCGCAAGGTATCTTCCCGTCCATCGGTGACTATTTCCATCACCATCAGGAACTTCTTCCCGGTCCGGGCTATGAGCACGGCTTCTTCTACAACCTGGTGGAGAGTTCCCAGCAGGTGGGTGAGCGTCCCACGGCTGCTTTTCCCAGTTCGCACGTCGGAATGTCTACGGTACTGATGATTATGGCATGGCGTGGCAGCAAGCGCTTGTTTGCCTGCCTGTTTCCTTTCTATCTGCTGCTGTGCGGGGCTACGGTCTATATTCAGGCGCATTACCTGATAGACTCTATCGTGGGTTTCGTTTCGGCTTTCGGCATTTATATCGCAGCCACGTGGATGTTCAAGCGGTGGTTTGCACAGCCGATGTTCAAATGAAGATGAAAATCTGATATTTATGAAATACATACTCAGACTGGTTGCCGGTCTTTCTTTCTTGTTGTTTGCCACAGTTGCTTCTTCAACCGGAAATGGTTCGTTGGAGGAACTGCTGGCAGTTGCCCGAAAAGCGGATAAGTCTTCCGCTTGCCTGGATGTCTGTTCCTATCTGGTAGAGAATGGGGAGGTCTCGGAATCTTTTTCAGAATATCTGGAGAAAGGTTACCGGATGGCTCTTCGTGAAAAAAATGCGGAATCCATTGCCCGTTATTATGATTGTAAGGCAGAGTATGACATGCTTCAGGGAAATCTCAGCCACTATATGGAGTACAAAGCCAAAGCTTACTCAATCTATGGGAAACTGGGTAAGAATGCTGCTCAGGCAAACTGTTGCATCTATATTGGGAATTATTATAATGCCATAGGCGAATATGATTCGGCAAGAATCTACTTATACCTGATGCAGCCGTATGCAAAGCAACACGTGGCAGAATCGTCCTACCACATCATGTTGTCTTGTCTGGCAGATACTTATTACAGAATGGGAGAAAAAGACTCTGCCATTCATTATGAAAAGATGTCTGTCGAGGCTTCCACGGAATTGCGTGATTCTTTTTATCTGTCCGGCAGTTACCGTGCGCTTGGCATGTATTACCGTACATTGGGCAATATGGACTCCTCCTTGGCGTACTATGGAAAAGCGCTGGATTTGTCTTTGTTGCAAGAAAAGAGAACCTCGAGTGAGATGGAGGAACTGACCGCATTGTACATCAATCTTGCCGTGCTGTGTATAGATATGAAGCGGAGAGTGGAGGTGCGCAATTATCTGGCAAAGGCCATAGAAACGGTTCGTGACGTAAATAATGAAATATTTTTGGCACAGGTATATTCCAATATCGGCTGTATTTACCAGAGGGAAGGAGAAGATGAAGCGGCGGATTTGTATTTGAAGTGTGCGTTGGTGCTGGCTGAGAAGCTGGGTGTGAATGACAATTACCTGAGGACGTTGTCCTATTATATCATGCTTCAGAAAGATAGGGAATATGCCGTTGATTCCGTCCGGCGGTATATCCGGAAGGCAGAAGAACGTGTTCCGCTTGTACGGGCTGTGATGCCGAAGGTCAGCTACTTTCAGGCGCTGATGAAGTGGCTGATGAAAGAGAAGGATTATGCCGGGGCATTGAGGGTTGCCGATAGGATTCTCCGGCAGGAAGGCGTGCAATCCTCCAACTTTGTTTTGCAGGAACTTTATGCAAACTCACGGGTATGCCATTATCGGTTGGGAAATTATAAGGTTGCTTACGAGGACTTTGACAGGCAGGTAGCTCTGCGGGATTCCATGAACGACTCGCAAAAATCCAAGGAGTTGCAGGAACTTGCCGTGAAGTACCAGGCCAAAGAAAAAGAACTTGAAATTGTAGAACTGAACGCCCGGAAAGCAAGAGATGAACAAAAGGCAAAATTGCGCATATTGATTCTGGTGAGCTGCTTGGTGGTCTCATCGTTGATATTTCTTTATGCCGTCCAACGGCAGAAAACAAGGGCGGAGCGTCTGAAGCGAGCTGTCGAAGAAAAAGAACGCGAATTTGCCGTGTTGAAGAAGGAATCCGAACTGCGTCTTGTCCGGAAATATATCGACGGGCTTGAAACTGAACGCAGCCGTCTTGCCAAAGAGCTGCATGACGGAGTAAGCAACAATTTGCTTGTTCTGGAAACTCGTCTGAAGAAATTGCTGGCAGAGAAGGATGTTTCTGTCTTTTCTTTTCTTTCGGAGACTCGTGAGGACGTAAGGAATATCTCTCATGAGCTGATGCCGCCTGTTTTCCGGTATGCCACGATTGACGAGATGCTGTGGGATTACGTAAGCCATTTGGTGGATTCTTCTCAGGTACAGTTGAAATACTATTCGGATCCTTCGGAAGTGGATTGGAGCATTGTGCCGGAGAATATCGGATATGAAGTTTACCGGATTGTTCAGGAGGCTCTGAACAATAGTCTGAAACATGCTTCCGCCACATCTGTCACTGTCAGCATGGAATTGGATGGAGTTATCCTGACCATCTGTATCATGGATAACGGTATAGGCTTCAATCCTTCTTCCAAGCACAGTGGCATTGGCATACAGACGATGAGGGAACGTGCTTCTGTTGTTGGTGGAGAGCTGAATATAGAGAGCAATGAAGCAGGTACGAAGGTAAAACTGGTTGTTGGCATATTGAATGCAAGCATAAGAAAATAATTTTTCTCACGGAATTCCGTGAGGAGCGGTAAGCTATATACGGTTATATTTGCCAAAAGAATAGAAAGACAAACTTAGGTGTATTGTAATATAAAGTTATGGTGGATAAGAAAACGGAGATAGCAATAGTTGACGACCATGGTCTGGTATTGGAAGGGCTTAAAAGTATATTGAACGATATGCCTCAGATAGGGAGCGTACAGGCGGTTTTTACTGGTGAGGAACTCGTCAGATTGCTGAAAACAAGAACTTTCGATATTTATATCCTCGACATTGAGTTGTCCGGGATGAATGGCTTTGACGTAATCAAGGAAATCCGTGCCAAAGATAAGAAAGCGCATATCATTATCAATACGATGCACGAGGAAATCTGGATTATCAATAAGCTGATTCAAAGTAATGTTGACTCCGTAATCCTGAAAACATCCGATACGGAGCAGATAAAGAATGCCATTCAGGCGGCATTGGATGGCAAGTCCTATTTCTGCCCCCGTTTTGAGCATATCCGTCATAAGCTCCGCCACCGTCCCGGTTCCAAACTTCTGAACCAGGATGTCCCCACACCGAGGGAGCGGGAAGTGCTGAAAGCCATTTCCGAAGGCCTGAGCACGGGAGAAATCTCCGGAAAACTGTGCATATCGGAAAACACTGTGGAAACTTATCGCAAAAACCTGATGCTGAAATTCGGAGCCAAGAACTCGACGGACTTGGTAGTAAAGGCTTTGGCAAGCGGTTATCTCACTATTTCCATCTGATTTTTGTTGGATTTGTCTGAAATCTCACGGAATTCCGTGAGAAGAACTTCTTTTCATCCGGCTATATTTGCCTTGTGTAACATTTAAATATAATAAATATGAAAAGAGTTGTTTGGTTAGTATTGGCAGCTTTTCTGGCTGTTGGGGCTGTCATGGCACAAGATGCGCCTAAAAAGAAAAAAGGCGGGTTGTGGAATAAAGTAAAGAAAGGTGTAGAGTCTGCCACGGGCATTGACGTTTCAAAGGAGACACTTTTTGTCTATCCTAAATTAGGGGAGTGGAAGATGGAACTTAAAAGCGCTGAAGGTGATCCGGCAACAGGAAATATGACTGTTATCTTTAAGGTGATGCCGCTTGCCGGACAAACTTCCGCTACAATCAGGATGAAAGGCGTTGTGGGTGGCGGCGGTGAAAACCTTGTTGGCGACAAGCAATGGGAACAGGGTTCCAATGGCTATGATGTTGCGGCAGGAACCTTTACGGATTGTCAGTTGCGCCGTATTACGGTATCTCCCGAAACCAAGTCCTTGAAAGCAGTGCTGTTCACAGTCAGCAATATGGAAGGATTCGAGGCACGTGACATTCCTATTACATGGGTTTCAAAAGAATGATGACTAACAATTAAAATGAGAATACTATGAAGAAAGTTTTGTATTCAGTGCTTTGTGGAGTATTGGCAGTGACATTGTTTGCAGCTTGCGGAGGCGGTTCGTCGTCATCGGCGGGCAGTGCAGGCAAGGCTGGAAGCCCGACAAGCGAAGTGGAAGGTATCATAGCAGATTATCAGGCGGAAGACATTGAGATACAGCAGAAATTGGAGAAACTTGCCAAAGCGGAGAAGCCCGACGTGGCAGAACTAACTAAGTTGGCGGAGAGAAAACAACAGTTGGACAAGGACAGCGAAGCAAAACTGGATGCTGCTGCCAAGAAACTGGTGGGCATGGAATTGCCTTATGAACTTTCCGAAGGATTGTTCTATTCCATCGCTTCCCCGCTCACGGTGACCGAGGCGTATGCCAACGGCAAGGAAGCCGTGGCAGCCGTTATCTCTTTCCGCATCAAGATAAACGAACCTTTGACGGTAGCCAAAGGCGAAAGCACAGGCTATCCCGTTTGCTATAAGTATGTGGATGCAGGAGGGAATGTAGTGGGAGCAAGCCTGAAATATCCTTTCGGAATGTCTCCCAATCGTGAGGCTGTAGAGCTGAAGGCAGAACAGGTGTTGGACGAGGAGCTGAAGCTCTCTTACGATATGCCTAAGTATGGCGGTGCTTGCAAAGTGGTCTTTATCTCAAAAGAAGAATATGACACATTGAAGAAATAACCGTTATAATAAATAAGGATGAGTATAAGGCGACTTTTAACGATGCTCGCCGTTGTACTGATTGGAGGAGGATTCTCGTGTAGGGCGCAAGTTTTGGAAAATGATTTGTTCTACTTCGAGAATCCTCAGTCTTTATATACAACGGTGGGCGGACTGCTGTCTTCTTCGCAGGAGAAGTACAGCATGGTAGTGGGAAAGAAGGACAATTCCATTCCGATGGTGGACTACATCAAGCGGTACACTCCTTTCGGAGCCGAGAATGTGGAAGTGAGAGAAGGAGATTTGCCGAGCCTTGACTATTACTTCGGCAACCGTTCCAAAGTCTATGTTGTGGCATGGAGGGGCAAGGAACGCCGTATGGACTTGGTGGATGAGATTTATAAATCCCATCGCGCCACTTTGCGCTCACGTACAAACATGCAGATAAACGGTAAAGTGGTGATGCAGGCGGGTGATGTGGAAATAGAAGAGAAAGTGACTTTTATGGGCGATACGGAAGCATTGCACCGTGCGCTCATCATGAAGTTGAGCCAGAGCTTATTGAGTGCGATGGTTCCTCCGATGGATTTTTACTACGACCTTTACCAATATTACGACCCCAAGGCAGATGCCACGGTGCTTGCCCTCTTCTACCGAGTGGAAATCAACCCGGATATGAGGCAGAAATTCCCGGAAGAGTTCAGCGACACGATGCGTCCCGACTTTGAGAAGCATTTCAAGCTGAAACACGGTGCATTGTCCGTGGGCGTTCCGAAGCCGCTTGTACCTCCCGAATTGATAATCGCGATTCCCCAACCGGAACCCGAACCTGAACTGCCTGGGGAACCTGCAACGACTGTAACTCCACAAAAGCAGGAACCTGCTCAGGTCGTTACTTCCGGCTCTTGCGTCTTGAAGCGTTCTTCGCAGACCGCTGTCAGCATCCCTGCATCGGGACGTGAAGTGTTGCAGTTTGCCGAAGCCCCTTGTACGATGTATATTCTGTATAAGCGCGGTCCGCTGCTGGCAATCGACAAAGAGAGCGGCAGCAAGCGCGAAGTGACCACTGCATACGATGCTATGGACATAGCAAGTGTGGCGGTAGATCGTAAAAGAAGGCTGCTGCTCTATACCGGGCGCGGTTTAATCTGCTGGAACGGGAAGAGCATAGCCACTTCACCCGTAATCTTTAAATATGACGGTTCTGCCGGCCGTAACTCAACAGTCACGGTAACATCTGCGGGAGATTTGCTTGTGTATGGAGGTACTTCCTCGCCTACGGTGCTCTTGTCGGCCGACGGCAAGCTGCTTGCATCTTCCGATAAGCTGAAAGGTGACCGGGTGCTGATGATGCCCGACGGCAAGGTGTGGGCAAAGTCGGCGTTTAAAATCGTGTCGGGCAGTTTCTCCGGTGTGCCGGTGGAACATTCCTACGAAGACAAGTGGGGCAATCCTTTGTCCGGTGTAAGGGATATGTGTGCCGACGGCAATGACTTGTTGGTGTGTGGAAGCAATCTGCTTACCTGCCGGAACGGTCAATGGATTCCGCTTTATGAGCCTAAGGGGACTTCTTTCTCCCGGATGGCTGTAGATAGGGAGGGAGTTATTTGGCTGGTTTCGGGTGAGGGAGTGGTGTGCATGGGCAAAGACGGGAAAACTCCTCCGGGAACTCTTGCTTCGCTCAATACTCCGGAGGGGAAGAAGGATTTGGGCTACACCATAGGGCTATATGCCGATGCCAACGGCAATCTTTGGATTGTGACACCCGGCGATGTGATTGTTTATAATCGGGCAGGATTGGTGGGGCTTCTTGCGAAATGAATTTTCAAAAAACGCAATATCTGCCAGCACGCAGCACTACCGCATGCAACTTGCTGATATAATGGATGTAATGCAGTGCTGGCAACTGTGCTGGCAAGTGCTGGCAAATCATTTGCCAGCACTGTGTTTGTTCTAAATGAAGTGCTTTAGATGTTGTTCTCCAGTGTGTTATCGTCTGAAATGCCATTGTCTGTCGTCTGAAACACATGGGCGGAATTAGTGAAAGATAGAGCCTGAAACCGCTTATGCCTTGTCATTTTTCCCCTTATCCCTTATTCTAAACTGCGTCACACGTCCGCGGGCTGTACAGCCCACGTGCGTGTGACGGCGGGTTCACATACGTGTGCCCGACAGCCCACGGACGCGTGGCGCAGTTTAGAATAAAGCTTTCCGTCCTTTAGCACGGTGCATCTCCGCATTATCCATTAAGGAGGCAGGGAAAAAGTACTGCTGTTTCAGGCGAGGAGTCTATAGCTCCGATGAGAAAGAAGGAGGGGAATTGAGTTACTCCGGTAAACAATTGAGTTACTCCGATAAATCACGGTAGATACACTTGCTGGTAAATGGGAATTTATTTCACCACAGAGGACACAGAGTCTCACAGAGTTTTTTTAATGAATTCGAATCCGCAGTATCTGTCATTCAGAGCGTAGCGAAGAATCTACTCTCTTGTTAGGATAGCGCAGCTGTATGCAAGGAGAGTAGATTCTTCGCTACGCTCTGAATGACAGATAGTTTTAGCTTATAAAAGGAGAAAACTCTGTGAGACTCTGTGTCCTCTGTGGTGAAAACTAAATTATCATTTACTTGCGGAACTGTCTGAGGAAGAGTGGGATTTCTACTTCGGGTTGAATCATGGCCTTTCGTGAAAGTGTTTTAAGGAAGTAATGGACTGATAGTGTCGAAGATGCTGTACAATTCTTCTTTCGTTTCTGCCCGCAGCATGGCGATACGCGTATCCCTGAAATTGGGGATGCCCTTGAACAGCGGACTTGCCGCCAGATGTCGGCGTACGTGCAGAATGCCGCGGCGTTCGTCCAGCAGGTTCACGCTGTCCTCCACTTCCTGGCACAGCACGTTCAGCCGCCACTCCGAACTGAGCGGGGGCAGCTCTTCGCCGGTTTCCAGGTAGTGCTTCACTTCCTTGAATATCCACGGGCGGCCGAAGCTGGCACGGCCTATCATGATGGCATCTACGCCGTAGAGGTCGAAACACTCTTTGGCGCGTTGGGGGGTGGTGATGTCGCCGTTGCCTATGATGGGGATGTGCATGCGCGGGTTCTTCTTCACTTCGCCGATGAGTGTCCAGTCCGCCTCACCGGTATACATCTGGGCGCGGGTACGGCCGTGGATGGTGAGGGCGGCAATGCCGCAGTCCTGCAACTGCTCGGCAAGGTCTACGATGATTTTACTGTTGGCATCCCAGCCCAGGCGGGTCTTCACGGTGACGGGAATCTTCACGGCATCTACCACGGCACGAGTGATTTCCAGCATCAGCGGAATGTTCTGTAGCATACCGGCACCGGCACCCTTGCCGGCAACGCGCTTCACGGGGCAGCCGAAGTTGATGTCCAGCGTGTCCGGATGTGCCTGCTCCACAATGCGGGTGGCTTCTACCATGGTGGCGGTGTCCCGTCCGTATATCTGTATGGCTACGGGCCGCTCTTCATCGCTGATGTTCAGTTTCTGCTGGGTCTTGCCTACGGAGCGTATCAAGGCATCGGCAGAAACGAACTCGGTATATACCATGTCTGCTCCGAAGTGCTTGCACATCAGGCGGAAAGCAGGGTCGGTGACGTCCTCCATCGGGGCGAGGAATACGGGGCGTGGGCCCAGGTCTATATCTTTAATCTTCATAATCTAAGCGGATTTGTCCGCAAAAGTACAGAAAAAAGCCTACCTTTGCATACTCTAATTCAAAAAGAAATGATGAAACACTCAATCAGTGACTTCGAAATCATGGCACCGGTAGGCTCGCGCGAATCTCTCGCAGCAGCCATACAAGCAGGTGCCGACTCCATCTATTTCGGTATCGAGAACCTGAACATGCGTGCCCGTTCGGCAAATACCTTCACTATCGACGATTTGCGGGAAATAGCCCGGACGTGCGACGAACATGGCATGAAGAGCTACCTCACCGTCAATACCATTATATACGACCATGACATTCCGCTGATGCGTACCATTGTAGATGCGGCAAAGGCGGCAGGCATCTCGGCAGTCATTGCCGCTGATGTGGCAGTGATGAGCTATGCCCGGCAGATAGGGCAGGAGGTACACCTCAGCACACAGCTCAACATCAGCAACGTGGAAGCCCTGCGCTTCTATGCACAGTTTGCCGATGTGGTGGTGCTGGCGCGTGAGCTGAATTTGGAGCAGGTGGCAGAAATCTACCGACATATCCGTGAGGAGAATATCTGCGGTCCCAGTGGAGAGCAGATACGTATAGAGATGTTCTGTCACGGTGCGCTTTGCATGGCAGTCAGCGGAAAGTGTTATCTCTCATTGCATGAAATGAACCACTCCGCCAACCGCGGTGCCTGCATGCAGGTATGCCGCCGTAGTTATACGGTGCGCGACAAGGAGACGAATGTGGAATTGGAGGTGGACAACCAATACATCATGTCCCCCAAAGACTTAAAAACTATCCACTTCATGAACAAGATGCTGGATGCAGGTGTTCGTGTTTTCAAAATAGAAGGACGTGCCCGCGGACCCGAGTACGTGCGCACGGTAGTGGAGTGTTACAAAGAAGCCATCCGTTCCTATCTGGACGATACATTCACCGATGAGAAGATTGCCCGGTGGGACGAACGTTTGAAGACGGTCTTCAATCGTGGTTTCTGGGACGGCTACTACCTGGGACAACGCTTGGGCGAATGGACCAAGAACTACGGTTCTGCCGCTACGGAACGTAAAATCTATGTGGGTAAGGGCATCCGCTACTTCTCAAACATCGGTGTGGCAGAGTTCCTGGTAGAAGCAGCCGAAGTGAGCGTAGGCGACAAGTTGCTGATTACGGGTCCCACAACGGGTGCCGAATTCGTCACTTTGGACGAGGCACGCGTCGATTTGAAACCCGTGCAGACTGTAAAGAAAGGCCAGCATTTCTCGATGAAATCGGTGAAAATACGTCCCAGTGACAAACTCTACAAGCTGGTCAGCGTAGAGGAACTGAAGAAGTTCAAAGGCTTGGATGTGGAGAAACAACGTGGCTAAGTATCAAATAGTAAATAGTCCAATAGTAAATATGAATTATATCTATGAACTTCCCATGAAGGTGCGCGACTATGAATGCGACCTGCAAGGCATCGTCAATAATGCCAATTATCAGCATTATCTGGAGCATACGCGCCATGAGTTTCTGTTGAGTGCCGGCGTCAGCTTTGCCGGACTGCACGAGCAGGGGGTAGACCCGGTAGTGGCACGTATCAATATGGCTTTCAAGACTCCCCTGAGGAGTGGTGACGAGTTTGTCTCCAAGCTTTATATGAAGAAGGAAGGCATCAAGTACGTCTTCTATCAAGACATCTTCCGTGCTTCCGACGGTAAGGTCTGCCTCAAGGGCGTGGTCGAGACCGTGTGTGTAGTCAATGGCCGGTTGAGCGACAGCGAACTGTTCGACCGCCTTTTTGCCCCTTATCTCAACCCGGGTAAGTCCGTGTAATCTTTGGTGGAATGAACAGTGACGAACGGATTTGCAGTATAGCTCTCACACTTTGCCCCGGTATAGGACATATCGGGGCAAAGCGTTTAATAGAGGGTATGGGCAGTGCTGCCGAAGTATTCAGTCGGCGGAAGGAGCTCCCCGAAATCATGCCCGGTGTGAATCCGGGGGTAGTGACGGCTCTTGATTGTCCCGCTGCCTTTCTGCGTGCCGAGCAGGAGATGGAGTTTGTAGAGAAGAATCGTCTTTCCTGCCTGACGTTGAAGGATGAGGCTTACCCTTCCCGCTTGCGTGAATGTGAGGACGCACCGATTGTACTTTTCTTTAAAGGAAACACCGATTTCAACCGCCTGCATGTCGTCGATATGGTAGGTACACGCCGTGCCACCGATTACGGCAAGCAATTCTGTGCCGACTTCCTGCGCGATTTGGCCGTTCTTTGTCCCGATGTGCTGGTAGTAAGCGGACTGGCTTACGGGATAGATATCCATGCCCATCGGGCCGCTTTGGCAAATCATCTCCCTACCGTTGCTGTCCTTGCTCACGGACTGGACCGCATCTATCCGTATGTACACCGGAAAACAGCCATCGACATGCTGGCACAAGGCGGACTGTTGACCGAATTCCTTACCGGGACGAATCCGGACAAGCATAATTTCGTCAGCCGCAACCGTATTGTGGCGGGTATGAGTGATGCTACCATTGTGGTGGAATCTGCCGCAAAGGGAGGTTCCCTTATCACTGCAGAGTTGGCAGAGGGATATCATCGTGACTGCTTTGCCGTTCCGGGGCGTGTTACGGACGAATCTTCCATCGGTTGTAACCGGTTGATACGCGACAACAAGGCCGCCCTTATCCAGAGTGCGGAAGAGTTTGTGCAGATTATGGGCTGGGCCGTAGCGGAGCAGCCTGCCCGGACAGAAGGTATTCAGCGTAATCTCTTTCCGGAACTGACGGAAGAGGAGGAGCTTGTTGTGCGCATCCTTATGCGGCAGGGAGACCTCCATATCAATGCGATGGTGGTGGAAGCGGACATACCCGTCAACCGGATGAGTGCCTTGCTTTTTGAGTTGGAGATGAAGGGAGTGGTCAAGGCAATGGTGGGCGGTGTCTATCACTTGCTGACTTGAGCGCGGCAGGTCTCTTGCCTTACATGGACGGTTTCCCGTATTTCATGATGAACTTTTCCGGGTGGTCCGTCGCTATGATGTCTACCCCCAGGTCGACTGCCTTCTGGTTCTCTTCCGTCTTGTCGTCCAGCCCCAGGACGAGTGCCAGTACCTGCAGGTTGTGCTCACGGCATTTCTTTACGAATTGCGGGGTAAGGGAGTCAATCCAGACGACAGCGATGTCGGGGTGCAGTTCCTTTACGACATGCTCTATGTCTTTTTCACTTTTGATGTAGGCTTGCAGGGTTCTTACCTCGGGTGCCATCTTTCTGAAGCATTTGGCATGATACTCCTTGCTGAAGGTGAAGTTGCAGTTTTCCAGCATGCCTTCGTCCTTTATCAGATTCAGTAATTGGTGCAGACCGCCGTTGCGGTAGTCGATGGTGATTCTTAAACCGTGCTCTTTGGCCTTGCGTAGCAGGTCGGTAAGACGTAGTACCCGTTGTCCGGCAAATCGGGGCGCAAACCAAGAGCCGGCATCCAGTGTGTCGATGTCGGCGGACAGCCATTGGGAGATGGCGCCGGTACCGTTGGTGGTACGGTCGAGGGTGGAATCGTGCAGTACGTAGAAGACACTGTCCTTACTGATGCAGACATCGCATTCTATATTGCCTACACCGTATTTGATGCACGAATCTACGGATGCCATTGTGTTTTCGGGAGCGATGGTGGCGGCACCACGGTGTGCGCTGGTTAGGGGTATCTTGGTGGTGGCAGCAGGCCGTTGGGAACATCCTGCGGTAAGTAGGATTATGGAAAGCAATGCGAGTACCGGTTTTTTCATAATGGGCTCAAGTGGTGATGTTTTCTTCTTTAACAGTTATAAAAGCCATCGAAGATAGCTATTTTTTGTCATTCGGAGAAACGTATGGGCATAAAAAAAGGAGTACCGCTGTACTCCAACCTTTGTTAACCTTAAATCTAATACTATGAAAAAAATCACATTACAAATGTAAGGTTCCCGTTGTTATCTTCCAAATTTCAGAATGTTCCTGCTACTTCTTTTGTATTTCTTTCACTGAATTTTACTGTTTTCGCACACGGATTGACTTTTTGAGAGAGAAGAATCTATTCACAGCGTCCCGGATAAGGCAGAAGTTGCAAATCTGTTTCAATCGTTTCACAGAACCTTTCAGCCTTTGAAAAGAGTGATGGAAAGTGATTTTTATTCGGTAATTATCTTCTACTTTTGTTTGTATACAACGCGAAATTATGGGAAAACGCATTTTTATATATGTCTTTTGGCTACTCCTTTTTTGCATGATGTCGGGGCAGGTAATAGGGCAGAATAAGTCGGTAGAATCCCATAGCCATACTTGTAAAACGGTGCTGGCGTTAAAAAATAATTTGCTTTACGACCTGGCCTTGGCTCCGAACATAGAAGTGGAGCTGCCATTGGGAAAGAGGTGGTCTTTGAATGTTGAGTACAAATGCCCTTGGTGGTCTGACAGCGGATGTAATTTCTGCTATCAGCTCCTTTCGGGAGGGACAGAGGCGCGTTACTGGTTGGGAAACCGCCATACGCGCGGAAGATTGTCCGGACACTTCCTGGGAGCATATGCCGAAGGAGGTACCTATGATTTTCAGTTGAAAAAGGAGAAGGGATACCGGGGGAAGTATTACGCAGCTGCAGGAATAACTTATGGATACGTGCGTCCACTGGCTCGGCATCTGGCGATTGAATTCAGTGTGGGCATTGGATACTTGGATACGGAGTACAGGAAATATACTTCTTATGGAAATGACTTGGTTTGGGTCAGCAGTGGAAAGTATCACTTTATCGGGCCGACAAAAGCAAAAATTTCTTTGGTATGGCTTCTAACGTCGGGGAGATGAGTGGTATGAAAGATGCACGGCATATGATTCTCTGGCTGTTCTTCGGACTGTTGCCAATGCTGGGAAGCTGTGACTTCCGCGATATGCTGGATGATTATCCCGTTAGCGGAGTACAGATTAAACTGGATTGGAAAGGGGTGACGGATAAGCTGCCGCAGACCATGCGGATTATCTTCTATCCGAAAGATACTCAGGGGAGAAAGGTTGAAAGTTATCTGCCTGCCGGAGGGGGTGAGGTGAAGGTACCGCCGGGGAAGTATGCGGTGGTGGCCTATAACTTCAATACGGAGAGTATACAGATACGGGGCGACGAGAGTTATGAGACGATTGAGGCTTTTACGGGACACTGTACGGGGCTGGATGTACACGAAGATATGGTTTGGTCGCCCGACCCTTTGTATGTGGTGGCTTTGGACGAGGTGGAAATAAGGCAGAGTGATGTGGCGCTTCCGTTGAACTGGAAGCCGGAAGCGGTAGTGGACCATTATTCCTTTGATATAAAGGTGGAAGGATGGGATAGAATATCGAGCATCATCTGCCATGTGGACGGCTTGAACGGAAGTTACTTTATAGGCAACCGTGCTTGCCATTTGAGCGAGGTACCTATATGTGTGGATACAAAGCGTGAAAACGGGCTTTTATGGGGGTATTTCTCCAGTTTTGTATTACTGAAAGATACCAAGACCCGTGCGGATAGTCCTATGTTGCTGACACTGAAGATTGTGAAACGAGATAAAACGGTTCAAGAGGTGAAGGTGGATATCACGGAAGTGATTGAAACAGCTCCTCCCTCGGGAGGAGGCGAAGAAGAACCTGATGTGGGCGTTCCTGGGTCGGAAATCCATATCGAGGTTCCCGTACCGGAGGACAAGGTTGTGGTGGATGATTTGGAACCGGGAACCGATGAAGGAGATGGAGGGATTGGTGGCGATGTGGATGATTGGGATGATGAGACGGATGTGGAGCTACCGGTGAATTGATAGCAAACAGACAAATAAATATATTAACTTTAATAACAGACAATTATGAAGAAGGTTTTATTTTTGGCTTTGGCTGCAGCAGCAGTAATGAGTTGCTCGGAAAGTGAGGAGATAGAGAATGCCGGACAAAAGGCAGAGATTAAATTGGGAACAGTAGTGGGTAACACTACGAGAGCCACAGTGACTGATTTGCCGGAATTGCAGAAGGTAGGGTTCACTGTGTATGCTTATAATACGGGAGCGACAGCAATGGCCTCCGTTGCGACTTTTGATGCGATGAAGGAATTCATGACAGATGTTAAAGTAACCTATAGTGCTCCCAACTGGAGTTTGACTGGGGGAACATATTATTGGCCAATGACGGATAACTTGCAGTTCTTTGCTTACGGGAATCCGGGTACCGGAGCCTTGACGTACAATCAACCGGCTGCTGGTGCTATATATCCTTCCATTACTTATACGGTAGCAGATGTAGCTGCCCAAACGGACTTGGTAGCCGCGAAAGTGACGGATGCAACCAAGGCATCAAATGCCAGTGGGGTATCTTTGAAATTCGGCCATATACTGACCCAAATAAATTTCACTGTCAAGGCAGCCGACGCTTTGACTTATAAACTGAAAACACTTACAATATCCGGCGTGCACAATAAGGGAACTTATGGTTTTGATGATTCAACATGGAAGTCACAAGAAGGAACAGCCACTTATGCGCATACGATTGCCGGCAGTGCATTGGAAGTGAATACAACGGGTGTGGAAGTGAATACAGCCTGGATGTTGATGCCCCAGACGTTGGATACGAATGCCAAAATCAATGTTGTCTATGACATCTATGAGAAAGACGTTCTTCTTGATACTGTAACTTCCGCCATTGACTTGAATGATACACAAGCCTGGGGTGAAGGCAAAAAGATACGTTATACGCTGACGCTGGCCAATAAGGCGGCAAAAGTAACCTTTGTACCTGAAGTTGGTCCATGGAGTACGGCTGATGATACGAACGTGGAAAAATAAAACGGCACTGTCCGCAATAAAAAACTGAATTACTTCTATTTTATTCATTCCCCGAAACTTCTTTATGAAAGTTTTCGGGGAATGTTTCTTTTATGAGTATTATTTATCTATTTTTGTCACTGCAACAAACAAACAAATCTACTTGCCGATGCCCAACTCTTCTGCTTGCAGAGGTAAAAAACAATGCGCTCAATGTCCCAAGGCTGTGGACAATGCAATAATATATGCTTCCCACCCCAGAGGATTCCATCTGCCGGCGCGAAAGTGTGAGGAAAATATTATAATTTTCCTGCTGAAAGGAGAAGTGCTTGTCAACAGTAAGGAGTATGCGGGAACTGTGTTGCATGCAGGTGAGTTCATCCTTCAAGCTATTGGTTCCAAGTACGAAATACTTGCCATGACGGATGTGGAATGCGTTTGTTACCGGTTCAGTAAGCCTGAATTCTTCTGTGAGGACCGGTATAACCATATTATGAAAGAGGTTACCCCTCCATTGATATTCTATCCTTTGACCATTACTCCCGAGTTGCAGCTCTTTCTGGAAAGTTCCAAGGCCTATTTGTCCGAGGAGAAGATTTGCCGGGAAATGCTTTGTTTCAAACGGAAAGAACTTGCTTTCATTCTTGGAAATTACTACTCCGACTATGAGCTTTCCATGCTGATACATCCTCTTGCCCAGTATACTAATTCCTTCCACTACTTTGTCTTGCAGAATCATGCCAAAGTCAAGACGGTAGAGGAACTTGCCCAGTTGGGAGGATATACAGTAGCTACTTTCCGGCGTATATTCAATTCTGTTTTTCATCAACCGGTGTACGAGTGGATGATGGAACGGAGGAAGGAAAGCGTGGTTTATGAACTTCGTTATACGGATGCTTCTATATCAGAGATTTGCTATAAATATGGCTTTGAATCGCTGCCTCATTTTTCCAATTTCTGCAAAAAGAATTTCGGGGCTTCTCCCCGTAGCTTGCGTGCCGGCAATTTATCTGAAGTAAACGGCATGTCATAAAAAACTCCTCCGGCGGTTTCCCGGCAGAGGAGTCTCTTGTGATATTAATCAAATATAGTGAAAGCTGAGTGATAAATCTGAGCTTGCTCAAAAGGTTTATCCGAAGCGCATCCTATATTATTTGCAGAAAGACCGGATTAGTCTTTCAGTTTCGCAATGATAAAGTCGCGGTTCAGGCGAGCAATGTTGCTGATGGAAACATTCTTCGGGCATTCAGCTTCGCACGCACGAGTGTTTGTACAGTTACCGAAACCGAGTTCGTCCATCTTGCTCAACATAGCCTTGGCACGGCGCAATGCTTCCGGTTTGCCTTGGGGCAACAGGTTCAGCTGGCTCACCTTGGCAGAAACGAACAGCATAGCAGAACCGTTCTTACAAGCAGCCACACAAGCACCACAACCGATACAGCTGGCAGCATCCATAGCCTCGTCAGCGATGGGCTTCGGAATCAGGATAGCGTTGGCATCCTGGGGAGCACCGGTACGTACGCTGACGTAGCCGCCTGCCTGCATAATCTTGTCGTAGGCCGTACGGTCGACCATCAAGTCCTTGATAACCGGGAAACCGGCAGAGCGCCACGGTTCAACAGTGATGGTATCGCCGTCGTTGAAACGACGCATATAAATCTGGCAAGTCGTAGCGCCGGTTGCAGGACCGTGGGGGTGTCCGTTGATGTAGAGCGAACACATACCGCAGATACCTTCGCGGCAGTCGTGGTCGAATACAACCGGTTCTTTACCTTCAGAAATCAGCTGTTCGTTCAAGATATCCAGCATTTCGAGGAATGAAGTATCGCCCGGGATATCTTTCATTTGGTATGTTTCAAAAGCGCCTTTTGCTTTCGGACCCTTCTGGCGCCATACCTTGAGCGTAAATGATATATTTTTATCCATTTTCTTTAATTCTTTAAATGTTCAACTTCCCGATTAGCTCTTGTAGTTACGAGTCTGTACCTTGATTGCTTCGTAAACCAGCGGCTCTTTCAGCAATACCGGTTCCTTTTCGTCAGAACCCTGATATTCCCAGCAAGCCACGTAGAAGTAGTTTTCATCGTCACGCTTGGCTTCGCCTTCTTCAGTCTGATATTCTTCACGGAAGTGACCGCCGCAGCTTTCGTTACGGTTCAGTGCATCGTAAGCAACCAGCTCGCCCATAGTGATGAAGTCGTACAGACGGATAGCCTTGTCGAGTTCTACATTCATACCTTCCTTGTCGCCTGGGATGAACAGTTCTTTCTCGAACTCCTTGCGGACTTCTTTCAGCTTCTTCAGACCTTCCTTCAAGCCTTCGGCCGTACGTCCCATACCTACATATTCCCACATAATGTGGCCCAGTTCCTTGTGGATAGAGTCTACAGACTTCTTACCCTTGATGTTCATCATCCAGTCAATCTTCTCCTGAACGGCCTTTTCTGCAGCTGCAAATTCGGGCAGGTCGGTAGAGAAACGGGGAACTGTAATCTGGTCGGCCAGATAGTTCTGGATAGTGTAAGGCAATACGAAGTAACCATCGGCCAGACCTTGCATCAGGGCGGAAGCACCGAGGCGGTTTGCACCGTGGTCGGAGAAGTTACATTCACCGATGGCGAACAGTCCCTTGATGGAGGTCATCAGTTCGTAGTCAACCCAGATACCACCCATGGTATAGTGGATAGCCGGATAAATCATCATCGGGTTTTCGTATGGGCTGACATCAGTGATTTCTTCATACATATCGAAGAGGTTGCCGTAACGTTGTGCAACGACATCTTTACCCAGACGGTTGATAGCTTCGGAGAAGTCAAGGAATACGGCAAGACCGGTGTTGTTTACGCCGAAGCCCTTGTCGCAGCGTTCTTTGGCAGCGCGGCTGGCAACGTCACGCGGAACGAGGTTACCGAATGCCGGATAACGGCGTTCCAGGTAGTAGTCGCGGTCTTCCTCGGGAATATCTTTTCCTTGCAGTGTACCTTCCTGCAGTTTCTTGGCATCTTCCAGCTTCTTCGGAACCCAGATACGACCATCGTTACGCAGAGATTCGGACATCAAAGTCAGCTTAGACTGCTTGTCACCGTGAACCGGGATACAAGTGGGGTGAATCTGTACGTAAGCAGGGTTGGCAAACCAGGCACCTTTACGGTAGCAAGCCATTGCTGCAGAGCAGTTACATGCCATTGCATTGGTAGAAAGGAAGTAGGCATTGCCGTAACCACCGGTAGCGATTACCACAGCGTGGGCGGCAAAACGTTCCAATTTACCGGTAACGAGGTTCTTTGCAATGATACCGCGGGCACGTCCGTCAATGAGGACAACGTCTTCCATTTCGTAGCGGGTATACAGTTTCACAGTGCCTACGTTCACCTGGCGGCTCAATGCAGAGTATGCACCCAGCAACAGCTGCTGTCCGGTCTGACCCTTGGCATAGAAAGTACGGGATACCTGAGCACCACCGAAAGAACGGTTGTCCAGTGTACCGCCGTATTCGCGGGCGAAAGGAACACCTTGTGCAACGCATTGGTCGATAATATTGTTGGATACTTCAGCCAGACGGTAAACGTTAGCTTCGCGGGCACGGTAGTCGCCACCCTTTACTGTATCGTAGAACAGACGGTATACAGAGTCACCGTCGTTTTGGTAATTCTTAGCAGCATTGATACCACCTTGTGCAGCGATGGAGTGTGCACGGCGCGGAGAGTCCTGGATGCAGAAGTTGAATACTCTGAAACCCATTTCGCCCAGAGAGGCGGCAGCACTGGCACCGGCAAGTCCGGTTCCTACTACGATGATGTCCAGACGACGCTTGTTGGCAGGGTTCACTAATTTTTGGTGAGCTTTATAATTGGTCCATTTCTCAGCCACCGGTCCTTCCGGTATTTTAGAATCTATCTTAGTCATAATGCTATTACAATTTAATCATTTACAATAATTTATCAGCAAGCGCCGCTGCACATCAGTGATTTGATGAAGAATACGACAACTACCAGAGCGAAGCATACAACAACGATAGTGGAGTAGATGTTGGAGATACATTTCCAACGGTTGATCCATACTTTGTTGTTCCAGCCCAAAGACTGCATGGAGCTCCAGAAACCGTGAGTGAGGTGGAACCACAATGCGCCCAGCCAAACGAGGTAAAGCACTACGAATACCGGATTGCTGAAGGTGTTTTGAATGTGATAGACACCGTTGGCTGCATATGCCAGCGTGAGGGTGTCAGCATGCATGCCCATGTTGTGCATCAACTCGGGAAGCTGCATTTTAGCCCAGAAGTTTACCAGGTGCAGGCCCAAACCCACGATTACGATGATACCCAGTACGAGCATGTTCTGAGAAGCCCATTCCACAGTCTTGGGCTTTTCCGTAACGGCATAACGTTCGCTACCACGTGCCTTACGGTTCTGCATAGTCAGCCAGAAAGCGTAGATGATGTGGATGATGAATAAGGCAGCCAGACCTACCGTAGCCACCAATGCGTACCAGTTTGCTCCCAGGAACTCACAAACCATGTTGTAGCCATTAGCCGAGACTAATGCAACCAGGTTCATCGCCATGTGAAATGTCAGAAACAGGACAAGGGCGATACCGGTAACGCTCATCACCACTTTCCTTCCTACAGATGAATTACTTAACCACATAAATGATTGAATTTAAGTTATTTAATAGTTTGAAAATTTGTTCTATCAGGATACTTCTGTAAATGTTTCGCAAAAATAGGAGAAATCCAGCGATAAAGCAAGCGATTAAAGAAATAATTCCGTAATCCGGCAGAATGCGAAGTTTACGGACAAGTAAAAGGTTTACTCGTCCTCCTGGTCTTTGCCTTGCTCTTTGCAGATAATGGAAATCTTTTCTCCGTTTGCTGAACGTTTTCTCAGGGCGCGGGGCGTGTCTCCGAAAGAGTCTTTGCAGAAGTGGGCAAAGTGGGATAGGGAATCAAAGCCATAGCGGGCGCTGATGACTGAAATGCGTTGTTTGGTGTATTGCAGGTCGTTCAGAATTCCTTCACGTTTCTTGTCCAGAATCCATTCATAGACCGGGACCCCATACATATTTTTAAACAGACGGCGGAATGTGGTGGTGGTATATCCACCGAGGTGGGCAAACTCTTCCACATTCTTCACCTTGTCGTAGTTCTGCATGACGAAATATTGGAAGCTTTCCGTATAAGTGCTGATGGGGTAGAAGAATGTACTGATTTGGTGTAGCGGATAGTAGCATGTCAATATGTATACCAATTCCTGGCATTTCATTTCAATGTATTTGCTGCACGCATAGGGTTGCTCGTTGAGGTAGCAGGCAAGGCTTTTCAGGAGCCCTTCGAGCATGGAAATCGCGGTAAGCGGGGTATAAGTCAAGGGGGCTTCCGAGCGTTTCAGTATCTCCTTGTAGCGCTCTTCGCAAATCAGAGGAAGCTCGGTGAACCAATACACAATATATTCCACTTCGGTCAAAGCCAGGAGTTCTACTTTGGAGCCGATGGCTTGCAAGATGAGCTGGCGGCTTTGGAGAGTGGTGCCCGGATATTCGTCACTGTTTACAAGTAATTCACCTTTCAGCATAAATATCATGCAGTTCTGTGTGCACTTTTCAGCAGAGAAATGTTGTCCCTTGGGGTAGTGGCGGTAAACCAATACTCCTTCTGATTTTTGGGGACATACCATACAATCAATCTGTCGGTTGCAGCAAGTTTCCAGTCTCATGAAATGATTAGCGAATTATTATAAATGTGGCAACAAAGATAGAATTTTTTTGTGAAAACTCTATCTATTTGTCCTATCTTTGCGTCAAACTAATATAAAGGACTTATGAAAAAGGCTATTTTTTTTGTATATTTTATCTGCCTTGTTGTATCCGGTCTTTCGGCACAGAATTGGGATATTAACACTTTGCACCGGGTTAACAGTTGGGATGGCAAGTTTGTCCGTAACTATAATAAGATAATTTCACGTTCGGAGCCCTATGTTGCTGTCGGTGTTCCGGTGGCGATGGCGGTTGCCGCTTGGATAAAACATGATAAGGGTTTGCTGAAAGATGCGGTCTACGTAGGTACAAGTGTAGCGGGGGCTTTTGTTGTGACTTATGGAATGAAATATCTGGTGGACCGTGAGCGTCCTTATGATAAATATCCCGACAGAGTGCATGCATATAGCCATGAAGGCAGCCCGTCTTTTCCTTCTGGACATACGGCGACGGCTTTTGCCCTTGCCACCTCGCTCAGTGTAAAGTATCCTAAATGGTATGTGATAGCTCCGTCTGCCCTGTGGGCTTGTTCCGTGGGAGTTTCCCGTATGAACGAGGGAGTGCATTATCCGTCAGATGTGTTGGCGGGGGCTGCAATCGGTGCTGGATGTGCTGTGGTCAACATCTACGTCAACAAGTGGCTGAATAAGTGGCTGTTCGGAGAATGATTTTAGGCGCGAATTACGCGGAATACGCGGAGTTAGATAAACTAAATCCGCATAATCCGCGCCTAAGTTTGTTTCAAGTCGGCTATTGGATAATAGTGCTGTAGATGCCTTCGTTCAGCACTTTTAGAGCTTGCTGCACGCTCTGGTTCGTGCTGTTCATCACCTGGAAGTATTCGTTCATGTCCCATAGGTCACGGGCTATCAAGGCTTTAAGTTGTGTCTTGATGAGCGGTAGGGATTGGTTGTACTGTTTCTCGTCAAACTTGATTTTCTCTTTGTCGGCAAGCGTACGTATTTCGGCAAGGAAGTTATCGTCTATCTCGAACTTCTCGTTGAAGGCTTCGAATTTCTTGTATTTGTTCTGCAACTCCTTCCGGTGCTTCTCGATGTAGCCGGTAGTGGCTTTGATAACCACGCCTTTGGCTACGAGGTTGCGGTGATAGTCTGTGTACTGGGTAGTGTCGATGGGGACGAAGAAGTCGGGCATGATACCTCCACCTCCGTAAACGGTACGTCCCATACGCTTGGTCTGTGCTTTCAGGGAGTCGGCAAAATGGATACTGTCCGCATGAATCATTTCTCCATGATTGAAGCGGTCTATCAGTTCCTGGTTATACTTATCCTGACTGTTCTCGCCGGTTAGGCGGCCGTCGAGGTTGGCGGTGCTGTCGTAAGGCTTCTGGATACAACGGCCCGAAGGAGTATAGTAGCGGGCGATAGTGAGGCGAATCATGGAACCGTCCGGCAGGTCGATAGGACGCTGTACTAATCCCTTGCCGAAGGTGCGGCGTCCTACTACCACGCCTCTGTCCCAGTCCTGGATGGCTCCGGTCACGATTTCACTGGCAGAAGCGGAGTACTCGTCCACCAATATGATGAGACGGCCGTTCTTGAAGTTGCCCGTACCTTTGGCAAAGAAATCACTGCGGCGTGCGGCTCTTCCTTCGGTGTAGACGATGAGTTCTTTTTGCTTCAGAAATTCGTTGGCAAGGTCGATGGCGGCATTCAGATACCCTCCTCCATTTCCTTGCAGGTCGAGGATGAGGTCTTTCATTCCTTTCTTTTGCAGGCTTTTCAGGGCTTCTGCAAACTCTTCGGCGGTGGTTGCCCCGAAGCGGTTGATACGGATATAGCCGGTTTTGGGTTGTATCATGTAAGATGCGTCCAGGCTGAGGATGGGAATTTTGTCACGCTTCACGGTGAAGTACAGCTGGTCGTCCACGCCACGGCGCACAATGGTGAGTTTCACTTCCGAGTCTTTCGGTCCGCGCAGGCGGCTCATAATATCTTCCGTGCTCATTTTTACTCCGGCAATGGCGCTGTCATTGACGGCTACGATACGGTCGCCGGCAAGGATGCCCACCTTCTCGGAAGGTCCGTTGCTCACGGGTTGTATCACAAGCAGGGTATCTTCTATCATCTGAAACTGTACGCCGATGCCCTCGAAATTGCCTTGCAACGGCTCGTTCATCTTCTTCACTTCTTCGGCGTTGTTGTAGGTGGAGTGCGGGTCGAGTTGTGCCAGCATCTTGATGATGGCTTCTTCCACCAGCTTGTCTTCATCCACCTTGTCCACATAAAGGTTGGTGATGGCAAACTCTGCCATTTGCAGTTTGCGCAGGGCTTCATTGTTCGGCTTTTGCGCTTGCGCCGTCACCGCGCATATACATATTATAATAGTAAATAGTTTTTTCATCATTTCCATTTTAATCCCTAATCCTTTATCCTTAATCCCTAATCCCTAATCTCCATTCCCTCCGGTATGAACATGCTTATGTCCTTGCCGTATTGCAGCAGTTCGCGCACGGTGGTGGAACTGACGCAGGTAAGTTCCGGCTCGGTGAAGAGCAGGATGGTTTCTATGCCGGTCAGTTTGCGGTTGATGTCGGCAATGGTTTCCTCGTATTCGAAATCCTTCACGGTGCGTATGCCGCGTATTATCAGACTGGCATCTACCTGCCGGGCAAAGTCGATAGTCAGGCAGTCATAGGACTGCACAATGATGCGCGGCTCGTTCCGGTAGTAGTCTCGTATCATTTGTTCGCGCTTTTCCAAGGGGAAATACGTATTCTTATTTTCATTGATGCCGATGCCTATGACGATTTCGTCTATAAAAGTCAGTGCACGGCTCACTACCGAAGAGTGTCCGATAGTAAACGGGTCGAATGTTCCCGGAAAGATAGCTCTTCTCATGATGCCAAATCTTCTTCTATAACCAAGTTGTTGATAATAAAGTTTTGTCGTTCCATGGTATTCTTACCCATGTAGAATTCCAGCAGCTCTTTTACGAGGTCTGTCTTGCGCAGGGACACTTGTTCCAGACGCATATCCTTGCCGATAAAATGCTTGAACTCGTCGGGCGAGATTTCTCCCAGACCTTTGAATCGGGTGATTTCGGGGTTGGGACCCAGTTCTTCAATGGCTTTCACACGTTCCTCCTCTGTATAGCAATAACTTGTCTTCTTTTTGTTGCGCACGCGGAAGAGAGGGGTTTGCAGGATATATACATGCCCTTTCTTTATCAGGTCGGGGAAGAACTGCAGGAAGAAGGTGATGATGAGCAGGCGGATGTGCATGCCGTCCACATCGGCATCGGTAGCTACGATGACTTTGTTGTAGCGCAGTGTCTCTATGCCGTCTTCTATATTCAAGGCTGCTTGAAGCAAGTTGAATTCTTCGTTTTCATAAACTACTTTCTTGGTGAGTCCGTAGGAATTTAGCGGTTTACCACGCAGGCTGAATACTGCTTGGGTATTCACGTCGCGGCTCTTGGTGATGGAACCGCTGGCGGAGTCTCCCTCGGTAATGAAGATGCAGGATTCGGTTTCCTGGTCTTTGCCTTTACCGTCACTCAAGTGGTAGCGGCAGTCGCGCAGCTTGCGGTTGTGCAGGTTGGCTTTCTTGGCGCGTTCGCGTGCCAGCTTGGTGACGCCGGCAATGGCTTTGCGCTCTTTCTCGGAGTCTTGTATCTTTTGCAGCATCACTTCGGCCACAAGCGGGTTCTTGTGGAGGTAGTTGTCCACTTCCGTCTTGATGAAGTCTCCTACGTATTTGTTCACCGTGGGGCCGGCGGGCTTGTGTTCCTGCGGCGCGGCAGGCCACATGTTGTTGCTGCCCAGTTTCGTTTTGGTCTGGCTCTCGAACATGGGTTCCTCCACGTCGATGGCAATGGCGGCTACCAGTCCGTTGCGGATGTCGGCATATTCCTGGTTCTTGTTGTAGAACTCCTTGATGGTACGGGCAATGTGTTCCTTCAAGGCAGTCTGGTGTGTGCCGCCTTGGGTGGTGTGTTGCCCGTTGACAAAGGAGTAGTACTCTTCGCCGTATTGGTTGGTGTGTGTGAAGGCAATCTCGATGTCCTCTCCTTTCAGGTGGATGATGTCGTAAAGGCCTTCGCTGGTCATGTTGTCTTTCAGCAAGTCCTCCAGCCCGTGGCGGGAAACGATGCGCTGGCCGTTGTAAATGAAGGTGAGGCCCGTATTCAGGTAGGTGTAGTTGCGCAGCAGGGTTTCTACGAACTGGTTCTGGAAGGAATAGTTCAGGAAGAGTGTGGCGTCCGGTTCGAAGAAGATATAGGTTCCGCTTTCTTCTGTCGAGTCTTCGGTCACATCACTCAACAGCGTTCCTTTCTCGAAGATGGCGGTACGTACTTTGCCGTCGCGGTAACTGCGTACCTCGAAACGGCTACTCAGCGCATTGACCGCCTTGATGCCCACGCCGTTCAGTCCGACACTTTTCTTGAAAGCCTTCGAGTCATATTTACCCCCGGTATTCAGTTTGCTGACCGCCTCTACCAGTTTGCCTTGCGGAATGCCTCGTCCATAGTCGCGTACGCTGACACGCAGACTGTCTTCTATAGTCACTTCTATACGCTTTCCGGCACCCATCTTGAACTCGTCGATGCTGTTGTCCATCACTTCTTTCAGCAACACATAGATGCCGTCATCGTTCTGTGAGCCGTCGCCCAGACGGCCTATGTACATACCGGAACGGACACGGATATGCTCCATGTCGTCCAGGTGGCGGATGTTGTCGTCGGTATATTCCACGCTGGAAACGGGGCTCTCTGTGATATTGTTGTCTGCTTCTTCCAGCGGCAGGGTCATATTGTTGTTATCTTCCATAAGTACGTTATTCCTTCATATTGCGCATTGCGACAAAGGTAATGAGAAATTCGGGGGTTCGCAAAAAAATAATGTCTTTTATGGACTTCTGACAAGCTTATATTCTGGATTTAGAACTTATTTTATTCCTTTCACAAAGCATCTTCTCCGTTTATGCTGTTCCGTCTTGAAGTACTCCCACTGCGCTTGCACCTTGCCGTTCAGCTCCAGCTCCGGATTACTCTCGGCATACTCGAAACCAAGTTGCTGATAGACGGGGATAAGGTCGGAGAACAACAATGCATTTACCCCCTTGTTCTGATACTCCGGTTTCACGGCAACCAGCAGCAAATCGAGCATCTTGGGATATTTCTTCAAGAAGATGGTCTTGGCCAGGTGATACCAACCCATAGGAAGCAGGCGCCCGTGGGCTTTTTGCAACGCTTCGGCGAGTGACGGCATGGAAATGCCTACGGCAAGCAGCTGGTCATCGGCATCGGTAATCAATGTCACCATGCGTAGGTCGAGGATGGGCAGGTACATCTTGACGTATTGGTCAATCTGCCGTTGGCTCAGTGCAGAATAGCCATAGAGTGGCTGATAGGCTTCGTTCATCAGTTCGAAGATGGCCTGACCGTAGTCTTGGGCAATCTTCTTGGCAGATGTGTATTTCTTTACCTTGAGGTTATACTTGCGCTGGATGAGGTCGGAGATGCGCTTGTGCTTGTCGGGTATGGCGTCGGGAATGTAGATTTTGTATTCCACCCAATCGGCATCCTTCTCAAAGCCCATGCGTTCCAGATGTTGCGGATAATAGGGATAGTTATAAATGGTGGCCATGGTGCTGAGCTGGTCGAATCCTTCGATGAGCATACCTTCGGCATCGAAATCTGTGAATCCCAGCGGGCCTTGTATATGTGTCATTCCCCGTTCTTTTCCCCATTCTTCCACGGTGCGAATCAGGGCATCGGAGACTTCCGCATCATCGATGAAGTCTATCCAGCCGAAGCGGACTTCCTTTTTGTTCCAGGTTTGGTTTGCCTTGTGGTTGATGATGGCAGCTACACGTCCTACGATTTTACCTTCCCGATAAGCCAGGAAATAGTCGGCTTCACAAAATTCGAATGCAGCGTTTTTCTTCTTGTTGAAGGTGTTGAGCATGTCATCGAAAAGGTCGGGGACGGAATAGGGGTTGTTTTTGTATAGCAGGTAGTTGAAACGGATAAAGCGCTCCAGTTCCCGTCTTGTGGTTACTTTCTTGATTGTAATTGCCATAGTTGTTCAATATTGAGACCACAAAGGTAATGCAAACTGAGAGCAGAACAAAATAAGCTTGCTTATTTTTTATGCCGAGGTACAGCTTGCCTTATTTAAAAATACGTGATAATCTTTAAAATACCGCGTAGGGTGTTTGTAAATTTGCTGTTAGAGGTTGTATATCAGTACCGCTGTGTAGGCAATGTAGCAGAGAATCAGAATGCTTCCTTCCACCCGGGTGATGATGCGTTTCCCGAAAAAGATACCGAACAGCCAAAGCAGGATGCTGGACCCTACGAGTACCCACAAATCGAAATTGGTGATGCCCGTCAGACGCAGTGGAGTGATGGAGGCCGAACAACCCAGTACGAAGAATATATTGAAGAGATTACTTCCGATGACGTTTCCGATGGCTATTTCGGGGTTTTTCTTCAAGGCGGCTACGATGGAGGTGGCGAGTTCGGGTAATGAAGTGCCGCCTGCTACGAGCGTCAGCCCGATGATGGATTCGCTGACACCCAATCCGCGGGCTATGCCGCTGGCACCGTCTACAAAGAAATTACCTCCGATGATGAGGCCGGCAAGTCCGCCGAGAATGTATAGGGCGGACTTCCACGCGGGTAACAGCCTGATTTCGTCTTCTTCCTGTAAGTGCTCCTTTTCCGGTTCCTTCATACTTCCATCCCTTTTTGCAATGGCAAAAGTATAACTCAGGAAAATGGTAAAGAAGCATAGCAGCAATAGGCCGTCGGTGATGCTGAGTATGTTCTCCCCACTGCTGTCCAGTAAGACGTCGTTGGCACAAATCAGCAGGGCGAAGGATGAAAGGATGCAAAGGGGGATTTCGCGTTTCAGTGTGTTACGGGTAATGGCTATCGGGGCAAAAAGGGCCGTACAACCCACAATCATCAGGGTATTGAACGTATTGCTTCCCACCACATTGCCAATGGCAATGTCTGCACTGCCTTTGAGAGCAGAGGATATGCTGACGGTGAGTTCCGGTGCGGAAGTGCCGAAGGCAACAATGGTAAGCCCGATGACGATGGACGGTATATGGAAACGTTTGGCAACGGATGCGGCACCGTCTGTCAAGCCATTGGCACCCAGAAGAATGAGGAGCAGTCCTCCGACAAGAAACAATATATCCATAGGTATGTCAATTTTGAGTACAAAGATAGTGCAAACCGGATACAGAACTTTCATGTTTGCACCACGAAGTTACGAAAAGAGTGTAATTTATTGGAAATGAGCGTAGGTTAATTGCTCATGATAGTAATAGGTTACGAATTAGTTAGTTATCTACTGCATTATCCTTCTGCGCGTTGCGTAACCTTCAAAGAACTCTTCGTATGCAAAAGTAGCTATTTAATTCGAGATTTTGATATAAACTCCCGTTTTTTATCCCCTCATTCATAAGAATTTTCCGTAAAAGCGGTATTGTCCGTCGGCACACCATTGCCCAAAACGAGTTTGGAACAAACGTGTGCCGACTACCGCATAGCTGGAGAAAAGGGCATTGCCTCACGCCTAAACGATGTTTAGACAGATGAAGCAATGCCCCTTTCTTTTGCGCCTATGCCAAGAGGTGCTTTTACGGGTTTTCAAATGATTTTTCTTTTTTCGCTGTCTCTTTTGCCGGAAGCGGAAAGTGAATGCAGAGTGTGTCAGCCTGCCCCATGAATGAAACAGGCGCCCACACACAGCCGGACAAACCGGGAAGAATGATTGTTGCCACCCGGCTGAACAAGTTCCGTCGGATCGGAAACAATCATACTTCCTTTGTTGTGGTTTGCCCTTTTCACGCTTCCGGTGATGTCTTTTTCCTTTTGGTGATTCTTTTTTTTACGGATTTTCCCCTGAAGTTTTTTTCTACACAATCTGCCTCTGTTTTCGTTTACCTCCATTTTGCGCCTTTCAGTAAGCCGCATCAGTCAGTCATTTTCGTTCTGGGCGCAAAGGTAATTCCGGGATTGGACGGGAAAGCAAGGTCAAGCCTCCTGTTTTCTGCGGAAATCTCCAGCCCTGTGCGGGTAGTATTTCCGCGAAAAACCTTGCATTCCCTAATCCCTACCTTTTTAAGCACCCGAAACGAAAACG
>ERZ791883.30-NODE-30-length-201230-cov-16.758877_pt1 | contig 201230 bp, 201 predicted proteins | sample MGYA00510160_ERZ791883 | MGnify/ENA primary metagenome ERZ791883 (study PRJEB30046, sample SAMN00792072) | human gut metagenome | study: EMG produced TPA metagenomics assembly of the A metagenome-wide association study of gut microbiota in type 2... | reverse complement strand
CATTACAGAGAATAATTCCTAAACAAAAAGCGTTAGTCTTTGTAGAGTTTGAATAGTTGGAGCTAAGCTGTAAAGCCTTTGTTTACAAGGGTTTTACAGCTTTTCCTTTATAGGATTGCATTTTCATTGCATTATTTTTCTTCAACTGTTCTGTGATAGATTGCTGTATGCTGATTGCTAGTATAATTAGCAATGCTTTCAGTAGCAGATTGTACTTGTAATATTCCAGTCAGCTTTTTAGCAACTTCAAGATTCGTATTCGGATACAGGTGACCATAAGTGCCGAGTGTTGTCTGTATTTTTTCATGTTCTAAACGTTCCTTGATAAGTAAAGGATTTTCGCCCATGCTGATAAGCAATGAAGCGTGTGAATGTCGCAAGGCATGAATTTTAATACGATGAACACTTGCTAAATTTGACAACTTTTCCAAAGCTCTGGGAAGCGTTGTTTTACTGGTTGGAGTTCCGTTATAACTTAGTACAAGTGGACAATCGGGAAGAACCTGTTGCTGAACACTTTGCCAAGCCTTTAGCTCATTGAGTGTATCTGAATCAATATAAATAGTACGGATACTTGCCTGTGTTTTTTCGGCTCAACGAATTTATAGTCCGTCATTGTTCGGTAATATAATGTTTTGGTAATGCTAAGCAAGCCTGTTTCAAAATCTATGTCTGACCAATGTAATGCTGACGCTTCGCCAATTCGCATACCAGTCATAAATAATAACCAGAACGATATAAACAGATAATGTTCATAATAGTCTTTCTTACAGAGTAAGGAAATAACCTTTTGAAATTCTTCTAATGTCCAGAAATCAACTTTGGTTTTCTTGCTTTTGATATTGCCTATCATACGAGAGGGATTTTTCTTCGCAATTCCAAGAACAACAGCTCTGTCAAATGCGATAGAAAGCATTCCCTGTACGATACGAATGTAATTAGGGCTAAAATCTTTTGCAAGTTTCAACTGCCAGTTTTGAATATTCTTCCTTTGCTTCTTTTTTCGTTCTGAAGCCACTTCGGTATTTCTGTATCTGTTTTCCGGTAATGGGATTGTAGCCCAAATTAGCTCTGAAATAATAAGTTCCGTTATCTGCTTTCTTAATAGGGTCTTTTGCCATGATTTCACTCCTTACATGATATGCAAGAAGTACAATCAATCGTTTGTGTCTGATAATGTAATCCCTAATAATTCTTCCACGGCTTCTTTAGGTACTCTGTCCAATTTACGGGATTGGTAATAAGTATGCCCTTTTTCAATCATAAGTTTTTTTGCTTTTCTTATGATGTCTGCCGAGAAAGAATTTCCATAACCTAGTGCTATGAGGTCTTTTTTTGTTACGGTAATCATAATCCTCCTTTCCATAGACCAGATAAGGAAATCTCAATATCTTGTCTATCAGTATATCAAATGATGAGCAAAAAAGCTCTATTAAGGACTGATGATGTACTAAGAAAAAAACGGAATAAATTCGGTTGTTGGTATAGACTGCCTGTTTTACTTAGAATCACAAATTGCTCCTTGACCAGAGCAATCCTGTGAAAATGGAAAAAGGACAGCTCTGGTTATACCAAAACCGTCCCTATATTTTTGAACATTATAAAAGAGATTACCCACAGAACGTTTTTTTATTTACCGAACTAGGTAATACTTTATTTGAATTTATAATGCATATAATATGAGTTTTGATACATTCTAATCGCACAACATGAAGTATAAACTCATGCTAGGTGATTAAAAATGAGAAAAAAGAAAGATACACACAGCTTTGATTTTCGTCCTTTAGGACTGGCAATCAGAGAAGCCAGAGAGAAAGCAGGGCTTTCCAGAAATGATTTAGGCGATAAAGTCTTTTACGGAGAACGTCATATCGCAGATATTGAAAATATCGGAAAACACCCTAGCTTTTAGTTATTCCATGATTTAGTTACAATGTTCAATATATCTGTTGACGAGTATTTCTATCCAGCGAAGAATGTTGAGAAAAACACAGCCCGCCGTCAGATAGATTCGTCACTTGATTTATTGAGTGATAATGAATTAAAAATCATTCAAGGTACGATTGACGGTATCTTGAACAGCAGAGAGAATAAGAAGTGATTTGCTTCTTGTTTTCTCTGTTTTCCTATACAGATTCTTCAACATTTATTTGTTGATCTGCTCCGCAGGCAACAAATAAGAGCCGACTATCCTTATTTCTTTATCGTAAATTTACTTGTTACACAGTAATGAAAAAAGCCAATAGTTTGTAACTGAACTTTACAAACTATTGACTTTACATTTTGATGTCCACTCTTCAATGAATTATCATACAAATATATCTTCAATACTTTATAATTCAAGAGTAATAATAAGGCTATTGGCATGTACTTTTGCAACAATATTTCCGCCAAGAATGGCAACAAGTGTTTTTACTACCGCAAGTCCCAATCCTGTACTTCCATTATGTCTTGATTTATCGCCTGTATAAAAACGGTCAAAAAGTCGATTGCAATCAATTTCTGAACTGTCACTCATTGGATTTTCAATGGTAAATATAATATTATTATTTTCTTTCTCCATAAGTGTTATTTTTATCGTTCCAACAGAATACTTAATTGCATTTGTCAACAGATTTTGTAAAATTCGTTCTACCATATTTTTATCAGAATATACGTATATTGAATAATCTGGGAGATTTATTTCGGGTAAAATATTCTCCTTTTCTAATGCAACGGCATTTTCCGTAATTAAATTTATTAACATATTAGATATATTAAACTTTTCTTTTTCTGGAACTGTCTGCTGTTCCTCCAAAATAGAAAGGTCATAGAATGTTTCTACCAATTCTTTCATTTTTTCGGCTTTGCTAAAAATCACTTTTACACGCTGTGCTTGACTGGATTCCAAATTTTCTTTTTGCAATAATTGTAAATGACCAAGAATGACTGTAAGAGGTGTACGCAAATCATGTGATATATTAGCAACAGATTCTTTTAAATACTCTTCATTGCGTAATACGCCTGCAACAGCCTGTCGTTGTCTGATATTATATTGATTCAATATACCAGCCAGTCTTTCTAAATCTTTATCAATCAACGAAATGTCTAACATCTGCTGTGAATTTCCAGAATTCAATTCATTAACTTGATCCGCAAGATTACGGATTTGTTTTTTTAATTGAATATATCGAAATAGCAGTATTACTAAAAATATTGTTATGATAATTAAAATCCATTCTATGTTAGACATTTTCTCCACCTATTTAAAATCACATTTACAAAATTTTATCCACGAAAGCAATACTAATATACCAGACCATATACATCCTACTAAAATAGCTATCGGTTGAAAAAAGGTTTTCATGCTGACAACGATTCTGATTTGATAAGTAGGTAAAAAACCGACTGGTAATCTCAACATCATTCCATAGCCAAGATATAAGCTAAGAGCAAAAATAATAATTGCTGTAACCGAAGTTGCTTTTACAGCATCCTGTAAATAGCAACAAATAAGTATTGCAATTAGAAATATCGCACTATTAAGCAGACAAGAATAAATGATTGCTTTTATAATATTGTAAAAAAACATTCCCACGTCTGCAACACCAAAGCGTCCAAATTCCCTTATGCACCCTGAAACTGGATAGACAAGAGCCATAAGATTAAAAGCAATTAAATACGATATTATTTTACTTGTAAAAATTTGTTTTCTGGAATGTCCAGCACTGACCTCTAAGTTTATTGTTCTCTTAGAAAATTCTTGTCCTAAAATCAATGCAAGTATAGCCGACATGATGATAAGAAGAAACGTAGAATCATACACCATTCCATTAAAAATATCAGCAAGAGAAGAAGCAATTTCTTCTGTCGGTCCCATGACCTCTGTAACATAAGTATCTGCTGTAAAAAATCCTAAAATAAATATTCCAATCATACCACACCAGTAAATGGAATTATGTAACAACTGATATTTTTCCAGTTTTAATAATTTATCCATAAAAAACACCTCCGGTTATTTCAAGTCTGTATGTAAAAAAGCACTACCTGCAATGAAATATAAAATAAAATTCCATAAAAAATCTACAAACAAGCAAAAGTTTGTCGAATAGACCTTTTGCAATGAAATTAACCTAAGTTGTCCCATTGGTATTATTCTGCTGATTATTTGTGCAGATTCACTGTTCAGCAAAAAAATCATAACAAAAAATAAAACCATTGAAACTGTCAGTGTTTTCCCCATATCACGAAAAATAAAAGCAAAAAACATCGGTAATGCACACAGTGTTATCATGGCAAACAGAGTTAGTAAAACCATAGTATATGTGCTATCATTCCAAAAAAGTTTTTCTCCAATATAAAATTGACTAATAATTCCATGTACAAATAATGGAAATACCAGAATGATAATACAACCTATTTGAGATACAATTAACTTTACTCTAAATATAGAACTTCTTTTATGTCCGGCAGTAATATAAGTATTTAAAGTTCTTCCACTAAAATCACTTCCAATGAACAATGCTATAAACACTATAATCAAAAAATAGAGTAACGGAATATTGTATAATGATGCCATAATTAAGTTTGAAGAGCGTTCTTTACTATCTAACAGCAATATGCTACTTAAAAGGAGATTGAATATTCCAATTCCCCCAAAATACCAACTGTGAAACAACTTATATAACTCAGTTTTTAGGAGATTTGACATCTTTTGTTCCTCCTATTTTGCTCAAAAAATAGTCCTCCAAAGTATCGCCAGATACAGAAAGTCCTGTTACAAGAATGTGCGATTCTGCCAAAGCAGACGCAACTGTCTCTAAATCATTCAAATAATCATACAAACGAATTATGCCATCTGGCATTAGTTTAAAGTTATCTGTATGAAGATTCTCTTCCAAAACCAGAACCGTTTTCTGAACATCTGTTGTTTTAATTGCTATATGTCGTTTACACCGTTCATTTAATTCATAATCAGAAATCTCTTCTATAATTTTTCCATGGTCAATCAGAATAAATTCTGATGCTGTTTGATACAATTCTTCTAAGATATGGCTTGAAACCAAAATGGTCATACCATATTCTTTATTCAAAATTTTTAATAAATTTCTGATTTCTACAATTCCAGCAGGGTCAAGACCATTGATAGGCTCGTCTAAAATCAATAGTTCTGGTGTATTTAAAAGTGCAATCGCTATCCCCAATCGTTGACGCATACCTAATGAAAAATTGCGGACACTCTTTTTACCTGTATCTTGCAATCCAACCATATCTAATGTCCTTTTAATAACTGATTTATCTGGTATGCCTCGTTGAATACGCTGTACTTCCATATTTTGATAGGCAGTCATTGACGGGAATAGAGCAGGCGTTTCAATCATACTTCCAATTCGTTTACGCTGTTTCTGCAATTCTTCTGTTCCAGAATTTCCCCATAAAGAAAGTGTACCACTTGTTGGAAACGCAAGCCCTGTGACTAATCTTAAAAAAGTAGTCTTACCTGCTCCGTTTTGACCAATAAATCCATAAATTTTTCCTTTTTTTATTTGTAAATTTATGTGGTCTAATGCTAATGTTTGTTTATATTCTTTGGTTAAAGACTTTGCTTCTAAAATAATTGAACTCATATCCCAAACCTCCTTTACTTAAACCAGTATAACGGGCAATTTTAAAGAATTTCTTAAATCGTAATGAGAAAAGTTAAAAAAATAATAAAGCTAAGGAACGTTTAATCCTTAGCTTTATGTAGGCGGTAGCCAATGCCCCAAACAGTATCAATAAATTCTGTATCAGAGCATATCGCTTTTAATTTATTACGTAAATTACTGATATGAACATTAAGTGTATTATCTTCAGCAATATATTCTGTATCCCAAACACTTTGAAAAAGATTCGATTTTGAAAATACTTTATCTGGATATTTCATCAACAATTCTAAAATGCCAAATTCTTTAGCGGTTAAGGATAATTCTATTCCATTCAAAAATGCTGTATTTTTCTCTAGGTCTAAAGTCAGATTGTTATGTTGCAAACATTCTGTCTGGCTATTTTGAAATTGTACTCTTCGCAGATTACTTTCAATTCTGGCAAGCACTTCTTCCATATCAAAAGGTTTTGTGATATAATCGTCTGCTCCCAGACGAAGCAAGTCGATTTTATTTTGTGTAGTTTCTTTCGCTGAAATAATAATAACAGGTATCGTAAATTTCTTGCGTACATCAGATAAAATAATATCACCATTCCGATAAGGAAGCATAATATCAAGTATAATCAAATCAATTTTTTCTTTATTCAAAAAATCCAGAACATGAAGTCCATCATATTGGCAATGCACAGCATATCCTTTTTCTTTTAGAAAATCAGCCAATAATGCATTTATTTCTAAATCATCTTCAATAATCAATATTTTATTCATTAGCCTACCTCATTCCTGCAATGCTACTTTCCCATTATACATTTAAGGTTGTATTTCCTCAATACCATTGCAGCCGATTATATGAGAGGGATTCTTATTTTGTCAATCTAATTGTAAGCAGAATAGTATAGATTGGATAAACAATTACCATACTATTCTGCTGTAACATTTATTCTACAATCTTCCAGTTATCGTCCTTATGAAGCACAAGCTCATACTGTGAGATTTGCGTCATTTTCGACTTGTTATCCAGATACTTTACGGACACGCTGACTTTGAGGTTGTCGCCGTCTTTGGTAAAGACAGGGTTTACCAGTTCCGAAAATACATAGTCGCCGGATACAGGAGCAATCACACCGTCTTTGACATAGTAGGCAAGTTCCTTTTCCGTAGCTGTCGGATAGAGCTTAAAGAATGTTTCCAAGAAAGCGGTAGCGTCCTTAACTGTGTCGGAACTGACACTGACATCGGTTTCCTGTACTTTCGGTTCATACTTTGATTTCTGTACTGACGGAGCAAGGGTAGGATTCTGGGTAATGACCATTGCACTGTCCTTATCTACATGAACGGTCACGGTATAGTTTTCTGTGACTGCCTGTGTCTGTTCTCCCTCTTTTACCTGCTGATCTACTTCGTAGGCAACGGTAAAATCGTCCGTTCCAGACTGTTCTACATTCCAGACCAGCACATTTGTAACGGTCGCACTGGTTGGTATCGTTCAATCTTAGTTGAATGATTTCTTTTTCATGTATCGTGTGGGTGTCAATGGCGGTAAAATTCTTATACACACCAAAACTGGTGCTTGCCAGAAGCACCGCCCACAACAACAGGACAGATTTTTTATGTGTCCCGACTTTCATGATACGCACTTTCTTATTCATAGGTGCTTTCTCTGTTTTTTCTTTCTTCTTAAACATATTTCAAGTCCTTTCTATTGTTTGATTCTTCCGGCACAAATGATGTGCTGTTGCCAGTAGGCAGAGGTCAAATCGGTATAGCCGATTGGATTTCCGGCATGATACATCTGATGGTTTCCCACATAGATTCCTACATGGGTAACATAGTCGCTGGTATTGTAAGTGGAATGGAAAAAGACCAAATCGCCAGCCTGTGCCTGTGACAACGGGATATGCTGGGTTGCGTCATACTGTGCCTGTGCGGTTCGTGGCAGGCTGATTCCGGCTTTTCCGTAGCACCATTGAGTAAGACCAGAACAGTCAAGGCAGAAACAACTAATATGGTGCAGAGTAATGAAATATTTGAAATGGCTGATAAACAGGGCATTTCAAAGAGAACATTGGAAAATGCAAAGAAAGAATTGGGCATCCAGGCAAAGAAAATCAATAACTCGTGGTATTGGGAACTGGATACAGTAAAACAGAGATAGGACAAGAAGGCAACATTGCAGGGCTATATAGAAATTGCGGAGATAAACTTTGCAAGGTTGCAAAGCATATAGATTTTGCAGTGTTGCGGTCTTGAACGAGTTAGGAAAGGAATGGTGGATTGATATGAAAAATGTACAGATTTCAGAAGAACTTTTCGTTGCGATAATGAGATATTTTATGTTGGAACAGGAGGAACTGTTGCCTCAGATAAAACAGGGACTAGAGAAGAAACTGGATGCAATGGTAATGAGAGAATTATATACAAAATATAAGACTGCACCAACGGAAGAAGAAAAGGAAAAGGCTCGAAAGGAACATTTGGATAGACGAGGTGTGCCGGAGAGCTTTCGGTGGTAGTTTTTCTTAAACATATATAACGGCTGCGTGTCACGCTTCCGTTAGAATGGATAAGGAAAATGTGGTGTGGTTGACACAGTGGAGGCTTGTGTACACTGACTGCCGCAGGCAGAAAAGCTCCCGGCAGGGCGCAAAACCTGACTTGTCAGGTTGCATTTTTGATGGCGTAGCTGTCAAAAGTGCTTTTGCGTTACTTTCGACGAAAGTAACAAAGCCAGAGCGAGGAAACCTCGCTCTATGCCGAAATCCGGCGCTAATATGACAGATAAAAGAAAGGGGAAGATTGCCTATGGAGAGAACGATAAGTGCAATGATCGGAAAAGGTTCTGTGAACCATAATACCAGAGCATTTACAGCTAAGAATGTAGATAAAAACAGAAGTGCTGATAATGTGGAATTTTGCCAGGAAGATATTAAGCAGGTTTATCATAAATTATTTGATGAAGCACTGGAATGATATAATGCAAAACAGAAACGAAAAGATCGCATGATTGATAATTACTATGAAAAAATCAGGAGGGGTAAGCAGAAAAAGTTATTTCATGAAGTGATATTTCAGATTGGAAATAAAGATGATATGAATGCCAAAAGTGAAGATGGATTGTTGGCAAAAAGGATTTTAACGGAATTTATGGACGAGTTCCAAGCCAGAAATCCGAACTTATATGTATTCTCGGCACATTTGCATATGGATGAGGAAACACCACATTTGCATATTGATTTTATACCATATATTACAAGGAGTAAACGAGGACTGGATACAAGAGTATCATTAAAGTCAGCACTAGCTGCAGAAGGTTTCAAAGGTGGCACAAGAGGTGCTACAGAACTAAATCAATGGATTGCATCAGAGAAGCAGGAACTTGCAGCTGTAATGGAGCGATATGGTGTGGAATGGCTTCAAAAGGGAACACATGAGAAACATTTGTCGGTGCTTGAATTTGAAAAGAAAGAGCGAGCAAAAGAAGTGGCTGAGCTGGATAGCCAAAAACAGGAAATATCTTCGGTGGTTTTACAGCTTGGGGAAGCGGTTTCTGTAAAGAAACAGGAATTGCAAAATGTTACTATAGAAAAGGAACTGGCTGAGGAAGCTATACAGAAGGCAAATGAAGAGAGAACTATAGCACAACAAGAGAAGGAAGTACTGCTTGCAGGTAATCAGAATTTGAGGATGGAGAATACAAGGCTTGAAAGTCGCAAGGACAGACTTCGCATGGAAAATCATGATTTGAAGCAGAAGCAGCTACAGTTGCAGACAGATAATGAAGAACTGGAACAAAGGAATGAAGATTTACAATATAAGAATAGTAAATTGAAGAATGTGAATGATCAGTTATCTGCTGACAATCACACTCTGGAGCAAAGGAATGATTCATTGAAATCTGATAATCAGGTATTAAGACAGAAATACAATGATTTGCAACAGAATAATGTTCAACTTGAAAAGCAACAGAATGAGCTTAAGAGCCATATAGAGCAGATGGTGCAGTCGGAGCAATTATTGCAGCGTGATGTAAGGAAGTATGATGAAGCACCGGAATGGCAGTTGCCGGAACCGGGAGCATTTGCAAGTGCTAAGTCATTTCGGGATAAGGTAGTCATGCCATTTGTGAATAAGCTTAAAACACTGATAAAGAATCTGACAATCCAGTGTGTAAGGCTAAAAGAGGAAGTAATACAGCTTCGAAAGGAAAAGAAGAGATTGTCAGATGATGTGGAGTTTTACAAGGGCAAGATTAAGAATATGAGTGATAGGACAGAGCTGTTGCAGGAAAAGGCTGATGATCTGGAGCGTGTGAAGAGATATGCCGGTGCAGAGCAGATTGATACGATTATTCGTAAGGTAAAGGTACAGGAGCGTACAGAACAGCAGATAAGGCGATATGACAAGTCTTATGGGACAAGATAATGGGAAGAATGGATTGATGATATGAAAGATAATCGAATAGATAATATTGTGGAATGTACTTATAACATGGATAACGGCTATGTTGAGGTGTGGTTTACAGATGGAAATATGCTTCGGGTAAAGTGCGAAGAAGTGGAGGCTGCTCTGAGGACAACAGAGCAGTCACTGGCGAAGCTGCATAGGTTGTTGGATAACAAGCCAATAGAGTATGTGGCAATGGCTTTGTCTGGGGAGATGCAGGCATATTGCGATATTGAGGATGATATGGTTAAGGGAATGTTTGGAACGATTGTGCAGGGGTATTTGAAAAAGGGGTATAATCGGGCTACGGCGGAGATGATGGCTAGGGATTTTTTTAGGTATGAGAGTTAGGAAAAGCGTGTGATAGATAAAGAGAAAGGGTAATGGTTTGATTGTGGTATAGATCGTTTATGGTAAAATATTTATATGATACAAGTAAAGATAATTATAATTTGATGGATTGAATATGTGTATCGGAGAAGGAAGAATTGATGAAAGTAGGCTGTGTAGAAAAATCACAAATAATATGGTAAAATAGATTGGTAATTTTGTGAAGGTAATTGACTGATAGAACTAATAAATATGCAGGAACAAAGGAGAAAATGATATGGAACAATTGTTATCAATGTCAAAAATATTTTCAGAAAAAATATTTCGTATTCCTGATTATCAAAGAGGATATGCATGGACGCTAAAGGAAGTGAAAGATTTTTGGGGGGATTTATGTAGATTAGAGAATAAAAAGAATCATTATGTAGGTGTTTTGACTCTAGAACCAGCTAAAGAAGAGGATTATAAAAAGTGGATTGATGATTTGTGGATTATTGATGCGAAACGATACATACCTTTTTATGTAGTTGATGGACAGCAAAGATTGACAACGTCTATAATCTTGATATATGTTATTTGTCAAATTATGCAAGAGAAAAACATAGAAAAGCTAAATTATACCACATATGATGAAATATCCAGAAAATTTATTTTTGAATATCAAGATGCTAATAAGAATCGAACATATATGTATAGTTATGAGAGAGAGAATCCTAGTTTTGCATATTTGATTTCTCAAGTTTACGATGAAAAAGTGGTTATTGCCTCAAGTGAAAATGAAACTATATATACTAATAATTTGGGGGAGGCAAAACGATTTTTTTATGAAAAAATGATTGATATGGATGTTAACCAATTGGAAGAGGTTTATACAAAAATAACACAACATTTTCTTTTTAATATGTATATTATATCAGATGATATAGATGTGTATGTGACATTTGAAACGATGAATAATAGAGGAAAACCTTTATCTAATTTGGAATTATTAAAAAATAGGTTGATTTATGTGTCTACATTGCTTAATGTTGCTGATGCTGATAAAAGCAGATTACGACGTGATATAAATGAATGTTGGAAAAAGATATATCATATATTAGGAAAAAGTAAGGAAAGGGTTTTACTCGACGATGAATTTTTAGTTACTCATTTTATGCTATATTTTGCAAAAAATATAGATGAATTAGAAAAAGAGAGCTATGCAAGAAGATATGATCACTTGGGACAATGGCAGAGTAATTATTTATTAAATGACTATTTTGTTGTTCAAAAAATTTTTGACAAATCATTAACAATTGAAGATTGTTTTAATTATATTCAAAGCTTGAGTGATTGTATTGACTTTTGGGGTGATATAAAAAATCCGTTGTCATCTAGATATGATGATGAAATCAAAGAGTATATTGATAAGATTAACTTTTTTTCAATTAGAAGAAGATTTTATAGAAGTAGATATATGATAGATTTTTCATACTTGAATGTTTTTCTTTTGGCGTGTTTTAGAGCGTGTAAGAATAATAATAAGACATTATTAAATTTTCTAAAAATATTAGAAAAGTACTTATTTTCCATAGAGTTTTATGATGGAGAGGCAATAGAAGAACTTTGTATAAATTTATTTGATTTTGCAGAGGCTGTTGTTAAATTAAATAAGGGGGAATGGGTAATTCAAGGGATAATTGATAAATTGAAAAAGTTATATGAATCCCTTGTTAATTCGACGGAATTGAATAAAAAAACAGTATTATATTACTCAAAAAATGGATTTTATCGTACAAGTTGGCTACGATATTTCTTATGCGAATATGAATATTCTTTAATGAAAAAAAGCAAAACTAATATCAATAAATTGAATAGATGGGAGATATATGAAAGAGGATATAATTCGATAGAACATATATATCCTGAGAATTCTCATAACAAGTATTGGATTGAGTTATTTAGAGAATATACTTCTAAACAAAAAAATGCTTTAAAAAATTCATTAGGAAATTTTGTCGCAATTTCTTCAGAAAAGAATGGAAAACTAGGGAATAAATCGTTTCCTGAAAAAAAATCTAATACACAAAATCCTGTTGGATATAAATATGGTACATATGCTGAAATTGAAATAGCAGATTATAAGGATTGGGATTCTATGGCTATATTAAAAAGAGGATTAATGTTGATTGCATTTTTAAACGAAAGATGGGGAATAAGAGTTGGAAATGGGAAAAAAGATGATAAGTATAAATTTTTGGGATTGCAATTTCTTATATAATATTGGCTCCATTTTGGCTCTAAAAAATTTGGATGTGATATAGAAAATGCATATTATGAAGAATATGAATAATTAAATATACAAAAGTGTACTTAAATATAATCATATTAATCTCTCGTCCAAAGAGTTTGAATAGTAAACAGAGCTTCATAAATGGCGCAAACAAGCCATTTATGGGGCTTTTTCTTTTATCGTGATACCTATATGATACCTGTTTTGATAGTACCACAGATATTAATGAGTATTAAACAGAAGAGTCATAGGTATTATCTATTATCACATTTCTTTTTATTTTCAAAAATCATCCCAATAATCACATAGTCAAAAAATGACAAATATATATGAAATTGAATCAGTTTTGCGTATTGGTGATTATGAGGTTTCATATTATCATGCCAACGCAGTAAAAAAGACCACGAGAGAATATGCTTTTGCAGATTTCGACCACGAGAGAATATTCCACAATCAGAGGACTGCATTTAAAATATCATATGTAAGAAATACACCAGAAATTGGTGAAAAATAGTGAAGAAACACCAATGGGTGTCACTTCCGTAAATTTATGGTTTACTGTAGACTTTATAAATGTGGAAAGTATCAGAAAGACAAAAAACCAGAATTGTGTCCATTTCTGGAAAAAAGAACCGCTTCTGTCCCTTTTAAAAATTGAGATATGAAAATACAATAAGAGCAATCTCTGTCATTCTCATACTGATAGAGATTTCACCAGAAGAAGCAATATTCGAATAATCAACTTGTGGAGTCATGTCGATTAGCATTCGCCCGTCCAAAAACTATCTCATGTGTCCAACATCAATGTAATGACGGATTCAAGAGAAATCTGATAATGGTAGACAGCAGTATGCCGGAAATTATCGGAAATATGTTGTTATATTTCTATACAGAGGATGTAAAGGATTGTGATAATCTTGTAGATATGCTTGGAGATAGTATATGTCGGAATCAGAGTGTATGTGAAAGGCTGTAAAAGAGCCAGAGAATATTATTGATGTTGAGGTGTGAGAAATATCGCAGAAATATGGATAAAAGTTATGGGGAAATTGGAGAAAGTTATTGTAGAGAATGGAATTACTTATGTGCTGGGCGAGGATGATATTTATTATCCGGATTTACAGTTGCCAGAGGGAACAAATTATAATATCGGAAAGTTTGGACATATGAGATGTGAGTATCTGAAAGAGTTCAAACATGGATATTATATGAAGCTGTTGCTTGAAGGAAAGTTGAATGAATATCTGCATGATATTGATGAGGAATGCTATGAGATGATGGATAGGCTTGTGGAACAGATGAAGGTAAAGCAAGGTGTGACAGAGCAGTTAAAAGCGGACAATCAGATGCTGTGGGTGGGGAAGATGAATAATATTATTGCTTGTGCGGAGGAGATTGTGGTGAGGGAGTTGGTGTATGCGTGATTTGGGGCAGTCGAAAGGCTGCCTTTTTGCTATATGATATATTGTTAAATCTATAAAATTAAATATTTTTTATGAAAAAAAGTTGCATAAAAAATACATAATGATATAATAATGATAAGTAAATAGAAAAAGTGACTTGGAGGAATGAGCCATGATTATAGAGGTAAGAGCAAAAAATTGTTATGCATTTGAGGATGATATTACATTTTCAATGAAAGCAGATATGCGAAATAAAAAATTTGGAGCAAATGTTCACAAAGAGAATAATTTTAATGTCCTTAAAACAGTAGGAATATATGGTCCAAACAATGCAGGAAAAACCTGTTTGATTAAGTGCATTAGGGCAATAAAAAATGTGCTTTTAAATAAGAAAAATGGTTTAATGCCTAATATATTTACTGAGAGTGATGTTTGTGAGTTAGGCGTAACATTTATGTCATCAGGAAGAAAGTTTTCTTATGACCTTAAGTATGATGCAGAAAAAGAAGAATATATATATGAATCATTTTCTGAGATATTCAAAGATCAGTACAACAATGAAAAAGAAGTTTGCTGGTTGAAAAAAGATACTGTTAGTGAAGTATACGAGTGTATTGATGAATCTGTTCAGACTATGATTTCAGTTGTATCAAAGAATAATTTGTTATGCTATGTGGTAGATACAAGTAAATTCGAACATATCAATGAGATGAAGCAGATTCTTGTCGGATTTGCAGAAAAAATTGATATCATCAATATGAATAACATACCTATGCAGCACACGATTGAACTCATGAAGAATAAGAATAAGTTGCAGCAGAAGGTTGTTGAGTTCATAAAAAATGCTGACTTATACATGGATAATTTTGAATATGTGGATATGGATAAGATACAGCTGAAAACTGGTGAAGGTGATGAAAAGCCAGATGAGAAAGTGCTTGATATTCCGGAGAATATTATGGATCAAATTAGATTGGTATCCACATATAAAGGAGTCCATGTACCAAGTATGATGTTTGATTCTACAGGAACAAAGAAGATTGCTGCTATTGCCAGCTATGTAATCGAAGCACTTGAACAGGGCAGAATTTTAGTCGTGGATGAGCTGGATAGCAGTATTCATTTTAAGCTCACCAGAGCAATTGTTGCCATGTTTAATAATGAATTGAATACAAGTGCACAGATGATATTTACAGTACATGATATAAATCTTATGGATTGCAAGAGAATGTTCCGGAAGGAGCAGATTTGGTTTGTTCATAAGGATGAAGAAGGTGTATATGTGTATTCACTTGCAGATTTTACAGCACAGCAGGGAGTGCGAGATACGACAGATGTTATGGAAAAATATAGAAAAGGTGCGCTTGGCGCTTTACCTGATCCAGAATTGATTAACTCTTTGCTTAGCATTAAAAGTGGTGTAAAGGGGGATGATGCCGATGCCAAATAAGCTCCCTAAGTTTTTTGATAACCATAAAATCTGCATTATTTGTGAAGGTAATGAGGAATATGAGTATCTAAATCGATTAAAAAATTTAAAAGTATGGAACGAGCAATGTGATATTTCATTGGTCAATGCTGGTGGAAATGGAAATATCCCGGCGAGGTATCAGGACCGATATCAAAATGGGGCAGATGAACTTGTGCTTGTGTTCTGTGATACGGAAAAGAAACCTCACGAGCAGTATGAGGACATTAAACGCAAAATTAATGAGTTTCATGGTGTGGATAGTGCAGCGAATGAAGTGATTATGTTTGGTAATCCATGTACGATGCAGATTATATCTAAACATTGGACCAATGAAAATCTGAAATCTCCAGCAAAACCGGTGAATGCTCTCTTGATAAAGGAATATACAGGGGTGGAGAATTACAAAGGTAGAGCAGACCAGATTCAGAAAGTTATGGAACATGTTACTGCGGAGAATTACAAAGATATGAGTCGACGAGTGAAAGATTTGGATTCGGATGATTCTGTTACTGGCAGCAGTAATTTTGGAAAGTTCATAAAGCTGTTTGAGAGTGATAACAGTAATTGGATTGAGAAGATTAATGATAGTATAGAATAATTAGGAGGAGGATAGTATATGCAGAAGTTTGAAGGTATTCATTTTTATGTAAATGTTGCAAATTTTAATGAAGTGGTTATTGATGAAGAATCTAAGAATGGAAAAGTAAATCATTCCATTCATGCACTCGATACTTTCTTTTCAGGCATTGAATCGTTTGGAAAGAAAAATTTCCCGGAAAAATATGTGATTGAAAAAATTACTGGGGCAAGATTGCATATGTATGTTGTGGATGATGTTAATGAGGCATATGAGATTGTAGAAGAAGTTGTTAAATTCGCAGGGGATCTTTCTAGATATTTAAATAGTGATATCGCAAAATATAAGACGTTACTAGACTTTAAAATTCAAGTGGGTGCATGTTTCGGAAGTTTTTATAACTATGAGTTTAAAAGACAAAATGCGGATGAAGAAACTACAATTGGTTATGCTGCAAATTATGCCGCAAAGCTTCAAGGATTGTGTAATATTGGAAATATTGCTATTTCATCAAATATATTTGATACACTTAATGAAGAAAAAAAGAATAAATATGTAAAGCATAGTAGTGTAAAAGTACAAAAATATGGCGAAGATTATTATTATGAGATGCCCATATCTAAACTTACTGGAAGCATTGATTATTCAGAAAGTTTAAGAGCAAGTAAAGAATATGCAAATAAAGTGAATTTGACAGATATGACGTTTAGAAAGCCAATAAAGTCGGTTGCTTTTGAAGAACTATCTAAGAAGGAATGCAAAGAAATAGAAGGAATTCCTTTATTTGCAGATGTAAGAGGATTTACTTCACAATTTGATAATGATGATACAAATCTAGAAGAGATGGCTATTAAGACGCAGAATATTTTAACAACAATGTATGACCTAGTGACAGTAAATCACGGTATACATGTTCAATTTCAGGGTGATAGAGAGTTTGCATTATTTCATAATTATGCAGGATATGAGTGCCTTTCAGATGCAGTAAAAGCGGGATTAAAAATGATTGACGCAGTGCAAACTTATGGTGTGAGCATAGGAGTAGGAGAATCATTTGGTAAAATGTTTGCCACAAGGATTGGTGCACGTGGTGAAAAGGATTATCTTTTAATTGGGACTACTGTTATTGAAGCGGATAGGAATGAAGATGAAAATGCGAAGGCTAATCAATTGGTTATTTCAAATGATGTCTATTTAATGCTTAAGAAAGATAAGCCTAAATGGGCAGATATATTTATAAAGCAAAATGGGTATTATTATACAACGACAGGATATAATAAGTTGATGAACATAATATCACAAGAACAGTTGAATATTAACAATAGAAATAATAACTATAATGGTGCATGGAGAGAATAAGTTGACTGAATTTGATTATAATGAGTATTATAAAAATGCCCAAGAAGATATTATGGAGTTAATGCAAGAGTATCCGTTTACAAAAAGGGTGATAATTCCATCTGTTATTCCGGAACCAATTATATTAAATGTTGTGGCTGTGAACAATGGATTAATTCATGAATGTAATGCTCAAGAGAATGACTTTAAGGGAGAGTATTCTAAAGAGTTAAAAATAATTATTCCATATGATTATACGAGAAATGGTTGTAAAATATATGGGGCATCGTGGATTGATTTGGAGAAAATACCACAAAAGGATCATCATTTTAATGGTAAGGAGAATGGCAAATATTTATTTTGTGTAGGGGTACCGCAATCGTTTATACATCTAAAAAATGTTATACTTGAAAATGTTCGAACAGCAGAAAGTATGATGATTGCATATGAAAGTTATCAGCGTGGAATGACAAATAAAGTTGATTTAATTGCGTATTCTCATGGTGAGGAGGGAAAAAATGAATACAGCAGAAACAGAAAAAGATACAGAACTATATGATAAAATAGAGACACACTTTGAGAATCAACTTGAGAGAACTAATTTTTGGCTGTCTTTTGCGGAAGCAAAGAATGGAGCGATTATTGCAATTAATGTTGCACTTATAGCGGTATTAATTACAATTTTTGATAAAGCACCTATATTTTGTGTGATTGCAATAAGTTGTTTTTTAGCATCTTGTACACTGGGTTTGATTTCATTTATTCCAAACACAAAAAGTAGACCTGATGTTAATACAATGACAAGTGGTGAAGAATTAAACCTATTATTCTATGGTGATGTTGCATCTATAGAAACAACTGAAAGATATATTGAATTAAGTATAAATAGGTATTTTTTTGGCAAGGGGATGACACTTGTAAATAAGTTAGTATATGATCTTGCAAGTGAGGTATTTATAAATAGCCGGATTACTATAAAAAAATATAATTGTTTTAAAAATGCAGTAAAGGTTGATTTTATGGCACTGGTTTTGACAATTATATTTTTATGTGTAGCGTAATGTTAGGTGGATTGATTGCAAAATGCTTGCAAAAACTCTTCAAATGACAAAGAATATTTAGAATTTTAAGAATAATTATACAAAATAGGCCAATCTATAATTCGGCTAGATACAATATATAGTTTCTAATATCGAGTTTGAATAACGGATTAAAATGCCGAAAGCCTGTATTTATATGGGTTTACGGCATTTGTTTTATCAAATGGCTCTAGTTTGGTTCTATTTGTGGGGAGTAGTAATGAGTTGGAGGTATAGTAATGGATAATTTAGAAGTAAAATTTTATGATACAGTTAATGATGAACTATTAAAATTTGCAGTAATTATTTCACAGAGTAACGGCAAGTGGGTATTTTGCAAGCATAAAGAAAGAGATACATATGAAGTGCCGGGAGGGCATAGAGAAGCTGGGGAGAACATTTTTGAAACAGCTAAAAGAGAGTTGCAGGAAGAAACAGGTGCAGTTAGATTTGAGATAAAGCCAATCTGTGTTTACTCAGTAACAGGTAAGAACAGAGTAAATGATACAGGTGAGGAAACATTTGGACTACTTTGTTTTGCAGAGATAACAGAGTTTGCTAAAGAAATACATAGCGAAATGGAGAAAGTTGTGCTTATGGATGATTTGCCTGAAAACTGGACATATCCGTTGATACAGCCAAAATTGATAGAAAAGTATTTACGAAAAAAATAATTCTATAATTGGAGTAACAGTCGATAGACCATTAGGAAGTTATCATCCTGAATATAAGGATATGTATTATCCAATAAATTATGGTTACATTGAAGGAGTTATGGACAGGCAGAACGAAGGAAGTGAGGATCCACCGCAAGGAGAATAAAAGATTTTTATACAGTTTCTTTTTGTAAATAAACGCATAATAAAAGCACGCGTGCGTTTGTTGTGCATCATGTTCGATAAGTAGATATTTTTCGAAGGAAAAATAGTCATCAAGTTAAAAAGGTTACAGCGAATATCAAGGAAATGCAATTTCGTTATATAGTGGTTCCGAGTTGTATATAAAGAAAGAGGTTGCTATGATACCCACAGAAGATATTATACCAATAGTGAAAAACACAATTGGATAGTAGTTCGGGAATGCTTACAGATTTTATCATGTGTACATACGAACTGATAGATAAATGCACAAAAGAAATCGAAAAAGAAGACAAACAAATGCGGGATCAAGCACTTGCATTAATTATAAAAGAGGCAAAAAAGAGTGTGTTTGACGGTTGGACTGACTGGCGTTATGACCTACTGAAAAGTGGGATTTGCCTATGCGACGAAAAGAGTGCAAAGAAGCTTGAAAAGGTTTTGGATACCCTTTTGGAAATTTCACGGGAGGATTATTACCCGGAATATACGAAAAAAGAAGATTTGATTGTAAGATACCTTTTACATAGACATTTATATGGCAAAAAGAATACACAGAAGGAACTATATCAGAATATTCTGATAAATGAACTCCGTATTATTGCTATCAAGGATGCTATGGAAGATAAGAATTATGATGAAGCAGAGAAACTTTGTTTAGAGAAAGCAAACGCAGAAGAGACATGGCATTATCATAGTAGCGATCCGGAAGATTGGAATAACGTGCTATATGACATATACAAGACAGCAAACATCACGGAAAAGCAAATCGCACAGGCAAAAAAACTGCTATTAATGGGAAATGAGAAGTTCTGGGATGTTTTGAAACAGATTTATAAAGAGCACGGCGCATGGAATGAGAATTACGAAAGCTTATTAGATGAATTAAAGAATAGCAAGCGAACTGTTTGCTATCGTATTGTTCTTATTTCTGAAAATGAAAAGAAGAGATTGCTTGATGATGTAATGGAGAATCCGTATGATTTGTTTTATTATGGAAAATATTTGGTAAAGGATTATCCGGAGCAGGTATATGAGTTATGTTATAAGGAAATAAGCGAGAGTTGTGCTCAGGCAAAGGATAGACGAGAATATAAAAAGATAACAAAGAATATTGCACAGCTTATAAAATGGAAGGGCAAAGATACAGCAAAGTTGGTAATTAAGGAGTTGAAGCAGACATATCCAAGGAGACCAGCATTGTTAGATGAATTGGAGAAGGTGGAGAAGAAACTTTAGGAGGAAAATGATGTTCTTATTTTGTAATGAGGATAAAAAGAAAAAAGAGAGACTAAATAGCGTGTTGAAGACAACACATAATCTCATCAAAAAAAATGATATTAAGGATGTGAGAAAAAATCCTGTTTATTCACTTATAAGAGCAATGTCAAATTATCATTTATATGATATAGTACGTGAATTGTATGAGGATGAAGAAGTTACAGATGTTCAAAGTATATACAAGGATATAGGAGAGTATTTAATTAATAGCGATAAACTTAACAATAGTAAGAGTTTTGAATTAGGAGAGAGCAATATTAATATAAATTTATCAAAAGATGCAATATTGGTATGTGCGTGGAATAAAGAACGATTTGTTAATGCATTATTAAATATAGGGCAAAATGTAGGTAATTTATTTGAATATGATAAAATAAATCATATGGCCACATATATTTATCCTATAGGTTTAACAATTGTTTATAATGGAAATCATTCCACTTTGTCGGGCATTTTAAAGGGAGAAGGAACGATACAAGCAAATCAGACATATGATCTTGTACCAACATATGATTATATGTATTTTGATGGTATTTATTTTAGAAATAAAATGAATGATGAAAAATTATATAAGGTAGCGAGATTTGAAATTGGTGCGTTATATGAAATTGGCAGAATATTAGCAGAAAATGGAATAAGATAAACTTCAATAATCATTTGGGCTAAGGTTAAAGAAGTTTATCTTAATATAAGCAGATCGGAACTAATAATTGAACCAATTCATAGCATCCACATAATTCTGCAATCCGTTTTCTTTCAATGCGAATTTGGCATAAAGCAGAGGTGTTTCCATTGCCAACCGGTATAGATATACAACATCATTCGGGTCATCAAAGATAACAGAGGAATTACATTCCTTGCAACGGATAACAAGAATTGTGTTCTCATCGATGTTGGCGATAATGGAGTCTGTGGCGGGTTCGTACATACCGAATAGAAAATTAAGATTATTGTTCATGACAGTCTCCTTCCCACAGATATTTTGCACCATCCAGCAGGTCGATAATAGCTGTAAGCATATTAGTGTATTCGATATGTAAGTCCTTAATGGCTTCTGACGTAGGAAGAGTATCGGGAGTGCAGTTTGGTGTGGTAAATGCTTTCTGCATTTCAAGTAATTGCAGATACAGTGCATTAACAGTCTGCACAAGAGGATATATAGTTTCTTTCTTGCCGACAACGCAGATGCGGTTATAGATGCAGGATCGAACAAAGTAATCTTTCTTCATCATACCACTGGCAAGAATGCGGGCTTCGATTTGCTTGCGTTCAGCAGCGCTGATTCTAAAACTTATAGTTGGATGTTTGTGTTGATTGCTCATGGAAAAGCTCCTTTCATAGTGGGTGTGGCAGCAGGCACGATTAAGCACCCGCAAACCACATTTGACTATTCGTTTTTAGTAGTAAAAGTAGATTATATCTGCCATGAATTTCGTAGATGCATGATTGAATAATTGCAACTAATTTGCTACTAAAGTTTTTGAAAACGATATGAAAAGAGTAACATTAGATGAAACAGATGCGGTGGAATGCCGCATAAAATCAGCATTTTTGATTTGATGATACTTCCTTTGGGAAGAGTTTGAATAACGGACTAAAATGCCGAAAGCCTGTATTTATGCGGGTTTCCGGCATTTGTTTTATCGAATGGCTCTAGTTTGACTCTATTTGTGGGGAGAGTAATGTATAATTAGTCTAGAGCAGATGCAGACAGCCATAGCAGAGAACAGCCGGACGCCACTTGACAAGAATGGATATAATAGAAGATATGTTGACCTTACCGAAATGTACAATACCATCAAAGCAGATTATGACAAGATTTCAGAACAGATTGAAAGCAAAAAGGCTCAGAGAGAATTATTCAAGGGATTCATTCGGGAATTGGAAAAGCAGGGTACTTTGGTACAAGAATTCGATGAGGGACTTTGGAGTAGCCTTGTGCAGGAAGTGGTGGTAAATGACAAGGATGACATACGATTCATCTTCAAGAACGGATTTGAAATAAAAACGAGATAAATTAAATCTTTATTTGATGCATATTATAATAGAAGAAATAATTCAGAAATTTGATTATAAAAGGTCAGATTCGTCAGTAACCATAGGGATTGACGGGTTTGACCTTTTATATTGCAGAAATATGACATAAAATGGATATGCGAATCTGCCGATATAAGGTATACTGAATGTAGCGGAAACAAAAGGAAGGTGCAAAATGGATTACTTATATTATCAGAAGAGGATAAATGATGTAATTGTTAAATGTCCTATTGAGGCAGGAATTGAGATACTTGTATATAACTTATTGGATGAATGTATTTCTAGGGATGATTTTGCTCTTGTAGATATTAATCGAATTTGGAAAAATCAAGATAGCAGATTATTGACTGGAGCGGGTATTTCGGACATAGCAATTCTTTCGACAGATTTTGTATTTAAACAAGAAGATGTTGGTAAAGTATATGGGTTTGTTGAAGTGAAGGCAGCGGGCGTTTCATTAGCCGATACTGTTCAGGTATTGGAACAAATGAAAAAGGTGACGCATTTTATTTATACCAATGGTGTAGTGTGGAGATATTACTATAACCAAAAATTGAAATGGGAGAAGAATCTTGGAGTTTCTAAAACCCAATATACTGTTTCGGAGATTGCAATTGATAAAAATGAATTTGAAGAATTAAGAAAAGAAATTCGAACCATAAGTTGGAATTAGTACATTAAGAGTATAGAAAGGAAAATGCCATGAAGGTTGAGTTTATTGTAAATGCAGATATAAATGACGGACGCCAGATTTTTATTCAAGAATCAGAATTTAGAAAAGCAAAAAATAATGAGGAAGAGTATAATAGTTTTGCATTTGCTACTAATTGTTTATTTGCTTTCTATGGCTACCCTGATGATTTCATTAATCCAGATGAATATGAAAAGATATTGTCTTGTCTAGGCAAGGGTGGAGCTGTCATTATTACTATAGTTGAAGAAATGTATCCAAGGAAGGTATATCCAGAAGTTTTTGTTTCAAATCGTAATAAACTTAAAAGGGTTGATTTGTAATTGCTTGATTTGATGGAATACAGAAAAATATTATAAGATTCATTCATCGGCAGGTGGCTAAATCCTTAGCTGCCTGCCACTTTTTATGCCTATAAACGTGACTTTTTCAAATGGGGGTTCAAATGAACCCCTTTTTGAACACCCCTAAGAAAAAATGGTTAAATTGTATTAACATCAGTGTCCAAACGAACCAATACTCCTGTGGGTATTATCCGTATTGTGACAGATGCTACTGTACATTATCAACGAGCTAAAATACTAATAAAAAGCATTGTAAGTAATAAAGATGGGTGGCGTTTATGTGTAAGCATAAAGTTCATTTGTATGAAATAAAATCCCGAAGAAATTATATATACTCTTGGATTGATATGAAAAATGTACAGATTTCAAAAGAACTTTTCGTTGCGATAATGAGATATTTTATGTTGGAACAGGAGGAACTGTTGCCTCAGATAAAACAGGGGCTGGAGAAGAAGCTGGACGCAATGGTAATGAGAGAATTGTATACAAAATATAAGACTGCACTAACGGAAGAAGAAAAGGAAAAGGCTCGAAAAGAATATTTGGATAGACGAGGTGTGCCGGAGAGCTTTCGGTGGTAGTTTTTTCTTAAACATATATAAAAAGAGGCTGACAAGTGGATGATGATGTCGGATACCGCAAAATGGCAGACGGAACAGGCACAGATTAAACTGGAGGAGGCAGAAAGGCTTAAGAAGGAACTTCTGAAAACTGTAGATGGCAATGATTATCTGAAAGAGCAGGTGATAGAACTGAGATATCAGAATCAGATGCTCCGGGAGGAGAACCGAAGCCTGAAGGATAAGCTGGAAAAGGCGTATGAGTTTATGAAGCAGTTTGTGATTGGCGAGATGAATCTGCTGGAGAAGTTTTGGGAATGGATTGGGGAGAAGGTTAAGGATGTTGGGAGAGGAAGATAGGGTGGAGCTAAGGCTCCGCCCTATTAATCTTCAAGAAATGTAATATATTTCATAAATTCTTTTTTGAAATAAAATGCTCTGTTTTTATCAGATATTTCACGACCATAAATACTGGAATATATAGGATGATATGGTTTTGAATCTTTTGTACGAATTTGAATGAATTCGCCACTTGCAGTATGTAAAGTCGATCTGACAGATTCAGATAATTGTTGATTTAACTGGTCACAGATGTAGTAATAGTCTGCTTCAAGTTGCTGAGCAAGAACATAATATTTCGGTAGAGATAGGTCAACCTGAATTGGAGCTAAGTACATCCAGTCTGCAGGATTTCCATCCTTACTGATAGGAACATATAATAAATGCTGGAATTTTTTATATAACTTAGTGTCTTGAAATCTGCGTTTGGATAATAACTCGTCGATAATAGAGGCGGTTTGTGTGATAAACATTGTTTCTAATGGCTTGCCGGTTCGGTCACACTTGTTGGTTTTTAATTCTCCGTCTTCAAAATCAAGAGTAGTATTGGAAAGATTTAATCCGATGGTCAATTCCAAAAGTTGTCCGGTCTTCCCTTTATTGATTTTCATCATGGCATCTTGAACTTGGTCAGGGGACAGATACTCTTTGAAGGGAATATAGGCAAGTTTTTCTATTCTTGTCTGTGCTTCGATAAGTTTCATGATTCGGATACCTCCTTAAAAAATTCATTAATTTCAACACTAAGTACATTTGCAATCTGGTTCAATACAGATATAGAAAGACTCTTATCACAGCCGGCGGCTTCGATTTTTGATAGATAGCTGATGCTGATTTTTGCCCGCTCTGCAAGTTGTACTTGTGTTAATTTGGCTTGTTCTCTGTAATGTTTTATATTTGCACCTATAACGCGATATAGGTCTGTATCGTTTTCGAAATGCATACCAGTACCTCTTTCACTATTTGTGAATATTATCGCATGAAATACAGTTTAAACAAATTCACTTATAGTGAAAGAAAATTGCTATGGATTTTCCAGAAAAATTGAGTTACAATAGATAAATCAAAATAAAAGAAGGAGGTATGTCTTATAAGTTTACAACCAAATAATTTTAGGCTTGAACCAACAACAGTCTGGTCCTTTCCAGACAGAGGAAGTTGGGCAACGCATTCAGGAAAGTATCGAGGTAATTGGTCTCCGTATGTACCAAGAAATCTGATACTTCGCTATTCAAAGCCGGGAGACTGGCTCTTAGATCAATTTATGGGTAGTGGAACAACCTTGGTAGAGGCAAAGCTACTCAATCGTCATGCGGTAGGTGTTGACATCAATCCGCAATCCGTTTCAATATCTGAAACAAATTTACAATTCCAATATGAATCCAATTCAAAAATATTTACACGAAATGGGAATGCCACAGATTTGCATTTTATCAAAGATAGTCGAATTGACTTTATCTGTACGCATCCACCATATGCAAATATCATTAAATACAGTAAAGGGATAGAAGGGGATATCTCATTGCTTGCTGTTGATGATTTTTTGTCTGAAATGAAAAAGGTAGCAGAGGAATCATTTCGAGTTCTGAAAAAAGGCAAAATGTGTGCTGTTATGATTGGGGATGTAAGAAAATATGGAAAAGTAATTCCTTTAGGATTTCGTATGATGGAATGCTTTTTGCAGGCTGGATTTATGAATAAAGAGATTATTATTAAAGAGCAGCATAATTGTCGTTCCACTGAGTATTGGGAGACAAAAAATAATAATTTTTTACTTCTGGCACACGAGTACATATTTGTTTTTCAGAAGTAAGATAATTCACAAAGAGTGAAAGTTTTGGTTGTTATTTTGTATGTTTGTAAGTATAATGGATATGTAAAAGATTGCCCGTTATGGACATAGAGAAGAGGAATCAAAATGAGTAATTCAAGTGTTGCTCCATTTGTGAAATGGGCTGGTGGTAAGCGTCAGTTGATTCCACAGATAAAGGAAAGAATGCCTAAACAGTATAAGGATTATTATGAGCCATTTGTGGGTGGCGGTGCAGTTATATTTGAATTGCTACCTGCAAATGCTCTGATAAATGACATAAACAAAGCATTGATAAATGCATACAAGCAGATATGTAATGCACCGAAAGTATTTATGAAGGCTGTAAATAAGCTTGATGAAGAAATGTGGGAAGATGGTAAGGAATACTATTATTCTCTGCGTGAGCATTACAATGATAAGCTGATGAAAGCAGAATATGATGTGGAATTGGCTGCGTTGTTTGTCTTTATCAATAAGCATTGTTTTAATGGCTTATATCGTGTAAACGGCAAAGGATTATTTAATGTTCCGTATAACAATAGCCGTCGGACTTCTGTTGATGAGGAGGCTATTATGGCTACTTCAAAGTATTTGCAAGGCGTAACTATTATAGATGGTGATTTTGAAGTAGCGTGTAGGGATGCGAAAAAAGGTGATTTTGTATTTATCGACAGTCCGTATGCACCATTGAATCCAACATCTTTTGAGTCGTATACCAAAGAGGGATTTGATATAGAAAGCCATAAACGATTGGCGAAGCTTTATGATGGATTAACAGCCAGAGGTTGTTATTGCATGCTCACAAACCATAATACAGAGTTGATAAATGAGCTATATGGGAACAAAGGTTACAAAATAGATGTTGTAAGTGTTAAGCGTATGATTAATTCGGATGCATCCAACAGGGTTGGTGAAGAAGTGATTATATGCAATTACTAAGGGAGTCGAGATAATGGAGAACTTATTTACAAAGAAGGTGCCATTATATTTTGAGACAGAAGAATCACAGTTAATTTTAGGTGATTCATTTAAAATTCTAACAAAAATGAAACCGGAATCTGTAGATATGATATTTGCAGATCCACCGTATTTTTTAAGTAACGATGGTATTACTTGTCAAGGTGGTAAAATGGTTTCAGTTAATAAAGGCTCATGGGATAAGCTTTCAGAAAGTGGAACCAGCGTCGAAGAAAAACATAAGTTTAACAGAAAGTGGATTAGGTTATGTAAGAAAGTACTAAAGCCGAATGGCACAATATGGATATCAGGAACATTGCACAATATTTATTCGATTGGTATGGCATTGGAGCAAGAAGGCTTCAAGATAATAAACAACATAACATGGCAGAAAACAAATCCACCACCAAACTTAGCATGTCGATGCTTCACACATTCTACGGAAACCATTTTATGGGCAAAGAAGAATGATAAGAAGTCTCGTCATTTTTTTGATTATCAGAAGATGAAAGAAATGAATGGTGGAAAGCAGATGAAGGATGTGTGGACTGGAGCGTTGACGAAACCATCAGAAAAGACAGAAGGTAAGCATCCGACACAGAAGCCAGAATATCTGCTTGAGAAAATAGTGTTGGCATCTACGGAAAAAGGACAAGTTATTTTAGATCCTTTCTGTGGATCCGGAACTACCGGAGTAGAGGCAGTGCGATTTGGGCGGAAGTTTGTTGGAATAGATGTAAGCGAAGAATACTTGGAAATATCCAAGAAAAGATTGGAGAAGGTAGCAAATGATACGTAAGAACATTGAGATATCTGAATAAAAGATGAATGAATTTCTGAACTAATTTTATAGTTATTTTGAAAGCGGATATGAATTTGAAGAATTTTTGGAAGTATATCTTGAAAAGATTGGTCTTGATGAAGTTGTTGTCACACAGTGTTCCTCGGATGGAGAAATTGACTTGGAGGCTGTAAGATATGGCGTTGGTGGATTTGCGGGGGCATATGCTGTTGATTATTTTGTTCAGGCAAAGAGAAATAAACCGGGAACGACAATTCCAATAGAAAAAGTGAGAGCACTTATAGGTGTGATGTCTTCGGGAAGTAAAGGTATATTTATTATGACTGCAAGTTATTCGAAGAAGACAGAAGAATTTGTGGATGCAGACCCATCACGTCCGATAATCCTTATAGATGGAAAATCTCATGTTGAAAGCTGTATTGATAACGAGATTGGTTTTGTATTTACATCAGTATTCAGTAAAAATGCCATGGATGCATTGAAGGATGAATCTGATGATTTAGTAAAAGAAGATGGAACAGTAGCAGAAGAGAATGAGGGGTTAAGCTGGTCATAGATAAGCAGATTTCTGCAAATGACATTCGAGCAAGAATACTAAGATTACAGAAAGCGGATTCTAGTTTGTTACCAGATGATGCGCATAAAGTTAAAGTGATATTTAATGGAATGGCACCTAAAGAATTAACATTAGCGAAGAATAGAGGATACCTTGCAGGCGTAACGGATTTATATAAGGGATCTGGATTAATTGCTGAAGATGGTTCGTACAATCTGTGTAAGGCAATATGGAAATTCTCGGAGGATAAAATGAACATTATTATAAAGGAGCACTGATAGATGAGAGATTTTGATGAATGGCTTAGTAAATTTCGTGCCAGTATTTCTAGTTACGATTATTACATAGATTTTGATAAGGTAGTTAGGAATGTTGAAGAAATCAAGGTGGAATTGAATATTCTGAATACACTCATTGGTTCGAAAAATATTGAAGAGGATTTTGAGAAGATAGTGACAAAATATTCGGAAACATTACAGTGCATTCCGTTACTTCTTGCAGTACGAGGATATGAAATATATGCACAGGATGAAGATGGTGCTTTTTTGTATAACTTCAAGAAGATGAATTACAGTGTGGAGCAGTATAAGATCTTCATGCGTAAGACAGGGCTGTTTGATATGATTGCAAATCATTTGGTGAATAACCTCGTAGATTATGCCTTGGGTATTGAAACAGGATTGGATTCTAATGGGCGTAAGAATCGGGGCGGTCATCAGATGGAAGACTTGGTGGAAAAATACATAGTGGCAGCAGGCTTTAAGAAGGATGTAAACTATTTCAAAGAAATGTACTTAAAGAATATTGAAGAAAAATGGGACATTGATTTATCAGCACTTTCTAATCAGGGTAAAGCTGCTAAGAGATTCGATTTTGTAATCAAGACAGATAAAATGATTTATGGTATTGAGACAAACTTCTATGGTGGCGGTGGTTCAAAACTCAATGAAACTGCAAGGAGTTATAAAATGCTTTCGCAGGAGGCAGATACCATAGATGGATTTACATTCGTCTGGTTTACGGATGGAATAGGCTGGAAAAGTGCGAGAGGTAATTTGAGGGAAACATTTGAGGTTATGGATACGATTTATAGTATTGATGATATGGAGAATGGGGTTATGGAAAAGATATTTGAATAACGAGAGGAGAAATTTGAAATGGCAAGTTTGAATGATTTTAAATTAGTTAATATAAAAAGCAAAAAGATGTTTTCTTTTATTAAAAATGTGAGAAGAACAGATTTGAATGATGTACAAAAAAGCAGAATGGGTTTTTATCATTTGGTTTTAGAAAATGTGACAGGAGTAAGAGATGCGGATGATGTGTCTGAAATGATAATTGATACGGATTATAATAAGCTCTTGTATGGAAAAACAGTTAATGACCTTGGTATTGATGCAATAAATTATATTGGAGATGACAATGAACAAGAAATAACGGTTCAACTTTTCAATTTTAAGTTCAGAGAAAATTATAAAGTAGATAAAAATATGGAAGAATCAAGTGTAAATGGCAGCATTAAATTTTTGGAATACATATGCACAAGTGATGAAGAGAAAATTGCAAAATTACCAGATGATATTGTAAAGGAGAATATAGAAAAAATCTATAAATATCTAAATAGTAATATATTATGCAATATCGAATTATATATGGTTTCCAATGAGAATAAAACTTTTACAGAAGATGCAGAAAAATACCTAGGATTATTACAACAACACTTCGGAATTCAAATAAAAGCCATTGCATTAGACGATGTTATTGGATATTTCGATATGAAAAAGCAGTCAAGTCCATGTAAGTTTATGATATCGCCTAATGACTTTTTAGTATTTCAGCAGAATGAGTTGTCGACCCAAAAGTCATATATTGTTAAGTTGTCCTTATTGGATTTGATAAGAATCACATGTAATAATATGGAACTAAAAAAGGAATATGGCAATGAAGATGATGGGAAACTACTAAATGTTAAATTAGATTATGCGTTATTGTATGATAATGTTAGAGGTTATTTGGGAGAAACTATATATAATGTTAATATTCAAAAGACATTAAAAAACAACCATAAAGAATTTTTTATGTTAAATAATGGAATTACCATTACCGCTAAAGGCATAAGTGTTGATGAGGCAAATAGTGGAAAGCGATTTTTATTTACAGTGGATGATTACCAAATTGTGAATGGTGGACAAACCATACGCTCTATATATGAATTTTTTGAAAATGAGAAAGAAAATACAGATGTGTTACATAATCTGAATGAAACATATGTATTACTAAGATTTTTCAAAATTTCAGAAGAGGAAAAATTAAAAAATAGAATTGCGGAATATACAAATAGCCAAAATGCTATTTCAAGTGCGGATCTTAAATCTGTTGATGCAATACAGATACACATCGAAAAATATTTTAAAGAAGAAAAAATATTATACGCAAGAAAAGCTGGAGTAGTAGGGGATGATGATGTAGAGTATGATTTAAGGATATCGAAAGAGAAGCTAGCGCAAATATTGTATTCTGCAAAAGGATTTCCGGATAGGGCAAGTAATCAGAAAAAAAGACTTTTTCAGGAGTACTATGATGATATTTTTTCGGAGGATTTTGATATGGAAAATGCCGTAAAACTTGTAAAATTATATTATGATATAGAAAGGGTTTTTGAAGAAGAATTTGCAGAAATAAAGGCATATGAACAGAAATTTTTTTACATATTGTTTGTAGTACATAATTATAATAAAACAATATCCGAAGCTATAGAAATAGTGGAGAATTTGATATCTGAAGAATGTAAAGAAATAACTGAATCGAGAATGCTGTTAAAAACTAAATTTAAAGACAAGTTGATATCAAAGTTAGAACAAAAAAAACAATTCAACTATTTTGATTTGTTTTCATGGATTGAAGGCATAGAAGTTTAGTTGATACATGTGTGAAAATATAAGAGTGAGGCAGGACTTAATGACAACAAAATGACAATACATTTTATCGAAAATCTACGCTACAGGTAGAAAACAGACAAAACTCCATGATTTTTGCCGTAAAATCCAACGAAAAACACCACACAACAACTTTACAAAGAGGAGTTCGAATAACGGATTTTGCCTCACAAAGCCTGTATTTATGGGCTTTGTGGGGCTTTTTCTTTACCTACCGGGGCGTAAATGGTGATATTTTCCACTACTCTTCTTGGAAATATTTAATTTGGTGATGGTCGTTGTATGAAATAGTGAGTAAACATGCGAGTTCGGTAGTAGTGATTGTTTAATTCAAATTATGTGTAAGTAGGGTTCGGTTTTGTTTTAGGTGACATAGTATTATTAACAGATAATCAAAAGAATATTGGGTAATGTTTACTTAAATATATAAGAAAAAGAGTAAGTAATGAGAGCGTATTACTGGTGCTATATATAATAATGGGTAATGTTATTATAAGAAATTTCATTACAAATGTATCTATGCTATAATGAGTATACGCAATAGTTGTTTATGATTGATTAACAAGGGAGAAGACAATGAATATACTTGTAATTGGAAATGGGTTTGATTTGGCGCATGGATTGCCTACAAAATATACAGATTTTTTAGGGTTTGTTGAAAGATTTGAAAATTTAAAAAAAAGTTCAATGATAATGTCAAATGGTGGATTAAGTAATACAGCAAAACCAATATATAAATATTTGGATAAACTTATTTTTGAAAACCGCAAATTATCGTTCGAACTTGATAAGCTGATTTCTTCGAATATATGGATAAAATATTTTTCTAGCAATGAAAAATATATAAAAGAAAATTGGATAGATTTTGAAAGTGAGATAAGTAAGGTAATTAGGTCACTAGACAATGATATACTGAAAAATGAAGGACATAGCATAGATGAAGAAATGATATCTCTTTCAAATCCTTTTTTAGCTAAATATTATGAGGAATACACTTTAGTAAACCAATCGGTTGATTTATTAAATGGAGAAAATTCTAAAAGGATTACTTTCCGAGATATAAGAGATGAATTATATTACGATTTAAATAGACTCATTCGAGCGTTAGAAATTTATTTGGCGGATTATGTTGAGAAAATTGAATGTAATCGGGTTTCACCAGATATTGAAAAAATGTCATTTGATAAAGTTCTTAGTTTCAACTATACAAAGACATACACTAAATTATATGATAGTTGTGTTTGTGCAGAATACGATTACATACATGGAAGTACAGATATTAAAAATACAATAGAAACAAATAATATGGTATTAGGCATAGATGAGTATCTAGATGATGATAGAAAGAACAGGGATACAGATTTTATAGCATTTAAGAAGTTTTATCAGAGGATATATAAAGAGACAGGATGTAAATATAAGGATTGGATTACTGAAATTCATTCTAATGCTCAAATTAGAAATTTGAACTATTGTAATAAGAAGGATGATGGTTCAAAAGAGTATGTAAGTGATTATTCTGTACAACATAATCTTTACATATTCGGGCATTCCCTAGATATTACAGATAAGGATATTCTTAGAGAGTTAATTTTAAATGATAAAGTATATACAACCATTTTTTATGTAAATAAAGATGTTATGGGAAAACAGATTGCAAATCTTGTGAAAATAATAGGTCAGGATGAATTGATAAGAAGGACAGGTGGGAGTGATAAAACCATAGAATTTAGGCAACAACAAGCTATGCAATGTATATCCGCCGTGTAATTCATGGCGTGATGCAGGAAATGGGATATTCCGAGAATCAGATAGGGCAGTATTTTAAAATGTCAGGCGATACAACTGTAACAAAAACTCATGGTAGGAAATTGGTTGGTGGCATTAACAGAATGGTAATGGATGCACAGTATTTTGGTAAGAAGCTGGAGAAAGAAGCAAAGTATCAATGGGAACTTAGTGAGTATCTGAACAGAGATATCTACCAGCCAGAGGGATTTGATGCGTATGGATATCCGAGTGAACTTTTTAAATTAGACATGGAACGATTAGGGATTATTTCTAAGAGAAAGCCTGCAAAGATAATTGATTTTACCAGGTACATAGATACTAATCGCAGTACTAACCATTAGCACAAAATAATTATTAAAGCAATCGTTTTGGCATAAGAAGTTAGTTTGCAATGACGAAAAGCAAGATGTATAAAATAATTCGTCGCTAAAAAAGTGACGGAAAAGGAGAACATTTATGAGCATAACATTTGAAATAGTCAAATTTAAAAAGCCAACAAAAGATGATTTGTCTAATTTACATATGTTTAATCCTTATGGTTCTATTCCAATATTAGATGATGATGGTGATAGTACAGGATGGAATATTTATATGTTCAGGGCTGATGATAAGGGTATACAGAATATTATAAATAGTTGTTATGCAGTCAAAATGGAGCTCCAAGAATGCATTACAGATTATGATAGTTTTTTTGAAGATTTGGGATTCCCTAAAGAGGCAGTAAGTAATGGAGATGTTCGCATTATAAAATCCAACTCCAGATATATTACTATTTCTTATGACGACAAATCAAAGGACATAGAAAAAAGCAGGCTTGAAAAATATAAGGTGATGGTTCAAACAAAATGTGTTGTTTTGAAGATTAAGGCTTTATGGAACAGCAGTGAAAATAATTTATATGGTATAGATAAAAAGAGAGCCATAAAGTGCATGCCAGATATTGAAAATTATGAATATGTTCCAGTTAATAATAGTATGCTGGCAAAAGCAGAAATTCCTTTCTTGATATTTGAAAGAAATAGGGGAAAATGTTTTATAGAGATGTATTGATAGAATCTAGAGAAAGGAACACTTTTATGAGCAAAGAATTACAGATAAGAAATAGCACTGTTGATTTCTTGGTTTTCACACGAGATGCAGGAGAAGACGGAATAGAAGTCAGGGTTCAGAATGGCGATGTATGGCTTACGCAGAAAGCAATTTCGCAGCTTTTTGATGTAGATAGAAGTGTGGTTACAAAGCATCTGAGCAATATTTTTAAAGAGGGCGAATTAGATGAAAATTCAACTTGTGCAAATTTTGCACAAGTTGCCGATAATGGAAAAACATACAAATATAAATTTTATTCGTTAGCAGCTATTATTGCTGTGGGATATCGCATTAATTCAGAACGGGCAACACAGTTCAGGACATGGGCAACCAAAGTGTTGGATACATTTACAAAGCAGGGTTATGTTCTTGATAAAAGCAGATTGATTAATGGACAGATTTTCGACGAAGATTATTTTGAGCATCTTATTGCTGAGATTCAGGAAATCAGAGCAAGTGAGAGAAGATTTTACCAGAAAATTACAGATATATATGCAACAGCAGTTGATTATGATAAGAATTCACAGGTGACAAGAGAGTTTTATGCAACAGTACAGAATAAGATGCATTATGCAGTTCATGGTAGTACAGCGGCAGAAGTGATAGTGGCAAGAGCTGATCATAATAAGGAACATATGGGACTTAAATCATGGAAAAATGCGCCGGATGGTAAAATAGTAAAAACAGATGTGTCAATTGCAAAAAACTACTTAGAAAAAGAAGAACTTGCAGAATTAAATGAGATTGTGACAATGTATCTTGATTATGCAACAAGACAGGCACGAAGACATATTCCTATGACTATGGAAGATTGGAAAACAAAGCTTGACGCATTTCTTAGATTTAATGATGCGGATGTACTTCAGGATAAAGGAAAAGTAACAGCAGCTATTGCAAAGGAATTTGCAGAAAGTGAGTTTGAGAAATACAGAGTTATACAGGATTCACTATATGAAAGTGACTTTGATAAATTGATGAATGATATGGAGAAGGATGGTACTACCCATTAGTACCTCAAAATTTCTAGTTGCAGAAACATCGTCCGGAGATTATAATTTCCATAGGTGGACAAGCAAACCGAAAGAATATTATTCTGTGAATAGTAAACATACCTGCAAGCCACCGGAACTACATACAATAATGACAATATAGCAATGGTACTGGATTGGTACTAAAAATGTGCGAAACGAAGAATAACGTGTGGAAAAGGTATGTGTTATCAATACAAAATAGTATAGATAACCATATTGAAATAACCTAAATCAAACTAGATTCTGCGAGTTTGAATAACGGATTAAAATGCCGAAAGCCTGTATTTGTGCGGGTTTCCGGCATTTGTTTTATCAAATGGCTCTAGTTTGGCTCTATTTGTGGGTGGAGTAATTGATGCAAATGTAATTATTGAGAAGAATGAAAAGGAAAAAATGATATGAAGAAATGCAATTAAAGGATAAGCTGTCATTAATGAGTGAGGAAGAACAGCTAAAATTACTTGCTACAAATGGAATGCTGGTTAAACGACCAATTGTGATAAGTGAAGATAATGTGCTTATAGGTTTTAAGGAAGCAGAGTGGGAAATACTTTTAAAATAAATTATTTTAGTGGAAATTGGCATTAAAGTATCGGAGGGGAATGATGAAGGAATTAATTATAAAAGATTCATTAGAAGAATATTTATCAGAATCAAAATACATAAATTGGAATAATGAATGTATTAGAAAAAAGGCATATAATCTCAGGACAAATTATACAAACGAGATTTCGATAATTAAAGCTTCTTATGAATTTGTTCGAGATGAAATAAAGCATTCATGGGATGTACAGGATAAGCGTGTAACTAAAACTGCTGCAGAAGTGTTAGAACAAGGAGTAGGGATATGTTGGGCGAAGTCTAATCTTCTTGCCGCACTTTTACGTGCAAATGGTATTTCGACTGGTATATGTTATCAAAGATTAACATTAGGAGATACGCCAGAATCAGGATACTGCATACATGCATTAAATGCTGTGTATATTAAATCTTTGGATAGATGGGTTAGGTTGGATGCCAGAGGAAATAAGACTGGAATAGACGCACAGTTTGATTTGGAACATGAAAGATTGGCATTTCCTGTGCGAAAGAATTTTGGAGAAGCAGACTATGATGAAGTTTATGCTAATCCATCTGGCAAGTTGATGAAGGTATTAGAAGAAAATACAGATGCGCTTTATATGTATTTGAACTGTCTGCCAGATAGTATTTAAGGAAAGGGGAAAAGTGGCATGTTAGAAGTTAAATTTTACGATTCAGTGGAAGATTCACTGTTGAAATTTGCAGTAATTATCTCACAAAGTAATGGCAAGTGGGTTTTCTGCAAACATAAAGAAAGAGATACATATGAAGTGCCGGGAGGGCATAGAGAAGCTGGAGAGGATATTTTTGAAACAGCTAAAAGAGAGTTGCAGGAAGAAACAGGAGCTATCAAATTTGAGATAAAACCAATATGTGTTTATTCAGTAACAGGTAAGACAAGAGTAAATGATACAGGTGAGGAAACATTTGGACTGCTTTGTTTAGCAGAGATAACAGAGTTTGCGAAAGAATTACATAGCGAAATGGAGAAAGTTGTTTTTATGGACGAGTTGCCTAAGAACTGGACATATCCGTTGATACAGCCGAAATTGATAGAGAAGTATTTACAGGTAATAAATTTTGATAATAAGGGAGGTAATTAGAATATGGTGAATATTAGAGAACTGATGTATGAATCATTTATGAATGGTATGTATCAGTCATTTATTATAGTTGGTCCGTATATTATAGGCCCTTTGATAGTGGCTTTTATTGGGTTGGCAATCAAGAAAGTTTGTGAAGAATTTACATATCATTTTTCAATAGTATCTGGAGACTCTAGAAGAATAGCAAGAAAAAAAGCAAAAAAGATGAGTAAGATGATAGATATGATATCTTCTTTCAAAGATATAATTGATAATACAAAGAATAAATGAATGTAGGGGGAAGTAGGGAATAAATAATGCTAATGGAATTTTGAATGAAGTGAATTATTATAAATGAAAACTGCATTACTGCAAAAATGCATTTTAAATCATAGAGGGAGTGTAAAGCTTGAAAGAAACAGTATTGAAGAATTGTGTGTAGCAGACGCCGATGCAGTTTCACATTTTGATAGTGTGCCAAGTTTACTTTATTTAGCTTATGTAGAGAAAGGGATGGATATAGAGCATGGGTCAAGTTTTGTGAGGGAAAAGCTTGAACGAAGCTATAATAAGCTGTCAGATGAAAGTAAAGAGATTTATAAGGAAAAATATGAGCAGGTGATGGCTATATTGGGTTGATTGAAGTTATTATTAGAGAAAAGGGAGAAATGCAAATGAGAATATTAGTAATAGGCGGAACAAGATATTTTGGTATACATATGGTTAATAAGCTTTTAGAACAAGGACATAAGGTAACAATAGCAACAAGAGGCAAGACACCAGATTTATATGGAGACAAAGTAGAACGCATTACTATTCAAAGAACAAATGAAGAAAGCATGCGTGAGGCATTACAAGGAAAGCATTTTGATGTTGTAATTGATAAGATTGCATATTGTTCTAATGATATCAGGTATGTTATGGATTATGTTGATTGTGATAAATACATTTATATGTCGAGCACATCGGTTTACAATCCTAAGCATATGGATACAGTCGAATCAGATTTTGATGGTTGTTCAAAGAATTTTGTGTGGTGTGGTAGAAAGGAATTTCCATATGAGGAGATAAAAAGACAGGCTGAGTATGCATTATGGCAGAAATATGCAGATAAAAACGGGATTGCTGTCAGGTATCCATTTGTAATAGGAAAAGATGATTATACGAAAAGACTTTTATTCTATGTAGAACATGTCATTAAATCAGAACCGATGTATATAGACAATATAGATTATCAAATGAGTTATATCCGTTCAGATGAAGCAGGAGAGTTTATTGCATACTTAGTAGATAAGGATGTTAATGGTGCAATTAACGGAAGTGCTTCAGGAACAATTTCACTTCGTGAGGTGATAGGCTATGTTGAAGAAAAGACAGGAAAATGTGCAGTTTTAAGTGAGAATGGAGAAGAAGCACCATATAATGGAGAGCCAGAATACAGTATAAATACTGATAAGGCTGAGAAGATGGGATATCATTTTTCCAATTTAAAAGACTGGATATATGAATTGCTTGATTATTATATTGAGCAGGTTTATAAAGCTGAATGTAAAGTAAAATAGTACAAAGGGGAATGTATATTGGCAAAAAAGAAAAGAAATAGAAAATCAATAAAAAATAATGGTTATACATTAGAGGAATTAGGAATACAGAAAGATGACATTACCAAGGAAGAATTAATTGATATATATGCCGAGGCATACTATAAGGCGCTAAAAAGGATAGAAAATGAATCCAAAAGCGAGAATGAGCCAGAGCATAAAGCTAAAAATTATAAGAAATATGAAAGGGTGCAATACTTTCTAAATGTTCTATTTTTTCCATGGAGAATACGCAAAAAGTTTAAGTTAAAGGATAATATTTATGATAATATGTTAACTCTTATAATAAGTTTGATAATGTATGGCATAGGTGGAGTTTTACAACTAATCAGTTTGGTTGGTGTGATTGGTATCATAAGTGGTATTGGAAAATTACAAGTAACAGCTCTTCTATGGATAGGTGTAATTGTTATATATTGTTTGTTTTTTGCAAGTGTAATAATAATATCAGCAAAACAATTTTCGAATGAGAAAGATTCTAATAAGATATATGCATTCAGCTCTATTATAATAGCATTGATAAGCTGTATAATTAGTACAGTAACTTTTGTTGTGCAATTTTTAATGTAGATTAATACAATAACAACCAGAAACAGTGAGACCTAAATGGATACAAGATATTATATGATTATTATCAAGGGTGAGATAAAGACAACCGAAGTAATGTCATGTGTGTACGATACCAATGTACATAAATGGAACGTGAAATTTAATAATGGGAAAAGCTATCTCTATGCATATATGAATGTTGAGAAATTAACTAAGCCGGATGTTTTAAATCCTAAGTCGTATCGTATTAGCAGAGAGGGACGGGAGTTTTTTGATATAGATGCAATATCTGTGTTCAGAGGCAGACAGGAGTCTTATTGGCATATTTGTTTTAAAGACGGCAGTGAACGGGATTACCATGAGCACGATTTACATATTGCGGAGTCGTGTCTGAATGATAAAAGGTCTGCCGATGTATTCCAATATATAAAGCAGATTGCTGAATTGAGTAATATTAGAAATGAAGAGACGGGGGAAAAATTATTACCTAAAAGATTTGATAAAATTACTTATGTTGGTAATGAGGTTGCATTAGCGAAATATTTGAATCCTTCTTTATTAAATACTGGTAAAAGAGGGGGAGAATATGTTCCGATATTTCCATTTGGCTGTAATAACAGTCAGTATAATGCTGTAAAAAATGCGATGGAGAATCAGATAAGTGTAATACAGGGACCGCCGGGAACAGGTAAAACACAGACGATATTAAATATTATCGCTAATATATTGATGCAGGACAAAACGGTACAGATTGTATCTAATAATAATTCTGCAACTGAAAATGTATATGACAAACTGTCTTCGCCACAGTATAATCTGGGATTTGTTGCTGCAACATTGGGAAGTTCTAAAAATAAGAAAACATTTGTTGAACATCAGGATTCATCTTATCCTGATTTTTCAACTTGGAAAATGTCTGAAGAATTTGGTGAAATGCGTAAGAAAATATCAGAGCAATCCGTTAGGTTAAAAGAATTTTTTGATAAACAGGAAAAACTTGCTTATTTAAGGCAGGAATTATCTCAATTAGTTACAGAACAGCAATATTTTAACCAGTATGTTGAAGAATCCGATGTTAATACAGATAATATAAAGTGCAAGAAAATGTTATCATCAAAACAATGGATGATGTTATGGCAGGAGTGTCAGGCAATATCAGAGGAGAAAAAGACAATAGGATTCTGGTTTAAAATAAAGACATTTTTCAAGTATGGCATAACACACTGGAGTTTTTATAAGCAGGAATTTTCAAAGATAATTACAACATTTCAGGCTATGTATTATAAGGCAAAAGAAAAAGAATTATCTAAGCAGATTTCAGATATTGAGGGATATTTAAACGGAGTTGATAAGCATTTGCTTGACGATTTATGTGACAATTCAATGATTTTACTAAAAGACAAGCTGGCAAGAAGATATGAAGGGAACGACAGCCGGAGAGTATTTAGTGAGGATAATCTGTGGAAGGAATCCAATGATGTATTGAAGGAGTATCCGGTTATATTAAGTACCACATTTTCATCGAGAAATAGTCTGAATTCAGATGTGGTATATGATTATCTTATTATGGACGAGGCATCACAGGTAGATATTGCAACAGGGGCTTTAGCACTTTCTTGTGCGAGAAATGTGGTTATTGTGGGAGATACTAAGCAGCTTCCAAATGTTGTTACAGAAGATATGAGGGTCAGAGCAAAAGCTATATTTGATACATATAATCTGAAAGAAGGATATCAGTTTACAAAGAGCTTTTTGCAGTCAATTCTGGATATTATGCCTGATGTAACACAGACATTATTGCGAGAGCATTATAGGTGTCATCCTAAAATAATTAATTTCTGCAATCAGAAATTTTATCGTGGTGAACTGATTATTATGACAAAGGATAATGGCGAAGATGATGTTTTGTCAGTGGTGAAAACAGTTGCCGGGAATCATGAACGAAATCATTACAGTCAGCGTCAGATAGATGTTATAAAAAATGAAATTATGCCTAAATATAATTTCAACCCGGAAGAAACGGGAATTATTGCTCCGTACAGGAATCAGGTTGAAGCATTGAACAGGGAGATAACAGATATTGATGCAGCTACCGTACATAAGTTTCAGGGCAAGGAGAAAGACAATATTATTATATCCACTGTAGATGATGAAATATCAGATTTTGCGGATGATCCGTATTTGATTAATGTTGCAGTTTCAAGGGCAAAAAAGAAACTGATGTTGGTTGTGACTGGAAATGAGCAGTCAAAAGAACACAATATAACAGATTTAATAGATTACATTCAGTATAATAATTTTGAAGTTGTTGAGAGTAAGATTTATTCAATCTTTGATTATCTTTACAAGCAGTATACTGAGGAAAGAATAGCATATTTGCAGAAATATAAAAAGATATCAGAATATGACTCTGAGAATCTTATGTATTCATTGATACAGGAAATAATTGCGGATAATAAGTATTCAAGTTTAGATGTTATTTGTCATTTTCCATTGAATATGCTGATTAAAAATCCTCAACTATTAAATGACAGAGAGTGCCAGTATGCAATGAATCCTGCAACACATCTGGATTTTCTGATTTACAACAGAATCAGTAAAAAGCCGGTTTTAGCGATTGAAGTTGATGGATATGAATTTCATAAAAAGGATACCGTACAGGCTTCAAGAGATTTATTAAAGGATCGCATAATGGATTTGTATGAAATTCCATTATTAAGATTTAAGACTAATGGCTGTGGTGAAAGAGAAAAGATTGTAGGAATGTTAGATAAGCTGGTTGGATAGTCGAGAGGAAATAATCCTATTATAGTGGAGATATCGTACTAAACTTTGAAAGTTTGGTACGATTTTTATATTTATAAGAAAGAGAATGCTCAAAAAGGATTAAAATATTATTGTAGGGAACTTCTTGTAGATTAACAGAAAAATAGGTAAAATATTTTAGTTAAGTTAAATATAAAAATAAATGAGAGTCACCTTAGAGTGGCTCTTATTTTGTATATTTTTAATAAACAGTATATAACAGTTGACAACACACATCAACTGTTATATACTGTTTATCACAAAGGAGAAAACAAAAATATGCATATTATATTAAATCATTCTTCCATGGTTCCGATTTACGAACAGCTTATGGAGCAGATAAAGTCAGAGATTATCCAGTCTGTATTAAAAGAGGGAGAGGCACTTCCGTCTGTGAGGACGCTTGCAGGGGAACTTCGCATCAGCGCGCTGACTGTAAAGAAAGCTTATGACAAGTTAGAAGAGGAAGGCTTTGTTACGACTGTTCACGGAAAGGGAACATATGTGACTGCTTCGGATAAACAGCTTGCGTCGGAGGCGAGAAGAATTGCTGTGGAAGAGGACTTTGACAAAGCCATTGACCGGGCAGTGGCAATTGGGATGAAGAAAGAAGAAATCTTAGAGGTTGTAAAGCTCATACTTGATGAGAAATAGAAAGGCGAATTATGATAACAATGCAGAATGTCCGAAAAAAATATAAGGACTTTGAACTGGAACTATCCTTGGAAATACCAGAGGGGAGAATTACAGGGTTTGTAGGAAAAAACGGCGCAGGAAAAAGTACGGCAATTAAACTGATACTTGGACTGGTAAAGCCGGATGCTGGAAAGATTTCTGTGTTTGGTAACGAATGTGGAGAGCTTCCGGCTGCGGTAAAGCAGAAAATCGGAGTATCTTTGACGGAGGCAGGCTTTAGTTCACAATTTACGGTGGAAGATGTCTGGCATATCCTTGCTAAAATGTATCCTGATTTCCAGAAGGATTTTTTTGACCAAAAATGTGAGGCTTTAAAGCTTCCACGGAAGAAGAAATTAAAAGAATTTTCCACAGGTATGAAAGCAAAACTGAGGGTGCTGACAGCAATCAGCCATAAAGCTGATTTGTTGATTTTAGATGAGCCGACCGCAGGGCTTGATGTGGAGGCAAGGAATGAAATCCTTGATTTACTACGGGAATATATAGCGCAGGACGAGAAGCGCACAATATTGATTACATCGCACATTTCCACAGATTTGGAGTCACTTTGTGACGACATTTATCTCATTCATGACGGAAAAATCATTTTGCATGAGGACACAGATGTTATTTTAGAGCAGTATGGTATTTTGAAGGTGAATGAGGAACAATACAGGACATTAGACAAGACAGCAGTCATAAAAGTACAGAAAGAAACTTATGGTTATGCCTGCTTTACTAATGACAGAAGATTTTATCAGGAAAATTATCCGCAGATTGCGGTGGAGCAGGGCGGAATTGATGAATTAATTCTTATGATGACGGGAGGGTACAGATAATGGCAGGATTAGTAGAAAAAGATTTCCGGTTAATTTGGTGTAATAAACAGGCATTAATTTTCTTTCTTATCATTGGAGTGGTGATAGGATTACAGAATGAAGCGGTTATCCTGGGGTGGTTGCCGTTTGCAATCAGTATTCTTCTGATAAATACAGTTACCTATGACGAGCTTGATAAAGGATATGGATTTTTGATGACTTTGCCGATTGATGCAGAAACGTATGTGAGGGAAAAATATTTTTTCTGTCTTACAGGAGGAACGGTTTCATGGCTTGTGGCAGCGGGACTTTACATGATACTAGAAATGAAACAGCAGATGCCGGTAGACATGGCTTCCCAGATTCCTGTGGTATTGGTGTTTCTGCCGGTTACGGCATTGTTGATTGCATTGCTGATTCCGCTGCAGCTAGTATCCGGAGTAGAAAAGAGCAGAGTAGTCATTTCGGGGGCATGTGGTGTAATGGGAGCGTCTGTCATTGCATTTGCGAAGCTGGTAAAGACAAATGTATTAAGTGCCTTTTCATTTTTAAACCAAATGAATGGCTGGATACTTGCAGGAATTGCAGTGGTAGTGATAGTACTTCTCATACTGCTCTCTTATGCAATTAGTGTCCGTATTATGGAAAAGAAAGAGTTTTAGAAAAATATTTAAGCGGGACATTCATAAATAAATGAGTGTCCCGCTTATTAATGCATATTAGAAATTATCTCCATTCCATCCCCAGTTAGAAACAGCCTGATATTTTACATATACATGATCTGGTGCAATTCCAAGAACATCTTTAAAAATGTCACATATCTGGCCAGTCAGTTTAGAAAAGGCAGATGGGTCCTCACTGCCGTAAACGCTGACCTCGACCATAGCCATAGGCTCGGCATTGCTTCCTCTGAAGTAGAGCTTGTAGTCAGGTTCAAAGCCGACCATGAGCCAGCTTTCTGACTTGCCGGGAATTGTCTGGATAGCCTGACCTAAACGTGTTTTGATTTCAGTTTCCTGTGCTTCTGTAAGAGAAGTGCTTATCTTAGAATTAATAAATGGCATATGTTACCTCATTTCTGCGCCGCAGGCGCGTGTATTCATGTGCTGATTATAGCACTTTACATATGTCAAAGAAATATATTAATTGTCAGTACCTTCCTTGATGCCATGGCGCTCTGCATATCCAGTCAGGATAAGTGTGAGCGCACCGTCGCCTGTTACATTGCAGGCTGTTCCGAAGCTGTCCTGAAGTGCAAATATTGTAAGCATAAGGGCAGTTCCAGTGTCGTTAAATCCAAGCACGCCGGTAATAAGTCCGAGCGAAGCCATAACTGTTCCGCCAGGTACGCCAGGTGCGCCGATTGCAAATATTCCGAGAAGCACGCAGAACAGAATCATAGTTCCGGCTGATGGAATAGTGCCATACAAAATCTTTGATACAGTCATGCAGAAAAATACCTCTGTCAGCACTGATCCGCACAAATGTATATTTGCAAATAAAGGAATTCCAAAAGAGACCATGTCCTTTCTCAAAACCTTTGATTTTCCGGCACACTGGAGTGCAACTGCGAGTGTGGCAGCAGATGACATTGTTCCAATTGATGTAAGGTATGCAGGACCGTAATGTCTGATTACTTCAATCGGGTTCTTCTTAGAATACAATCCTGCGATTGTGTAAAGCAGAGTCATCCAAATGTAATGTCCGATTAATACAATAATTATGATTTTCAGGAACACAGGAACCTGCTTTGTTATTGAACCTTCGTATGAGAGTCCGCAGAAAGTAAGTCCGATGAAAAATGGAAGAATTGGTATCATGATTCTTGAAACTATCGCAAGTACGATTTTCTGGAATTCTTCAAGAATATTTGAAATCAATTCTGCTTTTGTCCATGCGGCAGCAAGTCCAATCATAATTGAGAACACAAGTGCACTCATAACAGGCATTATCTGCGGGATTGATAATTCGAAAACCGCAGCCGGAAGCTCTTTCAATCCATCAGCAGTAGAGGATATTGACAAATGTGGTATCAAAAGATATCCGGATGCTGTAGAGAAAAGTGCAGCACCAACTGATGATGTATATGCGATTGTAACAGCAATCAGAAGAAGTTTTGATGCATTTTTACCCATCTGAGTAATCGAAGGTGCAATAAATGCAATGATTATCAGCGGTATGCAGAAATTAATTATCTGATTGAGAATATATTTCAGAGTTACAACAATATTCAAAATGGCGCGTGAAAATGAATTGCCATCAGTTGAACTTAACAGTAGTCCCACCATGACGCCGGCAATAACGCCCACCAGCAATTTAAACGGCAGACTGCGAAAAAAACTATTTTTCTTCATTTAATAAATCTCCTTCATTGGTGTAGTTAATAAAAATTATAATATAGGCCGGAGAAAATAACAATGGAAAGGTTTGGGGGATTAATATAGATGAGTTTTGTTAATTAGATTATGCAAGTATTTACCAGGTGATATATAAGGGGATTCTCTAAAAAACCAGTAAATACCTGAAGTTAGAGGCTTATTTGTCTCGTGGTAATAAATAAATTAATTGGCTGGTATTTTTGGGGAAAATGGACTAAAATAGGCAATGAGAGATTTAAGCATGATTGAAAAGGCTTAAATTCGTTGGATTAACATTAACATGAGATGTATTGAAATACACGGATATATTTTTACAGACAGCAGTTACATCGATTAACATTAACATGAGATGTATTGAAATTAATACACATGTTCTCTTCCCTCTACAGTTTCACCGGATTAACATTAACATGAGATGTATTGAAATCAATCTAGCATTACAATCACTAATATTGATTTTACGATTAACATTAACATGAGATGTATTGAAATCCGCTTATTAATTCTATATTATAAACGACTTTAATGATTAACATTAACATGAGATGTATTGAAATTACATTAGTGCGATAACGTACTTTCCTGTATATGGATTAACATTAACATGAGATGTATTGAAATGAACACTGTTAATGTTATGTTAGAAACTGTGTCCATGGATTAACATTAACATGAGATGTATTGAAATATGATTTCGACACTAATAGTACTGTTATGATAACAGGATTAACATTAACATGAGATGTATTGAAATTGATTATTAACCCGACAATTATTAAGCCTTTGCTGGATTAACATTAACATGAGATGTATTGAAATATCCCTTAAGCGCAAAATTGACATTCAAAACTATGCGATTAACATTAACATGAGATGTATTGAAATTTGTTATAGGGCTTGTAAATATGCTTTCGATAGTGATTAACATTAACATGAGATGTATTGAAATCACCAACTCCTACCAAAAGCCACATACATATTTTGATTAACATTAACATGAGATGTATTGAAATAGAGAGTGGTTTATGGACTACTATTACGGAATGGATAGATTAACATTAACATGAGATGTATTGAAATTTCTGTGGTGTTGTGCTAAGCTGATATGCACCCTCGGATTAACATTAACATGAGATGTATTGAAATTTAATTGTTGCCTTTCCGTCTTCAGCTCCCTTAGGATTAACATTAACATGAGATGTATTGAAATATATTTATTACAGAAGTTTGAGCAGAAAGAGTTTACGATTAACATTAACATGAGATGTATTGAAATATTTCTACTCTGTGATTATATGGCGCATTAAACAGATTAACATTAACATGAGATGTATTGAAATGAAAAACCAGACGGAAAACTGGCACAGCCAATGATAGATTAACATTAACATGAGATGTATTGAAATGACATGAAGAGTATATCTAACAAGATGATATTCAGATTAACATTAACATGAGATGTATTGAAATGCAGTAATAGAACCATTAACAGTATTAATACCACTGATTAACATTAACATGAGATGTATTGAAATCTGATAAAACCGTATGCCTTGCAATCGGTTTGTAGATTAACATTAACATGAGATGTATTGAAATACACCACAATATTCATGTTTATGTTTTACCTTCGTGGATTAACATTAACATGAGATGTATTGAAATGTATATAGTTAGCGACTGGCGTTTCGGTAAAACGGATTAACATTAACATGAGATGTATTGAAATATATCCTAAATTACTGGGAGACGCAGTAACGGCGACGATTAACATTAACATGAGATGTATTGAAATGCTATATGACTGGGTACAGGACGAACAGATGATGTGATTAACATTAACATGAGATGTATTGAAATAGCTTCCACAAATTATTGATAGAAGTCGTGCATGCCGATTAACATTAACATGAGATGTATTGAAATCCAAAAACACGATTAAATTCCGCAATACCTTTTTGATTAACATTAACATGAGATGTATTGAAATTTGTGTATTTTAGTAACCAAGTCAAGGAGCATGCTGATTAACATTAACATGAGATGTATTGAAATTTCAAAATTGCAGTTCGTGGAAATCTTCCAAAATGATTAACATTAACATGAGATGTATTGAAATCCACCTTCGGCATGGTCTATGAATTCCCTACATTGATTAACATTAACATGAGATGTATTGAAATCTAAATTCGCATAGTATTAGCACGTCATTTTCGCAAGATTAACATTAACATGAGATGTATTGAAATAAGTATTCACTTGTTCTTAGAATTGTATTTGCAAGATTAACATTAACATGAGATGTATTGAAATATGTTCATTGGCAAGCCAAGAAAAATATATCACAAAGATTAACATTAACATGAGATGTATTGAAATCATTGATATCCGCTTTTATATTCATCTGCTTTATGATTAACATTAACATGAGATGTATTGAAATTCTGCTATAGCTTCAATTGCAGATTTAAGCTCGCCGATTAACATTAACATGAGATGTATTGAAATTTCTCCATATATCCCCCTTATTGCACGATATAACACGATTAACATTAACATGAGATGTATTGAAATCTTGCTAAAATGTCTGTTTTATACAATTCCAACAGATTAACATTAACATGAGATGTATTGAAATGTGTTTGAAGATGGATTTGCCGATTACAGTGGCGAGGATTAACATTAACATGAGATGTATTGAAATAACTTTAAAGATGTGTTTATTGAACCTTACAAGTAGATTAACATTAACATGAGATGTATTGAAATAAATTAGATGTTTTATTACCCAAAATTGTTACATGATTAACATTAACATGAGATGTATTGAAATTACACCACCCCGGTTGTCTTGCTTGCATAACTCTTGATTAACATTAACATGAGATGTATTGAAATTAATATGTCCGCATTAGTGGCTATTCGCACACATGGATTAACATTAACATGAGATGTATTGAAATATGTGCTGTGCAGTGGATTGAATGCTCCAAAACAGATTAACATTAACATGAGATGTATTGAAATCAGTAGCGCCAAGACAAAACGCTCCTACGGGTGCAGGATTAACATTAACATGAGATGTATTGAAATTCATCAATACTTAACAACTCAAGCCTAACATTAAGGATTAACATTAACATGAGATGTATTGAAATCTTCGCCAAATTGCTATTTCGCAAAGTGCTTTTAGATTAACATTAACATGAGATGTATTGAAATTACATTATTTATTTGTATGTTAAGCGTATATTAACGATTAACATTAACATGAGATGTATTGAAATTCAACAAAGCTGGCTACAACTCCATTACGAAACAAAGATTAACATTAACATGAGATGTATTGAAATGCACGACAATTAATATTGATGTATAACTCCCAGAAGATTAACATTAACATGAGATGTATTGAAATAAAATATTTTTAACTACATTAAAAAGTGTGTTAAAGATTAACATTAACATGAGATGTATTGAAATCTTGTAAACGGAACGTACTGTTCTCCAAGAACCTGATTAACATTAACATGAGATGTATTGAAATCGCGCTTATGTCTAATCTTGGTGACATTCAACTTGATTAACATTAACATGAGATGTATTGAAATCTTTGACAGCTTTTAATAAGTTCTTAGGCATTAATGATTAACATTAACATGAGATGTATTGAAATCCACTCCTGACAAGATAATCAAGTTTTGCTTTTAAAGATTAACATTAACATGAGATGTATTGAAATTCAAGAAGAGACTGTTCACATGCTATAACCTGTATAGATTAACATTAACATGAGATGTATTGAAATTATGTATATTCTCCTTTCTTTTGTGATAACTGTATGATTAACATTAACATGAGATGTATTGAAATTAGTTTTCGATAGGTGAAAAATTAACGCTTTCCAACGATTAACATTAACATGAGATGTATTGAAATCAGTATGGGCGATTATGAAGCTCTGGCGCTTTGTGATTAACATTAACGTGAGATGTATTGAAATATGTATTTTTGACAAGCATTTACACATTCTTCTTGGATTAACATTAACATGAGATGTATTGAAATATCAGAACAGCAATTAAATCAGCTGACCATGACTTGATTAACATTAACATGAGATGTATTGAAATAACGGTATATGACCCTTATGATTTAGAGTGCAGTTTGATTAACATTAACATGAGATGTATTGAAATCCTCTTATTGTACTTATGTGGAGTGTTGCACTGGGATTAACATTAACATGAGATGTATTGAAATTCTGTAATCACATAATGCATTGCACAGCCGGATACGATTAACATTAACATGAGATGTATTGAAATGTATGATTAGATTGATTTTTATAATAATCTGTTTTAGATTAACATTAACATGAGATGTATTGAAATGCTCTTGAAAAACCGAAGCCACGACCAGTAAAGAGATTAACATTAACATGAGATGTATTGAAATGGAGCTGCAAAGGCTTCTAAGTAGTTATCACATTGATTAACATTAACATGAGATGTATTGAAATATTTCTTGTTCTTGCTCTTTATATTTCCGCATTTCGATTAACATTAACATGAGATGTATTGAAATATGAATCTGTATATAAGATAAAGTAGAGCGACAATGATTAACATTAACATGGGATGTATTGAAATCATTTTCCTGTCTGCTTTGTATGCTCGTTAATCTTAGATTAACATTAACATGAGATGTATTGAAATGCCCAATCTACCGGGCAATTATCAGGTCCCCAGAGATTAACATTAACATGAGATGTATTGAAATATTACATTTTCTATGTGAACTTTTATTTATACATCTTAAGATTATTAATATTTAAAGAAAAAACCAGAAAGTTTGTTAAGCTGTATAATATTTGGTTTGTATACATCATTAATATATGATAAACAAATTTTAAATTGGTAAAAGTTTTTATGATTAAAATACAAGTTATATATATTTAATAGTAATAATTACATATTTGTCGAATTTTGTCGAAATATTTTGATTGAGCTATACCAAATGTTGTATTAAAATAAATACATAAAGTTCGTTAAAAAGTTAATTAATATAATTTACATCATATGTTATGGTTAATTCTTAATTGAACACATCAGAAAACATGTTTCAATACATCTTATGTTAAAGCTAATCAGATATAATAGAATAATACCATATTATGATAAAAAAAAGAATAAAAAGCATTGTATTCTTATTAAGATAGTGATATATTAAACACATAAGATAACATTGAGATGAAAAGAAAGGAGGCATAGATGGAAATACATGTTTTTGAACTTAGAGTGAAGGTTTATACATTAACTGATTTAAAATTAGAAGAAGTCCTTTCGACAGAAGCAGAATATATAGATTCTGCTTTTGCGCTGGATGACGAATGGCTTAGATTCCACGAGAATAATGAATACAAGAATTATACATTCAGTGGACTTTATCCCTTAGCAAAGGACGGCATATACAAGAAGGATAATGTATATACAATTACAATCAGGACGGTGGATTCTCGCTTGGAACAGTATATGAGAAAGACGCTTGCTAATCATTATACCGATAAGATGAAAGGTCTCACGATAACATCAAGAATTATACCTAAGAAGTTTATCAATCAGTTGTATACGCTTACACCGGTTATCCAGAAATATGATGGAGGTTATTGGAAGAAGGCAGTATCGATTGATGAATACGAGAAAAGGCTATTTGCAAATGCGGTTAAGAAATACAATGCATTTACAGGGGAGAAGATAGACGAGGACTTTCAGCTATATAATGAGATAAGTTTTATTAATAAGAAGCCAGTGAAATTCCCATGCAAAGGAATTGTGTTACTTGGGGATAAAATTAATCTAAAGATTGCGGATAACAAGTTAGCTCAGGAACTGGCTTATTTTCTGACGGGAACAGGCCTGGGAGAAACTAACTCAAGAGGAGCAGGGTTCTGCAATTACAGATGGCTGTAGGGGGTGATTGATTGTTAAAGGATTGCATTGAGATTTTCCAGAAAAAGATAGAACATATGGGGAATGAATGTGGGAATGCAGATGCACTTATATTAGATAATTACATACCGGCTGATGGGGATTACATAGTAGTAAAGAAAGATGGAAGCGTAGTCAGATGTTCAATTAAGATGGACAAGAAGGCTGGCAGACCTGTAAAGGACTTATCTGATGGAGACAGCCAGTATGAAGATATTGTTTTTTACGATTATCATAGCAGGCTGGTAAGTATGGATAAACCACAGGATCCGAAAAAGGTTATTCATTCTAATAATTATCTGTCATTCTGGATCAAGAAAGAAAGTTTAACTAATGGAAAGCTTAATATGGAAGGAATCGACCGGTATTTTGATATATTATCCAATCCAAGGGTTAAATATAAGAATGCCAAGGATTCCAAGATGTACGATTACATTTTTCCAGTAGTAGGTGAGGTTAATCAGGAAAAACTGGAACAATGCAGAAACTGGATTAAACAGCATATTTTTAATATGCAGGATTTTGGCATAGATATTTCAGGCAAGAATTACCTTAAGGTTTTCTTTGAGGATGATAGAGATTTATATATTAATGAAGAAAAGCGATATCTGATGACCAAGATTTATAACAAGAATGATTACAATATAGATATTGATGAGCAGATATACGGACTTCCTAATGATAATCTGGCATTGAATTCGAAGAAGCCATATATGGAGCATAAGACAAGGAAAAATGTTGTGCCTTATCTTATAACACCAGAAGAGGCTGCAACACAGAGAAAGTTTTTTGATTATCTCATGAATGAAGCCAACCGCGGATATACTAACATATTTTTTGACAGTGATGAAGATGAGATTATTCCAAAGAAGCCGGGAGAATTTATCACAGATGATTTCTCAGGATTTTTTATTCAGATTCAGAAAGGAAAAGAACTGTCTATCCAGCATCAGGATGCAATTGTTGATTATAAGTACAATCTTTATAAGCATTTTCAGTACAGAGATGTGATTGGAAGTGCAAAAGATGAAGAGATTTTCAAAGAGTATGTTAATAAGAAACAGATGCTTGCTGTGTTAGATGAGGTTATATTTTCTAAATGTCTTTCAAGAAATTTCTTTACAGACGATATTAATGTGAATCCTGAGTTGAAAAGAAATATTATTATGTCAAGAGATGCAATATTTGCATGGCTTTATAAGGGACAGGAACAAGGAATAGACGCAGTACTTCATAATGTATGTATTAATACTGTCAGGGATTCAATCAATAATGGCTATATGAATAAAGTTATTATGCAGTTTAATTTTATGAAGTCGCTAGAAGAATATTTTGGAGGGGTAAATATGGCGGACAGATATAGTGATATTAGAAAAAATCTTAGTGATAAGATTAATAAAAAAGGATATAGTCAGATAGAAAGTGATGAAGAATACTTCTATGCTGTAGGACAGCTCGTGTATTATTTCATATCTTTGAATAAATCAAAAGACAAGAAACATTCTCTAGCCAATCCATTTTTCAATGCACGAAATAATGAACTATTACAGAAGAAGATTACGCAGTTCTTTAAGAAGTACAATTACATAATAGGAACTACTAACCGAAGATTTAATAATCTGTATTCAATGGTTTCATCATATGAATTGACAGGAAGAGTTAAGAGCGAAGAGATTATAGCAGGTTATATAAGCAGTAATTTAATATACGATTCAACTAATAAAGAGGAGGATTAATATGGATAAGAGAGTATACGGTGTATTAGGAATTTCATCTATAATGGCAAACTGGAATGCAGATTTTACAGGCTATCCAAAGAGTACACAGAATGGTGATGTGTACGGAAGTGACAAGGCGTTAAAGTATCCTATGAAGAAAATGTGGAATGATGAGGGCAAGAAAGTCCTTTATATCAAATCTATGAAGTTTTCAGCAGATGGGTCACTTGTCCCAAAGACATTAAAAGAAAGATATGAAGAAATATTTGCAGTTAAGGATCTGAAGGATACTAAGGAGTCTAAAGAAGTACTTAGTAATCTTATGACAGCAGTTGATGTTAAGAATTTTGGAGCTACATTTGCAGAATCAAAGAATAATTTCTCTATAACCGGAGCTGTACAGTTTGGACAGGGCTTTAACAAATATGAAGACACAACTGCAGAGGAACAGCAGATTTTATCACCATTTAGAGATGGCAGCAAGGATAGTGAGAAGGATTCAGAGGCTAAGAATTCAACACTTGGAACTAAGATAACAAGTGACGAAGCACACTATTTTTATCCATTCGTAATCAATTCAATGGCATATAAAGAGTTCGTGCAGTTAGGTGTAACTGATGGATACACTGAGGAAGATTATCAGAATTTTAAGAGAACAGCACTTGTTTCAGCAACATCATATGCAACTAATGCGAAGGAAGGCTGCGAGAATGAATTTGCATTATTCGTTGAGACTGAGTCGGATATGTATCTTCCTAATCTTACAGAATACATCACATTTGAAAAAGGAGACAAGCTTAATACTATTGATATAAGCGAGGTTGCAAGCATTATTAATGCAGTTAAAGATAGAGTTAAGAGTGTGGAGGTATATTATAATCCATATACAACTAATCTTGTATCTGGAATTGAAGACGAGAAGGTCTTTAATATAATTACTTTAAAAGAGGTGTAATATATGGAGGCTGTTAGATTTACACTGAGTGGCAGGACAGCTTTTTTCAAGAAGCCAGAGGTTAATGCATATTATTATTTTACATACAGCCAGATTCATAAGATTGCACTGATGGGAATGTTTGGTGCAATATTAGGATATGGTGGATATGCACAGAAAAACTGGCAGATAATGAAAAAAGGACAGGAAATAGCTGTCGAATATCCTGAGTTTTACGAAAAACTGCATGAATTAAAGATTTCTATTGTTCCAAAAAATGAGAGGGGATATATTCCAAAGAAAGTTCAGATATTTAACAATTCTGTTGGATATGCAAGTGAGGAACAGGGAGGAAATCTTATAATAAAAGAGCAGTGGCTTGAAAATCCTGAGTGGGATATTTATGTACTGATTGATTGTGACGAGGCAGAAAAACTGGCTGGGTTTTTAGAACAGAGCAGATGTATTTATTATCCTTATCTTGGAAAGAATGACCACCCGGCTGACATTACTAATGTGAGCAGGGTAAATGTGCAAGAGGCTGATATTAATGAGGTAGCTATAACCAGCATGTTTCCTAAGAATATTGGCAGCGTTCTTATGCCAGATGAAGAAGATGAGATAGAGATTTTTAAATATACAGAAAAACTGCCGGTTGCATTAAATGGCTATACTAATCTTTATGAATATAAAGATTTCTGTTATACGAACATGACAGTAAGTATAGAGAATGGAAATGTATATAAACAGGGAAATAATATATTGTCATTTTATTAAATTATTATAAGCCGCATCAGGCAGTCTGAATGTTTTAAAATGCAGAGTTTTAAGGCAGGCAGATTATTTGGTGCGGCTTTTTTAAGTAAGGGGATATTAAGTATGGATATCAGCAGATATATGATACCGGTTGAACAATTAATTAATTGCAGCGAACAGTGTTTTGCACATTTATCAGAAGATGGAACACAAAAAGAGACTTTGAAAGAGCATACCCAGCGAAGTCAGAAATATTGGCTGTTAATAGCTAAGAATAAATGTATTGACGAAATTATGGAAAGATTCGAAGAAGAATATTTTGAAAATCTGTCTCAGGATAGCAGAAATATATTTGAAGAAATGACTATTAATATAGTTACAATGCATGATTTGGGCAAGGTCAATCCTGCTTTCCAGAAGAAAAAGATGGGTAATATCTGGTATAAGGATATGACGCCGGATAACAATATCGGCAGTAAACATTCGATTGTTTCATCTATATTTTACCTTGATTATTATCTTGATTTTATTAAGAGAATGATTGATGAAGAAAAAATTACCAAAGCGGAATCTGAGAATATCAAGGATTTTGCTTATATGTATTCGTATATTATTTCAAGACATCATGGTGGACTTACTGAATTTGAGAAGTATTTAGATGAACTTTCTGGAAAGAGTGATGATAGCGATAATTTAGGAAAGCGTACTTATGACTGGTACACTGAATCTGGTATAAATGCTGTGCTTAGTTATGACAGATATTCAGAAAATGTATTTAAGCTGCGAAGAACATATAAGGAGATGAATAAGAGACTCACATCTGACAGTGACAGAAAATCAGTAATTTTATATGCATGGATAAGGCTGTTATATTCTATGCTTGTTGCGGCAGATTATTATGCAACATCTGAGTATATGACAGGCTGGGAGCAGAACACATTTGGTAATATTAATAACATAGACGAAATAATGAGCGAATATGAGAAAGGCTTGATTCCAAAGTGCATAAGAGAATATGAGAAAACATCATATCCAATAGCGTATGAATTGTTTGGCGGTATAGACAGGAACACTGACATTAATGGAATGAAGGGGATAAATATACTGAGAACAGAGATGTTTTTAGATAGTGAAAATGTTTTGATGAATAATACTGATAAGAATATTTTCTATCTTGAAGCACCTACAGGAAGTGGAAAGAGTAATATGGCTATGAATCTCAGCTTTAAGCTTATGAAAAATTCGCAGGATATTAACAAGATTTTCTACATTTATCCATTTAATACACTTGTTGAGCAGAATATGAATTCACTTGCAAATGTATTTGGCAATAATGAGTCAGTTATGTCGCAGATTGCCGTTGTTAATTCTATTACTCCATATAAAGACATCTCAGATGATGAGCTTGATAAGAATTATCAGAGAATATTGCTCGACAGACAGTTTATGAATTATCCGACTGTATTATCTACTCATGTGATGTTGTTTAATACAATGTTCGGAGATAGAAAAGAGGACGCATTTGGATTTCATCAGTTGTGTAATTCAGTAATTGTGCTTGATGAAATCCAGAGCTATGACAACAGAATATGGGGTAAAATGATTACATTTTTAAAAGGATTTGCAGAGCTTTTAAATATAAAGATTATTATTATGTCTGCAACGCTTCCGAATCTCGAATTGCTGACTGATAACACGGCAGGGGCAGTAAAACTCATTGCTGACAGGGATAAATATTTCAGACACAATATGTTTGCTAAGAGAGTTGAGGTGGACTACAGTCTTTTGGACGAAGATATTACTATAGAAGAACTTGCACAGTATATTGTTGATAATGATGAAAATACTGGCAAAAAGGTTCTGATTGAGTTTATAAAAAAGAAAAGTGCAGAAGATTTTTACAGACTGCTGGAGGATGTGACTGACAGGCAGATACTTTTAATGACAGGAGACAGCAGTATTCAGGAGCGAAAAGATATGATTGATAAGATCAATAATATGTCTGATGTTGTACTTGTTGCTACACAGGTTATTGAAGCCGGAGTCGATATTGACATGGACATTGGATATAAGGATATATCAAGGCTGGACAGTGAAGAACAGTTTATGGGACGAATTAACAGGTCTGGTAAAAAGACAGGAAAAGTGTATTTCTATAATCTTGATAAAGCTAAGAATATTTACAGAAATGATACAAGAGTTGATACTGACAAGACATTGGAAAGCAGTGATATCCGCGAATATCTTAATACCAAAGATTTCTTTAAGTATTATGAAAATGTGATTCTGCCGGTACTGTTAAAATCACAGAAGAAAATAACAGATGATAATATTAAACATTTTTTCAAAGAGAAGGTTGGAAAACTTAACTATCCTTATGTCTGTGAGAAAATGAAACTTATAGAAGATGGAAGAAAGCTGATATCTGTATATTTTGCAAGAAGTATTCAGGCTGGTGATAATGTTATAGACGGTGCAGATGTATGGAACGAATATAAGGAGCTTATAGAAAATCCGGATTTATCATACTCTGAAAGAACTGTAAGAATACATGATGTAAGAAGCAAAATGAACATGTTCATATATCAGTTTAAAGAGGATATTAAGAGTAATATTGAGTGGAATGAGCAGATAGGAGATATATATTACATAGAAGACGGTGAAGATTACTTTGATGATAATGGTGTGCTTAAGAAAGAAATGATAGTAACTGCTGATGAGTTGTTTATATAGGGGGATATATGCAGGTAAATGGAACTTTAATTAATTATTATTTTCATTGCAGACGGCAGTGTTATTTACATGGAAACCGGCTGAATCTTGAAGATAACAGTGAGCAGGTAAAGATTGGAAAGGCTATCCATGAGGAAAAAGCAGGGGATTCAAAGAATTCAGAGATTGCAATAGATAATATAAGGCTGGACAGGCTTACGAAAGAGTATCTTACCGAGGTTAAGAAATCAGACGCTGATGTGGAGGCTGCCAAATGGCAGTTGCTTTTTTATCTAAAAGTTCTTAAAAGCAAAGGTATTGAAAGAAAAGGAAGACTGGAATTTGTTGAAAAGAATAAGAAGGATAAGAAAGTAATAATTGTGGAACTAACTGAAGAGTTTGAAAAGGAACTTGATAATTATATCAGCAGTATTGAACAGCTTTTAGAACAGGAGAAGCCACCAGAATGTATACAGACAAATACCTGTAAGAAATGTGCATATTATGAGTATTGTTATATCTGATGAAAGCATTTGAAAAACAATTTGCATGATTAAGAGGAGGAACTGAATGGGGAGTACAAAATATATAATGTCAATGGGGGAACTGACAAGAAAAGATAATTCTTTATGTTTCAGGAGGGACGGTAAAAATGTATATATTCCAGTAGAGAATACTAAGGAGATATTCTGTTTTAATGAGGTAAGTATCAATACTAAATTACTGGATTTTCTGTCACAGAATAATATAATAATACATTTTTATAACTATTATGGCGGGTATAGTGGTACATATTATCCGAAAGACCATTACTTGAGCGGGAAATTACTGGTAAAGCAGGTGTTAAAATATGAGAATGACCGGATGAGTGTTGCAAGGGCGATTGTGAAGGGAATTGGGCTTAACATTTATGAGGTGCTTTATCATTATTACAAGCACGGAAAGAAAGAAGTAAAAGAAACTACTGACTGGATTAAATCAGATTTTATCAGACTTGTCGAACAGTCACAAGATGTTAAAGAACTAATGGCCTATGAGGGTGAAGCATGGAGGCGTTTTTATGCAGATTTCAAGTATTTTCTGCCTGAGGATTTTGTGATGAATAAAAGAGTAAAAAGACCACCTGATAATCCTATAAATGCATTGGTGTCATTTGGAAATACTTTGCTGTATACCAAGACAATTTCGGCAATTTATCAGACACATCTGGATCAGCGAATAAGTTTTCTACATGAGCCGTCTGTGGGTCGGTTTTCACTGAGCCTTGATATGAGTGAGGTATTTAAGCCGGTTATAGTATTCAGAACAATATTTGACTTGGTTAATAATCACCGCATTCAGGTAGAAAAACATTTTGAGAAAAATGTTAATTACTGCATACTGAATGAAGAGGGACGGAAGATATTTGTTAAGGCTTTTGAGGAGAGAATGGAAAGCGTTTTTGAACATTCACGATTAAAAAGGAAAGTGACATATAGGACAGCATTGAAGCTAGACTGTTATAAGCTTATAAAAAACATTCTGGAAGACAAAGAGTTTGTTCCGTTTTCGTTGAAAGAAGGTATGTAATGAAGAGAGAACGCAATTATAATTATGCATTTTTATTCTATGATGTAGGAGAGAAAAGAGTGCAGAAGGTATTTAAGGTGTGTAAAAAATATTTGACGCATTATCAGAAATCTGTTTTCAGGGGAGACATGACACCATCAAAATTCATATCTCTGCGAAGCGAATTAAACAAGGTTATAGATAAAGATGAGGATTTCGTGTGCATAATCAAACTTATGAATGATAATGTATTTGGTGAGGAAGTGCTTGGAAATGCAGGAAAGGAGACTGGGGAAGAGTTGATGATATGATAGATTTATATAGAGTTTAAATAAAAGAAAAATATTTATAACAAAGGAGATATATATGACAGAATTTATTAATCAGATAAACGAAGATATAAAAGAGTATCAGGAAAGATATCCACATATGGCAAATATGAATAAAAACGAGTGGGCATTTAATTTCTGGGTATTAGATAAATTGTATAAAGAAGATGAACAATTAATAGAGGATAAAATAATTGACTATAATGATAAAGGAATTGATTGTTATGTATGGCATGAAGATACATTAGATTTGTATCTGATTCAAAATAAATATTATACAGATGCAAGTACATTAACAAATGATTATGTACAAAATGATTTTTTGACAAGGGCAATTGGTGCATTAGAAAAAGGAACTTATACAAGGAGTGAAGAACTTCAGAAAATATATAACAAATATAATGAAGAACAGGATTTTTCAGTACATTTTGTTTTGTATGTTACTAATACAACAGTAAAAACAAAGCAGATAATTGATGGAATTGCAAAATATAATGCAGATAATGTTAATAGAGATGCCGTAATATATGACTTGAATGACATAGAGAGTTTATATTATGATAAACCAATAGTTAATAAGAAGAAAATGTCATTTGAAATAAGAACGATTAATAAAGGAACTATACTCAATATTGATCCAGAAGCATATAAAATGACTGTTCCATTGGATGCAAAGTATGTGCTTGTTCCGGTAATTAATATGTATGAAATATATAAGGTTGCTAAAGAAAAAGAGTATCCTATTTTTGATGCTAATATCAGAGAATATTTGGGGGCAACAGGTGCAATTAATAAAAAGATAATGGAAACACTGAAAAATCCAGGTGAAAGAGTTAATTTTTTCTATTATAATAATGGAATTACAATTATTGCAGAAAATATCTCTAATGAGAACACAAGTGGTGGTTTTAAGAAATTAAGTATAGATAATCCACAGATTGTTAATGGATGTCAGACAGTTAGCACAATATATGAAACATTATCAAGTTTGCCCGAACAGACATTAGAAAAAGAATTTAAAGATACTTATGTAATGTTAAAAATTCTAAAAATACCATCAAATGATGTTAAATTGCAAACTTTATCAAATAATATAGTTACATATAACAACTCTCAGAACGCAATTAACCAAAAGGCCTTTGCTGCAAATACACAGGCATTTATAAGAGTCCAGACAGAATTTAGAAAAAAAGGATTTTTATTATGCATAAAGCAGAGTGATAAAAATACATTTTCAAAAGAATTTAAGAAACCAACAAAGCTTTTAGAATTAAATAGTGCTATTCTTGAGAAATTTGGATTAAGTGACATTTCTAAAACTAAGGATTTAGAAATTGATTTAGAAAAATTATTACAAGTAATATTAGCGTTTATCTCTTCTGCCCATGAAGCTATTACTAAGAAGTCACAATTATTAAAACCAGGAACTATTCAAAATAAGACTGTTACAGAATTTATTATGGGTGATGGAACAATTAATGATTTGTTAAATCTGTATTTATTATATTTGAGAGCAGAGAAAGAAAAGAAACTAAGTAGAGATGGAAGAATGCCTATTCCGCTGTATCTGATTGATTGCTTTGGAAGATATGATTGTGATAGAAAATGTAATAGAATATCTGAGATATTAAAAGATAAAGAAACTATTGATGGATTTTTAAGATTATATAAGGCAACTATACAGGGATATACAAATCAATGGGATAAGATTAATGAAGGAAGAGGATATAATGTTATGATAAAGTCAGATATAGATACGAATCTTATGGATAGTGCGAAATCTATGGCAGAAAGTATGATGTAATTACATTTATTAAAATCACACCGCCAAAGGCAAGCCACAGAATAAAAATAGAAGCCTGCATTCTGCATATGTAAGAATTGCAGAATAACATAATGTGAGTATCAGAAATAAAGGAGCAAGCAAATGAACACCCAACCATTTACCATATCACCAATTCCAGACGAAATATTTGCAAAGATGCAGGGGAAATCATTTAAGGACAACTGCACCGTTCCAAGAGAAGATTTGCGGTATCTTAAAGTTTTGCATGTCGGATTTGATGGGAAAACGCACAAAGGTGAGCTGGTTGTGAACAGGCTGATTGCTGATGATGTGCTTGATATATTTAAGCAGCTTTACGAGGCTGGCTATGAGATTGAAAAAATCAGACTTATTGATGAATATGATGCTGATGACGAGAAGTCGATGAGTGATAATAATTCTTCAGCGTTTAATTTCAGATACATTTCCTATTCAACGAAGCTGTCAAAGCATGCGTTAGGGCTGGCGGTTGACATCAACACGCTTTATAATCCTTATGTGAAATATGTTGATAGCAGAAGAAATGTAGAGCCTGCCAATGCTGAAAAGTATACAGACAGAAGCGTTGAATTTCTACATAAAATCGACCATGGCGATTTGTGCTATAAGGTGTTTGCAGAACATGGATTTGAGTGGGGCGGCGACTGGGAACATGCAAAAGATTACCAGCATTTTGAGATGCCAGATGAGTGGATTGAGAAAAGTTCATGCAGAAAAATGTAATGCAACACAAAAATTCGTACATAAAAGTGTGGTAAAACACAATTTTACGTCCATAAAAATGTTGAACATATCCTCTTAAAGGAACCAAATATTATACATAGGATAACCGCTTTCACATCAAGGTAAGTGACAATAAATCAGTTTTTAAGTAAAAATGTATCAAGAAAACGGTATATTTCAGAGTGTACTATACAAAATGCACAAACACTTGCGTAAATCTTTGTAATTTTAAGCCATTTTATTTTTATCCTTATTATGGTATTTTTAGCAACAGAGGCGATTTATTTTGCATGATATAGGACACTGCCAGCAAAATAACGCCTCTTTTGCTATTTAATCTATAATGTTTGGGAGGTTAATCATGATTAAGAAGGCAAGAAGGGTTTTTGCAGCTGTTGTTGCGGTATTATTAGTATGTTTTACAGCAGCACCAGTGTTGTCAGCTAATGCGGCAACACAGAATTCATGGAATTTCAAGAATTCTAATTTTAAGAAGTTAGGAACTATTAAATCAAGTACTACAGTAGACGGACTTGGTCTTATGGCAACAAGCAGTAAGACTATGAATGTCAAGGCTGAATCTGTAACGGTAGATGGCACAGCATATACATATTGTCTGGCTCTTTCTGGTACAGGCACTACATCATATCGTTCAGTTAAAGTACCAGTGTCAGGTTCTGATACAATTAAGGTAGTGTTAAGAAGCAGTGGAAGCTCTACCCGTAATTTAATCGTAGCTGATTCTAATGGAAAGAAGCTTGGAACTATTGCAGCTAATAAGACAGCTTCTTTAGGAATATATTCATATTCAGGTTCTAAGGGATACATATATCTGTATTCAGAGAACAGCGGAATCAACATTTACAAAGTACAGGTTGATTCTAATGGCAGCTCATCATCTGGTTCTTCATCAGGAAGTTCATCAGGTTCAGGCAGCTCTTCATCAGGAAGCAGCTCATCTTCAGGTTCATCAACAGGTTCATCTGTATCAGGTAATTATGTGGTTAAGGCAGGTGGTATGTCTTTAGCAGATGCACTTAAGAAGGCTAAGTCAGGACAGACAGTAGTTATTGATGGAACAGTTAAGTCTGGATCTGTTTCACTTCCAGCAGGTGTTAATCTTGCAGGAAAGAATAATGCGACAATAGATTTCTCACAGACAAGCGGAAGTTCAGGAAGAGGAATTACATTATCAGGTAATGGAAGTACACTTTCTAACATTACAGTTAAGAATGCTTCTGATAATGGAATCTTTATTTCAGGTTCTAATAATACATTAAAGTATGTAACATGCTGCTATAATGAAGATGCAGGTTTTCAGGTAAGCAACGGAGGAGCTAATAACAAGTTTTATAATTGCAAGTCTCATCATAATGCAGATGCCAAGGGTGAGAATGCTGATGGTTTTGCAGTGAAACTTCATTCAGGTGAAGGCAATTATTTTGAAAACTGTGTAGCTGAATACAATAGTGATGATGGCTGGGATTGTTATGCAGCTCATGGAGCAGTAACACTTGTAAACTGCCAGGCTAACTACAATGGATACTGTGATGGAATTTATGGTGATGGTAACGGATTTAAGATGGGTGGAGTAGATAACAAAACACCAGGAAAGGCAGCTCACCTTGATCCTCTTAACCATAAGCTTATTGGATGTACAGCTAAGGGAAACTATGCTAATGGTTTCGATAGAAACAACCAGAGTGGTGTTGTAACAATGAAGAATTGTATTTCAGATTCTAATAAGGGTAATAATTATCACTGGCCACTTACAGGAAAACCATCTGCACTTGGTTATAAAGTAACATTTGGCAAGGCTATTATTGAGGATTGTACTAATATTAATGGAAAAGTTAATATTACAGGAGCAACTCTTAAGGGTAACTGTAAGGGATTCTAGGTTAATGGCTGATTGTAATAATATGGTTTACAATACAATATTATAATTTATAACAAAATAATAAAACGCATGTCCGATTATTTCAATCTGGCATGCGTTTTTTATCGTTAATCCAATGTGTTAATATTAATCAATTATATGGTGGTTAAGCCATCTGCGTGAATGAAAGCGAATTGTGAATATTATACCGCGTACAGTCCAGTCGGCAAACATTCCAATCCATACAGCAATAGGACCAAAACCATATATACGGCATAAGAATATAGTAAAGCTTACACGACATAACCACATGCTTGCACATGATGTTATCATTGAAAATTTCACATCTCCGGCAGCACGCATTCCATAAGCTGGAATGAACGACAGTACCCATGATATTGGCTTGGTTATTGTTATGAAAAGAGTCATCTCAAAACACATTCTTGCACTTTCTGCTTCCATACCACCGAGTATGGTAATCGGCCGGCACAATGCAAATACAACAAGACAGCTTATAATAATAGCAGCTTCAGCCATTTTACTGAGCTTCTTTATATAATAGATGGCTTCATCTTTTCTTCCGGCACCAATACACTGGCCAACTATAGTCATAAGTCCGATTCCTACACCCTGTGCAGCAACTCCGTTAAGGTTTTCCAGAATATTGGTCACAGCATTTGCAGCAATAGCAGCAGTTCCGAGCGTTGAAACTGTTGACTGGATTGCCAGCTTTCCAAACTGGAACATGCTGTTTTCAATACCTGAAGGAATACCAATATATAGGACTTTCTTAATTAAATCCCAGTCGGGACGGATTGTGTAATATCTGTTAACACATATGGTCTGTGACGGATTTCTTAATTTAATAATTACAACAACTGCACAGAAAACTCGTGATACAAGTGTTGATATTGCAGCTCCCGCAACGCCCATTCCAAGTCCGAATATAAGAATTGCATTACCACCTATATTAAGAAAGTTGGATATTATGGATATTGTCATAGGGCTTTTGCTGTCCTTCTGTGCTCTCATAATAGACGCACCAGCGTCATACAGGCCAATGAATGGAAATGACAACAGGGTAAAAAGAAAGTATGCCTGTGAATCAGCCATAACCTCAGCTTCTACAGAACCAAAGATGAACTTAAGCATCGGTACACGAAGAACGAGGCATATTGCAGATATCAATACTGACAGCACTGTCATGACAAGAAATACCTGTCTTGCAGCGCGGTTTGCACCTTTAGGGTTGCTGCTTCCTATGTACTGGGAACACAGAATTGCACCTCCTGCAGCAAGTGCTGACAAAGCCTGTATTACAAGAATATTGATGGAATCAACAAGCGATACGGCCGAGACGGCAGATGCACCGACATTACTTACCATCATAGTATCAACAGTTCCCATAAGTGAAGCTAAGAGATTTTCCAGCATGATAGGAATAAGAAGTTTCCTTATATCTACATTAGAAAAAATGTGGTCTGAATTGTTAGTCATTGAAATTACTCCATTATATTTTACAAACTAAAATGTAACTAACATAATTTATTCCTAAGAACAGATAATGTCAAGTATATGTGTCGATAAAACATGTCGCAAAGAACATATTGGCATAAAATGCTTGACTTTATAATATAATTATGATATCTTAACAAAGCACTGAGATATCAGTGGTTATGCGGGTGTAGTTCAATGGTAGAACACTAGCCTTCCAAGCTAGATACGTGGGTTCGATTCCCATCACCCGCTCTATTTTTTTGCCTAAGTGAACCATTTTAAGGTGATGAGAATCGAACCCTTACTGAATCTTTGCTTTGATTGCTTCATTATATTTGCAGGTCGGGTAAATAAGTGTTATAACAGAAGTGCCAGATATATAAGGGGCAGAAAAGGTGAGTTTATGAAATTAAAGAAAGCAGCGATATGGGGGATTGCAGTGGTTTTGCTTGCAGGAGGTATTGCCGCAGGGGCTGTGGTATTGAATGGCAGACCGGAAACTAAAGATAATCTTATTAATATGGCTAAGATCATAAAACCACGGGGAGATAAAACACATGTAATTGTGAAGGTCTCACAGAATATCGGTACAGAAGATTATACAGAACCTTATGAAGATGATAAGGATTATTCAAATGATACTGTATCAATTGCCTGCTGGGGCGACAGCATGATGGAAGGCTTTGGATCAGATGAGGCCTATATACTTACTAAAGCAGGAAGAGTTGATATAAGTTATTATACTGCACCATATACTTTGGGAAAGCTTACTGGTCTTAATACATTTAATTTTGGTGTATCAGGGGAGACATCAGAGGAGATAGCGATAAGAGCTGGTGGCCTTAAGATGCATACTGACCGTAATCTTAATCTTAACAAGAATACATATGAAGATGTATGCCTTATGGATGATAAGGGGAATCCTGTTTATATGTATGATTTCAGCGGATATGGTATTGAATATAATGATTATCCTGATACTGTATATATAGATGGCGTATTATGTCAGATTGATAAGAAACGAGATATTGAAGATTACTGGGAAGATATGGAGGATGATGACTATAATATAGAGGATTATATGGTCAGCATCAGAATATGTGATGATACAGGTCTTGAACAGCCTGATTATATGTTTATTCCACAAGGTACTGCTGTTACAACTAAAGCAGCATATGATCATAAGGATGATATTCTTGTGCTTGAGATGGGAAGTAACGGTGGATGGGATGACTATGATGAGCTTATTTCCCAGTATCAGGCAGTGATTGATTATACAGGCTGTGAGAATTATATCATAGTTGGGGACACGGATGATCCAGGTACATCTCTTGCAGACAACAGCCAGTCATATCTGGAGGATGGAGATGACTATGTAGGAGTTGATGACACTACATGGGAAGCAGCCTTAAGAGAAGCATTTGGAGAACATTTCTTTAATACAAGAGTCTACATGATTCAGAACGGGCTGGATGATTGTGGTTTGAAAAAGGAAAAGATAGATGAGTTATATGGAGCGTTTGGGTATATATCTGTGAAACTCCGTTCAGACTGGACACATTTTAATGCGTATGGATATTATTCTAAGGGCGTAGGAATCTATAAAAAAGGTGTTGAACTTGGATATTGGGAATAGTCTGTCCAATTCTTTATAAAGGAAATTTACAATGAGTAAGAATAAATACGAAATAGATATGTGCAATGGCACAATAATGGATAAGTTAATATCGTTCTCAGTGCCATTGATGCTTTCAGGAATATTACAGCTAATGTTTAATGCTGTAGATATAATTGTTGTTGGAAGATTTGCAGGAAGCCAGTCGTTAGCAGCAGTAGGTTCAACGACAGCGCTTATTAATATGTTTGTTAATCTTTTCATAGGAGTTTCTTTGGGAGCAAATGTACTGGCTGCCAGATTCTATGCGTCAGGCAAACATAAAGAGATGTCAGAGACAGTGCATACTGCGATAACATTTGCAGCAATAAGCGGAATTGTGATGGCACTGATAGGCGTGCTGATGGCTAAACCGGCACTTGAACTTATGGGAACACCGGATGATGTAATTAACCTCTCAACACTGTATATGAGAATATATTTTCTTGGTATGCCATTCTTTATGCTTTATAACTATGGTGCGGCTGTTCTTAGAGCAGTTGGTGATACCAAGAGACCGCTGATGTTTCTTATAGCAGCGGGAATTATAAATGCATGCCTTAATATGGTACTTGTTATTGTGTTTAACTTAGGGGTTGCAGGAGTGGCAATCGCAACAATATTTTCACAGTTTATATCGTGTGTGCTTGTATTAAGATGTCTGAATAAGACAGATGCAAGTTACCAGTTGAGATTCTCAAAGCTAAAGATAAAGGGATACTATCTTAAACAGATATTTCAGGTTGGAATTCCGGCAGGTATACAGAGTACAGTTATTAATTTTTCAAATGCTTTGCTGCAGTCGTCAGTTAATTCATTCGGTTCAACAGCAATGGCAGGATATACAGCAGCCAACAATATTCTTGGTTTTCTATATGCATCAATTAATTCAGTAACACAGGCCTGCATGAGTTTTACAAGTCAGAATTATGGTGTAAGAAAGTTCAAGAGAATGGACAAGGTGCTTATAGATTGTGCAATACTTTCAGTAGGAGTGTCACTTGTATTTGGCTGCGGTGCATATATATTTGGTGATAAAGTGCTTATGATATACACTAACAGTGAAGATGTTATTAAATGTGGTGTTGAGATATTATCAATTACAACAGTGCCATATTTCTTATGCGGAATAATGGATCTGTTTCCGGGCGCACTTCGTGGAATGGGATATTCGCTAGTGCCGATGATATTATCAGTTATTGGTACAGTAGGAATGAGAATATTCTGGATATTCGTGATATTCCCAAGCCACAGAACACTTTATGACCTGTTCATATCATATCCGGCATCATGGACGGCAACGATAATTATGCAGGTTATATGTTTCCTTATAGTACGTCGAAAAGTGCATTCACAGATTAATAAATGATTATAAAATATTTAAGCCATTCCGGAAGGAGTGGCTTATTAACTATAAAGTTCTTCAAGAGTTCGGGCTATCTCGCCAGCATCACAGTCACATCCGTTTTCTTCCCATTTTAAAAATGTATTAAGCAATCCGCCAGAGTAACAGTATAGTCTGTACTCAGAGTAATTCTTAGGATTTGTAAAATGTTCAGACATAAAATTATTAATACTGTTAATAAGAATAGAATGAAGTCCACATCTTGAAAGAGTAAGAAAATAATCCTTATACCGGTTAAAGAATTCAAGTGCAAAAAGAATGTGGGAATAATCCAGAAAGCTCCCGTTTTCAGGGTTCTTGGCACATTCTTCCAGATATTCAATTATAATAATATTAAGATAGTCGCATAGTGCATCATGGATTGATTCATAATATTTGTAAAAAGTTATGCGTGATACACCGGCACATTTCGCCACACTCGTAATTCGAATCTTATCAAAATCAGTGTCTTTAAGAAGCTTGATTATTGCTTCACCTATGCACATTCGTGTAAATGTATTCTTAGAATCTTTGTTAACTATATTCATAATGTACTCCTGAAATATACAAAAACGCTATTTTTGTATATTGTAACACTATAAGTTATAAAATACAATATGACATAGTATTTAAAACTACATTAGAATGGAGTATATCTGGTAAACAGGAGGATTAATAATGAGATTAGTAGCAGATTCAGCATGCGATATAAAAGAACTTAGGGGAATGGTTTTTAAGGCAGTTCCGCTTACAATATCTACAGATAACGAGGAGTTTTGTGATGATGGGCAGCTTGATATTCACAGAATGCTTGATATTCTTGAAAAACATAAGGGACGTTCATATACTGCGTGCCCTGGAATAGATGCATGGCTTGAAGCTTTTGGTGATGATGATGAGATATTTGTTGTAACAATAACTGCAGGAATGTCAGGAACATATAATTCTGCAATGGCAGCGAGGGCAGTATATCTGGAGGAACATCCACAGGCTAAAGTCAGGGTAATAGATTCTAAAAGCACTGGTCCACAGATGCGTATTATACTGGAGCAATTGCAGCAAATGATTGAAGAAGGAAAGAAATTTGAAGAGATAGATGGAGCAATAGATGCATATATGCAGAAAACAAGACTGTTCTGTTCATTAAAATCATTGCATAATCTTGCACAGAATGGTCGTGTAAGCAAGGTTGTAGCATCGGCTGCGGAGGTTCTTGGCATAAGTGTAATAGGAACAGCAAGCAGTCATGGAACATTGGAAGCAATCGGTAAATGCAGAGGTGATAAAAAGCTTCTTGTAAAACTGCAGGCATTACTTGACGATGCAGGATATGAAGGCGGAAAACTGAGAATATGTCATGTTGAGAATGAAGTTCTTGCAGATAAGATAGCAGATATGATAAAGCAGGCATATGGTGCTACGGATGTGTGTGTATATAAAGCAGGAGGATTATGCAGTTATTATGCTGAGCGAGGCGGAATAATACTCAGCTGTGAAACAAAATAAATACTTTGAATATCAAAATAGTATTGACAAACCAGATTTGTGCTCTTATAATTAGCTCAAATATATTAGTTAAATATATTTAGATAAAATTATTTAAGGAGAACAAAACAATGACATTTGAAAAGGTAAAAGAAATTATTATGGATACTATTAACTGCTCAGAGGATAAGATTACATTAGAAGCGAATTTAAAGGATGATCTTGGAATTGATTCACTTGATTCTATGGAACTTATGATGGCAGTTGAAGATGCTTATGGAATTACTGTTCCAGAAGAAGAACTTCCTAATCTTACATCAGTTAAAGCAATTGTTGAGTATGTTGACAAGAATGCAGCTTAACATAAAGATTTTAAGGAAGATAGTTTGTTATGGATATTAATGATATTTATGGGATTATAGATAAGTTTGATGCAAGTGGATGCAGCGAACTGAATCTGGAGATGAATGGCGTATGCCTTGGACTGAAGAAAACAATGCACGAAGCCATATGTGATGTGCCTGTAAAGAAAGATATTGTTCGCATTGGTACAGAACAGGAACAGAACGTTACAGCTATTCAGGATGTACAGCCACAGTCAGATGAGCATATTAAAGAAATTAAGGCGCCATTGGTTGGAACTTTCTATACAGCAGCAGGTCCTGATGAGGAACCTTTTGTAAAACCAGGGCAGAGCGTTCATGCCGGTGATGTTATTGGAATAATTGAAGCAATGAAGCTGATGAACGAAGTTACAGCAGATTGTGACGGTACGGTTAAGGAAGTGGCAGCAGAGAATGGCACTATGGTTGAGTATGGACAGCCGCTTGTAATCCTTAATTAACGGAGGTAGCAGAAGTGTTTAAGAGAATACTGATAGCAAACCGTGGTGAAATAGCGTTAAGGATAATAAGATGCTGCCGTGAGATGGATGTAGAAACCGTAATTGTATATTCAACGGAAGATAAGAATTCACTTGCAGTTATGGCAGCAGACAAGGCGGTTTGCATTGGACCGGCAAAGGCGGCTGAAAGTTATCTTAATCAGGATGCGATAATAGAAACAGCAATACTGACAGGGTGTGAGGCAGTCCACCCTGGTTATGGTTTTCTGTCCGAAAATGCTGCTTTTGCAAGAAAATGTGAGGAGAACAATCTTATATTTATAGGACCATCGGCGGACATAATAAGCAGCATGGGAGATAAACAGTCGGCAAGGCAGCTTATGATTGAATGCGGGGTTCCGGTTGTACCCGGCTCTGATGGGCTGGTTGCAACAGCAGAGGAAGCAGCACACATTGCAGAAAGAATTGGTTATCCTGTACTTATTAAAGCGTCAGCTGGAGGCGGTGGAAAAGGAATGCGCAAGGCATTCAGCAGAGAAGATATAGAAAATGCATTTGAAACCGCTAAGAGTGAAGCTAAAGCTGCATTTGGCAACGATGATATGTACATAGAGAAGCTGATAATCAATCCACGGCATATTGAGATACAGATTCTTGCAGATAAATATGGCAATACAATATATCTTGGAGAACGTGACTGTTCAATCCAGCGTAATAATCAGAAGCTTTTAGAGGAAGCTCCGAGTGCAAGATTATGTAAAGATAAGCGGACAGTTATGGGAGAGACTGCAGTAAGAGCTGCCACAGCAGCAGGATATTATAGTGCAGGAACTGTTGAATTCGTTATGAATGAACAGGGTGACTACTATTTTATAGAGATGAACACGAGAATACAGGTTGAACATCCGGTAACTGAGCAGGTTACAGGAATTGACCTTATAAGAGAACAGATAAGAATAGCTGCCGGAATGAAGCTTAATATCACTCAGGAAGAAGCATGTGTCAATGGACATGCAATTGAGTGCAGAATAAATGCGGCTACACCGGGAGTTATTAAATTCTTACATTTTCCAGATGGTTATGGTGTAAGAGTTGAGAGCCATCTTTTTGAAGGTTATGAAGTGAGTCCGTATTATGATTCAATGATTGCCAAGATTATAGTGACTGGAAGCAGCAGACTTGAGGCGGTAAGACGATTAAGAAGAGCTCTTGAGGAACTGATAATTGAAGGAGTTAAGACTAACAGAGAGTTCATGCATCTTCTTACATATCATAAGGATTTTATAAGAGGAAATTACAATACAGGTTTCTGGGAGAAGAATCATACCGAAATTGAAAAGTGGCTTAAGGAAGGAATTACAGTTAAATGAATATCAATGACATTTTCTTAAAGCGTAAGAAAAGGTGGGGTACTATCAACAGATTAAGGGATAGTGAGGAACAGGCAGACGGAAGCCTTACACCATCAAGAAGAATTGCACTTATAAGTGATGACAAAAGTTTCAGGGAATTGTATGCACAGGTTAAGACAGGCAATCCAAACAGTTTTCCGGGATATGAGAAAAAGGTTGAAGCAAACAGATTAAAGACAGGCCAGCAGGATGCAGTAGTTACTGGAACATGCCGAATTGGCGGAGTCAAAACAGCTGTTGCAGTTATGGATAAAAGATTTCTTATGGGAAGCATGGGAATTGCGGTAGGTGAAAAGATTACAAGACTCACAGAATATGCAATGAAAAGAAAACTGCCACTTATAATATTCGCTGCAAGCGGTGGAGCGAGAATGCAGGAAGGTCTTTTCTCGCTTATGCAGATGGCAAAGACAACAGCGGCAATTGAAAAGTTCAAGGATGCTGGTGGATTATTTATATCATATCTCACTAATCCGACAACAGGTGGTGTGAGCGCAAGCTTTGCAAGTCTTGGTGACATTATAATTGCTGAACCAGGAGCACTTATATGCTTTGCCGGGCCAAGAGTTATTGAACAGACTATCGGACAGAAGCTGCCGGAAGGCTTCCAGCACTCAGAGTTTCTGTTAGAACATGGCATGATAGATATGATAGTTGACAGAAAAGATATGAAGCAGACTTTATCAAAGATATTGAAAATGCATGTGAATACCGGAGGAGAAGCATGAGCAGTGAAAATGTTTTAACACCATATGAGAAAGTCCTTGCAGCCAGAAAAAGTGACCGTCCGGATATTATGAAATACATAGAAGTGCTTTTCGATGATTTTATAGAAATGCATGGTGACAGATACTATAAAGACGATAAAAGCCTTGTTGCAGGAATTGCTTCATTTAATGGAAAAACGGTAACTGTTATTGGAAACCGTAAAGGAAAGAATATAGAAGAGAATATAAGATATAACTTCGGAATGGCGTCACCTGAAGGGTATAGAAAAGCAGTCCGTGTTATGAAACAGGCTGAAAAATTCAGGAGACCTGTCATAACATTTGTTGACACGCCAGGTGCATATCCAGGCATGGAAGCAGAAAGCAACGGACAGAGTAATGCGATTGCGGGAAGTATAGCAGCAATGCTTAAGCTTACAGTACCTGTTATATCTGTAATCACAGGTGAAGGCGGAAGTGGCGGTGCATTGGCACTGGCAGCAGCCGACAGGGTGTATATGCTTGAAAATGCAGTATATTCGATTCTGTCTCCGGAAGGTTTTGCATCAATAATATATAAGGATGCTAAGAAAGCACCACAGGCAAGTGAGATAATGAAGCTTACTGCACAGGAGCTTTTTACTGCCGGACTCGTTGATGGTGTAATTGCAGAAGGAGACAGGTGTTTTTCAGATATAGCAAGAATGTTAGAAAAAGAACTCGGAATTCTTGGCAGGATGAAATCAAAAGAGCTTGTTAATTCAAGATATGACAAATTCAGGAATATAGACAGGGGAGAGATAAAGTGAAAGGCATTCAGATAGTGTCCACAGGGAAAGCACTCCCAGAAGAGATAATTACGAATGATGACTTAAGCCGGATTGTTGATACAAATGATGAATGGATAACAACAAGAACAGGTATTAAGAAAAGATACAGATGTACACAGGAAAATACTACATCACTTGCAGTCAGAGCAGCATATGAAGCGTTAGAAGCATCAGGTGTGGATATTGCAGAAATAGGTGCAGTTATAGTTGCAACTTCAACGGCTGATAATGCATTCCCATCTACTGCAGCAATTGTACAGAAGGAACTCGGATTGGCAGAGAATGTACTTGCATTTGATTTAAGCAGTGCATGTACAGGTTTTCTGCATGCATTAAATGTTGGACAGGCACTGTTTAACAGCACTGATTATAAATACATACTGCTTATTGGCAGCGAGCAGATGTCTAAGATATTAGATTATACAGACCGCTCAACATGCGTGCTTTTTGGAGATGGTGCAGGTGCAGTTCTTATAAAAGCGGCTGACAATATGTATAGACAGATTAATTACACAAGAGGCGATACTGATGTACTTGTATGCAGAGGTATAGGTGCACAGGATGCATATGTAAAGATGAATGGAAATGCGGTGTTCCGTTTTGCAGTTGATGTTCTTAAACAGGGAATTGATGAAATATTGAAAAAATCGGACATGACACTTGATGACATAGATTATATTGTGTGCCATCAGGCTAATGAAAGAATTATCAATCATGTAAAGAAGAAATATCCGGGACATGAAGATAAGTTCTATATAAATATAGCGGAATATGGTAATACATCTGCGGCAAGTATCCCAATAGCACTAGATGAGTTAGCACAAAGCGGATGCTTTGACAAGGGCAGAAAGCTGATTCTTGCGGGCTTTGGGGCGGGGCTTAGCTGGAGCAGTGCTTTGATAGAGACATAATAAGGAGCAGCATAATGAGATTAGATAAGATGTTAGGAATAAAATATCCGTTTATACAGGGCGGAATGGCTAATATTGCAACAGGAGAATTTGCAGCTGCAGTTAGTAATGCAGGCGGACTGGGGCTTATTGGAGCTGGTGGAATGAACACGGATATGCTTCGTGAAAACATAAGAAAATGCAGAACACTTACGGATAAACCATTTGGTGTGAATCTTATGCTTATGAATCCGGAAGCTGATGCAATGGCAGAACTGCTTGTGGAAGAAAATGTAAAGATTGTAACAACAGGAGCAGGAAGTCCGGCTAAATATATGGAAAAATGGAAGGCTAACGGAATGATGGTTATACCAGTTGTTTCAAGTGCAGCACTTGCAATAAGAATGGAGCGCTTCGGAGCTGATGCAGTAGTTGCAGAGGGAACAGAAAGTGGTGGTCATGTCGGCGAGATGACAACTATGACGCTTGTCCCAAAGGTAGTTGACAGTGTGAATATTCCGGTTATTGCAGCTGGAGGAATTGCAGATGGCAGACAGCTTGCAGCAGCATTTGCACTTGGTGCGGCAGGTGTACAGATGGGAACTTGTCTTCTGGCAAGTACAGAGTGTCCTATACATGATAATTATAAGCAGGCAATACTTAAAGCAAAGGATAATGACACGATAGTTACAGGAAGAATTGCTGGTACTCCTGTGCGTGTTCTTAAAAATGAGATGTCACGCGAGTATGTAAAGCAGGAGAAGGCAGGTGCTGATAAGATGGAACTTGAGAAATATACATTAGGTTCTCTTCGTAAGGCAGTGTTTGACGGTGACACAATGAATGGCTCACTGATGGCAGGTCAGGTTGCAGGCCAGATTGATAAGATACAGCCAATTGAGAAAATATTTGAACAAATATATGAAGAATATGAGGCTGTGCGAAAGGAATTGTATGCAGATTAAGGACAAAGTGCTTGATGTTCCGGTAATTCAGGGCGGTATGGGTGTCGGAGTTTCTCTTTCATCCCTTGCAGGTGCAGTCGCAGCAAATGGGGCATGTGGAGTTATCAGTTCTGTTAATGCAGGTTATGATGAACAGGATTTTAAGAGCAGCCCCTTTAAGGCGAATCTAAGGGCACTTGATTACCATATTAAGAGAGCTAAGCAGATTGCAGCAGAAAGTGCAAAGAAGGGACTTGTAGCTGTAAATATTATGACTGCAGTTTCTCATTATGAGGAAAGCTGTAAGACCGCAGTTTCAGCAGGAGCAGATATTATTATCTCAGGTGCAGGACTTCCACTTAATCTGCCACAGTTTACTAAGGGAACAGATACACTGGCAGCACCCATTGTTTCAAGTGGCAGGGCTGCCAGGATAATTATGAAAACTTATAAGAAGCATTATGATGTGTATCCGGATATGTTCATTATTGAAGGAAGCATGGCAGGAGGACATTTAGGCTTTGGTGCAGATGATATTACACAGGGAAAAACACAGAGTAACGATGAAATATTGTCAGATGTACTTGCTGTAATAGAAGAGTACGGTGCGGATATCCCGGTTTTTGTCGCTGGAGGTGTGTTTGATGGCAAAGATATGGCACATTATGTAAATGAAGGTGCTGCAGGTGTACAGATTGCGACAAGATTCATTGCTACCAATGAATGTGATGCTTCAGATACATTTAAACAGGCTATTGTTAATGCAAAGAGAGAAGACATCCGTATTATTAAAAGTCCTGTTGGAATGCCGGCACGTGCAATTAACAGCCCACTGCTTGAAAGGCTTGATGCAGGAGAAACCTTCACGGCAAGAAAATGTAATGGTTGTCTTACAGCATGTAAGAAGGATGACAGTATACCATATTGCATAAGCAGGGCACTTATAGCAGCAGTTAAGGGTGACTGGGATAATGGACTGTTTTTTGCAGGAAGTAATGCAGACAGAGTTGACCGGATAATGAGCGTACAGGAACTTATTAATGAGATTATGACAGATTATAGATTGAATAAATCGGACATAAAAGCTGTGATTGAGCAAATCTGACATTGATTTGGAAAGGATATGGAATGAGTGATAGAAGAAAAGCACTTATTACAGGTGCAAGCAGGGGAATAGGAAGGGCTATATGCGTTAAGCTTGCAAGTGAAGGAACGGATATTGTATTCAGTTACCGTTCAGGTGATGAGGCTGCCAGTAAAACAGTTAATTTATGCAGAGAGTATGGAATTGAAATCCATGCAATTAAGGCAGATGTGAGTGATTCAGAGGAATGTGAGCGTTTAATTAAGGAAGCCGTGGATTTACTTGGCGGAAGAATTGATATTCTTGTTAATAATGCAGGAATTACTAAGGACAATCTTATTGGACGTATGAAGGATGAGGATTTCGATGCAGTTATAGATGTGAATCTAAAGGGTACATTTTATATGATGCGTGGGGTCTCAAGACTTATGTTAAGACAGAGAGCAGGAAGAATTATTAATATGAGTTCTGTTGTAGGCGTTATGGGCAATGCAGGGCAGGTTAATTATTCTGCAAGTAAAGCAGGTGTTATTGGCATGACGAAGTCACTTGCAAGAGAGCTTGCGTCAAGACATATTACTGTAAATGCGGTTGCACCGGGAATGATTGAAACTGATATGACCGGAGCAATGTCAGATGCTGTTAAAGAAAAAGTGGTGGAGAATATACCTTTTAAAGAGATGGGAAAGCCGGAAGATATTGCAGAAACAGTAGCATTTCTTGCGGGTGACGGAGCACGATACATAACCGGACAGGTACTTTGTGTAGACGGAGGAATGGCAATATGAGAAGAGTTGTAATAACAGGTATGGGAGCAGTTACTCCTGTCGGAAACAATGTTAATGATATGTGGGAAGCTGTAAAGACTGGTAAATGTGGTATTGGTAAGATAACACATTTTAATACAGAAAACAGTGCAGTTAAGCTTGCCGGTGAAGTAAAAGGCTTTGACCCAGAGAGTATTGTCGATAAAGCAGAATTAAGGAAGATGGACGATTTCACGATATATGCACTTGCAGCTGCAGATGAAGCAGTGAAGGATTCAGCTATAGATTTTGGCAAAGAAGACACATTAAGATGTGGTGTTATATTATCAAGTGGAATTGGTGGACTTACAACTATACAGAGAGAATGCTTAAGAGGCGAAAGTAAAGGATATGACAGAGTTTCGCCACATTTTGTGCCAATGTCGATAACTAATATGGCGGCAGGACATGTTGCAATCAGATTTGGACTACATGGAATGTGTACATGTGTTGTTACTGCATGTGCCAGTGGAACAAATGCTGTTGGAGATGCATTAAGACAGATCAGGGATGGATATCAGGATGTGATTGTGTGCGGAGGTGCAGAAAGCTGTATAACTGATTTTGGAATTGGTGGTTTTACATCAATGCATGCATTAAGCAAAGCAGAAGATGTAAACAGGGCTTCTATTCCGTTTGATAAAGAAAGAAGCGGATTTGTTATGGGAGAAGGAGCAGGTGTGCTGATTCTTGAAGAGTATGAACATGCACTGAAAAGAGGCGCTAAGATATATTGTGAAATTGCAGGATATGGTTCAACATGTGATGCAAACCACGTTACAGCCCCTCTCGAAGACGGAAGCATGGCAGCACAGGCAATGACTGAGGCTGTTAAGGATGCAGGAATAAAACCAGAGAATATTGATTATATTAATGCACATGGAACAAGTACAAAGCTTAATGATAAGGGCGAGACTAACGCGATAAAGAAGGCATTTGGAGAACATGCGTACAAGCTTGCGGTAAGCTCAACAAAGTCGATGACAGGACATATGTTAGGTGCAAGTGGTGCTGTTGAGGCAATTATATCGGCACTTGCTGTAAAGAATGATATAATTCCACCAACCATTAATTATCAGGTGCCGGATGATGACTGTGATCTTGATATCGTTCCAAATAAGGCAAGAGAGTCAAGAGTTGATTATGCTATGTCTAATTCACTTGGATTTGGTGGACATAATGCGTCCATCGTGCTTAGAAAGGTGGTGTAAAGATGCAGCTTAATTCAGATGAAATACAGCAGATTCTGCCACACAGATATCCATTTCTATTAGTAGACAGGATAACGGAGTGTGAGCCTGGAAAGAAGGCTTGTGGTATTAAATGCGTATCTGCCAATGAAATGCATTTTGTAGGACATTTTCCACAGAAGAAGGTAATGCCGGGAGTACTTATTATTGAGGCACTGGCGCAGACTGGAGCAGTTGCTTTATTGTCGGAAGAAAAGAATAAGGGGCATATAGCACTTTTTGCAGGAATTAAAAATGCTAAGTTTAAGGCTCAGGTCACACCTGGGGATGTGCTTTCCTTGTCATGCGAGATTATAGCAAGAAAAGGTCCTGTGGGCGTAGGAAAGGCAGAAGCTTATGTTGGCGGAAAACTTGCAGTGTCAGCGGAACTTACATTTGCAATAGAATAGAGCTATTGTTATAATAATAAACAATTAAAAAGCTTTGGAGGTAAAGTAAGGTGCTGCAGGATTCTTTTAGTAAGGTATATACGAAGTTTAAGATGCATTTTTATCAGAAAATGTTTGAAAAGCTACAGGAGAGGGAGACATCTCTTACAACTGTAGAAACTTTCTGCATGGAGATAATATATGCACTTGACAAACCTACTGTGGCACAGTTTGCTGATATGGCAAATATATCATCTCCTAACGCGGCGTATAAGATTAATAACCTTGTTAAGAAGGGATACTTAAAGAAAGTACAGTCTGAGGAAGACAAGAGAGAGTATCATCTCGAGGTAACACAGAAGTATATAGATTATTATAATATCAGCAATACATATCTTAAGACTGTAATGGGCAGGATTGAGGACAGATTTTCCAAAGAAGAGTTAGAGACAATGGAACGTATGCTTAATGTAATAAGTGCAGAGCTTATGCCAGAGATAAAGTATTAGATTTTTACTTGACTTTGCTATTAACATGTTATATATTTCAGAAGATGAAATATATAACATGTTTTTGCGTGTATGAAAAGGAGGATAAGAGAGCTGTGGATTTAGCGCTTATTACTGCGAAGCAGGTATTTGAATTATTCATACTTATATTGAGTGGAGTTGTTATCGGAAAGATTAAGATGGTTAATGAAGAGGGCAAGGGTATGCTTTCTAACCTTCTTATATATTTCGTTGTTCCATTCATGATTATTAATTCTTACATGTCAGGATATAATGCCGAGATTCTTAAGAATATGGGCAGAATGCTTTTTTACAGCATACTTACTATATGTATAGGAATGGCTTTATCGATTGGCATAACATTTTTGATGAAAAAGGAAGTGCGCGGCATTATAAGATTTGCAACTACATTTTCTAATGCAGCATATATGGGTTTTCCACTTATTCAGGCGATGTACGGTTCAGAAGGTGTACTGTATGCGAGCGTATATGTTACAGTGTTTAATATTCTTTTATGGACTGTCGGAATTGTGTATGTTTCAGAGAGTATGAGTTTTAAGGAACTGTTAAAGAAGATTGTTACATGCCCACCAATTATATCGGTTGCTGTGGGACTTGTGATATTCCTCGCAAGAATTCCGGTTGCGGATGTTTTGAAGGATACATTTAACGTTGTCGGAGGCATGAATACTCCATTATCTATGATAATAACAGGAATTACTATTTCACAGTTCCCATTATTGAGTATCTTAAAGGATAAAAGAGTGTATTTTACAGTAATTCTCAGAATGTTTATAATACCGGTAATCTGTACTCTGGTTATGTATCTGATACATGCCCGTGGAATGGTTGCTGTTATTACAATTATACTTGAGGCATGCCCGTGTGCAGCTATTACAACACTTTTTGCAATTAAGTTCGGTCACGACCAGAAGCTCGCAGTTGGTGCAGTTACTTTGTCTACATTGATTAGCATAATTACGCTTCCTTGTCTTGCATTGCTTGCAGGAGAGATTATAATGTAATAAAAAGCATTATCAGGGGGAATAATGAGCGGAGACAATGCAGATAAAAGAAGATTAAATAGAATAGAAGTGATAACATCAGTTGCGGCAGTTGTTGTGCTGTATGTGATACTAGAAAGCTTCGGGGTTACATGCCCTATAAAATACATAACGGGAATATCGTGTGCAGGCTGTGGAATGTCAAGGGCATGGATATCTTTGCTGCATTTTAATATTCATGATGCGTTCATGTATCATCCACTTTTTTTTCTGCCGCCAGTTGTTGTGATAGTTATGCTTCTTAAATCTAAAATAAATATTAAAATTTATAAAATTTTTATGTTTACAATGGCAGGTGCATTTGTTATAGTTTACTTGTATAGAATGTTTATTGGAACTGGAGATATTGTGGTTTTTGAACCTCAGAACAATATCCTATTCCGTATCATTCGGAAACTAAATTTATGAAGGGGAGGGAATTAATATGTTTTGTACAAAATGTGGAAAACAGATTCCAGATTCAACAAAGTTCTGCCCATATTGTGGAGCAAATTGTTCACCAGAGCAGGATATTGCAAGTCAGGCAAGTCAGGTATTCAACAAGGCTGAGCAGGAACTTGGAAGTGCTTTTAATGAGGTAAAGCAGAGCTTTACAGGCAGCAATAATCAGAATAATAATCAGGGTTACAATGCTAATCAGAATTACAGCAATGGTTATAATAATGGCACAGTTCCACCATATTCAGGTACAAGATTAAAGGATGACAGAGGTCTTGCCTCATACATAATTCTTTCAATTATAACATGTGGAATATACAGCTATTATTTCATTTACAAGATGGCACATGATGTTAATATTGCATGTGATGGAGATGGAGAGAATACATCAGGGCTTGTTGCATTTGTTCTTTTATCACTCATAACATGTGGTATATATGCATGGTTCTGGTACTATAATCTTGGTAACAGACTTGCAGCTAACGGACCTCGTTATGGACTTTCAATCCAGGAGAATGGTACAACTGTTCTTTTATGGCAGATTTTTGGTGCTTTTATCTGTGGAATTGGACCATTTGTTGCAATGCATATTCTTATCAAGAATTCTAATAAGATATGTAATGCTTACAACAGAGCACAAGGCTTAATGTAATGTGTTAATAATTAAAATGTTAATCCTGCTTTCAGGTGGTTATGGCTGCCTGAGAGCAGGATTTTTTTAAATATGCCATTAGAAATCCTTTATTTGTCTTGCAAGACTAAAAGGTATAATTTCTTTATCATTAGTCTTTTTATAAGCAATTTCTTCATGCATATATTCAACAATTTCCTGGGATTTGAAAGAATTGAATTTGTTTATTACAGCATCTAAAACATTCTGTTCTTCAGTTGACAGAATGTTTTCATCTATATTTTCATTAACAAGAAAATGGTATTTGGTTATTTCAAAGCCGTCTTCTTCCTGCATGTTGACATTCTGCAGACCAACAATTTTGTAGTGTCCTATTGGTAAAGCTCCCATTGAGTCATGACAATAAACCAAACCAGTTATAGTTCTTTGATAATTCTTGAAAGAAAGAGAGTCAGCATACCAAAGCATTTTCATTAATTTTACTTTAAATAAATTATTGACTCTTTTTGCATAATAGGATATGACAGCTTCAAGTTTATCTATATTTAAAAGTGTATTACCATTAGCATCACATTGTTTTTGAAATCTGACATATTCACTTTCAAGGGATTGACGGGAAAGAAATTCCATTCCAGAAGAACTGAGATTTTCCATGATTTTTTGCTTTATTGATATTAGTTTGGGAGCACTAAATTTATTAGCATTTTTCTGCAATAATTCAAGAACAGCTTTCGGATTTTCTTTAATGATTCTAAGCATAGTATCATATGCTTCATCTTGAATGGCTTTGCTTTCGTATCTTGAAATTGTTGCTTCTCCCCAACCAAGTAATCTTGCTAAATCAACCTGGGATAAATCATACATATTTCTTATTGCAACAATCTGGTCAGAGGTAAGTAATCCTTTGGATTTTCTATATGTGTTACGTGCGTTCAAGAGGTTGATGTTCTCTATTTTGCCAGTTGTAAATTCATTCTCTTCTTCGTCACTATCAGGACAGAAATAGTATATTTCTTCATAGGTAACTTTTTCATCTTTAATAATTGTCGTAGCAATACGTTTTCTTTCTTCAACCTCATGAATTTTACCACATAGAGGACACTCTATTTGAATTGTTCTTATAAGATTGTAATTATTCATTGCTATTGCTCCTTTCATATTACGCCATTATTTATATGGAAAATTCATATTATGTCTTGCATAATGAAATGATAGACATAGTATCTTTTTTGATGTATTTCCTTTGATTTTAAGTTTAATATAAACAAGCTTATTATCTATAGATTTGCCAAAAACAAATAATAATGGTGGATTACTGTCATCTTTATCAATAAGTGTTTCTGAATATTCAGCTAAAGTAAGTTCCTTTAATCTTTCAACAATATCGGATGTATCATAATCGAGATCTAGCATAAGATATCCGGTTGAAAATTGTATGTCATCTTTGGTGGATTTAATGATTATTAAATCATTATCTTCATTAAAATTCTGAGAATTTAAGATTGTCATTAGTTCATTTAAAAAAATTTTTACATCCTTCTTTGTTGATTGAATAGGAATTTTAATGATTATCACCTCCATATAAATTACTTGACTCACTATCAATTAATAGTATAACTATCAATTGATAGTGAGTCAAGCGAAAAATGATATGGAAGTTATAAAAAGTTATAAAAAGTTATAAAGAGTTATATAAGAAATGAAAAGTTATAAAAGGTTATATAAACTTATAAAGAGTTATAAAATTTTCCTGAATTCCCTCGGAGAAACACCATATTTTTCTTTGAATTTTCTATTAAAGTAAGATATATTATCGAAACCACAATCTGAAGCCACTAAAATTACCGGCTGGGTTGTGGTTTTTAATATTCTTGCAGCAATAATAAGCCGGTAGTCGTTTAAGTAAGTGATAAAAGATGTTCCGGTGCAGTTCTTAAAAAACTTCATAAAATGCGACTGGCTGAAATGACACCACTGTGCAATCTCTTCAATCGATATTGTATGAGCGAAGTTCTTTTCAATATAATTAAGTACCAGTTTCAGCTTATCCATCTTATCATCAGACAAGTGTGCAGACATATCTGTATGGGTGTAAAAATGTGCATTAAGTTCAAAGAAGAAATTAAAAAGACATGCACGGATTTTCAGCCTGTACCCGTCAGGGAAATATTTGCATATATTGTCAGCTTCATCAATATAATGAATTAAATCAGAATAGTGTGGCACAGTTTTACTGATAACAGGAGGGCAATACCCCTTAAAGCCGGAAATTCCGTTAAAAAAGCTCACGGTATCATAATCACACTGCCTGCTAACAAGCATATCAAGATTAAAAAGAATATTTTCGTATTCGCATGAATCACTCTCGTTCTGGATAATAGAATGGATATGTCCGGGCATGACAACAACAATATCCCCTGCATTTACAACAGAATAATCAAGGTCAACGCTTACGATCATGCATCCCTTCTTGATGTATATAAGCTCCATTTCATTATGCCAGTGCAGCGGAACTTCTGTAAAATCAAGCGGGATGGAACATGGGTAAGTATTATATAAAAAATCTGAATCGAAATGAGACTTGGTTTCTTTCAGTGGTCCGTAATCTGTTATATTCATAAGGTTCTCCTTAAATATGATAGAATAGTACAAGTTTATCCCATTATAAAGCAAGAGAATTTTTCCAGCAACCCTATAATAAAATATAAATACAAGAATGGAGGGCAACGATATGCTTAACACTATATGTTTGGAAGAATATGGAAAAGACTTGCACTTATGCAGCAACGAGGAGTGCTTTCATGCACTTATGAAGCTGGTTGCACAAAAGGGACGTGATAGAATAGTGAAAGACAATGGCAGAAAGGTATACTACATTTCTGCAGAGTTCCTTATAGGAAAGCTTTTATCCAATAATCTTATTAATTTAGGTATCTATGATGAAGTTAAGGAAGAACTTACACAGGCAGGAAAGAATCTTTCAGATATTGAAGAACTGGAAGTAGAGCCGTCACTTGGTAATGGCGGACTTGGAAGACTTGCAGCATGCTTTCTTGATTCAATTGCTAACCTTGGCCTTAATGGTGACGGAATCGGACTTAATTATCATCTTGGACTTTTTAAGCAGGTGTTTGAGAATGGAAAGCAGAAGGAAGTGCCTAATCCATGGATTGGTAAGGACAGCTGGCTTGTTCCGACAGATGTGACATACACTATCAATTTCGGTGAAATCAGTGTGGTTTCAAGAATGTATGATATCAATGTGTACGGAGAAAAGAGAACGAATAAGCTTCATCTGTTTGATGTGGAGACAGTTGATGAGAGCATCGTAAAAGGTGACAGCATAGACTTTGATAAGTCAGATATTGCCAAGAACCTTACACTGTTTCTTTATCCTGATGACAGTGACGAACAGGGAAGGCTTCTTAGAATCTATCAGCAGTATTTCATGGTAAGCAATGGAGCAAGGTTTATATTAGATGAGTGCAGGGACAAATGTATTAACACCGGAAAAACATTTAAGAATCTGCCAGACCTTGCAGTAATCCAGATTAACGATACGCATCCGACAATGGTAATCCCGGAGCTTATAAGACTTCTTACAGAAAATGGAGATATAGATGGAAGTCCGATAACAATGGATGAAGCAATTGATATTGTATCAAAAAGCTGTGCGTATACTAATCACACAATCCTTGCCGAAGCCCTTGAAAAATGGCCTGTGGATTATCTTAACAGGGTTGTGCCACAGCTTATGCCGATTATAAAAGAGCTTGACAGAAGAGTGCGTGGGAAGTACACAGATAAATCAGTGTATATAATTGACGATAATAATCTCGTTCACATGGCACACATCGATATTCATTATGGAATGAGCGTCAACGGAGTAGCAAAGCTTCATACTGAGATATTAGAGAATACGGAGCTTAATAATTTCTATAGGATATATCCGGAGAAGTTCAATAACAAAACTAACGGAATCACATTCAGAAGGTGGCTTATCCACTGTAATAATGGACTTGCGAAATACATTGAGACACTTATCGGAAGTGAATACAGACATGACGCAGAAAAGTTAAAAGACCTTTTAAAGTTTGCCGGTGATAAAAATGTTTACGATAATCTTCTTGAGATTAAGACAGACAACAAGAGAAATCTTGCAGAATACCTTAAGCAGACACAGGGAATAGAGATTAATCCACAGTCAATATACGATATACAGATAAAGCGTCTGCATGAATATAAAAGACAGCAGATGAACGCACTGTATATAATATATAAATATTTTGACATCAAGGCAGGCAACATTCCAAAGACTCCTGTTACAGTGATATTTGGCGCAAAGGCTGCACCTGCATACACAATTGCGAAGGATATAATTCATCTGATACTTACATTGAGTAAGGTTATTGAGGCCGATAAAGATGTAAGTCCTTACCTTAAGGTTGTGCTTGTCCAGAACTACAATGTAACACTGGCAGAGAAGCTGATTCCTGCATGTGATATATCAGAGCAGATATCACTTGCATCTAAAGAAGCATCAGGAACAGGCAACATGAAATTCATGCTCAATGGTGCTGTGACATTAGGAACAATGGATGGTGCTAATGTTGAGATTGCAGAGCTTGTAGGTAAAGATAATATATATACATTTGGCGCAACAAGTGATGAAGTTATTGCACATTATGAAAAATGTGACTATAACGCAAAGAAGCTTTATGAGACAGATGCTCTTATAAAAAAATGTGTAGATTTTATAATATCGGATGTTATGCTTCAGGCAGGTGATTCACATAGTCTTAACAGACTGTATAATGAGATTGTAGGAAAAGACTGGTTTATGGCATTGCTTGACTTACGAAGCTATATAGAAACCAAGGAAAAGGCTCTCACAGATTATGAAGACAGATATGTGTGGGCCGGAAAAATGCTCGTTAATATTGCAAATGCTGGATTTTTCTCATCAGACAGAACAATTCAACAGTACAATGAAGATATATGGCATCTTTAATATAATTAAATAAGTTGATAATAACTGCCCCGGAAGCTATAATCATTATAAGAGCGAATGTTCGTGAATGAGGAAAGTTTCGGGGTAGATTTATGTATAATATACTTATAGTGGATGATGAAAAGATTGAAAGAAGCGGAATAAGAATGCTTCTTAAGAGAATGGGAATTGAACTTGGAGTATTTGAGGCATGCAACGGAAAGCAGGCACTGGAATATCTGACATCTGATAAGAATACAGGAATTGGACATATAGATATACTACTTACAGATGTTAAGATGCCGTTTATGGATGGAATAGAGCTTATTAAGAATGTGATGCACAACGACATCAGTTTAAAGACAATTATATTCTCAGGCTATAACGAGTTTGAGTATGCCAAGCTGGCAGTTAAATTAGGAGTTAAAGATTATATATTAAAGCCGGTTGATCCGTCAGAATTCAGTTCGACAATTACAGGAGTTATAACAGAGCTTGACGAGGAACACAAGAAGGACGAGGACTATAACAGGCAGGCTAACTTTATAAAACAGTACTACATGTATACGCTGCTCAACTCAGGTGATGCATCAGGAATACTTGATAATGGGGATTTTCTGGCAGGATACAACAGACTTGCACTTATAGAATTCAATACTGATTTCTTTGGGAAATATGATACAGGTGAAGACATATTTAAAGAGATAACCGGGGAACTGGATTATCAGTACCTTAATCTTAACCCGTTACAGTCAGTTATCATATTTTCTGATAAATCATTCACAGCAGATGGTAATATTGATAAGAACATTGAAGAAATGTTTACAAATATTCATGACTATATATACAGAAAGACGGGACAGTTTATGTATATTGCTGTGTCCGGTTTATTCAACGATTATCATGAGCTTCCACAGGTAATGGATGCAGTTGATACACTGATGAATAATAAGTTTTATGAGACAGGAAGATATATTTTTTCTGATAATATCAGTGAAGATACACCTGTGCTTGTACAGATTGATGATGATGCACTTATGAAGCAGATGAAGCAGGATATCAAGATGAAGGATATCACATTTTTACGGATACATTTTGATGCATTGTGTAAGAAATACAGGGGGCAGTCGAACTTCTCACATATATACATCAAGTTCGTATTTTCCAATCTGTTAAAAGATTTCTATGACAATATTCCGGGTGCTGATGAGGCGGAATTTGGAAGGGAGATTGACAGACTGTATAAGTCAGAGGATTTCTCATGCATTATGGATATAGTGAATAACTATATTGATTTGTTGGAGAAGAGTTTTGGGAAAGAGCCGGCCACGTCACATCGGGAGATTGAGACCGTAAAGAATTATATACATAACCATTATGGTGAGGAGATTGGCGCACAGCAGCTTGCGGATATGGTTTATCTTGCACCAAGCTATTTAAGTTCACTTTTTAAGAAGGAAACAGGACAGAATCTGAGCAAATATATTAAACAGTACAGAATGGAGAAGGCCAAGGAACTGCTTACCGGTACGAACATGAAGATTGTGAATATAAGTGAGCAGGTGGGTTATCCAAATGTTTCATATTTTGTACAGAGCTTCAGGGAGTACTTTGGTATAAGTCCTCAGAAATTCAGGGATCAGGGAGAATTGAGTTGAAAAAGATTAAGCAGAAAATCAATGATATAAGATTGCAGAACAAGCTTGTCATCATATATGTAGTGACCGGACTTATTCCCCTGATTGTACTTTTTGTTTTTGCATACTGTCAGATGAGAAACATTCTTATGGACAGAGATTTAAAGAGCATCAAAGGGGCAATTGAGCAGTCTGTTACAACGGTGGATGGGCAGATAGAGGTGTATGACAACCTGTCTAATTATATAACATTTAATGATACGTTGTCGGGAGTGCTTTCATACGATTACAAAAGCACATATGAGATGTATAACCAGATTGTCACTACATTTGACCCTATGCTTTCATCATTAAAGTATTTTCACAATGATATTAACAGGGTAACAATATATGTGGATAAAGCTATTAAACATGACACAACTATAGCTCCAATAGAAGAGATAAAAGACAGACCTTTTTATAATTCTGCTGCTGAAAGCACTAAGATACAGTGGTTTGTTGATGAAGACAGCAGGACACTTGTTTCAGCACGAAAAATGTCAACGCTTGACCAGCTAGGGATTCTTGGAATCATGTACATAGATGTTGATTATGACAGCATGATGAGTTCATTTACAGGTGGTCTTGAGCAGAACTGCGGAATGGTGGTGCTTGACGCTGATGGAAAAGTTATATGCAGCAGTGACACATTTGAAAACAATAACACCAGATACAGATTAAACAGTAAGAAGCTGCTTTCACTAATCGACGGGGCAGAATGGGATAATGATACATGTGGAAATACAGAGGGTTATTCTGTAGTAAAGAAGGAAAGCTCTGTTACCGGATGGACAGTATATGTCTATGAACCAAGAAAACTTGTGCTCAGGTCAGCTAATTCAATGATTACAATGATTGTAGTTGCATTTGTGGTAGCAGTTGCAGGTGCCGCTGCGGCGAGTATATTTACAACAGGCTTCATTACAAGAAGAATTAATAAATTAAAAAACAGTATGGCAAAGGTTGAAAATGGAGACTTTGATGCGGTAATTAATACACAGGACAAAGATGAAATAGGTGACCTTATTCATAGCTTTAACAGCATGACAACCCAGATTAAGAATCTTATCACGCAGGTATATGAAGGACGTATAAGCCAGAAAGAATCAGAGATGCGGGCATTAAGGGCACAGATTAATCCGCATTTTCTCTACAATTCATTATCGCTTATCAACTGGAAAGCAATAGAATATGAGCAGGAGGATATAAGTGAGATAACACTTGCATTGTCTAACTACTACCGTACATCGCTTAATAAGGGAAAGAATATACTAAGCTTTGAGCAGGAATTAAGCAACATGCAGTCGTATCTTAAGATTCAGCAGATAATGCATGACAACTCATTTGATGTGGTGATAAATGTATCAGAGGAAGTTATGCCATGCGAATCTTTAAACCTTATACTCCAGCCATTGGTAGAAAATGCAATAGACCATGGCATAGATCTGCTGACAGACAGGAAAGGCATAATAACCGTAGAGGCCAGGATGCAGACGGATGAAGAAGGTAAAAAGCTTGTATGTGTAACCGTGTCTGATAACGGTGTAGGAATGGACAAAGAAACCGCCCAAAACTTCTTAACAGTCCAGTCAAAAGGGTATGGCGCAAGAAATGTTAACGACAGAATAAGACTTTATTACGGCGAAAGCTATCATCTGGAAGTGCAGAGCATACCTGATGAGGGAACAACAATAACAATAAAATTCCCGGCAAAACCATACAACACAAAAAACTGATATGTTTCTAAAATATCTTATATTTTAATATTAATCCCTCCTTAATATAATTAGATTATCAAAAGAGGACAGTAATCAAAGCTGTCTCGGATAATTATTAAGGAGGGTTTTTTATGAAGTTTAAGAGATTAGCAGCTGCAGTGATGGCAGCAACAATGTGTGGGTCACTTTTTGTAGGTTGTGGCAATGCTAAAAAGGATGACACAGCAGCAGGTGAGGAAAAAATCACAGCTACAATCAAGGTATGGGGCTGTGCAGAAGATCAGGCAGATGAGAACGGCAAATGGCTGCAGACAATGTGTGACCAGTTTAATTCAGAGCATCCTGACTGGGATTTAACATTTGAATACGGTGTATGCTCAGAGCAGGACGCAGGAAAGATAGTTCCACAGGATCCAGAGAATTCAGGAGATGTATACTTCTTTGCTAACGACCAGCTTCAGACACTTGTTGATGCTAACGCTATTGCAAAGCTTGGTGGAGAGACAGCAGATTATGTTAAGAAAACTAACTCAGATGCAATTGTGGATTCAGTATCAGTAGATGGGGCTGTATACGGAGTACCATTTACAACTAATACATGGTTTATGTACTATGACAAGAGCAAATTCACAGACAGTGATGTAAAGAGCCTTGATAAGATGCTTGAGAAGAATAAGGTGGCTTTCAATATTACAGAGGGCTGGTATATGTCATCATTCTTCCTTGCTAATGGATGTAAATATTTTGGAAAAGACGGAAAAGATAATTCAGCAGGTGTTGATATCTCAGGAGATAAGGGAACACAGGCAACACAGGCAATGGTTTCACTTGTAAATAATCCTAACTTTGTCAATGACCTTCAGGGTGTTGGTATCGCTGGCTTAAGAGATGGTTCAGTTGGAGCTTACTTCTCAGGATCATGGGATTATAAGAGTGTTAAAGAGATTCTTGGAGACAATTTTGGAGCAGTTTCACTTCCTACAGTAAAGATTGGTGGAAAAGACAAGCAGATGTTAGCATTTGCAGGTTCTAAGGCAATCGCAGTTAATCCTAACTGCAAGTATCAGCAGGTAGCAGTTGCACTTGCAAAGTATCTTGGAAGCAAGGATGCACAGAAGAAGCACTATGAATTAAGAGGTGTTATTCCTTGTAATACAGAGCTTCTTGCAACTGATGAAGTAAAGAAGGATGCACTTGTAACAGCACAGAATGATACATTTAACAAGACATCAGTAATCCAGCCAACAGTAACAGGCATGAATGATTACTGGGCACCTGCACAGAACTTTGCTAAGGCAATCGTAAATGGTGAAATAACAGCAGATAATGCAGCAGCTAAGACACAGGATTTCTATAAGCAGATTAATACATCAATCGCAAAATAATTGATAGGGATTAAATGCTGAAAGGAGTGGCGCATAATGGCAGTTAAGTTCACTGAATCATTTAGAAAAGGAAATATATTTACGAAGTTAAGCATTCTGATTCCAGGACTTGGTAATCTTGTAGGAAAGCAGATTATAAAGGGAATTATGTATATAGCTATAGAAGCAGCCTTTGTATGCTTTATGATTATGAGGGGAATTAACTGCCTTGCGATGCTTCCAGGTCTTGGAAGCAGACCGCAGCAGGAGGTCTGGAATGAGAAGCTTGGAATATATGAGTATGTTGCAGGTGATAATTCACTTCTTATACTTCTGTATGGAATAGCAACAATATTCATTATTATAGCTTACATAATAGTTGCAGCGGGTGCTGTGAAAAGCTCATATAAGCTGGAGCTGTTAAAGGAAAAAGGAAAGCATATAAACACATTTGCAGAAGACGTAAAGTCGCTGTTTAATGAGAATCTTCATAAGCTGCTGCTTACACTTCCAGTATCAGGTGTGCTTATATTCACAATACTTCCGCTTATTTTCATGATAAGCATGGCATTCACTAATTATAGTAAGGTTGACAGCCATCTGGTGCTTTTCGACTGGGTAGGACTTGAGAATTTCAAGCAGATATTCGATTCAGGAAGCATGATAGGACAGTCCTTCTGGTCAGTATTTGGCTGGACTATAGTGTGGGCAGTATTTGCAACATTTCTTAATTACATATTCGGAATACTTGTTGCACTGCTTATCAACAGAAAAGGTACGAAATTCAAGGCTTTCTGGAGATTTATATTTATACTTTCAATCGCAATTCCACAGTTTGTTTCACTTCTTATTGTCAGAAGCATGCTGGCACAGGATGGAATTGTAAATGTTGTTTTAAAGAATGCAGGATGGATAACAAAATCACTGCCATTCTTTACAAATGCGACTTGGGCAAGAATCACAGTAATCGTGGTAAATCTGTGGATAGGTATTCCATATACTATTCTGCAGGTTACAGGTATATTACAGAATATACCTATGGAGTTGTATGAGGCAGCAGATGTAGATGGAGCTAATGGATTTGTCAAGTTTATTAAGATAACAATGCCATATATGTTATTTGTAACGGCACCATATCTTATCACTACATTTACTGCTAATATTAACAACTTTAATATTGTTTATCTGCTGACTAAGGGAGATCCGGTTATGGCAGGTGCAACGGCAGGAAAGACAGACCTTCTGGTAACATGGCTGTACAAGATGACAATAGATTATCAGTATTATAATCTTGGTGCTGTTATCGGTATTATGACATTCATATTCTTAGCGATTGGTTCACTGCTTGTATACAGAAGAACGAAAGCGTATAAAGATGAGGAGGGATTCCAGTGAAAAAGAAAAAGACTATTAAAAATATACTGGCACATACAGTGCTTACAATATTAGCGATAGTGTGGGTAAGTCCTCTTTTCTGGATACTCCTCACAAGCTTCAGGGCTCAGAAGGGTGCTTATACAAGCTCCTTCTTCCCAAAGCAGTATTCACTTGATAATTATGTAAAGCTTTTTACAGATACAGGAATACTTAATTTTCCACGAATGTTTACCAATACTCTGATAGTAGCAGTATTCTCATGTATTATATCAACTTTTTTTGTACTGTCAGTGGCTTACTGTATGTCACGTCTTAAGTTTAAGATGAGAAAAGCAATGATGAATATCGCAATGATACTTGGACTTTTCCCTGCATTTATGGCGATGGTTGCCGTATATTATATACTTAAAGCAGTAGGACTTTCAGAAGGAGCAATGATAAGAGTTGCGCTTGTGCTTGTATATTCAGCATCATCAGGAATACAGTTTTACATTGCAAAGGGATTCTTTGATACTATCCCAAAGACAATAGATGAGGCTGCTATGATAGATGGAGCAACGAAGTGGCAGGTATTTACCAAGATAACAATACCTCTCAGTAAACCAATTATAGTGTATACAATACTTACATCATTCATAGCACCTTGGGTAGATTTCATATTTGCAAGAGTAATCTGCAGGGCAAATGCGAAGTATTATACTGTAGCAATCGGCTTGTGGCAGATGCTTGAAAAAGAATATGTTGATGTATGGTACACAAGATTTGCAGCAGGAGCAGTTCTTATATCAATTCCAATTGCAGCCTTGTTTATGATAATGCAAAGATGTTATAATGAAAGCATGACAGGTGCAGTGAAGGGTTAGATATATGAATAGATTAAAGCAAACATTAAAAAAAAGTGTGGCATTTGGTGTCACAGGAATAATGCTTATATTAGCCGGGTGTAAAAGCCCGGCTGGTTTTGCGTCTAATGATAATGAAGAATACAATGCGAGAATGGAAGAAGCGAGGACAACGCCATTCGGTGCTTACCCCGAGACTATAGAATATACACTTGGAAAGATGACAAGTGTTAATAATTCCAATATGCCGGAGAATGACACGTATACAGATAATGCGTACACACGCTATATTAAGTCTGTGATTAATGTGCAGAATGTTGATGCATTTGAAGCAAACGACAGCCAGTATGACACTAACGTTTCTATGGCAATCTCAATGGGAAGCCTGCCGGATATCATGGTTGTATCAAGTCAGGATGAGGTTGAACAGTTAGTGGGAGCAGGACTTATAGAGGACCTTACAGAAAGCTACAATAACTGTATAAGTGACAGAATAAGAAAAATGTATGAAAGCTATGGCGATTCACTTAAGGATATGGTTACATACGATGGAAAGATAATGGCACTGCCGGAGACTAATATAACAGATGGACCTAATCTTGTGTGGTTAAGAAAAGACTGGATGGATAAGCTCGGATTGTCAGAGCCACACACTATTGATGATGTTGTTAATATAGTGAAGCATTTTATATCAGAAGACCCTGGAAATAATGGCGAGGATGCGTCCGGAAAACCTAATACAGTGGGGCTTGCAGTGGATACAGATGTGACAGGTGAATGTGGTTACAGCAGTGAATTTCTGCTGGATATAATATTTGCCTGCTTTGGAGCGTATCCAAAGCAGTGGATAATGAACGATGATGGTGAGATTGTATATGGTTCGGTTACAGATGAGGCAAAAGAAGCACTTTCGTATATAAACAGTCTGTATAATCAGGGGGTTATAGATAATGATTTTCTTCTGAGAACATCAACCAATATATGTGAGCTTATAGAGAATGGTCTGTGTGGCTCGTTTTTTGGACCATGGTGGGCACCGAATAATCCGCTTGCCAATGCAGTAAGCAGGAATCCGGATGCGAACTGGCAGCCATATTTAATAGCAACGGATTCGGATGGAACAACGAGTTATCACAGCCAGAACCCGTGTTACAAATATGTTGTCGTAAGAAAGGGATATGAACATCCTGAGATTGCAGCAAAGATGATAAGCGTTATGTTTGATAAAGTAAGATTTGACTGTACAGACTCAGAAGAATTCAAGAATTACTATCAGCTTAATGTTGAACCTACGGCAAGACCTTTATCAATAAATGTTGATTATAATAATGCACTTTCAATATGTTACAGGAATATAGATGCCACAATTTCAGGAAGAAAGAATCCTGACAGTCTGGAACTTCTTGAGCGTTCATTTTATGATGCATGCAGTGAATATATTAAGAATGCTAACAAAACAAGTACGCAATGGGCAGCGTATATGTCAAGAATTAAGGCATGCAGTCTTATTGCACAGGATAATATAAAGGTAGTTGACTCGCTTTATTTTAAGACCACAGACACAATGAAGAGCCATTGGTGGAGACTTAAGGCTAAAGAAAAAGAGGCATATTTAAAGATTATAAGCGGAGAAGAAGATATATCTTACTTCGATACATTTGTAAAAGAATGGAATGAACAGGGCGGTCAGATTATTACATCAGAAGTCAGTGAGAGTATGAAATAATTGGCTGTGAAAATATAGTAATATATGATACAATCTTAATTAATGTAAATATATTAACTATGGAGGTTTTATTTTGAAAGAGAGAGAAAAATTCGGCTCGCGACTCGGCTTTATCTTAGTGTCTGCTGGCTGTGCGGTGGGACTTGGTAATGTGTGGAAATTTCCATACATATGCGGGGAAAATGGTGGTGCGGCATTCGTGCTTATCTATCTTGTATTTCTTGCAATTCTTGGATTTCCTATTATGTGTGCGGAGTTCACAGTAGGACGAGGAAGCGGTAAAGGTGCTGCAAGGGCATTTGAAGAACTGGAGACTAAGGGAAGTAAATGGCATCATTTCAAATGGGTATCGGTAGTAGGAAGCTACGTATTAATGGCTTTCTATACTATGGTTGCAGGATGGATGCTTTATTATGCATGGCGTGAGGCAAGAGGTTCGTTAGCAGGTTTAGAGCCAGATGAGGTTTCAGGAGCATTTGGAACTATGCTTTCACAGCCTGGTACAATGACAATCTGGATGATTGTTGCAGTTTTACTTTCGTTTGGTGTATGTGTATTAGGATTACAGAAGGGCGTTGAGAAGATTACTAAGGTTATGATGTTACTTCTTCTTATCCTTATTGTGGTACTGGCAGTTCATTCACTTGTACTTCCTAATGCATCAGAAGGTGTTAAATTCTATATGGTGCCTAATCTGGATGCTATTAAATCAAGAGGTTTAGGACCGGTTATATTTGATGCCATGACACATGCATTCTTTACACTTAGTGTAGGCATTGGCGCAATGGAGATATTCGGAAGCTACTTAAAGAAAGACAGAACAATAGGTGGAGAGGCTGTTAATATCATTCTGATTGATACATTTGTTGCTCTTATGGCAGGATTCATAATTATTCCTGCATGCTTTGCATATGGTGTTGCTCCGGGTGCCGGTCCATCACTTTTATTTATAACACTGCCTAACATATTTAATCATATGGCGGGAGGAAGAATATGGGGAACAGCATTCTTTGTATTTATGTCATTTGCAGCATTATCAACTGTAATTGCTGTATTTGAGAACATTATTGCTTTTTATATTGACCTTAAGGGATTTTCAAGGAAAAAGGTTGTTGCAGGTAATGTTATATTCATGATACTGCTTTCGCTTCCTGCTGTATTAGGTTTTAACAAGCTTGCAGCTTTCCAGCCTATTGGTCCGGGAAGTTCAATTATGGATCTGGAGGATTTCCTTGTTTCATATAATCTGCTTCCTCTTGGAAGCATGATATTTGTATTATTCTGTACCAAGAAGAACGGCTGGGGCTGGGAAGGCTTCAGAAAAGAAGCTAATGAAGGAAAAGGTCCTAAGCTTCCTGAATGGTTAAGATTCTATATGAGTTATATACTTCCGGCTATTATAGTGGTTGTATACCTTAAGGGTTATTATGATACATTTAAACCAAGGGGAACAGGTTATCTTGTTGGCTGGATGATATTTGCGTGTGTATTGCTTCTTGCAATATTCGGAATTGCTAATTATAAGAAGAAAGATGCGTAATCTATGACTAAGAAAGAACTTGTTTTAGAGGTTATAAGAAGATTAAAGGCAGAATATCCGGATTCGGAGTGCAGTCTTGATTACGATGATGCCTGGAAACTGCTTGTAAGCGTAAGACTTGCGGCACAATGCACTGATGCAAGAGTAAATGTTGTGGTTAAGGGACTGTATGAAAAATATCCTGATATAGCATCACTTGCTGCAGCATCTCCAGAAGAGATTGAAAAGATTATAAGACCTTGCGGTCTTGGAAAAAGCAAGGCAAGGGATATATGTGCATGTATGCGCATGCTTCATGAACAGTATAATGATAAAGTTCCTGACAGCATGGAAGAATTATTAAAGCTTCCTGGAGTTGGAAGGAAGAGTGCCAATCTTATTATGGGTGATGTGTTCGGAAAGCCGGCAATTGTTACAGATACACACTGTATAAGGCTTTGTAACAGAATAGGTCTTGTAAAAGACGAGAAAGAGCCTAAGAAGGTTGAGATGGCATTGTGGAAGATAGTCCCGCCAGAAGAAGGAAGTGGATTATGCCACCGGTTTGTAGACCACGGAAGAGAGGTATGTACGGCGCGTACTACGCCACACTGTGAAAGATGCTGCCTTAATGATATATGTAAGAAAAATGGGATAAAAGTGTGATTGAATATGCATTTTTATTATGGTAGTATTTTATTGTGGTTCATACTAATGAACAAAATGTATGGGAGGGGAACATGGAATTAAAAGAATTAATTAAATACGCAAGAGATAACAGGTGTTCAGATCTGCATATTACTGCAGGAGAAGCGGTTGCAGTAAGAAAATATGGTGAACTTGAGCTTCTTGATATAACACCTTCGATAGAAGAAACAGAAGAGATGATATTCTCAATTCTTGGTGAAGAAGATATACAGAATGTTCAGGCAGGAAAAGATATTGACGTGGCATCTACTGATGAGTCGGGTGGACGATTAAGAATTAATATATATCATCAGAGAAGAAATCTTGCAGCAAGTATCCGTCTTCTTGATTCTGTTATACCGTCGTTTGAAGAATTGGGACATTCAGGAAAACTTTTTTCTAAGCTTGTTGAGAAAAGGTCTGGTCTTATTCTTGTAACAGGTCCTACAGGAAGTGGTAAGTCTACAACACTTGCAGCTATGATTGATTATATTAACAACAATATGTCAAGACATATTATAACAGTAGAAGATCCTATAGAGTATGTATATGGGTTTAAGAAATCTATGATACATCAGAGACAGGTAGGAAGAGATGTACCTGATTTTGCGACAGCACTTCGTTCAGCACTTCGTGAAGATCCGGATGTTATTCTTGTGGGAGAGATGAGAGATTATGAGACTATCAATGCAGCAATTACAGCTGCTGAAACAGGACATCTTGTATTATCAACACTTCATACAAGAAGCGCTACACAGACAGTTGAGCGTATAATCAGTGCATGCCCTATTGAGGCACAGTCTGCACTTATAATACAGCTTGCATCTGTATTAACTGGAGTTGTAACACAGACACTTGTACCTCGTGCAGAGCAGGAAGGACGAATTGCTGCAACAGAGATTATGCTTAATAATACAGCAGTATCTAATCTTATTAAAGAGAAGAAGACTAATCAGATTCAGACCGTTCTTCAGTCAAATATGCAGACAGGTATGCACACAATGAATTATTCGCTTGCTAATCTTGTTAAGACAAGAGTTATTTCAAGGGATGTAGCTTTGAAGTTTTCAGAGAATCCAACTGAACTTGCTAAAAGTATATAATAGTAACTTGTAGTGCTATGCAGTTTTAAAACTTTGCGAATAGTGTACAAAATACAGAACAACAAAAAATCATTTGAAAATAAAGCCATTCTACTGTATTATAGGGTTAGATTTATTACGGATAACACTATAGTACGGCTGAAAGGCTTTTTTTATGAAAAGAATTAAATTAGTTAACAGGATTTTTTACTGTATATTTTTATTAGGATTTCTGCTTTTTATGGCTTCAGGATTTATATTCAGCACTGTAGATAAGGTGACACCGGCAGATAAAAGAACGAGTGTCGTAGTTAAACCAGAGGATACAAGATATATTGGAGATGACACAATTGAATATCATGTGAAGATTAGAGCAAGTGCAGGAAATAATAATGCACTGGCATTTGTAAGCAGGCATCAGGAAGTAGAAGTATATGCAGGTGGAAGACTTATATATTATATAAAAGCACATAGGTCTGTATATGGAACAACCACTGGAACTAATTATACGATTGTGAACATTCCACCATATACAACAGATATAATCGTAAGGCTTACTAATGTATATGCTGGTCATAAGATAAGAGGAACAACATTTGAATATGGTGACGAGACAAAACTTATAAAAGAGCTTATTGCGAAATCGCTGCCATCAGCAGTACTTAGTTCGTTTATAATAATAGTTGGATTTGCTATGATTATATTATGGATTTTCTGCAGAAAGAGGATTGCACAGACACAAGCACTGTTTTATTTTGGTATATTTGCAATGATTATAGGTGCATGGGCTCTTAATGAGACTGATATTGCAACAATTCTTGTGGAGAACAGGAAGATAGGTTCACTGATAGGGTATGTACTGCTAATGATGATACCTATTCCTTTTATGCAGGCAGAGAAGAATTTTTTCCAGATAGGGAAAAGTGCTGCGAATAATATCTTGTGCGCCATATATGCTGCAACAGCTGTAATACTGCTTGTATGTCATATGACAGGTGTGTGGGAGTTTAAGAACAGCGTGTACATTATACATATGATGCTTGTTATGTCACTTGTATATTTCTGTACAGTTCTTATTAAAAGAGTATGGGTTAAAGGCTTTGACAGGAAAGTAAAGTCTAATATTATAGGTGCGGCTGCACTTGGAATTTCTATGATTGTTGATCTTATTGCATATTATAAGGGAATGCAGCAGACAGATCTTATAGGAAAACTGGGTATTCTTATATTTATTATTGTGCTTGGTTATGAGAGCATATCAGAAGCATTTGAGAAGATTAAAGAAGGCCAGAAGGCAGATTTCTACAAAGAGATGGCTGTAACTGATACTATGACAGGGGTTTATAATCGCTTTGCATTTGAAGAGTGGGAACAGGAAACTTCTGATTATGAAGGGTATTCTATAGTGACATTTGACCTTAATAACCTTAAGTGGTGTAATGATAATCTGGGGCATGCAGCAGGAGATGCCTATATACAGGCATCAGCCAGAATTATTAAAGAGATATTTGGCAGACATGGTAAATGTTATCGTATAGGTGGGGATGAATTCTGTACTGTAATTGATCAGAAGCAAAAAAGCTTTGATATTGGAAGACATGTGAAGCAGCTAAGAGAACTTGAAAAGTATGCAGAAAAGGAACTTGGAATCAAAGACCTTAATGTGCAGATTGCATGTGGTTATGCCGAATATGATATAAAGACAGATAAGAACTTTGAAGATACAAGAAGCAGAGCAGATAAGAGAATGTACGAAAGTAAGAGAAGATTGAAAAGAGAGTGATATATGGATAAATACGGAATATTAAAGCATTATTTTGGGTATGATTCATTTCGTCCGGGTCAGGAAAAGTTGGTTGATGCTATTCTTGCAGGGCAGGATGTGTTAGGAATTATGCCTACAGGTGCGGGGAAATCATTATGTTATCAGGTGCCGGCATTGTTAATGTCCGGCATTACTCTTGTTGTCTCACCGCTTATATCGCTTATGAAGGATCAGGTTGGAGCGCTTAATCAGGCTGGGGTACATGCAGCTTATATTAATAGTTCACTGACAGATAACCAGATAGCTAAGGCACTCGCATTTGCAAAGCAGGGACGGTATAAAATTATATATGTTGCACCTGAAAGGCTGGAAACATGGGGCTTTATTGACTTCGCCACGCATGTAGAGATATCTATGATTACCGTAGATGAAGCTCATTGTATATCACAGTGGGGACAGGATTTCAGACCAAGTTATCTGAATATATTGTCGTTTGTTAAGAAGCTGGCGAGGCGCCCAATAATAAGTGCATTTACAGCTACAGCGACAAGCAAAGTAAGAGATGATATATTGCAGATTCTTTCTCTCGAAAGACCGGTAATACTCACTACAGGTTTTGACAGAAGCAATCTGACATTCAAGGTCAAGCATATTAAGGACAAGGATTCATATATCCTGGATTACCTTGTAAGCCACAGACAGGATAGTGGGATTATATACTGTGCTACAAGAAAAAATGTTGAAAAAGTCTATGACATGCTTAATGCCAACGGACTTTCTGTGACTAAGTATCATGCGGGTCTCTCAGCAGAAGAAAGAAAAGAGAATCAGGATTCATTTATATATGATATCAAGCCGGTTGTTGTTGCAACTAATGCATTTGGAATGGGAATTGACAAGTCAAATGTAAGATTTGTAATTCATTATAATATGCCGCAGTGCATAGAGAATTATTATCAGGAGGCTGGACGTGCCGGAAGAGATGGAGAGGATTCAGAATGCGTACTGTTGTATTCCCCACAGGATATTATGATAAATAAGTTTTTCATAGAACACAGAGAGCCTAATCCTGATATGGATGCAGAAGAACAGGCACGGCTTATGATTCTTGATAAAAGAAGGCTTAATGCAATGGTCGATTACTGTAAGACAACAGGCTGTTTAAGAGAGTATATACTTAAATATTTTGGAGAAAGACCAGACAATCCAGAGGGTGGACGATACAACTGCCATAACTGTTCTAACTGTGTTATTGATGAGGCAGAACAGGAAGCAGACGAGGCTTATATGTATCCGGGAAACCGTTTCAGTGAACCTGTATCAAGGAATGCTGCAATGGTGGCAGACAGAATGAAGCGTTCTGCCGCTGCTGCAAAATCAGCATATGCAACGCCCAAGTCAAAGAAACCGGAGGATGCACTTAATGACAGAGGTGTTATGTTGTTTAACAGACTGCGTGAGTTAAGAAAACAGATAGCTGTTTCAGTAGGTGTTCCGCCATATGTAATATTTTCAGACAGGACGCTTATAGATATGTGTCTTAAAGTTCCGTTTAATGAGGAAGAAATGCTGTCAGTAAGCGGTGTCGGTGAGAATAAATATGAGCGCTATGGCAAGGTGTTTATGGATGAAATATATGATTTTCTCGATGGTATGAAGCAGAATCTGGCAAGATGAGAAAATGTGCTTATGGACATTATTTTGCGAGATGAGATTACAGATGTTAATTGTATGAAATTATATGGCTTCAAATCAGAAGAATGAATGGGAGATATGAATGAAGAATTATAAGATGATAATTACTTATGATGGTACAAGGTATTATGGCTGGGAACATCAGCCGACTACTGATATGACAATTCAGGGAAAGTTAGAATCAGTGCTTTCTGCCATGACAGGAACTGAGGTTGAGGTTATAGGTGCAGGAAGAACAGATGCCGGAGTGCATGCAAAGGGAATGGTAGCCAATGCGCATATGGAAACTAAGATGAAGGAAGAAGAGATATGCGATTATATGAACAGATATCTTCCAGAAGATATCTGTGTGCAGGAGGTCCGTGTTGCATCTGACAGATTTCACAGCCGTTACAATGCACAAGGGAAAACTTATTGCTATACATGTTATGTTGGGGATAAGAAGCCTGTATTTAACAGAAAATATGTCAATATAATTGATGGTAAGCTGGATGTTGATGCCATGAAGATGGCAGCAGACATACTTACTGGAGAACATGATTTTGCATCATTTTGTGGTAATCCCAAGATGAAGAAATCGACAGTCCGTGAGATTTATTCAATAGATGTTTCTTTAAAGGGTTCATTCCTTAATCTTACATATCATGGAAGCGGATTCCTACAGTATATGGTAAGAATATTAAGTGGTACACTTCTTGAAGTTGGACAGGGAAAGAGAACACCAGAGAGTATGCATCAACTTTTAGAGGAGAGAAACAGAAGCCTTGCAGGTGCAACTGCACCGGCAAAGGGACTGTGTCTTCTGAAGGTTGACTACTCGAAGGAGGCTTGATAGACCGGACGCCGTACAGTAGCTGTGGGAGGGTGTGTGGTGTCCTTAGGCATCTGCCCTCAGGATTCTTATGTCTAGTGAAACTAAATGCCGCAATCTGCTGAGTTTTTTATGTGGCTTGTAATCAAACGCGCTTCGCTTGAACGAGATTACAAGCCACAATCTTTAGCAGATTGCGGCATTAACTTTCACACGACATAGGAATATTCGGGCATCTGCCTAAGGACACCACACACCTATCCCACAGCATACTGTACGGCTGACTTCTTCTTCACCAAGTAGTCAGCCTCCGGACGAATGCCCGCCTGCGGCATTGCATTCTGAGTGGGGATATGTTTGTTTTGATGGACTTGAACAAAATTTTTCATAACTTTTTGCATATAGTACAGGGATTTATTGAAGATAATGCAGAAGAAATATGGAATGAACATATGGGAATACCAATAGAGATGTAATGTATACTGTACTGCATGTCTGCACTTATTTTGGCTGCCTAGTAGAGGGGTGGTGGCTTTGAGATTGGGAGATGTTATGCAAGACCGATTTATGCCGAACCGTGTGTAAGTTAATGCCGTTATATACAAAAAGTGCTGTGTAAAAATCTCGTTCAAGCGAAGCGCGTTTGATTTTTACACAGCTAAAAGACATTGTATATGACGGCATTTACTTACACTAGGTGCAGGCATCCATGAGGTCTTGTATAACATCTCCCTATCTCAATGCCCACCTTTGTACTAATTAAAGCACCTTCGACAAGAAATCCTTCAATCGCTCACTCTTAGGATTGCCAAAGAATTCTTCAGGAGCCCCCTCTTCATTGATGACACCATCGTAGAAGAACATGCATCTGTTGGCAACTTCTTTTGCAAATCCCATCTCATGAGTTACGACAATCATTGTCATTCCTGATGCGGCAAGTTCCTTCATGATTGCGAGAACCTCACCAACCATTTCAGGATCAAGTGCGGATGTAGGTTCGTCGAAAAGCATTATCTCAGGATTCATTGCGAGTGCCCTTGCGATAGCAACTCTCTGCTTCTGACCACCACTTAACTGGTTAGGATAAGCATCGGCTTTGTCAGAAAGTCCCACTCTTGCAAGAAGCTCATCAGCCTTCTTATCAGCGTCCTCCTTGCTCATAAGTCCCAGCTTAGTAGGAGCAAGTGTTATATTTCTTCTTATAGTCATATTAGGGAAAAGGTTAAAATGCTGGAACACCATTCCTATTTTCTCTCTTAATTCATCCACATTTACGCTTTTATCTGTAAGATCCTGTTCATGGAATAATACATGACCTTCTGTAGGAGTTTCAAGAAGGTTAAGTGAACGTAAAAATGTTGATTTACCGCAGCCGGATGGTCCGATAATTGCAATAACCTCTCCTTTGCGGACTGTTGTATTGATAGATTCTAATACAACATGGTCGCCAAAAGATTTCTTCAGATCTTTAACTTCAAGTATGATTTCGTTAGTATTATCGCTCATTGCTTCTTAACCTCCTCTCAAGTTTCTTAACAAGCTGTGAAAGTCCCATAACCATTACAAGGTAGATGATGGCAACCCCGATAAGTGGAAGCATTGAATCATAAGTTATGCTTCGAATAATATCGCCGCCTCTTGTAAGGTCGTTAAGACCGATGTAACCGCTGATAGATGTTTCCTTTAACAGAACAATGAACTCATTAGCAAGTGCTGGAAGAACATTCTTGAATGCCTGTGGAAGAATAACACTTATCATAGTTGTTTTATAAGAAAGACCAAGACTTCGTGCTGCTTCAAACTGTCCGTTATCAATAGACATAATACCTGAACGGAATATTTCGGCAACATAAGCACCTGAGTTGATACCAAATGCAAGTATCGCAACAATAAGCTTGTCAATATGTACAGAACTGAATATTACATAGTAGATAATAAGCAGCTGTACCATAGTTGGTGTTCCTCTGATTACAGTAAGATAAATGTTACAAATAAAGTTAAGAATCTTCATGTGTCCTGTTTTATCATGGTTAGAACGGACAACTGCAATAAGGAAACCAATAACAACACCCATAAGTGCTGCAAAGAATGCAATAATTACTGTGTTTAACAGACCCTTAAGAAGATAAGTGTATCTTGCTTCTTTGATGAAGTCTGTCTTAAACTTCTCGGCAAAGCTCATGCCTGATGCAGACGCATTGTCGTCACGTACAATAATAACCTGCTTAGAAGTTGTATAAGTAGTTGTGAAATCGATATTTTTCTTACGCTCATCTGTAACTGTTATACCAGCCATACCAAAATCGGCTTTACCAGAAGATACAGCAGTAATAATTGAATCGAATTCCATATCCTCAATCTTTAAATTCATGCCGAGGTAATCAGCAATAGCCTGTGCAATATCAGCGTCAATACCGATAATAGAGCCGCCTTCATAGTACTCGTATGGCTTAAAGTAAGCATTTGTAGCCATAATAAGAGTTCCGTTAGTCCGGCTTACACCTTCTGGAGACTTGTAACCTGAAAATGTAGCATTATCGCCAACATAATCATCAATAAGCTTCTGGATAGTTCCATCTGCCATAAGTACTTCAATAGCTTCATTGAGCTTTGCAGTAAGGGAACTGCCCTTTGCAACACAGATGGCATAATCCTCATTTGCAAATTCTTCTTCGAGAATTGTAAGGTCTGGATTAGTTTTAACAAATGCTAAGGCAGGCTGTTCATCAATAACAACAGCATCAGCTTTACCCTGCTTTAAAGCCTGTATAGCATCAGAACCTTTGTTGTATCTTGATACGGTTGTGCCTGAACCGTCAGTTTCGTAATCACTTACGAGAGTATCACCAGTTGTTCCTAACTGAACACCAATAGTCTTGCCTGCAAGATCATCTACAGAAAATACAGTGTTCTTAATCTTCTTGCCCTGACATGAAGTAAGAAGAACAGAAGAGAACAAGAGAGTGAGGGCCGTAAAAACCAAAAGGAATCTCGACCTGTACTTTTTAAAATTCATTAGTAACTCCTTTCTATGCGAACTGTGTGTACGGACGCTGCAAAGTGAATATATTTAGCTGAGGAGCACGCTTTCGCTTCTTGTCGCTAGCAACGGACACTAAGTTCACCGCAATTAGGCTTTCTTCAAAAGCCGTTTGCGGTTTACTAAGTGCCGGCTGCTCCAAAGAGCATCCACAGCTAAATATATTCACTTTACGACTGTGTATACAACAGTTCAATATAATATATTTCATTAATTATACACACATAGTGGGGAAATTAGCAATTAAAATATTTGCGATGGAAGAAAATATGTACATGGGAACAGCCGCCAGGCAGGCGTCTGTTCCCACAGATTGAAGTTATCAGTTAGTCTTGTTGCATATGCCATTGCAAGATCCGGCGCAAGCACCAGAGGAAGTCTGGCTGCTATTGCCATTGTTACAAACGTTCTGGCAGGCTGTGCTGTTAGTGTTAAGAGTGTCGGTGCAGTCATTCATGCAAGGCTTCTTGCAGTCTTTCTTTAAGTTACCTTCGCATGAAGGTGGACTTAAATCGAGAGGCTTGATGGCTCTGTCTAAGAGGTTTCCGCAAACAAACTTGATGCAGTCAGATTCTTCACCGGAAACAATGCTGCCCTTAGGCGTTGAGATTCTGCCGGCACTTGTTACGCGGTATCCACAGAAGTAAAGGCTCTGTAAGATGAGAGTAAGACCTACAGTAACCTCATCATCTGTAGTATCAAGACCTAAAAGCTTAGGTATTGCATAGAGGTTGAGTCCCTGGGTTACAATATTGTCAGATGATAAGAAACCTATACTGTTAAGTGCAGGCGTATAAACAGGTGGAGTTGCGTTATTTGAGTTGTAGGAAACTCCGTAAGGAGCGAATATTTCAAGGGTCACAGATGTCGGATTGGTGTCTTCATCATAAGTTGCAGCAGTAGTTGAGTTAGGAAGGTAGACTGCCGTTGGGGTAAGAGTTGCTAATGCCCTGCATGACTCATCATAAAGTGTTACTGCAAATGTTACAGTAAGGTTGGTAAGTTTCACAGAGTAGCAGTTAGGCCTTCCGGCTATCTGGGTGATTTCAACATTTTCATCACCATAAGTGTAGGTTATATCTATAACACTGACTGATGCGTTGGTAGCTGTTGGATAAGTCGTTGAAATATCTGTGCCGACAGCGAATGTGGTACACAGATTAATACCTATCTCGTCATAGATAAGAGGGGCAAGAATACTGAGTTCATCGGGTGAACCGCATATCGGGTTCGTGCACACATCAAAGCAGCCATTAGGCATGTTCTGCACAATATTGCTTACAATGCGGGTAGAACCACATTTGCTGCATTTACATTTAGCCATTATCTTTTCCTTCTTCGTTTCTTTACTACATTATATGTTCTATCTACATTCGCGTGACCATATAATAATGTAAAAACGGGAGTGTCCTTTTATGGCAAATGTATACACAGCAGGCAGCGACAGACGGCTTATAATCTATAGCATATCACGATATATATTTTTGAGAACGGCGTACATAGACGGTATAGAGCGCCCGATAATGCTTGCGTCAGACTTTCTGGACGGACTTTCAGATGTGGTGCTGGGAGACACAATATATTATGCATATCAGAACCAGAACGGAGATATTCTTGTTAAAAATGTGATGAACAACGAAGCACTTTTTCGTGTGAAAAGCAGTGAGAACCCAGATATGCACTGTCCACAGCTTGTAGCAAATAAAGACAGGTTATTGCTGTTTTACATGGTGACAAACCCGCTTACGGACAGACTGTCGCTGAGGGCTGTCTGCCCACTGGAAGAAGGTGACAGTCTTAATATTCCTGTGGATTGTGAAAATGTTGATATGTATGAAGTGTTTGGAATGCAGGGAAGAGCATTTTTATATGTAGACAGTTTCTATGAGATTACGGCAGATGGAAAATTCGTACCGTGTCAGGACACAGGCAGTCTGAAACAAAATGAAGAAAAAATTCATGAATATGAGATACAGCTTAATACATATATGCAGCAACAGGCGCAGTCTAAGCAGGTAATTGCGCAGCTTGAGGCAACAATAGAAAGTGCGAAGGCGCAATACAATGAGCTTATGGAGACAGCGATTGCGTATAGGGATGAGGCAATAAAGTGGCGGAGCAAGTTCATATAAATTACTTGAAATCTTCCTCCAGAATTGCGATAATAATACAAATGGAGGAATTATGGATAACAGGAAGTTAAACAGAAGGAATTTATTACTATTATTATTTGTTGTGGCGGCATGTATTATGGGAGGCCGCTCTATATTTGGGTTCTTTGCACTGCTTACAGGATATGAGACTGCGGCAACGGAAGTATCTGCAATTGCAGCTTCTGAGATGTATATGATGTTTCTTTTATTTCTTGTATGTATAATCGGAGGCATTGTTATGAGCTGTCTTAGTAAGGCTAAGGTGAGCAGGACATTTTTCTTAATACGCAATGCTGTGCTGGTTGTGGCACTTGTGCTTGGCAATATGTCTTTTCCTAATATAACAATCATGAGTACGGTTGTTATGTCTAAGTATATAGGTGATGCTGGAATGTATGATTTTGCAATGAGTTCACCACTTCTTGTGTCAGCGTTAAGACAGCCATATCTGTTCTATACATACATGGCAGCAGAGGGACTTATGATTATTCTTGCGTGTGTCACAGTGTATAAGTATATTGTGGACAAGAAAAAGAACAGTAATTATAATAATATGTACATGTAAATGTGTCTGCTGCACTAATAAGGTGTGGCAGACAATTTTTGCGCAGTTAACAGATGCGCTTAATATGCCGGTTTATATGCGGGAGATAATAAAATGAAAGTAATGACACCACATTATTATAAGGATTTCCGATGCATTGCAGGAGCCTGTACAGATACATGCTGTGCCGGGTGGGATGTTGATGTTGATAAGAATTCTTACAAATATTATAAAACAGTTAAAGGTGCTTTTGGAAAGCGCCTGAAGAGTGTAATGGTACCATCACAGGACGGAGAATGTACATTTACACTGAAAGAAGGAGGACGCTGTCCTTTCCTTAATGACGATAATCTGTGCGATTTATATATAGAACTTGGAGAGGATAAGCTGTGTGAAACATGTGCAGAGTTTCCAAGATTTATTAATGATTATGGCAATATAAGAGAGATTGGCATAGCACCCTCGTGTAAGACGGCTGGTGAGCTGATGTTTTCATATAAAGATGAACTTACATTTGATACGGTTGAGGATAACAGCCTTACTCCGGAGCCTAATGATATAGATGCATATACATATATGCATCTTCGGCAGGCAAGAATAGTGGCTTTTGGAATAATATCAGACAGGGATATAAGTATATTTGAGAGGCTGATGCTCTATCTTGATTATGCAAAGCGTATCCAGAAGCATCTTGATGCTGAAAGGGACGAGCTTATAGCTGGTGTTGCAAAGCGGTTCTGTGGAGCTGATTACAGAGAGGAGCTGCTTGACAAGCTAAAAAGCAGGGACGCAGTGTTACCTGATGAGCTGCAGGACGGAGATACAGTTAAGTCAACGCCTGAGGTGCGCAAATTATATGGCAATAGGCTTATAAAGGGACTGCGGCATTTCTTTGACGATTTCAAAGGAATGGAGGTAATCAATCCTGACTGGAATATTCATGTGGCAAGAGTAAGGCAGTTCCTTGACGGGCTGGCGGATGATTCTGAGCTTGCAGTGGTAATGAAAGATTACCATGCGGGAAGCGAAGCATTTGCACATGAATATGAGCAGCTTGCAATGTACTATGTGTATAGATACATGCTTGACGCAGTGAATGATTACGATGTCCTTCTTAAAGCAAAGAATGCGGTTATAGGCATACTTGCAGTGGACATTATGGCAGCAGCTAATCATGCGTCCGGATGTACACCTGATTTTACAATGCGCGTTGATATAGCTCATTTGTATTCAAGACAGTTTGAACATTCATATTACAATTATGAAGTTTATAGAGAATATTTTGGCACTAAGAGATGCTATTCGTATGAGTTTCTTATGGATGCTTTAGTGTCACTGAATTAACGGAGGAAGTTTTCTTATGAAAATGATTATGAGATTCCTTAAGGATTACAAGAAGGAATGTGTTCTGGCACCGCTTTTTAAGATGCTCGAAGCAATATTTGAGCTGTTTGTGCCGCTGGTAGTATCATCAGTTATCGATAAGGGTATTGTTAATGCGGATAAGGGATATATTATGCAGATGTGTCTTATGCTTATACTTCTTGCAATCATAGGACTTGTATGTGCCATCACAGCACAGTATTTCAGTGCGAAGGCTGCAGTTGGAGCAGCAACCGGAATGAGACACAGTTTATTTGCACATATCCAGACATTCTCATTCACAGAGATGGATACACTTGGTACATCGACACTTGTAACAAGAATGACAAGTGATATTAACCAGGTACAGAATGGTATTAACATGGTACTGCGACTGTTCCTTCGTTCACCATTTATTGTATTTGGTGCGATGATTATGGCATTTACTATTGATGTGAAGGCAGCACTTGTATTTGTTGCGGCAATCCCGGTACTTGCACTTATCGTATTCGGTATCATGCTTGCAACAAGACCTATGTACAAAAATGTACAGTCAGGACTTGATAAGATTCTTGGAATAACAAGAGAGAACCTTACCGGTGTGAGAGTTATCAGAGCATTCAATAAGGAACAGGATGAGGTTAAGCGTTTCAAAAACGATAACGAAAGCCTTAACAGATTGCAGAAATTCGTTGGTAAGATATCAGGACTTATGAATCCGCTTACTTATGTTGTTGTAAATGTATCAATAATTGCACTTATCTGGATTGGCGGAGTAAGAGTTAACGCTGGTGCGCTTACACAGGGACAGGTTGTTGCACTTTACAATTATATGTCACAGATATTAGTTGAGCTTATCAAGCTTGCTAATCTTATCATTACAATAACTAAAGCACTTGCATGTGCAGGCAGAATCGAGTCTGTATTCGAGGTAAAATCAGGAATGTCAGATGGTGATGTTAAGAATGTAGATGCTAAAGAAGAGACACCGAGCGTTGAATTTAAAAATGTTTCACTTACCTACAGCGGTTCAGGTGCACCTTCAGTTGAAGGAATTAATTTCAAGGCTATGAAAGGCCAGACAATCGGTGTTATCGGCGGTACAGGTTCAGGTAAATCAAGTCTTGTTAATCTTATCCCGAGACTGTATGACGCTACACAGGGTGAAGTAATTGTCGATGGTGTCAATGTTAAAGAGTACGATATAGAAACCTTAAGAAATAAAGTCGGTATCGTTATGCAGAAAGCAGTACTTTTTAAAGGTACTATAAGAGAGAATATGTGGATGGGAAAGAAGGGTGCTACTGATGAGCAGATAGATGAAGCACTTGAGATTTCACAGTCTAAGGAATTCGTAGATTCTAAGGAAGGCCGTCTTGACTATCCTATTGAACAGGGTGGAAAGAACCTTTCAGGAGGACAGAGACAGAGACTTACAATTGCAAGAGCAATCGTAAGAAAGCCGGATGTGCTTATTCTCGACGACAGTGCATCAGCCCTTGATTTTGCAACTGATGCAGCACTTAGAAAAGCTATAAGGGGAATGAACAATTCTCCTACAGTGTTCATAGTTTCACAGAGAGCGGCATCACTTATGTATGCTGATCTCATTATCGTATTAGATGACGGACAGGTTGCAGGAATGGGAACACATGACGAGCTTCTTGCAAATTGTGAGGTTTATAAGGAGATATACGAATCACAGTTTAAGAAAGCAGATTCAGAAGGGGGTGTAGCATAATGAAGAAGAATAAATCAACATTTGTAAAACTCCTTAAAAGAATTAAGAAGCACAGCTTTTTCATAATATTATCGCTTATTATGGCGGCAGTAACAGTTGCAACAACACTTTATGTGCCAATCCTTGTCGGACGTGGAATTGACTGCATTATCGGTGTGGATAATGTGGATTTTGCAAAGATTGTGAATATACTTATTCAAATCGGAATATTTGTTGGAATTACAGCACTTTCACAGTGGCTTATGAACATATGTAACAACAGAATCACATATGAAGTAACCAGAGACATTAGAAATGAGGCTATAGAGAAAATTCAGGTTCTTCCACTAAAATACATTGACGGACATTCATATGGTGAGATTGTGAGTCGTGTAATTGCTGATGTTGACCAGTTTGCAGATGGTCTGCTTATGGGATTCACACAGTTCTTTACAGGTGTCATGACTATACTTGGAACACTTATATTCATGATTACAATTAATGCTAAGATTACACTTGCAGTTGTTGTTATCACGCCACTTTCATTTATAGTTGCAAGCTTTATTGCCAGGAAGACCTTCAGCATGTTCAAACTTCAGTCTGAGACAAGAGGTGAGCAGACAGCACTTATTGATGAAATGATTGGTGGACAGAAGGTAGTTAAGGCTTACGGCTATGAAGATGAGGCGGTAAGAAAATTTGATGAGATTAATGAAAGACTTCAGAAGTATTCCTTAAAGGCAATCTTCTTCTCATCTATTACTAACCCGTCAACAAGATTCGTAAACAGCCTTGTATATGCGAGCGTTGCGATTGTTGGTGCATTTTCAGCTATCAATGGCGGTATCACAGTTGGCCAGTTATCAAGCTTCTTAAGTTATGCCAACCAGTATACTAAACCTTTTAACGAGATATCAGGCGTTGTCACAGAGCTTCAGAACGCTCTTGCATGTGCAGCCAGAATATTTGAACTTATTGAAGAAGAGTCTGAGATTCCTGATGCTAAAGATGCCAGGATTGTTGAAGAGGTTGACGGAACAGTTGATCTTAATGATGTATGCTTTTCCTATGTACCTGACAGGAAGCTTATTGAGAACTTCAATCTTCATGTCAAGAAGGGACAGAGAATAGCGATTGTCGGACCTACGGGTTGTGGAAAGACAACAGTTATTAATCTTCTTATGAGATTCTATGATGTTAACAGCGGAAGCATTGATGTATCAGGAACTGATATAAGACAGATGACCAGAAAGTCTTTAAGACAGGGCTTTGGTATGGTTCTTCAGGAGACATGGCTAAAGTCAGGAACTATAAGAGAGAATATTGTTATGGGTAAGCCGGATGCTACAGAGGAAGAGATTATTGCAGCAGCCAAAGCAGCACATTCATATGGATTCATCAAGAGAATGTCTAACGGATTCGACACAGTTATAGGCGAGGATGGTGGAAGCCTTTCACAGGGACAGAAGCAGCTTTTATGTATAACAAGAATTATGCTTGCAAAACCGCCAATGCTTATTCTTGATGAGGCTACATCTTCTATTGATACAAGAACAGAGATAAAGATACAGAATGCATTTGCAAAGCTGATGGAGGGAAGAACAAGCTTTATTGTAGCCCACAGACTTTCAACTATCCAGTCTGCGGATGTTATTCTTGTTATGAAAGACGGACATATTATAGAGCAGGGTAATCATGAAGAATTACTGGCTAAGAACGGATTCTATCACAAGCTGTATTACAGCCAGTTTGATACAGCAGCCCAGAATTAATGTGGAGATATATGTATGTTTATAGAGGCGGAGAATATTAGAAAATCATATGGCAGGAAAACGACAGTGCTTAACAGTGCTTCGTTTCATGCTGCCAGCGGAGAGTATATTGCCATAGTCGGTGCCAACGGCTGTGGCAAATCTACTCTTCTGGAGATACTTGCAGGAAGTCTTAAGGCAGATGGAGGAAGTCTTAAGATAGACGGCATTGATGCATTTGCAGATGCGTTGGTGTTTCAGAAATATATTGGTTTTGTGCCGCAGGAGAATCCACTTATGGAGAAGCTGTCGGTAAGGGATAATCTTAAATTCTGGTACTGTGATACCGGAAGAAATATGGAAGCTGACTTACAGGGCGGTGTTCCTGCTGTGTTAGGAGTGTCAGGATATCTTGACAAACGCGTTGATAAGCTGTCAGGAGGTATGAAGAAGCGTTTAAGCATATGCTGTGCACTGGCTAAGAATCCACCTGTACTTATATTAGATGAGCCGGGTGCTTCACTGGATATTGTGTGTAAACAGGATATTATGAATTATCTGTCTGCTTACACGAAAAGCGGAGGTACAGTCATCATAACAAGCCACGAAGAAGGTGAATTAAAGCTTGCTGACAGAATGTACCTTTTAAAGAATGGTAAGCTTAATGAACTTGACCATCCGGTTACCGGCAATGAGCTTTTAGAGATTATTCACAGATAGATTTAATTGGGGGATTAGATGAGAAGGAAACTGGAATTATTAAAATTGCAGATTAAATCCGCATTTTTATCTATACCGAAGATAATTCTGGGTACGATAGTGACGGCAGTGCTTGTTATTGCAATAAGTACATGCATAGGCATTGCAACGGCACAGGACAGTGACATGAGGATGAAGGTTGCTGTTGTGTATCCTGATTATGATGATACAGAAAACTCTGATTCGGTAGATAATAATAAGGAGTTTCGATATATTAAGATGGCATTCAATTATGTCAGTGAGATAGACACAATTAAGAATGTCTGTACATTTGAATATACTGACAGACAGAAGGCTATAGATGGTTTAAGAAATAATTATTATGTTATGGCTATTATTGTGCCGGAGAATATGATAAGTGATATTATGTCGGGCGAGAATACACCTGTTGAGGTTGTGTGTCAGTCAGAGGGGGTTAATAATACTTCGATGATATTCCGAGAGATGGTGAGGGCAGGAGGCTCTGACCTTGCAACTGCAGAAGCGGGGATATATACATTTGACGATTTGTTCAATGGTGTGCTTAAGAATTACAGGGGGCTGCGTGGAACACACGAGAATAAGCTTAATGACATATATCTTTCATATGCGCTTAACAGAAGCATATACTTTAAGACAAGGGATATATCGGCTAAAGAAGGTCTGAGTACAGTACAGTTTTATGTATGTACAGCAATTGTAATGCTGCTTTTACTTAGCACAATAACATGTGCCGGTAATATGAAGAACTATAGCAGGTCGCTTGCAAAGAGTCTTAAAGGTGCGGGAATATCAGCATTTGATACAGGAATTGCAAGAACCACCGGAGTTGGCATTGTGTATATAGTGATATTTGAGGTGCTTTTTATTATAATTAATGTAATGAGGCTGGGGATTCCTGCAATATCAGGTGTTCTGGCAGTTTCGACAGTTGGAGAATTCATTGCTTCCACACTGGGGATTGTGGTGCTTGTGTATTCGGCAGTTTCATTTATAAACTGTATATTCTCAGTAGTTGACGACACGGTGTATTCAGTTATTACGGTGTGTATCCTTGGAATGTCGTGCATGTATGCATCCGGATGTATTGTTTCATCAGCATTTCTTGCGCCGGGTGTGAGGGTTATTGGCATGTATCTTCCGACTAACGGCTTATTCACACTTGCATGTCAGATAATCAAGGGAACTGTGGATATCAGTACCATTATGACAAATGTTATGTGGATAATTATATTTCAGGCAGCAGGGGCATTGGCGGTTAAGATAAGGAGAGACAGATAATGAAGAGATTGTTATACTGGCTGTATCTGCTTGTTAAAAGGCAGTTAAAGAATCCTGTGATTGTCGTGGTGCTTATTGCAATGCCTGTTGCAGCGTTAATAATTACGAATACAGCGTCTCTTAAGGAGACAGAGCCTGTAAGGGTTGGGATAGTGCTTGAAGATGACGATAAGATTGCCATAATGATAAGAGATTATCTTGTGAATAGCAATTATTCAGTTCAATTCTACGAAGCAGAGTCGCAGGAAAAGCTTGAGCAGGATATAATGAATAAATACACAGAGTGTGGCTATGTAGTTGGTACCGGGCTTAAGGATAAGCTTGACAGTGGCAGCTACAGAGACATTATAGAGCTTATCATATGCAGGTCAGATTTTGTCAGCTCAATGACTGATGAGATATTCTTTTCTGCTATGTTTAAGGCATACTCGCCCGAGGTTGCAGTTAATTATGTTGATTCTGTAGACATATTTAAAAAGCATTCAGAAAAGGCAGAGGAAGAGATAAGAAAAGGGTACGAGGAATACATATCCGGAGATGACACATTCAGAATTGATTTTAAGGTGCTAGATGGTGTACAGGATAATGGGATACAGCTTGAAGATAAGACAGGAGAGTTTCCGTTAAGGGCATTACTTATAATTCTTGTATATATAGGCGGACTTTTTGGAATCGTGGAATATTATCTTGATAAGAATTCCGGAACATTTATAACACTGCCTCGTATGTACCGTGTGGCAGGAAAGCCGTTGTATGCATTCATATCATGTGTACTTTTTGCAGTATCAGCAATGTTAACACTTGTGGTGGCAGGACAACTTAAGGGGGCAGCAGATATACTTCATATGGCTGTGTATGTAATAGCAGTTACTTTATTTGCATGGCTTGTGGCAATACCTGTAAGGAGAGCCAATGCAATGATTTCAATAATACCGGTGCTTCTTATAGCGTGTCTTATATTATGTCCGGTATTCATTAACATAACGGCATATGTGCCATTTGCAAAATATATAAGAGCATTGCTGCTTCCGTGGTATATGCTTAAGTAGGAGGATGGGATACGGTGAATAATAAGAAAAAACGTATATTTGACATTATCCAGATTGGATATGCGGGCGATGTTGCAAGCCGTACATTTGATATTGCGATAACTGCTGCAATTATAATCAACCTGTTCATTGCGATATTTGATACATTTGAACAGTCAATTCCGTACCATCCGGTGTTAGATGTTATAGAGTGGATTACAGTTATCGGCTTTACAATTGAATACATACTGCGTGTATGGACAGCAGAATATCTGTATCCTAATAAATGTACAGGTATTGCGAGAATAAAATACATCTTCTCAGGAAGCGGTATTGTTGACCTTTTATCGTTCCTGCCAAATTATCTGCCTGTATTCTTCCCGGCAGGAGCAGTTGCTTTCCGTATGTTCAGGGTTATAAGAATCCTAAGGATATTCCGTGTCAATTCATATTATGATGCGTTAAATGTTATAACAGAGGTAATAAGGCGAAAAAGGGACCAGATATTATCCTCTGTATTCATCATTGTGATGCTTATCATAGCATCATCACTGTGCATGTACAGTTTAGAGCATGAGGCACAGCCGGAAGTGTTTAAGAATGCATTTTCAGGAATATGGTGGTCGGTATCAACACTTCTTACAGTAGGTTACGGCGATATCTATCCTGTGACAGTGCTTGGAAAAATGTTTAGTATTATCATTACATTTCTTGGCGTCGGAATGGTCGCTATTCCAACAGGTATCTTATCTGCAGGTTTCGTTGAGCAGTACAGCCTTATTAAGAAGTCGACAGATTACCTTATGGAGAAGGAACTTAAGTTTATTAAGCTTATTATAACTAAGGACCACAACTGGAATGAAAAGAAGGTATGCGAGCTTAGTCTTCCGAGAGGACTGATTCTTGCAGCAGTGTTAAGAAATGGTGAGACACTTATGCCAAAGGGAGATATGAAGCTTTTTGAGGGAGATTGTGTTGTAATCGGAGCAAGAGACTGTGATGTTAATGTTGATGTAAACCTAAAACAGGTGGAACTGCGTGAACATCATCCGTGGGTTGGACACAAGATAAAAGAACTTGATATATCAAGGCATACACTTATAGTTATGATAAGACGCGGTGATAATGCAATAGTTCCTAATGGTGATACCTTGATTAAATCAGGTGATATAGTATTTGTGTTCTCAAAGCGTTATATGGCAGATGCACAGACAATAAGTGTATAGATGGTGAATGATTATGATGATATTTGTGACAACGACAGATTCATTAACTGATGAAAAGTTATATGAAAAGGCCTATTCGCTTATTCCGGAATACAGGAAAACTAAGGCTGATAAGATGAAAATGCGTGAAAATAAGCTGCAAACCGTGACGGCAGGCCTACTTCTTAATTATGCGGTAGGAAAATGGTCTATAAAAACAGGAGAAAGAGATTATAAAACAGATGAAAATCTATATGAGAAGGTGGATATTATTTCTTTGATTAAAGCGAATAATCCGTACTTTGATTATGAAATAGTATATAATTCGCAAGGAAAACCTTATTTTTTGTCAAATCGTGAAATTTTTTTCAATATTTCACATTCGTCTAATTATGTAGCGTGCGTGATAGGCGACAGACCGGTAGGAATTGATATTGAAAAAGCCCGCAAAGGTAGACAGAATCTGGCAAAACGCTTCTTTGACATATCTGAAGCAGAATGGATTAAAGAGTGCGATAGTGATCAAAGATTCTTCAGAATATGGACATTAAAAGAGGCTTATGGCAAGGCTACAGGTCAAGGTGTGCTTGACATTTTGGACAAAATAGTTTATAGATTAGAGAAAGGGAAAATGAAAGCATATATGTGCGGACTTCCCCAGAATTTCACTATTGTAGAAAAGGAATTTGATGGATTCAGTTTATCGGTAATACAATTGTGAAATCCATATCCGACTATTCATTATACAGTTGAAAAATATTAATAATGGCAGTATAATATAGAATATGTATATCTATGGAAGAGCCTAAGGAGGGTTTATGAGCAGAAATCATTTTAATGAATTAAGTCCATGTGAAGCATTAATTATGAAGCTTATATGGGAAGCACCACAGGATATTCCTGTACAGGAACTTATTGATCAGTTAAGAGACGATTATGGTAAGGATTACGCAAGAACAACAGTTGTTACTTTCGTAGGTAAGTTGAAGGACAAGAGATTTGTTGATACATACCGTAAGGGAAAGGCAGCTTTCATTCATCCACTTCGTTCAGAAGAAGAATATAGAAGACAGCTTTTAAAGGAAGAAGCTGATTTCTGGTTCAACGGAAAGGCTGTTGATATGGTTGCTTCTATTTGTGAATCACAGAAGTTAGAAGACGATGAAGTTAAGAGAATTAAGAAGATTCTTAATGGTCTTAATAAATAATAATTTTATAAGCAAAAGCAATAAAAAACATCACCTGATACGAAAGTCGGATTCGTCAGGTGATGTTTTTTGTTATGCATATATAATATAATTAATGGTTTTTATTCTGATATTCAAGTGCTGCTGTTATAAAGCCTCTGAATAATGGATGTGGACGATTAGGTCTTGACTTTAACTCTGGATGAGCCTGTGTGGCAATAAACCATGGGTGATTCTTTAATTCTATCATCTCAACAATTCTTCCGTCAGGAGATATTCCTGAAAGCATCATACCATTCTCAGTAAGAACTTTTCTGTAATCATTATTAACTTCATATCTGTGTCTGTGACGTTCATGTATAAGCTCTTCGCCATAGAGTTCATAAGCCTTGCTTGTTTTATCAAGTACACAAGGATAAGAACCAAGTCTTAATGTACCGCCGATATCATCAATGCCTTCCTGGTCTGGCATAAGATGTATAACAGGGTGAGTTGTGTTAGGATTAAGTTCAACACTGTGTGCGTCGTCATAGCCTATAACATTTCTTGCAAATTCAACAATTGAAAGCTGCATTCCCAGACACAATCCTAAGAATGGAATATTATGTTCTCTGGCATAACGGATAGCTTCAATCTTTCCTTCTGTACCTCTGTCACCGAACCCACCTGGAACTAATATGCCAGATACGTCAGAGAGAAGCTCATCAGCAGTTTCAGGAGTTACAGTTTCTGAATCAATCCATTTGATAGTTACATCACATGAATTATATACACCCCCATGCTTTAATGCTTCTACAACACTGATATAAGCATCATGAAGCTGGATATATTTACCAACTAATGCAACAGTTACCTTCTTAGTAGGATTCTTCCAGGCCTTGCACATTGCTCTCCATTCATCAAGGTCTGGTTCTGGACAGTCAAGGTGTAAACATTCACATGCTACCTGTGCAAGATGTTCTTCTTCCATCGCAAGAGGTGCATCATAAAGAATCTCAACATCTAAGTTCTGAAGTACATGAGACTTAGGTACATTACAGAAAAGTGCTATCTTGTCCTTTATACCTGCCTCGAGAGGATGCTCTGTACGGCATACAAGAATATCAGGACGGATTCCCATTCCCTGAAGTTCCTTAACACTTGCCTGAGTTGGCTTAGTCTTCATCTCACCAGATGCTTTAAGATAAGGAATAAGTGTTACATGAATAAGAATTGCGTTCTCATGTCCAACTTCATGCTGGAATTGTCTGATTGCTTCAAGGAAAGGCTGACTTTCGATATCTCCGACAGTACCACCTACTTCTATAATTGCAATCTTAGTTTCATCAGTTGAATAATCTCTGAAAAAACGGCTCTTTATTTCATTAGTAATATGAGGGATTACCTGGACTGTGCCTCCACCGAAATCTCCACGTCGTTCCTTCTGTAATACAGACCAGTATACTTTACCTGTAGTTACATTAGAATTCTTATTAAGGCTTTCATCAATAAATCTTTCATAGTGACCAAGGTCAAGGTCTGTCTCAGCACCATCGTCAGTTACGAAAACTTCTCCGTGCTGGATAGGGTTCATAGTACCTGGATCAATATTAATATAAGGGTCAAACTTCTGCATGGTTACAGAAAAACCACGGGCTTTAAGCAGTCTGCCTAAAGATGCGGCAGTGATACCTTTTCCTAAACCGGAAACAACACCACCTGTTACAAATACATATTTAACAGCCATCTTTTCCTCCAATCTGAATGTGTAATCAAAAAAATATGCAATATTATACAGCCCTGTATTATAAATTTCCATAGTTTAAAGAAAAAAACTAAGAATATAAAGTAAATATAAACATCTTATTAAACACTTAGATTTTGGTTGATTTATATTTTTTCCTTCTTTATAATGAAAACAGACTTATTTGGAAATGCTTAAGATAAGTACAGTATCATATCAGGAGAAGAGTATGGATAATTATAACAACAACGGTTATGACAATGGTTATAATAATAACGATAACCGCAACAATAATCGTAATAACAACAATAATAATAAGAAGCCAAAGAATGTTAACCTTATAATATTCATTATTATAGCGGCAGTTGTAACATTTATAGGGCTTACGCTTCTTAGCAATATGTTTAGGAATGCGACATACAAGGAGATAAGCTACGACCAGTTCATGCAGATGATTGATGAAGATAAGGTAAAGAAAGTAGCATTAGAGCAGGACAGAATCCTTATTACACCAGTTGAAGAGGAGAAACAGTCTGGCATAGCAGGAGTTTCATACACATATTATACAGGATATGTTAATGATGATACTCTTGTACCGCTTCTTAAGAGAAAAGGAATTGAGTTTGAAGGATATATTCCGGATTCAAGTTCTTCAATCGTAGAATTTCTGCTAGCATATGTACTGCCATTTTTATTCATATATATAATCTTTGCATTTGTATATAGAAGAATTGCTAAGAATGGTGGAATGATGGGCGGAATGGGCGTTGGAAAGAGCAACGCCAAAGTATATGTCCAGAAAAAGACAGGTGTTACATTCAAGGATGTTGCAGGTCAGGATGAAGCTAAGGAATCACTTACAGAGATTGTTGATTTCTTACATTACCCTGAGAAATATGCCAAGATTGGTGCAAAGCTTCCTAAGGGTGCACTTTTAGTAGGACCTCCTGGAACAGGTAAGACGCTTCTTGCCAAGGCTGTAGCCGGTGAGGCAGATGTACCTTTCTTCTCACTTGCAGGTTCTGATTTTGTAGAGATGTTCGTTGGCGTTGGTGCATCACGAGTAAGAGATTTGTTCAAGGAAGCAACTAAGCAGGCTCCATGTATTATATTTATTGATGAGATTGATGCTATTGGTAAGAGCAGAGATTCCAAGTATGGCGGTGGCAATGACGAGCGTGAGCAGACATTGAACCAGTTACTTGCAGAGATGGATGGTTTTGATTCTTCTAAGGGAATATTCATTCTTGCAGCAACTAACAGACCGGAGGTACTTGATAAGGCTTTACTTAGACCAGGTCGTCTCGACAGAAGAATTACCGTTGACAGACCTGATAAGAAGGGAAGAATTGAGACTCTTAAGGTACATTCTAAGGATGTACTTATGGACGATACAGTCGATTTTGATGAGATTGCGATGGCAACAAGCGGTCTTGTAGGTTCAGACCTTGCTAATATCATTAATGAAGCAGCTATTGCGGCAGTTAAGAATGGAAGAAATGTTGTTACACAGAAGGATCTTCTTGGTGCTTTTGATACAGTTGTAGCAGGTAAGGAGAAGAAGGAAAGAGTTCTTAGCAAGAAGGAAAAGCAGGTTGTTGCTTACCATGAGATTGGACATGCCCTTATAAGAGCTATAAAGAACAATTCAGATCCGGTCCAGAAGATTACTATTATACCTCATACTAACGGTTCGCTTGGTTATGTGCTTAACTTCCCAGAGGAAGAGAAGCATCTTGAGACTAAGGATGAACTTATGACAGACCTTATATCACTTGTTGGTGGCCGTGCTGCAGAAGAAGTTGTATTTGGTTCAGTTACTAATGGTGCTTATGATGATATCAAGAAGGCAACTAACCTTGCCAAGACAATGATTACAAGATATGGTATGTCAGACAGATTCGGACTTGTTGCATTATCAACAGTCGAAGATGAATATCTTAGCGGAAGAGCATCTATGAACTGTGCACAGGCAACTGAGGCAGAGGTTGATGACGAGGTAAAGAAGCTTATTGCGTCATGTTATGAAGAGGCTAAGCAGATTATAAGAGAGAACAGAGAAGTAATGGATCAGCTTGCAAGATATCTGTATGACCATGAGACTATCACAGGCAAGGAATTCATGAAGATATTCAGAGAGGCAAAGGGAATACCTGAACCGGTTGATACTTCATTATTCTCAACATCAGAGAAAGTGGCAGAAAGCGTAACATTTAATGAAGATGGAAGCTATTCATCGACAGTTAGTGGTGAGCCGGAAAGCGATATATGGAAGAATATTGGCAGTCATTCAGACGATAATGAATCTGATGATACAGCTAAAGAAAAAGAAGATGATTAATAATAAAGGGGCATATCACATTGTGATATGCCCCTTATATCAACGCTTATTCTTTTCAGATATGTGTGAATGATATCCTGACGAAGTGCTTTCAATAGATTGTGAAGCAACGTCAGCAGCATCTTTAAGAGCGGTCTGTTTAGACTGTTCCTTAGCAGAACTGATTCTGGATTCAATTTTTTTAAGAAAAACATATGTAAGATATTCGCGGGACGGAGTTGGGATAATACATCCATAAATGTAGCGTTCGCCATACAACTGGCTGCGTATGATAAAACATTTAAAATGAAAGTTAAACTGCTTTCCGTTTGCCTGATCTGAAAATGTTATATATGTATTATTATAGTTATATAATAGTTCGTTGCTGGTTGAAAATGAAAGTCCTTTATCACTGACATCAATTAACGTTACTGGAATATCAGCTTCTGTGGTATCTGATGAGATATGTCCCGAAGCCCCGGTTGAAATGCGCTGATTAAATCTTCTGTCGCATTCAGAGGCAATGCTGGCAAAAACATTGGTCGAGATTTTGTAGTAAGCAGATGCGAAACTGGTTGATTTATAAGAGATAGTTTCTATGTTAATATTCTTCCAGACTACACGGTTCTTTGTTGCTGGGTCTATGGTATAAAGATTAAATAAAATATCCTTATAAGAAGAAAAATCTATTACAGCACCTTTTGATGTAAAAGGCGCTATGAGAATGTAGCCATTCTTGGATGCAACAACAGAGGAAGGCATCTCGTAGCTGACATTATCTATGGATATTTCAATTGAAATTGACCCGCCTACGGGAATATCAGATATTAACATAATACAACTCCCTTACATTAATAATTAAATATAGAATATCATAAAATTGCTGATTAATAAACGAAAATATGTTATATTTTTTTACATAGGGAGGAGATGCTATGAGTTTTACACATTTGCATGTGCATACTGAATATTCATTGCTGGATGGCTCCAGTAAGATAAAAGAGATTACTAAACGGGCAAAGGAACTTGGCATGGACAGCCTTGCAATAACTGACCATGGTGTGATGTATGGTGTTATTGAATTTTACGAGGCGGCTAAGAAGGCAGGAATCAAGCCTGTTCTTGGCTGTGAGGTGTATGTAGCTCCGGGGTCAAGGTTTGATAAAGGCGCAGGACAGAGTGAGGATAAATATAATCACCTTGTATTGCTGGCAGAGAATAACACCGGATATCAGAATCTTATGAAGATAGTCTCAAAAGGGTTTACAGAAGGCTTTTACTATAAGCCGAGAGTAGACAAGGAAGTGTTAATGGAATATCACGAGGGAATTATTGCTACGAGTGCGTGCCTTGCAGGTGAGGTGCAGAGATATCTGTCAAGAGGCATGTATGAGACGGCCAGAGATGCTGCCCTTGAACTTCAGGATATATTCGGAAAGGGAAATTTCTTTCTTGAATTGCAGGATCACGGAATAGCAGAACAGCACTATGTCAATCCACAGCTTATGCGTATGCATAATGAGACCGGAATTGAACTGGTATGTACGAATGATGTTCATTATACTTATGCAGATGATGTAGATGCACATGATATATTATTATGTATACAGACAGGTAAGAAGCTTTCTGATGAAAACAGGATGCGATATGAGGGTGGACAGTTCTATTTAAAGTCAGAGGAAGAGATGGCGGAATTGTTCAAATACGCACCGGAAGCAGTTGAGAACACTCATAAGATAGCAGAAAGATGTAATGTTGAGATAGAATTCGGAGTTACAAAGCTGCCAGCGTTTGATGTGCCAGAAGAATATGGAAAGAATTCATGGGTGTATCTTAATGCTTTATGCTATGAGGGGTTAAAGGAGAGATATCCGGACAAGACCGCAGATGTATGTATTGAAGATATTATAGAGCAGGCAAAAGCATCAATAGTTGCAGACAGAAAAGATGTTGTTATAAAAAGGGCAGAGGATTCGAATGATATATTCCAGAGACTTTCTTACGAGCTGTCAGTTATCTATTCAATGGGATATGTCGATTATTTCCTGATTGTGTGGGATTACATTAATTATGCCAAGACACATGATATTCCGGTTGGACCCGGACGAGGCTCGGCGGCAGGAAGTCTTGTGTCATACTGTCTTGGAATAACAACGCTTGACCCTGTTAAATACAATCTTGTATTCGAACGATTTCTGAATCCTGAGCGTGTGTCCATGCCCGATATTGACGTGGACTTTGCACCAGAAGGCAGACAGAAGGTTATTGATTATGTTATAGAAAAATATGGTAAAGAATGTGTGTGCCAGATAATCACATTTGGAACTATGGCAGCAAGAGCCGTTATTAAAGATGTCGGAAGGGTTATGGATCTTCCATATGCGATGGTTGATAACATTGCGAAGATGATACCACAGAAGGTTGGTGTTACGATTGACAGTGCAATGAATGGTGACGCAGACAGGGACATTAAGCCAAATGCTGAGTTTAAGGCATTGTATGAAGCTGATGAGACAGTGAGAGATCTTATAGATAAAGCAAAGAGACTTGAAGGACTGCCAAGGCATGCTTCAGTTCATGCCTCAGGTGTTCTTATCAGTCAGAAGGATGTTGGAGAGTATGTTCCGGTTGCAGTTGGAGCAGATAATGTTAAGGTTACGCAGTTTGAAGGTCCTACTCTGGAACATCTGGGACTGTTAAAATTTGACTTTTTAGGTCTTAGAAACTTAACTGTAATCCAACAGACTGAAAAATGTGAACAGCAGATTGACCCTGCATTTTCGGTGGATAATATACCATATAACGATAAGGCTGTATTTGAATGTATAAGTCAGGGCAAATGTGCAGGTATATTCCAGTTAGAGAGTGGCGGAATGAAAAACTTCATGAAAGAGTTAAAACCGGATTGTTTAGAGGATTTAATTGCTGGTATATCGCTTTACAGACCGGGACCAATGGATTTCATACCACAGTATATTAAAGGAAAAGAGAACGCGGGAAACATAACCTATGAATGCCCGCAGTTAGAGCCAATCTTAGAGCCGACATATGGCTGTATGGTTTATCAGGAGCAGGTTATGCAGATTGTCCGTGACCTTGCCGGATATTCGTGGGGCGGTAGTGATAATGTGCGAAGAGCAATGGCTAAGAAAAAGCTTGATGTAATGGAGCAGGAACGTCAGAATTTCGTATATGGTAATGAGGCTAACGGAGTACCAGGCTGTATTAAGAATGGCATAAATGAAGAGACTGCCAATAAGATATATGATGAGATGATGGATTTTGCAAAATACGCATTTAACAAATCACATGCGGCATGCTATGCGGTTGTGGCATATCAGACAGCATATCTGAAAGTACATTTTCCTGTACAGTATATGGCATGGCTGATATCAAGTGTAACTGATAAAACAAGTAAGGTCGCAGAATATATTCTTGCAGCAAGAGAGATGGGAATTAGTATTCTTCCTGTTGATGTCAATAAATCAGTTGCTGATTTCGGTGTTGAAGGTAAGAATATAAGGTTTGGATTTAATGCGGTAAAGAGTATGGGAAGACCTACAATTACTGCGATTATTGAAGAAAGGACCAATAATGGCGATTTTCACTCCATGCAGGATTTTATTACAAGAATGGCAGGGGCAATTAATAAGAGAACAGTTGAGCATCTTATACTTGCAGGTGCATTTGACACATTTGGTAATACGAGACGGGGCATGATGAATGTCTATGAAAGAATGATTGATAGTGCTGTTAAGCAGAATAAAGATGCTATTTCAGGACAAATGTCACTATTCGATTTCGTAAGTGAAGAGGATAAACAGAGCCTTGAAATGAAAGTGCCTGATATTCAGGAGTTTGAAAAGGAGGATCTGCTTGAACGTGAAAAAGAAGTTCTCGGTGTATATGTAACAGGACATCCGCTGGATGAATATACTGGTATGTGGGAGAAGCATATTTCTGCGAGAAGTACAGATTTTCTTATTGATGAGGAAACCGGACAGGCAAAGCTTATGAACGGTTCAAAGCAGACGATAGGTGGTCTTATAAGTAACATTAAGGTTATTACTACTGGCTCAGGACAGCAGATGGCATACCTTACAATAGAAGATTTTGTTGGAAGTGTTGAGGTAATTATGTTTTCAAGAAATTATGAAAAATATAAAAGACTTTTTGACACGACCAACAAAGTATTTGTTACGGGAAGAATACAGGCAGATGCCGATAAACCAGCAAGGCTTAGGGCAGACAGTGTCGTGAGCTTTGACAGTGTTCCAAGAAGATTGTGGCTTAGGTTTGACAGTCTTGCTGAGTATGAGACACACAGGGATGAGCTTGCTGATATTTTCAAAGAATCGGACGGTAAAGACACAGTCACAATATATTGTGTGGCAGAAAAACAGAGAATAGCGCTCCCACAGAGTCAGTGCGTGAAGGTGACATCAGACCTGCTTTATATTCTTAAGAGTAAATATGGTGAGAAAAATGTTGCTACAACATAAATTTTAATTAACATTGGTAAAAAATTATCAAAAAAAGAAGATTTTTCTTTTATAATGTGGTAACATAAAGCAGAAAATAATATTAAGAGATAAGAAAGGGGAAGTTATGGCAAAGGAAATTAAAACAATCGGCGTATTAACAAGTGGTGGAGATGCTCCAGGCATGAATGCTGCTATCCGTGCAGTTGTAAGAACTGCTTTGAATAAGGGACTTAAGGTCAAGGGTATTCAGAAGGGCTATAACGGACTTCTTAATGATGAGATAATTGATATGGACAAGCGAAGCGTTGCTGATATTATCCAGCGTGGTGGAACAGTCCTCTATACAGCACGATGCATGGAATTCATGACTGAAGAAGGTCAGAAGAGAGGTGCTGAAGTATGCAGAAAGCATGGAATTGACGGTATAGTTGTAATCGGTGGAGATGGTTCTTTCAGAGGTGCACAGAAGCTTGCAGCACAGGGAATTAATACTATCGGACTTCCGGGAACAATTGATCTTGATATTGCATGTACAGATTATACTATTGGATTTGATACTGCTGTTAATACAGCAATGGAAGCTATTGATAAGATAAGAGATACATCTACATCACACGAAAGATGCAGTATTATCGAGGTTATGGGAAGAAATGCAGGATATATAGCATTGTGGTGTGGTATTGCCAATGGTGCAGAGGATATCCTTCTTCCTGAAAGATATGATAATGATGAGCAGACTCTTATTAATCATATTATAGAAGGAAGAAAGAAGGGCAAGAAACACCATCTTATTATTAATGCTGAAGGTATCGGACATTCTACAGGAATGGCAAGAAGAATTGAAGCTGCAACAGGTATTGAGACAAGAGCTACTATTTTAGGATACATGCAGCGTGGTGGTTCACCAACATGTAAGGACAGAATGTATGCGTCTATTATGGGTGCTTATGCTGTTGACCTTCTTGCTGAAGGAAAGAGTAACAGACTTGTAGCATACAGGGATGGTAAGTTTGTTGATTATGATATTGATGAAGCACTTGCCATGACTAAGGATATTAATGATTATGAATTTAATATAAGTGCGTTACTTTCTAAGTAATGCATGGCAGAAAGGTAACCTCATAATGATAACCAGTACGAGCAGTTCACAGGTAAAGCATGTTATATCATTGCTTTCTAAGGCCAGGGAAAGAAAGAAGAATAAAGAATATGTTGTAGAGGGAGTCCGCATGGTATCTGAGGTGCCGGCAGATTTACTTGTAAAGATATATATGTCTGAAAGATTTCATAGTAACAATCCTGAGTATGTGCATGAGCTGGTTAAGAAGCAGGGGATTTCTTCTGACAGTATTGAGATTGTCGCCGATAATGTATTTGACAGAATGTCACAGACACAGACACCACAGGGGATTATGGCGGTTGTAAGAATGAATGACAGCAGTATTTCAGATATGCTTACCGACAATCCGTTACTGATTCTTGTTGAGAATCTTCAGGATCCGGGTAATCTGGGAACTATATTAAGGATGGGTGAAGGTGCAGGTGTTACCGGAGTTGTTATGAGTTCTAATACTGTGGATATATATAATCCTAAGACAATAAGGTCAACAATGGGTTCTATATTCAGAGTGCCATTTGTATATGTGCAGGATTTTAGCGATGCAGTTTCACAGTGTCAGAATGCCGGAATTAAGGTATATGCTGCACATCTTGACGGAAAGAATACATATCTTGGTGAAGATTACAGGGAAGGAACCGCATTTCTAATAGGCAATGAGGGAAATGGACTTACAGATGATATCACTAAGCAGGCAGATACACTTATAAGAATTCCGATGCAGGGAGAGGTGGAATCTCTTAACGCGGCAATAGCATGTACAATTCTTACATACGAAGCTGTCAGACAGAGAAGTGTGTAGATAACCAACTATATATATGGTCATATACTATTTTTGGCAAAATGAATTTAATAAACAAACCCGCAAACCCGCTCATAGAGCGGGTTTTAACATATTTGACAAATTACTGTAACTTTGCTATTATATTTCCGTAATAAATTGTAACATTTCTGTAACAATTTATAGGCGAAGCTAAATAAGCCGCCGGAAAGGGAAGTATAATATGAAACTTAGAAGTAGCAAAGCTGCTTGCTATGTGGGAGCTGCAATTGTGTTATTTATGACACCGGTTCTTCCAGCAGTGGCAACTACCTATGAGAAAACACAGAATACTGACACGGGAATTAAGGTTGCATCTTATTCAGCTAATACAGAAGAGGTTCTTGTGACTGGGTATGAAGAAACAGGAACATACAAGAACAAGGCAGTAGCAATTACTGATCCTTATCTTGATGTTTATGACACTTCTGACGAAGAGACAGCACAGATTGTGGGAAGATTATATACTAACACACTTGTAGATGTTGATATGGTCGGAAAGGAATGGACTAAAGTTAGTTCAGGAAACTGCGAAGGTTATGTACAGACACAGTGCTTATGTTTTGGAGAAGAAGCAGAGGCTATAGCAGAACAGATTGGAACAGATAATCTTCTTGCAGGATATACAATAGCAGAGATTGAAGCTATTGAAGCAGAAGAAGAGGCTGAAAGACTTGCAGAAGAAGCAAGACTTGAGGCAGAGGCAGAAGCTGAAAGAGCGGCGGCTGCAGCAGAGGAAGCAAGACGACAGAAGATAATTGCTAATACAATATCAGGAACAGATATAACATATAACCCAACTATGAGCGTATCAGATGATGATATATGGCTTATGGCATGTATCATAGACTGGGAGGCTGGATACCAGCCATATGCAGGAAAGCTTGCAGTTGCAAATGTTATTCTTAACAGAGTAAGAAGCGGACATTATCCTGGTACAGTTACAGGGGTTATATATCAGAGATCACAGTTCTCAGGTGTATCAGATGGTGCAGGCAATCCATCAGACAGATTTGCAGCAAGACTTGCAAATGGTCCAAGAAACACAGAATGTATGCAGGCAGCACTTGAGGCATTATCAGGCGTTAATAATATAGGTGGTTATACATCATTCAGGGCATTATATACTGTAGATGTTAACAACTATTCAGATTTTGTAATAATTGGAGATCATATATTCCATTAAGGGATAAAAAAGGTGGTGTGGTTTTCTTCCGTACAAACTACGCTACATAATAATAAGCATTGAGCGTGGAAGGCTGTTTAAGTTCTCGTTACGCTGTCAACGTGCATCCATGCACGAGACAGCTCGCGCGTCCGTCCGTGGACGCGCGTACACTTAGACAGTGACTTGCTCAATGCTTTTATTATGTGCATAGTTTGCAGTCAGAAAAGCCACACCACCTTTTTACTGGCAACCGGGAGGTGTGGTAGGTACTGGATACTCAGGAGGGAAGGGCTTTGCCCCTCCCCTGAATTTGGAGAAGTGTGGAGAAATGGAGGTTGTGGGGGATGGCGGAAAGCTGACTTTAAACTGAACGCATAATAAAGGTACTGGGCATGTAGAAAGAATGAGTGTACACGCGTCCATGGACGGACGCGTGAGCTGGCGCGCACAAGGATGTGCGTTGCCAGCGTTAACGACAGGAGAAGAAACCCCAAACCGCCCAGTGCCTATTATTATGCAGAGAAGTTTAACGGAAGCTATCTGCTATCTCCCACAACCGACCGTCTTACAACTACACAAATTAAACAACGCATTTGACGAAGGACTATAATTGCGATAGAATGAACAAAGTTATTAATTATTCAATGTATGCGAATTTGCCATACAGACAGGAGGATGTCATGGATTTAAAGGGACGCGACTTTTTAACACTCAAGGATTATACACCTGAGGAGATTTTATATTTGATAGACTTAGCAGCAGAGCTTAAGGATAAGAAGAAAAAGGGCATTGTAGAACAGCCACTTATCGGAAAGAATGTTGCACTTATATTCGAGAAGACAAGTACAAGAACACGCTGCTCATTTGAGGTAGCAGCCCATGACCTTGGTATGGGTGTCACATATCTTGACCCAACAGGTTCACAGATTGGCAAGAAAGAGAGCATTGCTGATACAGCAAGAGTTCTCTGTACAATGTTTGAAGGAATCGAATACAGAGGATTCGGTCAGGAGATAGTTGAAGATCTTGCAAAATATTCAAGCGTGCCTGTATGGAACGGACTTACTAACGAATACCATCCAACACAGATGCTTGCAGATATGCTTACAATCAAAGAGAAGCTCGGCAGATTAAAGGGTGTTGAGTTCGTATACATGGGTGATGCAAGATACAACATGGGTAATTCACTTATGATTGTCTGCTCTAAGTTAGGACTTCATTACACAGCCTGCACAGCTAAGGAATATTTCCCTGACAAGGAACTCGTTGCACAGTGTGAGGAATGGGCAAAGATAAGCGGTGGTTCAGTAACACTTACAGAAGATGTTAAGGCAGGAACTAAGGATGCAGATGTATTATATACAGATGTATGGGTATCAATGGGTGAGCCTGACGAAGTATGGGCAGAGAGAATCAAGGCACTTCTTCCATATCAGGTTAACAAGGCAGTTATGGACAATGCTTCTAAGAACGCAATATTTATGCACTGTCTCCCTGCATTCCATGACCTTAAGACTAAGATTGGTAAAGAAATTCATGACAAATTCGGTCTTGATGAGATGGAAGTTACAGATGAAGTATTTGAGTCAGAGCAGTCAGTTGTATTCGATGAGGCTGAGAACAGAATGCATACAATCAAGGCTGTGATGGCAGCTACACTTGGAGCTTATAAGTAAAAATGTAATTGGCAACGGTTAATTCGTAAGGTATGGAGGCGTTATGTATTATACAACGAGTGGCGCGTATAGAAAGAGCAAGATGCTCATAGACTATGCCAATATAGCACTCACATTTGCAATAGGAATTGTATTTATTATCATATTGTTTCTAAGAAGCGGAAGCGGCATATTGTTTGCAGTTGAATTCTTCCTTGGAGCACTGGTAAACGGTCTTACGGCTGCGAAAAATTTCATGAGCGACAGAACGGTGTCAGGCGTTATTCTTACAGTTGTTACGTTAGGACTTCTACTTATGGCAGTAATAGCATGGCGGGTAATGGTATGAAGACTAAGATTTTAAATGTTTTGAGAAAATCAGATGGATATGTGTCAGGACAGGCACTGTGCAATATGCTGGGGGTTTCAAGAACGGCTGTCTGGAAGGTGATAAACCAGTTAAAAGAAGAAGGCTATGTTATAGAGGCAGTCCAGAATAAGGGATATCATATAACAAAGTATCCTGATATTCTTACATCAGGCGAGATAATGAGTCAGCTTACCTGTGTGGATACAGGCAGTACAACCGGAATTATCCGCGAAGTAGTGTATTATGACGAGACAGATTCTACTAACAACGAAGCTAAGAGAGCGGCAGAGAGAGATAATGCAGCGGATGGAACACTTTATATAACAGAGAGTCAGACAGGTGGCCGGGGCAGACGCGGCAGGAATTGGGTTTCTCCTGCAGGAAGTGGGATATGGATGTCACTTCTTTTAAGACCGGATATTGCACCAGTCAATGCGTCAATGCTTACAATAGTGGCAGCCATGGCTGTGCAGGAGGCAATCCACAAGGTTCTTACAGAGGACGGAAATGATGCAGAGTGCCGTATAAAGTGGCCTAATGATATAGTTCTTAATAAGAAGAAGGTATGTGGAATATTAACAGAGATGAGTGCTGAGATGGATTACATACATTATGTAGTTATTGGTATGGGAATTAATGTTAATACGACAGAATTTGATGATTCAATCAAGGCAACAGCTTCTTCTCTGTATCTTGAGACTGGCGACCATCTGAAAAGAAGCCGTATAGTAGCCGCATTTTCAGAGAGCTTTGCAAAGTACTATGATACATTTGTTAAGACACAGAATCTGGCTGGGCTTAAAGAAGACTATAATTCAATGCTTGTCAATAAGGGCGGCGACGTCAAGGCAATATATGCTGACAAGGAAATTGTTGGAAAAGCACTTGGAATCAATGATGAGGGCGAACTTATCATTAAGACAGACGAGGGCGAGAAGATTATCAGAACCGGAGAGGTTTCTGTGAGAGGATTATATGGATATGTTTGATGAAAATGTAGTTTTATGTGTATCTAATTCTTATGAGAAGAAATACTATTTTAACCCTGATTTTGATAAGCTTCCGGATGATGTAAAGAACGAGTTAAAGATTATGTGCGTTCTTTTCACAGAGGAAGTTGGTGGAATACTTGATATGGAATTCGATGAGGAAGGCAATCTTTTGTTCAAATCATCAGCAGACGAGGGCGATTTACTGTATGACGAGATAGCATGCGGTATGCTCGTCAAGAAGTATCAGTATGAGAAGAGAGAACTTCTTGAATCACTTGAGATGTTCTTTAAGGTATTCTTCTTAGGCATGGAGTAATTATGAGAATTGGAAATGTTGAGATAAAGAACAATATTGCATTGGCACCGATGGCAGGAGTAACAGACCTGCCATTTCGACTTTTATGCAAGGAGCAGGGCTGTGGGCTTATGTGTACAGAGATGGTCAGTGCTAAGGCTGTGCTGTATAACAATAAGAATACAGAAGACCTGATGAAGACAGTGCCAGAGGAGAGGCCGCTTGCATTGCAGCTTTTTGGTTCAGACCCGGATATCATGGCTGATATAGCAAAGAGACTTTCAGAAAGAGAGTTTGATATAATTGATGTCAATATGGGATGTCCTGTTCCAAAGGTAGTCAATAACGGTGAGGGTTCGGCACTTATGAAGGATCCTGTGCTTGTCGGAAGAATAGTCGAGAAGATGGCTGATGCGCTTGATAAGCCGCTTACAATCAAGATAAGGGCAGGATTTGATGAGAATAGTATAAATGCGCCTGAGATAGCACATGTTATTGAGGAGTCTGGCGGGGCTGCCGTTGCAGTCCATGCAAGAACAAGGCAGCAGTATTATTCAGGACATGCAGACTGGGATATAATAAGACAGGTCAAAGAAGCAGTATCGATTCCAGTTATTGGTAATGGCGATATTAAAAGCGGCGAAGATGCTGTTAATATGATGAAGCATACAGGCTGTGACGGAATAATGATTGGAAGGGCAGCAAGAGGAAATCCATGGATATTCAGACAGGTTTCTGAATATATGAATAATGGTACAATAATTGAACCACCATCCGTTGAAGAAATATGCCAGATGATTAAGAGACATGCCAAAGGACTGTGTGAGATAAAAGGCGAGTTTACAGGAATCCGCGAGATGAGAAAACATTTTGCATGGTATACAGCAGGAATCAAGCATGCAGCAGCATTAAGAAATGAAGCTAACCAGGTTACTAATCTGGAACAGTTTGATGGGCTTGTGGATAGGATACTGGAAGGGTTACATTGACAGACAGGAACTGATAGTTTATAATATTGTGACGCTTGTGGGGTTTTATTCTCTAGTAGAGCAGAAGCATATTAGTGTAGCATATATATATAGAAAGGTGATAAGAACATGGCAGAGAAACAGTTTCTTACTAAAAAGGGGTATGACGAAAGAGTAGCAAGACTTGAGGAGCTTAAGGTTGTCAGAAGAAAGGAAGTTGCCCAGAAGTTAAAGGAAGCAAGAGAGCAGGGCGATTTATCAGAGAACGCTGAGTACGATGCAGCTAAGGACGAGCAGAGAGATATTGAAACAGAAATTGCAGAACTTGAAGCAATTCTTGCTAACTGTGAGGTTATTCAGGATAACGATAAGAATAAAGATGTAGTTAAGATGGAGAGCGTTGTTGTACTTCACGACGTAGAATTCGATGAGGATATCGAGTATACAATCGTTGGTTCATCAGAGGCAGACAGCCTTAATAACAAGATTTCTAATGAGTCACCACTTGGTGCAGCTCTTATTGGAAAGAAGAAGGGTGATACTGTTAAGGTAGAAGCACCTGTTGGAGAGATTGAATATACAGTTGTATCTGTAAAGAACGACTAATAAAGATATATTTCAGTAACGTATAGAAAAGGAGATACTCATTCATGGGAGATAATAAATCTGCACAGCAGCCTGACGTTAACGAGCAGATTAAGGTTCGTATGGAAAAGTTAAAGAACCTTCAGGACGCAGGTAAGGATCCATTTCAGATAACAAAGTATGATGTAACACATCACACAGACGAAATAAGAGCTATCTATGAAGCACATGAGAAGGAACTTCTCGGTGACAGACCAGCAGTTAATACTGAAGGTTTAGATGAGCAACAGGCAAGAGAAGCAGTTACTGCTGATTACAATGAGAGAAGAGCTATTATGGATGCTTCTCCAATCAATGTAAGCTTTGCTGGACGTATGATGTTCAAGAGAGTAATGGGAAAGGCATCTTTCTGTAACATTGCTGATCTTAAGGGCAGAATGCAGGCATATATTTCAAGAGATGCAATTGGCGAAGAAGCATATGCAGACTTCAAGAAGTCTGATATCGGTGATATCTTCGGTATCAAAGGATTCATCTTCAGAACTAAGACAGGAGAGATTTCAGTTCACGCTGAGGAGATTACTCTTCTTTCTAAGAGTTTACAGGTACTTCCAGAAAAGTTCCACGGAATCACAGATACTGATATGAGATACCGTCAGAGATATGTTGATTTAATAATGAATCCTGAGGTTAAGGAAACATTTGTAAAGAGATCTAAGATTATCAAGGAAATCAGAAAGTTCCTTGATGGCAGAGACTTCATGGAAGTTGAGACACCAACACTTGTATCTAATGCTGGTGGTGCTGCTGCAAGACCATTTGAGACTCATTACAACGCACTTGACGAGGACGTTAAGCTTCGTATTTCATTAGAGCTTTATCTTAAGAGACTTATCGTTGGTGGTCTTGAGAGAGTTTACGAAATCGGACGAGTATACCGTAACGAGGGTGTTGATACAAGACACAATCCTGAGTTCACACTTATGGAGCTTTATCAGGCATACACAGATTACGAGGGTATGATGGAACTTACGGAGAGCATGTTCAGACACCTTGCCGAGACTGTATGCGGTACAACTAAGATTACTTACAACGGCACAGAGATTGACCTTGGAAAGCCATTCAGAAGACTTACTATGAATGACGCAATTAAGGAATATGCCGGTGTTGATTTTGATACAATTAAGACTGACGAAGAAGCTAAGGCTCTTGCTAAGGAGAGAGGAATTGAGTTCGAGGAGCGTCATACTAAGGGTGACATCATCAACCTCTTCTTTGAGGAGTACTGCGAGGAGAATTTAATCCAGCCTACATTCATTATGGATCATCCTCTTGCAATATCTCCACTTACTAAGAAGAAGCCATCTGATCCAGAGAAGGTTGAACGTTTTGAGCTTTTCATTAACACATGGGAAATGTGTAATGCATACTCAGAGCTTAACGACCCAATCGACCAGAGAGAGCGTTTCGCACAGCAGGATAAGAACGCAGAGAACGGTGACGAGGAAGCACAGCACACAGATGAGGACTTCCTTAACGCACTTGCAGTAGGTATGCCACCAACAGGCGGTATCGGTTATGGTATCGACAGACTTGTTATGCTGCTTACAGATTCACCTGCGATTAGAGATGTTCTGCTCTTCCCAACGATGAAGAGCTTAAACTAAAAAATCCAGTGTTTATGCGGGTTTGAGACATGTCGAGTAGTCAGTTGACCACTTTTTTGACCACTTTTTGAAGTAGTCATAAGTAAGAGTGTACAAGGATATACAAAATAGCTGAAAAGACAATCAAATAAAAGAACTACTTAGAGGACATTTTCTAAAGAAATTTAGAAGATGTCCTCTTTTTGCGTTATGGAGAAAGAAAAGAAGGTGGTTATATGGCATATAATTTGGAAAAAACAGTTAGGGCGTATATTCATGGCTCTAATATATCTAAAAGATATATTAGAGTAGAAGAGGCAACAGGGTGGCTTTCGGAAGTATATACGAATATTTATACGAAAGATGATAAGGATATCGGAGAAAATTCGTATACAGATATTGAATATACGAAAATGCTGGCGATTGCAGCAGGAGCACTCTATAGAATGCAAAGAATTGAATTGATACATAAGGAAAGGTTGGATGATTTTATGAAACACCTTTACAAAGTGCCTGGAACAAACAAGCAGGTGGTAAAGAAGTTTGTCAGAATAGGTGAGGGATCGATTATATATAGTATTGGTCATCATAGATTCATAGAAATGGCAAGAGCAGCAGGAGCTACATATAAGATAAATGAAGGAACTGGTGGAACAGTACTCATTAACTTAGAGGTATTTGATGAATATATGGAACAGTTCAGGCAGAGTGCAGTACCCATGAAACACCCTTTATTTGTTGAAAAGAAGGAAGGTGAGTAGATGGGATATTCATATAAGACATATTCAGAGACAAAAGATGTGATGAAAAAATACGTGAATGCTACAGAGGGTGCAATTATCTATAGTATGAGTAAGACGCATCTTATGACATTGGTAAATGAAGCAGGCGCATTATATAAGGTTGGTAATTCAGCTCTTATTAACACAGAGATATTTGAGGAGTTTTTAGAAAAATATCGTGAGCCAGCAAGACTTTTACCAAAGCATGTATGGGAAAAAATAGATGCAGAAATAAAAAAACCAGAATAGTGTCTGAAATCAAAAAAATGCACCAGGATTGTCACTGTTGAAAATCAGGATTTGGGATTAAAATGACAACATCCTAAGGGAAACCTTGGGTGTACAACAGAATAGTTCAGTTACAGGCTTGAGTGAAATTACGGGGCATTCACCCTGAGGATAGCGGTCACAGCTTTCATATTAGTAGTTTGATGGATCGAGAGATGAAGAACGAGGAGTTGGACTTAAATCTGGTAAAGGGACAAATAAGGATGTTGCGTAAGGATAATAACCCATGGAGGGCGAGAGAGTCGTCCTTATCTTCACAAGGCAAACAGAAGAGATAGTCTTTCATCACAAAGGAAGGCGTCGTGAACACAGTATGTGGCTCGTCTGTAACTCCCGAAGGTGATTACACCTTTATGTGTACGGGGCGATATAGGGGTCTAGAAGACTGGCGTACACCTACATAGCACCAGCTATGTAATAAGAAGGAGGTCACGAAATGGTATGGACAGTGTTAATCGTAATAGTTGTTATTGGCATAATTGATTATAGCCTTTTGGTAATGTCAGATGATGATGACATATTTGCTGAAGACGAAGACTTGGATGCTCCTTGGGAGGAGGAGTCGGATGTCGAAGAAGAGCAGAGATAATCAATTTACAGAGGCACAACTTGTGAAAGAACTGAAAAGCTGCATGAGATGTAAATATTTCTGGGGCAATAATAACAGATGTGCAAATGGTGCATGTCAAAAGAAAAGTGGCAAAGAAATCAAAAAAGATAATCTGCCAGACAAGTGTAAGGGATGTCCTTACTACAGAGGAAATGGTTACTGTTTCCCATGTATGAAAGATTTGATGAACAACTAGATTTACGGAAGGAAGTGTAAGACATGGATACAAAAATTGAAGTCATTGGAATCGACCATGGTTGGTCACAGATTAAAACAAGTAATCATTGCTTTAACACTTCTCTTAAAGAACTTGCCAATGCTCCAGCATTTTATGATAACGTGCTTGAGTTCGATGGAAAGTATTTCGCAGTAGGAGAAGAAAGATTAGAAGTTTTGGATTCAAAGGTTGAGAATGAGAACTTTTACTTATTGACAATGATTGCAATGGCTAAGGAATTAAACAGTAGAGGAAAGACGGAAGCAGATGTGGTACTTGCAGTTGGACTTCCACTTACAAGATTCTCAGCCGAAAGAAAAGCATTTATTGATTACCTGTCAAAGCGTGAAAGAATAGTTTTCTCGTTTGAACAGAAGCTTTACAAGATTCACATTATGAGTGTTTCGGTTTATCCACAGTGCTATGCGGCGGTGGCAAATATGATTCCATCATTTGGAAAGAAAGTGCTTGTCATTGATGTAGGTTCATGGACCGTCGACAGTATGCTGATTGTTAATAAGAAACCAGATAACAGCAAGTGTGATACTCAGAATGAAGGACTTATTAAATGCATGAGAGCAATCAATAGAGTTGCGGTTCAGCTTAAGAACAGAAAGATTGATGAATCAGACATTCAGGAATATATGACGACTGGTAAAACAAATCTGCCTAAAGAGTTCAAAGAGATTATGGACCAGCAGATACACGAATTTGTTGATAGAGTTTACAGATATCAGACAGAGTGTGGTTTCAATCTTGATATGATGCCTGTCTACTTTGTAGGTGGCGGTGCAATTGTAATGAGAAACTTTGGTAAGTATCAGCAGAACAATATCCACTATGTGTTAGATGTTAAGGCAAATGCAAAGGGTTTTGAAACAATGGCAAGGATAGCTCTTAGAAGTGGGAGGTAGGTTGGATGGCAAATAGAAATGATGGTAAGCAGTACACCTTTAGAATTAACTTTAATAATCCTGATCACTTAAAAGTCTATCGAACATTGGAAGATTTGAATTTGAAGATTCATAAATCTGTTTCCAGCTTTGTTATTAAAGCAATTCTGTTTTATATCAAAGCTAATTCAGAAGAGGAAATTACAAATTCTGGTATGGAGGATAAAGCTAATAGAGAAGGTTATGTCACAAGACATGAATTAGCAGAAGCTGAAAATCGTATAAGAATAGATGTAATTAAAGAGGTTGCACAGATGTTAAGTAATTCAGCGATGAAAAATCAGTCAGAAATGTCACCAGATATGATAAAGCAGATAGTTACTCTTGTTAAAGACCATAGTGAAGCAGACAAGCCGTCGGATACAGGAACAACAGATGCAGCATTAGAAGAAATGTCACTGTTATTTGCAAGTGGAAATTTCGGAGAGGAGTAAGCTATGAGAGTATTAAGTGGAATCGGAAATGTGTTACTTACAATTATAAAATGGATACTTAAGGTTGTATTGCTTGTACTTAGAGCAGTGCTGGAGGTAGCAAAGGTATTTCTGCTTCTGCTTAACCTTGTATTCAGAATATTTATGGCATTCGTTGGTGCAGGAACACCCTAAGGAAGGAGGTGGCAGCTATGAAGTTTAAGTATTCCAATTATCTTAAGAATCGTCGCTTCATTAAGTACTTCAATAGTATGAAGCAGCTTACACAGACAAAGTAAGGAGGTAGACCAGTGTTAAGGATACGGGACAGTCCTAAATAAAATGTCCCGTGATAATAAATACATGTTCACATAGTAAGAGTGGACAGGCAGTCACGGAGACATTTAAGCCTATCCCTCTTACGGAAAGGGATTAGGTGATTTTTATGAAGAAATTAGTAATTTTCTTTTTATCCGTAGTAATGATGATGTCTGTAGCAGGATGTAATCAGGAAGTAAATCATTTAGTAACTGAAGATACCAGTACTACAACAGATGTAGTAAAGGATAGTGAAGAGAGTTCGCAGGATGTAACAGAAGTAGTTGATACGAAAGAGACATCCGAAGATGATAGAAGTAGGGAGGAGGTAACTACAGAGGCAAAGGTTGAAAAGAAGGAATCTACTACAGAGGCTACAACAGAAGCTAAAACTGAGCAGACAACTGAAAGGTCAACTGAGGAAAAGAGTACGGAGCAGCCTACAACGGAAGCACCAAAGACACCAGAGGAGCCAAAACCTGATGAACCAAAGCCAACGGAACCAGAAAAGCCAAAACCAGAGGAACCTAAAACTCCAGAGGTTGTAGCATATGATCCTGGAACAGTGGTTAGTAAAGCGATTGCAAAGTGTAAAGCAGGTGGAATGATTACCACAACAGATAATCTAAATAACCTGCTTGAAGAGGGAAAGATAACTCAGGAAGAATATAATGAGTATTATCCATATGATGGTCTTGGATATTACAGTGTATTTGTTGAGACAGACCTTAATCAAGCATCTACCACATCAGGTAGAAAGCTTGGAAGTGTAGATGGAATTGCAGATTATATAGCAGGTATGATGCTTCTTGAGTCAGATCCAATCTTTAATATCTCTTATGCTGGGACTTACAGCAAAAATGGAACATCCTATTATGAGTTCCGTTGCTACAGATAGAAACAAGTAAATAATGTATATGAATTAGCCAAGTTGAACTTGAATGTTCACTTGGCTTTTTTCATGCCCAAATTTAAAAGGAGGAATTTTATGAAACAGAAGTTTAAGCGTTTTATGGCAGGATTTCTTGCGCTGATGACTGTTTTCACATCTCTTTTTTCAAATAGTTCTACAGCTTTTGCGGCAAGTGAAAGTGCAAATATTGCATTTTGGTACGCATCGGTTAAGAACACTGGAGAGGTAAGTGAACTTAAGCCAGGATATAATCACGCAAAAATACTGTATTCAATCATTGATGGTAATGCAGCTTACTGTATGAATTTCGGACTAGCAGCTGATGGTGGGCAGTTAATGAATAGCTATGACAATCCAAGCACAGATTTAAGTGATGCTCAGGAGAAACTTCTTAGCTATTGTCTGTACTATGGTTTCAATAGTACTTCTGCAACTGCACCAAGTAATGATGATTGTGATGAGTATATTGCAACACAGGCAATGGTCTGGATCATCGTAGCAAATATTTATGGAACAGATAGCGCAGACTCTGCGGCTAAGAAGCTTTGTGATTCGGCTCCAAATGCAGAGGCATCATATGAGCATTATAAGTCACTTAAGAGTAAGATTAATTTATCTTATTATGCGACAAGACCTAGCTTTACAAGTAAAACCCAGAGTGGTGCTGAAACATACACACTTAAGTGGAATGAAGCTAATCAGAGATATGAAAAGACATTCACAGATAGTAACGGTGTTCTTGGTAACTATGATATTTCTCTTTCAGGATATACAGTAACTACAGATGGAAACAAGCTTACTGTATCAACAAAGGATGTTAAGACCTCTGCTACAACAGCAACAATGACATCAAATGTTGGTGCAGTGGAAACAACTTCAAGCTGTGTATTCTGGCTTACAGGCAAGAGTGGATATCAGGAATTTATTTCTGAGAAGCCATCTGCTGATCCAGTATATGCTTATATGAAGGTTAAGACAGAGGATATCGGTTATGGAGAAATCTATAAGACTGATAAGTCAACAGGTACTCATCTTAAAGGTGCAGTATATGGCATCTATTCAGATAGTAACTGTAAAACACTTGTTGAGAAGATGACAACTGATAAGAATGGTTATGCAAAGTCGGGAGCACTAACACCTGGTACTTATTATGTGCAGGAAATCACAGCTCCTGAAGGTTATGTGAGAAGTGATAAGATTCATACACTTACTATTAAGGCTGGTCAGACCAAAGGTATTGACCTTACAGATGTTGAGCAGTTAGGAAAGCTTACAATCTACAAGGAAGGCGAAGTATTAGTTGGCTGGAATGGAAGTAACTTTACTTATGAGAAAAGAAAGCTTCCAGGAGCAACATTTAAGGTAACAGCAGGTGCAGATATCTATAAGGCAGATGGTGCTAAGGTTTATAGTAAGGGTGATGTAGTTGCGGAAAATCTCGTTACTGGTACAGATGGTAAGGTTGTTCTTACAGACCTTCATCTTGGTACTTATGTTGTAACAGAGACTAAAAGCATTGATGGCTACACTATCAATACAAAAGCAGCAACAGTAAAGATTGAGTATAAGGATCAGAATGTAACAGTTCAGGCTGAAGATACAACAATCTTAAATGCTAGACAGAAAGCTAGTGTAGAAGTAACTAAGAAAGATTCAGCTACAGAGAACCCTCTTTCTGGAGGTAAGTATACTCTTTATGCTGGAAATGACATCAAGAATTATGATGGCAAGGTTATTGTAACTAAGGATACAGCTATTCAGGAAGTAACTACTGGAGCAGATGGTAAGGCATCTTATACAGTCGATCTTCCAATTAAGAATAGCTATTATGTGAAGGAGACAAAGGCTCCTGCAAATTATTACAGAAATACTAATGCTAAGTATGAGTTTACTTTCAATTCTTTGGAAGAAACAAAGGCTACAGCAACATTTAAGCACACCTTTAAGAATAACAGAACTACAGCTAAGATTCAGATTCAGAAGGTAGATTCTGAAACAGGTGAGCCAGTGCCACAGGGAGATGCTTCTCTTGAAGGTGCAATCTATGGCTTATATGCTCGTGAGAATATAGTTCATCCAGATGGAGCAACAGGTGTGATTTATAAGAAGGATGCACTTGTAGCAACACTTACAACTGACAAGGATGGTAAGTGTGAGATTAGTGACTTATATCTTGGTAAGTACTATGTAAAGGAAATCGAGGCTTCTGAGGGATATCTTCTTGATGAGAAGGAACATGATATCGTATGCGATTATGAGGGAGATATGATTCCACAGGTTCTTAGAAGCGGTAAATCAACAGAGCAGGTATTTAAGCAGCCATTCCAGTTAATTAAGGTATCTGATGATGGAAAGGAAACAGAAGCAGAATTGCTTTCTGGAGCAGGATTTACTGCTTATCTTAAGTCATCACTTCCTGTAAGAGCAGATGGCAGCTATGACTTTGATAAGGCAACACCAGTTGTAATCGGAGAAAATGGTAAGACTACAATCTTTACCGACAATAAGGGATATGCATGTTCTATTGCAATTCCATATGGAACTTATGTGGTACTTGAGACTGTAACACCACACAACATGGAAACAATCAAGCCATTTGAGGTAACTGTAAGAGAGAATAATCCTACAAAGCCTCAGGTTTGGAGAATCTTCCTTGATCGTGAGTTTTCTGCAAAACTTCGTATCATTAAGAAGGATGCAGATACAGGAAAGACAGTTCTTATTCCTAACACAGAGTTTAAAATTTATAACCTTGATAAGAAGGAATATGTGTCTATGACAACAACTTATCCTTCAAAGGTTACACACACTTCATTCTTCACTGATGAGGATGGAGATTTGATTTTGCCAGATGTGTTAAATGTTGGTAATTATCGCATTGAAGAGATTGCTGCACCATATGGCTATGTTCTTAATGAGAACTATGTAGAAGTAGCTGTTGATTCAGATACTTTCTATGAGGTTGATCAGGACACATATGAGGCAATTATCACTATTGACTACGAAGATCAGCCAGAGTTTGGTGAACTTACAATCATCAAAAAGGGTGAGGTGCTTGATTCCTATGAGGGTGGATTCTTTGCTGATTCAGACGAGAAGACATTTATCTATAGAGAGGGCACACTTGCTGGAGCGAAGTTTGAAGTTTATGCTGCCGAGGATATCTATACAGCAGATATGCAGTTAGATGAGAACGGTAACAGAACTAAGTATTATTCAAAGGATGAGCTTGTAGCAACACTTGTAACAGGAAAGGATGGTAAGGCAACTCTTAAGGACCTTCCACTTGGAAATTATAAGATTGTTGAAGTAGAAGCACCTTTTGGTTATGTGCTTAATAAGGATGAGCAGGTAGTGACATTCAGATATGTGGATGATAAGACACCTGTTGTATATGAAACAAGCACATTTGCTGATGAGAGACAGAAGTTCAATTTATTTGTAAATAAACTTGATGCAGAGACAAAGAAGCCTGTACCTGGTGCAGTATTTGGTCTTTATGCAGATGAGGATATTAAGAACGTTGATGGTAAGGTAATTGTAGAAGCAGGTACACTTCTTGAAACTGCAACATCAGATGAATATGGTTTGGTTCGTTTTGTGAAGGATTATCCATTTGCAAAGTATTCAGCTAAGGAGCTTACAGCACCAGCAGGATATGTTTCTTCTGATAAGGTTGTAACTTTTGAGCCAGAATATGCAGGACAGGAAGTAGATAATTTTGCTATCCAGTATGACTATGCAAACACACCTACTTCATTTGAATTTTCAAAGGTTGATATTACAAGTGGAGCAGAGCTTTCAGGAGCAACACTTTCTGTAATTGATAAGGGTGGAAATGTAATTGAGACATGGACATCTGTTGCAGGAGAAAAGCATGTGATTAAGAAGCTTGTAGTTGGTGAGACTTATACACTTCGTGAAGAGTTTGCACCATACGGATATCTTAAGGCTACAGATGTATCTTTCACAGTAGTTGATACAGATGAGATTCAGTCAGTAGTTATGAAGGATGAGGTTCCTACTGGCTCAATCGTAATCAATAAGGATGGAGAGTTTGTATATGATACAACTCTCATCAAGGGACATTGGTATGATCTTATTTTCAATTATTTCAAGAAGTCACTTGCAGGTGTTACTTTTGAAGTGTATGCACAGGAAGATATCGTAAGTCCAGATGGTCTTGATACAGTATATTACAAGTCTGGAGAGCATGTTGGTACAATCGTTACAGACGACAATGGTATTGGCAAGATGGAGAATCTTCCGCTTGGTAAGTATTATCTCGTTGAGTCTGCTACCATTGAGGGATTTGTTTTAGATTCTAATCCAATCTATGCAGACCTTTCATATATCGATCAGGATACAAAGGTTGTATATGCTGGTATGGATGTGACAAATGAAAGACAGAAGGTTCAGATTACTGTTATTAAGAAGGATGCAGAAACTGAGGAAGCTCTTGAGGGAGCAATCTTTGGATTATATGCAAAAGAGGATATCGTAAATCTTGATGGCGACGTTGTGATTAAAGCTGATACTCAGATTGAAAGAGTTGTAACTGGAAAGGATGGAAAGGCGGTATTCGTATCAGACCTTCCACTTGGAAAGTACTATGTTACAGAATGGCAGGCACCAGCTGGCTATGTGAAATCTGATGAAATCTTTGATGTGGACGCAACTTATCAGGGCGATGACATTGAGATTATCGAGTTTGAGGCAGAGTTTGATAACACACCTATCAAAGTCGAGTTCTCAAAGACAGATGTAACAGGAGAGAAAGAGCTTCCTGGAGCAAATCTTTCTATCATTGATTCAGAGGGTAAGGTTATTGAGTATTGGACATCAGAAGCTGGAAAGACTCATATGGTTGAAAAGCTTCCTGTAGGAAAGTATATCCTTCGTGAGGAAAGCGCACCTTATGGATATAAGATGGCAAATGATGTTGAGTTTGAGGTAACTGAAACTGCTGAAATTCAGAAGGTAACAATGAAGGATGAGTATGTAGTTGGTAAGATTATTATCAACAAGACAGATTCTGAGACAAAGAAGCCTATCGCAGGTGTTGAGTTTGAAATTCGTGATAAGGATGGAAATGTAATTGAGAAGCTTGTGACTGACAAGAACGGTCATGCAGAATCAAAAGAACTTCCTATTTGCATCTATAACGAGGATGGAACTTACAAGGAAGATATTCATTACTATGTTGTTGAAACTAAGGCAGATGATGGATATATCTTGGATGAGACAGCTCATGAAGTAGTATTACACTATGATGGAAATACAAGTGAGGATATCGAGTATGTACTTGACCTTACTAATAAGCCATCAGAGCCAGGTCTTCCACAGACAGGTGATAACTTCAATCCTATGTTATTTGTAGGACTTGGACTTGCTTCTTTACTTGCAGGAGTAGCAATGTTTTTCTGGAAGAAGAAAGAAGACGATGCTGAAGAAGCATAAATGTAACTAAATGATTATGTACCCAGCGGGGAATGTGAGCCAACAACTTATGTTCCTCGCTTATTTTTTGGAGGTAAGCATGAAGAAAATCACAATTATTATTACTGCTAATGATGATGGAGAAGTTGCAGTGAAGATTGATGTTCCAACAGAGGGAACACATGTGGTGGTAAATGATTCCGAATCCGATGAGGAGGACTGGGATGATGATTATGACTTAGATGATGACGATGACGATGAAGGTCTCATCTATGATGAAATTTATTAAGGAGGGTTTTAGCTATGATGGAATATGAAATGTTTAAGGGCGTTGTAGCCGAGAAGTTTAAGGAGTTTCTTCCTGAGGAGATGCAGAGTGCAAAGGTTGAAATCAGAGAAGTTCAGAAGGTAAATAAGACAAAGGATGGTCTTACCTTAGTGAATGTAGAAGCAGGAATGAGTATCAGTCCAACTATCTATATTGATGATATGTATGAGAAATATAAGGCGACAGAAGATCTTAATGAAACAATCATGAAGGCAGCAAAGGGATTTATGGATGCTATGCAGGATAAGGATTCGCTTATCCCGATGATTAACCTTGATGATTCAAAGGATAAGATTGTGTTCCAGCTTATCAATACAGAGCAGAATAAGGAAATGCTTGCAGATATGCCTCATAGGGAGTTTAAGGATTTATCTGTAATCTATCGTCTGGTATGTAAGGTGGATACAGAAGGATTATTCTCATCACCGATTCATAATAATCTGGCAGAGAGACTTGGACTTTCAGAGGAGCAGATGTTTAAGCTCGCAGCTGAGAACACCAAGAGGCTCTTACCACCAGTTATTAGAAGTATGAATGAAGTAATTAGAGATATTTTTATGAAGGATGGTATGCCACCGGAGATTGCAGATATGATGATTGCAGAGATGCCAGAAGACCAGCAGATGTACGTCATCAGCAATGATAAGGGAATTAACGGAGCTGTAAGTATGCTTTATGAGGATGGGCTTCATGACTTAGCGGAAAAGCTTGGTTCAGACCTTTTTATTCTCCCAAGTTCTGTGCATGAAGTGATCGCCATCAGTGCCAATATGGGAGATCCAAATGAGCTTGCAGCAATGGTAACAGAAATCAATATGGGACAGGTTGCACTCGATGAAAGACTTTCAAATCAGGTGTACCACTATGATAAGGAGCTTCGTAAGGTAACACTTGCTACAGACACACCAAATAAGCGTCTGGATGGAATTGTTGCAGAGGCTCCTCTTGTTTATGACGCAGGCAAGACCAGATAGGAGGCTGCCATGGATAAAGAGATAACAATGGAAGAACTTGTTCAGATGATAAATGAAAAAGAAGGCGAGTTTGTTATTCATGTAAATCTGGGAGAGGAGAGTGATTCTGATGAGAAAGAATCCGTTAAATCTTGATGTTGTCTCTGTAAGGCTTGTGAAGGATGCTCCGCTTTGTTCGGAGCATCCGATAACAAGTCCTAAGGATGCAGTTAGTCTTCTTGGAGAGTATTTGTGTGAGATGGATAGGGAAATACTTTGTGTTATCAATTTAAGGACTGATGGAAAACCTATAAATTGTCACTTTGCTAGTATGGGAAGTCTCAATGAATCAACAGCGCATCCGAGAGAAATATTTAAGGCAAGCATCCTTTCAAATGCAGCATCAATGATGTTAATGCACAATCATCCCAGTGGAAATCTGACACCTAGCAAGCAGGATACCATGCTTACTGATCGTATGTTAAAAAGCTGTGAACTGATGGGAATACCACTGATAGATCATGTGATAGTAGGTGGTGATAACACACAGTATTTTAGCTTCAAAGAAAAGAATATGCTGGAGGTTCCTAAGATATATCTGGAAACAGATTATCACACGTTAAACATTACACCTGTGTTAGTTGCGGATGGAAAGGCAAGGTGATTGTATGAGTAGTTTCACTGAGGAAGAACTTAGAATTGCAAAGTCAGTAGATCTTGTGGCTGTAGCTGCAAGTCTTGGGTACACACCTAAAAAGATTGGGAACTACTATACCTTAAAGGAAATGGATTCTATGAGAATTTACAATCGCAGTCATTGGTGTAGATTTTCCAGAAGATATGAAAGAGGCGAAAATGGCGGTTCTCAGATTGACTTTTTGAAGGTGTTTGCAGGGATGGATGTGAAAGATGCAGTGTTCTGGCTGCTTGATTTTGCTGGATACAGACGCATTGATACAGGTGTAAAGGAACCAGTGCTTAAGTATATGGTTGACACAAAGATAAAGCTGGAACCAAAGAAATTTATTCTTCCAGACAAAGCACCAAGCAATGCTTATCTTTATGAGTATCTTACAAAGGATAGAAGCATTAGTAAGGATGTTGTTGATTTTATGGTAAATCATAAGCTCATATACGAAAGCACCCAGTATCATAATGTGGTCTTTTTGGGAAATGACAAAAATGGAGTGACAAAATTTGCGAGTATGAGGGGAGTCTTTGATAAGAAAGGTAAGCCTTTTAAGTGTGATGTAGCAGGCAATGATAAGAGGTACGGATTTAACATATCGAATGATAAGAGTACAGAGCTTATTGTATTTGAGGCAGCTATTGACCTTATGAGCTATATGGATATTTTTAGAGATTTTGAAAGTAACATGATAGCACTTGGAATGCTTGCAGATGCACCTCTTGAAACATTCTTAAAAGAACATCCACAGATTACTAGCATTAAGTTTTGCCTGGATAATGATGAACCAGGAAGAGAAGCTACAGAGAAGCTTTTAGAAAAGTATTATGGATTAGGATATGAAGTGTTGGATGCTCCCCCACCTAAAGGATATAAGGATTACAATGAATGGCTTGTTAAGGCTAAAACTGTTAAGTGCAGTCTGGATGACAGTAAAAAGATTAAAGTACAGTAAAACTGACTGTAGAGTGTCAATAGTACAGTATAACTGACTGTATATGCATCAATTATGGTTTTGGAACTAAAACCTATGGACTGTATAACTGACTGTAAAAGAAATAGAATACAGTACGAATGACTGTAAGAAGACATAGATACAGTATAAATGACTGTAACAAGAAAATAACCTAATTTGCTGGACTGTATAACTGACTGTAAATAAGTTTAAGTACAGTCCAACTGACTGTAAATAGATTAAAGTACAGTCCAACTGACTGTATGGCTTTAATTAGCAGGGGTTTCAGGGGGGGAGCACCCTGACAAGATGCATCAGAAGGGGCAGAGCCATCTCTGATGCGTATCTTGCCATGGACTAGAAGAGTTCATGGGAGAGGATTTGGAAAGATTTACGAAATACGAATAAGGAGGTGTACAGGGACGATGGATAAGAAGGTGCATTATATAACAGAACCAGAAGAACTGCTTTCCTGGATGAAAGAGCATGAAGATTTTAAGAAGATGAATAGTGACGATGCACAGATTCTTCTTAATTATTTTGAAGGACATGATTATAGACTTGGAACTGATAAAGAAGGAAATCTTTACAGAGTCGATGTGAATGCAGAGGATGAGGAGATTGTTCCATATGATATGGATGAGGTTATTGATCTCGTGTGTGAATGGAATTATGAACTTATTGAGTGTACAGTAGACGAACTTAAGGATATGCCAGAAGGTCCAGAAAAGAACCAGTTAGAAATCAAGATTGCTTCTCTTAAGGAAGATGAAGAGAGACTGGATGCTCTTTTTGATCAGACGAAATATTCAGGGGAGATTGAAGTGCTTGCACAGAGCATTGCCACATCTATGTTAGAAAGGATGGGTATTGTGGGAATAGATGCAGCTATAAAAGAACTCGGAAATGCGGTAAGGGAGGTACAGGTAGGAGGCGGTAGATAATGGCAGATAAAGTTCATTGTATCAAGAAGACACTTAGACTTACTCCAGAAGAAAGTAAGATGCTTGCTGTAAAGGCAAAGGAGTCTGATATGAACGAAGCAGAGTATCTGAGATTACTTATTAGCCAGAAACCGAATGATTATCCTGAAATACGAAAACTGATAAAGGAGCTTATCAATGAAGTAAATCATATAGGGGTGAATATCAATCAGATAGTTCATCATCATAATTATGAGCTGTATTCAAAAGAGGATAGAGAACAGTTAATTGCGTATATGAAAAAGCTCAATAAGTCAGTTAAAGAGGTGGTGGTCATAATTGGCGATCAGTAAGATACTTCATATGAAGGATTGTGGTACAGCATTTCATGGTAAGCATCTTAAGTCAGCACTTGAGTATATTACGGTACCAGAGAAGACACAGAATGGAAGGCTTGTGTCTGCGGTAAATTGTCAGGTGGCTTCAGCATTTGAGCAGATGAAAAGCACAAAGCAGAAGTTTAACAAGATTGATAAGAGGCAGGCATATCATATTATATTGTCTTTCAAAGAAAGAGAGGTGGATGCAGATACAGTATTTGAACTTGCTGAGAGATTTGTAAAAGAATATCTTGGAGATAAGTTTGAAGCTGTATTTGCAGTTCATGATAATACAGAACATCCACATGCACATATTGTATTCAATAGTGTTTCATTTAAGGATGGCAGTAAGTACCATTACAGAAAGGGTGATTGGGAGAGATATATTCAGCCTATTACAAATAGACTTTGTGAAGAATATGGTCTTTCAACTATTGAACTTGATGAGGAGCCAGGTGGAAGAAGGGGCAAGGAAGCTTATAAGGAATGGAATACCTATAGAGATGGTAAATTTTCATTCAGTAAAATGGTTGCAAGAGATGTAGAGGCATGTATTCTTCAGGCAACAACTTTTGATAGCTTTATTGCTATGTTAGAAGATAAGGGATATGAGGTAAAGAATGCAAATGGCGAAGGGAAGTATCTTGCAGTAAAACCACAGGGCATGAAGCGATATGTCAGGCTTAAGACTTTGGGGGATGATTACACTGAGGAAAGAATTAGACAGCGAATATTGGAAGAAAATCTTTCTAGCTATCAGAGAGAAGAGAAACCCAAGATTGTATATTGTAGAGTTCGCAGGTATAAGCGGGCGAAAATGTCGGGGCTTCAGAAGAAATATTATGCTAGGTTATATCGAATAGGTAAGCTTAAAAAGAGAGCATATTCGGTGGCTTGGAAATATAAGGATGAGATAAAGAAAATGCAGAAGTTGCAGGCACAGTATTTATTTCTTGTGAGACATGATATTCACTCTATGGAAGAGCTTATCTTAACAGAGGATTCACTTACAGATAAGAAGAAAGCTGCATCAGCTGAAAAGAGTAAGCTTTATAGGGCGAACAGTAAAAATAAGGAATTGTATGATATAGCGAAGCAAATGGATGAACTTGTAGAGAGTGAACATGCCTACCAGAATGGAGACAGTTTTTTTGAGGACGAACATAAGGAGTGGGTAGCTCTTGAAACAAAATTAAAAGAACTTGGATATTCATATGAAGAGGTAGTTGCATTAAAAGAGCATTATCGCATGGAGGCTGCAAGACTTAAAGATTTAGAGGTTGCAGCTTCAAAAGAAATAAAACTAGCGGATTCTATCAGAACAGATTATACGGTTGATGATGAAGCGAGGGATAAAGAAATAGATAAATCAATAGATGAAACACTTGATAAGCAGCCAAAACGATAGGCTGTTTTTTTGTTTTGTAAGGAGGCAGTATTTGATGGAAGTTAGACATATGACAGACATGGAAAAGATGGATAGAAAAGCATACTTAACCAAGATGCAGGAAAGAATTAGAAATTCCAAAATCATTAATCTGATTAAAGAAGATTTGGACTTAGGACTTTCGATAGATGCGATTGATGATTATGTGAATAGGGGACTGAATATTGAACAGATGACATTGGTTTCTCAGATGTATCGTAAAGAGTTCTCTGCTCCAGTGGTTTCAATTATAGGAGATGCTGGTGTTCCAGCAGAGAAGATGAAAATCGCTATGGATCTTTATGAGATGGAGGTTCCGATTGAAGAAATAAAGAAAGGTCTTGAAGCAACAAAGACAGCTCACGATATGAGGAAAGCATTTGCATCCGTTCTTGAAAAGGTCCAGGCTGCACTTGCGATTGCTCCAGATAAGGTGGCAGAGGATATTAAGAAGGATGATACTATTCCAGCTTATGTTACAGAGCTTATGGAGCAGTTAAAGGATGTAGTAGACAGAATCAATCATCAGGATGAAAGGTATGATGCATTTAACAAGAAGCTTTCAGAATATGAAGTAGCTAAGCAGGATGAAGCGATTACAAGAAATCTGACAAAGCGTAACGAGGAGCTTGAAAAGAAAGCTCATGATTATGAAGAACAGATTGCAGAGCTTTCTAAGGAGTTAGGTGGTAAACAGGATGAGATTGCAAGGGGGTTACAGACAGTATCCCAGCTTAGAAATGAAGTGGAAAATGGTAAGGAGGAGATGAAAAAGATGCAGGAAGAAATTAACAGATTAACAGAGAAGAACGCTGCACTTGAGGAAACTGTGCATGAGCAGGGGCAGGCAATTATTGCAAAAGATACTGTTATTGCAAAGACGCAGACTGAATCAGACAGCACAGAAGTTACAGACAAAAAGGACAAGCCTGTAGTAAAAACAGAAGAGGCAAAGTCTGATGTGGATGTAACAAAGAAATCGGCAGTAGCATCTACCCAGCCTCATACAATTCCAAGTGATGTTGTGAGAGTGCCTGTAACAGATGGTATTCCTGTTTATTACACAATGACAATCATGCAGGATTCAAAGCTCATTCATAGAGATGATATCGAGTATATGCACCGTAAGCCTTCGGTATTCAATAGTATTATGAGCCGTTTTGCGAGTAAGAAGAAATCTCACAGAACATTGATGGAGTTAGTAATCAATAAGGATTTAACACCGGAGCAGGTAAATGAAATCAAGGTAGGACTTGAAAAGGGACTGAATGAGGAGCAGTTAGAGCTTATCATCAATAAGAATCTTTCAGCTGAAAGAATCAGGAGTATTGTAGGTTTCGCTGCATTACAGAACAGTCTTGAGGCAGGAAGGAGAGAAGCATAAATGAGTTTAATCATGATAACAGAATCTATGAAGCTTATGGAAGCAAAGAATGTAACACTTGGAGCGAAGGAAAAGGAGTTCGTTTTTCAGTATGCATTTCAGACTGGAAGTCCTGAGCTTACAGAAAAACTGATTGAGGAACTTGCGAAAGAAGATGCTGATTTTGAAAAAATCAAAACTAAGTTTGAACAGGCGAATCGTAAGGTTCCAGATTGGGTAGAGCAGATTGAGAACCTTTTGGTGGCTTTGGAAATGTACCGTATTGAGGAAGAAAAAGCAATCAAGAGAATAGCTGACTTCTTACGCTCGAATGGTGTGGAAATTGATGAATCGGAGCTTTTGGAATCAGATACAGATAAGGTAAAGGATATGGTTCGTGAGGCAAAGGCAGCAGTTATTTAGGAGGCGATGATATGGCAGAAGAAATTAGAGAAGCGATACAGATTATCGAGGTTGCTTATGATGGAATTGAAATTGCGATGAAGGTTGGTAGCGGTGGTGTAAATGCCATGCAGAAGGCAATAGATTTTCTTAAGGGAATGCTTGATTATGAGAAGTCGCTTGGTAAAACTTCAATGAGAAAACTTCTTATGAAGGGTGGAGATCTTCAGGTGCTTGAATTTGCAACTGAGGATATGAAGAAGGTTGAAAAGTATGCGAAAAAGTATGGAATCTTATATTCAGTATTACCAGATGCAAACAGAGCAGATGGAAAGACAGAGATTATCTTTCATACGGAAGCAGTCCCAAGAGCCAATATGCTTTTGCAGAAGATTGGCGGTGGAAGAATCGCAACCTTTGATGACTTCTTAAAGAATGGAGACGAAAAGCAGCTTAATAAGCTTATGGAGTTTCTGAAAAGTCAGAAGAAGGGAAACGAGATGAGCCCGTCACCTGAGAGTGCGAGAGCAAATGTCCTTATGGACGGGCTGATTGAAAAGGTTGGTATGTATGCGATGGAGAAACAGTCGATTAGTGTTGATGCGGTGAAGGAGAACTTTAGTATCAATCACGAACAGGCTGAGAAGGTCATCAAGCATTTGCAGACAATCGGTTTTCTTGATAAAGGTGATGAACATGGAAATCATAAGGTTATGATGGACAGAGAAGCCTTTCAGAATAGAATCAGAGGTTATCAGGACCTTGCTGACAGAATGAGAGCTGTAGCTGCATCTAAGCATACAAATCTTTCAGATGTAACAATATCAAAGACACTTATCATGACAGAGAATGAAAGAGCTGTAAAGACAAGAATACCTGGAACATGGGGAGATAGTGCAAGATATATCTGGATTAAGAAAGAAAACATTATGGAAATTCATAGTGGTAAAACGATGCTTACTTTCATTGATAAGGATAAGGATTACAAAATCTATGATAAGGACAATCGTGTAGTTCAGACCATCAAGGGTGAAGAACTTTACGGCAAGCATTATGATAAGGTTGAGTCAACTGTAAGAAAGCGTTATGAGAAGTCTCAGACTGAGACAAAGACTGTCACAAAGACCGTTACCAAGACAACTACAACACCAAAGAAGAGGTGATGTTATGCAGACAAGTAAGAAGAAACCATCTGTGATTTTTATAGCAGTTGGAGCATTGCTTGCTGCATATCTTGGTTATCTGGTTGGTGGAGCATGGGAGCAGGGACTTGATTTGATGAAATTCATGGATCGATTCAATGAGGTTTGTTCTGCTCCCTTTGCTAATTACTTTAATGAGAATACAGTTAAAACAGTAGCCATTTGCTTAGGTATCTATGCAATGGCTATTTTAATGTATTACACAAGTCAGAGAAACTATATGCCAGGCAAGGAATATGGTACTGCTAGATTTGAAAATCCACAGAGAGTAAACAGTGTGCTTATGGATAAGGATGAGAATTTTAATCGTATCCTGAGTCAGAATGTAAAGATGTCGCTAGATTTCAGGCGACTTAAATTAAATGGAAACATACTAATATGTGGTGGTTCTGGTGCAGGTAAGACCTTCTATGAGGTTAAGCCTAATCTGATGCAGATGCCACATAATTGTTCTTTTATCTGTACCGATCCCAAAGGAGAAATCCTTCGTTCTTGCGGACAGATGCTAAAGGACAATGGTTACAATGTAAAGGTTATTAACCTTCTTGAAATGGATAAAAGTGATTGTTACAATCCGTTTTCTTATATCAGAGAGGAAACGGATATTGTTAAGCTTATAACGAACCTGATATCCAATACGACACCTAAGGGAAGCACTCCTTCAGATCCATTCTGGGAGAAAGCAGAAGGGCTTTTCTTGCAGGCGATTTTCTATTATGTATGGCTTGAGGAAAAGCCTAGCAGAAGAAACTTTGAGACTGTTCTTAAACTTCTTGGAGAGGCGGAGGTTACTCAGCAGGGTAAACCATCAAAGCTAGATACCAGAATGAAGTTCCTTGAGGAGAATAATCCGATGGGAGCAAACCATCCAGCGGTTAAGCAGTACAACAAATGTATGAGAGGTGCAGGAGATACAGTTCGTTCTATTATTATCAGTGCTAACTCCAGACTTGCATTTCTTGAGAATAAGCAGGTGCTTAGACTGTTATCTAAGGACGAGCTTAATCTTGCAGATATCGGTATTGGAGTAAATGGTGACGGAGAAACAAAGACTGCACTTTTCTGTGTAATACCAGATAGTGATAAATCTTATAATTTCATTATTGGTATGCTTTATACGCAGATTTTTCAGGAGCTTTATTATCAGGCAGATTTCAACTGTGGTGGTAGACTTCCAATTCATGTCACATTTATGCTTGATGAGTTTGCAAATGTTGCATTACCTGATGATTATTGCTCGTTACTTTCAACAATGCGAAGCAGAGAGATTTCGAGTATTATCATCATTCAGAACTTTGCGCAGCTTAAGGCACTTTTTAAAGACACATGGGAGACAATCCCTGGTAACTGTGACACATTCATTTATCTTGGAGGTAATGAACAGAGTACTCATAAATATGTGTCGGAGCTGCTTGGAAAAGGTACTATTGATAAGAAATCAAGTGGAGAGACAAAGGGTAGACAGGGCAGCTCATCGAGAAATTATGATGTGTTAGGAAGAGAACTTTTTACTCCTGATGAAGTAAGAAAGCTTGATAATAAGAAATGTATTATTTTTATCCGTGGATTTGATCCAATTATGGATAACAAATATATCCCATTTGGTCATCCAATGTTTAAGCAGACAGCGGATGGTGGTGGTACACCATATGTTCATAATGTAGATGGTTTGTCGGAAACAATTGGACCACCATATGAGATATTGTCAAAGAAAGCGTTGGAGCATTTTAAGAAGCTCAAAGAAAAGGGTGAGAATGTTTATATAGACAAACTTACCTATGAAGAATTTATGCTTATAGGCGACGGAGAACTTGGTAACAGATTCCAGATGCTTGATGAGCAGGAGCGAAAAGATAGATTCAATGCTGAAAATGATAATGAGCTTGAATATATGGATGAGAGTGCGGTCAAGGTAAGACCAAAGATTGACGGAAAAGATACCATCCTTAGAAGAATGGCTCAGTGGGAGTTTAGTGATGAACAGCAGGAAGAGGCACAAAAGGCAATGCTTGCGGGAGTGCCTGAATCAAAAATATTAGAATATTTTTTCCCTGATGTGGATGTAGAAGAAATGCGTGAAGTTAGGGAAAGTTATGAGAAGACATCAGCTAATTAAGTTGGTGTCTTTTCTCGTTTAAGGAGGTGGTTAAAGCAGTACCGTGTCAGGGAAAGCCTGACTGAACTAAACAATCGGGATGTATACCGTTCAGATAGAAGCACATGAATTTTGCCTGACGGGATACATACTGTCAGGCTCATTTAATGAAAAGGAGATTAACGATTATGAAGCAGAATGAAAAGAGTTTTGTTATGACTGATGCGGCAGTATCCGCAAATACAAACAATATGGAGGATAAAGGTATGAAGGGAAAGTTTAAGAACTTCAAGAAGAAGTTTATTCCAGCAGTAGCAGGTGGTCTTATGGGTGTAATGATGATGACTAGCACATGTTTTGCTGCTGGTGATACTACGGCAGTAACACAGCCACTTGATAACTTAAAGACACTTGTAATCGCAGTCATCGGAGCAGTAGGTGTAATCATCTTAGCGAAGAACGTTATGGAGTTTGCACAGGCATATCAGCAGCAGGATTCATCTACTATGAACTCTGCGCTTAAGGGTATTGTAGCTGGCGTAATGATGGCTGGTATTTCTACTGTATTAACATTCCTTGGTTTCTAGGATGTGTTATAAGAGCAAGCCGGAAATGTGAGGGAGATCCATACCCTCACATGTTAGCCGGTTATAGGAGGTGAAACAGGTATGGATATATTCAAACTTGGCGATAAGATCCTTGCTCTCCTTGAAATGGTATTTGGATTTTGGAATAACCAGGTATCACTGGTATTTGCAATGTTAGGACAGTCACCAGTTGATTTTAAAAGTGGTGGTCCGTGGGCTGTGATAGAAAATATCGAGCCAATTTTTGTAGCAGTAGGTTCCTCGCTTGTGGTGTTATTTTTCGTCATAGGCTTCTGTAGTGAAAGTATAGATATCAGGGAAGAAATGAGATTTGAGGTAATATTACGACTTCTTATCAGACTTGGTCTAGCGGAATGGTTTGTTGCAAACAATGTAACAATCATGAAAGCTTTCTTTACTTCAATTGGAAATCTGGTAAATCTGCTTTCAGCAGGACAGTACACGGAGCTTACGATTGATAGTACTCAGGCAGATATAATTAAGGATCTGGGATTTGGAGAAAGCTTAATCATGCTGATTCTTGCAGCGCTTCTTTCAATCATTGTTATTATCTGTGGTTTCTTTATGATTTACACCGTTTATTTCAGATTTTTAAGATTGTTGATTATTGTTCCTATGGGTGCCATTGCATTTTCGACAATGGGTGGTAACAAGACAGTGAATAACACAGTTACAGCTTACTGCAAATACTTCTTATCAGTAACCTTTGAAGCCGTGACGATGGCTCTTGCAATCATAGTATGTAATGCATTTATCAGTGCGGGACTCCCGGCATTTACAGGAAGTTATTCGGACTGGGCACAGACGCTTATATACCTTTGTGAGATGACATTTACCGTTGCACTTACAGTTGGAAGTGTAAAGGGTGCACAGAGTTTGACAAGCAAGGCATTTGGCTTGTAGGAAGGAGCAGGGTATGAAGGATATGTTAAGTGAAAAAGAAATGAATGATATGGAAGATAAGATTCTTGGAAATGAGGACAATCGCTATGATATCTATCAGATAAAGCATGGTAGCAAAGGCGAGGCATATCAGTTCTGGGGAATGTCTTATGTTGAGGAGAAGGGATTATCCGTAGATGCATCGGATTACAATATCTGTTATGTGTGTGAATGGAAGGGAGAGTCATTAGACGATATCTTCACAAAGTTCAATGTGGATAGACCAGAAGACTTTAAGGGACATTCGCTTTCGGTAAGTGATGTGATCGTAACAAGAAAGGATGGCAATTTAGAAGCGTACTATGTTGATAGCTTCGGATTTGCTGAACTTCCAGACTTTGTGGAACAGCTTGCTAGGAATGCTTTTTTCAATGAGCATAAAGGCATTCCTTATCATTCAAGCTACACAGGAGAAACTATGGTAGCTATAGATATCCAGCAGTATATGGATACAGGAAATCTGTATATTGGACTTGGATGTTTTGAGGATGGCTACCCTGAACCTTTTGGAGATTTGACAGTGAATCTTGGTGATGTAACACCAAATTACTGTAGCTATGTGGATGTAAACAATATGCCAAATGCTGAGAAGTTTATTAAGGATAATGGACTTGGAAGTTTTACTGGTTTTGTCAAAAGATCAGGCTATGTGGAATATCCACTTTATATGTTTGAACCAGACAAGCTCAGAGAGGTATGTCCAGATGGTCTTGCATTGTATGAGAAAAGCAAAGGGATTCAGGTAAATGTGCAGGACAAAAAGGAGAAGAGGTGAGCGATTTGGTAATAGAAATCAATAAGGATATAGACAGATATCAGGAATCAGTTGCAATGGGACTTTCAGCCAAGCAGCTGATTTTTTCAATTGCCAGCGTAGTTTGTGGTGGAACTCTTGTATTTTTGCTTTATCCGTATATCGGTCTTACAGGTGCAGCATATGTTGCAATTCCAGTAGTGGCACCGATAGCTCTTGGAGGTTTTTATTCCTATAACGGAATGAGCTTTTATGAGGTCATGGGTAAGAAGTTCCACTTTATGTTTGGAAATAGAGCACTTACCTATGTATCAACAGAAGGTGAGAATGCAATCAGAGCATATGAGTTTGAAAAAGCAAATGCAGAGAAGACCAAGAAACTGTTTGCATTTGGTAAAAAGCCAGAGCCTAAGTCAGATGAGACAGAAGGTGTAGAGCCAAATACAAATAAGCAGGCAGAGTTTGAGGCAAGTAAGAAAAAGATGAAGAAGATGCTTATGACATGTTTGGTAGTTATCATCTTACTTGTGGGAGTTGCTGTAGCATATAAGCTTGGATATCTGGATGTGTTAAAGCAGTATATCAGTAATTTAAGAAGATGACCTATTTTCATGGTCGGAGTAGTTTAGGCATAGCCGGAAATTACTCCGGTTGTGCCTCTTTTGAGAATTAAAGGAGGAAAAGCTAATGGGTTTATTTACAGATGGATTTAAGGAACTCAAGAAAGCAAGTGAACCGCTTTATAAGGCTCCTAAATCAATTCAGGAAACCATTGAGATTATGGCAGTAGCAGAGAATGGTATTTTTGAGGTGGCAAGAAACCGTTACAGTAAGTGCTACTTATTTCAGGATATAAATTATACTACCACCAACGAAGATGAGCAGATTGATATCTTTGAAAGATATTGTAAGCTGCTTAACTCGCTTGACTGTCAGTTTAAGATTACAGTCAACAATAAGAATAAGAACATGGACAATATGAGAAGTTCCATTCTTATTCAGGAAAAGGACGATGGTTTTAATGAGTATCGTAAAGCGTATAACGAAATCATCGAGGATAAGATTTTAGAGGGTAGACAGGGTATTGAGCAGGAAAGATATCTCACACTTACTATTGAGAGAAAGAACTTTGAGGAAGCAAAAGCTCAGTTTGCCACACTTGAGGCAACTATTCATAAGGCATTTAATGAGCTTGGAGCAGATATTGTTCCTCTTACTGGTAATCAGAGATTAAAGATTCTTCATGACTTTTACCATCTTGGCAATGAGGGACAGTTTGATTTTGATATCAAGGAAGCAAAGAAGGTCGGAGCAGATTTTAAGAATGATCTTTGCAACGGAATGATTAAGTTCTTTCCTGAGAGCTTTGAGGATGAGGGCAAGTTTTGTAAGGCACTTTTCATCAAGAAATATCCAAGCTCACTTTCGGACAGATTTCTTAATGAAATCACATCATTACCTGTGCACTCGATTACAAGTATTGATGTAGTACCAGTTCCTAAGGACCTTACGACTAAGACCTTACAGAAGAAGTATCTGGGTATTGAGTCAGATATCATCAAGCAGCAGAGAGTTCGTAATAAGAATAATGACTTTTCATCTGAAATCTCTTACGCAAAGAGAACAGAGAAAAAGGAAATCGAAGCTATCATGGATGATGTAAGAGAGAATGACCAGTGCTTATTCTATGTAGGCGTAACCATTATCCTTATGGCTGATACGAAGAAGGAACTTGAGAGTATCAGCGAAACTGTTGAGACTATTGGAAAGAGAAATAGTTGTACTATTGATGTGCATTACCTTAAGCAGAGAGAAGCACTTAATACAGCACTTCCGATTGGAGTAAGACAGGTGGAGACAATGAGAACAATGCTTACACAGTCTCTTGCTGTACTCATGCCATTTAATGTGCAGGAGCTTAATGATGCAGGTGGAAACTACTATGGTATCAATCAGGTAAGTAAGAACATCAATATCGGAAACAGAAAGAAGCTTATTAATGGTAATGGATTTACTTTTGGAGTACCTGGTTCTGGTAAGTCCTTCTTCTGTAAGATGGAAATGGGTTCAGTATTCTTATCAAGTGATGATGAGATTATCGTAATTGATCCGATGAATGAGTATTTTGATGTAGCACACACCTATGGTGGTACGGTTGTAAATATGTCAACATACACAGATAACTATGTGAATCCACTTGCAATGGATGTATGGAATCTTGATCAGAATGATACCAAGGGATGGGTAAGAGAAAAGGGCGAGTTTATGCTTGGTCTTTGCGAGCAGTGTATTGGAGATAGCTTAAACTCACGTCAGAAGTCTATCATTGATAGATGTGTGAGAAAGATGTATATCGACATTGCAAGAAGCAGAGAGAAGTATATTCCAGTAATGAGCGATTTTTATGACATCCTTATGCAGCAGCCTGAGGAAGAGGCAAAGGAAATTGCACTTTCACTTGAGCTTTTTGTAAATGGTTCTCTTAATATCTTCAATCATCAGACAAATGTTGATGTAGATAACAGATTCGTAGTATATGGAATCAGAGATCTTGGTACAGAGCTTAGTCCTATTACAATGCTTGTAATGATGGAATCAATTCAGCAGCGTATTGTTGAGAATGGAAAGAGAGGAAAGGCAACATGGCTCTACATTGATGAGTTTCATGTGCTTCTTAATTCAGAGTATTCAGCAAAGTATCTTCAGCAGTTATGGAAGAAGGTAAGAAAGCAGGGTGGTCTCTGTACTGGTATCACACAGAACGTTGTGGATCTTCTTCAGAACTACACAGCTACAACAATGCTTGCGAACTCAGAGTTCGTAGCTCTTCTTAAGCAGGCAAATACAGATAGTTCTAAGATGGCAGAGGTTATCGGAGTGTCAGATGCACAGCTTCGTTTTGTAACTAACAGTCAGTCAGGTATGGGACTTCTTAAGTGTGGTAATGTTGTAATTCCGTTTGATAATCAGATTGGAAAGGATACAGCTCTTTACAGACTGTATAATACAAATATCCATGAGAAGATTGCAGAGGAGAAGGCAAAGCATAAGAATGAGGATTAGTCTGTAACTACAATTACAGGCATAAGAAAAGCGGGGCTATAAACAAATAGCTCCGCCGATTCTATAATCCGCATGAAAACATATCACTATCATCTGTTATCCCGTATAGAAAGCTGAATAATGATTGCACACCAAAAGCGATGCCAACCGCAAAGTGAAATCCTATTGTGAGTATAAGGATAAAAGTTAATATCATTGCTGTAGCAGATATAATTAGAAAAATACTTCTAGCTTTTTCAAAAGTATTGCTATTTTTGCGATTCATCAATCACCAACCCCTTTATGTTTAGAAGTATAGAGGTGTTTTTGTGAAGATGCAATAATAATTTATGATATATTTGAAGATAGAAAAAACAGAGTTGATTTTGTATAATAATACAAGAATATAGGTTTATACCATAAATTATGGTTAATGTCGTTGACAGGGGAAGTGTAGGATGGATAAAGAAATATATATTGAACTGAAGGATACACAATGGCATTTTGATTATACGGATCATGATAGAAATATTGCTAGAGCAATTGTATATGACGAGGATGGAATATTCTATTTTGTAAGAGCAGAGCGAGATGATGATTTCGGCAAAGCAACATTAATTGAAACTGCTGGTGGTGGAGTTGAAAAAGGTGAGGATTTACAAGCTGCTATTCAAAGAGAATTAAAAGAGGAATTAGGTGTATCGGTAGAAATAATTTGCAAAATAGGAGTTGTAAGTGATTATTACAATCTGATTCACAGGCATAATATTAATAACTATTTCTTGTGTAAAGTAAAATCATTTGGGGAAAAGAATTTGACTCAAGATGAAATAGAAAGTTTTCATTTGTCTACATTGAAATTGTCTTATGAAGAAGCCGTTCATGAGTACGAAAACAGGAAAAACACACGTTTAGGAACACTTGTGGCAAATAGAGAATTGCCGGTATTATATCGTGCAAAAGAAATCATTGATGTTAGAAGTGCTAAATAAATTTTTATAAATTATTAGTCTCTTAAAGATTTTGAAAAGTAAATATAAATATTGAGTACATAAGCCATTTGGGTTTCAACACCCAGGTGGCTATTTTTTTGCCCTCTTTTGGGGCAATGGATGTAGAGAGGCGGTGAAGAACATTGAACATTAAAAAGGTTGATGATAAGCCGATGGTTATTCATACCAAGGAGAAAGCCAAGCTGCATATGCACGAACCAAAGAAAGCAGAGATTAAGGCTGCCAACACTTATACGGTGAGCAGAGGACCTAATGTGGGAAAGGCTTCAATTGGTAAGACAAGAAGCAGCACAGTTCATACTGTGGGTAATGTTAAGAGAAGTATGTTTAATCAGTACAGAGCAGCATTAAATGAGTCGAAAAGATCAATTAAGACTAAGACGTCTAGTATTAAGGTTGCAGGTGCAGCAGGTGCACAGACAGCACTTAGTCAGGTGGAAGGTGGAGATGAGATTAGGGATGCAGCAATGATTGCTCATGTTGCAACAAGACCAGCAGTAAATGCCTCAGCAAAAGGAGCCGAACTTTTTAGGAGACAGGCTGTTGAGCAGGCGAAGAAAAGAATTAAGAAAGCCAATTCAGCCAAGAAGATTGGTAAAAAGGGAGCAAAGGATGCAACAAAGAGAGCTGCAAAAGGTACAGCAAAAAAGGTTGCAAAAGAAACTTCTAAGGAAACTGCAAAGGTTGCAGCTAAAGAAGGCGGAAAGCTTGCAGCAAAACTTGCAACAGATGCATCAGTAGCTGTAGCTGGAACCGTAGCGGGAGCAGAGACAGGTCCAGCAGCACCACTTATTGGAATTGCAGCAGGAATGGTGGCTGGTGAAGCAGTAGGAATACAGATGGACATCGCAGATGCGAAAGCCAATAGCAGAAATCGAAAGATAAGATTTTTCTTGGACAAGATGAAGGAAGAGGACAAACAGCAGGATAGTGTAGCAAAGCTTGTGCGCGATTTGATTCTTAATAAGATGGCACTTCCAATAAAGAAATTGGCAGTTGCAGCAGGCGCGCTTCTTCTTGTTATGGTGCTTATGATTGCAGTAACAATTCTTCCAGTTGTAGGTATTATCACAATACTTTATAACTCGCCATTTGCTTTCTTCCTTCCTCCGCTTGAAGATGGAGATACGGTAACTACAGTGTGTTCAGCGTATGTACAGGATTTTAATCGAGATGTGCAATCACAGGCTGATAGCCATCCAAACTGTGATATAGGCAAGGTTGTATATGTGGACTTTGAAGGAGAATCAGCAAGTAATTATGAAGATATCATATCTGTTTATATGGTCAAATATGGTGTAGAAGATACAGCAACCATTATGAATGATACGTCAAAAGATAGGCTTAAAGAAGTATTTGATGACATGTGTTCTTATACAACAAGTACAGGTTCAGAGACAATCGAAAATGATGATGGAACAAGTACGACGCAAACGGTTTATTACGTGAATGTCAAATTAAAAACCTATGCTGATATGATTGTTGAGTATTCATTTGATGATGACAGAATTGAGCTTGTGGAGCAGATGATGCAAATGTTTGGTTCGGCATCTGGTGTTACACCTCAGAGTAAACTTTCGCAGACGGAGATCAATGAATTTATAAAGGATATTGATTTTGCTGATGAGAAGCAGAAGAAGGCTGTTGTATTTGCACTTTCAAGAGTTGGATATCCATACAGTCAGGCACAGCGACATAGTGGAAAAGCATATGATTGTTCGTCACTTGCGTATTATGCATGGCTTGATGCTGGAGTTGATATTTCTTATGGAGGAGCATCTACAGCTGGATATGAGGCACAGGGACTTTCGGAGGCTGGAAAGGAAGTAACATTTGATGAAATGCAGCCTGGAGACCTTATCTTCTTCTCTTATGAGGAGACAGGTGGATTTAGGAACATTGGTCATGTAGGAATGTATGTTGGTAAGGGGATGTTTGTGGATGCAAGAGGTACAAAGTATGGAGTTGTATTTAGAGAGGTTCCAACTAGCAATATTGTATTCATAGGACGACCATAATAAAGAGTTTGTTTGGGCAGGGTGTTAGTACCCTGCCTAAATTGTTGGAGGTATTTATGTTAAAGAAGTTTGATATTGAGATTAAAGAAGAGCTTGCCCGTGTTGTTACTGTTGAGGCTGAAACACTTGGAGAAGCCATAGATCAGGTCATGGATATGTATGATAAGGGTGAGATAGTTCTTGATGCGGATGACTTTGTGGGAAAAGAAGTTCATTCCATGGAGACAGATAAGAAAAGGTAAAGGAGGTAAGGGTTTATGTCTAAAAAGAATAAGTCCGACAAGCTCATGAAGAATCTGGAGTTTCTCTATAGAGAGCTTCAGAAGGAGTGGGACGAGTCAAAGGAAACAAAGCATACAGTGATTATGACACTTGAAGAGGCAAAGAAATATCGTAAGGAAATGCAGGAATATATTTCATATTATGGCGAGCTGTTAGAGCAGAATGAAGATATTTCATTTAAGGAAAGTGTTGGTTATTGTAAGCAGAATTATATTACGCTTCGTTTTGGAAGAAAGCTTATCAGTGAGTATGAAAAAGCGAAGGATTCAGGTGAAATATCTATTAAGCTTATGCTTGATAGGGAAGAATATAAGCTTTACAAGGAGATTCGTGAAGCTATGAGTTAGGAGGTAAGCAAGATGAGTGTTGATTACAAGGTTAGACAGATTTATAACCAGGTGATTCATGAAGTGACAGAAACGCCCGATGCGTGGAAGTCGGTTCTTCGTCTTGCAGGACAGATATATCGTTATGAATTTGATAATGTTCTGATGGTATATGCACAGAAGCCTCATGCTACTTTGGTCGCTGATTTCGACACGTGGAAGAAGGTTGGTAGATTTGTGAAAAGAGGAAGCAAGGGTATTGCGATTTATCCTTCACAGGCACTTCATCCAACTATGAGATATGTGTTTGATATCAGCGATACAGGTGGTAGAAATGTGGAACTTACTTGGAATTTGGATGGAGAAAAGGTTGCTTCATTTATGGATTATCAGATAAGAGAAGGTAAGTATCCATCTTATGAAAGACTGACAAGAGAAGATTCATTAACCGCCTTAAAGGACTTTACAAAACAGGAGATCAGAGCGATAATAGAAGAGGAATTCGATGAAAGAATTTCAGAATTTTCGCAGATTACAGGCAGTGTGATTAAGGGTTTCAGCGAAAAACGTGAGGGCTTACAGCATAGTGTTGACCTTGAAGAAATGGTCAGAAAAAGTATTTTATATGTTGTAGGTACGAGATGCGGATTTGACTTATCCTCAGAAGAACAGGATTTTAGTCAGATTGTAAATGTAACGGATGAAGATACGATTTACCGTCTTGGTTCTCTCATATGCGATGTCTCCTGTAATGTTCTTAGAGCATATGGACGTGACTGTGCAGCAGTCAGCAAGGAAAGGAGAATAGCATATGGTAGCAGAAATGAGTTACAAGGAAGTGGACGGGATACTGTATCCAGATCTTCAGATGCCGGACGAGAGGGAGAGCTTAACGAAGCTCGGAAAGTTCGGGATACTGGCAATGAATTATCTGAAGGAAAACGAGAAGGCGAGATACACGAGTCTTCTCAGATTCGGAAGATTAGCGGAGAAGATGCTGGAAGTGGAAGAGGAAGCAAATCAGATGATGGAGCACCTCGTAAAGCAGTATCTGGAGACACACAGACCGAAGGATTCAAGCAGTACAATGGAGATGTGGAAGATAAGGCAGCAGGCTCAGATGATGGCAGAGGAGATAGTGCTGACGGAAATCATTTACAAGTATCATTAGACGATGATGAAGAACTGAAAAAAGAGCTTGATGATATTGAATCATTAGGAGTTAAGAAGGAAGCAGCTGAATATAGGCAGGCTTCCTTTTTTGATGCAGAATATGGTCTTACTTATCCTGGTAAAACAGCACCAGCGGTAACAACTGACTATATGAAAAAGCTTTCTGACGATATGGAAGCAGCAAAAAGTGGCAAGCATAACTTCCTTAATCCGAAAAAGTCAACAACAGTTCCACCAGAATATGTAAAGCAGGTACTTCTTCGTGGTTCTGGTTTTGTAAATGGCAGAACAAGAATCTGTAAGATTTTTGAAACAGAGATTGATGCAGGTACAAGAGCAAAACTGATTAAAGATGAATATGGTCTTGGAGGTGCAGGCTGGCCTATAGAGGGCTTAGGACTGCACGGATATGACACATTTAAGAGTCAGGGTATTCGATTTCAGTGGAGAGACGAAGATGGAGAGGTAGAAGGCTATGTTTCATGGCGTGACATCGAAAAAGAGATAGGACTTCTTATTATGTCAGGAGAGTATCAGCCTGAGGCGCAGAAGGAAGTAAGTGTTGATGTGGATTTGGATGATGATATAGATGATAATTCAGATTCTATAGACGATAATGACGAGGAGTTTGATGAATTTGCAATTCCTGATGAACCTGACAGTTATGCTTCGGCTAGAAAGAAAGCTAGTGCTGTAACAGTTGATACAACAGGTATTACCGATGATGAAGCTTTTCTTGAGGACCAGATGGTTACAATGGCGGAGTATGGTGCTGAGGTGTTAGGAGAAACTGGTAAGTCACCATCCGATCTTCATTTTCCACCAACGGATTATGAAAAGATAATTCGTGAAATGGATGAGGACCTCCGTACAGCTATGGAAATACTTGTATCAGAGTGTAGCTGTTATACACCATTTAAGCCATTTCTTATGGATATTGTGCAGACAGAGAATCTGTTTATGCCAAACAAGTTGGATTTCTTGGCGGATGTTGTATTAAATGGAAAAGATTATAGGTCAGCATTTGCAAATAATCAGTATGGTCTTGTGGAATACAGCTTAAAGCCTTTTGAAATTGAAATCAATTATAAGAATAAGGATGGAGAAAGAATTAAGGCGACAGTTGGATATCGTGAACTTTATGAAGTGCTTACCTATATGGTAAAGGTTCCTCATTATTGTGGGGAAGATCATCTTGCGTGGTACAAGAATATGATGACTGATGAGAATGCAAATCGTTCCCCGATTTATCAGTTGTTTCTTGATAAGCAGGCAGAGATTGTAGCCAATCGTGAAGCCACAAGACAGAGAGCAATCGCTAATGGTTGGACTACGGATGATTCAAAGGAATCAGATGTACAGGTAAAAAGAAATTATCATTATAATCTGTGGAATCTCCCAACAGGTGGCGCAAAGACTAGGTATAAGTGGAATGTAGATGCGATAAAACTTCTTAAAAAGCTTGAAGCAGAAGGAAGGCTTGCAACCACTGAGGAACAGCAGGTGCTTTCACAGTATGCTGGCTGGGGTGGCTTAGCTCAGACTTTTGATGAGAGAAATAGCGACTGGGAAAAGGAGTATGCAGAGTTAAAGGAGCTTCTGACTGAGGATGAGTATATAGCAGCAAGAGCAACTGTAAATAATGCATTTTATACTTCGCCAGTTATATGTTCTTGTATCAACCAGGCACTTGTAAACTTTGGTTTCAGAGGTGGAAATCTTCTTGAACCAAGTATGGGTATTGGAAACTTCTTTGGCAGTATGCCAACGCCAATGCAGAGAACCAATCTGTACGGTGTAGAGCTTGATAGTATTTCGGGTAGAATTGCAATGCAGTTATATCAGAAAGCAAATATCACTATTGGTGGATTTGAAGAGACACAGTATCCAGATAATTTCTTTGATGTAGCAATAGGAAATGTACCATTTGGAGATTATAAGGTTTATGACGCAAAGTACAATAAATATAATTTTCGTATCCATGATTATTTCCTTGCAAAGGCACTTGATCAGGTAAGACCTGGAGGTATTGTTGCATTTGTAACTACAAAGGGTACACTTGATAAAAGTAATCCTGCAATTAGAAAATATCTTGCTGAAAGAGCTGAGCTTATCGGAGCAGTTAGACTTCCCAATACTGCATTTAAGGACAATGCAGGAACAGAAGTAACTAGTGATATCTTATTCTTGCAGAAGCGTGAGAGAAAGATGGAAGTTGAGCCTGACTGGGTGCATCTTGGATTTACCGAGGATGGTATTCCTATCAATTCATATTTTGTGGAGCATCCAGAAATGGTGCTTGGTCATATGGAATATGATACAAGAATCTATGGTCAGGACAGCAGATATACAGTATGTGTAAATGATGATCCAAACTTCAATATGTATGATGCATTAAATGCAGCTATTGGCAATATGCAGGCTGAGTTTACTGATTTCGACAGACTTGAAGAGGAAGCAGATGTCAGTGAAGATATTATTCCAGCTGATCCAGATGTGAGAAACTTTTCATACACCTTTGTGGACGGAAAGCTTTATTTCAGAGAAAACTCCCAGATGTATAGAAGGGAGGTGTCAGCGACTGTGGAAGAGAGAATCAAAGCACTTGATGAGATAAGAGCTGCAACAAGATATCTGATTGATATTCAGACAGAAGGTTGTAGCGAGGAAGCACTTGCGGATGGACAGAGAGTATTGAATGAAAAGTATGATAAGTTCGTAGAAAAATATGGACCGATTACTTCTTCTAGTAATAGCAGGGCATTTCGTGATGATAGCGATTATCCACTCCTTTGTTCTTTAGAGGAAGTGGATGAAGATGGTCATGTAAAGAAAGCAGATATGTTTTATAAGCAGACTATTAAAGCAAAGGTTGATATTGAAAGAGTAGAGACAGCCGTTGAAGCACTTAATGTATCAATCAATGAATTTGGTTCTGTAAATATTCCGTATATGTTAAGTATTTACCATCCAGACCTTGATAAGGTAAAGGAAAAGCTTGCTGGTAGTGAGCTTAAGGTGGCAGAGAATATGACATATAAGGCAGGAGATGATGTAACATTATCTCCAGAACTTGAGGAAGAGCTTGCAAGAGCAATTATGTTAGAGGAGCTTCAGGGACTCATATTCTTAAATCCAAGTGCGTACAATGCCAATAATCCGAACGCAGGATGGGAGGCAGCAGATGAGTATTTGTCTGGTAATGTCAGAGAAAAGCTTAGAGTAGCAAGAGCAATTATGGATGATTCTGAGATGCTTGCTGATGAAAAGGATATGTTTAGATTAAATGTATCAGCACTTGAGCAGGTACAGCCAAAGGACCTTGATGCATCAGAGATTGATGTAAGAATCGGAACCACATGGATTGATCCACTTGATTATGAAGCATTTATTTATGAGCTTCTTAATACTCCAAGAAGAGCAAGAGCGATGAGAACCTCGTGGTACAATTCGGGAATACAGATTAACTTAAATAAACTGAATATGGAATGGTTTATTGAAAATAAATCAATGGATAAGCATTCTGTGGCAGCCACCAAGACTTATGGTACAAGCCGCATGGATGCTTATTCTATTTTTGAGGCAACACTGAATCTTCGTACAGTTACGATAAAGGATAGAATTGATGATGGTGATGGTAAATACCATTATGAAGTCAATAAGAATGAGACGATGCTTGCAAGAGAAAAGCAGAATCTTATTAAGGAAGCATTTAAGGAATGGATTTTCAGAGATCCAGAGCGTAGACAGAAATATGTTAGCTACTACAATGAGACCTTTAATAATACAAGACTTCGTGAATATGATGGTAGCCATTTGCAGTTTCCTGGTATGAATCCAGAGATTGAGTTAAAGCCTCATCAGAAGAATGCTATTGCTCGTATTCTTATGGGTGGCAATGCACTTCTTGCACATTGTGTAGGTGCTGGTAAGTCATTTGAAATGATGGCTGCATGTATGGAGCAGAAGAGACTTGGACTTGCAAATAAGACGGTTATGGTTGTTCCGAAGGCACTTATAGGACAGACAGCAAGTGAATTTCTGCGTCTTTATCCGTCAGCAAATATCTTAGTGGCTACGGAAAGAGATTTTGAAAAGAGCAGAAGAAAGCAGTTCATCAGTCGAATTGCAACAGGCGATTATGACTGTATTATTATGAGCCATTCACAGTTTGAGAAGATTCCGATTTCTCCTGAGAGAAAGAAAATGATGATTGATAAGCAGATTGATGAGATTAGCTTTGCGATTTCAGAAATGAAGGAAAGTAATGGAGAGCGCTGGACTATTAAGCAGATGGAAGCACAGAAGAAAAAGTTAGAAGAACAGATTAAGGAGCTTACAGAAGAAAGCAGAAAGGATGACCTTATCACATTTGAGGAATTAGGCATTGATTCCATCATGGTTGATGAGGCACACAATTTCAAGAATCTCGCTATCTTTTCAAAGATGAATAATGTGGCTGGTATTAGTTCTTCAGGTGCAAAGAAGGCAACAGATATGCAGCTTAAATGTCAGTATATTACAGAGCTTAATGGTGGCAGAGGTATTGTATTTGCAACAGGTACTCCAGTTAGTAATACAATGTGTGAGCTTTATGTAATGCAGCTTTATCTTCAGAAGGAAGCTATGGAACAGATGGGTATTTATCATTTTGATTCCTGGGCAGCAAATTTTGGAGAGGTAACTACTGCTCTTGAGCTTACAGTTGAAGGTAGTGGTTTTAGATTCAAGAGCAGATTCAATAAGTTTACGAATCTGCCAGAGCTTATGAATATCTTTCGTGAGGTTGCTGATGTGCAGACAAGGGATATGCTTGATTTACCTGTACCAGAGCTTCGTGATGGAAAGTATATCATTGTGGAGAGTGAGCCTGATTGGTATGTGAAGCAGGTTATGGAAGATTTCGTAACCCGTGCTGAAAGAATACGTGGTGGTGGAGTTGATCCAAGTGAAGATAATTTCCTTAAGATTACTCATGAAGCAAGACTTTTAGGTACAGATGCAAGACTTCTTGAAGCTGCTGCACCAAATAATCCAGATGGTAAGCTGAATAAGGTAGTGGATAATGTATTTGCTGAATATGAAAAAGCAAAGGATGAAGGAAAGATTGGATGTCAGCTTATCTTTTCAGATATAGGTACACCAAAGGGAAGCTGGAGTGAGGATATGCTTTCAGATGACTTCTGGAAGAAATCAGGTAGTGAAGAAAGAAGTGCTGGAGACTTTGATGTATATAATTATCTGAAAACAGAGCTTGTGAAAAGAGGGATTCCGGCAGAGGAGATTGCATTTATTCATGATGCAAAATCGGATGCACAGAGAGATGCACTTTTTAAGGATATGAGAACTGGTAAAAAGAAGATTTTGATTGGTTCAACTGACAAGTGTGGTACAGGTGTTAATGTTCAGACACACCTTGTAGCAATGCATCATGTGGACTGTCCATGGAAGCCATCATGTATTGAACAGAGAGAAGGTCGTGGAATCAGACAGGGTAATGAGAATGATGAAGTTGCAGTATATCGTTATGTCACAAAGGGAACCTTTGATGCATACAGCTGGGTGCGACGTGAAGTCGCTTAATTTAATTGTTTGGCGGACTATCCGACCAAACCAGCCATTCCGTTGGCTGAAGCCGTCACCATTGGCTATGTCAGTAATGACATTGTTCAAAAGCTGGTGATTAAACGTAACCCTACTTGGAGATTTAAACCGTGAGGTTAAAATCGAAACTGCTAGCTACAAAGTGGTTAGGGTGCAGGCTTTGATAGTATGGTTAACATATGTGAACCGCTGATAAACTTCGTTAAGGCGAAACAAGCCAAAGTAGCTGACAGGCTTGAACCAAAAGGTGTGCAGTTGGTTACCCCTCTCCATGTTTGGGGGTACACGGACATAAGACTGCCGGAGAAGAGGCGGAACCTAACCTATCATGTTAATTAAGTGGAACACGGTAAGCCCGTATTTTTGCCCATTGGGCAGGCAGACCGTAAGGAAAGCTGTTGGAAATGCGGGTATGGGATTGCGGAAAAAGCGAATGCCATTTTGTAATGAAGTGGATAGGGGTTCAAAATTTGCCCCACCCGAAAGGGGAGCAGACTTCCGCATGGTGCTTAATTACGAGAGAATTTATAGAATTTTTGAAAGGAGTAAAGCAAATGGACATGAAAATGTGTGCGACTTCTGACGTCGCAAAGGAATGGGACAAGATTGATTGGAACAAAGCCAATGCGTACGTTAAAAAACTACAAATGCGTATCGTAAAGGCTCATCAAGAGGGTAAACATGGCAGGGTAAAATCCCTGCAGTGGTTACTCACACACTCTTTTTACGCTAGAGCTTTGGCAGTAAAAAGGGTAACAGAAAATCGAGGAAAAAGGACAGCAGGAGTAGACGGAGTATTATGGTCTACACCAAAGTCCAAATATGAAGCAATTCTGGATTTAAAACGCAAGAACTACAAACCACAACCATTAAAAAGGGTATATATACCTAAGAAGAATGGGAAAAAGAGACCTTTAAGTATTCCGACTATGAAAGACAGGGCAATGCAGACATTATATAAATTCGCATTAGAGCCGATTGCGGAAATTACAGCAGATCCTAATTCCTATGGTTTTAGGATTGGCAGATGTACGCAGGACGCAATAGAGCAGTGCTTTACAAGTCTGAATAAGGCGAAGTCGCCAAAATGGGTACTTGAGGGAGACATCAAGGGATGTTTTGATAACATTAGTCACGAATGGATTTTAAATAATATTCCATTGGATAAGGAAATTCTGCGTAAATGGCTGAAATGTGGATACATCGAAACTGGAAAACTGTTCCCTACGGAACAGGGAAGTCCGCAAGGCTCAGCTATCTCGCCAGTTATCTGTAACATGGTGCTCGATGGATTGGAAACGAAACTGAAAGCGAAATACCATAAAACGAAGATAAAAGGAAAAGCATATTTTCCAAAAGTAAATTTTATTAGATATGCAGATGATTTTATTATCACAGGCGAAACAAAGGAACTTCTTGAAAATGGTGTACTACCGATTGTGGAGGAATTTATGGCAGAAAGAGGATTGGAGTTGTCTAAGGAAAAGACGGTAATCACACACATCACAGATGGCTTTGATTTTCTCGGCTGTAACATCAGATGGTATAAGGATAAGTTATTAACCAAGCCATCTAAAAAGAATTACAAAGCAATCGTGGATAAAGTTCGTTCAATCATTAAAAGTAATGCAACATGCCGACAGGAAGATTTAATCAGACAGTTAAATCCCGTAATTCGTGGTTGGGTTAATTATCAGAAATACAATGTATCACATGAAGCGTTTGAAAGATTTGACTTCGATGTATGCAGAAGCCTTTGGAGATGGTGCTATCGCAGACATCCGAAAAAGGGTAAAAAGTGGATTGCCAAGAGATATTTCAGACAGATAAGTACAAGAAGCTGGACTTTCTGTGCCACAACGAAAGATGGTTTTGCACTAAAACTGATTTATGCAACAGATACTCATATCACGAGATTTCTGAAAACAAAATCAGAAGCAACACCGTTTGACAGCAGATGGGAAGAATATTTTGAGGAAAGAGACACTATGCGAATGATGCGTGAGATAAAGGGAAGAAAGAAGATAAACGCACTGTATAAAATGCAGAATGGAATATGCCCTCACTGTACCGAACGCATTACGATTGAAAGAGGTTTCCGAATACACACGACATTAGGCAAGGACTACAAGGAAAGACGTTATTTACTTCATGCCGATTGTCACAGAAAGATACACTACTCGATTGAAAATGATGAGCTGGCTCTGTTAGAACAACAGGGTTTATAAGTGCTTGAGCCGTATGAGGGGAAACTCTCACGTACGGTTCTTAGGGGGGAAGGCGGTAGTAATACCGCTGACCTACCCGACAGCCTTGTGGAAAATAAGCAGAGATTTATCAGTCAGGTTATGACGAGTAAGTCTGTATCGAGAACCTGCGAGGATATCGATGAAGCGACATTATCTTATGCGGAAATAAAAGCTGTAGCAACAGGTAATCCAATGATTAAGGAAAAGATGGAAATTGATAATGAAGTTCAGAGATTAAAGCTCTTAAAGGCATCATATGATAGCCAGAGGTACGGACTTCAGGACAACTATATGATTCGTTTTCCAAAGCTTATTAAAGCAGCAGAGGAGAAGCTTGCTTGTGTCAGAGAGGATGTAAAGGCAAGGGATGCAGAGATTATTCGTAGTGCCGAATTTGCTATTAAGGTAAAGGGCGTAACATTTACGGAACGTACAGATGGCGGAGCGAGTATGCTTGAAGCAATCTCAAAATGTAAGACGGGTGAGACAACATCTATAGGTTCTTTCAGGGGCTTTGAGCTTTTGGTTGAGAAGAACTTTATGGGAATCAATTATCTGGTGCTTCGTGGTAAGACGGATTATAAGGCTGAGCTTTCCACAAGTCCTGTTGGAAATATGGTTAAGCTTGAAAATCTGTTTAATGGTATTCAGGAAAATATTGATTATCTGGAAAAGAAGATTGAGCAGTATAAGCTTGATCTTGAAGCATCCAGAGTAGAATATGAAAAGCCATTTGCCTATGAGGAAGAGCTTAGAACTAAGATTGCCAGACAGGCAGAGCTTAATAACATGCTTGACCTTGAAAATGGCAAGGTAGAGGATGTGGATCTTGGCGGCAAAGAAGAAAGCAACAAGAATAAAAGTGGAGTTGCTGAGAATAAGAGTCCTTATCATACAGATGAAAGTCATAAAAGGTAACTATAGTTAATTATGCGACCATAGGAGGTGGTCATAGAATGAAAAAGAAGATTATTGCGGGTATCTGCATTGTGCTTGGGATTGCCATTACGGTAGTCCCTTTTTATTACCATTTTCATGGTCAGCAGGAAACGGACAAGCTGATGGAACAGTTTGAACAGAGTTTGGAGGACGATGAAGATGAGAGCGAAGAAGAGGTGGCAGAGGTTTCGGAAGAAGGCACCAGCATTAGTGAAGAGGATGCAGCCTTACTTTCCGAACAGGAAGTCATTGGTATTATCGAAATTGAGGCTTTAGACCTTAAGTATCCGATTGTGGAAGGTGCTGATTCAAAGTCTATAGCATATGCGATTGGTCATATGTCAGAAACTGCAGGAATTGGAGAAAAAGGTAACTGTGTCTTATGTGGTCATAATGGTAGCAGAAATGGAACATTCTTCACTAACCTGAATCAGATATCCATCGGTGATGAGGTAAAGATTCTTGATAAGAGGGGTGAATGGCATCGTTATGAGGCAAAGGAAACATTTATTATCGGTCCGAGAGATAATTCGGTGAAGAATCAGTCGGGTGAAGAGATACTTACTCTTCTTACCTGTGCTAATAGAGGAACGCAGAGATTTATATGTGTTTGCACTCCTATAAAGGCAGGTGAGACAGATGATTAAGAAATGTAGATTAAAAGATGCAGAAGAAATAATCAGCAATATGGAGCTTTCATATATAGCAGATGATATTGCTGAAACAGAAGAGGATACCCAGGTAGTTGTGAGTGGATATTATGTGTTGATTCCAGAACTTAATTTACAGCTGCATGAGGGTATCCTTTGTAATTTTGATGAAGAGGAGAACATGTTCATGCCTGATGTAGCTGTAACAGTAGTGTATGAGGTGGATGCGGATAGAACTGAATATATCTACTTTGAGTCAGATGGTATGGAGACAACTCTTTACAACTTCCTTGGTGGAAAGAAGTCTGCTGGGGAGATAGAAAACCTTTGGTGTGAAATTGTAGTGCCAGAGGAAGGGGAAATGAATAGAAAATAAAAAGAAAGGAAAATGCGTGACTATTATCCTCGAAATATCACGCAAGGATTTGATTATGAAGTATTCAATCAGAGTAAATGAAGTGAAGAAGGAAGACGGTAATGTAAGAGGCTTTGCAACAGTAGTATTTGGAGATTCATTTAAGATTACTAATATTGCTATTGTGGAGAACAAGGATAAGGGACAGCTTTTCGTGTCTATGCCTAGATACAGGTCAAGAGAGAGAGATGAAAGCGGTGCGACTGTATATAAGGATGTATGTAATCCGATTACAGCAGAGTTCCGTGAAGAGCTTTATGCCAATATCTTAGAAGAGTTTGAGCGCGTAAAGGAGCAGGGACAGCCTGAAAGAGGTCGTGATGGTGAGGTTGAAATGCCACAGTTTTCCGTGACTGTGACACCTTTTGAGAGAGAAGGCAGCAATATCCGTGGACTTGCCAGAATCTATTTTGAGGACAGTTTCATCGTCAACAATGTGAATATCCTTCAGGGTAAGGAAAAGGTATTTGTATCAATGCCATCTTACAAGACAAAGCAGAAGGATGAGGCAGGCAAGGATATCTATCAGGATATCTGCTATCCGGTAACAAAGGAGTTCCGTGAGAAGCTTTATGGAGAAATCGAGAGAGCATATCAGGAAGCAAAGGAAAAGCAGAAGGAAGAGTCTAAGGATTCAAATAGCCAGGATAAGTCTAATGACAAGGAAGAGAAAAAGGACGGACAGGCTATTGGTTCAGGTGAGTCCCTTCCCTTTCGTTAATGAGTAACTGTAGTAAATGAATTAAACGTAGTGCGTGAGTCTGTCAAAAGTAAGGCAGGCTCATTTGCATTACAGATTGGAGGCAATTATGGAAGAGATGGTTAAAACATCCATGACAAAAGATGAGATTATCATGGAGTTAATGGAACTCTTAAAGCAGAATGATCGTAAGAAGCAGGCAGGCGAAGTATTTGAGATGTCAGCTTATGTGGATATGCTTGAAAACAAGCTTGATCAGATGACACATGAGCTTGTGGAGATGCGTAAGGAGCTTCGTGAAATGAAGGAAGAGCAGGCATCAAAGACATTAAAAGAAACATTATCAGAAATGGTTGACCGTGCTGAAAAGCGCTGTGATGAAATGAAACAGAAGCTCTTTGAAGTAAAAGAAGATATGAAGGAAAAGGCAACTGAAATCATTACAGAGTTTAAGAAGAAAGGTAAGGAAGCATTAAACAAGGTTTCCGAGTTCTTTGGTGTAAAGAAGAAGCTTGAGAAAATCAGAGATAAGGTTAGAGAGGGTATTGTCGAGACAGATATTACACTTGCTAGAATAGACGGATTTACAGAAGGTGTGCATGTGGCTAATCAGCAGATTGCAAATAGCTTTAGAGTGCTTGCAGGTAAAGACCAGAAAGATTATTCTCAGGAGATTTTCAAAGCAGACAATTCTATGCTTCGTAAGCCTTGGGCATGGCAGAAGAGAGTGTATCAGAACTTAGAACTTCATCTTGATGCTGCGATTGATAAGGTCGAGAATCTTTCTCTTGATGTGAGAAATCAGAACTATGAAGAGATTAAGAAGATTGCTGATAGAGATGAGAAGAAGGTCGCTGCTGAAAAAGCAAAGGACCAGATGGATAGCTACACAACATCTGTAATAACACCTATTATGGGTGTGGCAGAGGGCGAGCATAAGTATGGAGCTGATGCTTTTGAAGAGTTCATGGCAAACAATCAGGGCGATAAGGATAAGGGCAAGGCTCCTGTGGATGTTGCTCCTGTGAAGAAGGATGAGAAGAGAAGATAAGGTAGTGCTGATCCAATTAGTGGGTGGAATCACATCTGAATAGGTGTGATTCTACTTTTTTGTTGGGATTGTCATTTTTATTTGTGGAAATAGAATAAACAAACAAAGATCAACTTTGACGGTTGATTACTTGTTGTCAAAAATAATGACATATTGACAAAAATAATGACATATTGTATACTTGTATTGGCGGTTAGTATCTGATGTATATTGGCGAATATAATTGTTTGAAGGGAGAGTATGAGTTGGATATTATTATAAAACAAGAATGCGAAAAATACTGGAAAATTTCCGATGTGGAACGTGAAAATTGTAAAGAAAAATTAAGGAAACAATTGCCAATGCTTAGAGGGGCGGTAGGAACATCACAAGTTGATATTGCAAATGCTATTGGTATTTCAAGACAAACATATAATGCCATAGAATCAGGAAAAAAGGAAATGAATTGGACAATTTATTGTTCGTTATTATTGTATTTTGATTATCATCCTAATGCTCATACTATTATTCACCAATTAAATATTTTTCCATCTTGGCTAGAAAGTACTCAATTATATACTACTACAATATGTGAAAATAATTCAAAAGAAATATAGTAATTGATTGGAGGAATATGTTTTGAAAAATAAAACAAGTTTAACTAAGGATGCGATTTTAAAAGATCCATATAACTATACATTAAAGGAAATGAAAGATTGTTTGGGTGAAGAAATGGCAACTGATTTTTTTGAGTCATTGTATAAAAACAAACCCAAAATTCAGAATCAGACGGTGAAAATAAAAGAAGTATTTAATGGCAAAGATACATTAAAATATGCATTTGAATTATCAGATGGATATTGTATAGAAACGGTTTGTATAAAAAGAAAAACAGGGATAACTGTTTGCGTCAGTACTATGGTTGGATGTCCAGTGGGTTGTATTTTCTGTGCTTCTGGAAAGAATGGTTTTATACGAAATTTATCAAGTTCAGAAATTGTACAACAGATAGTTTTACTAAAAGAAAAGGTTAATCGTATAGTTTTTATGGGTATGGGGGAGCCTTTATTAAATTACGGAGAAGTAATAAAAGCTATTCATATTTTGCGAGACAGAGATGGTCTGAATTTTCCTACAGACGGAATTACTATTTCAACAGTTGGACCAATTAATCAATTAAAAAAACTGAGAGAAGAACACTTAAAGATTCAGCTTACGCTTTCTTTGCATGCAACTAGTCAAGTTAAAAGAGATAAAGTAATGCCACATATGCGTGGGAATTCGATAGATGATGTTGTAGAAGCAGTTCTATCTTACTCGGAACGTCATAATAGAAAAGTAACAATTGCATATTTGTTAATACCAGGATTTAATGATGGACGTGAAGATATAAAACAATTAAAAAAATGGTTTTTTGGAAAAAATGTATTGATAAATGTGTTGCAATATAACGAAACGGATTATGTAGGGATAAAGAGACCAAACAAGCAACAGTTGGTTCAATTTAAAAGAGAATTAGAGAAAGAAGGATTAGTGGTAAAACTTCGTGAATCTAGAGGTAACAATATTAAGGCGGCATGTGGTCAGTTGGTAAGTAAACACAATAGAAGTAAGAAAGACGATGACTACATAAGGAAAAATAAATCTTTTGACAAAAAAAGAAAGCCGAATCGAAGAAAAACAAAGAAAAGAGGATAAGATATGATAGTTGCTGATTTTCATGTTCATTCAACTTTTTCTGTTGATGGAATGTCGACGATGGAACAACATTGTATTGCAGCAATACAGAAAGGGATAAAAAAAATCTGTTTCACAGAACATGTTGATTATAACATTGCCGAGTACAACGTGGGAAAGGTAAAAGATAATAGAAAACAGAATTTTGATATTAAAGAATGCGAGCATGATATCTTATTGTTCTAATGCACTTAGACATATCACAGATATACAATGTAGCGGTGCGGCATGCAGTGGTTTGAAGTTTTCTGGATGTTACACATATTACAAGCCAGTTATGGCAATGGCCCGAATGGTTTTGGATGATATTTCAGTTGAATCAAACGGTGAGATTAGTACAACTGGATATATTATTCCATATGCAATATCAATGGAGAAATTATTTGAGGTTTATGTCCGTGCTTATCTTAAAAAGAATGGAATCGAGTCATACAGAAGCAAGAGTGATAAAGGTATTAGACTTGAAAAATTTGATGATAAAACAGATGTGTTTGTGGAGGATGAGGGCTTAGTTAATCCAGGAAAGTATATCTCAGGATCGATAAAACCTGATCTGATTCTAATAGATAGAGAAAGCAATGAAACGGTTGTGTTTGATGTTAAGTACAAGGATTATACTAGTGGTGATGCAAGAAATGATAGACTCCAACTTTTGGCGTACAGTATGATGAAAAATGCTAACAATGTTGGGATTATACTTCCAGCACAAGCTGAAGAAGAGATTTTTGATGCACGAAGAATTAATACGATGGAGAATCGTATTGTTAAATATCATCAGATGCTTTTGGGGATGAAGAAAGGTGATTCAACTATCGCAAATTATATTAAAGAAAGTACATTTGATAAGAAAGGCTAGTATGGATATTTGATGTAAAAGAAGGTATGTAATGAAACATTATAGACAAATTATAATTAATATAGAGGTCGAGGATGACTTACCAGAACAAAAACTTGATGAACTAGTAGATAAGGTCAAAGCTACTGTAGAAGAGAACACGGATAATAAAGAAATTCAGTTAGACGGTGTTCGAGTGAATTAAGGAGGTTGACATGAATATTTCAAGAGAAAAGAAAAAAGAAGAAGCTCTCATAAGAATGAAAGTTATTGCAGAGCACTTTAATCTTGGAGATAAATTGATTAATTACCTGAAAGACGATAAATTATATTATTCATATGCATATTCTATGGATACAATCAACTATGATGAGAGATATGTAAAGATTGTACAGGATTTTGAAAGACAGAAGAATGCGTATGTATATCATGTGGTTGAAGCAAAAACTCAAGATGGGTATACATTATTGTCTTTATTGTTTGTGGGCGATCGTGAAGAAGATTGGATAACTGAACGTTTGGATGGCAATTCCATTTTTACATTTACGATATGTGTTGAGAATCCAGAGTATAGTGCATTTGGTGAATTTGGTTGGATTCTTATGGATTCGCCTATGGGATATTTGATGAGAACTGCTTAATAAGAAAAACAGCATTGGAGAGAGTAGGGGATATAATTCTCGTTCTCAACGATGCTGTTTTATGTTTTGTTTGAGTTTTATGGTTTCTCATAGCTGAAAACTTCCTCAACTGCCAAGCCAAGATAAGCGGAAAGACGCAGTGCCATTTCAAGCGAAGGATTGCGTTCACATCTTTCGATTCTACTTATAGTACGTTCGCATGTTCCAGCAGCCTCGGCGAGGTCCTTCTGATTAAGTGAGCGTTCTTTTCTGATTTCTTTTAAGTTATTTACTACAGCCATAAACATCCCTTCTTTCTTATAATAATAGGTTAATAAAAGCTAGTCTGGATAGCTACTGTAGTAATTCTATCATAGGGTATGTCCCAAATATGGGACTTCTACCCGATGACTTTACCGAAAATCATAAAATTACTGTCTTCTACAATAGGTATAGGCTTATATGCTTTGTTGAGTGATATAAGATTATGACCGTCTTTATTATCCTGCAACTTCTTAATGTATCCAGAACCATCAAGGAAGAAGATGCCGATTTCGCCATCCTCAAGATAATTCTGTTGCTTAACCCAAACAATCTGACCGTTAATAAACTGTGGCTCCATACTGTCTCCTGATATGCGTAATCCAAAATCAGCTTCATCAGGAACTTCTGCACCTACTTCAATTTCTTCATAGTTATCGCCGTCAAGAATACTACCAGTACCTGCGGATACAGGGATATCAAATAATCGAAGCTTTCTTCTAAATGGAATAATTTCAGCAGTTTTCTTTTTGTATTTTCCAGATTCTACTAATAATTGAATATACTCGATTGCTTTAGCCTTTCCCTCATCATTCAGTTCTGAGAGTGGATTGTTTGGATTGCTGCCAAAGTATTCTTCATATACATCAGCTATTCCGAGTATTCTGCACATTTCTAAGAAATATGGAACTCCAGGATCGTTCTTGTCAGTCTCCCATTTGGAGATTGCCTTGCTGCTTACTGTAAGACCGCTTGCAGCCATTTCATTTGCAAGGTCAGACTGGAGCATGTTCTTCTTTTTTCTGTTATTTGCTATTATTTCGCCGATTGAACGCATATTATTCGCCTCATTTCTAATAGATTCGGTACTATTTTGCTATATACAGTATAACATGCCAAATAATAAAATCAACCACAAATCGACAAAAAGACGGAAATACAACCAAAATGTCAGTTGAAATCGACAGACTATAGAATTATACTAACCATACAGTGATTCGCTACTTAGACGAATTTATTAGAGAACTGAAAAGAGGTGGTTATCAAAATAAACGGAATGGTACATATTTATAATCGGAACGGTACAGGAGGTGTGAGAACACTTCGGTATTCGCAATTATCGCCGCAGAGCGATTCAAAGGAGGAAAAAAGATATGTTATACGATCTTAATGAAAAGACAACAGAGATTTATGGTTTTATTTGTGACTTTAACAGAGCAAATGGTTATTCGCCATCTGTTAGAGAGATAGGGCAGCATGTGGGGATGAGTTCCACATCAACAGTTCATTCTTATCTTAAGAGGCTGGAAGAGTGTGGCTACATCACGAGGAAGAAAGATTGTCCTAAAACAATTCAGATTGTATAAAGCGAGGAGGTTTGGCTTAGTGAGTCGTAAAGTATATGTAAACGTGCTTGCTGAATTCACGAGTGATGGACAGCTTATTCCTAAGAGCCTTACCTGGACAGATGGAACAGTCTATGAAATCGAGAAGATAGTAGAAGCTAGAAGAGCAGCAAGTATTGTAGCAAGAGGTATGGGCGTGAGATATACCTGTCTTATTAAGGGTAGTGAACGTCATTTGTTTTATGAAGATAACAATTTATGGTTTGTTGAAGGGATAGCTAAAAGCTGATTGTGCGGTGGCATAATCAGTTAGCTTCAAAGATCAGCATTGTTCGGGGCATGATATATGCGACGGAACTCCCGGCAAGAAAAGCTTGCAAAGGTGATTCCCTTTTCCTTTTCAAGTACAAATGGTTTTTGTATTTAGAAAGGAGTTAACTGTAGATGGAAAGAATAAATAGCATTGATATTCGATGTAGAAATAAACATTGTAATAAATTATTTATGGTTTATCACATAACTGGAAGTGATAAGATCTTGGAAATGGAAGGATTCGAGCTTAAATGCGAAAAATGCAAGAGAGTTCTTAGATTGAGAAATTATACAGAGAAAATGCTCTTGGAAAGGGCAGAAAGAGGTGTTTTTAGGGTGTAAATTGTGTTTGGACACGTCCAAAGTGATTATGGACGCGTCCATGGATTGCTTTTTTATGAGAAGTTGTGTAATCTCAAGAAAAAGCAAGGAGGACACAAGATGAATTACAAGGATAATAATATTTTTTGGAACAATGCACGTATTTTTTTTGAACAAGAAAAAATGGGAGCAAGAGTAGTAGCAAACGGGATATCACAGAAGGCATACGAGGATGGTTACTCGGTAAGCAAATCATCAATTGATAATTATTTGAAGGGTGGAATGCCAAATGATGAAAGAATATATGGTAAGGTTGCTAACCTTTTAGATGTTACCGTGGAAGAATTGTGCACGCCTGATTTTGCAAAAAAAAGGTACCTTAAGGAGAGAAGATTAAGATTGCTTGATATAATAACTAATGATAGGTTTGATATTAAAGGATTTATTTTGCCTTTGATAGTATTGATGTCTGCTTTAACTATCGTAGATATGCGTGTTTTTCCAGTCTCAACAGTAATGATTACATGGTTGTTTCTTATGATTATATTATATATGTGTAATGATATTGTCGAGGAACTAAAATTCGATGTTGGGAAGGTAAGACATAGAATAATTGTTTTTATATCAGAGCATAAGGTGATTATTTCAGTACTGTATTTGATGTGTCTAGCAATGTGGGATTGCAATTTTCTTGAAGAATTTGGAATAGGGATTTTGCTTATCGGCGTAATTATATTAGCGGGTTTCGATATTGGAATTAAAGATACGTTGAAATGTGAAGAATTAAATGGAATGCAAAAGAGTTCATTGTTGTTTTCAGTTGTAATTGCATGTTCGGTTGGGATGTTGTTCATTGTGGCATTGGCTCATCAGGTAATTGTCAACATTCAAGGACTATTATAAGGGTGGATGTAATGATTGAATTCAGATGCAAAAACATTCGCTGTAATAAGTTAATTATGAAGTATTATATGACTGGTAATAATGAAAGATTAAGTTGTGATGGACTTGAGTTTAAATGCGAAAAGTGCAAAAGAGTGTTTAAATTGAAGAATTATACAGAAAAAATGATACTTGAAAATTCTAAAAATGGGATTTTTAGGATATAGTAAACATAATAGTGGCAGCCACTCGATAAGGACGGTGGCTGGGGAGCTTGCTATCATAAGCATGGTAGGCAAGCTATGATCCAGTCATGTCAGTACCACGGACACGAGGGAAACGAATAGTGTAGGTGAATACCTATGCCGTTTCTCTCGTGTTTTTTTTGTTCATAACACTATTCGTTTCCGTGGCGGAAAGGATAGAGGAATGAATTATTTATATGATGTTAAGGAATCAGGAAAGAGAATAAAGGAATTGAGAAAGCAGGCAGGATATACACAGGAGACTTTTGCTGCAAAGATTAATATGTCGCATAGAACTTATTCGGGCATCGAGTCTGGGGCTCATAGTACAAGTATCGAGACTTTTGTGGATATCTCTAATACACTTGGTTGTACGTTGGACTACATTATAAAAGGCAAAGAGTCTGAAACTATAGAAATACCAAAAGATTTACCAGAGAATAAAAGAGTAATGCTAGATTTGTTCTTAAAGAATTTGTTATAAAAGTTGAAATGCTGCTTGGTTTTAACTAAGAAGTTTTTGTTTATGAATCAGTAACTACGCACCAGATACGTAGTTACTGCGTATTTAACCTCATAAATTTTTATTATCGTTCAAACTATAATTTAATCATGGTTGAGGCAGTAAGCTGAGCCACACACGAGAGTGTAGCGCGCAAAACTCTCCTGAATATTTAGATATAAGGAGATTAAAAATTATGAAGACAGATTCAAAGTCAAAGATAAACGTTAACTTAAAGAAGGAAGCTCCTTCTAAGAAGAAGCCTATCTGTGCTGGAGTTGGATTTATCAAGACGCGTATGGCAGATTACAAGGTTATTGGTATTCACAGGGTAATGGAATCTATTGCAGATTCATTAGATGTAGATTTAATTGATGTAATTGTTGATCGTTCCGGAAGTAGAGATATCGATCGCAAGGCGATTGATGATATCTATGAGTGGCTTGATAATGCACCAGTTCAGTTCTTAATCGTTGGTTCGCTTAAGGATATTTCTGATGACAAGGATGATTTCGACAGATTCATGGAGGACATGAGTGAACGTAAGGTTGTCATTATGTGTCTGGAAGGCAATACAGTTATTATGCCTAGAATAGATTCGGATGATGACGATGATGATGACGGAGATGACGAGTAAGGATGGAAAATAGTAGCTTGAGTGGAAACATTTCATTATCAAGCTGCCGATTCGTGACAACAGCAGCAGGGACAATCGTATATGCAGGTAATGGAGATTACCTGGGAATGTATGAGACCGAAGATGCTGCTGTTGAAATGATTCGGTTAATGATAAGCGATGGAGGTAGTGCTGATGAAGTATGATGGTTACGCTGTCGGTTCTATCCTTCGTAATCTTCGTAAAGGAAAAGAATTGACACTTGAAAAAATGAGTGGCGATACAGGAATTAGTGTATCGGCAATAAAGCAGTATGAACAGGGCGGCAGACAGCTTAGTATCAAGAATTTGTATGTGCTGGTTGATTTCTTTGGAGTAGATGCCAATACAATCTTAAATGTGTCTGTACCAGAGAATAAGGTATCAATAGATGACAAGCTTAAGCAGCTTGATAAAAAGCAGAGAGAGTATTTGACTAGAACATTTCTTTATATGATGGACCATGTAAATGAGATGGCATCTTAAGGAGGTTGGCAGATGAGCAGAACAAGAAAAAGAAAAGTTTTCGAGTGTATTGAGTATCTGTCAGTAGATGCTCCTTTAAATAAAGTAGATTTTCTTGAAGATAAGCAGAGCAAATACATTCGTGAGTATGTAAAGAATAAGGAATATATGATTGTCGGAACTGAACGCAGACATGGCTTTTCACAGGGCGATGTAAACAGACAGTGGGCAAGAATTGTCAATTTGATTCGTAAAGGTAAGGTTCAGGGAGTTGTAGTTGCCAATATGGCAGTGGTTGCAGCTGATATGCCTGATGCATTTTACAAGGTTGGACAGGTTATTGATGCAGGTGGAATCATTGTGTCAGTTGATGATGGAAGGCTGGATCTTAAGATTGGAGGATTTGGTAATGGAGAAGAGTAATAAGAGAACATATAAAAAGTACAATAAATTCGATGTGGTATATGCAGACTTTGGTAGAAACCCAAATGGTGTCGAGGGTGGAGTTCGTCCGGCTATTATTGTTTCGTGTAATGCTTCAAATCATGAACATGCACCGCAGATTTCAGTTGTGCCGCTTAGCACAAAGCTTAAGGATATTCCTGTGCATGTGAGAATTGAGCCAGAAGATGTGAGGGGTTATAGACTTAAAGGCAAGTCTGACTTTATGCCAGAGGATGCACAGACTCTTGCAAAGGGATGTATCAGAGGTAAGAGTGGATATATTCCAAAGGATTCAAGCGTTAGAGAAGATATTGATCGTGCGCTCATTATGCAGTTTGACCTTTTACCTGTTGCTAGAAAAATGGTTATGGAAGAATTAGCAAAGGAGGGTGTTGTTAATGGATAGTGTGACAAAGAAGACAAATAATAAGAGATTTGTAAGATATGCTGAGGGTGCTGAAATCTATTCTATGAGTGTTTCAAAATTTATGCAGTTAGCCAAGGATGCCAAAGCTTGTTATAAGGTGAATCAGTTGGTACTTGTTAATTTGGATATTATAGATAGATATCTTGAAACATTCCATATTATAGATGATGACTTTTATAAGTAATCAGAAACATATGTTTATAGGATGAAACTCATACAGACCACTCCGAAAAGGTGGTCTGTGATACAATATGGAGAAATATGAGCTAAAGTGAAAATAAGGTATTGACTTTTGGTGTCACCAAAAGTATAATATAGACAAGATATGAAGGAGGCATACAGATGGCTAAGATGGGAAGACCAAAGGTTGATAAACCAATCAATCATTCGGTTACAGTAAAATTCAGAGAAGAAGAATACCAGCTAATGGTCGAATATGCTGAGCGTCATAATCTATCCATATCGCATATGTTAAGGTTAGGAATTGAAATGCAGCTTATGCAGGAAAAAAGTAATAATTCCGAAACCAAGTAGCTAAGGCTCTTTTCTCCCAGAAAGGAGAAAAAGATGGCTTGTAGAAAAGATGGAAAAGGAAGAGTTTTAAGGAGAGGTGAGAATTACAGAAAAGCAGACGGAAGATATTCATATGTATATCGAGATGCAATGGGTGTTAAAAGAACCATTTATGCAAAATCTCTTACTGTATTAAGAGAGAAAGAGGAAACACTTGTCAGAGATCAGATGGATGGGCTTAATGTTTATGTAGCTGGAAAAGCTGATGTAAACTTTTTGTTTGATAGGTATATATCAACGAAAACAGAACTTAGAAGTACCACAAAAAGCAATTATTTTTATGTGTGGAATCATTTTATCAGAGATACGCTTGGCAAGAGACGTATAAAAGACGTGAGATACTCAGATGTATTATTTTTTTATAATGATTTGGTGACAAATCAGGGATTGCAGATTAACACATTAGAGAGTATCAATACAGTTTTGAGACCTACGTTTCAGTTGGCAGTTAGAGATGATATCATAAGAAAGAATCCGGTAGATGGTGCATATTGTGAAATCAAGAAGCGCAATGGTGGTTCGAGAAAAACACGAAGAGCACTTACGGTTGAACAGCAGAGAGAGCTTATGGATTATGTAGCAAATAATCCTTGCTTCTATCATTGGTATCCGTTCTTCTTGTTCTTGTTAGCAACAGGATGTCGTATTGGAGAAGCTATTGGAATTCGCTGGGATGACATTGATTTGGAAAGAAGAGTAATCAATATCAATCATAGCTTAACTTATTATCAGCGTTCCGATGATTCGTTTAGATGCGAGTTTAGAGTTTCGTTACCAAAGACGGAGGCTGGTGTTAGACTTATTCCGATGATGCCACAGTTATATGAGGTATTGAAGGATGAGTATGACAGACAGACAAAAGAAGGATTTTGTGAAACCAACATTGATGGTATGACAAACTTTGTGTTTACTAACAGATTTGGGAATCCTCACAATCCAGCAGCTGTTAATCGTGCTATTAAGCGCATTGTGGATACTCACAACGCAGAAGAGGAAGTTGAAGCAAAGAAGAAGAGAAGAGATCCGATTATCATTCCAAGATTTTCATGTCATATCTTCCGCCACACATTTGCTTCGAGATTCTGTGAAAATGAAACTAATATTAAAGTTATTCAGGAAGTGATGGGACATGCGGATGTATCAACTACGATGAATATATACGCAGAAGCTAATCCGGAAGTTACCAGAGCTTCGATTGAAAAGTTAGCAAAGAACATGGATATATTGTAGTAGAAAAGAGTCCTCTTGATTGATTCTTTTCAGTATGGTATAGTCCTATCTGACTTCGACATTTAGGGATGTGTTGTTGTGTCAGAACAACAATACATGGCTGACCACTCGAAAAGTGCTAAGACTACTTTTTGACTACTTTTCTTCAAAAAATTATGGAAGAGTAAGCAAGAGTATGAAAGCCGGAAATGCCCGAAATATAAGGGTTTACAAGGATTTACAAGGGTGAGTTAGAAGTCCAAAAAAATTCCCAACAATGAAGTCTATTGATAAGTAAGAATGCAGGAAAATCAAGGGTTTCAGCACTTGGATGTACTAAAATATATAGTTGGTCAAGGGGTTTTGACCAAGATTTGACCAATTTTTGGCATAGTCAAAAAAAGATTAGTACAGGTTAGTATAGATTGCTTAGTCTGAAAAATTAAAGATTGTATTACTTAGAGGACATTTTCTAAAGAAATTTAGAAGATGTCCTCTTTTTGCGTTATAGGAACAATTGAAATACCGAAAGGAGAATAGCATGGAACACACAAAGGCATATCAGGAATTTAAGAAGAATGGTAATACAAAGTTTGTAAGATATAGCGAAGGAGCAGAAATCCAGAAGGTATCCATGAAGGACGAGCAGGCAGTCGGAAAGATTGTCATTGAGAAAACTGACAAAGTAACCGGAAAGCCGATCGATGGTGTTGTATTTGAAGTAAGAGATAAGGACGGAAAGGTGCTTGACACACTCACTACTGACAAGAATGGTCATGCAGAGAGCAAGGAGCTTCCTATCTGTACTTACAACGAGGATGGATCATTCAAGGAAGATATCCATTATACAGTAGTTGAGACAAAAGCAGCTGACGGATATATCCTCGATGAGACAGCTCACGATGTAACTCTTCGATACGATGACAATGCACCGGATGTTGTTGTAACAACTCTTAAGCTTATCAATGTACCGACAGAGCCTAAGCTTCCACAGACAGGCGACAATGCAAATCCGCTTCTTTATCTTGGAATTGGTGCACTTGCACTTATTACAGGTGTTGGAGTAGGACTTCGTGGAAGAAAGAAAAAGAATAAACAGTAACAATTAACCTTGCGGGGAATGTAAGCCAGTGACTTATGTTCCCTGCTTTTTTTGATTTGGAGGACAAACAGTGGTAGGAGAAAGAATCAGATATTACAGAAAACGACAAAAAATGACACTCAGGGAACTGGGCGAGAAAAGTGGTTTTGAAAATAGAGGTGATGTAAGAATTGCCCAATACGAAAATGGTTCAAGAGTTCCAAGGACGGGAACGTTGAACAGGATTGCAAAGGCACTTGGCATTCCGCCGGAAGAATTATTCTGTGAGGACTGTAGAAAGTGCATGTTTCTCAAGAATTATTACAGAAAGAAAAGAAAATCTCATACCACTTTTGATATGGGAATCGAAGAAGACAACAGTTACAGAGAACACAAAAATCCCGAGGATGAAGGGATTTTGTATGACAATTTAGATTAAGGAGGAACCGTAATATGATGAATTACGAGATTTTTAAGGAAGTAGTAAAAGAAAAGTTTATGGATTATATGCCTGAGAAGTTCAAAGGAATGGAGCTTGTGGCAGAACCCGTGGAAAAGGTGAATGTGACTCTTGATGGCATCATCTTACGAGAGGAAGGCAGGAATATTTCGCCTACGATTTATATCAATGACATGTATAAGAAGTATCAGGACTGTGGTGATCTTGAGGTGTCACATCATTGACAAATGTACATCGCCATGATATGATTCGAAAAATATATATTTTTTGTCGGAAGTGTAGAGTTTTTTGTCGGATACTTTTCTAAAATAAATAAGCTATTACATCTTTATGAAGGTGTTTCAGCATTTGGCACAAGGGGTTATCGCAGAAAGACCTATTTTTTGCAATAACTCAAGTAGAAATGAGGTGAATATCGATGATGCAGCAATTGTATAAATTGACATATGTCAAAAATGGGGGGCTAGAAGCCTACTGACCGTGAATGACGCTCAGGAGAGAATGACAAAAGGAGGACTTTATGAATATTATCAAACATAAATATGGCAAACGAACGGTATCTCTGCTGCTTGCGGTAATTTTGGTGCTATGCCCTTTGCAGATTAGGGCGGCAGATAACAAGCCAACCATCGAAATTGGTGACTACATTCAGATGGGTACTTATGGGGGAGTGCCAATTGTGTGGCGTTGTGTAGCGAAGGATAGCAATGGGCCATTGATGCTTTCGGATAGAGTATTGTGTGATTACATGCCCTATGATGCAAAAACCAACAAAAATGCCGAAACAGGCTCGCACCGGCGCAATAGCTGGAGAGATAATTTTGGTTCTAACCACTGGAGAGACAGCAACATACGTTCTTGGCTCAATTCCAACGCTGAAGCAGGAAAAGTGAAATGGCTTTGCGGAAATCCGCCAACAGAGGATTCTGTCTATCCTAAAACGGCAGCATATGACCAAAAGGAGGGCTTCCTTCGCAGCTTTCGTTCGGATGAGCTGGGAGCGATTCGAACGGTGAAGCAGCGTTCTATCGTTTCCCATCCGGAGTATACGGCAGGTTATATCGACGCAGCCGGTGTTGATCTTCCCTATAACACCACAATTGATACGGTAGCGGATGGGTATGACAGTGCCCATTATGAATATATTTGGGATAGAGTTTTTCTGCTGGATGTTCAGCAGCTCAAAACGGTTAATGATAACCTGAACGGCTACCATATCGCAAAAAACAGAAGCGGTGTAGCATGGAACTATTGGCTGCGTACACCGATTACAACCTGTAACCATGATATGCGATTTGTGACCCCTCAAGGGAATATTTTGCGTGACGCACCCTATAAGGGATATTACGGCGTTCGTCCTGCCTTCTATCTGAATACGGAAAATTACACCGTATCATCCGGCACAGGACAGAGCGCACAGGACCCCTATGTTGTTTCCGCACCGGATGCGCCGGATGACAGCATTGGCATATCCGGCGCTGTGCGAGAGGATGTGAATGGTGACTGGAATGTGAACACGGATGAGTATCTACAGCTGGAGATGAGTACCCTCTACACTGAGGATCCTGCATATGCAAATGTAACCGTACCGGTGTATACAATCCAGAAGCCTCGCAGCGATAAGGAGAACATGGTGATTGTGTACTGCGCCGAGGGCTACACCAAAAGCCAGCAAAAGCAGTTTGTCGAGGATGTAAAAAAGCTGTGGGGGGAGGTATTGCAGATAGAGCCATATCGCAGCATGGCGGATCGCTTTAATGTCTATGCACTCTGCACGGCATCGGTGGATGGCTATGGCGGTACCAGCACATTTTTTGCTGCGACCGCCAAAGGAGGAATTTCTACTAACAAAGGGAACTGGCGCAACCATGTTTTGGAGCGCATCATAGGCCCTGCGTTTATCGAGAAGATTCATGACGCACATATTCCTAATGAAACGCATCCAAACGAAAACACGATGGATCATAATTATAGACAGTATGATTATGTGTATGAAAATATCAACCAATTCGTTGTGTTGGCGAATAGCGGTGAGTATTTCGGTGGCTCTCATGATAATAAACAATATGGTATTCACTATATTGTTGCGTCAGCGAGAAACGCATATTCTGCGTTTACCCAGCGGCATGAACTGGGACACGGTCTGTTCCATCTGGGAGATGAATATAATTATAGCACTGTTCCTGTAGATGAGTGGAATTACACTACATCACTGAATATGACTGCAACAAAAGATCCCACGAAAGTGAAGTGGAAGCAGCTGCTTGGCTTCCGTAATACCTATACCTGCCCGCATCTTGACTACTATCCTTATACCTATAATTCCAGCAGGGATTGTCTGATGCGAGAGACCTTTCAGAATGATTTTTGCGATGTGTGCAAGCTACAGGGCATAAAGGTCATGAGTCAGCTCATTACAAATCCCCCTGCGCTTTATGTGGCTGTTCCTGAGGTGAAAAAGTATATCGGCGGTTACAGAAATCCCACAAAAGATCCTTCTGCCTTTGAGGCAGCGAATTCCTCCGCATATGCGAGCTATCAAAATGACAGGAATAGCCGTCTATTAAGCGGCGGCAGTAAAAACAGCTTTGATTATAGCAGCATGAAGGGGCAGCAGGTTGAGCTGCGCACCATTATACAAAATCTTTCGAATACCCAAGCGAAGACTGTGACCCTGCGCCTGTGGGTGGAACATTCCAACGGCGAAAAAGCGGTCACGACAGATGGGGAGCAGGTTTTCACTACGCAGGAGTTTGACATCCCTGTTTGGAAAGAGAAAAGCAAATTCTGGACAAAGGGTGCGTTGGATTACGAGGGCAGCGACTTTAATTCCGGCCTTGTCAACTGCTCTCTGGTTTACACGATTCCGGAGAATGCCATTCTGCAATCCGGCGATACCATCGGCTTTGAGATTGTAGATCATGCGACAGGCGAGGTATTGGCTGATGATGATACGGAGCAGCAGCGCTATGTCAATGTCACCATCCAATATCAGCTGGAGGATGGCACAGATGTTCCAAACACCATGCCGACTACCTTTACTGTTCCGGTAGGCAAAAAGGTTGATTGGCAGCCGCCGCAGGAACTGCACGGCTACACTTTTGTTAAAGCGGAGGGGATGGAAAATGCTGTCCCGAACAGTGGTATGACGATTCGTTATATTTATAAAAGGTCTGAGGAACGCCCCGAGCCGCCGGTGACAAAAAATTATACGGTGCAATACAATTGGGGCTCTGTATTCCCGACAGGCGCAACGCTGCCGCTAAATAGCAGCTCCTATTCGAGTGTGCAACAGGCGAAGGCGGCTGTGGATAAGAAATATACCTCCACAACACGCATTCAGGCACAAAAGGATGGTAAAAACGGCACATGGGCTTTTTCGGGCTGGGATGCCGGCAACCTAAACGGCACAACCGTGGTATTCCGTGGAAGTTGGAGTTTTACGGCGGATACAGCGCCGATAACGCCTCCGAGCGGTACAGCAAGCTACAAGATTACCGCAACGGCAGGTATCGGTGGAACAATCTCTCCCGGTGGCACGACAACGGTATCTGCCGCAGGTCAGCTTACATATACAATCAAGGCGAACGAAGGATATTATATTGCGGACGTAAAGGTGGATGGTTCGGAAGTGACAGCAACCACAAGCTACACCTTTAGTGATGTGAATACTGATCACACCATAGAAGTTACCTTTAAACAGGAAAGCCAGACACCGGATGTGCCGGATGTGATTGCACCAAGCATAACCACACAGCCTGGAAATGCGACAGTGAAGGTAGGTGAGACTGCGTCCTTTACCATAGCAGCAAGCGGTACAGATCTTACCTATCAGTGGCAGATAGACAGAAATGATGGGAAAGGATGGGTAAACATTGACGGTGCAACGGCAACGAGCTATACCACATCCACAGTCAATATAAGCTGCAACGGATTTAAGTATAAGTGTGTTGTTTCAAACAGCGCAGGAAACGTAGAGAGTAATTCTGCAACATTGACCGTACAGGATGCGGGCGGTTCCGATAATCCTGACACACCGAATAACACCTATCAGATTATTGATGGAGCAAACAGTAGTTGGACGCATGACAGTGATGGTAATATCACCATCCGGGGTAACGGAGACTTCTCCAAGTTTACCGGAGTTAAGGTGGACGGAAATTTGATAGACAAGAGCAACTACACTGCAAAGGAAGGCTCTACCATTATCACACTGAAAGCTTCCTACCTGAATACACTTTCGGCAGGAAACCATACAGTTGAAATCCTTTGGACGGATGGTTCTGCAAGCACCACATTTACCACCAAAGCAAATATCTCTGATAACAGTAATAACAACCAGAATGATAATAACAATAGCAATTCCTCTGATGACAAGCCATCGAGTGGAACTGATAAGAAGGATGTGACTGCACCTAAAACCGGAGACAACACACCGAGTGTATGGCTGTTTATACTATCAATTCTTTCCGGAACGGGATTGATTATTACCGTAAAGAAACGCAGAGAAAATTTGAATTCATAGAAACGATCGTTAAAAAATGAAACGAAAAAATAACCATGGAGAAGGCGGGCATGTATGTCCGTCTTTTCTTCAAAGAAAACACAACAGGGAGTGTACGCTGCGGAAGAGGCGAAAGAAAAGACACAGACGGAATCAAAGCAGAAGGCGTGTATGGGAATGGAAATGGAAATGCCTGACTCTGCAACTTTTATTAGCGGTGATATTTGTTTTTTCTGTGGCGGGGCTTCTTGGATATGGCATCTTCTATCTGTGTCAGAATGAGAGTAGCAGAAACACGCAAAAAGAATTACAAGGCATACGAGGAGAATCAAAAAAATTGCTGCTCCGACTCAATCTTCCACATGGAATACATCTTCCACCAGCATATTAAAGTACTTTGATATCTGCAGCATAAATTCGGCAGATGGGGTACTGTCCCCACGCTCTATCCTGCCGACAGTTTTGGTGCTGTATCCGATAGCAGCGGCAAGGTCGTTCTGGTAAATGCCACGCTGCTCCCGGATTTCTCTGATATTATTGGTAACCGCCATAAAAATCCCTTCTTTCAGTTCTATAGATATTTTCTTATTGTCATTATGCAAAATAATGTGTCCGATAAAAAGGACTTGCAATTTTATCGGCAATGTCCTGTAATAGCAGAAGCATCAGATTTTCCAAGAACTTTTCCAAATATGTCTAAGCGGTCGCTTTCTCCAACCTTGATAGGTGCATACTTTTCATTAAGAGAGATAAGGATATGGTCGTTTGCTAATGGCTATGATGATTCACCTGTCAAGCTGGAGAATACCCACGCTCCAATCAAATCGGTGGGAAACAGCACAACGACACCAAAGGATTTATTATGCGATGAGGATGTAAAGATTGTTCTTTATATTCTGGCTGAGAGTGTTGCAGCAAGACTTCGTGAGAATGGATTCCGTTGCAGAGTGGTTGAGATAAGTGTCAGGGATAATGAGTTATTCTCTTTTACCCGTCAGAAAAAGATTGATCATGCAACAAACATCACCGGAGAGATAGCTGCATATGCTTATCAGATATTTAAGGAAAACTATAACTGGAGCAAACCAATCCGCAGTGTTGGTGTCCGAGGTGCAGACCTAGTAACAGATAATTATTGGGAACAGATTGATTTGTTCTCAAGTGTGGAGAAATGGAAAGATACCGGTGGAAAGTTTTTTCTCCCGCATGTGGTCATTGCAAAAGTGTTCCGTGGGAAATATTTGTGCGAATTAAAAAGCCTGTGGAGGAAAAATGGTTCCACATCTTCCAGATAAGCATACACCATCTGTTTTAGTGCATATGAGATGTTAAAATATACAACTGAATACTTCAAAAAACTTCCGCAAAGGGAGTTTGTTTGTCATGCCTAAAAATAATTCTTTTGGCAAAAGCCAGCTGTCAATAAAACACGAGATATGATAAACTTATAAAAGAGAGCAAAGATTGAATTCCCATAGATAGTGGCGAAAGGGACGCGACTTTGTTCTCCAAGGAAAAATCGAAATTGATGTAAACGAAAGGGCAGTTTGATAAAACCGCAAGACTGCTTTTTCGTTTACACCAACTCCGATTGTTTCCTTAACAATTTGTAGGAGGAATGAATCATGTTATTGTTGTTACAGAACGTATTGTATTGTTTATTGTATGTTATGCTGATAAAATGTGCAGTAAAGAACGATGGGCTTAATTGCTTATACTTTTATCCAAAAGAATATATAGAAGAAGCAGAAAAACGCGGAATTGCCAATAAAGAAACGGTTATGAAAAAATCAAAGTGGTTTATGATTCCGTTTTGTGTCATCATATTTGTAGCTCTGATTCTGATTATTTCCATTTGGAATCATGTTACGGATTTTAAAACAGCATATTTTCAATCCTTTCTTTTTCTTGTAATTATGAACTGGTTTGATGGGATTGTGATTGACAGATTATGGGTAGGGCACAGCAAAATCTGGCATATAGAAGGTATGGAAGATGTTTCTTATGTTAAGTCCTGGAAGACAGTACTGATAAAACGAGGAGCGGCTACAGTGGTATATATGCTTGTGGCACTTGTGGTAGCCGGAATCGTGGTATTGATCAGTAAAATATGACAATTCCAATTTTTGAAACTGAGAAATAGGAATTGGTGGAGGAATATCCATGATAAAAGTGGAAAATAAATCAAGGAAAGAAATTGCAGACATTGGCAGAAGAATCGGTGAGGCATTTGCTGATGAAAAAGCCGGAACTGTTACGATGCTCACAAGAGAGCAAACAATAAAAGGCTTTGAGATTATGACGGAATGGTTTTACAGAGCAGGAACTCTGTATACCACATCGGAAATAGGAGAGGGATATCTTGCTTATTGGAGTAAGAGGGCAAAACCTTCAATGGGTCCGACCTTACATATGATTAAGCGACTTTTATGCGAGTTACCGTTTAAGGCACTGATAGCTATGGCACAAAGCGGAGACGAACAGTATGCGAAGATTTTCAAAAAAGAGCATGACTATATTGCAGTATCCATGGTTGTTGTCCTGCGAGAATTTCAGGGGAAAGGATATATGCGCAAGATTTTGGAGCAACCTTTTGCCGAGGCGGACACAAAGGATATTCCCTGTATTCTGGATACTGATACTCCGTTAAAAGTAAAAAAATATACTCGATGTGGAATGGAACTATGTGGCGAGAAAAAATTGAAAAATGGCATTTCACTGTATACGATGGCGTATAATAAAAATTAATATGGATAGTGGAAATGAAATGTTTCAAATGTTGGATGAACTAAGATGATAATTCTAAGTTGTAAAGGTGGGGCATTATGAAGAATATTTTAATTCATGGGCTAGGGCAAAATCATAAAAGTTGGAATGAAACCATCAAATTTTTAGAGATAGATAATATAGATGTTCTTTGTCCTGCACTTTTTAAAATGTCAAGTGGCAATAGCAATGATTATCAAAACATATTTTCTTCTTTCTCTGATTTCTGTAACAATCAGGAAGGAAAACTTAATTTATGTGGACTTTCATTAGGTGGAATATTGGCATTGGATTATGTAAAAAAGTATCCAGAAAAAGTAAACTCTATTATTATCATTGGAACTCCTTATGATATACCCAAAGTTCTTTTCAAAATACAAAGTATGATATTTCACTTCATGCCAGACTCACAATTTAATGATATGGGCTGTTCAAAAAAAGATTTTATTACTTTAGTAAACTCAATGAGCAATCACAATATAAAAAACGGTTTGAATAAAATTAATTGCAAAAGCCTAGTATTGTGCGGAAGTAAAGATAAAGCGAATATGAAAAGTGCTAAACAAATTAGTCAGAGTATAAGAAAAAGTGAATTCAAAATAGTTAAAGATTCTTCCCATGAGGTTAATGTTGATAATCCAAAGGAACTTGCACACATAATTTATGATTTTTGGAAGGAATTTCTGTAACGCAAATTCCAGTTGAACACATGAAAATTTGAAGTTTCGTAAGGATTTTTAAAACTGTCTCATTGTATGCTTTCGTTTATTAAGATATGATTGGTTTGGAGGTGATACATTATGGCAAATGAAGATAAAAAAGATTTTAATGCTATGCTTATGGATAGCAAGGATATGCCAAAAGTTCAAATCATAACAGATGAAAAGAGCATCGAAAAATATGGTGGAGATAAAATGTATTTTGCCCCACCTATTGACTACGACAAAGTAATGCGACTTGTGCCTTGTGGAAAATTACTTACAGTAGGTACAATAAGGGAATTCTTTGCTAAACAAAATGGTGCTGATTTTACAGAGCCAATTACAGCTGGAATTTTTGTTTCGATAGTTGCATGGGCGAGTTATCAGCGTGCAGAAGATAAAACCCCTTATTGGAGAACATTAAAAGCAAAAGGGGAATTAAATGCAAAGTATCCAGGAGGCGTTGAGGCACAAAAGGAGATGCTTGAAAAAGAGGGACATATCGTAATCCAAAAAGGTAAAACCAATATTAAGTATTATGTTAAGGACTACGAAAAAGCATTATTTACATTGTAATAGATAATGTGAAAATTCCAGTTGTGCGCCCAGCTAAGGGTGTGTAGTCAAGCCGGTGGGAATCCGGTTTATCCAAGGTCTAGCCAACCAGATAATAGCGAGTCTTGGGATGATGTCGGTAACGGCATTTGACAAGCGTAGACAGCAAGAAAGCAGGGTTGAATAGTGATTGAGCTTCGAAACG